>OBCO01000021.1_pt1 | contig 441028 bp, 375 predicted proteins | sample 1495971 | NCBI WGS metagenome assembly OBCO01 (sample SAMN04168690, study PRJEB22393) | synthetic metagenome | isolation source: purchased from BEI Resources HM-276D | reverse complement strand
CAATGGTACTGCAACCGACAGGTTGTGGGAGAGTAGGACACCGCCACAACACACCGAATCGAGAGGGACGGACCGCGATAGCGTGCCGTCCCTCTCGTTTTTGCGGCCGGAGACGTCACGTCTCCGGCCGCTTCTTTGTCGTCCGCCTTTCGACACGCCCTTCCCCCGTTGCGATCTCTCCGCGCCTGGGACTGGCGGTCAGTACACGTGTCATGTGTCCACCACATGAAACATCGCACGTCACGGACCAACGTCGCCCGCATATCGCTGTATCGCGTGCGATGCTATACCCATGGTCACTTCTTCACATCCGCACGGGCCTCACCACCACGGTGGCAAAGATGAGGTTCTTGCTCAACGCATGGCGGCGCACGATCGCCTTGCCCATCAATCCCAGGTCGTTCTCCGACTCGGCCAGATGCTTCTCTCGTTTGGTGCGAGTGCGTACCGCGTGAAAAAGTCGATGGCAGACCTCGCGCGCGCTGTCGGAATTTCTGAGCACCGAGCACAGGTCACCTACACGGAGATCATCGCCACTGCCTACGCGAACGGTACATTCCGCACGGAGCTCGCTGAGCAGCGCCTCATGGGCGTGAACGCAGACAAGATCGACCGCATCAACAACTACGTGGCCTCTCTGCACGGCAAGTCTGTGCGTGTCGAGGACGTATCGGATGAACTCGACAAGATCGCGAAGGTTCCCGGCCTCTACGACTGGTTCTCCAACGCGCTTGCCTCCGGTCTCGCCTGTGCGGCCTTCGCATTCCTGAACGGTGGGGGATGGGTCGAATGCTCTGCCGTCGCCGTCGCCTCGTTCTTCGGGCAGGCACTGCGCCGCCAGATGCTGATCCGCCACATGAACCACTTCGGCGTGTGGATGGCCTGTGGCGCTCTCGCAGCAATGATCTATATACTTCTCGTTGCTCCCGCACAGCATTTCCTCGGCATTGAGTCGACGCATCAGGCTGGCTTCATTTCCGCGCTGCTCTTCCTGGTCCCCGGCTTCCCGCTGGTGACGGGTCTGATTGATTTGGTGCGACAAGACTTCCAAGGCGGCGTCGGCCGCCTCGTCTACGTCACGATGCTCGTCATGTCGGCCGGCGTGGCTGTCTGGGCGATCTCGGCTGTTTTCGGTTGGTCCGTGACCCCCGAGTACGGTGTCTCGCTCGTTCCCTGGCTGCATTACCTCCTGCGCTTCCTCACGAGCTTTGTGGCCGCATACGGGTTCGCGATGCTTTTCAACTCGCCGCAACGCGTCTGTGCGACGGCCGCTCTCATCGGTGCGGTTATCAATACGGCTCGTATCGCGCTGCATCTGGAACTCGGAGTTCCCGCTCCGGCTGCCGTTGGCCTCGCCGCTCTCGCCGCCGGCCTTCTCGCAGTTTTCGTGGCCCGCAGGACGCGCTTCTCGCGCGTGACCCTGTCCGTCCCCGCTGTCGTCATCATGATCCCGGGCGTGCCGCTGTACCGTGCGCTCACCTACCTGAACAACCAGCAGATCGACGATGCCCTCACAGCTCTCTTCACAGTCATGTTCACGATCGTGGCGATCGGCATGGGCCTGGCGCTCTCCCGTATGCTGACGGATAAGAACTGGCTCGTCGAAAAGGAAGAACGAGTCCCGAACCTGTGGGAGTATGAGGAGGAGAACGCATGAAGTTCGACATCGAGGCGGGCCTGAAGCCGCCGTCATTCGAGATTGAGTACGAGATCGACCGCGACGAGATCCGCGCCGTCGGACGTAACATCGCCATTGTGTGCGTGGCGGCAGTGACTGCTCGAGTGCTCGTCGCGCTGATTTCGCGCTGACGCTCATTCATTGACGAGGCCGTGGCCGGGAAACCGGTCGCGGCCTCGTTTGTGCGTAGGCCGAGTTAGCAGGCATAGAGGGTTATGACAACGTACTGAGCAAGCGTCGCCCTTGTGGAGGGCATCGCAGGGCCTGCGGGGCCTGGCCGGGCTTCGAGGCGACGCGCCGAGCGCAGCTCGCGGCGCGGGCGACGAGCGGGCGGGCAGGCCATGCGGTGCCCGGAACAAAGGCGACGCCGCGAGGATAGATCAGGCGATTGCGTCGGATCAGGCGCTGCTTCTTTGCTACCAGGCCACGCCACCGGCCACGGGCACCGCAGCCAGGCCTAGCAGGCCACGTGTTGGCTTTTGGTTACCTGACCCCGGCGTCGCCCACGGGCACCGCATGGCGCCGAGCAGGCCCCGTAGCGGTCCTGATGGGTATTGGTGGTGCAGTTCCCGTGACGCGCCTAGGAGATGGCGAGAGGGCATACGAATGGGGCCGGCCCGAAAGGACCGGCCCCATTGTTGTCGCAGGATCGAACCCGCGGGAGAAACTACCGCTACATGCCGCCCAGGATCTGTGCGACGACGATCTTTCCAACCATCGCGACCGGGTAGACGAGTGCGTAGCCGAGCGCCACGCGAGGATCGGCGTTGGTGCGGCCGTTCGCGAAGGCGAGAACGGCGGGCTGCGTCTGAGCGCCACCGAGCAGACCGGCAAGCTTCGTGCCACCCATCTTGAAGAGCCAACGCATTGTGCAGTACAGGCCGATCGCCATAATCGACGTCATGATAAAGCCGAGGGCGAAGATGCTGATCCATGCGCCCGAGGTGAACGCCTCGAGGATCTGTCCACCGGCCTTCGCGCCTGCCTGCGCGAGGAAGATGAGCAGGCCGAGCTCGGCCATCACCTGGCAGGTCGTGAAGGGCAGAGCCGTCGCGATGGGGCCGATGCGGCCGACGCGGCCGAAGATGAGGCCCACGATGAGCGTGCCGGCGGCGGAACCGATCGAGAAGTACTCGCCGGAGGGGGTCAGGATCGGCAGCTCGCCGATCGCAATACCCAGCGCCATGCCGATGCCCAGGGCGATCGGGTTGAGATCCGTGAGACCATGACTCGAGTCACCGAAGAACTTCGTAATCTCGGCCATCTTGGACGTGGGAGCGACGACGCGCACACGGTCACCCTGCTGGAGGACGAGGCCCGGCTCAGCGACCATGTCGACGTCGCCGCGGCGCACGCGCGAGATCGTCGCGGAGAACTCCTTGGCGAGGCCGAGCGAGGCGACCGTGCGTCCGGCGACCTTCGGGTTGGAGATCGTCATGCGGCGGAAGTCCAGGTAGGAGCGGTCCTGCATGAGGGAGTGAGAGGACGCGTGGCCGAGCTCCGTTGCCGCACGTGCGACGAGCTCGCGGGGACCGACGACCGTCACGAGGTCACCAGGATCCAGGGTGTCCGACATCTGGGGACGGGTGATTGGGCCGGTCTCGCCGCGGCGCAGACGGGAGAAGGAGACCTTCTCGCCGAGCTTCTCGTAGATGTCGCCGACGAAGGGGTGGTCGTCGCGCTCGACGCGGATCGTGCGGTTCGACAGGGGAGAGGGAGCGTCCTTATCGTTGCGGCCGTAGTGCAGTGCGGCCATCGAAGCGGCAAGCATGCCGATGACGCCGAAGAGGTAGGCGATCGAGTAGCCGACCGTCGCACGTGCAGGATCGCCGGAGGCCTCGCCGGCAGCGGCCAGAGCGGGTGTGTTCGTCACCGAGCCCGCAAAGGTACCGGCGATGAGCGGAACGTCCATGCCCATGGCCTTACCGAGGTAGAGGCCGACGGTGGCGGTGATGCCGTAGAGGGCAACCATCGACAGAATCGGGCCGACGGCGGTCTTCAGGTTGTGGAAGAACGACGCACCCGAGTTGATGCCGATCGCGAACGTGAAGAGCGTCAGGCCGAGAGTACCCAGCTGAGGGGTGACTCGCAGCTCGATGTCGTAGGACTGCGCCCACGCAGCCAACACGATGGCAAAGAACAGAACGGCGGCGGCGCCGAGGCTAATGCCCCTGATTTTCACATGGCCGAACGCCATGCCTATACCGATGAGAAGGAAGAGGAACAGAACTGGCTGTTCGCTCAGAATCTCGAATACCTGATGCACGATGAAGTCTCCGTGTTGTGGATTGTGATATGAGGTATGAGTCAATTTAACCAGTAAAGCGTGCTGTGTATCTCAGTCCTTTGGCCTAGATGGCGATGAGAGCCGGAAGTTCCGCACAATGAGATGAACAAGAGAGCAGCGCTCGGGAGAGATACGGTAAAGGCATGCTCAACGTTCGCGGAATTGGAATTCGCGCTCTGGTCATCGTACCCGGGCGTGCGATGCCTGCCGTGTAACGTGAGGATGGATCGCACGCCGAATTCCCCGCATCCGCGCGAAAGCCGGATCTGACGGGGTTTTTTCTTTGAGACGGTCCCAACGATTGAGAGGACGAATGGTGAGCGACACCGCCAACACCACCCGCATGACCGGAGCCGAGGCTATCGTGGCCAGCCTCGAGGCCCTGGGCGTTACCGACGTGTTCGGTATGCCCGGTGGCGCAATTCTGCCGACCTACGACCCGCTGCTGGCGTCGACGTCCATCCGCCACATTCTTGTCCGTCACGAGCAGGGCGCGGGCCACGCCGCCGAAGGCTACGCTCTGGCCACCGGTAAGGTCGGCTGCGCGATCGTGACGTCTGGCCCCGGCGCTACCAACGTGCTGACGGCCCTGGGCGACGCCTGCATGGACTCGGTCCCGATCGTCGTGATCTCGGGTCAGGTCGGCGCATCCCTGATCGGCAGCGACGCCTTCCAGGAAGCTGACGTCGTGGGCGCGTCGATGCCCATCACCAAGCACTCTTTCCTCGTCACGGATCCCGCGGAGATCCCCGCGCGCCTGGCCGAGGCCTTCCACCTCGCGGGCACCGGCCGCCCCGGCCCGGTCCTCGTGGACATCACCAAGTCCGCGCAGGTCGCGGAGATGGACTTCTCCTGGCCTCCCGCCATCGACCTGCCCGGCTACCGCGTCGCGGACAAGCCGAACATGAAGCAGGTGCGCGCGGCTGCCCGCGCGATCGCCGACGCCCAGGCCCCCGTGCTCTACGTGGGCGGCGGCATCGTGCGCTCCGGCTCCACCGACGCCCTCGCCGACCTTGTCGAGGTCACGAACGCCCCCGTCGTCACCACGCTGACCGCCCGCGGAGCGTTCCCCGACTCTGATCGCCACAACCTCGGCATGCCCGGCATGCACGGCACCGTGGCGGCCGTCGGTGCCCTCCAGCGCGCCGACCTGATCGTGGCCCTCGGCGCCCGCTTCGACGACCGCGTGACGGGCCGCCTCGACTCCTTCGCGCCCCGCGCCACCGTCGTGCACATCGACATCGACGCCGCGGAGATCTCGAAGAACCGCCACGCCGACATCCCGATCGTCGCCGACCTGGCGACTGCCCTGCCGATCCTCACCGAGGAAATTGCCCAGGCCTCGTCGGAAAACAAGGCGGATATCTCCGGATGGTGGCGCTACCTCGACCGCCTGCGTACCAAGTACCCGATCGGATGGGCCGAGCCCGAAGACGGCATGATGGCACCCCAGGAAGTCATCAAGAAGCTCTCCGACAAGGTCGGCCCCGAGGCGATCTACGTGACGGGCGTGGGCCAGCACCAGATGTGGTCCGCCCAGTTCATCACGCTCGACAACCCGCGCAGCTTCATCTCCTCGTCCGGCTCCGGCACCATGGGCTACTGCATCCCCGCAGCCATGGGCGCCCAGGTCGCTGCCCCCGACAAGGTCGTGTGGGCGATTGACGGCGACGGCTCCTTCCAGATGACCAACCAGGAACTGGCCACCTGCACGATCAACAACATCCCGATCAAGGTCGCCCTCATCAACAACTCGGTGCTGGGCATGGTCCGCCAGTGGCAGTCCCTGTTCTTCGGCAAGCGCTACTCGAACACGACGCTCAACCCCGTCGAGGGCGAGCAGATCCCCAACTTCGAGATGCTCGCGCAGGCCTACGGCATGGCGGCGCGCACCGTTCGCTCCATCGACGAGGTCGACGAGGCCATCGAATGGGCCATGTCGATCAACGATCGCCCCGTTCTCATTGACTTCCGCGTCTCCAAGGACTCGATGGTCTGGCCGATGGTCGCCGCGGGTGTGTCCAACGATGAGATTCGTTACGCCAAGGGCATGGCGCCCGACTGGGAGGTGGAAGACTGATGACGAATCGTCACACTCTGGCCGTGTTGGTCGAAAACAAGCCCGGCGTGCTCACTCGCGTCGCCGCGCTTTTCGCCCGCCGCGCCTTTAATATCAAGTCGCTGACCGTGGGAGAGACCGAACACCCGGAGATCTCCCGCATGACCATCATCGTGGACGCAGACTCCGCGCCCATCGAGCAGGTGGTCAAGCAGCTCAACAAGCTCATCAACGTCCTCAAGGTCGTCGAGCTTGAACCCGAAGACTCCGTCGAACGGCGTCTGCTCATGATGAAGGTCCAGGCTGACGAGACCCGTCGCACCTCGGTCCTGCAGATCGTGGACCTGTTCCGCGCACACGTCGTCGACGTGCAACCCGAGTCGGTCGTCATCGAATCGATCGGCTCCCTATCCAAGCTGGAGGCGCTGCTGCGGGCCCTGGAGCCCTACGGCGTCACCGAACTCGTCCAGTCGGGCGCCGTGGCTATCGGCCGCGGGTCGCGCTCGATCACGGATCAACTGAAGGAGAAATGAAAATGGCAGAAATCATCTACGACGACGGCGCAGACCTGTCGCTGATCCAGTCCAAGAAGGTTGCCATCATTGGTTACGGTTCGCAGGGTCACGCGCACGCGCTGAACCTGAAGGATTCCGGAGTTGACGTGGTCGTCGGCCTGCGCCCCGGTTCCTCCTCCTGGGCCAAGGCTGAGGCCGCCGGCCTTGAGGTCAAGGACGTGGCCGAGGCCGTCGCTGAGGGCGACGTCGTCTCGCTGCTGCTGCCCGACCAGGTCCAGCGCTACGTGTACGCCGAGCAGGTTGCCCCCAACCTGAAGGAAGGCGCCGCCCTCCTCTTCGCGCACGGCTTCAACATCCGCTACGGCTACATCGAGGTCCCCGAGGGCCACGACGTCGTCATGGTCGCCCCCAAGGGCCCCGGCCACAAGGTCCGCGAGACCTACACCCAGGGCAAGGGCACCCCGGACGTCGTCGCCGTTGAGGTGGACGCCTCCGGCCAGGCCTGGGACCTCGTCCTGTCCTACGCGAAGGCCATCGGCGGCACCCGCGCCGGCGTCATCAAGACGACCTTCACCGAAGAGACCGAAACCGACCTGTTCGGCGAGCAGGCTGTCCTGTGTGGCGGCGTCTCCCACCTGATCCAGGCCGGCTTCGAGACCCTGGTCGAGGCTGGCTACCAGCCCGAGATCGCCTACTTCGAGGTCTGCCACGAGATGAAGCTGATCGTCGACCTCATCAACGAGGGCGGCATCACCAAGCAGCGTTGGTCCTGCTCCGACACCGCTGAGTACGGCGACTACGTCTCCGGCCCGCGCGTCATCAACGAGTCCTCCAAGGAGGCCATGAAGGCTGTTCTGGCCGACATTCAGGACGGCACCTTCGCTCGCAAGTTCATTGCCGATCAGGATAACGGCGCCCTCGAGTTCAAGGCGCTGCGCGCCGAGGAAGAGGCCCACCCGATCGAGAAGACCGGCCAGAAGCTGCGCAAGGCCTTCGGCTGGACCGACTCCGACGAGGACTACACCGAGGGCAGCGCCGCGCGCTGATCTCGAGCTCCGTTTCGGATAGCGTCACGCCCCGGCCTCGTTCCTACATGGGACGAGGCCGGGGCTGGTCTATGCGTTCGTCTGCCGCGAGCCAGAGGCGGCGCTCGGGTTTGGCCTCTGTGGATGCGCCAAGACGGACCGAGGGCCTCTCAGTGCTGACGGCAATGCGTGCGCCGCTTGTCGTGAGCTCGAGCGAGGCAACAATTTGGAGCTTGTAGCGTCGTGGTGTCGTGCTCGCGATCGCGCGCGGTCCCATCGTTGTCCCAAGCCAATCTTCTCTTCGCGCTGGAAACGTGTGTCGGGTGTACGTTCGAGCTCTGTCACTCGGTCAAGAGAGATGGGGTTTGACCGATTGGGAGCTGGCTTGTTGGCGGGAAGCGCGCCGCTATCATGCCTTAGGCACAGAGTGTGACACCTGAAGCTGTCCGTGTGCGTTGGGATGGTGCTATTGGCTCCTTCTGAGCGAAGCTGGCGAGCAAGTGGGGTGTGACAGTTGTTCGCGTCCTTATGGTTTTGCGTTATCCATGGGGTCTGATGGGGCGCATACATGTCGTATAACTGGTTGGTCAGCATCTAAATTTGTATGATGAATCTTGTGGAGAGTGAGATATGACTTGCTCGCCTCAGAATGACCACCCACATCGGAAGGACCAACGATGACCCTCCGCCACTACGGGCGTGCCCTCGCGGCCCTCTCGGGAGCAGCGCTGCTATGCGCGACGCTCTCAGTTCCCGCGTTTGCAACGCCCACCAGTGACACTGACGCCGCCGCTCCCACGGTGGTCGCGACAACCGATGAAGAATCGGCCCCGATCACCGTCACCGCCACTCGCACCGACTCCCACGGAGACAAGGTGTACGAGGGCGACCTCATCACCGTCACCTTCACCTACACCAACAACACCGACAATGCGCTCACCGTCTTCCCGGTGGACTCCAACCTATCCGGCGTTCTCACCACCGGTGCCCCCAACTGCCGCTGGCACAACCTGGCCGCGCACACGACCAAGCAGTGCACGACCGCGACCCACACCGTGACGGCAGCAGACGTAGCAGCCGGTAGCTTCACCCCCACCTCAACGTGGGCAGCCACCCGTGACCGCAACGGCACCGACGTCATCGCCGGTGGCATTACTGCCAACGCAGACCCGGTGACCGTCGCCCAGGGCGATCGTCCCCCGGCCCCGGATCCGCTGGAGACCCCGCAGGACTACGCGATCGGCGACAAGGTTCGCCTCGCGTCCCCCGGCCTCGCCGGATTCAGCTGCCACCGCATCCCCGCTCTGACCACCGCCAACAACGGCTGGATCATCGCCTCGTGGGACGGTCGCCCGAACACCTGCCAGGACGCGCCTCAGGCCAACTCCATCGTCTACCGCATCTCCAAGGATGGCGGTAAGTCCTGGACCCCGATCAAGACCGCCCTCGCCGGCACCCCCGGCGCCCAGAAGATCGGCTACTCCGACCCCTCCTTCGTCGTGGACCGCACCACCGGAACGATCTTCCTGTTCTCGGTGAAGTCCTACGATGCCGGCCTCTTCCAGTCCCAGCTGGGCACCGATCCTGCGGCGCGTAACATCCTGCATGCCCACGTCGTCGAGTCCCACGACAACGGTGAGACCTGGGTGAACCCGCGCACCATCACCGACCAGGTGACCGCCGGATACGGGGACAAGTGGTTCACCCGCTTTGCTTCCTCCGGTGAAGGCATCCAGCTGCGCTACGGCGCCCACGCCGGTCGCCTCATTCAGCAGTACGCCGTTGCCAACACCGGAACGACCTCGCTCATGGCCGTCTCCGTCTACTCCGACGACCACGGGCAGACCTGGAAGCCCGGCGCACCCACCGAGGGCAGCGCCGACGAGAACAAGGTCGTCGAGCTCTCCGACGGTCGCCTGCTCCTCAACTCGCGCACGCAGGGCACCGCCGGCCAGCGCCTCGAAGCCATCTCCTACGACGGCGGCGAGACCTGGGGCCCCTTCCGCCACAACTGGGACCTGACAGATCCGCGTAACAACGCCTCCATCGTGCGCGCCTACCCGGATGCCCCCGAGGGCTCCGCGCGCGCCCGCGTCCTGCTCTTCTCCAACGCCGACTCCTCCAGCGCCCGCGCCAACGGTACGATTCGCATCTCCTACGATGACGGCTTCACCTGGAACGACGGCAAGGTCTTCGAGAGCGGCGAGATGGCCTACTCGACGCTGCACCCCCTCGGTGATGGTACCTGGGGCCTGCTGTACGAGTCCGGCGGCTACAAGAACATCGAGTTCATGCGACTGGACGCCACCTACCTCGGCCTGACCGACCCCGGCGAAGAGGACGCCCCCGAGCCCGAGCCCACGCCGGACCCGCAGCCGCAGCCCGCCCCGGAACCGAACCCGACGGCCACTCCCGCCCACTGGGTCAACACCGGTTCGGGTTGGAAGTGGCAGCTGGAAGACTCCAGCTACGCGATGAACCAGACGATCGTCATTGGCGAGGCCACCTACCGCTTCGGCGCAGATGGCATGATGGTCACCGGCTGGGATAACCAGGGCGGCGTGTGGAGCTACTACAACGCCTACGGTGCCCGCGCGAGCGGATGGCTCACGGACGCCGGTAGCTGGTACTACCTCGATCCTGCGACCGGTGCGATGGCCACCGGCTGGACCCAGATCGACGGCACCTGGTACCTCTTCTCCGCCTCCGGCGCGATGCTCACCGGCTGGCAGCACGCCGGTAGCTGGTACTACCTGGCCCCCTCGGGTGCCATGCTCACCGGTTGGCAGCAGCTCGGCTCCGCCTGGTACTACTTCGCCGGCGACGGCCACATGGTCACCGGCTGGCAGATGATCGACGGCCGCTGGTACTACTTCGCATCTTCGGGTGCGTGGATCTGATCCATATCTATCGCGGCCGGGGCCGGGGGAGCGTGAGTGCCCTCCCGGCCCCGGCCTCGTCTATGGGGGACGTCACGGCCCAAAGAGACCACGGGTTGGACCCGTGCGGACGCGCGGCACAGACGCGGGGGAAGATGGAGTCATGACACTGAACATCGCAGTAATCCCCGGAGACGGCATCGGCAAGGAAATCGTCCCCGAAGGCCTGAAGGTCCTGGACCGCGTCCTGGCGGACAAGGGCATCGACTACTCCACCACCCACTTCAACCTGGGTGCCGAGCGCTGGCACGCCACCGGCGACACCCTGACCGACGAGGACCTTGAAGCGATCAAGCACCACGACGTCATCCTTCTGGGTGCGGTCGGCGATCCCTCCGTGCCCTCCGGCGTCCTTGAGCGCGGTCTGCTCCTCAAGCTGCGCTTCGCTCTCGATCACTACGTGAACCTGCGCCCCTCGAAGTATTACGAGGGCGTGCCCAGCCCGCTGGCCAACCCCGGCGACATCGACTTCGTCGTCGTTCGCGAAGGCACCGAGGGCCTCTACTGCGGCAACGGTGGCGCCGTGCGCGTGGGCACCCCGCATGAGATCGCGACCGAGGTCAGCGTCAACACCGCCTACGGCGTCGAGCGTGTCGTGCGCTACGCCTTTGAGGCGGCCGCCTCGCGCAAGAAGCACCTCACCCTCGTCCACAAGCACAACGTCCTGGTCAACGCCGGACACATGTGGCGCCGCATCGTCGACGAGGTCGGGGAGGAGTATCCCGATGTGAGCATCGACTACTGCCACATCGATGCCGCCACCATCTACATGGTCACCGACCCGGGCCGCTTCGACGTCATCGTCACCGATAACCTTTTTGGCGATATCCTCACCGACGAGGCCGGGGCAGTCACCGGCGGCATTGGCCTGAGCGCATCGGGCAACCTGAATCCCTCGCGCGAGTACCCCTCCATGTTCGAGCCCGTGCACGGCTCCGCCCCCGACATCGCGGGGCAGGGTAAGGCCGACCCGACCGCGACCATCTCGTCGGTCGCGCTCATGCTGGACTTCATGGGTTACGCCGAGGAAGCAGAGCGTGTGCGCGCGGCTATCGACGACGACATGGCGGCGCGTGCCGAGGCTGCGGCGGCGGGAACGCCGCTCGTGCGCTCCACCTCCCAGATCGGCGACGACATCGCCGCCAGGGTCTGAGCGAAAGACGAAACAGGGCCGCTCCCCGAACGGGGAGCGGCCCTGTAGTTTGCCTATAGTCGCCCCTGCTGGGCGTTGGTGGAATGCCTCAGCGTGCGCCGATGAGAGCGGGAAGCGTGGCACGAGGCGCCCACTGCTCGATGTCCGCCAATGCTGCGCTTGCCCCCGCTGCCCGCACGTCGGCGGAGTCGCTGGCTAGCATCGCGGCGTCCGCCGCCAGCAGATTGGCGGCTAGCGACGGGGCGTCAAGGAAACCGAGGTTGCAGCGAGGCGAACGCGTATCCGTCGCACCGGCACGCAGGGCGATATCTGCGCGAACCAGAAGTTCGCCCGACACGGCGTACGCGTCGGATAGGGAGCCGCCGCTGACCTGAGCCTTCGGCAGGGTGGACGCCGTGCAATCCCAGGTTGCGACCGCAGTCGACAGTTCCTGAGAGTCGGGCAGCTTCTTGCCCGAGGGGGCGAAGGAAGACGAGAGCGTCGGAGCGTCAAAGAGATCAATGGACCAGGCCTGGACTCCCTGACGCGACGCAGCATTCACTCGATCATTGACAAGGAGCGCCTGATCCAGACCCGTGTCCACCTCGATGCCGTACGCGTGGGCGATCGTCACGGCGCTCGCGTAACGGCCCAGCGACGCGGTCGACAGCGTGCGGGCCTCCTCGGAGGACGTGCGATTCGGGTCAGCGGCGATCTCCAGGTCGCGGGTCGCTGTGCGGGCCAACCACGAGACGAAAGCAGACACGTCGGTGGGAGCCTCGGAGACTGCAGCCGGAGCGGACTCGCCCTCGGGCACCGCCCCTCCCCACGGATCCCACAGGCCCCCCAGCGCCTCGAGCCGCTCATGTGACGCCGACGCGACGGAACGCAGAGCAGCCGAACACGATGCGCACTCTGTCGCGACCTCGGCGAGCTGGGTCGCGCGCTCGGATGCTGCCGCCTCCGTACGCGCGGCCTGGTCGCGCACCGCGTCAAAACCAGACAGAGTCGGCAGGGACGAGGACGAGCACGCGGACAGCGCGAGAAGCGCCGCTCCAGTCGCAGCGAGGCCGGGGAGGCGACGTGTGGTCAAAGTCAGTTTTGCGAAACGCACATCCGCATCATCCCACACCCCGGGTACGATAGGGAACTGACCCGCTTACGCGACAGAAAGATAGGCACATATGGCATCGTCCACGTCAGAGGGACCGCTCGAGGAGCTGCTGGCTCCCGTGGTCGCACAGTCGGGACTGGAACTGGACTCAGTCATCCGTTCGCGCTCAGATGCGATGCCGCTCCTGCGGGTCATCGTCGAGGCACCGATCGGCGCAGGTGGAATTGATTCCGACACGCTCGCAGACGTGTCCCGCGCCGTCTCGAAAGCCCTGGACGTTGCGGATCCGATCGACGGCGAGTACTTGCTGGAAGTGTCTACTCCCGGGGCCGAACGCGAGCTCACGAAGGTCGGGCACTGGATGCGACAGATCGGACGCCTCGTGCGCATCAAGCTGCGAGCCGGCGGCTACGTCTCCGGACGCGTCGTCGCCGCGAACGAGACCAGCGCAACGATCGATGTCGACGGCGAAACGACGATCATTGACTATCAGGACATGAGGAAGGCGCGCTCCCGCGTCGACTTTGGGTCGGGGGACTAAGCTCCTCACACCGCTCACGTGCCCGGCTGCGTCCACGCAGCCGGGCATATTTCTGTGATCTATTTGATATATCCCCCGTCGGGGTGTAGAGTGTGACGCGATGCACGGGAGCCCTGACAGTAGGGGGCTGAGAGGGAGGCGATCCTCCGACCGACACACCTGATCCGGATCATACCGGCGTAGGGACGCAGACACTTCTTCCACGAAGGCTCGTGCGCGCACGCGAAAGAGCCGTAGTGAGCGACAGCAACAAACACCTTGACGTGACGACCAGGGTCTGGCCCGTCATCTCCGAAGGCGAATGCGAGCGGGTGCTTACCCGCCTCGCCACCCCTCTCGCAGGTACCGTCCTGCAGGTCTCTCATCGCCCCACAGCAGCGGGAATCCTCGTCGACGCAGGCACCTCGACAGTCTTCATCAAACGCTACGCACCCGGTGCCGTCCCCGCCGACCATCTGCGCGCAGTCCACGGCCTCGTCGCACACATCCGCGCGAGAGGATTTCCCACCCCCGCATTCCTACCCTTCGCCGACTCTGACACCGTCTGGGAAACGCCGACGGGGACGTGGGAAGTGTGCGAGGGTGCCATCGGTGAGGACCGCTACCGCGACAACCCCACGTGGACGATTCCCGGCACGCTCGACGAAGCCCACGCCCTCGGATCAATGACCGCCCGCCTCGCCCTGGCCTCGTCGGATTATCACGCCGCGCTCAACCCACCGAGCGCCTATCAATCCAGGATGCGACTCTTTGCGCAGGACCCTCGCCGCGACTTGCCCCAGTGGCTCGCCGAGCGTCCCGGTGTCCAGGCCTACCTGCGTGACTCCGGCAGGCGCATCGAGGACGAGTGGGCACCCCACCTTGACTTCGCGGCCGCCTACGCCCCCATCGCCGCCCAGCTGCCCACCTCCTGGACGCACGGAGACCTGCACGTCTCCAACGTCTTCTGGAAGGGCCTGGCCCCCTCCGAGTTCATCGACTTCGGACTGGCAGACCGCAACCCCTCCGTCTACGACCTGGCTCTCATCATCGAACGAAACGCCTTCGAATGGACCCGCATCGTCGACGGCGACGAAGAAGCAGTCCACCGCGACATCACCCTCGCCCTCATCGACGGATACGAGGAAGTGCGACCCCTCAGCCCGCTCGAGCGGCGAGGCCTCCTCGCCCTCATGCCCCTGATTCAAGCCGAATCCGGCCTGAACTGGATCGAATACCAGTACGGGGCGACCAGATCCATGCCCGGCGCCGACTGGTGCCTGGACGTTTTCTTCGGTGAGCACACGCGATGGTTCACCCGCCCACCCGGGCGCGACTACCTCGCATGGCTCGACGACGCGATCTCACACCACTGAAAGGACCAACGATGAGACGACCACTCGCAGCACTGACTGCCCTCCTGCCCGCCTGCGCGCTCGCGCTCGCATCGTGCGCAGGCAACGCGAGCACCCCACAGAGCAGCCCACAACGCCAGAGCGTCAGCGTCGTTTTGGACTGGACCCCGAATACCAACCACTCCGGCGTCTACCTCGCCATGGCGCGTGGCTACTACGAACAAGAGGGCATCGATGTGGACATCCTGCCCTACTCCGAAGCGGGTTCCGCCTCCGTCCTACTCGGAGGGGGAGCAGATTTCGCCTTCGAGGGCGCCTACTCGGTCATCAGCGGACGCGCTCGAGGGGACGAGATGACCATGGTGTTCAACCTCCAGCAACAATCCTCGCAGGGGATCGCCGTGCGCGCGGATAACACGGACATTACTCGGCCCGCTGATCTCGACGGCAAACTCTTCGCTACGTGGGGAGCGGCCGAGGGCGTCGCGAAGGTGCAAACGATGATCCGCAACGACGGCGGGCAAGGAAACGTCGAGACGGCCCTCCTCGGCACGAGCGCCTATGCCGCCGTCTACAACGGCACCGCAGACTACGCCGAAGGCCTCACGACGTGGGAAGGCATCGAAGCCGAACTCGCAGGCACTCCCCTGAAGTGGTTTATGCCCGCCGACTACGGAGTCGAAACGACCCCCGCCGAGCTCGGACTGGTCGCAACCCCCTCCTACCTGCGGGACCACGCCGACCTGGCTAAGCGCTTCATCCGGGCGACCCAGCGCGGATACAAGGACGCCATCACCGATCCGTCTGCCGCAGTGGACGCCCTCATAAGCGCTAACCCCGACGCCGCGATCGACCGCGAACTAGCATCGCGCAGCCAGGAGCTTCTTTCCTCAAAGTACTGGCAGGACTCCTCCGGAAGCGTCGGCCACGGCGACCCGGCTCGCTGGCAGGGCTACATCGACTATCTGCTCGCGCAAGGACTCCTCGAAGATGCGTCCGGGGCACCCGCGTCCGCCCCGCTGTCCGGAGCAGACATGGTGAGCAATGACCTCCTCGAATAGCCCCACCCCAGTCGCTGCGCGCGTGCGAGACAACGCCACGCGCGCAGCATGGGCGTGTGTCTCCCTGAGCGTGGTCGTAGTGGTGTGGCAACTTGCCCACCACGCCTCCGGCCTCTCGCAGCGTATCCTGCCTGCCCCGACCACTATCCTCGCCTCCGCCGCCGCCAGCTGGCCCTCGCTCAGCGCTGCCGCCTGGGCGACGGGCGTCGAAGGAATCGCCGGATTGATCGCGGGTATCGCCGTGGGCATCGTCATCGCGTTCACCACCTCGCTGTGGCCGCGCCTCACCCACGTCGCCATGCCGATCCTGGTCGTCTCCCAAACGGTCCCTCTCGTGGCCGTCGCGCCCCTCATGGTCATCTGGATGGGCTTTACCATGGCCTCGAAGATCGTGGTCGTCGCAGTCTTCACGGCCTTTCCCGTGGCTCTCGCCCTGCTGCGCGGGCTTGGGCGTGTACCGACCTCGCTCACCGACCCGATGGGAGTCGCGGGGGCCTCGCGGATGTGGATCCTGCTGCACGCGCGCCTGCCCTGGGCGCACACCCACCTCTTCTCTGGAATCCGCATCGCCGCCACCTATGCTTTCGCATCCGCAGCAACCGCGGAGTTCATGGGGGCCAAACGCGGACTCGGTGTGTTCCTCCTGAGCGCCCAGTCCTCCTTCCGTACGGACCTCGTCTTCGCTGGCGCTGGCACCCTCGTGGTCATGACGATCATCCTGTACGCGATCGTTGCTGCTGCTGAAGCCCTGACCTCTCGCCGCTCCCTCCCAGGCCGGTGGCGGCGCACGCCGGGCAGACAACAGGTCGCGCCTGGGCGTATCGAAATGACGTCAGTGTCGAAGACCTACCGATCCTCCCAGGGAGAGGTACGCGCATTGGACGGCGCAGACCTCATCGTTGAGGAGGGGACGATTGCCGCCGTGGTCGGGCCATCTGGATGCGGGAAGAGCACCCTCATCCGCATCGCCGCCGGACTCGAGCGTGCGGACAATGCGACAGGCCAAGGGAAGGCGAGCGAATCGGCGTCCTGCGCCCTCATGCCGCAGTCAGACTCCCTCGCGCCCTGGCTGCGCGTGCGCGACAACGTGGCGCTTCCCCTCGTCCTGGCCGGTGCGTCGAAGCGCGACGCCCTCACCCGAGCTGACGCCACCCTCGACAGCCTCGGGCTGGGGTCCTTCGCCTCCCACCGGCCAGACGAGCTCTCCGGGGGTATGCGCGCCCGCGTCGCCTTCGCTCGCACGTTGCTCACCCCCACGTCGGCGATGCTCCTCGACGAACCCTTCGGGGCGCTCGACGCACTCACCCGGGCACAGGTATGCGACTGGCTCGCCGACCTACTCCACAAGGATCCGCGGACAACCGTCATCGTTACCCACGACATCCTCGAGGCCGTTCAGCTCGCGGACACCGTCCACGTCATGAGTGCCCGGCCCGGTCACATCACCGACAGTATCCGCATCGACCTGCCGCACCCGCGTGGGCGCGGTACCCGCCGACTCGAGCGATTCCACGCCCTGTGCGCCCGCGTGGAAGACGCCCTCACTACCAACAACGGGCGTACCCGACACGAAGGAACACCATGCCAGTCACACGAGTAATGCTCGAATACGTCCACCCGTGGCCCAACCACGCCGGACTTTTCCTCGCCCGGCGAAACGGAGGCTTCGCCCGCGCCGGAATTGATGTGGACCTCCTCTCAGACGGATACGACAGGGGAGGGGCACCCGAGGTCCTCGCCCGCGGAGAATACGACATCGCCTCCCTGCGCCTGGGCCACGTCCTCCAATCGCGATCCACCGGTACCCCCTTCGTCGCGGTCGCGACACTCAACCAACGCCAGCTCGGCTCCGTCATTACGACGCCCGAGACCGGGATTGCGCGCTTCGCCGACCTGGAAGGCAAGACCGTGGCAGTTCCTCCCGTCGCTCGCCTCATCCACGAGGTGCGCGAGGCCGTCGCCGCCGATGGAGCAGACCCCGCGCTCGTGCGCTTCGCGGACCCCGGCAACTGGGAACCCGACGTGAGGTCCGTCGAACAGGGCCTCTACGACGCCGTCATGAATGTGCGCGCGTGGGAACCCTTCCAGGGAAACACGCCTCTCGATGAGGTCGTGGTCCTCGAATTCGACTCGGTGGGAGTCGCCCCCCATCATTCCTACTTCCTCTCGGTGCGCCAAGACACGCTCGATCGTAACCCCGACTTCGTGCGCTCCTTCCTAGCCGCCGCGGCCAACGGCTACCGCGAAGCGATGGAAGACGAGGATGGTGCCGTCGAGGCGATGAGCTGGCCCATGTGTCATGTGCGTCCCGACGTCCTGCGCGCCTCCCTGCGTGCTATCCGAGACTCTTGGTTCACCCCCGAGGGACGCTGGGGTGAGATCCAGGAAGACCTCGTCACCTCTTACACGACGTGGATGGACGAGGGCGGCTGGCTCGAAGAAGGTAGCCGCATCGAAGATCTGGAGGGTGCCTGGACAAACGACTTCCTGCCCTGACGCTCTCCGCAAGCGCTTGCTTGCTTGAGCAGCGCGACAGCCGCCTCCTCCGACCCAAGGTCCGGCTGAGGCGGCTGTCCTCGGAACTGTCATCACCCCCACGGGCAGGATGGGCGAGACCGGCTCAACGACCACCAACGTCGTTGAATCGATTACCATGGGGTATCAGGACATGAGGAAGGCGCGTTCCCGCGTCGACTTTGGAACGGGGAAGTAGGAGACCATGGAAATCGATATGACCGCTCTGCGGATGGTGGAAAACGAGAAGGGCGTTAGCCTCGAAACCCTCGTCGACGCGATCGAAGAGGCGCTGCTCAAGGCGTACCACAACCTGCCCGGTGCCATCTCCCAGGCCCGCATCGAGATCGACAAGAAGACCGGACGCGTCACCGTCATGGCCATGGACGAGGACGAGGACGGCAACCCGATCGGCGAGTTCGACGACACCCCGAAGAACTTCGGCCGCATCGCTCAGTCGACGGCGCGCTCCGTCATCATGCAGCGTCTGCGCGACGCCGACGACCAGCGTGTCTTCGGTGACTTCGCCGGGCGTGAAGGTCAGATCATCACGGGCACCGTCCAGGCCCCGCGCCCCGGCCGCCCCACGATGGTCCAGGTCTCCGACGACTTCGAGGCTGTCCTGCCCGACGGTGAAAAGGTCCCCGGCGAGTCCTACCGCCACGGCGACCGCATCCGCGCCTATGTCGTGGGCGTCGAGCGCACTGAGCGCGGCCCGCGCATCACCCTGTCGCGCACCCACCCCAACCTCGTCGCCGGCCTCTTCCAGCGTGAGGTTCCCGAAATCCAGCAAGGCCTCGTCAAGATCAAGGCCATCGCCCGCGAGGCCGGCCATCGCACGAAGATCGCCGTGGCGGCCACCCGCGAAGGCATTAACGCCAAGGGCGCCTGCATCGGCCCGATGGGCGCGCGCGTGCGCTCCGTCATGGCCGACCTGGGCGGGGAGAAGATCGACATCGTCGACTACTCCGACGATCCGGCGCGCTTCGTGGCCAACTCGCTGTCGCCCGCGCGCGTTACCCGCGTCGTCGTCCACTCCGTGGACAATCGCACGGCGACGGCCATCGTCCCCGACTTCCAGCTGTCCCTCGCCATCGGCAAGGAAGGCCAGAATGCTCGCCTCGCCGCGCGCCTGACGAACTACCACATCGACATCCACGCCGACACGGAAACCGGCGATGATGCGATTGCTTCGCGCGTCTCGACCCCCGACGACGTGACAAGTCGCTCATAGAATCTGAGACGAGCAATCCCTTAGCTGGACTAAGCTAGGGGATTGTGTCGTATTCTGTGCCGCCAGTGCCCGCCTCTGGGCCCCAGCGCACCTGCATTGGATGCGGCGCACACGCGCATCGATCCGCTCTCGTGCGGATCGTTCGCTCGCCGGACGGTTCGATTCGCCTCGACCGAACGGCCACTCTTCCGGGCCGAGGGGCCTGGGTTCACCCCGATGCGGGGTGCGTCCAGAAAGCCCGAGCCAGGCGCGGCCTTGCGCGCTCGTTCCGAACGGGAAACGTTACGGACGGCGTGTGGGACGACGTGGAGGAGTTGATCAACCACCAGTGATGGCCACGCGCCATCAACGCCGAGAAAATGGAAGCGGGTTGGAAGCTGATGGGCACCCGATGAGTACCCAGCGATGAGCTGCCAGCAATATCAGTAAGGCGTCTCCGGACCGGAGACGCTTCCGGAATGGAGAAATGTGGCAAAGTTGCGTGTCCACGAGCTCGCCAAAGAGCTCGGAATCACCAGCAAAGAACTGATGGGTCACCTGAAGGAAGCAGGTGAATTCGTCAAGTCGTCGTCGTCCTCGCTCGAACCGCCCGTCGTGCGGCAGATGCGCGAGAAGTTCGCGACGGCCCCCAAGACCAAGAAGGCGGACGCAAAGCCCGCCGCCAAGGCCCCCAAGCCCAGCGCGGCCAAGCCTGCTGCGAAGAAGCCTGCCGCCCCCAAGGCGGAGGCTGCCGATGCTGCCCCCAAGGCCGCGGCCCCCAAGGGTGACGCGCCCAAACCCGGCGCGCCCAAGCCTCGTACGAAGAAGGCCGACGCCGCCCCCAAGCCCGCCACCCGCAAGAGCGCGGAAGGCGGCGCCCCCAAGCCCGCGCCTCGTCGCGCTGACGCCCCGCGCCCGGCTCGCCCCGGCGGCCCGCGCCCCGGTGGCCCGCGCCCGGGCAATAACCCCTACGCCTCCTCGCAGGGCATGCCTCGCCCCGGCGGCTCCGGCGGCCCTCGTCCCGGCGCCCCGCGCCCGGGCGGATCCGGCAACGGTGGTCCGCGCCCCGGTGCCACGCGTCAGGGTGCCTCCGGCAACGGTGGTCCTCGTCCCGGCGCCCCGCGCCCCGGCGGCAACCGTCCGAACCCGGGCATGATGCCCGGCCAGGCGAACTTCGCACGTAATGCTGCCTCCGGTAACGGCGGTGGTGAGCGCACCGGCCGCGGTGGACGCGGTCGCGGCGGCGCCCGTCCCGGCGGAGCAGGTGCAGGTGCCGGCGGCGGCGCCCCCCAGAACAACGGCGGCGGCTTCGGTGGTCCCCGCGGTGGTGGCCGCGGCGGTCGCGGCTCCACGCCGGGCGCATTCGGTCGCGGAGGCGGCCGCTCGCAGCGCGGACGCAAGTCGAAGCGCGCGAAGCGTCAAGAGTATGAGCAGCAGAACGCACCCGTCATCGGCGGTGTGTCGATCCCGCGCGGCAACGGCGCGCAGATCCGCATCCGCCAGGGCGCATCCCTTGCTGACCTCGCCGAGAAGATTGATGTCAATCCCGCAGCACTCGTGACGGTCCTCTTCGCCCTGGGCGAGATGGCGACCGCCACGCAGTCCCTCGACCAGGACACCTTCGAGGCCCTGGGCGCGGAGCTCGGCTACGACGTCAAGGTCGTCTCCCCCGAGGACGAGGACCGCGAGCTGCTCGAGTCCTTCGACATCGATCTCGAGGCCGAAGAACTCGACGACGCTGAGAATATGGTGCCCCGTCCGCCGGTCGTCACCGTCATGGGGCACGTCGACCACGGTAAGACCAAGCTGCTCGACGCGATCCGTCACACCGACGTCGTCGACACCGAGCACGGCGGCATCACCCAGCACATCGGCGCCTACCAGGTCACGGTCAAGGCTGAGGACGGCACCGTCCGCCCGATCACCTTCATCGATACCCCCGGTCACGAGGCCTTCACGGCCATGCGTGCACGTGGCGCTCAGGTCACCGACATTGCGATCCTCGTGGTCGCTGCCGATGACGGCGTCATGCCCCAGACGGTTGAGGCTATCAACCACGCGCAGGCCGCCGGCGTCCCGATCGTCGTCGCGGTGAACAAGGTCGATAAGGACACGGCGAACCCGGAGAAGATCCGCTCCCAGCTCACCGAGTACGGCCTGGTCGCGGAAGAGTACGGCGGCGACGTCATGTTCGTGAACATCTCCGCTAAGCAGCGCAAGGGCATCCGCGAGCTGCTCGAGGCTGTCCTGCTGACCGCCGACGCTGCGCTGACCCTTGAAGCCAACCCGAACACCGACGCACGTGGCGTCGCCATCGAAGCGAACCTGGACAAGGGCCGCGGCGCCGTCGCGACCATGCTGGTCCAGCGCGGCACGCTCCACGTGGGCGACTCCCTCGTGGTCGGCTCGTCCTACGGCCGCGTGCGCGCTATGTTCGATGACGGCGGTAACGACGTCTCCGAGGCCGGCCCGTCGACGCCCGTTGCGGTCCTGGGTCTCACGTCCGTCCCGCGCGCCGGCGACTCCTTCCTGGTCGCGCCGGATGACCGCACGGCCCGCCAGATCGCCGACAAGCGTGAGGCCGCCGAGCGTCAGGCCCTGCTGGCCAAGCGCCGCAAGCGCGTCTCCCTGGAGGACTTCGACAAGGTCCTGGCCGAGGGCGAGGTCGACACCCTCAACCTGGTCATCAAGGGCGACGTGTCCGGTGCCGTCGAGGCCCTGGAAGACTCGCTGCTGCGCATCGACGTGGGCGATGAGGTCGCGCTGCGTATCATCCACCGAGGCGTCGGTGCGATCACGCAGAACGACGTCAACCTGGCGACCGTCGACAACGCGGTCATCATCGGCTTCAACGTCCGTCCCGCCGAGCGCGTGGCCGAGATGGCGGATGCCGAGGGCGTCGAGATCAAGTACTACAACGTCATCTACTCTGCGATCGACGACATTGAGGCGGCCCTTAAGGGCATGCTCAAGCCGATCTACGAGGAGGTCCAGCTGGGTACCGCGGAGATCCGTCAGGTCTTCCGCTCCGGCAAGTTCGGCAACATCGCCGGTTCGATCGTCCGCTCCGGCACGATCAAGCGTGGCACCAAGGCTCGCCTGGTGCGCGATGGTGTGGTTGTCGCCGATAATCTCGAGATCGTGTCCCTGCGTCGCGAGAAGGATGACGTCACCGAGGTCCGCGAGGGCTACGAGTGCGGTATCACGCTGGGTCACAAGGACATCGCCGAAGGCGACATCATTGAGACCTGGGAGATGCGCGAGAAGGCTCGTGACTGATCGTATGGCTTGAAGTATCGGGGTCCGGGCACGCTCGGACCCCGATCTTCTCTCACCAGTGTTTCTAAGAGGGCGACACCGCCCGAAAGGAGGGCGCGATGGCTGACGAAGCTCGCGTTCGAAAGGTGCAGGAGCGAATCCTGCAGACCGTCGCGTCGATGATCGGACGCCACGTGAAGGATCCCCGCCTGGAGCTCGTCACCATCACGGACGTGCGAGTGACGGGCGACCTGCAGCATGCGTCCATCTTCTACACGGTGCTCGGCGACGACGAGCAGCGTGAGAAGGCCGCGCGCGCGTTCGCATCCGCGCAGGGGCTCTTCCGCTCCCGCGTGGGCAAGGCCCTGGGCCTGCGCCTGACCCCGACCCTGGAGTTCATCCTCGACGCGCTGCCCGAGAGCGCTGCCGCGCTCGAGGACGCCCTGGCCAAGGCCAAGGCCAAGGATGAGGCGATTGCCGCCGCGTCTGCTGGCGCCACCTACGCTGGTGACGCCGACCCCTACCGTCACGACGACGAAGAGGACGAGGCAGACGCGAAGGATTGGGCCTGACCCTCATGGCTCGTCGACCCGATAATCCGCGTCCCGGCCTGCTTGTCATCGACAAGCCGCAGGGGCTCACCAGCCACGACGTGGTCTCGCGCGTGCGACGCCTGGCCCGCACCCGCAAGGTGGGGCACGGCGGCACCCTGGACCCGATGGCCACGGGAGTCCTCGTGATCGGCATCGGCAAGGCGACGAAGCTGCTCACTTGGGTGAGCGGCCACTCGAAGGAATATCGGGCGACGATCCGCTTCGGCGTCGCCACCAACACGGACGACGCTGAGGGCGTCGCGACCGCGGCCGTTGGCTGTGCCTCGTTGAGTGAGGAGCAGCTTGAGGCTGCGCTTGCGCCGCAGCGTGGGGACATTATGCAGGTGCCCTCGACCGTCTCGGCGATCAAGGTGAATGGCAAGCGTGCCTACGCACTCGCTCGCGCAGGCGAGGACGTCGAGCTGGCCGCGCGCCCGGTTCGCATCTCGCGCCTGGAGGTCCTCGCGCCCCCGCGCCCCGCCTGGTGCATCCTCGACGAGCCCGACCCTGAGACCGCTCCCGATGGCGCGGTCGCGCCAGGCAGCGTCCGGGTCGTGGACGTTGACGTCGTTGTCGAGTGCTCCTCGGGCACTTACGTGCGCGCCCTCGCGCGCGACGCTGGCGAGGCGCTCGGCGTGGGCGCGCACCTGACGGCGTTGCGACGTACGCGCGTGGGAGACGTGCCGCTGGAGGCGGCAATGACGCTCGACGAACTGAGCGCCGCCGTCGAGGCGGCATCCGCCGAAGGAGAGTCGGACGCGGAGCCGGTCCTGCCCCTCGTCCCCCTGGGCGAGGCTGCGCGCACCATGTTCCCCTCCCTGCTCATGACCGAGGCCGAGGCCGGAGCGTTCGCCCACGGCCAGGCCCCAAGGCGTTCTCGCAGTGAGTTGGCGCAGTGGGCGGTCGAGGCTGGCTACTGCCCGAAGAGCGCCCCCGAGGAGGAGCCCGCGCCGATCGCCGCCGTCGCGCCCGACGGCACCGTCCTGGGCCTGCTTCGCATCGACGCGGCTCGACTGCGTACCGTCCTGGTTTTCTAGAAAGAGACTCATGAACGTTTGGTATTCACTCTCTGACATTCCCGGCAACGAGGCCAGTGTCGTCACCATCGGCAACTTCGATGGCATGCACAACGGACACAAGAAGGTCATCTCCACGTGCATCGAGCGCGCCCATAAGCTCGGCGTCGACGCCGTGGCCATCACCTTCGACCCGCACCCCATCCAGGTCCACAAGCCGGAGGTAGGTCTCCAGCTCATCTCCCCGCTGCGCGACCGCCTCGACGCGATGGCCGCTGCTGGCCTGGACGCCACGCTCGTCGCCCACTACGACGCGAGCGTGTACAGCCTCGAAGCCGACGAGTTCGTCTACGAATACCTGGTGGAGCGCTGCGGTGCTCGCGAAGTCGTCGTCGGCGAAGACTTCCGTTTCGGACGCGGCAACGCGGGCACCATCGACACGCTGCGTGAGCTCGGGCGCCGCTACGGGTTTAACGTCATCACGGTCACCGACATCGAGGCCCCCGAGGGGCGCCGCTGGTCCTCCTCGTGGGTGCGCGAGCTCCTCGCCGCCGGTGACGTGTCTGGTGCCGCCCGCGTCCTCGGCCATCTTCACCGCATCCGCGGCACCGTGTGCCACGGCTTCAAGCGCGGCCGCACCCTCGGCTTCCCGACCGCAAACCTGTCCGAGGACGTCGAAGGTGTCATCCCCGCCGACGGCGTCTACGCCGGGTGGGTCGTGCGCGCCGTGCCCGGCACCCAGTCCGCCGAGTTCCTCCCCGCTGCCATCTCCGTGGGCACCAACCCCCAGTTCAACGGCGTCGAACGCACCGTCGAAGCCCACGTCCTGGGGCGCTCCGACCTCAACCTGTACGGTGAACGTATCGCGGTGACCTTCGTGTCGCGCATCCGCCCCATGCTCTCCTTCGACTCCCTCGACGAACTGCTTACCCAGATGGATGACGACCTGCGTCAGACGGCCTCCGTCCTCGGCATCGGCGTCGCCGGGCGCGTCGATCCGGACTCCGTCACCGCCCGATAGGGCACCCTCCTCTTCGCCTGGCCCCGCGCTTCAGGGGGCGCACACCCAGCCCGAGGCCGGGGAGCGCAGGTCGGGGGAGGAGAAAAGTCCTTGTGAGAAGGCAGAATCGTTAGCTTGGTCGCTCATTGTGGGGATAACGCCGGTGGCGTGCTACTGTAGAAAGGCCGTACACCGGCCGCGGACTGTCAGCACCCGGGAAAAGCCCGGATGCCCCGCGCAACGAACACAAAGGAGAAGCCTGTGCCGCTGAGCAAGGACGTCAAGGACCAGATCATCGCCGAGTACGCGACCCACGAGGGCGACACCGGTTCCCCCGAGGTGCAGATCGCGCTGCTGACCCGCCGCATCAAGGATCTGACCGAGCACTTCAAGACCCACACGCACGACCACCACTCCCGTCGTGGCCTGCTGCTGCTGGTCGGCCGTCGTCGCCGCCTGCTGGGTTACCTGGCTGACATCGACATCGAGCGTTACCGCTCGCTCATCGAGCGTCTCGGCCTGCGCCGCTGATTTTGGGCCGGCCCGCCTCCCGTAGCGGAGACGGGCCGGTTTTCACACGCCCGCCTCGGGCAAACCGTTAATTCTCGCGCGAAAGCCGCCGGTTTTCGACAGTGGCCTACGGAGCGTTTATCCGTGGGCTTCGATCGAAGGCCGAAGTGGAGCGCGACACCAACAAACCAAGGAGAAACGCCCCATGATGGAAGGCTCCGACATCATCGCCGCAGAGGCGATTATCGATAACGGCCGTTTCGGTAAGCGCACCGTGCGCTTCGAAACCGGCCGTCTCGCCAAGCAGGCCGCCGGCTCCGCCCTGGCCTACCTGGACGATTCCACCACCGTTCTGTCCGCCACCACGGTGGGCAAGAACCCCAAGGACCAGTTCGACTTCTTCCCGCTGACCGTCGACGTTGAAGAGCGTCAGTACGCCGCGGGTCGCATCCCCGGTTCCTTCTTCCGCCGCGAAGGCCGCGCGGGCACCGAGGCCATCCTGGCCGCCCGCCTCATCGACCGCCCGCTGCGCCCCGGCTTCGTCAAGGGCCTGCGCAACGAGGTCCAGGTCGTTGAGACCGTCCTGACGATTGATCCGGACGACGCCTACGACGTTCTGGCGATCAACGCCGCGTCCATGTCCACCCAGATCGCCGGCCTGCCCTTCACCGGCCCGATCGGTGGCACCCGCCTGGCGCTCATCGACGACCAGTGGGTCGCGTTCCCGCGCTGGAGCGAGCTCGAGCGTTCCGTGTTCAACATCGTTGTCGCGGGCCGCATCGTCACCAAGGAAGACGGCTCCGAAGACGTCGCGATCATGATGGTCGAGGCCGGCGGCGGCAAGAACCAGTGGGAGCTCATTCAGGCTGGCGCCACCGCCCCCACCGAAGACATCGTGGCCGACGGCCTCGAGGCCGCCAAGCCCTTCATCAAGGTCCTGTGCGAGGCTCAGCTCAAGGTGGCCGAGAAGGCCTCCAAGGAGACCGTCGAGTTCCCGCTGTTCCTGGACTACACCGACGAAGAGTACGCGGCGGTCGAGGAATACGCGGCCGAGAAGGTCGCCCAGGCCCTACTGACCGAGGGTAAGCTCGCCCGCGACGAGGCCGTGGACGCCGTCAAGGAAGAGATGCTCGAGGCTCTGGCCGAGCGCTTCCCCGAGTCGGAGAAGGCCCTCAAGGCCGCCTTCCGCTCGCTCGAGAAGGCCACGATCCGTAACCGCACCCTGCGCGAAGAGATCCGCATGGACGGTCGCACCCCGCGCCAGATCCGTTCCCTCTCCGCCGAGGTCGAGGTCCTGCCCCGCGTGCACGGTTCCGCCCTGTTCCAGCGTGGCGAGACCCAGATCCTGGGCGTCACCACCCTGGCCATGCTGCGCATGGAGCAGCAGATCGACAACCTGTCGCCCGTCAACGCCAAGCGTTACATGCACCAGTACAACTTCGCCCCGTTCTCCACGGGCGAGGTCGGCCGCGTCGGCTCCCCGAAGCGCCGCGAGATCGGCCACGGCGACCTGGCTGAGCGCGCCCTGGTCCCCGTCCTGCCCTCGCGTGAGGACTTCCCCTACGCGATCCGTCAGGTCTCCGAGACCATGGGCTCCAACGGCTCCTCGTCGATGGGCTCGGTCTGTGCCTCGACCCTGTCCCTCCTCCAGGCCGGCGTGCCGCTGCGCGCCCCCGTCGCGGGCATCGCGATGGGCCTCATGACCGGTGAGGTCGATGGCCAGTTCAAGGCCGTCACCCTGACCGACATCCTGGGTGCTGAGGACGGCTTCGGCGACATGGACTTCAAGGTTGCCGGTACCCGCGACTTCATCACGGCCCTGCAGCTGGACACCAAGCTTGACGGCATCGACTCCCAGGTGCTGCGCGCCGCGCTGGCCCAGGCCCGCGATGCCCGACTGGCGATCCTCGACCTGATCAACCAGGCGATCGACGGCCCGGATGAGATGAGCCCCAACGCTCCTCGCATCATCACCGTCAAGGTCCCCGTCGACAAGATCGGCGAGGTCATCGGCCCCAAGGGCAAGATGATCAACCAGATCCAGGACGAGACCGGCGCTGACGTCACCATCGAGGATGACGGCACCGTCTACATCGCCTCCTCCGACGGTGCTTCCGCCGAGGCCGCCCGCACGATGGTCAACCAGATCGCGAACCCGCAGATGCCCGAGGTCGGCGAGCGCTTCGTCGGCACGGTCGTCAAGACCACCTCGTTCGGTGCCTTCGTGTCGCTGACCCCCGGCAAGGACGGCCTCCTGCACATCTCGCAGGTCCGTCGCCTCGTGGGTGGCAAGCGCATCGACTCCGTGGACGACGTCCTGCAGGTCGGCCAGCAGGTCGAGGTCGAGATCGCTGAGATCGGCGACCGCGGCAAGCTGAGCCTGCACGCCGTCATCGACGGCGAGGCCGGTGAGCTTGAGGCCGCCGAGGGCGAGCAGACCGAGCAACGTCGCGAGCGCCGCGATCGCTCTGAGCGTCGCGAGCGTCGCCCCCGTACCCGCACCCGTCGTCGCCGTGATGACGAGCGCGAGGACGGCGCTTCCGAGGAGTGAGTAGCTCCCGCTAGCTAAATCGGACCGGTGGCCGGGACGGAGCGTGTGCTCCGCCCGGCCACCGTCCCTTTTACGGCTACACTGTGAACGTTTCGTGCCAACCCCCGGACTGTGGGGACGCAAGAGGAGAAGTATGACGCCCAAGCCGCTGCCGCTCGACGAGGCCCGCCTGTCCATCGAGGATGGCGATACCCGCATTGAACGCACGATCCTGGGAGCCGGGACGCGCGTCCTGACCCAGGAGATTCCCGCAACGAAGAGCGCGGGCGTGTCCCTGTGGGTGCCCGTGGGGTCACGCGACGAGGGACCGCGCACGGCCGGGTCGACCCACTTCCTCGAGCACCTCCTCTTCAAGGGCACGAACAAGCGCTCCGCCCTCGACATCGCCGTCGCCTTCGACAGCGTGGGCGGCGAGTCGAACGCCGAGACCGCGCGCGAGCACACCGCCTACTGGGCGCGCGTGCGCGACGCGGACCTCGACATGGCGATCGAGACGCTGACCGACATGGTCACCGACTCGCGCCTCGACGAGGTAGATTTCTCGATGGAGCGCGGCGTCATCCTCGACGAGCTGGCAATGGGGGAGGACTCGCCCACGGACACGGTCCACGACACCTTCCAGCTGGCCGTCCACGGCGACCGCCCGATCGGACGCCCCGTCGGTGGCACCGCCCAGGCCATCCGTGAGGTCGAGCGCGCGGATGTCTGGGAGCACTACCAGGCCCACTACGGCCCCTCATCCCTCATCGTTGCAGCCGCCGGCAACGTCGACCACGAATCAGTGTGCGAGTGCGTGCAGGCCGCCCTGGAGGGATCGCCCTGGGACGCGGGCAGCGCGGCGTCGCCCTGGCCTCGTCGATCCACGACCGTGACACCGATTGCCGACCACGACAAGGACATCACCCGCCGACGCGACGTGACCCAGGCGCACGTCATCATCGGCTGCGAGGGCCTGTCGGCCACGGACCCCGCGGGCCCGACCATGAGTGTCCTGCTGTCGGTCCTGGGCGGCTCCATGTCTTCACGCCTCTTCCAGGAGGTGCGCGAAAAGCGCGGCCTGGCCTACACGACCTACGCCTTCGACGTGGCCTACTCCGACACCGGAACCTTCGGCATGTACGCGGGCTGCAGCCCCGATAAGGTCGACGAGGTCGAGGCCATCATGCGCGCCCAGCTGGAAGACCTCGCCGCGGACGGCCCGACCGAGGAAGAGATGACGCGCGTGCGCGGACAGGTGCGCGGAGGCGTCGTCCTGGGCCTCGAAGACAACTGGTCGCGCATGATGCGACTGGGCCGCTCGGAGATCATCGGACGTTACCGTCCCATCGACGAGTCCCTCGCCGAGTTCGACGCGGTGCAGGCGGGCGACGTGCGCGCGCTGGCGGCGTCCCTCATCGCGAAGCTGGATTGCCGGGCCCTCGTCCTGCCCGCGCAGTAAGAAACGGGGGAGTGAGATACCCCCTGTCCATCCGCGCTCCTCGCGCCGCCCGTGGGAATACCCTGAAGACAGCCACATAACCGTAAGAAGGAGAGCGCAATGATTCGCGTCGCAGTGACAGGAGCCAAGGGCCGCATGGGCTCGACCGTCGTTCAGGCGGTCACGGACGCCTCGGACATGGAGGTCGTTGCCCTCTTCGATGCGGGCGACGAGATCACGCCGCAGAGCGTGAATGGCGCGCAGGTCGCCGTCGACTTCTCGATCCCTAGCGTCACCGAGTCCAACGTGCACGCGCTCCTCGACGCGGGCGTGGACGTCGTCGTGGGCACGACCGGCTGGACGGAAGAGTCCTACGCGCGCGTGCGTGAGCATGCCGAGGCCGCTGGGCGCGCCGTCCTGATTGCCCCGAACTTCGCGATGGGCGCGGTGCTCGCCATGAAGTTCGCCGCCATGGCTGCCCCCTACTTCGAGTCCGCTGAGGTCATCGAGATGCATCACCCCGCCAAGGTGGACGCTCCCTCCGGCACCGCCGTGGCGACCGCGCGCGGCATCGCGAAGGCGCGCGCCGAGGCCGGCCTGGGCGAGATGCCCGACGCGACCGAAACCGACGAGCTCGGCAGCCGCGGCGGCCGCGTGGATGGTATCCCCGTCCACGCCGTGCGCATGCGCGGCCTGACCGCCTCGGAGGAGATCCTCCTGGGCAACGTGGGCGAGCAGCTGGTCATCCGCACGGATTCCTTCGACCGCGTGTCCTTCATGCCCGGTGTCCTGCTGGGCGTGCGCCGCGTGATCGGCCGTACTGGCCTGACGATCGGCCTTGACCAGGTGATGGGCCTGTGAGCCAGAGCGTGGGTCCGGACCGCTCCGTGCGCCCCGCCCAGAGCGGTGACGCGCGCGCGATCGCTCGCCTGCAGTACGAGGCCTGGCGCTCCCTCATGGGGCAGAACGCCCTCGACGCTCAGGGCATCACCGAGGAGGCGCTCGCTGCCCAGTGGGAGGCGACGCTGGCCTCTCCGCGGCCGGGCGGCACCGCCCTCCTCGTCGCCCTCCACGGCAATACGATCGTGGGTTTCGCGCTCGCCGGTCCCGACGAGGCCGGGGTGCCCTCGGCCCCCGATGCTGAGTCGGGTGAGGCGGCGGTGGCTGCGACGCAGGTGTATGAGCTGACGGTGGATAAGAACTTCCGCCGCTCGGGGCATGCCTCGCGCCTGCTGTCGGCGGTTGCGGACCTGACGAGCGGCCAGCTGCGCGCGTGGGTTGGTGTGGATGACGAGGAACGCCAGCGCTTTTACACGTCGGCGGGCTTTGCGCCCTCGGGCGCGGTGCGAGTGCTGGGCGATGGCCCCACGCAGCACATGTGGTGGGCGGAGCGCGACTAAGGGCCCACGGCGCGAGCGACGCCACGCGAGTGCGTGCGTGGTGCTCCGTCCACGTCGGGGACGGTGTGCGCCCATTGCACGGGGCCGTGCGTATCATGGAGCGCATGAGTAACATTCCTGCCCGCCGCTTCGGTTCCCTCGCAGCCGCCATGGTCACGCCGATGACCGACACAGGTGAGATTGATCTGCCCTCCGCGCAGCGCCTGGCGATCAAGCTGGTCGAGGAAGGGTGCGACACGATTCTGTTGTCCGGCACGACGGGCGAGTCGCCGACGACTCACCAGCCGGAGAAGAACGACCTGACGGATGCCGTCCGTGAGGCCGTGGGGGATCGAGCGTTCATCCTGTGCGGCGCGTGTTCGAACGACACCGCCCACGCGGTGCGCATCGGTGAGGGTGCCCAGGAGCACGGCGCCGACGGCATCTTGATCGTCTCCCCGTACTACAACCGCCCGTCCCAGGAGGGCCTGCGCGCGCACGTGCGCGCCGTGACGGATGCGACCGACCTGCCCGTCATGCTCTACGACATTCCGGGGCGCACGGGCATCGCGTTCTCTGACGCGACCCTTGACATCCTTGCCCAGCACCCGCGGATCCTGGGCGTCAAGGACGCGACGGGTGATGTGGAGACAGGCGTGGAACGCATGCACCGCACGGGCCTGGAGTACTACTCGGGCGACGACGGCCTGAACTTCGCGTGGATGACGGGCGGCGCCTCGGGCTTCATTTCCGTGGTCGCGCACGTGGCCTCGGCCCAGTATCGCCGCATGATCGAGTTGCTCGACAGCGACCAGGTGTGGGAGGCTCGCGAGCTGTCTTATTCACTGCGTCCCCTCGTGCACGCCATCATGGGTGGAGGACAGGGAGCGGTCATGGCGAAGTACGCGCTGTGGCTCCAGGGCGTCATCGACAGCCCGGCCGTGCGCCTGCCGATGGTGGGTATCAGCGACGATGAGGTGTCGGCCCTGCGTCGCGCCCTGTGCACCGCTGGTCTGCTCTGACATACATTTCGCCCCTGTCGAGACCCAGCCGGGGTGAGCTGTATGTGCGGGGCTGAACGGCGGCGCCGTGGTGGCATCATCGATCGTTGACGAGCGCTAATAGTTAGGCTTAGTATACTTAGGCAAAGCTCATCAACACTGATCGTTGTCTTCAAGGAGTGGATACCGTGGCAAAGAAGGACGTCATCATTCCCCTGGTCCCCGCCGCTCTCAGCGCCCTGCTGCTCGCCGGAGGTGTGACCGTCTTTTCGGCGTGCGAGCAACGGGCCGACGGCTCGTGGATGCACTGCCACCAGTGCCAGAACATGGTGGCTGGCAGCGCCGTCGGCCTCATCGCACTGTACGGCGCCTCCTCCCTCGTCAAGAACAAGCCCGCGCGCCTGGCCCTGCTCGCGCTCGCGGTCATCGCCAGCGTCGTAGTGTTCTTCATTCCCGGCGGGATCTGCCCGCTGTGCGCGATGAAGACGATGCGCTGCCACACCGTCTTCCAGCCCTTCGTGCGCATCATGAGCGTCCTGGTTGCCGGCAGCGGCATCGGGGCGCTGGTCGCGTCATGGAAGAAGGACGCGAAGCCCTCCGCCTGACGTATTGCCCCGGATGGGAGACAATGGCGGCGTGAGGGCCCAAGGACGTTCGACAACCGTGCGCATCGGCGCGGTTCTCCTCGCGCTATCCCTCGTCGCCGTTCTCGCGATCGTCGTGCGCAACGCAGTGCGCTATCGCGAGGCCGTCGCCCTGGACGAGGCCGGGGACTCCCAGGGGGCGTACGAGCTCTTCCATGCGCTCGGCGGGTACAGCGACGCGGCGCAGCGCGCGCAGGCCCTCGTCGAAGCCGATCCCGCGCTGCCGTACCGCTCGGTATCCAAGGGCGACACCGTGTCCTTCGGCTCCTACGAGCAGGACGGAAATACGAGCAACGGTCCAGAGTCGATCACGTGGATTGTCCTCGACAAAATCGACGGCCAACTCCTGCTCCTGAGCGCAGACGTTCTCGAGGCGCGCCAGTACCACCACGTGCCCTTCGAGGAGGTCACGTGGGAGAACTCTGACCTGCGCGCGTGGATGAACGGCGACTTCTACGACGGCGCGTTCACCCCCGCTCAGCGCGGGCTCATCGAGACGGTGCACAACGAGAACGCGGATCAGTCGATTACCGGTGCGAGCGGCGGAGCTGCGACCGACGACCGGGTTTTTGCGCTCAGTGAGACCGAGAGCGTTATCTACCTGAACACGCCCGCCGCGCGCAGTGACATCGGAGCGGCGCCCGCCAGCGTTCACGCGGCCGCCGGACCCCTGAGCGTCTCCGAGGACGGCACGGCAGACTGGTGGCTGCGCTCTCCCGGAACATACGGTTTCGCGACGCAATTCGTCGACGCGACGGGCGTGCCCTCGCTCAGCGGAGCAAACGTCGACCTGCAGTACGGGGTGCGTCCCGCGCTGTGGATCAACGTCGAAGGGGTCGGTGAGGGGAGCCGATGAGTAACGCGCTGTCCCTGCGCCGCGTTCCCCTCCTGACCATCCGCGCGCATCCCGTCCGTTCCCTCATCATCGCTGTGCTTGCACTCGCGCAGGCAGCCTGTGTGTTCGGCGGATTGATCCTCGTGGGTGCGATGCGGGCGGAGCTCACCCTCGCTGAGCGCAGGCTCGGCGCCGACCTCGTCGTGTACCCGACGACCTGCCTGAACCAGGTGGAGAAGAAGCGCCTCCTCATGCTCGGGACCCCCGTGGGCTGTCACCAGCCGCGCTCGGCCCTGGCGCGCATGTCGTCCAACGAGGACATCGCCGCGGTGTCCTATCAGCTCTATGTGTCCGAGACGCTTGTCGATGGGTCCACCCGGTGGATCGTCGGTTTCGAACCCGAGACGGATTTCGCGCTCTCGCCTTGGATTGCCGAGGGGGAAGGGACGTCGCTGCCGCGCGGCTCGGTCCTTGTCGGTAGTGCCGTGCCCGGCGCGGACGGGCAAACCCTCTCCGTCTTCGGGCGCGAGCGCCCGATCGGCGCTCACCTCCTCACCACCGGCTCGGAGCTCGATGACGCCGTCTTCGTTTCCATGGACACCCTGTCGGACATGATGGCGGACGCGCGCGCGGCAGGGGAGGACAACGACGCATCCCTCGACCCGCGTACCGACTACTCTGCCGCGCTCGTGCGCGCCTCGGACAGCGACGCCATCGAGAGCGTTACCAATTGGATCAACCTCTACGTGCGCAAGGTCAGTGCGGTGCGTGCCGCCGATGCGCTCGTCGGCGCCGCGTCGGGCATCCGCGTACACCGCGGGATCGCAATCGGGGTTCTGGGAGCGACCTGGTTCGTTCTACTGGGCGCCCTCGTCATCGTGCAGGTGAGCCTCATGAACGAACGGATGCAGGAACTGGCCGTGTGGCGCTCGATTGGGGCATCGCGCTCCATCATGAGCCGTGTCATGCTGAGCGAATCAGCGTTGCTTCACGTGGCCGGAGCGCTCGCGGGAGTATGCCTCGCAGCCCTCACCGTGCCATTCGTGGGGGACGGGAGCCTCGTTGAGAGCCTCGCTTCCCCCGCGACGTCACTGCCCCTCGCGGGCCTGTCAATAGTCGCCGTCACCTGTGTCGGCGTCGCCGGAACGCGTCTCGCGCTCGCTCGGGTCAGCCGTGCGACCACGGGGAATAAATCTGTCCTGGTGTAGGGACAACGGTCAAGGAGGAATGACGTAATGCTGTCGCTGTCGCGACTTCCGTGGATGAACCTGCGCGGCTACCCCGTGCGGACGGGGACCCTGGTCTTCTTCTCCATGCTCATGACGATGACGATCTTCGGCGGAACGCTGGTCGTCCAAGGCATCGAACACGGCCTGCGCACGACCCAGTCGCGCCTCGGAGCCGACATCATGGTGACGCCCGACGAGGCCGACACCGACTTCGACGCGCAGACCTTCCTCGTGAACGCCGAACCGTCGTACTTCTACATGGACGCGTCCACGCGCGAGGCAGTCGCAGCCGTCGACGGTGTCGAGGCCGCCTCCTCTCAGCTGTTCCTCGCCTCGGCGAGGGCGAGCTGCTGCTCGGGTCGCTACCAGGTGATTGCCTATGACCCGGCCACCGACTTTACGATCCAGCCGTGGATGAACGACGCCGTCGGGCAGGCGCAGCTGGGTGAGAATGAGGTGATCGTCGGCGCCAACGTGCTCGCCAACGACCCGGAGAACTTCCAGCTCTTCGACAACACCCTGCGGGTCGTCGGCCAGTTCGACCCGACCGGATCGACCCTCGACAATGCGGTCTACATGAACTTCGAGACCGCGAAGAACGTCATCGACTCCTCGCTGCGCAAGGGACTCAACAAGTACTCGACGCTCGAAACCGACCGCATCATCTCCTCGGTCATGGTCAAGGTGGCACCCGGATACGACGCCGAGGCCGTGGCCGCGCAGATCCGCGAGCAGGTACCCGGCGTGTCGGTCGCCACCTCGACGAAGCTGGTCAGCGGTATCGCCCAGTCCTTGGATGCGACGTCGCGCACGGTCACCACCCTCATCGCCGTCGCGTGGGGAGCCGGCCTGCTCATGATCACCCTCATGTTCGTCCTGATGATTGTCGAGCGCAGGAGAGAATTCGCAACCCTCATCGCCGCCGGAGCGCACCGTCGGCTGATCTCGCGCATCATCATCCGCGAGGCCCTCGCGGTCAACGCGCTCGGAGGCGTCGGCGGCATCGTCGTCTCCGGTGTCCTCCTCGTGTCCTTCTCCGGCCTCGTACGCCAAAGCCTGGGAGGGGGATTCCTCGTCCCGTCGTTGCCCACGCTGGCGCTGCTCGCGCTGGGAGCGCTCGCGTCGGTGGGCCTCGTCGCCCTCGTCTCCTCGTGGATAGCGCTACGGTACGTGACGACAATGGACGCCAGCCTGGCCCTCAAGGAAGGGGAATGACATGATCATCGAAGCAACGGGACTCACGAAAGAATTCGCCCGAGCCCGCGGGGGAAAGCGCCTCTTCACGGCCGTCCACCCGCTGGATATCGGCCTGGAAGAGCGCCAACTGACCGTTGTCTCCGGGCACTCGGGCAGCGGTAAGAGCACCCTGGCGAACATGCTCGCCGGCATCCTCACGCCGACCGCAGGACACGTACGACTGGACGGCACGGACCTGTACTCGCTGCGCGACGAGGAGCTCTCGCGCCTGCGCAACGAGCGCATCGGCCTCGTCCCCCAGGGGCACACGGCCCTGCGAGCCCTGACGGTCCTCGACAACGTCTTGCTCCCCTCGATCCTCTACACCAAGGACGAGGCGCCCGCGGATCGTGCCCGCGAGCTGCTGGTCGCCGTGGGCTTGGGCGACCTCACCGATGCTGCGCCCACCGAGCTGTCGGGCGGTGAGCTGCGGCGCATGGCGATCGCGCGCGCCCTCCTCATGGACCCCGCCATCGTCGTCGCAGACGAGCCGACCGCAGGCCTCGATAGCGCGAACGCGACCGCCGTCCTTACTCTCCTGCGCGACGCCGCCGATCGTGGAACGGCCGTCCTCGTTGTTTCCCACGAGGCCGAGGCGCAGCGCTTCGCGGACCGCAGCTACGTCATGGAGGACGGCCATCTGCGTGCGAGCGAGTAGCTCAGCAGTCTCCGAACGCGTTAAATGTGAGAGGGCCGACCTACCCAACATGTCTCCCGATGCGGGCAAAGCGGTGTCAACGTGGCAGACTGGCATCATGAAGTCTTTGTACGAGAACCTCAGCGAACCCGCGCCCCTGGAAGATGGCGCACTGCGAGTGATCCCGCTGGGAGGTCTCGGCGAGGTCGGCCGCAACATGAACGTCCTCGAATACCGGGGCAAGCTCCTGGTCGTGGACTGTGGCGTCCTCTTCCCCGAGGAGACCCAGCCCGGCGTCGACCTGATCCTGCCGGATTTCTCCTGGATCGAAGATCGCATGGACGACGTCGTCGGCCTTGTCCTCACCCACGGCCACGAGGACCACATCGGCGCCGTGCCCTACCTCCTCAAGCTGCGAGGCGATATTCCGATCTACGGATCCGACCTGACGCTGGCCTTCGTCGCCCCCAAGCTGCGCGAACACCGCCTGCCCGACCCGGGCCTCAACGTCGTCGCCGAGGGCGATCGCCTCACCGTCGGTCCCTTCGACCTTGAGTTCGTCTCCGTCACCCACTCGATCCCCGACGCGCTCGCGGTCTTCGTGCGCACCGATGCGGGCAACGTCCTCATCACGGGTGACTTCAAGATGGATCAGCTGCCGCTGGACCGCCGCCTCACCGACCTGCGCGCCTTCGCCCGCATGGGCGAGGAGGGCGTTGACCTGTTCATGGTGGATTCCACGAACGCTCTGGTGCCCGGATTTATCACGCCTGAGCGCGAGATCGGCCCGGTCCTCGATCAGGTGTTTGGCGAGGCCACCGGCCAGATCGTTGTCGCCTCCTTCGCCTCGCACGTGCACCGCGTCCAGCAGGTCATCAACGCGGCTGCCCATCACGGGCGTCGCGTGGCCTTCGTGGGCCGCTCGATGGAACGCAACATGCGCATCGCGGAAGAAAAGGGCTACCTGTCGATCCCTGAGGACATCATCGTGGACCTCAAGGGCATCGGCGAGCTGCCGCCCTCCCAGCGCGTCTACATGGCGACCGGTTCGCAGGGCGAGCCGATGGCCGCGCTGTCACGCATGTCGGTGGGATCGCACCGCACAGTGACGATCGAGCCGGGTGACATGGTCGTGCTGGCCTCCTCGCTGATTCCCGGCAACGAGAACTCTGTCTACCGCGTTATCAACGACCTGACTCGCCTGGGCGCGCGCGTCGTGTCGAAGGAGAACGCGAAGGTGCACGTGTCCGGTCACGCGAGCGCCGGCGAGCTCATCTACTGCTACAACATCGTTCAACCGAAGAACGTTATGCCTATCCACGGTGAGGTCCGTCACCTGGTGGGCAACGGTCAGCTGGCCGTTAAGACGGGCATCGACCCGCAGAAAGTGGTCCTGGCCGAGGACGGCGTGACGGTCGACCTCAAGGACGGCGTTGCGCGTGTGTCGGGCATCGTGCCCTGCGAGTACGTGTATGTGGACGGCCGCTCGATCGGAGAGATCTCCGAGGACGAGCTGGAGACCCGCCGCACCCTGGGGTCGGAGGGCTTCATCTCGATCTTCGCGGTCGTCGAGCGCGATTCGGGCATGGTCCTGGCCGGCCCGGAGATTCGCGCGATCGGCATGGCCGAGGACGACTCGGTGTTCGAGGAGATCCTCCCTGACGTCACGCAGGCGCTCAAGGACGCGGCTGCTCCCGGTGGGCAGGACCCCTACGTCCTGCAGCAGGCGATGCGCCGCGTGATCGGACGCTGGGTTGCGCGACGCTTGCGTCGTCGTCCTATGATCGTTCCGGTCGTTACCGAACAGTAGTCTGGCAGTCTTCATTGACGAGGCCCTCGCGCGCTGGGCGGTAGCGCGCGCTTGAAGGAAGGAATCTACGTGTCGGGTCGTTTTATTTCGACGCACTCTGTTGCGCTCGTGTTGCCGATGCACATCGCATACGTGCCCGAGCGTGGCGGATCCGTTCATGCGGATGCCGCCAGTTCGCGCCCGGGCGGTGGCTTCACGACCCTGTGCGCCGCTGCGGCCATGGGTGTGCCGACGGCAGCTGCGTCGCCGCTTGGCACGGGTCCGAACTCTTTCGCCGTTCGTCAGCAGCTGGTCGAGGCCGGCGTCGAGGTCCTGACCCCCGAACTGGTGGGTGACATCGGAGTCGTCATTCAGCTCATCGTCGAAGACGGGTCGATGCGTTCGGTCGTGACGGCCGGCGTCGAATCGGAACCGTCGCGCGGTGCGCTTGCGAGCATCGAGCTGCGCGAGGGGGACGTGGTCCACGTGGCCGCTTCCGACATGACGAGCGCGCACGCGGCTTCCGAGCTGAGCGAGTGGGCCGCATCCCTGCCGCCCTTCGTGACACTCGTCGTTTCGGTGTCTCCCGCAGTCGCGCAGGTTCCCGTTGAAGCGTGGGAGGTGATCTTCCCCCGTGCCGACGTCGTGACAATGAGCAGCTGGGAGGCCGCCACTCTCGCCGGTATTCTCGACGCCAACCGTCACGGCTCCACGATCCGCACCTACATGCGCCCGGACGCGGCCACGGTTCGCCGCATGGGGGAGCGGGGGTGCGAGCTGCAGAAGGTCGCGGATGCTCCCGTCATCTCGATTCCCGCGTTCCAGTCGCGTATCGCGGACACCGCGGGCGTGGGCGATACCCACATCGGAGAGATGTGTGCGGGCCTGGCCATGGGCTACGACCTGGAGACCGCGTGCCTCATGGCGAACGCGGGTGCCGCGCTGGCCATCTCCCACGAGTCGGCCCTGCCCGTTCCCACGCGCGAGCAGGTTGAAAACGTGCTCGAAACCGGGGTTGTTACGAACATCCTGCGCTGATCTCGCGCGGCGCGCCTGGCAGAGTGGGGCCGCGGCGGGCGATATGGTGGAAGGATCATGGCACAATCGTCTCCACGCTCGTCGTCCGGCAAGGCTCCCGCGCGCCCGCGCGCCAAGGGAGGCTCGAACAAGTCCGCCCAAGCGCCCCAGCCCGAAGCGACGCAGCCAGGCTTCCTGGCACGTTTCTTTTCCGCGCTCGGCCGCGCCGGTGTCGGTGCCGTGCGCGCATGGAAGGCGACCGATTCGCAGGTCAAGCGTGATGCTGCGGCCTTCGTTGCAGTTGCCGCGGCCATCGTTATCGCGTTGCGCGAGTGGTTCCAGGTTTCCGGCGAGGCCGGGGATGCGATCCACCACGCCTCCGCCGGCCTGTTCGGCATCTTCTCGGTCGTCCTGCCCCTCGTCCTCATTGCCCTGGCCGTCGAGCTCGTCTCCGCGCGATCCGGGCGATCCGCGCTGCCCCACCACGTGGCAGGCGGCATCGGCATCACCGCAGCGCTCACCGGCCTGGTCCATATCTCGCGTGGAAATCCCGCGATGGGCGCCGAACCCGGCATTGAGGCGGCCGGTGGCCTGCTTGGCTGGTTCGTCGCACGCCCCCTCGCCCTGCTGCTGTCCGGCTGGGGTGCGGGTGCCCTCATGATCCTCCTCCTGGCCTACTCGATCCTGCTCGCCACGCGTACGGCCGTCGCCGAGGTTCCCGCGCGCCTGCGCGACCTCGCCGCCCACCTCAGCGGTGAGCGCCCCGAGGGTGAGGCTGGAACGACCGATCAAGCGGGTGGAGACCCAGCGAAGGAAGCGCGCCGCCGCGCACGCAAGGACCTCGCAGCGGGAGACGACGCCTTCCTCGACGAATACGACGGCGACGAGTCCTTCCGCAAGGCGACCGACACGGAATCCGTGGGGGAGACCCGCCTCCTGGAATCCGGTGCCATCGCGGCCCCCGCGCCCGCCCCAACTCCCGCGCCCCGGCCTCGTGCCACGACGCCCGACGCGCCCACCGAGATGCTCACCCAGATGCGTCCCGCCGTGGCCCCCGCGCCCGTCCAGGTGCCCGCGCACGTGCCCGAACCCGAACCGGAGCCCGAGGATGCGCCGGCGCCCCCGCCGATCACCGACGAGCCCGAGGGGGCCTTCCAGCCCAACCTCGACGACTCGATCAGCTACACGCTGCCGTCGGAGGACCTCCTTGTCTCCGGCCCGCCCCACATGACCCGATCCTCCGTCAACGACCAGGTCGTCGCGGCCCTGGGGCAGGTCTTCGCGGACTTCAACGTCGACGCGCGCGTCACCGGCTTCTCCCGAGGCCCGACAGTCACCCGCTACGAGGTCGTCCTCGGTGCCGGCGTGAAGGTCGACAAGCTCACCAACCTGTCGAAGAACATCGCTTACGCGGTGGCCTCCGCCGACGTGCGTATCCTCGCGCCGATCCCCGGCAAGAGCGCGATCGGCATCGAGATCCCCAACGCCGACCGCGAAAACGTGGCCCTCGGCGACGTCCTGCGCTCCGCAGCCGCACGCCGCAACCAGCACCCGCTCGTCGTCGGCGTCGGCAAGGACGTCGAAGGCGGCTACGTCGTCACCAACCTGGCCAAGACCCCGCACATGCTGGTGGCCGGCCAGACCGGTTCCGGTAAGTCCTCCTTCGTCAACTCCATGATCACGTCGATCATGATGCGTGCGACGCCCCAGCAGGTGCGCATGATCCTCGTTGACCCCAAGCGTGTGGAACTCACGATCTACGAGGGCATCCCGCACCTTATCTTGCCCATCATCACCGACGCCAAGAAGGCCGCCGAGGCCCTCGAATGGGTCGTCAAGGAGATGGACGCGCGCTACGACGACCTGTCGGACTACGGCTTCAAGCACATCGACGACTTCAACAAGGCGGTGGCCGCCGGACAAGTCCAGGCCAAGCCCGGGCTGGAGCGCACGCTGCACCCCTACCCGTACCTGCTCGTGGTCGTCGACGAGCTCGCCGACCTCATGATGGTCGCCCCGCGCGACGTCGAGGCGTCGATTCAGCGCATCACGCAGCTGGCGCGCGCCGCCGGCATCCACCTGGTGCTGGCCACGCAGCGCCCCTCCGTCGACGTCGTCACCGGCCTCATCAAGGCCAACATCCCCTCGCGCCTCGCGTTCGCGACCTCCTCGCTGACCGACTCGCGCACGATCCTCGACCAGCCCGGCGCCGAAAAGCTCATCGGCCAGGGTGACGCGCTCTATTTGCCCGCAGGTGCCTCCAAGCCCATGCGTGTCCAGGGCGCCTGGGTCTCCGAATCCGAGATCCACCAGATCGTCTCCCACGTCAAGAGCCAGATGGAGACGCACTACCGCGACGACGTCGTGCCCGAAAAGAAGGAAGCCAAGGTCGCAGAAGACATTGGAGACGATCTCGAAGACCTGCTGCAGGCCGCCGAGCTTGTCGTCTCCACCCAGCTCGGCTCCACCTCGATGCTCCAGCGCAAGCTGCGCGTCGGCTTCGCCCGCGCCGGTCGCCTCATGGACCTGCTCGAGTCGCGCGAAATCGTCGGCCCCTCCGAAGGGTCCAAGGCGCGCCAGGTGCTCGTCACCCCCGAGCAGCTGCCCGAGGTTCTCGCCATGCTGCGCGGAGAGTCCGCCGGCATTGCCGAGCCAGAGCCTGAGCCCGCCCCTGCGCCCGCTCCGTCCGCTCCCGAGGGGGCGCCCAGCCCGGCCAGCGGCGCCGCCGCGGGTGCTGCGGGGGAGGCTCCTGCCTCGTCCCCGGCCGATGCAGCTCCCGCTTCCGGTTACGAAATGGGCACGGCATCCGCCGGCGATTCGCGCGGCAGTGGGGTTGACCCGTACTCTGGTCATAACTTTGGTGGGTCCTCTCCCGACTGGGTCGACGAGGAGCCTGAGGATAACGAGGACGCTTGGCAGCTCACGGGCCGCTGAGCGGAAAGGAAACGGTCATGAGCGAGAACGTGTCGCGCGTGCAGCGAGGCAGCAAGGTTCCCGTGGTGAACCTGCCCAACGCGCTGACCGTTGTACGTCTGGTCCTCGTTCCAGTGTTCGTGGTCCTGGGCCTGCAAAGCGCGTCGTGGACCGCGCTGTGGGCGGCATTCGTCGTCTTCGCGGTCGCCGCGATCACGGACCGCTTCGACGGGAAACTCGCGCGCTCCTGGGGGCAGATCACCGACTTCGGTCGCATCGCCGACCCTATCGCCGACAAGGCCCTGACCCTGTGCGGCTTCGCCCTGCTGTCCTACCAGGGGTATCTGCCCTGGTGGGTGACGATCCTCATCGCCGTGCGCGAGCTGGGTATCACCGCGATGCGTGCCTTTTTCCTGCGCCGCGGAGTCGTCGTGTCTGCCAACCAGGCGGGCAAGCTCAAGACCTTCATGCAGATGGTGGCCCTGGGGGCCCTGCTGATCCCGTGGGCGCACTTCAAGCACATCAATGACGGCAATGAGTGGTGGGTTATCCTTCTCATTCGCCTCGGGCAGATTTTCGCGGGCGTTGCGCTCGCGCTGACGCTCTACTCGGGCTTCATGTACGTCATCGACGGCGTGCGCCTCATGCGCGGGGCGAGCGCTGGCGAGGCCGTGGCGGACTCGCGCGACAATGATGCTCCGGAGGAGTCTGCGCCGTCACGCCGGGGCACTGCGGGCCAGCATGCCCAAAGTTGAGTGCGGGTGACGCAACCCATATCGACATCGAATCGGCGGTGGAATAAGCCTGAAAGTGCCCGCGTTGTACGGGTATGAATGCAACGCGAGGAATGAAAGCGGAACGTCACAGCGTTTCGATGTGCGAACTTACAATGCGTCCCTCAAAACAGAACGGCTACAGTAACAGTATGGAAAAGACACTGAGCGAAACCCCGCTGCTGCGCAGCGAACTGGGCGATGTCCTGCGCGGCATCCGCCAGCGCCAGGGTCGAACCCTGCGCGAAGTCTCTTCGGAGGCCCAGGTCTCCCTCGGCTACCTGTCCGAGGTTGAGCGCGGCCAGAAGGAGGCCTCGTCGGAGCTGCTTGAGGCGATCACCTCGGCTCTGCGCGTGCCGCTGTGGTTCGTGCTTCGCGAGGTTTCCGAGCGCATGGCGATCATCGATGGTGCGGTCATTCCTGACGCGGTGCCCGATGATATCGTGCCCGTCACGCTGATTTCCTGACGCGTGAAGCACTCTGAGTTTTACGAGGCGGTCGAGGCGACCTTCGGGTCGGCCCTCGGCCGCTCGTATGTCTCCGACCTCTATCTGGCCTCGCTGGGGGCGACCGCGCGCGATGCGCTGTCCTCCGGCGCGAATCCTGACGCGGTCTGGGCGACCCTGTGCGAGGAAACCGGGCGCGAGGATGCACGCTGGATTCATCGCGTGGATCCGCGTGAGCGGAGGCGCTGATCGACCCGGCTTGTCGGTGTGATCGATGTCCGTCTGATCGGTAGGCGGCGTGTCGATCGACAATCGAACATGTGTTCCATTTAAGCTTGTGGGCGACGACGCTCCGACGCGTGTCATCCACAGGGGTGACGCGCGCGGGACGCAGATGACGATGGCCGGTCGCATACTCGTCATGTCGCCTCGGAGAGGGGTGGCATTCCAGGCCAGGATACCCGCAGGCCGGAGAGGCCGCAGACGAAAGGAACACCATGGCAGCCCGTAAAGCACCCGCCGCAAAGCCCGCGACCAACGATCGCAATAAGGCTCTCGAAGTCGCCCTGTCGCAGATTGATAAGCAGTTCGGCAAGGGCTCCGTCATGCGCCTGGGCGATGACAACCGCCCGCCCGTTCAGGTGATCCCCACGGGTTCCCTCGCTCTCGACGTCGCCCTCGGCATCGGTGGCCTCCCGCGCGGACGAGTCATCGAGGTCTACGGCCCCGAGTCCTCCGGTAAGACCACGGTCGCTCTGCACGCCGTCGCCAACGCCCAGAAGGCCGGCGGTAACGCGGCCTTCATCGACGCTGAGCACGCTCTCGACCCCGTTTATGCGCGCGCCTTGGGTGTCGACACGGACTCCCTCCTGGTCTCCCAGCCCGATACGGGTGAGCAGGCCCTCGAGATTGCAGACATGCTGATCCGCTCTGGCGGCATCGACATCATCGTCATCGACTCTGTCGCGGCGCTCGTGCCCAAGGCGGAAATCGAAGGTGAGATGGGTGACTCTCACGTCGGCCTGCAGGCCCGCCTGATGAGCCAGGCCCTGCGTAAGATCACGGGCGCCCTGTCCGCGACCGGCACGACCGCGATCTTTATCAACCAGCTGCGCGAAAAGATCGGCGTCTTCTTCGGCTCCCCGGAGACCACGACGGGCGGTAAGGCCCTGAAGTTCTACGCATCCGTGCGCATCGACGTGCGCCGTATTGAAACCCTCAAGGAGGCCGGTGCCCCCGTCGGTAACCGCACGCGCGCCAAGGTCGTCAAGAACAAGATGGCTCCGCCCTTCAAGCAAGCTGAGTTCGATATCGTCTACGGTAAGGGCATTTCGCGCGAGGGTTCGATCATCGACATGGGTGTCGAGGCCGGTATCGTGCGTAAGTCCGGCTCCTGGTTCACCTACGGGGACGACCAGCTGGGCCAGGGCAAGGAGAACGTGCGTCAGTTCCTCGTGGACAACCCCGAGCTGGCTAACGAGATCGAACAGAAGATCCTCGTCTCGCTGGGCATCGGCGAGACCCCAGATCCGGACCAGGCGTCTCAGGACGTGCCCGACATCGATCCTGATGAGGACGCGGGATTCTGAGTCGTGGTCCGCTACCTGGATCCTGAAGATCATCCCGAGCTGGGGGAGGAGCGCCGCCGGTGTTCCTCTCCGGGCGAGAGGCTCGCGCGTGCCCGTGAACGCAATGCGGCCCTGACGGGCACGGCGGCGATCGAGGCCGCGCGCGAGGTTGCCCTGCGTAAGCTCGACGCGCGCGCGTGTTCTCGCTCGGAGTTGACCAGCGCGATCGAAGGGCGAGGCTTCAGCGCCACGATCGCCGTCGAGGTCGTCGACCGTCTTGAGGCCGTTGGTCTGGTCGATGATCAGGCGTACGCGGACGCGCTCGTCCGCTCGCGTTTTTTGGGGACCGGAGCGTCCGGTCGTGCACTGCGCGAGGTTCTCGTGCGCAAGGGGCTGGACTCTTTGACGATCGAGCGTGCCCTGTCTCAGATCGATCGGGATGACGAGGCGGAGCGTGCGGCCCAGCTGGTGGCTCGCAAACGTCGCTCCCTTGCGGGTGTCCCGCGCGAGACTGCCTACCGTAGACTGAGTTCCATGCTCGCACGCAAGGGGTATTCGCCGTCTGTTGCGTCTGCCGCTGTGCGCGACGCCCTCGACACGTGGGGCGACGAGGATAGCGGTACTGAGGAGGCCTGGCAGTGGGGACTCTGATTGCAGTAAGCGATGAGGCGCTCGCCGACCTGATAGCGGATCTGACGCAGCGCGGTCTGACGATCGCGACGGCGGAATCGCTAACCGGAGGTGGCCTCGTCGCGCGCCTCGTGGACGTACCCGGCGCCTCTCACGTCGTGCGCGGGGGTGCGTGCACCTACGCGGTTGATACCAAGGCTTCGGTGCTGGGCGTTTCGGAGAGCCAGTTGGCGGCGACGGGGCCGGTGAACGAACAGGTTGCTCGCCAGATGGCCCGAGGGGCGCGCGAGCTGTTCCGCGCAGACATCGGTGTATCGACGACCGGTGTCGCGGGACCGGGGCCCGCTGACGGTTTCCCCGCAGGAACCGTCCACGTCGCCTGCGCTCATCCGGCGGGGGAGGAGCACCGCCTCCTGCATCTCGACGGTGAGCGCGCGGCGGTGCGCGCGGGCGCGATCGACGCTGCTATCGCCCTGGTGCGTGACGTGCTCGACTTCGCCGGTGCGCAGGTGGGCGACTAGACTTCACTGCGATGAATACGATGACGCAGGACGGCACCACGCTGCCCCGCACCTACGCGGTGCGCACGCTCGGCTGCCAGATGAATGAACACGACTCCGAACGAATGGCGGGTCTGCTGGAGCAGGCCGGCCTCGTCCCCGTTGAGCAGGTCCCCGAGGCTGCCGCCCGTGCGACCGACGCCGGTGACATGGGTGCCGACGTCATCGTCATCAACACCTGCTCCGTCCGTGAGAACGCGGCGACCCGCCTCTTCGGTAACCTCGGCCAGCTCGCTTCCGTCAAGCGTGCGCGTCCCGGGATGCAGATTGCGGTCGGTGGCTGTCTTGCCCAGCAGATGCGTGACGGTATCGTTGAGAAGGCTCCGTGGGTGGATGCCGTCTTCGGCACGCACAACATCGACGTGCTTCCGGCGCTCCTGCGCCGTGCCGAGCATAACCGCGCGGCCGCCGTCGAGATCGAGGAATCCCTCAAGGTCTTTCCTTCGACCCTGCCTACCCATCGCGAGAGCGCGTACGCAGCATGGGTGTCGATCTCCGTGGGGTGCAACAACACCTGCACGTTCTGCATCGTCCCGCACCTGCGTGGCAAGGAACGCGACCGCCGCCCCGGCGACATTCTCGCCGAGGTGGAGGCCGTCGCCTCGCAGGGCGCCATTGAGGTGACCCTGCTGGGTCAGAACGTCAACTCCTACGGCGTCGGCTTCGGTGAACGCGGCGCGTTCGCCGACCTGCTGCGCGCCGTCGGGCGCGTCGAGGGCATCGAGCGCGTGCGCTTCACATCGCCCCACCCCGCAGCCTTCACGGATGACGTGATCGCCGCTATGGCGCAGACCCCCACGGTCATGCCGAGCCTGCACATGCCCCTGCAGTCCGGGTCGGACGCGATCCTGCGTCAGATGCGCCGCTCCTACCGTCGTGAGCGTTTCATGGGCATCCTGGAGCGCGTGCGCGCGGCTATTCCGGAGGCTGCGATTACCACCGACATCATCGTTGGCTTCCCGGGAGAGACTGAGGAGGACTTCCAGGCGACCCTCGAAGTCGTCGAGCAGGCTCGTTTCTCCTCCGCCTTTACGTTCCTGTACTCTCCGCGCCCGGGTACGCCCGCCGCGGACCGCGAGGACCAGGTGCCCGACGATGTGGCGCTCGAACGCTACCAGCGCCTTATCAAGCTTCAGGAGCGCATCTGCGCCGAGGATAACGCCGCGCTGGCGGGGACCGAGGTCGAGGTCCTTGTCTCCGAGGGTGATGGCCGCAAGGATGGCGCCACGCACCGTATTTCGGGACGCGCCCGCGACAACCGTCTCGTGCACGTCGCCCTCCCCGAGGGGATGGCCGAGGCGGATCGTCCGCGCCCGGGCGACATGATCCGCGCGACCGTCACCTACGGCGCGCCGCACCACCTGATCGCCGACTCGGGCACGCAGGGTGGCCTGTTCGAGGTGCGCCGCACGCGCGCCGGTGACGCGTGGGAGGCCCGTCAGGCCTCGGACGAACCCGACAACACTGTGTCGCTGGGTATCCCCACGCTGCGCGTGGGAGCCCCGAGCTGACCCTGATCTGCACTGATGTGAGCCTCCTCGGGCAGTGGCCCGGGGAGGCTCACATCTGCAGAGGTGCCGCGCGCGATGAGCGCTGCACGTTTGATCGTTTGTCTCAGTGACAAGCGAGAAAATGTCTCATTGAAATGCGCATGTGACGCACGACTCCTGCGTTACTTTTGTGTCATGGCGATCGTCACGACGACGAGGCGATCGACATGCGGGAGCACTCTCGGTAGTGCGGGTCGATTCGAGCCCCCCTATGCGACCCGTGGCCTCCCCGCGTACGCGGTACGCGCCGCGCCTTCGCATGTAGTCGGCGCACACTCCACCGAGAGTGCCCCGCTCCTCCCAACGGAGGAACGGGGCACTATTCGTTGGATGTACGGCTGGCGTTACTGGGCAGACTCTGCCAGCAGGCCGGGCAGTTCCTGAGCCGCCGACAGGCCGATGATGAGGCCGCGGCGCAGCATCGCGTGAATCTGGCGGTCAGAGAGGCCCTCGCCCACGAAGAAACGCGAGGCGGCTACCAGGACCCACTTGCCTTCGTCTTCGATCGGGATGACGGTGGGCTGCAGGTGTTCGGTGTTCCAGCGGTTGGCGACCGCCTGGAGGGACAGCTCGGTGTGGCCCTCGCCCTCGGGTTCGATGCGGGTCTCGATCTGCAGCCAGGGGGCGTCGACCGGCTCGCGGTGAATCTGGAAACGCACGTCCTCCAGCTGGGTGACGGCGATGAACTCGCTCGACCCGTGCGGCAGTCCGTCGCCTTCGAGGACGTTCTCGATGCGAGCGATGCTCACCTCGGCGACCTCAGTGCCCCACTTGGCGGCGTACTCGTCGGCCTCCATCGCGGGGGAGGGGGCGGGCGTGGCCTCGGGAACGGCCTCGCCGCCCTCGCCGAAGGTAAAGCTCTTCCACTCAGGCATTGGTGCCCTCCTTGGTCCACTGGTCGGGGAACATGATGTCGAGCTGGTTCATCATGGCGACTGCGGCCATGATGAACTGGGAGACCTCGGCAGCGACCTGGTCGTCCGTCGCACCCACGACCCAGTTGAAGGTGTGCTGCAGGTGCAGGGCGATCGCGCCGGTCTCGGTCGTGCCGGAGGTGACCTTCGGCAGGTAGGTGGAGGCGTTGAGGCGACGCACCGCGGAGGCGATCTGATCGGCGTGCGAGGGATCGAAGAAACGCGGGTAGTCGGCGACGCCCTGGGCGGGGTGGCCCTTGGGGACAGCGATGCGGATGGTGCGGTTCGGCAGGATGGCCGCGACCTGGCCGGTGCTGGACACGAAGGGGATAAGCCCCACGGCCTCGACCGCTTGGGTGATCCGGTCGAGGGTGACCGGGAGAGTGTCAGTTGTGCTCATGGTCTTAAGCCTAGCCGTTGTTGGGTGGTATCTGCGGGAGGCACCCGTACACTGGTGGCCATGGAGACATCGGTGAGGCGCGCGTCGGACGTCCTGTGCGCGGTTGTGGGGCCCACGGCCTCGGGCAAGTCGGATCTGGCCCTGGAGCTGGCCTGCGTGCTTCCGGGTGCGCTGGGCGCGAGCGGCGCGGGCGAGATTGTTTCCGCGGACGCCCTGCAGCTCTATCGCGGCATGGACGTGGGGACGGCGAAGACCCCGGTGGAGGAGCGCCGCGGGATCGCCCATCACCAGATTGACGTGCTCGAGGTTCGCGACGAGGCCTCGGTGGCCGCCTACCAGAAGCACGCGCGAGCCGACGTGGCGGGCATTCACGAGCGCGAAGGCGTCGCGGTGGTCGCGGGAGGCTCCGGCCTCTATCAGCGTGCCCTCCTGGATGTCATCGAGTTCCCGGGCACGGACCCGGCCGTGCGCGCCCGCCTCGAAGAAGAAGCAGAGGGGCCGATGGGCTCGCGCGGCCTGCACGATCGCCTGACCCAGCTCGACCCGGTCTCGGCCGAGCGCATCGACCCGCACAACGCCCGCCGGATCATCCGCGCCCTCGAAGTCATCGAGCTGACCGGGCGCCCCTATTCGGCGTCCATGCCCCGCCACGAGTTCGTGGCACCCTCGCTCATGGTGGCGCTGCGCCGCCCGATGGAGGAGCTGGATGAGCGCATTGCGGTGCGTACCCGCGCCATGATGGACGGAGGACTCATCGAGGAAGTACGTGCCCTCATCGATGTGGGCCTACGCGAGGCGAAAACCGCCTCCCGCGCCACGGGATACGCCCAGGCGCTCGCGGTCATCGACGGACAGATGAGCGAGGACGAGGCCGTGGAATCTATCGCACTGGCCACGCGTCAGCTGGCGCGCCGCCAGGTCAAGTGGCTGCGGCCGGACCCGCGCGTGCACTGGTTGGACGTGGAGAATTTCGACTCGAACGAGGCCGTGGCGCGCCACGTCGTGGAGCTGACGCAGCGCGAGGCAGAGGCCTCCCTGCGACGCTTGTAACGCGGGCGGGGCTGCGCGCCCTGGAGTCGGGGGTTACGGTGGAGCCATGATGAACACGCAGCTGCCTGCCCACGCCCGCGTCGTCAAGGCCCACGGTGCCGGTAATTCGTTCGTCGTCGCCACGGACCAATACGACGACTACGACCCCAGCGAGGTCGAGGTTGCGACGCTGTGCTCGCCGGCCTTCGGAATCGGCGCGGATGGCTTTATCCGGGCCGTTGAACGCGACGGCCTGTGGTTCATGGACTACCGCAACGCGGACGGCTCGAAGGCGGAGATGTGCGGTAATGGCGTGCGCGTCTTCGTCGATCACCTGCGGCGCGAGGGCCTCGTGGATCTGCCGGTTGGGCAGACGCTGGACGTGGCCACGCGCGGCGGCATCAAGCGCGTGACCCCCGAATCCGAGGACGAGGGGCAGGGGGCGAGCTACCGTGTCGACATGGGGCCGGCGGCCTCTCCGGCGCGCGAGACGATCGACGTGCGAGTTCCCGGTATTGACGCGGTCCTGGGCGGTATCTGGGTGGACATGCCCAACCCGCACACAGTCGTCGAGCTTGCCGACGAGGAGACCTTGCGCGGCGTATTCCTGCCCACCGTTGACGTCTCGCAGATCCAGCAGGCCCAGCGTCCCTCCTATGATCCGGCGCCCCAGGCGGGGACGAACCTCGAGCTGGTCGTTGACCTGACCGAGCCGGGTGGGGAGCGCGGGCACATCGTGATGCGCGTGCTGGAACGAGGCGTAGGGGAGACCCAGGCATGCGGAACCGGGTGCTGCGCGGCGGCCATCGCCACGGCCCTGCGTCGCGGCCCCGGTGCGCCCACCCAGTGGGTCGTCGACATTCCGGGCGGAACGGTCATCGTTGGCCTCGACGGCGTCATCGATTGGTCGGGGGAGAGCCCCCAGATCACGGATGCCTCGGTGTTCCTCACCGGCCACGCGACCCGAGTTGCGGAGATCCACCTGCCCTGAGCCCGGCCCCCCAGAAAACGGTGCCGGAGAGCGCGACGAGGCCCCGGCCTCGTCGAGAAAGAGGCGGGCGTCAGGCGGGGCGGACCTCGATGATGCGGAAGCCCTTCTTGGACGCGTACTTCGAGGCCTGGAAGCCCTGGCCGTTCAGCCACGTGATCAGTGAATCCGCGCCCAGGTTGCGCTGGACGACGAGATAGGCGACGCCGGTGGGGATGAGCCTGCCCAGCCATGCCAGCAGCATCTCGTGCATTGCGTCCTTGCCGACGCGCACGGGCGGGTTCGACCAGATGACGTCGAATCGGGTATCAGACTCCTGAGACGAGGTCAGCGCCTCCTCCGCCTTGAGTGCGCGCACCCCCTTCGCCCCGTTGGACTGGGCGTTGCGCTGCGTCAGATCCACCGCGCGAGAGTTCACGTCCACCGCCCACACGTCGGCATTCGGGGACTCCAACGACATGATCGTTGCGATCGGCCCCCACCCGCAGCCCAGGTCCAGGAAGGTCCCGTCCTCGGGCAGGTCCGGGGCGATCTCCAGGAGCTGGCGTGTGCCCAGATCGAGCTTAGAACCCGAAAACACGCGCGACGACACGCGCATCGACAGATCGAAGCCGCGCGCGCTCACCTCGATCGTGCGGATCTCCTCCGCGCTCGCAGGGGAAGAGTCGGTGAAATACTGTTCGTCCACGGAAGAAAGCCTATCGCGCCCGCGTGCGCAGGCGCAGATGGGGGCGGCGCGTGCGACACTAGAAGCCCCCACGAAAAGGATGGTTATGGACACGACCCACACAGGTGCGGACTCTTCGAAAGAAGAGCGTGACCAGCGCGTCAACGACGTTGTCGCGCGTATCCTCGCGCGCTCCGGAACGGCGCTCGCATCGACGACGGGTCAGGACACCTCCCAGGACGCCGGTGCCCTCGAGCGCGAGGCCCGCGCGGGCACGCGCCGTGTCGACACGGGCGCCTCCGACCGTGAGGATATCTCCGAGGTCGAGTACCGCCAGGTGCGACTCGAAAAGGTCGTGCTCGTGGGCCTGCGCACCACGCAGAGCGAAGAGGAAGCCGAGAACTCGCTGCGTGAGCTGGCCGCGCTCGCGGAGACCGCCGGTTCGCGCGTGCTCGACGGTATCATCCAGCGCCGCATGAAGCCCGACCCCGCAACCTACCTGGGGTCTGGCAAGGCCCGCGAGCTGGCCGACATCGTGCGCAGCGTCGAGGCCGACACCGTCATCGTTGACGAGGAGCTGGCCCCCTCCCAGCGTCGTGGGCTGGAGGACGTCGTCGACGCCAAGGTCGTCGACCGCACGGCCCTCATCCTCGACATTTTCGCCCAGCATGCCAAGTCTCGTGAGGGCAAGGCGCAGGTGGAGCTCGCACAGCTCGAGTACCTGCTGCCGCGTCTGCGTGGCTGGGGTGAGTCCATGTCCCGTCAGGCTGGCGGCCGCGTCGCGGGTGGCGCGGGTATCGGCTCTCGCGGCCCCGGTGAGACCAAGATCGAGCTGGACCGTCGCCGCATCCGCACGCGTATGGCGAAGCTGCGCGCGGACATCGCGCGCATGGAACCCGCCCGTCGCACCCAGCGCAATTCGCGCCGCCGCGGGGCAGTGCCGTCGGTGGTCATCGCCGGGTACACGAACGCGGGCAAGTCGACGCTGCTCAACCGCCTGACGGACGCAGGCGTCCTCGTTCAGGACGCGCTGTTTGCGACGCTGGACCCGACGGTGCGTCGTGCGCGCGCCGCAGACGGTCGCGAGTACACCCTCACCGACACGGTTGGCTTCGTGCGCAACCTGCCCACCCAGCTGGTCGAGGCCTTCCGCTCGACCCTGGAGGAGGTCGGCCAGGCCGACATCATCTTGCACGTCGTGGACGCCGCCCACCCCGATCCGGTCTCCCAGGTGCAGGCCGTGTGCTCGGTCATCGACACGATCGAGGGCGCCTCGGAGATCCCGGAGCTGATCGCGCTGAACAAGGCCGACCTGGCCTCGCCGGAGCAGATCGCACTGCTGCGCACGGTATTCCCGAATGCTGTTCCGCTGAGCGCACACACGGGCTGGGGCGTGGAGGCGCTGCGCGCGGCCCTCGAAGACATGCTGCCCCGGCCTCGCGTGGCCGTCGACGCGATCCTGCCGTACTCGGCCGGCTCCCTCGTGCACCGTATCCACGAGGAGGGCGACGTCGAGCGCGAGGAATACGTCGAGACCGGCACGCGTATCGTCGCGCGCGTCGACGAGGCCCTGGCCGCCGTCATCGCCCGCGAGGCGGTGGGCGGCACCGTGGGTGACGCGGCGGTGAGCGGGGAGTGAGTGCGGACCTGGTCGAGGCCTCGGGTCGCGTTCTCGACGCGGTTGTCGCCCAGATGGGCGGGTCCCCGCGCGAGGGGCAGGCCTCGATGTGCGCCGAAGGTGCCGCTGCCCTGGAGGACCGCCAGCATCTTCTCGTACAGGCGGGCACGGGTACGGGTAAGTCCGTCGGCTACCTCGTGCCGCTGCTGACGCACTGCGCGATGAACGGCGTGCGCGGGGTGGTCTCCACCGCGACGCTCGCGCTGCAGCGCCAGATCCTCGTCAAGGACGCTCCGGTGGTCGTCGACGCGGTTGCTTCCGCGACGGGCGCGCGCCTGAAGGTTGCGGTGCTCAAAGGCTGGTCGAACTACGCGTGCCTGCACAAGCTGGACGGTGGGTACCCCACCGAGGGCACGCTGTTTGAGGATCATGACATGAGCGTCGGCCCGACGGGCGAGCTCGGCAAGGAGATCCTGCGCATCCGCGAGTGGATCAGCGAGACCACGACGGGGGACCGCGACGACCTGGTTCCGGGCGTCTCGGATCGAGCCTGGCGCCACGCATCGGTCGCCAAACCCGAGTGCCTGGGCAAGCACTGCCCGCTCATCGACGAGTGCTTCGCGCAGGCCGCTCGCCTGGAGGCCGCGGACGCGGACGTCGTTGTCACGAACCATTCGTTGTTTGGTATCAACGCGTGCGGCGAGGGCGAACTCTTTGGCGAGTACGACGCCGTCGTTATCGACGAGGCACACGAGCTGGCCGACCGCGTGCGCTCCCAGGCTGCGGCCGACCTGACGGTCGCCCGTGTGAGCCGCGTGGCCCGCTCCCTGCGCTCGAATCTCTCGATCGATTCCACCGACCTGGAGGAGGCCGGGGCTGGGCTGGGCGCGGCCATGTCTCCCCTGGAGGAGGGGCTGCTGGAGTATCGTCCGAGCGCCCTCGTCGACGCGATGATCGTGCTCGACGGCGCGGCCCGTCGCGCCAGCCACGAGGTCTCGGAGGCTCAGGGAGAACCCGCCGCCAAGCTCCTGGCCCGCGCCGCTATCGACGAGCTGATCGGCGCACTCGACGCGTGGGGGCGAGACCCCGACCAGTCGATCGCCTACATCACGAAGGACGAATCGGACAATGCGCGCTTGACCGTCGGACCTCTCGATGTGTCGGCTGCGATCGGCGGAAACGGCATCGGCGAGCGGCCCGCGATCCTCACCTCCGCGACCCTCGCGATTGGCGGAAACTTCGACTTCATGGCCGCCCAGGTCGGCATGGCCGTCTCCGGCGTGCCCTGGCACGGCATTGACGTCGGATCTCCCTTCGATCACGGTCGCCAGGGCATCCGCTACGTGGCGACCCACCTGCCGCTGCCGGGCCGAGACGGGCCCTCCGAGGAGCTGCTCGACGAGCTCGTGGAACTGGCGCAGGCCTCGGGCGGTGGAATGCTTGCTCTGTTCGCGTCGCGACGCGGGGCGATGGCGGGAGGGCAGGCCCTGCGTGAGCGCACGGATCTGACCGTCTACCTGCAGGGCGAAGAGACCCTGGCGCAGCTGATCCAGCGGTTCCGGGAGGAGCGCGACTCGTGCCTGGTGGGCACGATGTCCCTGTGGCAGGGCGTCGACGTCGCGGGGGCCGCATGTCGCCTCGTCGTCATCGACAAGATTCCGTTCCCGCGCCCGGATGATCCCGTCTCGCGCGCCCGCTCGATGGACGTCGAGCGCCGGGGAGGGAACGGCTTCGTGTCGGTATCCCTCACGCACGCGGCGCTCATGATGGCCCAGGGCGTGGGGCGCCTCCTGCGCTCGACCGACGACCGGGGTGTCGTCGCGATCCTCGATCCACGCGTGGTGACCAAGCGCTACGGTGGCTTCATCATGCGTTCCCTACCCGCCATGTGGCCGACGACGGATCCGGAGGTTGTTCGCGGCGCCCTGCGACGCCTCGCGAAGGGTTCTGACCGGTAGGGACGAGCGCTCCGCGGGTACGTAAAACGTCGTGCAGATAACGGGCGAGGTTAGGTCCTTATCTGAGACAATGGGAGTGCCCGCAGACTCTAGGAGACACTCGTGGAAAACCAAGCACAGACCCTGTACCCGTCAAAGTCCTCCGGACGTCCCTCGAAGATCGCCATCATCGGTGCCGGTGCCGTTGGTACGGCGGTCGCGTACGCCTGTGCGATGCGCGGCGACGCCCGCTCGATCGTTCTTCAGGACATCAACAAGGCCAAGGTGGAGGCCGAGGCCCTCGACATGGCTCACGGCATCCAGTTCACGCCCGCCGGCTCGATCGAAGGCTCGGACGACGTTGAGATCGTTCGTGGTTCCGACCTGATCATCGTCACGGCTGGCGCGAAGCAGCAGCCCGGACAGTCCCGCCTGGAGCTGGCTGGCTCAACCGTCAACCTCATGAAGAAGATCGTGCCGAACCTGCAGAACGTCGCGCCCGACGCTCACTTCATGTTCATCACGAATCCTGTCGATGTCGTCACGTACGCCGCGCTGAAGATCACGGGCCTGCCCCGCAACCAGGTCTTTGGTTCGGGCACCGTGCTCGACACCTCCCGTCTGCGCTACCTGGTCTCGCGCGAGACCGGTGTCGCCACCCAGAACATCCACGCCTACGTGGCCGGCGAGCACGGCGACTCCGAGGTCGCCCTGTGGTCCAGCGCCGAGATCGGCAACGTCCCGCTGTCCCAGTGGGGTCCGACCCTATCCGGTGGCATCTTCGACTCCGCGCTGCGTAACTCCATTGCGCAGGAAGTCGTCCAGTCCGCCTACAAGATCATCGAGGGTAAGGGCGCGACGAACTACGCGATCGGCCTGGCCGCCTCGAAGATCGTGGGTGCTGTCCTGCGCGACGAGCAGCGTGTCCTCACTATCTCGACGCTGCTTGAGGATTGGGAGGGCATCTCTGACGTGGTCATGGCCGCCCCGACGATCGTCGGCCGCGGCGGTGCCGGACGCGTCCTGCACCCGCCGCTCACGCTCAACGAGCGCGACGGCCTGACCGCATCGGCCCAGCGCCTGCGTCAGGTTGCCCGCGACCTGGGCTTCTGAGTCTCCTTCACATAAGCGAGTGGCGCCACCCCGGGTGGCGCCACTCGCTTATGTGGTGCGTCAGAGCGAACGAATGACGGTGACGACCTTGCCGAGGATGGTGGCTTCGTCGCCCGGGATGGGGGAGTAGTCCGCGTTGTGGGGCAGGAGCCAGACGTGACCGCCCGTGATGGACAATTCTTTCACCGTCGCTTCGCCGTCGATCATGGCGGCGACAAATTCTCCGTTGCGGGCCTCGTTCTGCGAGCGGATGACAACGTAGTCCCCGTCGAAGATGCCCGCATCGACCATCGACTCGCCGCTCACCTCGAGCATGAATAGATCGCCGTGTCCGGTCATGGACGTGGGAAGACGGAAAACGTCCTCCACGTGCTGCTCAGCCGTGATGGGAGCACCCGCAGCGATGCGTCCAACGAGCGGAATCGCCGTTCCTTCCTCCTCGACGTGGGAGACGGGGACCTCGATGCGAACGACCTTCTCAGAAGGCTGCGTTGAGGGGGTGATGCCGAGCTCGGCGCGCGCCCGATCGGTGAGGTCGAGGGCGCGAGGCAGACCGGGCTCGCGGACCAGGTATCCGTCGGCCTCAAGTGCGTCAAGGTGATGCTTCACCGTCGAGGGAGACGCCAAACCGACTGCAGATGCGATCTCGCGCACAGACGGAGGGAAGCCGCTGGATGCCAGCTTTTCGTTGATAACTCGCAAGATCGCGCGGTGTCGATCGCTGATCGAACGCTCGGTCATGGCTCTCCTTCGCATCGGGGTGGACGCAAATGTGCATGGGTGGGCGTCCACTAGATACGTCAAGGATAAGCCGATTTCACGCAAAATGAAACATATGTTCGAGTGGGTCTCGACATTGGTTACGGAGCGTGCTATCGTACAAGTGTTCGACGAACAGATGTTCGATTTGTTTTTCTGGAGGTTCTCATGAGTGTTCCCGTTGCAACGCAGACTGCCGTCTCGTTCCCCGCTCGCCGCCACCCGCTTCGCGCCGTGGAGGATGCGCCGCAGGCGACCGTTCGTGACATCTCTACCGCTCCGTCCGCGCGTCGTCGTCTCGATGCTCAGCGCGGCGACGATCCGTCGTTCCTGCGTGCTCCTGCTGCGCCGCGTCGTCGCACCCGCTCCTCTCGTCGCGGCATTATCGCCGGCGCACTTGCGACGGTCGTTCTCTCTGTGGGGGCCGGCGCCCTCGGTCTCGCCATCCAACCCGCAGCCTACGATGGCCCGACGGTGACGAAGGCAGTTGTCAGCGGTGACTCCGTGTGGTCGCTGGCTCAGAATGTCAAGACGGATCGTTCACTCGAGCAGGTTGTTGCTGACATTGAGCGCATGAATAACGTTCAGGGGGCCCTGCAGCCCGGGCAGCGGGTTCTCGTGCCCGTTCGCTGATGGTTGCGCGTGGGACTCCTGTGACAGATGGGGGTCTGAGCGTGTACCGTTGAGGGGTGCACTGCCCTTTCTGTCATAACCCGGATTCGCGCGTCGTTGATACGCGCATCGCGGACGACGGCGCCTCGATCAGGCGTCGGCGTGAGTGCACGCACTGCAAGAAGCGTTTTACGACCCTCGAAACGTCCTCGTTCCAGGTCGTCAAGCGCTCCGGCGTCGTCGAGTCTTTCTCCCGTAACAAGGTTGTGTCGGGTGTCAAGAAGGCCTGTCAGGGGCGGCCGGTCTCGGATGATCAGCTCGCGATTCTTGCTCAGCAGGTTGAGGAGCAGCTGCGCTCAACCGGCGTCTCCAACGTGTCGACGAACGAAGTCGGCAAAGCCATCCTCCCGTTCCTGCGTGACCTCGACGTGATCGCATACCTGCGTTTCGCCTCCGTCTATCGTCAGTTCGACACCCTTGATGATTTCGAACAGGCCATTCAGGCGCTGCGTGAGCGTGCGCAGGGCGGTGACACGGTGTCTGAGGCCGGTGCCCACGCGGACGTCGAACCCGCGGCTCCCGCGCCCGCGAAGAAGCCTCGCAAGGCGCGTGCGGCGCGCAAGCGCTCCGTCTCCAACGCCCCGACGCTGCTGGGAGACGACTAATCGACGCGTGCGAATGCTGCCCGGTCCCGCGAAGGGGCCGGGCAGCATCGTTGTGACGGTGGTGGGACGACTACTCGTCGTCCGTCTCCTCGTGGCGCTGTGTCGGTGCGTCAGATGCATCGGTGGGCGCGGAAGACTGCTCGGAGGAGGATGCGCGAACCCCGGCGACGGCCTCGGCGACTGTCTCACGCGCACTAGCCATCGCCTCGGCGACAGAACCGCGTGCCTCGGCCACTGCCTCGGAGACGGCGCCGCGCGCACCCGCGACAGCCTCTCGCGCACCGGCAACCGCGTCGGTTGCGGCAGCCTGGGCGCCCATGATCTGCTCGCGGACCTTCTTGCGCATGACCTTGCCCAGCTGTGAGCGAGGCAGCTCCGTCATAACGACGATCTGCCGGGGGAGCGCGTAGTGGGCCAGGGATTTCTCCGCCCACTTGCGCAGGTCTGCGAGCGTCACGGAGGCGCCCGCCTCAAGGACGACGGCGGCGACGACGTCCTCGCCGGACTCGCCGGCCGGCACGCCGACGGCTGCGACGTCGAGAACACCCGGCATCGAACGTACGGCGTTCTCGACCTGCGTGGGGTAGACGTTGAAGCCGGAGGAATTGATCATCTCCTTGCGCCGATCCGCCATGTAGATGAAGCCGTCGCGCACCTGAACGAGGTCGCCTGTGCGCAGCCAGTCATCCTCGGTGAATACGTCGGCGGTCTCATCGTCCTGGTTCCAATAGCCGGAGAACACCTGCGGTCCGCGGGCAATGAGCTCACCGACCTCTCCATCGGCAACCTCGCGCGAGGGATTCTCTGGATCGACGATGCGCACCTGGGTGGAGGGGAAGGGGATACCGAGCGCCCCGCGTGCCCGAGAGGAGGCAAGGGGTGATCCCAAGATGATCGGGGAGGCCTCCGTCATGCCGTAGCCTTCGATCATGAGGCCGCCGGTGGCCTGCTCCCACTGGTCAGCCAGCTCAGCCGAGAGAGGCATTGCGCCCGAGAGTGAGAAGTGGATTGAGGACAGGTCCGCGTTCGTGCCCTGCGCCGCCGCGAGCAGGCGCTCGTACATGGGCGGAACACCCAGGAAGAACGTGCACGGCAGTCGGCGCTGAGCGGCCAGCACCAGCGCGGTGTCGAATTTGGGGAACATGGCGATCGTCGCTCCCAGACGCAGACCTGCCAGGAAGCCAATCGTGAACCCGAAGGCGTGGAAGAGGGGCAGGATGCAGTAGAAGACCTCCGCGCCCTCGTGGAGGACGGGAACCCACGCGATCGATTCCTCGACGTTGGCCATGAGGTTGGCGTGCGTGAGAGCGGCGGCCTTCGGGACGCCAGTCGTGCCGCCCGTGTGAATGAGGAGAGCGACGTCCTCCATTGCTGACGGGCAGTCGCCGCGCCACGGGGTCGCGGTGCGCATGGCGTGCGTCCAGGAGCGAGCCCAGTTCGGGCGCGGGCTGGAGAGCTGTTCGCGCTTCTCGCGGGCCGCCTTGACGGGAAACTTGAGCGCCATGCGCGAGGCAGCGGGAAGAGCCGTCGTCAGGTCCATGCAGAAGGTGGTGTGGCCGCGCCCAAGGAAGGTGAGTTTCTCCAGGGACTTCGACCAGGCGATGGTGACGCGAGCACCGTGGCGCTCGTACTCGCCTTCCAGCTCGCCCGCGGGGGCAAGCGGATTGTGTTCGACGACGACGGCACCGAGGAGCATCGTGCCCAGGACGGCGACGGCGTGCTGCGGGCAGTTCGGCATGACGAGGGCGACGCGGTCTCCGGGGCGCACGCCCGCCTGATGGAGGGCCCCCGCGGCCTGACGCATCTCCTGAGCAAGTTCCGCGTATGTGAGCTGGCGCGCGAAAAAGTCAATCGCGGCGCGCTTGGGGTAGCGGGAGGCGACTTCCAGGACCATGTCCGGGATCGGACGGTCGGGAATTGCGATGTTGTAGGCGACTCCCGGTGCGTATAGCTCGCGCAGCTGCGTCGTGAGATCCATCTGTCCTCCTTTGGGAACGATGCCCCTACGATACCGTAAGTTATGCCTCGGTTGACCAGCTGGGAACGCGATGAATGCGACAGTTCTACAGCGGCGTGGCGATCAGTCGGACAGTTTCGGGCAGGTGGCTCAGTTCCTCGAGCGCCTCGCGCCCCAGGCCCGCCGAAATGTCGGTGAGCACGTAGCCGACCTCGTCGACGGTGGCCAGGATCTGGGCGTCGACGTTGGCCTCGGAGGAGGCAAAGATCTGGTTGACGCGCGCCATGACGCCGGGCACGTTGCGGTGGATGAGGCGCACGCGGTAGCGCGAGCGCTTGCCGATGTTCATCGTCAAGTTCGGCAGGTTCACGCTCATGTCGGTCGAGCCGCTGGCCTGGTATTCGCCGATCTTGGCGGCCACGAAGCGACCGATGTCGTACTGCGCTTCCTCCGTCGAGCCGCCGATGTGGGGCGTGAGGATCACGTTGTCGAGAGTTGCCAGGGGCGAGTTGAAGGGGTCGCCGTTGGCGCGCGGCTCCTCCGGGAATACATCGATGGCCGCTCCGCCCAGGTGGCCCGAGACGAGCGCTGCGTGTAGCGCGTCGACGTCGACGACGTGCCCGCGCGACAGGTTGATGAACAGGGCACTGGGCTTCATGAGCTCGAACTCGACGCGACCGATGAGGTTCGTGTTGGATTCCTGGCCGTCCACGTGCACGGAGATGATGTCGGCCTCGCGCAGGACGGCCTCCATGGTCGGCATCTGCGTGGCGTTGCCCAGGGCGAGGCGCTCGGCGGCATCGTAGAAGATGACGTTGAGGCCCATAGCCTCGGCGAGAACCGACAGCTGGGTGCCGATGTTGCCGTAGCCGATGATGCCCAGGGTGTGCCCGCGCACCTCGTGGGCACCGTCCGCGCTCTTGTCCCACACGCCGCGGTGCAGACGCGAGTTTTTGACGGTGACGCGGCGCGAGAGGTCGATGATCTCACCGATTGCGAGCTCGACGACAGAGCGCGTGTTGGAGTAGGGGGCGTTGAACACGGCGACGCCCATCTCGGTGGCGGTGGCCAGGTCGATCTGGTTCGTGCCGATGCAGAAGGCTCCGATAGCCTTGATCTCGGGGCGCGCGCGCAGCACTCGCTCGGTGACCTCGGTCTTGGACCGCAGGCCCAGGTAGTCCACGCCTTCGAGCGCGTCGATGAGGTCGTCCTCGGACAGGGCGCCCGTCACGCGGGTCACCTCGATGCCGAACTTGGCGAAAATACCGTCGGCGACGTCGTGCGGGTTTTCCAGGAGCAGTGCGCGTGTCATGCCCCCATCATGGCAGACGGGAGCGGAAAGGGACACAAGGTGTCAGGGTGTGGTCGCTCCTACCACTCTTCCATGCCGGCGGGCAGGGGAGCGCAGTGGACGACATGCACGTCGTGGGTAGCGCGCGTGAGGGCGACGAAGAGGTCGCCGACGCCGTCACCGAGGATTTCCGCGGGTTCGACGAGGATGACCGAGTCAAACTCGAGGCCCTTGGAGGCCACGGCTGACAGGAGGCAGACGCGTTCGGAGAGGGCCGTCTCGCCGTCCACGTCGGCTCCCCACGCGCGGGCACGCTCCTTGCCGACAATGAGGGCGATGCGGCCGCGGGAGGTCCCCGCCTCGCGATCGAGGCGTTCCTCGGCCTCGCCCTGGGCCTGGGCGACGGCGCGCCACAGGGGGCTGTTCTCCTTCGACGAGGCCGGGGCGTCCTCGGGCGCATCCACGTGGGTGACGCGGTAGCAATCCTCGACGTCGCGCACGGCCGTCATCGGGTAGAGGACGGGGACGCCGGCGCGCGCGACGACGCCTTCGGCGAGGGTCGTGAGGGTGGCGGGCGTGCGGTAGGAGACGGTCAGCGCGTACTCGGCCGCGAGGGCGCGCGCCGCCGGTCCGAGTGCCTTCTCCCAGGTGGGTGGGCGCTTGGAGCCGCGACGCTGATCGAGGTCGCCGACCACCGTGAAGGAACGCGACGGGCAGCGGCGCAGCAGGGCCCGCCAGGCCATGGGGGAGAGCTCCTGGGCTTCGTCGACCACGATGTGGCCATACGCCCACGCGCGGTCCTTTGCGGCGCGTTCGGACAGCGGTGTCCAGGTGTCCTGGCCGGCCACCTGCTCCGCGAGCATCTGGGCGGTGACGATGCCCCCGCCCAGGTTCTGGGCTTCGATCGCCTCGCGGGCGCGTTCGATTGCGCCCTCGTCGGCTTCGCGCGACGTCGTCGAGGATGACGGCATGGGGCCCAGCAGTTCCTCGCACTCGTCCAGGATGGGCACGTCGGACACCGTCCACGGGGCAGAACGGGGACGCACGAGGGCAGCGAGCTCGTCGGGACGCAGGGGGGAGCCGGCCTTGCGGTTTGCTGCCGCCAAGACCTCGGGGCGAGCGTAGAGGCGGCGCAGCAGCGTCTGTGCGCTCGTCGGCATCCACGCCGTGTTGATTGCACGTCGGCAGTCCACGGAATCGCGGATTTCGATGAGCCAGGAGCGCTTGACTTCGGGATCGACGCCGCCCTCGGAGTCCGCGTCCCCGGCCTCGCGCGCCAAACGCAGAGCCAAAACGTCCATGAGTTCGCGCGCGAAGGACTCTCGCGCCACGTTGTGCGCGCGGCCCGAGCGCTTCGCCCGACGCCTCGCCGTTTCCACGTCGGCGCGCGTGAGCGTGACCGATCGGTTCCACACGCGCAGAACCTGGTCACCGTCAGGGAGCTTGGCCAGCGCGCGCACGGCCTCCTTGACGATCTTCGCCCACGCGGGAAGGCCCTTGATGAGGGCCACGGCCTCGTCATCGCTGCCGCGCGCGTTTACGCCGGGCACCAGGTCTCCCAGTGTCACTGACACGACGCCGGTCTCGCCCAGGGAGGGAAGGACCTGCTCGATGTAGCGCAGGAACAGGCGCGAGGGGCCAACGAGGAGGACACCCGAACGCTCGAGGCGCTCGCGGTGGGCGTACAGGAGGTAGGCGATGCGGTGAAGCGCGACGGCGGTCTTGCCGGTGCCCGGGCCGCCCTGGACGACCAGGAGTCCCTTGTCGGAGGCGCGGATGATGCGGTCCTGCTCGGACTGGATCGTGGCGACGATGTCGCCCATGCGGCCCTCACGCGCCTCGCTGAGGGCGTGCATGAGAGCGCCCTCGCCCTGGAGTTCGAGCCCGGATGCGTGCGAGGCGTCCAGCAGCTCGTCTTCGAGGCCGGTGACGCGTCGGTCGCGGGTGGAAATGTGGCGGCGGCGTACGACGCCGTCCGGCTCGGCTGACGTGGCCTGGTAGAAGGGGCGCGCGGCGGGTGCGCGCCAGTCAACGAGCAGGGGAGTGCCGTCCTCGTGAGACAGGGAGAGGCGACCCACGTGGCGGGTCGAACGGTCGGCCATGTCGAGGCGACCAAACACCAGACGCTCTTCGACGCCTTCGAGGCGGGCGGCCATTTCACCCAGGTGAGCGGACAGGGCCTCGCGCTCGGTCCATCCCTGAGCGTTGCCGACCCCGTGGGTGGAGTGAACGCGCCCCTGACGATCCCGATAGGAGGCGCGCAGTGCGTCCAGGCGCTCGTAGGCGCTGTCCACAAATTCCTGTTCCGGCAACGGAAGGTCGGTCGACGACTCGCGATGAGTGCTCGTGGCCATGGGTCCTCCTCGTTTATGGGCCTTCCATTGTTCCCTACTTTTGCCTCGCGTGCTGTGTCGTCTGCGGAGTGGGTGAACTTCGCCGCAAGCTCAAAACCATCTCCCGCGTGACGTGGCGGGCGCGTCCCGGGTACGTTAGACACGAGGCAGAAGAATCAGCATGAGGAGAAGACGTGAGTATCAACGCCACTGACCTGTATGCCGACGGTCCCGCCGCCGGCGCGAAGGCGAAGATTCTCCTCATCCACTTTGATGGGGCGATTGACGCCGGGGCCGCCGGACGTATGGCGATCGGCCAGCTCCTGCGTTCCCTGCACAACGAGCGGGTCGCGACCTTCGATGCGGATGCGCTCATGGACTACCGCTCGCACCGCCCGATCGTGACCGTCGATAACTGGGCGTCCTCCCCGGACATGGTGATGCCCGAAACTGTCCTTGACCTCGTCGAAGACGACATGGGCAACCCGATCCTGGTCCTGCACGGTGCCGAACCCGACGCGCACTGGGAGTCGTTCACGAACGCGATCAACGAGCTGTGCGAGCGTGCCGGCGTCGAGATCACCTTCTCGCTGCACGGGGTGCCCTCGGGCGTGCCGCACACGCGACCGACGCCAGTGCACGTGCAGGCCACCGACGCGTCGCTGCTTCCCCCGGGGTCTGGCGCGATCTCGAATCACATGCAGTTCCCTTCCCCGCTGTCCACCTTCATGCAGATCCGCATGGGGCAACGAGGCATTGGCGGGCTGGTGCTGCTCGGCGCGGTCCCGTATTACATGGCGGACACCGGCTACCCGGCGGCCTCCTCGGCCCTGCTCACCTCCTTCGCGAAGTTTGCTGACCTGTCTCTGCCCGTCGGTGATCTCGAACAGGGGGCCGCGCAGGACCAAGAGAACATCGCCAAGCTCGTGGAGGGAAACCCCGACATCTCGCACACGGTCTCCAACCTCGAGGAACACTTCGATGCGTGGACCGGAGGGGAGGGTGCGATCCCTCTGCCCGGACTCGGTCAGCGCCCGTCTGCGGGCGGCGAGGAGAAGACCCCGAAGGATATCGGTGACGTCATCGAGGCCTACCTGGCGCAGGTCTCGCGCGCCCAGGACGAGGAGATCGAGTCCGTTCAGCGCGCCCCGCGCACCGAAGAATCCGAGGAACCTTCCAAGCCCGACACGATCGAGGACGTGCTTGCACGCATCGAGGCGCGTCGCAACGGAAAGGGCACGGGTCCCTCGGCTCCGCGTCACCGCGCCTGAGCTCTATCCACGTACCCGGGCTCGCCCGTGCGCGTGAATTCACCCGTGCGTTGGAGCGTCAGTCCGCCTGCGGATAGCCCACCAGCGAGTCTGTCAGCGCCCGCGTGCCTGCGACCCAGCGTGTCAGGTCTGCCGGCCTCGTAATGCGGGCCGGGAGAGCCAGCGTGCGCAGGGCCCGATCGATCTGATCAACGTCCACAACGTCGGCGGCACTCGCGAGGGCGACGACGTTGCCGCGCCGTCCCCCTCGCCCCACCTTTGGGTCCTGGATGGATGCCACGAAGGGGAACACCTCCTGCAGGGCGGCCACGTCCTGGCGCGCGTTGGCTGGGCCTCCGTGCGCGCAATTGACCAGGTACACCCCCGAGGCCGCCAGGGCGCGCCGTGCCCGATCGGCGCACTCCACCGTGCGCAGATGATCGGGAGTCACGCCCGACGCGAACGCGTCGCGCACGATGACGTCGAAAGAACCCTCTCGCGCCCCGTCGAGGACCGCGCGCCCGTCACCAACGCGGATCTTGACCTGCGGGGCCCCCGGGATGGGGAAATGCTCACGCACCTGCTCGGCCAAAAGACGGTCGACCTCAACGGCGACGTGGCGCGAATTCGGGCGAGACGAGGACCATGCGCAGGCGAGTGCGCAGGCCGCGCCGCCGACGTGGAGCGCACGGAAACGATCCTGGGGACCCCACAGCGAGGACACGACGGCGTCCATATGCTGCATGTACTCGAACTCCAAGTACGTGGGGTCCGACGTGTCGACCGCGGACGATTCGACGTCGCCCAGGAACAGCGTCGCGCGCGGACCGTACCAGCGGATCCGGGCCGAGCCGAAATCCGTGTCGAAGGAGATGTCGCGTGACGAAGATGAGCGTGCCATGGTGGACACTGTAACCATGGATGACGCCCACGGGCACAGGAGGTGACATGTCAAACGCTCCCAGGGACGCGCGCGCCAAACGCGACTGGGGATCGGACGATAGCGCCACGCCGATCCTGCACGTCGACATGGACTCCTTCTTCGCGCAGGTTGAGATGCGCGAGGACCCGAGCCTTGTCGGCCGCCCCATCATCGTAGGCGGCACGTCCGGGCGCGGAGTCGTCACCTCCGCCACCTATGAGGCCCGGGCCCTGGGCGTGCGTGCAGGCATGCCCACCTCGCGCGCCCGCGCCCTGTGCCCAGGCGCCGCATTCATCCCCGGCAACCACGGCCTCTATCAACGCTATTCCCGCCAGGTGATGGCGATTCTCGCCACCGTCACCCCCGTCCTTGAGCAGGTCTCCATCGACGAAGCCTTCCTCGACGTCTCCGGGGCGCGCCGCAGGCTGGGATCGCCCACCCAGATCGCTCGACTCATCCGTGCGCGTATCCGCGAAGCCGTCGGGCTACCCGCATCCATCGGAATCGCCGCCACCAAGTCGGTCGCCAAGATTGCCTCCTCGCACGCCAAGCCCGACGGCCTGCTCCTCATCCCGCAGGCTGCCACGGTCGACTTCCTCCACGGACTGCCCGTTGGAGCACTGTGGGGAGTTGGGGGAAAGACCGCGGCGATCCTCGATCGGGAGGGGATTGACACGATCGGGGACCTCGCCAACGCCCCACTCACGCGCCTCACTAAGCTCCTTGGCGTCGCTTCAGCCCACCACCTGCACGACCTGTCGTGGGGCATAGACCCGCGTCCCGTCGCCCCCACACGCGCGGAGAAATCGGTCGGCATGGAAAGAACCTTCGAGGAGGACGTGCGCTCGCGGGCAGACATTGAAGAGTTCATCCTGGCGGCCTCGCACGACTGCGCCCGCAGGCTGCGCGCCGGAGGGGTCGTGGGGTGGACCGTGGACATCAAGATGCGCGGCACTGATTTTCATACGATCACGCGCAGCGTGAGCCTCGTGGCCCCCACCGACACGGGGCGAGATATTGCGCAGGCGGCACAGGGCCTGTTCGCCCGCGAGGACATGCCGATCGGGGGAGTGCGGCTCTTCGGCGTACGCGTGGCGGGGCTGCAGGCGCGCTCGGGCGGCGTCGCCGTCACACTCGACCGCGATGAGAGGCCCGCCGCCTCCGAGCGTGCGATGGATCAGATCCGTGACAAGTTCGGCGCGGGCGCGCTCGCCCCCGCCACGCTCCTGGGTAAGAAGGTGCCGGGCAGGCGCTCCTTTGGTGGGGATGGCGACGAGGCCGGGGCTTCTCCCGCCGGCCCCAGCGCTCAGGCGCACGGGCAGGGGAGTGACCCCGGCAACGAAGAGCCCACGCAGGGAACGCTCCTGTAAGGCCAGTTCGTCTCCGGCGTGTCACACGCGCTAAGCTGAGGACAACACCGTCCGAAAGGGGCACCCAATGGCTCTCACCGAGTACGAGAAAAAGATCCTCGAGCAGATGGAAGCGTCCCTGCGCGAGGAAGACCCGGCGTTGGCCTCCCAGATGTCCGCCCCCGCGGTCGAAGAAGACCCCGAGTCGGCTCGCGGACCGCGCGCGCCGCGTCGCATCGCGCTGGGCCTGACCGGAGCGGTCCTGGGCATGGTCGTCCTGGTCGCTGCTGTGTCGCTGGGCTACTCGATCCTCTCGATCCTCCTGGGGGTCGCCGGTTTCGCGCTGACGGTCGCAGGTGTCCTCTACGCCCTGTCGCGCCCGGGAGCATCGTCGTCAGAGTCGGCCGATGAATCGTCCGCGCGTGGCGCAGACAAGAGCAGCGGATGGAGTTCCTTCATCCAGGACCAGGAGCGCCGCTGGGACGACCGTCGAGACAACGACTAGGAGTTCCATACGACTGATGAAGCGGGGCGAGCCGGTTTAGCCGGCTCGCCCCGCTTTACTGTGCTCCCCACTGTGCTCCCCACTGTGCTCCCCGGGATTCCCCACCTCACTCCCCACTGTCCTCCCCGAGAGTGGCACCGGTGCCCTTTAAACGCTCCCATGCCTCGTGAAAATGCTGTAATAACAACGAATTGCACCTGTTTTGCATCCCGTTATCGCCTCTGGCAGCCGTCATCCATGACGGCGCGACTCACCGAGTGTGTGCAAGATTTCCCCACTTTTCTCCACCTGATTTTTTCGCTGAAATTCCGCCATTTTGGCTCGATGTATCTCGCGCCACGCCGTAAGTTCCCGCGTAAATATGGGGTCTAGTGGGTTAAAGTGGGGGAAAGTTCCGAACAGGGGAGGGCGGTGACATGTTCCTCGGTACGTACGAGCCAAAGCTCGACGACAAGGGCCGCATGTTCCTGCCCGCGCGCTTTCGCGAGGACATGGAGGGCGGAATCGTCCTCACTCGCGGACAAGAGCACTGCATTTACGCATTCCCTGCGTCGGAGTTCGAGAACATGACCGCGGAACTGCGCCGCGCGCCCCTGTCGTCCAAGCAGGCGCGTGACTGGATCCGCGTGATGCTCTCGGGTGCCTATAAGGAGGTCCCGGACAAGCAGGGGCGCATTAGCGTCCCTGCAGACCTGCGTGCATACGCCGGTCTGGGTCGTGAGCTCGCCGTCATTGGCGCGGGCTCGCGAGCCGAAATCTGGGATGCCTCGGCCTGGCGCGAATACCTCGCGGTCCAGGAGGAGGTCTTCTCCAATACAGCAGAAGAGATTATTCCCGGGATGTTCTGACCCGTACGTTCAGGTCTCCGCCCGCTGTTCCGACATCACTTCCCCGGTGGCGGAGCACGGTGGGGGACCTGGGTGGACGGATCGAGGCGATAAACGTAAAGGAGGCGCGACATGTGCGATGCATCGGAGCCGGTGCGCGATTCGTCGCGCCCCGCGAGCGAGCGTCACGTCCCAGTGCTGCTACGTGAGTGCCTCGACATGCTCGCCCCGGCGATCAAACGCCCCGGTGCTGTCCTCGTGGATGGAACCCTCGGCATGGGCGGTCACACCGAGGGAGCTCTCGAGCGTTTTGAGGGACTCACCGTCATCGGCATTGACCGTGACCCCCAGGCCATCGAGCTGGCCTCGGCACGCCTTGAGCGCTTCGGGACACGTTTCCGCGCGGTCCACACCACCTACGACAACATTGATGTGGCCGTTGAGGAGCAGCTCGGTACGGGCGCTCGCGTGGACGGCGTTCTCATGGACCTGGGAGTGTCGTCCCTCCAGCTCGACGAGGCCGACCGCGGCTTCGCCTACTCGAAGGATGCTCCGCTCGACATGCGAATGGATGCGACGAGCGGGCAGAGCGCGGCGGACCTGCTGGCCACCTCCTCGGAGGGTGAACTAATCCGTATCCTGCGCACTTACGGCGAAGAGAAGTTTGCGCCCCGGATCGCCAGGCTCATCATCCGCCGCCGAGACGACGCGCCCATCACTCGCACCGGAGAGCTCGTGGGCATCATTCGCGAGGCAATCCCGGCACCTGCGAGGCGCACGGGCGGCAACCCGGCGAAACGCACGTTCCAGGCGCTGCGCGTTGCGGTCAACGACGAGTTGACCATCTTGGAGCGGGCGCTCCCGCGGGCGCTGTCCAGTCTGAGAGTCGGCGGGCGCCTCGTCGTGGAGTCCTACCAAAGCCTTGAAGACCGAATAGTCAAAGATGTGCTGCGCCGCGGCTCCACGTCCGCAGCGCCTCCCGGACTGCCGGTCATCCCCGACGAGATGGCTCCCAGCCTGCGCCTGTTGACGAAGGGCGCAAACAAGGCCGACCAGGCCGAACAAGACCACAATCCCCGATCCGCTTCCGTGCGACTGCGCGGCGCGGAGCTCATCCGTGAATGGAAGGACCTCGCATGAGTGCAGCAACCGCGAAGGCACGTCCCGCAGCACGCCCCGAGCTGCGCCGCGACGAGGTCCACGAGCTTCGTCTCGTCCAGGGCACCCGCCCGCGCCGTTCCCTGATGGCTGTCGTGGCCCTCCTCGTCATCGTCGCTCTGGCATCTGTGGTGACCTCAATGGTGCTCAACACCCGCATGGCGCAGACCTCCTTTGAGATCCGCGAGCAGCAGCTCGCGCTCAACGAACTGGAGGCGCAGTCGTGGACCATGCGCGCTGAGCTGGATCGTCAAGCCTCGCCGACGGAACTGGAGAAGGCGGCCAAGGCGAACGGCATGGTGCCCGCCGGCAAGTCGGGTTTCATCACGCTTGAGACCGGCACTGTCGAGGCTGGAATCCCCGCGAAGTAACTCGGAGGCGAGTGCCTATGGATACCGTCATCACGCGTTCGCGCTGGGTCTTGGGATTCTTCATCTTTGCCCTGAGCATCTGCGCCGTGCGGCTCGTGCAGCTGCAGATCGTTGAAGGCCCATCCCTGGCTGCCCAGGGGCAGCGTGTGCGCACATCCTCGACGGAAGTCGCAGCCGCGCGCGGAACGATCACCGACGCAACCGGAGTGGTGCTGGCGAACTCGATCCAGACCTACGACATCGCCGTCAACCAGCTGAATATCCGCGCCTATGTGCACCGCGACGATGACGGCAACGAGGTCGGGCGTGGCCCCGCTGAGGCCGCTCGTCAGCTTGCCCCGCTCCTCGGCATGAACGAGGCAGAGCTGGGCGGCATGATGCTGGGCGACTCGACCTACGAATACATCAAGCGAAACGTCGATGCGGTGACCTACCGTGAGATCCGTAAGCTTGACATCTACGGGATCGAGTGGGAGTCCGTCTTCGAACGCGAATACCCCAACGGCAACGTGGCCACCCCGGTCATCGGTACGGTGAACGCCGATGGGCAGGGCTCCTCGGGCATTGAGGCACAGTTCGACGCCTTTCTGACGGGTACCCCGGGCGCGCAGGCCTTTGAGATCGCCCCTAACGGCGCCGTCATGCCCGGCGGCAAGAAGACGACGGTGGAGCCCAAGAACGGTGGTAACGTCGAGCTGACGATGCACGCTGACCTTCAGCACCAGGTGCAGGACCTCCTGGACGCGCGCGTCGCGAAGCACCATGCCGACTGGGGCGCGGTCGTCATCGAAGATGTTGCGACGGGGCATGTCCTCGTCATGGCAGATTCGAACTCAACGGAACCCGACAACGCCAAGCCCCAGAAGGTGCACGCGGTGCAGGACGCCTTCGAGCCGGGCTCGGTGGGCAAGCTCGTGACCGTGGGAGTGGCTCTCAACCAGGGGACGATCTCCCCGACGAGTGTCTTCCAGGTTCCCTACGCGCTGGATCTGCCCGATGCCGGTGGGCCGATCACGGACTTCCACGAGCACGATGGTGAGACTTTGACGGCGACGGGTGTGTTGGCGGAGTCCTCGAACACGGGAACGGTACTCATCGGTCAGACGGTGAGCGATGATCAGCGCTACTCCATGATGCGCGCCTTTGGCTTTGGTCAGGAGACCGGTATCGAGCTGCCTGGCGAATCTGCGGGTCTGCTGCGCAATGCCGACCAGTGGCAGGGGCGCGATCGCTACGTGACGATGTTCGGTCAGGCCTACGCGATTACGGCGATGCAGGAGGCTTCCGCTCTCGCGACGATCGCGAACGGGGGAGTGCGCATTTCGCCGCACATCGTGAAGTCGTGGACGAACGCGGATGGAACGGTCGAGGTTCCCGATACCAGCCAGCCCGTGCAGGTCATGGATGCGCAGGCTGCCTCGCAGCTGCTGACCATGATGGAATCCGTTGTTGAGGATGACCGCGGTACCGCTGGTGCCGCGAAGGTACCGGGCTACCGGGTCGGCGTGAAGACGGGTACCGCCGAGACCGTCATTGACGGCGCTTCGGGCCTCGTGTCGACCACCGCGGGCATTATCCCTGCGGATGCGCCGCGCCTGGCGATCGCCGTGGTTCTCTACAATCCGAAGGTGGCGTCGGTCTCATCTGATTCGTCAGCCCCGCTTTTTGGCGACATTGCGCGTACAGCGGTCGCGAACCTGGGTATCCCCGCGTCTACGGGGTCAGCTAACCTGTATCCGACGACCCCGTGAGTCTGAAGGAGTAAAGCATGCAGGCATCAGCCCAGTGGATCGCTGTGGCAGTGTCGGGTCGCCTCGTCGGGAACGATGTTCCCGTGACGGGGCCCGTGGTGACGGATTCCCGCGAGGCTCAGGCAGGGTCGCTCTACGTTGCGCGCCGCGGTGAGAGCGCCGACGGTCATGCGTTCGTGTCCGGTGCGGCCACGCGCGGCGCGGTCGCCGTCATCGTCGAGCACGAGGTCGACGAGGCCGTGCCCCAGATCGTCGTCGAGGATTCGACCGAGGCGTTGGGATCGCTGGCCCGCGCGCACGTCGAGAAGCTGCGCAGTGGCGGCGACCTGGATGTCATCGCGATGACCGGCTCCGTGGGTAAGACGACCACGAAGGACCTGCTGCTCCAGATCATGAGCGAGGACGGGCCTACGGTCGCCCCCAAGCTGTCTTTCAATAACGAGGTCGGCCTGCCCCTGACGGTGCTGCTGGCCGACGAGACGACGCGTCACCTCGTCCTTGAGATGGGCGCTTCAGGGCCCGGCCACATCACCTACCTGACGGACATTGTCGCCCCCGACGTGGCCATCGAGCTGTGCGTGGGCCACGCCCACGTGGGCGGCTTCGGTGGTTTTGAGGGCGTTGCGGCCGCGAAGGCCGAACTCATCAAGGGAACCCGCCCGGGCGGTCCGGTCATCCTCAATACGGACGACCCGAACGTCGAGGCCATGGCTCCTTTGGCAACCGGACGCGTGATCCGTTTCTCGGCCTCGGGCAACGAGCGTGCCGACGTCGTCGCGCGCGACGTGCGCCTCGACCGCGCCGACCGCGCATCTTTCACCCTGGTGACCCCCGAAGGAGAGGCCCCCGTCGAGCTGAAGATCGTGGGTCGCCACCACGTCGCGAACGCGCTCGCAGCCGCCGCCGGTGCGCTCACCCTCGGGGTTGGTCTTGAGACCGTGGCGAGTGTCCTCTCACGCGCTCGTGCGCTGAGCCCGCACCGCATGGACGTCCACGAGCTGCGCGTTGACGGGACGGACCTGACGCTGATTGATGACTCGTACAACGCGAACTTGGATTCGATGCGCGCGGGCATCGCTGCCCTCGCTTCAATTGGTCGCGACAGCCAGCGCATCGCCGTTCTCGGTGAGATGCTCGAGCTGGGCGAGGACTCCCAGTCGCTCCACCAGCAGGTGGGCGCGTTGATTGCCGATGCGGGAGTCGACACACTCATTGGTCTTGGCGCAGATGCCCACTACTATCTAGAGGGAGCCCCCGAGGTGCCCAATCGCGAGGTTGCCGCGGATCCGCAGGATGCCGCGCGGCTCGCCTTGGAACACGCCGAGGACGGCGCAGTCGTCCTCGTCAAGGGTTCTTTCGGTTCACAATCGTGGCAGGTGGCTGACATCCTGCGGGAGAAGGGAACGACCCGGTGATTGGACTTATTGCCGCGTTTATTATCGCGATGGCCCTGTCCGTGACGGGCACGCCAATCCTCATCCGTTTCCTGGTCATGCACCAGTATGGACAGTTCATCCGCCAGGATGGGCCGACCCAGCACCTCACCAAGCGCGGCACGCCCACGATGGGTGGCGTCGTCATCATCCTCGCAACGGTCGTCGCGTGGTTGATCGGCTCTCTTGTCGCGGGTGCCGGGCCGTCGTGGTCCGGCTTGCTGCTGATCTTCCTGTTCGTCGGCCTGGGCGTGATCGGCCTCCTCGACGACGGCATCAAGATCATGCGTCAGCGTTCTCTCGGCCTGCACCCCTCCGGCAAGATCATCGGACAGGTCGCCGTGGCCTCGCTCTTTGCCCTGGGCACGCTCATTAAACCCAACGAGTTCGATGAATACCCGGGCACCCTCGCGATTTCTTTCGCGCGTCCCACGGCCATGACCCTGGGCTTTGCAGGCCTCGGCCTGGGCATCGCCCTGTACCTCATCTGGACCAACCTCATCGTCACTGCCTGGTCGAACGCGACGAACCTGACGGATGGCCTCGACGGCTTGGCCGCGGGCGTCTCGATCTTCGTTTTCGGCGCGTACACGTTCATCACCTACTTCCAGCGCATCCAGGCGTGTACGCAGCTTGGTGCGAACCAGGCGAACTGCTACTCGACGCGCGACCCGCTCGACCTGGCGATCTTCTGCGCCGCACTGATCGGTGCTCTCGCGGGCTTCCTGTGGTGGAATGCTTCGCCGGCTCAGATCTTCATGGGTGACACGGGTGCCCTCGCTCTCGGTGGAGCTGTCGCGGGCCTGTCGATCCTCACCCAGACGCAGCTGCTTGCCATCGTCGTCGGTGGCCTCTTCGTCGCTGTCGTCCTCTCCGACGTCATCCAGATCGGTGTTTTTAAGGCCACCGGCAAGCGCGTCTTCCGCATGGCGCCGCTGCACCACCACTTCGAGCTGCTCGGGTGGAAGGAAGTGACGATCGTTATCCGCTTCTGGCTGATCGCTGCGATCATCGCGGTGGCCGGCGCGGGCATGTTCTACGCGGAGTGGGTGTCCCTTCGATGAGCCGTTTCGCTGCTGTCGTCGGCTGGGGCACGTCCGGGCAGGGGGCCGCTGGCGCACTGCTCGCGCGCGACTGGCAGGTGCGTGCCTTCGACGCGCGTGGGGGACAATCCCTGTTCTTCGATGACGTCGCCGGCGTTGATGTTCACGTCGACGATGATCCTGAGGCTCTCGCACGCGCGATCGTCGAGGCCAACCTCGACCTCGTCGTTGTCTCCCCCGGTATTCCCGCACACCACCCGGTATTCTCGGCCTGCGAGGCCGCCGGCATCGAGGTGTGGGGCGAGGTGGAACTCGCCTGGCGTCTGCAGGAGGAAGGCCCGCACGCGGGTCGCCCGTGGCTGGTCGTGACCGGCACGAACGGAAAGACGACGACTGTCGGCATGCTCGGCGAGATCCTGCGGTGCGCGGGCGCCAAGGCCGAACAGGTCGGCAATATCGGGACGCCGATTACGCGGGCGATTGACTCTGACGCCGAGGTCTTCGCGGTGGAGCTGTCCAGCTTCCAGCTGCACACGGTACGCACCGTCTCGCCCCTGGCGTCGATCTGCCTGAACGTGGATGCTGATCACCTGGACTGGCATGGCAGCGTGGAGGCGTATGCGGCCGATAAGGCGCGCGTCTACGAGAACACGATCCGCGCATGTGTCTACCCCGCGTCCGATCGACGCGTCGAGCAGATGGTGGAGAACGCCGACGTCGTGGAGGGGGCTCGCGCGATCGGGCTGACCCTCGGCTCGCCGAGTGTCTCTCAGTTCGGCATCGTCGAGGGCCTGCTGGTTGACCGCGCATTTGTGGAGGACCGCGCGCGTCACGCTGCCGCCCTCGCGCACATTTCTGACTTGGCGGGGGCGTACGGCCCCCACCCGTCCGCCGCGGTCGTCTCGGATGCCCTGGCTGCTGCGGCTCTTGCCCGCGCCTACGGTGTTGAGCCCGAGGCAGTCGAGGCGGGTCTGCGCGCGTTCCGGCCGGCCGGACACCGCCGCGCGATTATCGCCCACGCCGCGGACCTGACATGGGTGGACGATTCGAAGGCGACGAATGCGCACGCGGCGCGCGCCTCTCTCGCGGGACTGCCGCCGCGCAGCGCGATCTGGATCGTCGGTGGCGACGCGAAGGGACAGGACTTCACGGAACTGATCCGCCAGGTCGAGCCGACGCTGCGCGGTGTCGTCGTTATCGGTGAGGACCGCGCGCCTCTCGTGGAAGCGCTGCAGGCCGGTGCGCCGGACGTTCCCCGCGTCGAGGTTGATGGCCACGAGGACTGGATGTTCTCGGTCGTCAATGAGGCCGTGGCACTGTCCATGCCGGGCGACACCGTCGTGCTCGCCCCGGCCTGCGCGTCGTGGGATCAGTTCGATAACTACGGTCAGCGTGGCGACGCGTTTGCCGATGCTGTGTCGCGCCTGGCAGCCCAGTGGGGGAGTGCCGGTGGCGACGAATAAGCGCGGCTGGCACATTCCGACGATCACGCTGCCTCGCATCCGATTCGGGTCGGGGCAGGAACGCAAGGATGATCCGGCGTTGACGTACTACCTCGTCATCGTGCCGGCTCTGCTGCTGTCGGTGTTCGGTCTCATCATGGGCTTCTCGGCGCAGACTGTGACGGCGATCGCGCAGGGGGAGAACCCCTACACGGCCTACGCTCGCCCGCTGATCATCATCCTCGTGTCGCTCGTAATTGCGACGATTGTCCTCCTCGTGCCTCAACGGTGGCTGATGCACCTGGCCCCCGTCATGTTCGTGGGCGCACTGGGCTTCCAATCCCTGGTTCTCAGCCCTCTGGGACGCTCGGAGGGTGGTAATGCGAACTGGGTGAAGGTGGGTCCGATCATGGCCCAGCCCTCCGAGTTCCTCAAGCTTGCGCTCATCGTGTTCCTGGCTTTTATGGTCTCGAAGTCGGCGTCGAAGCGCGGTGATTGGAAGGCGATGAGTCTGGCCGTCGGCCTGCCGATTCTGACGGCGCTTGGCGCGGTCATGCTGGGCCGAGATATGGGCACGGCGATGGTTGTGGCTGTCGGCGCGCTGGGAGCGATGTGGGTGGCTGGTCTGCCCAAGCGCTGGTTCGGTGGCCTCGTCGTGCTCGCCGTCCCGACGATGGTGCTGCTCGTGTTGTCGAACCCGACGCGTATCCGCCGTATCCTGGCGATTCTCCCGGGCACGTCGAAGGGGCCGGATGAGTCTGCTCCCGAACAGATTGACCACTCTCTGTGGGCGCTGGGCTCGGGTGGCCTGACCGGCCTCGGGCCGGGAGCCTCGCGCGAGAAGTGGAACTACCTGCAGGCCGCGCACACGGACTTCATTTTTGCGATCGTCGGCGAGGAATTTGGCCTGCTCGGCACCCTTGGCGTGCTCTTGTGCCTGGGCCTGCTGATCTGGGGCATGTTCCGCGTGGCGCGCGAATCTTCGGATCTGTTCGTGACGATCGTGTCCTCGGGCGTGGCTTCGTGGATCGGCATCCAGACGGTCATCAACGTCCTGTCCGTGACGGGACTGGGACCGGTTATCGGCGTGCCTCTGCCGCTCGTGTCCTACGGCGGTTCGTCGTTCCTGTTTACGATCACCGCGATTGCCGTCGTTGCTTCGTTTGCTCGAGCACGCGCGGGTATTTGGATGATCGGCCGCCCCGACGAGGCCTCGGCTGGGCGTGATCCGCGCCTCGCCCCTCGCCGTCGCTCGGCGCGCTGAGGTGCCCGAGGCACCTGCTGGCCTGCGCGGCTCGCTACACTGGTGTCACGCACACGCGTAAAGGAGACGCATATGGTCAAGGTTGTGATGGCTGGCGGCGGCACCGCCGGTCACGTGAATCCTCTGCTGGCGACGGCGGCGCAGCTGCGCGAGAGTGGAGCTGAGGTTGTTGTCCTGGGGACGAAGGCTGGTTTGGAGGCGGATCTGGTTCCCGCCGCAGGATTCCCGCTCGTAGAGATTCCCCGCGTTCCATTGCCGAGGCGTCCCTCCCTGGCGTTCTTCACTCTTCCCAGTCGTTTCGCGGACGCCGTGAAGCGCTGCGCTCAGGCGCTTCAAGGCGCTGATGTGCTCGTTGGTTTTGGTGGCTACGTGTCGACGCCCGCGTACATTGCGGCGAAGCGCGTGGGCGTGCCTATCGTCGTTCACGAGCAGAACGCGCGACCCGGCCTGGCGAACAAGGTGGGCGCGCGCAACGCAGCGGTCGTCGCTCTGACGTTCCCTTCCTCTCCGCTGAAGGCGCGCAACGGTCACACGGTCGTGACCGGCCTACCCCTGCGTGCGGCGATCGCCGAGCTTGCGGACCGCCGCGCAGACGCTGAGGGTGCTGCCCAGGCGCGCCGCGAGGCAGCCGAGCGTCTCGGCATCAATGCGGATGCGCCGACGCTGCTGGTGACGGGCGGCTCCCTGGGTGCTCTGCATGTCAACGAGTCGGTGACCGCTGCCGCCGATGCGCTTCCGGAGCATGCCCAGGTTGTGCACCTGACCGGCCGGGGCAAGGATGAGCCCGTGCGCGCCGCCGTTGAGGCAGCAGGTCTGTCGGATCGTTGGCACGTCATTGATTACTTGACGACGATGGAGGACGCGCTGGCCGTCGCGGACCTCGTCGTGTGTCGGTCGGGGGCGGGAACAGTGGCCGAGATGGAGGCCCTGGGCCTGCCCTGCATCTACGTGCCGCTGCCGATTGGTAACGGTGAGCAGCGTCTGAACGCGGCGGACCACGTGGCCGCCGGCGGAGCCCAGCTCGTTGACGACAAGGACTTCACGGCCGACTTCGTGCGCCGTAACGTCTTCCCTCTGCTGGGCTCGACCCGCCTGGCGGACATGGCGGCCGCATCCCAGTCGCTGGGCCGCGCGGGGGCTGCCCGTGCGCTGGCGGATCTGGCTTTGGAACAGGTGAAGGAGGCCTGCCATGAGTGAGCCGACGCTGCAGGATCGTTTCCATCTGATTGGTATCGGCGGCGCGGGCATGAGTGTCGTCGCTGAGCTGCTGGCTTCTCGGGGCGCCACGGTCGAAGGCTCTGACCGAGAGGAATCCGCCGTTCTCGAGCACCTGCGCTCGGTGGGCGTTCGCGCTTTCGTCGGGCACGAGGCCTCGCACGTGGACCCGAGCTCCGTGGTCGTGGTCTCGACTGCTATCCGCGAGGACAACCCGGAGCTGGCGATTGCGCACGAGCGCGGCCAGCGCGTCATTCACCGCTCGCAGGCTCTTGCTCTCGCGGCCTCGGGCATGCGCTTTGTCGGCGTCGCCGGCGCGCACGGGAAGACGACGACGTCGGGCATGCTCGCGATCGGCCTGTCGGCCTGCGGGCTGGACCCGTCGGTGGCCGTGGGCGGAGTGCTGCCCCAGCTGGGTACCGGCGCACACCTGGGCGGTGGGGACGTGTTCGTCGCCGAGGCCGATGAGTCGGACGGATCGTTCCTGAACTACACCCCGGCGATCGAGATCGTCACCAACGTCGAGCCCGATCACCTGGATCGGTACCACTCCCGCGAGGAGTTCGAGGGGATTTTCGTCGAGTTCGCGCGCCGCATGGTCCCCGGGGGCCTGCTGGTGACCTGCGCCGAGGACGAGGGTGCTGTTCGGCTGGCGCAATCGGCGCGCGCCGAAGGGCTGCGAGTCGTTACCTACGGTCGCCGCGAGCGTTCGCTGTGCACCCCCGACGTGGTGATCGCTGACGTGCGCGTGGAAGCGCACGGGGCTGGCGCGTCGCTGACGTGGGGCGAACTCAGCGCGTCGCTGGCGCTGAGCGTCCCCGGTGAGCACAACGTGCTCAATGCGGCTGCCGCGTGGGTGGCAGGCATCGAATGCGGCTTGTCGCCTCAGGCGATTGCGGATGGCCTGGGCGAGTTTACCGGCGCGGCACGTCGGTTCGAGGCGCGCGGCCAGGTCGGCTCGCGTCGCCTGTTCGATGACTACGCCCACCACCCGACGGAGGTGGAGGCCGCGATCCGCGAGGCGCATGTCGTGGCAGGTGAGGGTGATGTGACCGTCGTGTTCCAGCCGCACCTCTACTCGCGCACGCGTATCTTCGCGGAGCGTTTCGCCCAGGCGCTGTCGGGCGCGGACCACGTCGTGCTCGCCGGCATCTACGGCGCCCGGGAGGATCCCGAGCCGGGAGTCGACTCGTCCCTCATTTCGTCGCGCATTGAGGGTGCGTTCTACGTCGAGGACATGCACGAGGCCGCCCGCCTGGCCGCTTCGCTGACCCCCGAGGGCGGCGTGTGCCTGACGATGGGCGCTGGATCGATCACTCGCTGTGCGTCCGACGTACTCGATGAGTGGAAGCGGATGGAGGCATGAGGCCACCGTCGCCGAGGCGCCCGGGAGGAGCTCGCTCCCCCGAGGAAGAGTCGTCGCGCGTGGAGGAGGCCGCCTCGTCTTTTGATGAGATCGTGTCCCCGTCTGCGGATGAGGACGCGCAGGAGCCGAAGCGTCGTTCCTCCTCGCTCACGCAGCGCCGCCGCGCGCGCACGACCGTGGACCGTCCCATGCCCGTCGCCGATGCCGCATCCCTGCTGGGCGGCGAGGAGGCAACGGATCTGGGGGATCGCCTGCGTGAGCGCACCCGCGCGCGTCGTTTTCTCCTCGCTCGTCGTATCGCGCTCACATTTGTGACGCTCGCGCTCGCGGTGGGAGTCGTGTGGGGCGCGTTCTTCTCGCCCGTTTTCGCGTTGTCGTCGTCCGCGGTCGTCGTTTCCGGCGAGGACGGCACGCTGGTGACGGCGGATTCCGTGCGCTCGTCAATTGCCTCCTTCGAGGGGGTTCCGCTCACGCGCCTGAATACGCAGGCGGTGGCACGCGCGGTGGAGTCGAACGTGGCGGTGCGCTCGGCGAGTGTGTCGCGTCGATGGCCTGCCAGCCTGCGCGTGTCGGTGACGATGCGGACGGGCATGGCTGTTGAGGCCGCCTCGGATGGCTACTGGCTGGTGGACGATCAGGGCGTCGCCTTCCAGCAGGTGCCGTCGGCGGGGGATTACCCGCTCGTGACACTCCCGGAGGACCGGGCGACTGGCGCGGCAGATATTGCCTCCGTGCTGGGGGCGCTGGACGAGGCGACGCGCGCCCAGGTGTCGGCCGTGACGTCGACGGGAACTCAGGTGAACTTCACGCTGCGCGGTGGTCAGACCGTCAAGTGGGGAACCCGCGGAGATGCGCCGCAAAAGGCGCGGGTGTTGGCGACTCTACTGGCTAATGTTCAGGCGAGCACCTACGACGTGTCGTCGCCGAATCACCCTGTGACCAGTTAAGCCTTTTCTTTTGTCCGCGTGTTGGCTTGAAGGATTGCCCGCGGACCCCTAGGTTCTTTCCGACACGAAGCACGTTAAACATCAACCTTCAACTAGAGGTTGAGGGTCTGATGCAAGGGAGACATCCATGGCGACACCGCAAAACCACCTGGCAGTGATCAAGGTCGTCGGCGTCGGCGGCGGCGGAGTTAACGCCGTGAACCGAATGATCGAGGTCGGCCTCAAGGGCGTTGAGTTCATTGCCGTCAACACTGACGCGCAGGCTCTGCTCATGTCCGATGCCGAGACCAAGCTCGACATCGGCCGCGAACTGACGCACGGCCTGGGCGCCGGCGCGGATCCGGCCGTCGGCCGTAAGGCTGCGGAGGATCACATTGACGAGATCACCGCCGCACTTGAGGGTGCAGACATGGTGTTCGTGACCGCCGGTGAGGGCGGTGGTACCGGTACCGGTGCGGCCCCCGTTGTCGCGAAGATCGCCCGCGATGCTGGCGCTCTGACGGTCGGCGTTGTGACCCGTCCCTTCTCGTTCGAGGGCAACCGTCGTGCGGCTCAGGCTGAGGGTGGCGTGACGACCCTGCGCGAAGAGGTCGACACCCTGATCGTCATCCCGAACGACCGTCTCCTGGAGATCTCCGACGCGAACATCTCCGTGCTCGACGCTTTCCGTGCTGCCGACCAGGTGCTCCTCTCGGGTGTTCAGGGCATCACCGAACTGATCACCACCCCCGGCCTCATCAACGTGGACTTCAACGACGTCAAGTCGGTCATGAAGGACGCCGGTTCGGCCCTCATGGGTATCGGTGCGGCGACCGGTGAGGATCGTGCGCTGCGCGCCGTCGAGAGCGCCATCTCGTCCCCGCTGCTGGAAGCCTCGATCGACGGCGCCCACGGCGTGCTCATGTTCTTCCAGGGTGGCTCCGACCTCAGCCTGCAAGAGGTCTACAGCTCTTCGCAGCTCGTGCGCGAGGCAGCCCACCCCGAGGCGAACATCATCTTCGGTAACGTCATCGACGATGCCCTGGGTGACGAGATCCGCGTGACGGTCATCGCCGCCGGTTTCGACGAGGCCACGGATGCGGCCCTGTCGCGCCCGAACGTTGCCCGCGTGTCCGCTCCGGTGGCTCAGCAGCGTCCTGCCGCTCCCGAGGCCAAGGCTCCGGCCGCCGAGACCACCCGCATCACTCAGCTGTCGACGCGTCGCCCGCAGCACCGCGCTGATGTTGCGGCTCCCGTGCGTGAGGCCGCTCCGGCCCCCGTCGAGACGCCCGCTGCCGCTGAGTACGAGGAGTCCGAGCGCTCCTTCGAGGTTCCTCGCGTCTACCCCGAGGCGCCCGAGAAGGAAGAGCTGGATATTCCTCCCTTCCTGCGCTGATGAGTGACAAGCTCTGGGCCGGTGCTCGGGTCCACCTCACCGAGGTGGACCCGGGCACCGGAGCGCTATGCGGCAATGTTGGCCTGCATGTGGGTGACCAGGAATCGCTCGTGCGTGAGCGCAGACGTTCCCTGGTGGCGACGCTCGGACGCGATATTGTTTGGATGGATCAGACTCATTCAACCCGGGTAGAACTCATCGTTCGATGCGAGAGCGCGCCCACTCTGGCGGCTTCCCGAGAGGCGCTCGGTAAGCCTGCGACGGGGGAGTGGGGGCCCGTCGACGCCGACGGCATCATCGTCGACGCCCGTGGCTGGCAGGGAGCTCCTGCCCTCGCCGTGCAGACCGCGGATTGCCTGCCCGTCGTGTTCTCCGCCGCCTCCGGTCAGATCGTCGCAGCCGTGCACGCGGGTCGTCGCGGTCTTCTCGGCGGGATCCTTGACAAGACCGTTGACTGCATCCGTAACCTCGACGGCGGCCCCATCGACGCCTTGATCGGCCCGGCGATCTGCGGGCGCTGCTACGAGGTGCCCGCAGACATGGCCGATGAGAGCGAAGAACTCATGCCCGGCATCCGTTCTGTCACGTCGTGGGACACCCCCGCACTTGACCTTCCCCACGCTGCAGCCTCGACTCTGGGAGCGCGGGGCGTGCGAGTGGATATCGACGAGCGCTGCACCCTCGAGGATGCCGACCTCTTCTCGTATCGCGCCGACTCGTTCTGCGGTCGCCAGGCGCTCATCATCGTTCCCGCCTGACTGGGGCCTACACCTCCGAATGGGCCGCGGGTCGGCGGCTTTCCCGCGCCATGGTTTCGACGCGGAAACGCCCCGTGACGAGGCTCGCCGGCGCGGTCCTTGCGACGCGCCGAGCGCCCTGCTCGGCGATGCCGCTCGGTAACTGTAGCTTGTGGCTATGCATCGGCTGAAGGAGGAACAATGAGCGAGTCGTTCGGTGCACGCGCACGTAAGTTCATGGGCTGGTACTCACCGGAGGAGCCCATCGATGAGTTCGATGAATTCGACGAGATGGAAGAGGTAGCTCCCGTGGCCGACATTACTCCCGTGTCCCGTCCGACCCTGACCAGCATTCGCCGTGACGAGCCGGCCGAGGATCTCACTCGCATTGTGACGATCCACCCCACCGCCTACTCTGACGCCGTCACGATCGGTGAGGCGTTCCGTGACGGTACGCCCGTCATCATCAACCTCACCGACATGGGTGAGGAAGAAGCGCGTCGACTGGTTGACTTCGCAGCCGGCCTGTCCTTCGGCCTGCACGGCGTCATCGAGCGCGTCACCAACCGTGTCTTCCTTCTGTCGCCGGCCACGGTTGAGGTTGCGGGTGATAACGCCTCCAGCCGTCGCGGCTCCCTCTACAACCAGGGCTGAGGTCGCTCGTGGCCATTCTTGGCTGGATCGGGTGGGGACTGAGCGTTCTCATCAACCTCTACATGATGGTGCTGTTCGCACGCGTCATTCTGGACTGGGTTCAGTTTTTCGCGCGCGGATGGCGCCCGAGTGGCATTCTGCTGGTCCTCGCGAATGTTCTCTACGCGCTGACTGATCCTCCGATTCGTTGGATCGGGCGCTTCGTTCCGCCCCTGCGCCTGGGTGGAGGCATGGCAATCGATGTCGGTTTCATGCTCTTATTCCTGGTGCTTATTGTTGGACAGCGCTTCGCTACTTTCCTGTACTTTTTGAGCCTGTAGCGCTCAAAATGGGGGATGAGAGGTCCCACAAAAACGGCCCTCACCTCGTGATGGATGTTGCTAGTGTGACAATTTCAGTTATTATTTTCGTGACGTGATAGCGGGCGGCCTTCCCGGTCGTCCAGGCGTGCGGCTTCCGCACGTCCAATCGAAACGACCGAGAGGCGAAGAAATGGCCCTGCTCACCACCGAGGATGTCCTCAATAAGAAGTTCCAGTACGTTAAGTTCCGCGAGGGATACGACCAGGACGAGGTTGATGAGTTCCTCGACGAGGTTGTCTCCACCATCTACTCCCTGCAGATGGAGAACCAGGATCTGAAGGAAAAGCTCGAGGCCGCTGAGCGCCGCATTGCCGAGCTGTCCAACTCCGACTACACGCCGGCCGAGAACCCCGCCCCCGTGGCAGCCCCGGTCGTCGAGACCCCGGCCCCCGCCGCCCCGGCCCTCACCGGCCCGCAGGATGCGGAGTCCGCCACCTCCATGCTGGCCCTCGCCCAGCGCGTCCACGACGAGTACGTGCGCGACGGCGAAGAGCAGTCCGCGAAGATCATCGCCGAGGCCAACGCGCAGCGCGACGCGATCATCGCCGATGCCCAGAAGCAGAAGGACTCGCTGCTCTCCCAGCTCGACCAGGAGCGCGAGCTGCTCGAGAACAAGATCAACGGTCTGCGTACCTTCGAGGCCGAGTACCGTTCGAATCTGCGCAACCACCTCGAGACCCTCCTCAAAGAGGTCGACAACGGCGAGAACTGATCGCAATCGCTTTGACCGGCGGCGGTGCACTTTGTGGTGCGCCGCCGCCGGTCGTTTAAGATAGGGAACCATGGCTGACTCCTCTCACCCGACCCATACCCGCGCAACGTGGATGTACGCGGGCCTCGTGTTCGCTGCCGCTATTGCCACCGATCAGGTGTCAAAGATGTGGGCGCGGACCGTCCTAGGTGGCCAGGGGCCGCGCCCGCTCATCGGGCAGTGGCTGTCGCTGTCCCTCGTGCACAATTCGGGTGCCGCGTTTTCCTTCGCCGCCGGCAAGACGTGGATTCTGACGATCTTCACCGTCGTCATCATCGGCGTGCTGGTCGTGATGGCGCGTCGCGTCCGCCGCGCCTCGACCCTGCTGGCGATCGCGCTGCTGGCGGGGGGTGCCGTTGGAAACCTGATCGACCGACTGACTGCCGAGCCTGGCTTCGGCGTCGGTCATGTCACCGACTTCATCGCCTACGGCAATTGGTTCGTCGGCAATGTTGCAGACATTTGGATCGTCCTCGGGGCGCCTTTGCTTGCCCTCGCGCTCTCTCGTGAACCATCGAAGGAGGACGCTCAGTGAGTTCCCGTATGCTTCCCGTCCCCGACGCCCTCGTGGGTGAGAGGGTCGACGCCGCTCTGGCCCGCATGCTCGGCCTGTCGCGCTCGCGCTGCGCGGAGCTGGCGGGGGAGGGGCACGTTCTCGTCAACGGTGTTGCCGCCGGCAAATCCGATCGGCTCGGGGCCCTCGACATCATCGAGGTCACCATTCCGGAACCGGAGAGCAAGCCGACGCCGGTCACCGACATGGCGATCCTCTACGACGACGAGGATATCGTCGTCGTCGATAAGCCTGTTGGCGTCGCCGCCCACACGGGCCCAGGATGGGAGGGGCCCACGGTCCTGGGGAACTTGGAGGCGGCGGGATACCGCATCACCAGCTACGGCCCTCCCGAGCGCCAGGGCATCGTGCACCGGCTCGACGTGGGCACCTCGGGTGCGATGATGGTCGCCAAGTCCGAGCTCGCATACACCGTCATGAAGCGCGCGTTCAAAGAACGCACGATCGAAAAGGTGTACCACGCCGTCGTGGCCGGTCACCTCGACCCGGCCTCGGGCACGATCGACGCTCCGATCGGTCGACATCCCTCGCGCGAGTGGCGCATGGCCGTCATCGACGGTGGAAAGCGCGCCGTCACCCACTACGACACGCTCGAACTCATGGCGGGTGCTCAGCTCACCGAGGTGCACCTGGAGACGGGACGCACCCACCAGATCCGCGTGCACATGGCCGCCGTCGGGCACCCCTGCGTGGGTGACACGTTCTACGGCGCGGACCCGACCCAGGCGGAGCGCCTGGGTCTCACACGCCAGTGGCTGCACGCCGTTCGACTCGGATTCGCCCACCCCCGCACGGGCATGCCGATGAGCGTGTCCAGTCCCTATCCGGATGATCTCGCCGATGCTCTCGAGGAGCTGCGCCACCCGCGCAACTAACCCCCGTCGATGAGGTTTCCGCGCTTCCCGGCCCCGGTCTCGTCGCGGCCGTCACGCCGTGAGATGAACGACCGCACCGCTCGGGGAGTTCAGCGTGGGTGCGCGGGCCTCGGACAGTAGAATCGACGCATGGCTGATTCCTTCGTGCACCTCCACAACCACTCCGAGTATTCGATGCTCGACGGAGCGGCGAAGACGAAAGCGATGGCGGAGGAGGCCGCCCGTCTCGGGCAGCCCGCGATCGGCCTGACGGATCACGGTTATCTCTTCGGCGCCTTCGACTTCTACACGAACTGCAAGAACGCGGGCGTCAAGCCGATCATCGGCCTTGAGGCGTACGTGACTCCGGGGACCTCGCGCTTCGATCGCCAGAAGGTCCTGTGGGGCGAGCCGTGGCAGCGTGCCGACGACGTGAGCGCCGGTGGCTCCTACAACCACCTGACCCTCGTCGCCTACAACACGACGGGCATGCACAACCTTTTCCGTCTGGGGTCCTACGCCTCGACGGACGGCCAGTTCGGCAAGTGGCCGCGTGCCGACAAGGAGCTGCTCAGCCAGTTCCACGAGGGCCTCATCGTGTTCACGGGCTGCCCCTCGGGTGCCGTGCAGACGCGTCTGCGCCTGGGGCAGTGGGACGAGGCCGTGGCTGAGGCCGCGGAGCTGCGCGATATTTTCGGGGCGGAGAACTTCTACGTCGAGGTCATGGACCACGGTATCGACATCGAGCGGCGCACCCACCAACAGGTCCTCGAGATCGCTAAGCTCATGAACGCGCCCCTCGTGGCGACCAACGACGCGCACTACGTCAAGCGCGAGGACCGCAAGATCCAGGACGCACTCCTGTGCATCAACTCGGGCTCGCGCATCAACGACCCCGACCGATTCAAGTTCGATGGCGACGGCTACTACATCCGCTCCTCGGACGAGATGCGTGCGCTGTGGAGCGAGCTGCCCGGCGCCTGCGACTCAACCCTCGAGATCGCCGAGCGCTGCGACGTGCACTTCACGACCACGAAGGAGGGCGCCAACTACATGCCCGACTTCCCGGTCCCCGAGGGTGAAGACAAGACCTCCTGGTTCATCAAGGAGGTTGAGCGAGGCCTGCGCGATCGCTTCCCGAATGGCATTCCGGACGACGTGCGCAAGCAGGCCCAGTACGAGGAAGACGTCATCATCAAGATGGGCTTCCCCGGCTACTTCCTCACGGTCGCCGACTACATCAACTGGGCGAAGTCCCAGGGGATCCGTGTGGGACCGGGCCGTGGCTCGGGCGCGGGCTCGATGGTTGCCTACGCCCTGAAGATCACCGAGCTCAACCCCCTCGAGCACGGCCTGATTTTCGAGCGATTCCTCAACCCCGAGCGAATCTCGATGCCCGACTTCGACGTCGACTTCGACGAACGTAGGCGCGACGAGGTCATCGCCTACGTCAAGCGCAAGTACGGCGAGGACCGCATCAGCCAGGTCGTCACGTACGGCACGATTAAGACCAAGCAGGCTCTGAAGGACTCCGCGCGCATCCTCGGCAAGGACTTCAAGGTCGGTGAGCAGCTCACCAAGGCGCTGCCCCCGGCGATCATGGGCAAGGACATCACGGTCCACGGCATCTTCGACGAGAAGGACAAGCGCTACGCCGAGGCCTCGGAGTTCCGTAAGTTCTACGAGGAGAACCCCGATACGCACGAGGTCGTCCAGTACGCGCTCGGCCTGGAGGGCCTGACGCGCCAGTGGGGTGTGCATGCGTGTGCGGTCATCATGAGCTCCCACACGCTCACCGACATCATCCCGATCATGAAGCGCCCGCAGGACGGCGCGATCATCACGCAGTTCGACTATCCGACGTGCGAGACGCTGGGCCTGCTGAAGATGGACTTCCTGGGGCTGCGTAACCTGACCGTTGTGTCCGACGCGCTTGAGAACATTGCGCTCAACGGTAAGCCGGACCCGGACCTCGACCACCTGACCTTCGACGACAAGAAGACCTATGAGCTGCTGGGACGAGGCGACACCCTCGGCGTCTTCCAGCTGGATGGTGGTGGTATGCGCGACCTCCTCAAGCTCATGAAGCCCGACAACTTCGAAGACATCTCGGCCGTCGGCGCCCTGTACCGTCCCGGCCCGATGGGTGCGAACTCCCACACGAACTACGCGCTGCGTAAGAACGGGCGTCAGGAGATCACGCCTATCCACCCGGAGCTGGCGGAGCCGCTCGAGGACATCCTGGGAACGACCTTCGGTCTGATCGTGTACCAGGAGCAGGTCATGCAGATCGCCCAGAAGCTGGCGGGCTACTCGCTCGGCCAGGCAGACATTCTGCGTAAGGCCATGGGTAAGAAGAAGAAGGAGGTCCTGGACCAGCAGTTCAAGGGCTTCCGCCAGGGCATGGTGGCTAACGGCTACTCCGAGGAGTCGATTAAGGCCCTGTGGGACGTCGTCGTTCCCTTCTCCGCCTACGCCTTCAACAAGGCCCACTCGGCCGCATACGGCCTCGTCTCCTACTGGACGGCCTTCCTCAAGGCGAACTTCCCGACGGAGTACATGGCAGCCCTGCTGACCTCGACGAAGGACAACAAGGATCGTCGAGCCCTGTACCTGGCGGAGTGCCGCCACATGGACATCACGGTCCTTCCCCCGGACGTGAACGCGTCGATGGGTAACTTTGCGCCTGACGGTGAGGCGATCCGCTTCGGCTTGAACGCCATCCAGAACGTGGGCGGCCCTGTCGTCGACGCGATTGTGGAAACCCGCGCCGAGAAGGGGCGTTTCGCCTCGTTCCAGGACTTCCTGGACAAGGTGCCTCAGGTGGTGTGCAACAAGCGCACGATCCAGTCCCTCATCCGCGCCGGCGCTTTCGACTCGATGGGTCACACGCGCCGCGCCCTCCTCGCGCGCTGCGACGAGGCCGTGGACGCGATCATCGACGTTAAGCGTAACGAGGCGATCGGACAGTTCGACCTGTTCGGCGCGCTGGGGGAGGACGAAGACACGGGCTCGGGGCTGACGATCGATATCCCGGACCTGCCCGAGTTCGACCGCAAGACGAAGCTGGCGGCCGAGCGCGAGATGCTCGGTCTATACGTCTCCGACCACCCGCTGCGCGGCGTGGAGGCGGCGCTGGCTCGCCACCAGGACTACGAGATCGCGCAGGTCGTCGGCTCGGACGGGGCGATGGCGGATCGAATCGTGAAGATTGCGGGCCTCATCTCGGGCGTCACGACGAAGGTGACGAAGCAGGGCAACGCCTGGGCGATCGCGACAATCGAGGACCTGTCGGGTTCGGTGGATGTGCTCTTCTTCCCGCGCTCCTACGAGTCGATTCAGACCTACCTCGCGCAGGACATCATCGTCCAGATTGAGGGCAAGGTGAACGTGCGCGAGGAGGGCATGACCGTCTACGGCCAGTCGATGACTCTCCTGGATCTGTCGGGCGGGGCGGACCTGCCCCTCGACCTGCGCCTGCCGGCGGCCCGGTGTACGCCCGAGCTGCTCACCGACCTGCGCGGCGTCCTAGAGTCCTACCCGGGTGGCTCCCCGGTGCGCCTGCACCTGACGGAGCCGGGGCGTACCACGGTTGTCGAGCTGGATCCGAAGCTGCGCGTCGAACAGACGAGCGCCTTCTTCAGTCACATCAAGGCAGTTGTCGGCGCGGGCGGCGTCGTCACGTCGTCCTAACATGATGCGAGCCGGGTCCCGGTGGGACTCGGCTCGCATCGTCGACGGGCGTGCTCAGGAGGCGGATCCGACAATCGCAGCGGCCTTGCCCCAGGGGGCGTCGACCTCGACGAGGTCGCCGGCACTCAGGTGATGGCCGCGGCGCGTCTCCACCTCGCCGTTAACGGTCACGTCGCCGGCCTGGATGAGTTCGCGGGCCTGCGCGCCGTCTTCCGCGAGGGATGCGAGCTTGATGAATTGGCCGAGCTTGATCTCCCCGCGCACGGGGATCGTCGGTGTGCTCATGGTGAATCCTTTCGCTGGTGGAGAGCGCATCACGCGCGAGGGCGTGGATGAACAGTATCCTTGGGTAGAGACACACAGTATAAGGAGGAGCGGTGAGCGCTCACAACGACGATATTGACGCGGAGTTCCAGTCGCTGGTTGCATCGCTGGGATCGACGCCCGCCGCAGGCGATTCTCTGCCGTCCCTCGATCCGGACGACACTCCCGTTGACGAGTCCCTGCACCTGGAGGGTGGTCGCCTGTCGGTTGCCCTCGTGCTCGCCCCGATTTCTTACCCGGAGGCGCTGCACTCGCTGCTTGCGCTGACGGGTGTGCGCGAGTCGATCGTGCGTCTCAAGCCGTGGACCGCTGTGTGGCTGCGTGTGGAGACGACGCCGACCGACGAGGAGGAACTCGACACGCTGCTGACCGGCCAGCGTCCGATGCCTGACGCGGTGGATCGTGTCGCCCGGGCTGTCTCGAACCTGTCGAAGTACGGGGCGGTCGCCCTCATGAGCTGGCTTGTGGAAGGTGACGGCGTGGAGCCGGGTGTCTCGGGTCGTATCTCCGCCCAGCGCTACGTGGGTGGTGAGCCCGAGGAGACGATTCCCGCGGGTCTGCTGCTGGGTGCGATGCCCGCGGCGACGGAGGACCTCCTGCTGGGACGTACGACGCCCGCCGACTATAAGGATTCCGTGGCCGCCGACGGCAGCTGCCAGGGCGGCGGCCCCTTCGGTTGGCTGCGACGCAAGCAATCATGACGATCCTCGAACTGCTGCCTGCGATCGACGTGACGGGCGGGCAGGCCGTGCGCCTGTCCTCGGGGGTGATCGACGAGGGATCCTGGGGCAGCCCGATCGATGTGGCCCGTTCGTTTGACGAGGCCGGGGCTCGCTGGGTGCACCTCGTGGACCTGGACTTGGCTTTTGGTCGCGGCGAGAACTCTGAGCTCCTCGCCCGGGTGATCCGCGAGGTTCCCGTGCGCGTCGAGCTGTCGGGAGGCATCACGAGCCCAGCGGCCGTCGAGGCTGGGCTCGCGATGGGCCCGGAGCGAGTCAACATTGCGACGCAAGCCCTTGATGACATCGACGCCGTGTGCGAGGCCGTTGATACTTTCGGTGAGCGCGTCGCCGTGTGCCTGGACGTGCGCGGCGATCGCCTGGCCGCGCGTGGCGGAAGCGGCGAGGGCGGCAACGTCTGGGAGGCTCTGCGCGTCCTGGACGAGGCGGGGGTGGCCCGCCTCGTCGTCACAGACGTGACTCGTGATGGTCAGATGAACGGTTCCAATCGAGAACTGTTGGCCCGCGTCGCTGACCAGACTCCCGCATGCATCATCGCTTCGGGTGGGGTGAACTCCCTGGCCGACATCGAAGCCCTGCGTGCCCTCGGCATCGAGGGCGCGATCGTCGGAAAGGCCCTGTACCAGGGCGCATTCACTCTGGCCGATGCACTGGACGTTGCCGGATACGAGGAACTCTCATGACTCCCACGCCACTTTCTCTCACCGAGGAACAGAAGAACCGACTGGCGCAGCGCCTGTCGATGATGAGCCACGACCGCGCAGACGTGGGACAGGGGCTTCCTCGGACCGCCCGGGCGCTCGCGTTGGGGCAGGGGAGCGACGGGGGAGCGGCCCGGCTTGAGGCCCTCGTCGATGCTCTCGTTTTCGAGCGCGTGATCGTTCCCATCGACGTTGAGCCCGACCCGCGCGCGACGGGCGTTCACGCCGGGGAAAACGGACACAACCCGATCGACTTCGTGCACGCTCAGACTCCTGCGGGAGAGGCGCTCGCCATCTATTCTTCGGCGCAGGCGCTGTCCGCTCACCGCCCCGGTGACCGCCCGATGGCCCTGGACTTCCGCACGATCGGGCTCACCGCCCTCGTGGAGACGGGCGGGCGCATCGTCGTCAACCCGGGTACCGATGCGGTGCTGCTGCCGCGCCCCGCCGTGGCCGCGCTCGCGCAGGGGGATGAGTGGCTGCCCGCCTGGCGCGACGAGGCTCTGCGCGAGCTCCTGCTCGCCGAGGCCATCGCAGCGTGCCCGGCCATCGTCGATGTTGAGATTGCCTACGCGGGCGACGGTCTCACGCGCGTCGTCGTGTCCGTGGACCGCGCGTCTTTCGCCCAGGGGGCCGATGCCTCGGCAATGAAAGAAACCCTGTCTGCCGCCCTCAACGCCCTGGGAGCGAACCCTCGCCTCATCACCTCGGCCGACCGGGTCGAGATTGCGCCCGTCCTGCGCTGAACAGGCATCGAACGCTCCCAGTAAAGCGTGAGGCGCGCAATGATTGCTGATCTGGCGACCTCTCCTCATTTCTGGTACAGTTGATACGACCGTCTGGGCGAAAGCCCGGAACGCAAGCGGAGAAATCCCACCTGGATACCCGCCTCTCGACAGAGAGGATGCCGCCCATCAGGGGCGCCGCGCAGGGGATCGGGTACGACGGTCAACACCCGTGTGTGTTGACCTATGGAAGCCTCCGTGCGCGTCGCGTAACGGAGGCTTTTCGTTTCGCGCATAAGGATTCTGTGGAAGGAGCCGCTCATCAGCGAGACTCGCATCAATGAGCGTATTCGAGTCCCCGAGGTTCGCCTCGTGGGACCCGGAGGTGAACAGGTCGGCGTCGTCCGAGTTGAGGACGCGCTGCGTCTGGCCGAAGAGGCCGGGCTCGACCTGGTTGAGGTTGCGCCGAACGCCAAGCCGCCCGTCGCAAAGCTCATGGATTACGGCAAGTACAAGTACGAAGCCGCCCAGAAGGCCCGCGATGCTCGCCGCAACCAGGCGAACACGCAGCTGAAGGAAATCCGCTTCCGACTGAAGATCGACGATCATGACTTCGGCGTCAAGAAGGGCCACGTTGAGCGCTTCCTGTCCGCCGGCGACAAGGTCAAGGTCATGATCATGTTCCGCGGTCGAGAGCAGTCTCGCCCCGAGGCTGGCGTTCGCCTCCTGCAGCGCCTCGCCGAGGAGATTGGTGACCTTGCCACCGTCGAGTCGATGCCCCGTCAGGACGGGCGCAACATGACGATGGTGCTGGCCCCCACCAAGCGCAAGGCTGACGCCCTGACTGAGCAGCGCAAACGCCGCGAGGCCGAGCGCGCTGAGCGCCGGGGCAAGCGCGCGGAGCGCGCCAGCAAGGACCAGGCCCGAGTGGCAGCCGACAAGGCTGACGAACAGGACTGACGGCGATACCCATCGCCTCACAACGAAGGAATAGAAATGCCGAAGAACAAGACTCATTCCGGTGCTAAGAAGCGCTTCCGCACGACCGGCTCGGGCAAGATCATGCGCGAGCAGGCCGGCGCCCGCCACCTGCTGGAGCACAAGTCCAGCCGTAAGACCCGCCGTCTGGCGACCGACCAGGTCCTGGAGACCGCTGACGTCAAGCGCGTCAAGCGCATGCTGGGCATCTGAGCTCGAGTAAGAGGAGAACAGTAGAAAATGGCACGTGTTAAGCGTTCTGTCAACGCCAAGAAGAAGCGTCGTACCGTACTCGAGCAGGCCTCCGGCTACCGTGGCCAGCGCTCGCGCATGTACCGCAAGGCCAAGGAGCAGGTCACTCACTCCTTCGTCTACTCCTACCGCGACCGCAAGGCCAAGAAGGGCGACTTCCGTCGTCTGTGGATCCAGCGCATCAATGCTGCGTCCCGCGCCCAGGGCCTGACCTACAACCGCCTCATCCAGGGCCTGAACCTGGCTGGCGTCGAGGTCGACCGTCGCATGCTGGCCGAGCTGGCCGTGGGCGACATCAACGCGTTCAACGCCCTGGTGAAGGTCGCCAAGGACGCGCTGCCCGCCGACATCAACGCGCCCAAGGCCTGATAGGTGAGCTTTTCCGCCGAGCGCCTGACCGTTCTCGATAATCCCCGCGCCGATCGCGTGCGCAGGGTGTCGGGTCTGGTCGGGCGCTCGGCGCGTTCGCGTTCGGGCCTCATGCTCGTCGAGGGACCTCAGGCCGTACGCGAACTTACCGCGCACCGACCGTTTGCGGTGCGCGACGTGTACGTGAGGGAGGACGCGTGGGAGACACACGCGGACGTCGTGGACGTGGCCCGGCGCGCGACGCGCTGGGTGCACCCGGTGACCGCCGAGGTGTCTGCGGCCCTGTCGGGGGACTCGCAGGGAATCTGCGCAGTCGCCTCCCTGGATGCGCTGTCGCGTGAACTACCGGAGCCGAGTGTTGGCGAAACGATCGTCGTGCTCGCTCAGGGGCGCGACCCCGGCAACGTTGGCACGATCATTCGCACGGCCGACGCATTCGGTGCGGTCGGTGTCGTGGCCGTCGCGGGCACGGTAGATGCCGCGAGCCCGAAGGTCGTGCGCTCGAGCGCTGGCTCCGTCTTCCACATCCCCGTGTGCGTGGTCCCTTCCTTTGCTGACGCCCGCGCACTGATTCACGGCCGCAGTGCGGCCCTGCTGGGTACCAGCGGCGGCGCCGCTTCGATCAGTCTCTCCGATCTCCTCGTGCAGGTAGTGTCGGCCCGCTCGCGCCTGTCCCAGTCGCACGCGTGGGTGTTCGGCAACGAGGCACGCGGCCTGTCGGGCGACGAGATGCGCCTGTGCGATGGGCTCGTGTCTATCCCGATGACGGGTGATGCTGAATCCCTGAACGTGGCCAGCGCGGCCGCGACCTGCCTCTTTGCCTCCCAGACCGTGCGAGGCGTCGAACACTGAGGTGCCTTCGCGGCGCGGTGCTGCGCCCGCGACTAGTCTGGTTCCTATGAAGTTAGCTGAGCTGTCCGAGGCACAGTTGGTGTCTCATTTCCGCGAGTCTTTCCCGCGCGGCGAGCGCACGATGATCGGCATTGGCGACGACTGTGCCCAGGTCGCGGCTCCCGAAGGATCGTTCATCGTGACGACGGACGTCATGGTGGAGGACCAGCATTTCCACCTGTCGTGGTCGACCGGTTACGAGGTCGGTGCCCGCGTTGCCGCTCAAAACCTCGCGGATATCGATGCGATGGGAGGACGTCCCTCGGCGCTCGTTGCCTCGGTGGTGGCGCCGCGCGACATGGACGCGGACGTTTTCCTGGATGTTGTCCGAGGCCTGGGGGACCGCGCGCGCGAGGTTGGAGCCGGTGTGGTCGGCGGAGATCTGAGTGCGGGGGAGAAGCTCGTCATTTCGATCACGGCTTTCGGCTATTGCCCGGGCCCGGTGGTGCGCCGTGACGGCGCACGCCCCGGAGATGTCGTCGCGGTCAGCGGCACCCTCGGCTACTCCTACGCCGGCCTCGATCTCCTGGAAGGTGGGTACGTCGATCCCTCCTCGCGAGGAGTTGAGCAGCTGGGCGATCTGGCGCCCTTCATTGAGACCTACCGTGCGCCGAGGCCTCCGCTGGGCTCCGGCGTGGCCGCTGCGGCTGCGGGCGCTCGCGCCATGATGGACCTGTCGGATGGGCCAGCGACGGATGCAGGGCGCATCGCTCAGGCCTCGGGCGTTGTCGTCGAGTTCAATCGAGATGCCATCGAGGCGGAGGCGAGCCAGCTGGCTCCCGCCGCCCGCGTCTGCGCGGTCGATCCCGTGCGGTGGGTCCTGCAAGGGGGAGAGGAACACGGAATGATCGCCGTTTTTCCGCCGGATGCACTGCTTCCCGACGGCTTCCGCATTGTCGGCGGGGTGCGAGCGTGCCGGCCCGATGAGGAACCGCAGGCGATGATGGATGGGGCGGTCCTGCGCGGGGCGTGGGATCATTTCTCGGCAGATTCCGTAGACTAGTGTGATGTGGGCCGCTGGACTCTTTGTTGATAGACGGGGAAGTGAAGCGGCGTGACGACCAACGATTGGAGTACATCAGGATGACCGCGTTGACTGAGGGCACCCCGGCCTCGTCTCGACCGATGTCGCGCGTGGCGCGCAAGCTCGCGGAGTCGTCGGAGGAGATTCCGGCGACCGCCGGACTGTCGTTGCCCGCGCTGCAGGGTGACGCCTGCGTTCCGCCGACGAAGGCCCTGCCCGTCGTCGATGCGCAGACTGACGTTGACGCCTGACGTCGGTCAGCGTCTTGCCTCACTGGGAGTCAGTATGTGTGCACGTCGCGTGGGAGTCGAAGGGACGCCCGTCGGAGGGTGGTCGTCGGCCCGCCGTTCGTGATGACGCAACAGCAACGCAAGGCTGATGCCAAGGTTCGAGTAATTGCCGCCATCATCATCGGCGTGATCGTGTTCGGCATCGTTCACCTGGTGGATATGCCTCGGACGAATCCCGAGGATGCTGTGCGCCCATACCTGACGTACCTTGCCGACGGCGACGCCGAGTCGGTGCTCGGGATGCAGACGATGACGCTATCGGACCGCGAGAAGCGCTTCCTGACGAACGACGTGCTGTCCGCGTCCGACTCCCGTATCGTCCTCGAATCGGTGGAGGGTAAGACCAGCAGGTGGCGCGTCGAAAAATTCGCGAGGGTCGAGGCACCGATGAGCGTGAATGGCGAACGCGTGACGCACGAATTCCGCGTCTATCACAGGAAACCGACGAAGGACAATCCCGTGGAATGGTACCTGCGCGATGGCCTCTTGGTGCGCGTGGCGGTGACGGGCAACGGGGTTCCCGGTTTTTCCGTACGTGGCGATTCCGCCGGCGTCGAGCCACTGTCGAAGAGCTGGCAGGAGTACTACTTTTTCCCCGGCGTTTATACCCTGACGCCTGAGGGCCGGAGCGACGGAGGCACTGTGGATTCTCAGACGGTCGTCGTTGTCGACGGAAGCGGTACAGCTGCCACCGAGAACACGACGGTTCGCTTCTAGTGCTCTCCGATAGCCTGTGCGGCGCGAGCGTCCAGCATATGGCAGCCGCAATTGTTTATTTGATGAAGAAAATACCGTGTGAGAAAATTTAGCGGTTTCGGTGTGGCCAACCTCGTCAGCGGCACCGCAGCGCCTGCCCATCGGCGCGCACAACAGTGAGGATTGAGAGATGTCTGAGCAGCACTACGATGCGAATCAGGGTGTGGTGCCCCCGCCCCCGGCCCCTTCCCAGAGCCCGACGCCTCCGCCCCCTCCGAGCCCCCAGAATGTGGTTGCTCCGGCTGTCGCAGTCCCGCAGGCGGGCGTGACCTTTACGCCGATGTCGGAGAAGAGCCGCCGTCGCATCAAGCGCATCGTCGTCGGTGTTGTGGCCCTTGTTGTGCTCGGGGTTGTCGCAACCGTCGCCTTGGCGATCGCCAACTGGACGCGCACCCCCGAGGCGCAGGTTCGCCAGTATCTTGATCTGCTCGCGGACGGCAAGGCCAGCGCTGCGACGGCGATGGTTGATCCGGGGCTGCCCAACGATCAGCGCGGTTTCCTCTCCGACGAGGTCATGGCCTCGTCGAGCGCCCGCATCGAGGTTGAGGACGTGACCGTGGACGATGCGGAGCACTCGAAGGAACGGGTGGTGACGGCGACGATGCGCCTCGACGGCGAACGCTTCACCCGTTCGTTCCGCGTCAGTGAAGCGAAGAAGACCTTTGGTCTGCTGAAGAACTGGAAGATCCAGGATGCGATGGTCTCTCGTGTGGATGTGCAGGCAGACAATGTCACGCACTTCTCGATCGGCGGCGAGAAGATGTCGGTCGCGACGTTGAAGGAAGCCCCGAGTAGCTCCATCGTGCTCTACCCGGGCGTCTACACATTCACCCCGGAGGAGACGGGTGAGTACATCGACGCTGCCCCCAAGACCATTTCGGTCAAGGCGGCAACGGGTTACGACAGCTCCTACTACGGTGGAACGGTCGAGCTGAAGGGCACTTACAACGACAAGATGGCTGCCGCCGCGCTCGAGGCTGCGGCTGCGCTCACGAACTCGTGCGCGACCGTCCCGGGCAACATCGACACGGGATGCCCGAGCGCGGTTCAGTCCCGGACCCTGGCCCTGCTGCAGGTCAAGACGATGCCCACGGCCATGAAGGCGACGACGGATGAAGGCGGTGTCTATACCGGCGAGGCAACGTTCACGATCCAGGGCATGGAGAGCTGGGAGAAACAGCGTGACGTGACGTCCCGGGTGACGGCGACCGTGAAGACCGACAAGGATGGCAAGCTCGAGTTGGATGCTTCGGGCGAGCCGCAGTTCGAGGTTCGATTCGCCTACTAAGGACTCGAATCACACCATTGATGCACCGGGTATACGGACTCGACGAAAGAAGTTCACATACCCGGTGGCGTCTAAGCGGTTGCACGCTATGATGGGTTGTTGGTAACTCTGTCACACCGAACATGGAGCAGCCAGCATGAGCAACGATGCTAAGGCAACGAGCACCCGTCGGCCCGGCCGTCCGAAAGCCGGTAGTGAGGATAAGAAGGCGCGCATCCTGTCGGAGGCACTTACCCTTTTCTCGACACAGGGCTACGTGGCAACCTCGCTTGCAGACATCGCGCGTGCCTCCGATATTTCGAAGGCGGGGCTCCTGCATCACTACTCGTCGAAGGATCAGCTGCTCGCGGCCGTCCTGGACGAGCGTGATCGTCGCATCGTCAGCCGACTCCCGCGCCTCGAAGAGGGGGCCGAGGCCGCGCTGGATGCTTGGGTGAACATGGTGGCACACAACCAGCGCCATCCCGACGGCGTGGCGCTCTACACGGCGATGTCGGCGGCCGTCATCGACTCGAAGCATCAGGCGCACCCGTGGTTCCGCGAGCACCTGATCGGTGCTATTTCGTACCTCGTTGAGGCTTTCGAGCATGGCAAGACCACGGGCGAGGTACGTGAGGACGCTCCGAGTGAGCAGATCGCGCGCCGCCTCGTTGCGATATCGGACGGGCTTCAGGTCCAGTGGCTCTGCTCGCGCGCGGACGGCGGTCGTACGCTCAACATGCACGAGGTCATGGCTGGCGTCGCCGTTGACATGAAGGAGCGGTGGCTCGTTCACCCCGAGTGAGGCGGGGTGTCGCCGCGTAAGCAACGGGCCTTATGTGAGAAGCAACACTTGCGATCTGGCATCGTGAGTGTTTCGCGAGATTTGTGGCTTAGGTCCCTTGCTTGATTGTCGCGTCGTCATGGGATGCCCGCACAGGTGAGCCTTATACGCGTTACGATGGACAAAATATCATGCTTCACAACGTCGGGAGTTTTGCCGAGCGTGTCCAGCGTTGACGCTCCGCGCGAGGCTGAGAATCCGTCGCTCATCCACGTCTGGAGGTCTACGCATGGCGAACGCCGCTGTTCCCACCCCGTCCCACCACGATGCCAGCGCTCGACGCTGCCCCGATGACCTATGGGCCTTGGGGGAGCGGGCGATTATTCGGGCCCGCCGCTGGGCCGACGAGTCGGCCCATGAGCCTACCCCCCAATCGGCCAAACTCCTGTCCCGTATCCTTGCCGATCCGGAGGGACTCACCTTCACGACCCGATTCGTCGATGACGTCGTGCGCCCCGCGGACCTGGACGTAGCCAGCGCAGCCATGAAGCGCCTGTCGGCTGGCCGCAAGAACTTCCTGCCCCCGGCCTTGGCTGCGGCGATGGGCCTCGGCTCGACAGCATCGCTCCTCGCCCCGCGCACGGTGACGGCGGTGGCCCGTCGTGTATTCCGCGAGATCGTCGGCGACCTCGTCGTCGATGCAACCGACAAGGGCCTGGGGCCCGCGCTCGCCCGCCTGCGTCAGGGCGGCCACCGCTTGAACGTGAACCTCCTCGGCGAGGCTGTCCTCGGTGAGAAGGAAGCGTCTCATCGCCTGGCCGAGGTCTCGCGCCTCGTGACCCGCGAGGATGTCGACTACGTGTCCATCAAGGTCTCTGCGGTGACAGGCCCCCACAACCCGTGGGGCTTCGAGGAGGTTGTCGACCATGGCGTTCACGCGCTCCTACCCCTCTACCGCCTCGCTCGCGACAACGGGACCTTCCTCAACCTCGACATGGAGGACTACAAGGACCTCGACCTGACGATCGCGGTGTTCACCGCCATCCTCGACCAGCCGGATATGCGTGGCTATGAGGCCGGCATCGTCCTCCAGGCCTACCTGCCCGATTCGCTCGGTGCGCTCCAGCGTCTCCAGGAGTGGGCGCGCGCACGCGTGGACGCGGGTGGCTCGCGCATCAAGGTTCGCATCGTGAAGGGTGCGAACCTGTCCATGGAGAAGGTGGACGCCGAGATTCACGGCTGGGAGCTGACGACCTGGCCGTCCAAGCAGGCCACCGACACCAACTACAAGCGCATGCTGAACTGGGCGATGACGCCGGAGCGGACCCGGGCGATTCGCTTGGGAGTGGCCGGACAGAACGTCTTCGATATTGCGTTCGCCTACGAGCTGCGGGCAGCGCGCGGCGTCGAGGACAGCGTCGAGTTCGAGATGCTTTCCGGCATGGCCACAGGCATTCAAGAGGTCGTGCGTCGCGATGTCGGCTCCCTGCTCCTGTACGTCCCGGTCGTCAACCCCCGAGAGTTTGATGTCGCCATTTCCTACCTGGTGCGCCGCCTTGAGGAGAACGCCGCACCTGAGAACTTCATGTCCGGGGTCTTCGACATCGCCACGAATGAGGACATCTTCGCCCGGGAACGCGACCGTTTCCTCGCGGCTTTGTCCGACGTTGATCCGGACGCCCCCTTGCCGGTTCCCAACCGCGTCCAGGATCGTCTGGCCGAGCGTAAGGCCGGGGTTCCGGCTGAGCAGGGGAGCCTCGCCGAGCGCGCGCGTCGTCCCTTTGTCTCCGAACCGGATTCAGATCCCGCCCTGGCGGCCAACCGCCAGTGGGCCCGTGAGATTGCTGCGGCCATCCCTGCCTCGACGCGAGGTGTGGAGGCCGTGCGTGCCGGCGCGCAGGCTCTGGATACACACGAGGCGGTCGACGCCCTCGTCGAGGCAAGCACCAAGGCGGCGCACGCCTGGCAGGCCCTGGACCCCGAGGAGCGCGCAGCCGCACTGCATCGCGTCGGCGATGTCCTCGCCGCGCGCCGGGGCGAGCTCATCGAGGTCGCCGGATCTGAGGCAGGCAAGACCATTGATCAGGCCGATCCCGAGGTGAGCGAAGCGATTGACTTCTGTCATCACTACGCGGAGGCCTCGTTGCAGCTCTCCGATGAGACCTATATGGCGGGTGCCCGATTCGTGCCCGTGAACGTCACCGTCGTTGCCTCGCCCTGGAACTTCCCCGTGGCCATTCCCGTGGGTGGCGTCGCCGCTGCTCTGGCGGTGGGCAGCGCGGTGATCCTCAAGCCGGCCCCGCCGGCCAAGCGTTGTGCCGCGGAACTCGTTGCGGCTTTCCACGAGGCCGGGATCCCCCGCGAGCTGGTCGCACTCGCCCCGCTTGAGGACGGCGACGTATCGCGCTACCTGGTGACGCATGAGGGTGTTGATCGCGTTGTCCTGACGGGCTCGTACGACACGGCTCGCCTCTTCCGTTCGTGGAAGCCCGACATGCACCTGCTGGGCGAGACGAGCGGCAAGAACGCCATCATCGTCACGCCGTCCGCTGACCCTGATCTGGCGGTGCGCGACATCGTTCATTCAGCCTTCGCGCACGCGGGACAAAAGTGCTCGGCGTCCTCCCTGCTGATCCTCGTCGGATCTGCGGGGCGCTCGAGCCGCATCGCTCGCCAGCTCGTGGATGCGACCGCCTCGCTGCGCGTGGGCCTGCCGGCAAACCTGGACTCGCAGGTTGGCCCGGTTGTCGTCCCCGACGACGAGAAGGCCGTGCGAGGCCTGACCACCCTGGGAGAGGGTGAGCACTGGGTGCTCAAGCCCCGGTACCTGGGTGATGGGCTGTGGACCCCGGGCATCCGCGCGGGTGTGGAGCCCGGCAGCGAGTTCCACCTGACCGAGTACTTCGCGCCCGTCCTCGGCGTCATGCGCGTCGACACCCTCGAGGAGGCGATCGAGGCCGTCAACGAGGTCGACTACGGACTAACCTCCGGCCTCCATACTCTCGACACGGGTGAGTTGGCGACCTGGCTGGAGGGCATCGAGGCCGGCAATCTCTACGTGAACCGTGGGATTACCGGCGCGATCGTTCGCCGTCAGCCTTTCGGCGGCTGGAAGCGCTCCGCGATCGGGTCAACGACGAAGGCTGGCGGTCCCTCCTACCTGCTGGGTCTGGGCGAGGTCGAGCCCGACCGCGATGCGATGGCGGGGGAGTCCAGTCATTCCGTGGAGACGCTCGATCCGAGTGTGCTCGCCCTGTGTCGTGCGGCCGGTCCTCACCTGAGCGCGGATGATGCGGCCGAACTGAGCCGTGCCGTCGCCGCCGATGGCGCTGCCTGGGCATCCGACTACGGAGCCAACCGCGACGTTACCGGCATGGCCTGCGAACGCAATGTCCTGCGCTACCGTTCCACGCCGGTCCTCGTGCGCGCCGGGAGCGGGACTGCCCTCGCCGACACCGTGCGTGTGCTGGCAGCGGGCATCCTCGCTGGTGGCCCCATCGGGCTATCCGTTGCCGATGAGCTTCCGGCTACCATCCGGGAGCTGCTGGAGGGCTGGGATATCGAGGTGACGGTCGAAGACGCGCACTCGTGGGATTCTCGCCTGGCGATGGTGGCGAACTCCGGCGGCCTGGGCATGCGAGTGCGTGTCCTGGGGCCGCGCGATGAAAGCTCGCAGCAGCGCTGGGCGGACGCAACCCGCGCGAGCAGTGGCAGCCCTGATGTTGCCCTGTACACGGGTGCCGTCACGGCCTGGCCGCACTCGGAGCTGCTGCCATTCCTGCGCGAACAGGCGGTCTCGATTACGAACCACCGTTTTGGAACCCCGCTCGACCTGGCCGCGGATCTGCTCTGAGCTTCGCCTCCTGAGAGCGGATGGGGAATCCAGACACACAAGGTACGGGTCAGCGCCCGCGACGAGAAGTCGCAGGCGCTGACCCGTACATGCGCGGGGCGCAAGTAATGGGGGAGTAGATGAGATAAACGCCGGAGGGGCGAGCCTTTTGGCTTGCCCCTCCGGCGTTACGTCAGTGTCGACTCAGATCGCGCGGGCGACCTTGTCGGACTTCAGGCACTTGGTGCAGACGTTCAGGCGCTTGGGCGTCCCATTGACAAGGGCGCGAACGCGCTGAATGTTCGGATTCCACCGGCGGTTGGTGCGAACGTGCGAGTGCGACACGCTCTTGCCGAAGCCGGGTCCCTTACCGCACACGTCACAAACGGCAGCCACGATGTTCTCCTCGGTATGTCTTCCAGTTCAGTCTTTGTCTCCGCGCTTGCGGAGAACGCATCCTTCGGTGCTTGAACCGAAGGCAACCATGACAGAATAGCGGACGAACCACGCTTTCAACAAGTCGCAGCCGATCTGGGTCGTGTCAGGTCGCACACACCGAGCCGCGCAGGGACAATGGGAGGGGCTGAAAGGGGAGTCATGGATCTGAATGCATCTGTCATTATCGAGGCGTGTCGCGCCGGGGCTGAGGAGGCCGCCAGGCTCGCGCCTTTCCTTGATGACCTGGACGGATGGGATGGGGCGGACTGTGACACGGGGTCGAATGGTGCAGCGACGATGGCTGCGCTCGAGGCCGCTATGGACTCCCTGGACCCGCGTGCTCACCTGCGCGACGCGCTCGAAGCGGCCGTGGAGACGATTATCCGCCGCGGCCTTGGGCACAGCGGCATGGCCCTCGGAGCTCTTTTCGAGGCGTGGGCCGGTGCTCTCGGGGACGAGCATCATGTCACGCCTGTCGTGCTGCGCCGCATGATCGCCGCATCCCTGAGCCCCGTGGCCTCCTCCATCGAGTGGTCCGATGCCCTCGCGGAAATGCTCGGCGGGGCGGTGCGCGAAATTCAGGACCTGGGGGCGACGCTCCCGGAGGTCGAAGACGTTTTCTCTCGTTTCTCTTCCCAGGCGCAGATCGGCCTCGTTGAGGCGACGAACGAGGCGACGGGGCGTATCGACCCCGGTGGCGCCTTCGTCGCCCTGGTCTTGGCCTGTATCGACGCTTCGATGCGGGGTGACGCCGGAATCCTTCAGTCGTTTACTGCGATGCTGGCCGACCTCGCGGAGCGCCATTCGCGTGCGCCCGAGGCTGCCCCCCCTCCGCCCGGCCGCGACTTTACGGTCGACATCATCTTGGAGGGTACGCAGGAGGACCTGGACGCGCTGCTCGCTCGCCTTGGTGGCCTGGGGGCGCGACTGTCCTACGTGGGCAGGGTTGATCTCTTTGGCATGGGGGAGTGGAGGCTGCACGTCGACACCTCCGCGCCGCTGGCCGCGCATCCCACCTCGGGGCAGGTTATTCGCTTCCAGGTCTGCGACGCACGCCCGGACGCGCAGATCGGTATCGATGAGCTGGCCGATGAGGGCCTGAGCCACCGCGGTGTGCGCCTGCTGCAGCGCCGACCTATGCGCCGCGTTGAGCGTGCCCGCGTCATTGCTTGCACCAGTGCCCCCGGCCTTGTCGAAGATCTCGCACGCGCAGGAGCGGTGGTGTTCTTGGACCTGTGCTCTGGGGATGCCGCGGGCATCGTGTCGGCGGCGACCTCGCGCACGGGCGTGACTCTCGTGGCCACGTGCGACGAGGCCAGTGCCTCCCTGGTCGGTACCGTGGCCTCGGTGCTGCCCTCGCCTGCCCCGGGTGTTCCGGCGATCTTGCGTGCGGGTAGTCGCGATGACCTCGACGTCCTCGCGGTCGCGCGAGCCTGCGCCCCGCTGTTCGTGCCCCAGCCGGGTGGTGTTGAGGCCGCTCCGACGCTGGCACGCATGCTGCGCGACGGCGCACACGACGCTCTCGCCTCGTGCGCGAGCGCCCCGCTGCCTCCTGGCGGCGACCCGGAGGGCATCGCCGAGGCCCTGGCCGAAGCCTCACGCAGTGGCGGTGATTCCTGGCGCCTCCTTATTTCGCGCGACGACGACGGCCCCTACACCGTGGCCACCGTTCGCCAGCTGCTCTCCACGCGCGACGCGTCGTCGACGATCGACCTGGAGACCTGGGACGGCGGGCAGAGCGGGCCAAGCCTGGTCGCGGGGTGCGCCTCGTGAGCGCACTCGACGTCCCCCTGTCCCTGCGCTTGCCGAAAAAGACGGCGAAGGCTCTTGAGGGGGCGGGTGTGGCGACGGTTGGCGACCTGCTACTGGTTGCGCCGCGGCGCTACTACCACTGGGGTCGCCTCACGCCGCTGTCTTCCCTGCGCGAAGGCGAGGACGTGACGATCCTCGCTGAGGTCGCAGGCGCACACCTGGTCGCCAACCGATCCAGCTCGGGCGTGCGCTTGGAAGTTGCCCTCACCGACGGCGTTCAGTTCCTGTCAGCGACCTTCTTCGCGAAGAACCAGTACAAGCTCGCCCCCATTGAACGTCTCCTGACGCCGGGGCAGTCGTTCCTCTTCGCCGGCAAGGTCGGGGCCTACCGCGGCAAGCTGCAACTCACCCATCCCTCCTTTGAGGGCGTGGGCGGGGAGGACATCGAGCGTATCGCGTCGCGCCCCATCCCGATCTACCCGGCGACCGGATCGCTGGCCTCGTGGGCGATCGCCCGAGCAATTGGCATGGTGCTGGACCACCTGGACGACGCTCATGTGCCCGACCCGGTTCCCGCTGACGTCCGCGAGCGCGCTGGCTTCGCCTCCCACGCCGAGTGCCTGCGCGCCCTGCATCAGCCGGAGACGGACGAGGACTATCAGCAGGCGCGTAAGGCCCTGGCCTTCGCCGAGGCGTTCGTCCTCCAGGTGGGGCTGGCCGCGCAGCGCCGGGGGGCTCGGGCCGCGGCGGCGCTGGCCTCGCCGATCGACGCGCCGCTGTGCGAGCGTTTCCGCTCGTCCTTGCCCTTTGAACTCACGGACTCACAGCGCGAGGCCGTTGCCCAGATCGGGGCCGACCTGGCCGGCGAGGTGCCGATGCAGCGGCTCCTACAGGGAGACGTGGGATCGGGGAAGACCGTTGTCGCGCTGAGCGCGCTGCTCCAGGTGGTTGCCGCCGGTCACCAGGGGGCGTTCGTCGCTCCGACCGAGGTCCTGGCGGAGCAGCACGCCGCCTCCCTGCGGGCGCTCCTGGAGCCCCTGGGGGCGGACGACCCGGACGTTCGCCTGCTGACGGGCTCGACGACGCCAGCCGCCCGCCGCGAGATTCAAAGCGCGATGAACGCGGCAGAGCCGCTCATCGTCGCGGGAACCCACGCTCTCTTCCAGGAGAGCGTGCGTTTCGCGGACCTGGCTCTCGTCGTCGTCGACGAGCAGCATCGCTTCGGTGTCGAGCAGCGAGCCGCGCTGCGCGGGGCGCGTGAGGATGGGCGCGCGGTTCACGAGCTCGTTATGACCGCGACTCCGATTCCGCGAACGATCGCCATGACGGTCTTCGGAGATCTCGACGACACGCGTATGAGCGGCATGCCCTCGGGGCGCACCCCCGTGGCCACCTACCTCGCCGACAGTGCGAACGCGGCGTGGGTGGAGCGCACGTGGGCGCGGGCCGCAGAGGAGATCGCCCAGGGGCGTCGCGTCTACGTCGTGTGCCCGCGCATCGACGCCTCCGACGACGTTGCCGACGCCGAGGAAGAAGGCGCACGACCGTTGGCATCGGTCGAGGAGGTCGCCGCGTACCTTCGCTCCCACCCGGCCCTGTCCGGCATCGCCATCCACGAGCTGACGGGACGCACTCCCTCGCCGGTGAAGGCGCAGATCATGGAGGATTTCTCCACCGGGCGCGCCCCCCTCCTCGTCGCCACAACCGTCATCGAGGTCGGCGTCGACGTGTCGGAGGCGACCCTCATGGTTATCCTCGACGCCCAACAATTCGGCCTCGCCCAGCTCCATCAGCTGCGAGGCCGCGTCGGACGCTCCTCCCTGCCCTCGCTGTGCATCGCCATGCATCGACACGAACTCACGGACTCGGGCAGAGCACGCCTGCAGGCCTTCGCGGACACGACCGACGGTTTCGAGCTCGCCGAGGCCGACCTGCGCCTGCGCAAGGAAGGCGACGTGCTTGGAGCCGGCCAGTCGGGCACGGCCACCCACCTGCGTTTCCTGTCGGTGCGCCGCGACGAGGCGCTCATCCGCCGTGCGAAAGGCGAAGCCGAAACCCTCCTGGAACAGGACCCGATGCTGGCGCGCCACCCGGATCTCGCCCGGGCGCTGCGCGCCGCATCGGACGGACAGATCGAGTGGATGCAACGCTCCTGAGGTGCGCCCGGTAGGGTAGGGGTATGACCAGAATCGTCGCAGGCAGCGCCAAGGGGCGTACCCTCGCCGTGCCCAAGTCCGGCACCCGTCCCACCTCCGAGCGGGTTCGCGAGGCCCTCTTTTCGCGCCTGGACCACATGAACGTGCTGGACGGCGCGACCGTCCTCGACCTCTACGCCGGAACGGGCGCCCTCGGACTCGAAGCTATGTCGCGCGGAGGCGCCCACGCCACCCTCGTCGAAAAGGCCTCGGCCGCCGCCCGCGTCGCCTCTGCGAACGTTCGCTCGACGGGGCTGCCGGCCCGCGTCGTCACCGCCGACGCGCGCACCTACCTGGGAGCGCGCAACGGGGAAGCGCTCGCGGGAGACATCGACCTGGTCTTTATCGACCCGCCCTACGACATCGCTGAAGAGGACATGACGACGGTGCTGGCCTCCCTTGGCCCCTGGATTGTTCCCGATGCCCTCGTCGTCGTCGAACGCTCTACGCGCGCGCCTGCTCCCACGTGGCCGGATTTCCTCGTCCTCGAGGACCAGCGCACCTGGGGCGAAACCGTCGCCTACTTCGCCGGTCCGCCCCTGCCTAAGGATGAAACCGCCGACGGTGCGCAGTCCCTCGAGGACGCCCAGGCCTCGTCGAGCGAGGAGGAGGAAGACCGATGATCGCGCTGTTCCCCGGTTCTTTTGATCCCTTCACGAACGGGCACCTCGACGTCGCCGAGCGTGTCTGCGCCATCGCCGACCGACTCGTCATCGGCGTCGGAGTGAACCCCGCCAAGCGCGGCCTGATCGCCCCCGAAGAGCGCGTCAGGCTCATCCGGGAAGCCACCGGCCACCTCGGCGGCGTTGAGGTCGTCCTCCTGCAGGGCGCGACCATGGACGAGGCCTCGCGCCTGGGAGCCACGCTTATCGTCAAGGGCGTGCGCTCCTCAATCGACGTGGACTACGAGGCCCCCCAGGCGGTCTTCAACCGTGAGATCGGGGGCGTTGACACCTGGTGGATTCCGACCCGTCCGACCCTCGCACACGTCTCCTCAAGCGCCGTGCGCGAACTCGTGGGTCTGAAAAAGGATATTTCTCGGTATGTTCCTCCAGCGATTGAGCGATTTTTGACCGACAATAGAAGCTGAATAATGCCCGGTGGGACGCAGGAGGCAGCCATGGCTGACACGACCGACAACCAGACTCAGGACGAGTGGAACGAGGAAACCGTCTACGGTCCCTCCACCGTGATCGCCGCCCTCGACCAGATTGAGGACCTCGTCGAGTCCTCGCGCGCGGTGCCCCTGTCGGCCTCGATCATGGTCAACAAGGCCGAGATCCTCGACCTGCTTGACCAAGCCCGCGAGGCTCTGCCGGAGGACCTCGTGGCCGCCGATGCCGTTGTCGCCGACGCGGACGCCGTCCTGGGACGCGCCGATTCAGCCGCCGAGACCCGCATCGCCGAGGCAAACTCGCGCGCCTCCTCGATCCTTGATCAGGCCAACGAGCGCGCGGCTCAGATCCTCGCCGACGCCGAGGAAGAAGCCGAGCGCACCCGCTCGCGCGCAAACGACGAGGCCACCGCGCTCGTCTCGCAGGCCCGCTCGGATGCCGAGGCCACGATCGCCGACGCGAACGCCCAGGCCGCCCGCATCATCTCCACCGAGAACATCGTGCGCATGGCCGAGGATCGCGCCCGCGAGATCGTCTCCGAGGCCAAGCGCTCGGCAGCCTCCCTGCGTGAAGGCGCCGACGACTACGTGGCCTCCTCGTTGGACGAGCTTGCCCACCTCATCTCCGACCTCGCGCGTCGCACCGACGCTGGACGTCGCACGATCGCGGAGCGCCGCGGCGTCGACGTCACCGATGTGGATCTGACCAATGAGTGACAATTCCCTGACCCTGTCCCTGGCGCGCCTGCCGCGCGCCCTGGGATCGACGCTGCACCAGGACCTCGTGTGGGTGACCCCCGACGACCTGGGCACCCCCTCCATGTCGGCCGTCCCCGGCGTCCCCCTGGACGTGTCCGTGGACTTCACCAGCGTTGAGGACGGCGTGCTCGTCCAGCTTGCCACCTCCGTGGATCTCATCGGGGAGTGCGTGCGCTGCCTCGACGAGGTGCGCGACCATCACGACGTCTCCAGCGCGGAGGTCTACTTCGAGGCTGACGCGCCCGCCCTGACCCCCTCCGAGGACGATGAGGAGGTCGAGGACCTGTTCGTCATCGGCGAGCGCGACACCGTCGACATCGAGACGCAGCTGCGCGATGCGATCGTTCCCCTCGTGGATCCGCGCCCGCTGTGCAGTGAGGACTGCGCGGGCCTGTGTGACGTCTGCGGCGAGAAGTGGGCTGATCTGCCTTCCGACCATGAGCACTTTGTCGTCGACCCGCGCTTGGCCTCCCTGGCCTCCCTGCTGGGCAACGACGCCGAGCCGGGGCGATCCTGATGAGTCGTGCCAAGCACCTGCCCGTTCCTCCGCGTACCGACACGGAGGCGCTGGTGGAGGCGTGGGGGACCCGCATCGACGCCCCGCTCCTGCAGTTGGCGCTCGTGCACCGCTCCTACGCGAACGAGGCCGGGGGCATCGCGAATAACGAGCGCCTCGAGTTTCTGGGTGACTCGGTCCTGTCGATCGTGATCGCGCAGAAGCTCTACGAGCAGTACCCGGACGTGGCCGAGTCGGACCTGTCGCGCATGCGTGCCGCGACCGTTTCCCAGCAGCCCCTGGCTGCCGCCGCCCGCCGGATCGGCCTGGGTGACTTCGTGTTCCTGGGCAAGGGCGAGTCGATGCACGGGGGACGCGACAAGGATTCGATCCTATCCGACACCTTCGAGGCTCTCATCGGCGCGACCTATCTGACCAGCGGCCTGGAAGAGGCGCGCCGGGTCATCCTTGAGCGCCTGAGCTTCCTCCTCGTGGACGCCCCCTCGCGCGGCCAGCACCAGGATTGGAAGACGATCCTTATCGAATACTCGCAGGCTCATGGCCTGGGCGAGGTCTCCTATGAGGTCGAGGGGGAGGGGCCGGACCACCAGCGCGTGTTCACGGCCCGCGCTTTCGTCTCCGAGCGCCCCGATCCGATCGGCTCGGGGCAGGCCTCGTCGAAGAAGCACGCGGAGAACGCGGCCGCGCAGGATGCGATGAGCCGCCTGTCTCCCGAGAAGTAGTAAGTACACGAGGGCGTTTGCCCTCCCGACGGTTAGAATCAACACGTGAGTGAAAATACGTCCGCGCGTACGCGCGTCATGATCATTGACGACCACGAGATCGTTCGACGTGGCATTGCCGAGATCGTCGACCGCGACGACGCCCTCGAGGTTGTCGCCGAGGTCGGATCCGTTGCTGATGCCGTGCGTCGCGCCGACCTGGTGCGTCCCGACGTGATCCTGGTGGACCTGCAGCTGCCCGACGGCACCGGCATCGACATCATGAATCGACTGCGTTCCTCCCACCCGCAGATCCTCCCCGTCGTGCTCACCTCCTTCGATGACGATGAGGCCCTGGCTGAGTCCCTCGAAGCGGGTGCACGCGCGTACATCCTCAAGACCGTGCGTGGGGCGGAAATCACCGACGTGATCAAGGCGGTCGCCGACGGTCGCGTGCTGCTCGACGAGCGTACTCTGACGCGTCGCCGCGTCGATCACGAGGATCCGACCGCCGACCTGACGCCGTCGGAGCGCAAGGTCCTAGACCTGATTGGCGATGGCCTGTCGAACCGTGAGATCGGCGAGAAGCTGGGTGTCGCGGAGAAGACCGTGAAGAACCACATCACCTCTCTCCTGTCGAAGATGGGCCTGCAGCGCCGCACGCAGGTGGCCGCGTGGGTGGCCGGGCAGAGGGCGGCGTCCTGGCGTAACTGAGCCACTGCCTCGTTCCGGAAGGGGCGAGACGAACACGAGCGGGTCGGAATTATCCGGCCCGCTCGGCTTGTATGTGCGCCCGTCGTCGTATTTATCCTGCGGGTTAAGTTGTCCATTAATCAGGGGAATCCTCGATTTATGAGAAAGCTACTATCAAACTGGTTTATGAAAAAGCCCTATGGGGTAACGTTCCCCTCATCCTCACCGTAGAGGACGGACACTGTCGTCCACCACCACCCCCTGAAAGGACACCCCGTGAACCTCAAGCGAACGCTTGCCGGTTGCGCGGCTGCCGCGGCACTGGTACTCGCACCCATGAGTGCCCCAACCTTTGCCGACGCGCCAGAAGCGCCCACCGGCGTCCCCGCAGCGGTCCCCCTCAGCAACAGCGCAAAGATCGCCAACTGGCAGAAACTCCAGTACGGCATGTTCATGCACTTCGGCGTCTATTCCGTCTACGGCGGCTACTACAACGGCCACCGTCAGGGCATGGGATACCCCGAGCAGATCAAGGCCTGGGAGAAGATTCCCACCGACGATTACCTCGCCAAGGCCAAGGACCTCGCGGCCAACTTCGACGCCGCGGCCATCTGTCAGACGGCCCACGACGCCGGCATGACCTACCTGATGATCACCTCCAAGCACCATGACGGCTTCGCCATGTGGGACACGAAGACGACGGACTACAACATCGTCAAGGCGTCCAACTACGGCAAGGACCCGATGAAGGAGCTGTCCACCGAGTGCAACAAACTCGGCGTGAAGATGGCCTTCTACTTCTCCATCATCGACTGGACGAAACAGACCCCGGAGCCCTACGGCAACGTCAACCCCATCGACGAGGACCTCATGACGGGGACGATCAAGCCTCAGCTGACCGAGCTTCTCACCAACTATGGGCCGATCGCCGAGCTCTGGTTCGACATGGGCGGTCCCACCGCCGAGCAATCGCAGCGCATGGCCCAGTGGGTCCACGAGCTCCAGCCCGCCACGATGGTCAACTCCCGCGTGTGGAACAAGGCCGGTGACTTCGAGGTCGGCGGTGACAACTCCGTGACCACGGACTTCCACATGGGTCCCTGGGAGTCGATCCGCTCGATCTTCCCCGCCTGCTGGGGATACTGCTCGTGGGCGAACCGTAACGACAGTGCGAAGAGCTACAAGGAACGCGAGCTCGTCAACAACCTCATCGGCACGGTGGCCTCGGGCGGACAGTTCGCCTACAACATCGGTCCCAAGGGAGACGGCACCATCGACGCGTTCGACGCCGGCGTCGTCACCGAGGTGGGACAGTGGATGCGCCGTCACCCCGACGCCATCACGGGGGCGCGCCCGACCTGGTACCCCGCGCCCTCCTGGGGCAAGGTCATGACCAAGGGCAACGACCTCTACTTCTTCCCCGAGCTGTGGTCGCCCGGTAAGACCCTCACCCTTCCCAGCGTCGGCGGACACGTCACCGGCGTGAGCGTCGACGGCACGGACCGTTCCCTGGAGTACACGCAGGACGGCGCCACCCTGACGGTCACCATGTCCGGCGACAACCCTGAGCCGAACCTGCGCCCCGTCATCAAGGTCAGCTTCGACGCCCCGCCTACCTACGTTCCCACCCAGGCGGTGACCGCCGTTGACGGCGCGACCATCTCCGCCGAGCAGTTCTTCGCACGCGCCTCCGCCATGCGCTACTCCGGCCCCCAGGCGTTCGACGCGTACCTGGTGAACAAGGGCGAGAAGGCCATCACCGACCTGACCCTGAAGTTCTCCGGCAACTTCTCTGCCGACACCACCTACAAGATCACCCTCGGCGAGAAGTCCATCGAAGCCACCGGTGCTCAGATCGAAGCGGGCGAGGTCGGCGAGGGACTCACCCTCGAACCCGGCAAGGTTACGCCGCTGCGCCTCGAGCTCGCCCACCCCTCGTACTACGCCGATCCGATCGGCATGAGCTCCGTCAGCGCGACCGTGCACGTCTACGGAGAGGACGCGGCCACCAAGCCCCCCGTCATCGCCACGGACCCATCCTCGGTGTCGGTGAAGGAGGGGGAGAGCGCGACCTTCACCGTCGTCGCCTCGGGCCGCCCGGCCCCAACCATCCAGTGGTACCGCATTCCCAAGGGCGCGACCGAGGGAACGGCGATCGATGGTGCGACGAGCGCCATGTACACGCTGACGACGACGCTCGCGGACGATGGCTCTCAGTTCTACGCCGTCGCCACGAACGCTAACGGGTCCACGACCTCGGAGCGTGCGACGCTCACCGTCGCCAAGGGATCCGACAACCTCGCCCTCAACAAGACGGCGTCCATGTCGTCGATGGGTTGGGGAGGTGTCGCCTCGCGCGCCGTTGACGGGAACACCGACGGCGTGTGGGACAACGGGTCCGTCGCCCACACCGGCAGGCAGGCGAACCCCTGGTGGGAGGTCGACCTCGGCCAGACCCACCCGCTCGGGGTCGTCAATGTCTGGAACCGCTCCTCCTCTGACAACTGCCAGGGAACCCCCTGCGATCAGCGCCTCCACGACTACTGGGTCATCGCCTCGACCGAGCGACTCTCCTCCGCGTTCAACCCCGAGACGGCCGGTGCCGTCGACGGCGTCCACGTGATCAAGGTCGACGGGGTGGGAGCACGCCCCAGTGCCGTCGACTTCGAGGGATTCGAGGCCCGCTACATCCGCGTCATGCAGCCCACCGAGCTCGGTGAGTTCGCGCTCGCGGAAGTCGAGGCGTTCGCGGCCGCCGCGCCAGCACCGGATCCTCAGGAGCAGGAGCCCCCGGTCATCAAGCCGCTGGCCGTGACCGCCGACCCGGCGGAGGACGCGCAGATCTCCGGCGACGGAGCCTTCCGCACCGTGACGGCCAAGGAAGGCACGCAGGTCACCATCAAGGCCGAGGCGACCGGAAAGCCGACGCCTACCCTGTTCTGGCAGGTTAAGCGTGAAGGCTCTGACTCGTGGGCGATCCTGGAAGAGGAGAACGGGCCCGAGCTCACCGTCACTGTTGACGGCGAGACCAAAGGATCGGTGTTCCGCGTGATGGCGATCAACGAGGCCGGGGTTGCCGAATCGGGTCTCGTGACCCTCGCCCTGGCTGAGGCGCCCGACCCGGCACCCGACCCCGCACCCGACCCCGCACCCGACCCCGCACCGGAGGTGGATCACACGGTCGGAACGTGGATGCACGACGGCGTCGGCTGGTGGTGGAAGATCAGCCAGGGCGGATACGCCAAGAACGAGGTGCTCACTCTGGGCTCTAGCGTGTATCGCTTCGACCACAGGGGATACATGCTGACCGGCTGGGTCTACTGGGAGGGCGTCTGGTACTACCACGATGATTCGGGAGCTCAGGTGAGCGGCTGGATCAAGACGGACGGCAACTGGTACTATCTTGAGCCGGGCACGTGCGTCATGACGACCGGATGGCGGGTGATCAACGGACATTGGTACCTCTTCGCCGCCAACGGAGTAATGACCACTGGCTGGCACAAGTACGATGGCGTCTGGTACTACATGGAACCCTCCGGTGCGATGCACGCCGGTTGGCTCAGGCACGGAGGCTCGTGGTACCTGCTCGCCGGCAACGGCGCGATGGTGACGGGATGGAAGCAGGCGGGCGGCACCTGGTACTTCTTTGACCCCTCGGGGGCCATGGCGCAGGGATGGCGACACATCGACGGCGACTGGTACTACTTCGGGCCCGCCGGGAACATGTACACGGGCAGCCGCCAGATCGATGGACGCACGTACTACTTCGACCCATCGGGCAAGTGGATCGTGTGACCCGGCGATGAGAGCGCGCCCGCGCGCTCGCAGATAGGGCGGGGGGGGTGACGCGAATGCGTCACCCCCCCGCCAGCCGATTCCTTTGGGACAATTGTTGGCGCCCTAGCCCTCCAACGGAGCAATCCACCTTAGCCTGGTTCCGCCTCCCTCACCGCCCGAAACGGTATCGAAGGTGCCGTGGTGTCGGCGAGCCCGCTCCGCCATGTTGGCCAGGCCGGAGTTGCGCGTGCGCGCGGGATCGATGCCGCGCCCGTCGTCGGTGATCGTGATGCGCACCCGCCCGGACTTGCCCCGCCCGGATACGTCGACGCACACGGTGGCGGCGGTCGCGTGTGCGTGGCGGGCGATGTTCGACAGGCCCTCGCGAACGATGGCGACGACGTCGTCGGACAGGTCTGGGTCGACGCGCCCGTCGAACTCGTCGATGACGACGAGCTCGTTATCCAGGTCCGAGTTGATGGCGTTGCCGTCAAGCGTGATGAGCAGCGAGGGCGCAAAACCGAGGGCTGAACGCGTCAGCGACGATTCGCGGCGGATTCTCTCCACCAGGCCGACGGCCTTGTCGCGCTCGCGTAGGTTGTGCACGATCGTGCGGATCTGACGCACGGCCTCGTCGATGGAAGCGAGCGAAGAATCGATGAGGGACTCGAGGGCAGCCGGGTCCGTCTGGCCTGCAGCGACCTTCTGCTTGGCTGCATCCAGGGCCATGCCGGTCGCAAACAGCTGCTGGATGGCAAAGTCGTGGAGGTCGCGCCCGATGCGGTCGCGCTCGTCCAGCAGTGCGGCCACGTCCTGAGCGTGGCGAGCCGATGCAAGCTCAAGGGCAAGCGTGGCCTGGGAAGCGAGGGATTCCGCGAGCGAAAGCTCGGAGCTGTCGAACTCGGGTGCGCCGATCTGACGGAGCAGAATGAGGACACCGGACGACACGCCACGCGAACGCAGTGGCGCGTACAGGGCCGATCCGAAGGCAGCCAGCTGGGGGACACGCATCGTCTGCGCGCGCGACATCGAGTCCACGATCATGCCGGTACCCTCGTGCAACACGCTCATCGCGCGGCCTTCGGGCGGGAAAGTCAAACCCAGCAGGCTGGAGGCGTTCTTGCCGTCGACGATTTCGGCAGCCCACTTGTCGCCCACGGACTGCAGGACGATGATGGCGGTGTCCGCGTGGGACACTTCGCGCACGGTCTTGGCAATGAGCTCGAGCGCCTCCTCCTCATCGGCGCCCTCCAGCATGGTGGTTGTCAGCGACTGAGAGGCGCTGATCCACCGCTCGGTGCGCTTGGAGTCCGCGTACAGGTGCGCGTTTTCAACGGCGATGCCAGCGGCGGGTGCGAGCGCGCTGAGGACAGCGGCATCGGCGGACGAATACCCGCCCGCCTTCCCGCACAGGTACAGGCGTCCGTAGACCTGCTCGTGTACGAGGATCGAGACACCCAGGAACGGGGGAGTGGAAGCGGGCAGATCGAGGTCGGGTGCATCCGACGGCGAGTTGACGAGGAGAGGCACACTCGCAGGGATCGCCGTCATGAGAGACTCGGGGACCTCGGGGACTGGACCGTCCTCGTGGAACTCGAGTTGCAGGGTGGTGGCCCCCCACGTGTCCAGGACTGAGAGCGTAGCGTGCGGAGAGGACGTCAAGGCGCAGGCCTGGTCCACGAAGTTCTGCAGGCCCGCCTTCAAGTCCAGGGAACTGGTGAGGTCCAGGGCAGCTTGCAGCAGCGTGAAGTCAGTGGAGTCGGTGCTCATTGTTCCTCCTGGTCGAGGGCCCAGCGGTAGGCGGGGAGGGCCTGCAGGACCTCGTCGTGTGTGCCGCGCGCGGCGATCGTCGCGCACTGGCCGGGCTCGGGCGCAGCCAAGACGATGACGTGGTCGGCCTGGTCCAGGGCGCTCAAGCGGTGGGTGACCACCAGGGTAGCCCGCTCGGGTGAGCGCGTCAGGAGCGTTTCCATGAGGCGGTCGGCCGTCGCCGCATCAAGGTGCTCGGAGGCCTCGTCGAGAGCCATGATCGGAGCGGGCGCGGCGAGAGCCCTGGCCATGAGCAGGCGGCGGCGCTCTCCGCCGGACACGGTTGTGCCTCCGGAGCCGATCACGGTGTCGAGGCCGTCGGGCAGGGACTGAACCCACTGCGCGAGGCCGGCTCGGGACAGCAGTTCCGAGGCCTCGTCGCGGGTAAGGGATGCGCGCGCGACCCGCAGGTTTTCGTAGATGGTGGTGGCGAAGACGTGTGCGTCCTCCGCCGTCATCGTGATGCGTGAGGTGAGTTGGTCGCGATCGGCTCCCCATGCGGGAACGCCGTTGATCAGAGCACTGCCCGACTTAGGTGGGATGATGCCCGTGAGGGTCGCTAGCAGCGTCGTCTTACCGATGCCCGAGGGCCCGACGATCGCGAGGGACGATCCCGGGCGTAGCGTCAGCGAAATACCCGTTGCGAGCGTTGGCCCGCCCGGCCAACCGATGGCGAGATCGCGTGCCTCGATGACGGTGGCTCCCTCCGGAATGTCGTGGGGCTGCGCCGGTGTCTCCTCATCCAGGAGCGAACAGATGCGCGTCGCGGCCTGGGCGCTGCGCACGAGCTGGGCGGCGGCGGGCGTCAGCTCGGCGACTCCCTCGAAGGCGGATAGCGGGACGAGGACAATGACGGCCAGGAGGACCTGTACGAGGACCCCCGAGGTCGTCTGTGGGATCCCGATCAGGAGGGCGCCGATCACCGCAACGCCCATCGCGCATACGTCGAGGCCGCGCGCGAACGCGGACAGGCGCGCCGAGCGGGCCAGAGCGGCGCTCAGGGCAGCCTCGGACTCGCTGAGAGAGCGGCGCGCGCGCTCCAACGTGCCCGCCATGAACAGCTCGGTGGCACCCTCGAGGATCGCGAGCGAGGTCGCCGCGATGTCGGTGCGCGCATCGGCTCCCTGGCTCTCAGCCAGGCGCACCGAGCGGGCGATGAGGACCGGGGCAATGACGCCCGAAACGACGAGGCTGATCGCGAGGATGATGCCGGCCGCCGGAGAGATGATCGTGATGACACCGACCGTACCCACGCCGACGATCGCCGCGACAAAAGCTGGCAGGAGAGTCTTGACGACAACGTTGCCGACCTCATCAACGTCGGCTCCCGCACGGGTCATGAGATCGCCTCGGCGCAGCGTGGAAAGCTTCGTTCCGGGGGCCGCAGCCAACACGTCGTAGAGGTTGTTGCGCAGGCTATCCATGCCCGTCAGCGCCACCTTGTGGGAAGCGAGGCGTGACAGGTAGCGTGCGAGGGCACGCGAGACACCAAAGAGGCGAACCGAGGTCGCAGCGACCGTCAGGTAGAGCACCGGGGGATGCTGGGACGCGCGTGCGATGAGCCAGGCGGCGGTGCCGCCGAGAGCGATTGCGGCGCTGAGGGCGGTGACGCCGAGAAGCAACGACAGAGCGAAACCCGAGCGCGAGACGTCGAGCATGGAGATGCATCGGCGCAACGCAGCGGATTCAGCGCGGGTGAGAAAGAACTTCATGCGCGTGCCTCCTCGTCAGCGGCCGAGCGAACGTCGATGACAGCATCAGCTGCCTCCATCATGGCTGCGCGGTGCGCGATGACGATGACGGTGCGTCCCGCGTCCCGCATCGCGTCGATAGCCCGCACGACGGTCTCTTCGCTGACGGCATCAAGGTGTGCTGTGGGCTCGTCGAGGATAACGACCTGGGAGTGTGCGGCGAGGGCTCGCGTGAGGGCGAGGCGCTGGCGCTGTCCAACGGACAGGCCGACGCCGCCGGAGCCGATGACGGTATTCCACCCGTCCGGGGCGCTGGCCAAGACTTCATCGAAGCCGGTTGCCGCTGCCGCATCGTTCAGGTCGTCGAGAGGCAGATCGCCCATGTTGTCCAGGATCGTACCGGGAACCAGCGTGGGGGATTGGGGCACCCACGAGATCTGGCGACGCCACGCGGCGGGATCGATATCCGACAGGACGGACTCACCGCTTTCGGAGGACGACGCCGACGGCCGCAGCAGGACACGACCTGCATCCGGTGTCATGTCGGCCAGCAAACACAGGACAATCGTCGACTTTCCCGTGCCGGAGGGACCGCACAGCGCCGTCACGATGCCAGGCGCGATGACGCCGCTCGTCGGAGCCGGAGCCCACGCGCCGCGCGCACGCACGCCGAGGCTATCGAGAACGATGTCGGTGCGTGCCATGTCGGGGCACTCGTCGGTTCCGGGGGAGTCCACGGCCTCGGCCTCTTCGATGATGTCGAACGCTGCCTTCGACGCCGTCACGCCGTTCGCCGACGCGTGGAACTGTGCGCCGACCTGGCGCAGGGGCTCGAAAACCTCGGGCGCGAGCATGATGACAGCGAGGCCGTGGAACAGTGAAATGTTGCCGAAAACGAGGCGCATGCCGACCTCGACGGCGACGAGGGCCACCGACAGGGTCGTCAGGAACTCGAGCACGCCGCCCGAGAGGAACGCGACGCGAAGCGTGGCCATCGTAGCCTTTGTATTCGCGGCACCCAGAGCGTGCAGGTGCGTGCGCGGTGCCTTTTCGCGGCCGAGGCCGCGGAGCGTGGGCAGGCCCGACATGAGGTCGAGGAGCTGGGCGGTCAGGCGCTTCATCGACGCGAGCTTGTCCTCCGAGGCTGCCTGCGTAAAACGCCCGATGAGAATCATGAAGATCGGGATCAGAGGGATGACGAGGAGAGCGATGAGCGCGGACCAGAAGTCGAGCAGAAGAATGACGCCGAGCGCCGCCGGGGTCACCGTGCACACGAGGACAAGCTGGGGCAGGAAGGAGACGAAGTAGGGACGCAGATCCTCGAGCCCCGTCGACAGTAGGGTCGTCGTCTCCGCGCCCTTGGTCGCCCTCCAACGAGATCCCAGCGTGACGCTCGCATCCACGACGCGTCCGCGCAGCTCCCTCACCGCGGCGGCGGCCGCGCGAGTGCTCACCGCCTCACGGGCGGCGACGATCAGCGCGCGGCAGGCAAACACGGCCGCGATTCCCACAATGAAGGGCCAGACGTCGGTGAGGGACGCGGTGCCCGAGACGACGGGGGAGAGTGCTGCGGAAATGAGAAGCGCCTGGGCGAGAACCAACAGCGCAGTCAGCGTCCCTAAGAGGGCCGTCACAGCGATGGGGCCGCGCGCCGAGCGGGCATAACGCAACAAGCGAGGATCAAAGGGACGCACGTATCTATTGTGCCTGAAAAAGCCTCGTCATGGGTCAAAGGTCCTCATCCTCGTGGCGTGACAACAAACGCGCCCGGCCCCTGCAAGGGGGGGGCCGGGCGCGTCGTGATGCGAGGATCAGTTGGCGAAGAAGTTCTCGCCCACGCGGATCTTCTTGAGCAGCAGACCCGTCTGCGTCTCTACGTCCTCGGCGCCCACGCGAGCGCGGAACATCCAGTAGGACCAGAAGACGTAAACCAGGACGATCGGCAGCAGGCAGACGGTCACGATGGTCATGACAGTCAGCGTCGACGGGGTCGAGGAAGCCTGATCAATCGTCAGCGAGTACGCCGGGTTGATCGAGGACTTCTGGACGGCCGGAGCCATCGAAGCGAACACCCACGCGACAGCGCCGGCGATGGCGACCGAGGAGGCCACGAAGGACCAGCCCTCACGACGCAGCGACGCCTGCGACAGAGCCGTCGATGCGATGATCGCGAGCGCAGCAACCACGAGCGGGATCCACGCCAGAACGTTCGTCGTGTAGGCGAACTGACCCCAGACCAGCCAGGCGGCGGCCAGGACGGTCGCGGCGATCGTCGCGGGGGCGGCAATCGCGTTGGCGCGGTCGCGGACCTCGCCCGTCGTCTTCAGCGCCAGGAACTGCGCGCCATGAGCCAGGCACACGGCCATAACGGCCAGACCGCCCAGGATGGTGTAGGGCGTGAGCAGCGAGAAGAAACCGCCGGTTAGCTGGTGCGTCGCGGTTGCCAGCGACTGGTTGACCAGCGTCGGGTCGATGATGGTGCCGGTGGCCACGTCAACAACCTCGATGCGCATACCCTGGACGAAGTTCGCGAAAGCGACGCCCAGCAGGATCGGGACGAGCCACGCGCTGATCGTGTGCGCCCAGTCCCAGGCGTGACGCCACTTCTCGGTGGCGACCTTGGAGCGCCACTCGAGAGCCATGACGCGGATGATCAGGCAGACGAGGATCAGGAACAGGGCGAGGTACATGCCCGAGAACATGGTCGCGTACCACTCGGGGAACGCGGCGAAGGTTGCGCCACCAGCGGTGAGCAGCCACACCTCGTTGCCGTCCCAGTGGGGGCCGATCGTGCGCACGGTCTGGGTGCGCTCACGGTCGCCCTTGGCGACGAAGGGGAGGAGCATGCCGACGCCGAAGTCGAAGCCCTCGAGGATCAGGTAGACCGTCCACAGAACGGCGATGAGAACGAACCACAGGATAGACAGAGTCATGATCGGTGTTCCTCTCAGTATCCGAAGGACAGGTCGGCGGGAGCATCGTCTTCAACCTTGTCGGCCTTCGACGAGTGGATGCCCTCGACGGCGTAGCGCTTCATGAGGATGTACCACATGACGCCGAGGACGCCGTATAGCAGGGTGAACAGGATGAGCGAGGTGAGCATCTGGCCAGCCGGAACGTTGGGGGAGATACCCATGTCGGTCATCATGTTGACGGAACCCAGGTCGGAGCCCGCAGACAGCGCCTGCAGGTTCGGGACGACAACCCACGGCTGACGCCCCATCTCGGTGAAGATCCAGCCGAAGGAAGCGGCTGCGAACGGCAGGGGGAGGTTGACCAGGGCGAGGACGCTCAGCCACTTGTTGGACGAGGTGCGTCCGCCGCGGGTGGCCCACAGGCCCCATGCCGCCAGCAGGAAGGCCAGCATGCCCAGACCGATCATGAAGCGGAACGACCAGAAGGCGACCATCTGCGGAGGACGGAAGTCGTACTGCGAGGCGTCACCGTACTTGGCGGTGAAGTTCGCATCGGAGTTGAGCAGCTCCACCATGCGCTCCTGGACGTCGGCGACGCCCTCGGAGGTGGCGGTGAAGGAGTTGTGCGACATGAAGGACGCGACGCCGGGGACCTTGATGAACTGGGTCGGCTGCGCGCCGTTATCGCCGAGGGGGCAGGAGCCGAACTGGGCGATCGTGAATGCCGCGCCGTCGGTGTCCACACAGATACCTTCGGCGGCAGCCATCTTCATGGGCTGGACCTCAACCATCTCCTGGCCCTGGATGTGGCCGGAGGCAGCGGTGCCGAGGCCGCCGATGAGGACGGCGGTCAGGCCGAAGCGGGCGATCGGGCGCCAGACGTCACGCGACTGAGCCATGGCCTCGTCGGAGCCCTCGCGGGCGGTGCGCACCATCCACCAGATGGAGATGCCGGCAACAAAGGAGCCGGCGACCAGCCAGGCGGAGGTGATGACGTGTGCGTATTCGCTCAGGTAGACGCCGGAGGTGATGAGCTCCATGAAGCCGCTCACGCCGTCGAGCTCGGCGCGGCCGGTCTCGGGGTTGAAGCGGGCGCCCACGGGGTGCTGCATCCACGCGTTCGCCGCGAGAATCCAGGCCGCCGAGAACATGGTGCCCAGGGCGACGCACCAGATCGTCAGCAGGTGCATGCCCTTGGAGAGGCGGCCCCAGCCGAAGATCCACAGGCCCAGGAAAGTGGACTCGAGGAAGAAGGCGAGGAGGGCCTCGACGGCCAGGGGAGCGCCGAAGATGTCGCCGACGAAGCGGGAGTATTCGGACCAGTTCATGCCGAACTGGAACTCCTGCACGATACCGGTGGCGACACCGAGCGCGAAGTTGATGAGGAGGAGCTTGCCAAAGAAGCGAGTTGCTTGCAGCCAGTATTCCTTGCCGGTGCGGTGCCACGCGGTCTGCATGATGGCAACCAGCAGGGACAGGCCGATCGTCAGCGGCACGAGGACGAAGTGGTAGACGGTGGTAACACCGAACTGCCATCGTCCGACGGTGACCGCGTCAAGCGCTGTCTGCGCGAGGGTCATGATGGGACCTTCTCGTGTTGGGATTGGGGTCGACTATCCCGTGTCCGAGATCCATGGGACCTATGTCACGGGTTGTCATTAATGTAGCCCAAAATCGTCGGTTGGATTGGTTGAAATGCTGGTTCAGAGGCCGTTTTGTGACATACGCGTCCGAATAATTTTTACGGGTTCTTCCGTGAGATATCGCTCCGTGTTGCGTTGTCCTGATCACCACATCGTCGGTACGAGGCTCTGTTGTGCGACAATAGACGTGAATGGATGTCGCGGGAGTGCCCCCGCGACGAGAGCCGAGCGATGACGTATTCATATGCCGCCGGCCGCTGCGCATCAGCGCTCCACTAGGTTTCCGCCCCACGCGGGCGATGAAAAAGGGTGCGTCCAGGCACGGGGCGCGCACCCGCCATTGGAGAATCGTGACAACCGAATCCACCACGCCCGTGGCACCCGCCGCGTCGTTGCTGTTCCAGGCGCCCGTGTTCCAGGCTGCCCCCGAGGTCGCTCCTCCCGCGATTGTCGAGGAGCCGGAGCCTAAGCGTCGCCGCAAGTCCGCTGTCGCCGACGAGGAGTCTGCTCCTCGCGAAGAGGTCGCCCCGAAGAGCCGCCGTCGCTCGAAGAAATCAGCTGATGAAGCCGATGCCGTCGAAGCCCCCGAGGCTCCCGCCTCCGAGTCTGAGTCTGAGGAGGCGTCCGCCGAGCCGAAGACCCGTCGGCGCCGTCGCTCCAAGAAGGCGGACGAGGCCTCGGCCCCCGCCCAGGAAGACGCCGACAAGGCCGACGCACCCGCGCAGGACTCCGACTCCTCGGACGAGGAGGAAACCTCCGGTCGTCGCCGTCGTCGCCGCCGCGCGCGCAGCTCCGCCTCCTCCGAGGAAGGTGGCGATCCCGCGGACCAGGTCCAGGCCCTCAAGGGGTCCACGCGCCTGGAGGCGAAGAAGATGCGTCGCCGCGAAGGCCGCCGCGAAGGCCGCCGTCGCCACTCCATCTCCGAATCCGAGTTCCTCGCGCGCCGTGAGTCGGTCGAGCGCACGATGGTCATCCGCGACCAAGACGGCCTCGATCAGATCGCCATTCTCGAAGACGGCCTGCTCGTCGAGCACTACGTCGCGCGTCGCACGCAGTCCTCGATGGTCGGCAACATCTACCTGGGCCGCGTCCAGAACGTGCTTCCCTCGATGGAAGCGGCATTCGTCGACGTCGGCCGCGGACGCAACGCCGTCCTGTACGCCGGCGAGGTCAATTGGGACGCCGTCGGCATGGAGGGCAAGCCCCGTCGTATCGAGGCGGCGCTGAAGTCTGGCGATCCGGTCCTCGTTCAGGTGACGAAGGACCCGATCGGCCATAAGGGTGCCCGCCTGACCTCCCAGATCACGCTGGCCGGCCGCTACCTGGTCCTCATCCCCGGCGGGTCCATGATGGGCATCTCCCGTAAGCTGCCGGACAAGGAACGCGCTCGCCTGAAGAAGATCCTCAAGGCTGTCGTGCCCTCCGGCTCGGGCGTCATCGTGCGTACCGCCGCGGAAGGCGCGACGGAGGAGCAGATTCGCGACGATGTCGCTCGCCTGACCCGTCAGTGGGAGGATATCGAGAAGAAGCGCACCAACACGAAGAGCGCCCCGACGCTGCTGCGCGGGGAGCCTGAGCTGGCCGTGCGCGTCGTGCGCGACATCTTCAATGAGGACTTCTCGAAGCTCGTGATCGAGGGCCGTGACACCTATGCGACCGTCAAGGAATACGTCGACGAGCTCAGCCCTGAGCTCTCCGATCGCGTCGAGCAGTGGGTGGGCACGGAGGACGTCTTCCGCGCGCATCGCATCGACGAACAGCTCGCGAAGGGCATGGACCGTAAGGTGTGGCTGCCCTCGGGCGGCACCCTGATCATCGACCGCACCGAGGCGATGACCGTCATTGACGTCAACACCGGCAAGTTCATCGGTGCCGGCGGCACGCTCGAGGAGACGGTGACCCGTAACAACCTCGAGGCCGCCGAAGAGATCGTGCGCCAGCTGCGCCTGCGCGACATCGGTGGCATCGTCATCATCGACTTCGTGGACATGGTCCTCGAATCCAACCGTGACCTCGTGCTGCGTCGCCTGGTGGAGTGCCTGGGACGCGACCGTACGCGCCACCAGGTCACCGAGATTACGTCCCTGGGCCTCGTGCAGATGACCCGTAAGCGCGTGGGTGAGGGCCTCGTCGAGGCTTTCTCCTCCTCGTGCGAGGCCTGCGAGGGCCGCGGCTTCATCGTTCACCAGCACCCTGTGGAAACCTCCGGGGCCGAACAGCCTTCGAAGGGCTCGAAGGGTTCGAAGAAGCAACAGAAGAAGGCTGAGCCTCGCCGTATCGAGGACAATGCCGATCATGAGCGCGCCAAGGAGGCTCTGAGCGCGATCGCCGCTGCCTCGACCCGTAAGGAAGAGGAAAGCGCGGCCGCGGAGCCGGCGCCCACCAAGAAGCGCCGCACGCGCGCCGTTTCGACCGAGGTCAAGGAACCCGAGGCTTCTTCCCTCGAGCAGGTTGCAGCGCCCGAGGCTCCCGCTGAGGAATCCGCGTCCAAGCCCGCCGCCGAGAAGGCCGAGGAAAGCGCGACCAAGCGTCCTCGTCGTCGCCGCCGCGTCGCCGAGTCCGCTCCGCTGCCCGAACTGCCCGTGCGCATCGACCTGCCCGAGCCGGTCGATCACTCGGACGAGCCTGCGGCCCCCACCAAGGATGCCTCCGAGATTCAGCTGCCCGAGCATCGCGAGAAGGCTCCGGCCACCCGCCGCCGCGCATCCCGCAAGGCTGCCACGGCCTCGTCCGAAGAACCGGCCGAGGCGCCCGCGCCGAAGAAGACCCGTCGCCGCGTCACCGCGCAGACGGCTGTTCCCGAGGTGCAGACGGACGAGACTCCAGCCACCGCGCCGGTGAGCGCGTCGGTCGCGGAGGAAACTTCCTTCCAGGAGGCCGCCGCGCCGCGCAAGACTCGTAGGCGTCGCGTCGCCGTCTCGACCGGCATTGTCGAGCCCGACGCGGCTCCCACCCCCGTCGTCATCGACCTGCCCGCGCGTGCCGAGGTGAGCGTCCCGGCGGTGCCGACCAAGTCGACCGATGACATTGCGCTTCCCGAGGCGAGCGATCAGCCGCGCGTCAAGCGCCGTCGTCGCGCCGCATCGACCGGCATCGTTGACGCCGGGTAATGGTCCAGGCGCCGGGGGAGGGGCGATCATCCCTCCCCCGAGCGTAGGGTGTGGAATCGCACAGCACTTCACACCTGCCCGTGACCGTGCCGGCTTGCAATCCGGCGTGCGAATCGGCTAAATTTGATCGTCGGCGCAACAAGCGCCAACGGAATCATGACAATGAGACAAGTCCTCGGCAGTTTCGAGGCGCGATTCCGGTTACGAATACGAGAAGAGATGAGCTCCAACGTGGTCTACGCGATCGTCAAGGCTGGCGGCCGGCAGGAAAAGGTGTCCGTCGGTGACGTCGTCGTCGTCGACAAGCTGGCAGAAGAAATCGGTTCGAGCATTGAGCTCCAGCCGCTGATGCTGGTGGATGGCGACGCCATCACCGTTGACGCAGCCAAGCTGGGCAAGGTTTCCGTCAAGGCTGAGGTTGTTGACTCGGCCAAGGGCCCCAAGATTTCCATCATTAAGTACAAGAACAAGTCGGGCTACCGCAAGCGCCAGGGACACCGTCAGAAGATGTCGGTCGTCAAGATCACTGAGATCGCCTGAACCCGACGTTCCCACGAGCAGAAAGTAGCAACTGATGGCACATAAGAAGGGCCTTGGTTCCTCCCGTAACGGTCGCGACTCGAACGCGCAGCGCCTCGGCGTGAAGCGCTACGGCGGCCAGCTGGTCAACGCTGGTGAGATCCTCGTTCGTCAGCGCGGCACCCACTTCCACCCGGGCGACGGCGTTGGCCGTGGCAAGGATGACACCCTGTTCGCCCTGCGCGCCGGTGCGGTTGAGTTCGGCCGCAAGCGCGATCGCAAGGTTGTCAGCGTTTCGCCGGTCTCTGCCTGAGACCGCGCGCATAAAGGGCGTCCGGCGTTGCCGGGCGCCCTTTTGAACATTCATTTTCAGTCGTCAGGAGCAACAGTGGCAGACTTCGTGGATCGCGTGACTCTGCATGCGATGGGTGGTAACGGCGGTAACGGCGTTGCCTCGATTAAGCGTGAAAAGTTCAAGCCGCTGGCCGGCCCTGACGGCGGAGACGGAGGCAATGGCGGCTCGGTCATCCTGGAGGTGAGTGAGCAGGAGACCACGCTTCTGAACTACCACCGCAGCCCGCATCGTCGTGCGGATAATGGCACGCCCGGCATGGGTGACTTCCGTCAGGGTAAGACCGGCGCGGACATCATCCTGCCGGTTCCCGAGGGAACTGTCGTCAAGTCGATGTCGGGTGAGCTGCTCGCTGACCTAACGGGTGCGGGCGCCCGTTACGTGGTCGCCGAAGGTGGTCGCGGTGGCCTGGGCAACGCTGCGCTGGCGTCGAAGGCCCGTAAGGCCCCCGGCTTCGCCCTGCTGGGCGAGCCCGGCGAGGAGCGCGACGTCATCCTTGAGTTGAAGTCCGTCGCGGACGTGGCTCTCGTTGGCTTCCCGTCGGCGGGTAAGTCCTCGCTGATTGCGGCCCTGAGCTCGGCGCGCCCGAAGATCGCCGATTACCCCTTTACGACGCTGGTCCCGAACCTGGGCGTCGTGTCGGCTGGCGATACGCGCTACACGGTGGCCGACGTTCCCGGCCTGATCCCCGGTGCCTCCCAGGGACGAGGCCTCGGCCTCGACTTCCTGCGCCACATCGAGCGTTGCGCGGTTATCGTGCACGTGCTTGACACCGCCGCCTTCGAGACCGATCGCGAGCCGGTTGAGGACCTGCGCATCATCGAGGCGGAGCTGGAGGCCTACCAGGGCGACCTGACGCAGGTCGAGGGCTACGTGCCGATTATGGAGCGTCCCCGCGTCATCGTTTTGAACAAGATCGACATCCCGGACGGTCGTGATCTTGCCGAGATCACGCGCCCGGACCTGGAGTCTTTCGGCTGGCCCGTCCTTGAGGTGTCCGCCGTGTCCCACGAGGGCCTCAAGGAGCTGTCTTTTGCTCTGGCCGGCATCGTCGAGGCGGAGCGCGTGAAGCGTCCCGCCCTCGAGGCCGCCCGTCCCGTTATCCGTCCGAAGGCGGTCGGGCGCAGCGTGGAGATCACGGTGCGCAAGACCCGTAAGGACGGCGAGGAAGTCTTCCAGGTGCGCGGCGACAAGCCGGAGCGCTGGGTGCGTCAGACCGACTTCGCTAACGACGAGGCCGTGGGCTACCTGGCGGATCGCCTGAACGCCGCGGGTGTTGAGGACGAGCTGATGAAGGCTGGCGCGGTCGCCGGCGACACCGTCGTGATCGGCGACCTGGACGGAGGCGTCGTCTTCGACTGGGAGCCGACCCTGACGACCGGACCGGAGCTGCTGGGTTCGCGAGGTACCGACCTGCGCCTGGATCAGAACGCGCGTCCGAGCCGTAAGGAACGTCGCGAGGTGTATCACCAGGTCATGGATGCCAAGACCGCTGCCCGCGACGAGCTGTGGACGGAGCGCCAGGCCGGACACTGGACCGATGCGTCGGATCAGTCATGAGCGGAGTGTCCGCAGCTTCTCGCATCGTCGTCAAGATCGGCTCGTCGTCGCTCTCTCGCGAGGACGGCGGCCTGGATCTGAATCGTATTGACTCGGTCGCGCGCCTTGTGGCGCGCTGGCGCGGGGCGGACCGCGAGGTCGTCATCGTGTCGTCGGGCGCGGTCGCGGCGGGCCTTGATCCGCTTGGCTTCACCTCGAAACCGAAGGACCTGCCGAGCGTGCAGGCCGCTGCCGCGATGGGCCAGGGGCTTCTGATGGCGCGGTGGACGGCCGCCTTCCAGGCGCATCACCTCGATGCCGCCCAGGTGCTGCTGACCACGGACGACGTTATGCGCCGCGATCACTATACGAACGTGCGCGCCTCGCTGACGCGACTCCTCGGCCTCGGCGTTGTCCCGATTCTCAACGAGAACGACGCGGTGACCACCCGCGAGCTGCGTTTCGGCGACAATGATCGCCTTGCCGCGCTCATCGCCCAGATGATCAAGGCCGACGCCCTCGTGCTGCTGACTGACGTGGACGGCCTCTACACCGCTCCTCCGGACCACCCGGGCTCGAAGCTGATCGAACGGGTCGAGAGCGCGGACGACCTCATGAGCGTGCTCGTGACCGGCGCTGGCTCTCGCGTGGGCACGGGCGGCATGGCGACGAAGGTGCAGGCCGCCATGCTGGCGACCACCAGCGGCATTGGCGTGCAGCTGGCATCCGCGGATGCTCTGGAGTCGGTGCTTGCGGGCAAGAACGTTGGTACGTGGTTCGAGCCGTCGCGGGAGCGTCCGGCCTCGCGGCGCCTGTGGATCGCCCATGTGGCCCCGTCGCGCGGCGAAATCATCGTCGACGAGGGCGCAGCCCAGGCGATCACGGTCGGCAAGAAGTCTCTGCTGGTCGCAGGCGTACGTTCCGTGCTCGGCCACTTCGAGGCCGGTGACGTCGTCGACGTGGCTTCCCCGACGGGACTGGTCGCCCGCGGTGTGTCGGGATACGACTCCGACACGCTGGCCGAGATCGCCGGATCGGGCACCGCGGAACTGCAAGCCGCGGGTCATGAGCACCCCAGGCCGGCCATCCACCGCGATGACCTGGCGGTGTTGGGCGACGCATTTTCTGCGCTGAGCGCTGACTGACGCGGCTTGACAGGCTCTCGTGTGCCATGATGGCCCGGTGGATACTGCTGCAGATATTTCCCAGGTGACGGATGCTGCTCGCGCTGCGGCGCGAGTGCTCGCGAACGCGACGACCCAGGTAAAAAACCGCGGTCTCGAGGCGATTGCGGCTGCGCTCATTGATCGCAGTGACCAGATCCTGGCCGCTAATGCTGAAGATGTCGCCCGCGGACGTGCGGAGCAGATGAGCGAGGGCCTGCTGGATCGCCTCGCTCTGACCCCCGATCGTATTCGTGGAATCGCCGAGGCCGTCCGCGAGATCGCGGGTCTGCCTGACCCGATCGGTCAGGTCGTGCGTGGAATGCGCACCGATATTGGCCTGCGAGTGACGCAGGAGCGCGTCCCCCTGGGCGTTATCGGCATCATCTACGAGGCCCGCCCCAACGTGACGATCGACGCTGCCTCGCTTGCTCTGAAGGCCGGCAACGCGGTCGTACTGCGCGGTGGAAGCGCCGCGCAGTCCTCGAATCGCGTCCTCATCGAGGTGTGCCGCGATGCGCTGACCTCCGTGGGCCTGCCCGCCGATGCGATCACCACGGTGGATCCGTGGGGCCGCGCGGGTGCCCGAGCAATGATGCGCGCGCGTGGAGCGATCGATGCGCTCATTCCGCGAGGGGGAGCGGGGCTGATCAATGCCGTCGTCGAAGAGTCGCGGGTTCCGGTTATTGAGACGGGCACGGGCAACTGTCACGTGTACGTGGATGCCTCTGCCGACCTGGAGGCCGCTGAGGCCATCATCATGAACGCGAAGACGCAGCGCGTGGGCGTCTGCAACGCGGCGGAGACTCTGCTCGTGCACGCCGATGTCGCCGAGCGTTTCCTCGTCGCCGCCGTCACCCGTCTGACGACGGCGGGCGTGACGATCCACGCGGACGAGGCTACACGGACCGTCGTCGATGGCCAGCCTTCGATCGATGCTGAGATGATCGTCGACGCGACCGAGGCCGACTGGGAGACCGAGTACCTCTCGATGGACCTGGCTGTGCGCGTCGTCGCCGACGTTGACGAGGCGATTGAGCATATTCGCCGCTATTCCTCGGGGCATACGGAGGGTATCGTGGCATCCGATGTGGCCGTCGTGCGCGCGTTCCGATCGGGCATCGATGCCGCTGCTATTGCCGTGAATGCTTCGACGCGTTTCACGGACGGTGGTCAGCTGGGCCTGGGTGCCGAAGTGGGTATCTCGACGCAGAAGCTGCACGCGCGCGGCCCGATGGGCCTCGCGGAACTGACGACGACCACGTGGATCTACGAGGGAGAAGGAACGATCCGCCCGTGAGCACGCAGGATAACCACGCGCTGCAGGCCTCCGACGAGTCCGCGATCGAAAAGACCACCGAGGCCACGGCGGGGGCGACCGCGGCCCCGGCCTCGCCCCAGCATCCCCCGCGCGCGCTGCGTCGGCGCCGCGCGATCGGCATCATGGGCGGCACATTCGATCCGATCCACCACGGCCACCTCGTCGCGGCCTCGGAGGTCATGGACGTCTACGGCCTCGACCAGGTCGTCTTCGTCCCCGCGGCCATGCAGCCCTTCAAGGCGGATCGACGCGTGACCTCGGCGGAGCACCGCTACCTGATGACGGTCGTCGCAACCGCCTCGAACCCTCGTTTTGCCGTGTCTCGCGTGGATATTGACCGCGGTGGGACGACCTACACGATCGATACGCTGGCGGACCTATCGCGCGAATACCCGGACTCGGATTTCTACTTCATCACGGGTGCCGACGCGCTGGCACAGATCGCGCAGTGGAAGGACGCCGATAAGCTCTTTGAGCAGGCGCACTTTATCGGCGTGACGCGCCCCGGGCACAACCTGTCGGATCCTGGATTGCCGCACGAGTCCGTGTCGCTGCTGGAGGTCCCCGCCATGGCGATCTCCTCGACGGACTGCCGTACGCGCGTCGAAGAGGGGAAGCCGGTGTGGTATCTGGTGCCCGACGGCGTCGTCCAATACATCAACAAATACGGCCTGTACCGGTCATAACCCAAGGAGAAACGTGAGCCTTCCCGACGCTACCGCAGAACTGGCGAGCCTGGTTGCTCGCACCGCGCACGACCGCGGCGGCATCAACCCGGTGCTTGTTGACGTGACCAGCAAGCTCGCCCTGGCTGACGCATTCGTGGTTGTTTCGGCGCCGACGGACCGTCAGGTGCGCGCCATCGCCGAGGACATCATGGATCGTATCTGGGCCGAGCAGCAGCGCCGCCCCGCCCACATCGAGGGGCGTGCGGAGGGCACGTGGGTGCTCCTGGACTACTCGGATCTGCTCGTTCACGTCCTGTCCGAGGAAGAGCGCGAGTACTACGCTCTCGAGCGCCTGTGGGGTGACTGCCCGGCCGTGCCGATCGACGTCGACATCGACGAGGCCCGCGCCGCTGCCGCCGAGCGTGCTGCCGCGCACGGTGTGGAGAGTGCGCAGTGAGCGCCTCGCGGATCGTTCTGCTGCGCCACGGCCAAACGGATTTCAACCTGGCGCGGCGCTTTCAGGGGCGTATCGATCAACCCTTGAACGAGGCCGGACGGTCCCAGGCTGCGGGTGCCGCCGGCGTGCTGGTGAGCCGCCTGTGCGAGCCGAGCGCCGAGGTTGGTATGATTGCCGCCGAAGATGGGCGCAGCTACGACGACGGGGGAGTGCGTATCGTGAGCTCGCCCCTGGGACGCGCGGTGGATACCGCGAGGATCATCGCACGCGTCTTCGACATCGCTGGATATCCCTGCGAGGGGCCGGCACTCGATGAGCGGCTCACGGAGCGCTTCTACGGGAGCTTTGAGGGTAAGACCTACGAGGAGATCGCCGCCGAGCAGGCCGAGGCCTACGCGCAGTATCGCGCTCAGGGGGAGTGTGACCTCGCTGAGGTGGAACGCTCCGAGGTTGTGGGTGAGCGCGTTCGCGATGCCGTCTTGGAAGCGGCACGGGCGTGCCGCGGGGACCAGTCTCTGATTGTCGTTTCGCATGGCTCCGCGATCGCACGTGGCATCGTGTCGCTGCTGGGCCTGGATCCGGCGGTCTTCAATGGGCTGCGCGGCGTCGATAACTGCCACTGGTCGGAGCTCGTGCCTGTCGGGATGTCGACCTCTAAGAGCGCGGCGATCAGCGGGTGGCGCTTGGCGTCGCACAACATCGGCTCTCGTGAGGACATTTTGGGGGCGTGATGGCTCTCCGGCCCCTCGTGACCGCCGAATATCATGGTTACTGAGCGTTGTGACGAGGGGCACTCGATTGGATTTGCGTCATTCTCGAAAGGTTCGCTATTATTTATCAGGTCGCCAGGGCGACGAACTAAATAACGGGGCTATGGCGCAGTTGGTAGCGCGCTTCCATGGCATGGAAGAGGTCGGGGGTTCGAATCCCCCTAGCTCCACAGAAAACTTCGACATCCGGTTTCGGGTGTCGATTTTTTTTATTGCTTGAGCAGTGGTTGTGCTTGTGGTTGCAGCCTGGTCAGTTGTTTTGTCCGAAATATAACGTTTCGGTATCGGCATGCGGGATGCTCAAAACCTGTCAAACTGAGAAAGCATTGAAAATAGGTGGATTCATCTGTAACGACTTACTGATAAAACCTTGAAAAGTACTGTACCGCGTGGAAAGATTGACCTGTTCTTGTTCCATTGTGTGAGGCCGGTAGTCAATGTCGTTCCAGCTCACTCGTACGCACATGTCCGTGGTCCTCGCTGCAACCACGATCGCAGCTGCCCTCGTCGTCATCCCCACTCTCGCTGAGGGAAACGCGACGACCAGCGACGCGTTCTGCAACGCCCTGTCGGGGGTGGAAGGTCGTATCGCCGCTGAATACAATCCGCTTCTGGCGAGCTACGCCGCCGCAGCCGCGGGTAACTCTGCGACTCCCGCCCTGGACCCCGCCCATGAGTCCGAGCTGCGAGCTGCCCTCGCCGATGCGCAGGCTGCACTCGAGGCTGCGAAGCAGAGTGCCCTTGAGCCCGCAACGTCCGCCGGTGAGGCTGCGTCTGCAGCGGATACTGCGAGCCGTGGCCTCGACTGGGTCGACTGGTCCCAGGTCGACGACGCCACCCAGGCGCGCATCATCGAGGCTCTCGTCATTCAGAAGATGAACGCCTACCGAGCCAACGCTGGCCTGCCCGAGCTGGTTGTCTCCGATACGGTGACCACCGACGCTCGCGCGTGGAGCAAGCACATGTCGGACCATGATGACTTCAACCACGACCCGGACTACAAGTACTTCGGCTCGGGCAAGCTCGACGGCGGTGACACGACCTACGCCGGTGAGAACATCGCCTACAACCATCGAGAGAACTTCGGCGACAAGTGGGGCGCCTATGGCACCTCCAAGAATCCGATGCAGGCGGCGGACGCGCTCTTCGATCAGTGGAAGAACTACTCTGGCCACGACAAGAACATGCTGGCCCAGAACAACGTTGTTGGCGTCGGCGTGCATATCGCGAAGCACGGTAACTTTACGCGTATCTACGGCACTCAGAAGTTCTACGCCGTCACCGGCGGCTCGCCCAACGTGTCGCGCTTCCACACGACTGGCGATACTGCGTCCGCGTACGGCTTCGACGGAGCCGCTTTCAACGCCGACAGCACCAACTACGTCTCCGGCCTCGCGGGTGGCGGCGACGCGCAGCGCGCCAACTCCTGGCAGAACAAGGTGGGTTCCCTTCCCGGTGTCGCCCTCCCCGTTGACGTGTCGAGCCTCCCCGCAAACGCTGGATCTGCTGCGCCCGCGACCTCGATGCCCGCACCCGCTGACACCGCACCCTCTGCTGAGCGTCAGCAGGCCGTGATCGACACGCAGGCATCTGTCAACGCCGCTCAGGCTGCTCTGGACGAGTATCTGGCCTCGGCTGAGGAAAGGAAGCCCGTCACCTCTCTCGCGGATATCGACGCTGAGCTTGATCGTGTCGCGGAGTCCATTGCATCCCAGACCGCCGTGCGCCCCGAAAAGGATGGTGGCGTCACGCTGCAGGGTGGCGAGAACGCTGGCCGCTACTTGACCGCCACCGAGTATCGCGATGCCCTCACGCGTTGCACGACCCTCTCTGTCGAGCAGGATGGCAACAACCTCTCCGTGGGTGACGGGGTAGATTCGACGCCGGATCAGCAGGCCCCGTCGGATGAGACACCCGCGCTCGCGAACGGCGATGAGAACCCCTCCGTGGGCCAGGAGCCCGGTCAGACGCCCGCTCCTTCCGTTTCGTCTGCTGCCCCCTCCGCTCCCGCAAACGGTGGTGGCGACCCGGCTTCGGAGCCCTCAGCTCCCGCCAACGGTGATGGCAACCCGTCTGTCACGCCTTCCGCCCCCGCGAACGGTGATGGCAACCCGTCTGTCACGCCTTCCGCCCCCGCGAACGGTGATGCCACCCCGGCTGCACCTGAGACGAGCACTCCCGCCGACGATCAGGGCGCGGTGACCGCTCGCCTCGACATTACCCTGAGTGCTGATCCGACGCAGGCATCCGTCCCCGCAGCCCAGGATGCTTCCACCCCGACGCAGGCGCGCGCTGATGCCCTCGCAGCGACCGGTGCATCCTCCGTGTGGGTGGGCGTGGGAGCCGTCGCGGTTCTGGTCGCTGGAGCCGGTGCGGTTGTCGCATCGCGTCGAGCCAAACGCTGACGCAACACTCTGAAGCCCTGCCGGTGAGTTCGTTCATCGGCGGGGCTTTTTCGTGCGCATTGATGCCTTTTCGCTGCGACTGGAAACGCGGATGGCGTCTTATTTGGTGCGTCATATTACCTTGTGTATAGTCAGTAAAGGAATGCTGCGAAACTAATGTGCATTCGTCGACAGAGCGTCCCTGTCCCGCTGAAGGGATGTGCGCGCTCACCGTCTTCTATTCAGAGAGGAATAAGATATGCGACCCATCAATCTGCACAGGAGCGTGATGGCGGCCCTTGGTGCTGCCGCCCTTGTTGTTGGTCCGTTGGCTCCCGCTTATGCCTTCCCAGCCGTCTCGAGCCAAGGCGGTGAGCCTGTGGGCGTCGCCGCCGAGGTCCCGATGGGGGAGCCGACGGCGGATCCCACCGCTGAACCTACCCCGGATCCAGCCCCCACCCCGGATCCGGCCCCCACCCCGGAACCGGCCCCCACCCCGGATCCAGCCCCCACCCCGGAACCGGCCCCCGCGCCGAAGCCCTCGTGGAAGATGGATTCGGTGGGCTGGTGGTACGACCTGGACAATGGGTCGTACGCACGTGATGAAAAGCGTGACATTGATGGGGCAACATACCGATTCAACGGTAGCGGATACATGGTGACCGGATGGTACAACCTTGGGGGAGCGTGGGAGTACTTTGCGCCCTCGGGTGCTCAGGTGCGTGGATGGGCCAACGTGTCGGGAACCTGGTACTTCCTGGACCCGCAGAGCGGAGTGATGCGTACTGGCTGGATCACGGTCGATGGCACTTGGTACTACCTGGGTGCCTCTGGTGCGATGGCGACTGGCTGGCTGAACCAGGGCGGTACCTGGTATTACTTCGGTGCTTCGGGCGCGATGGTGCGCGGATGGAGTGCGATCGGTGGTTCCTGGTACTACTTCAATGAGTCCGGCGCGATGGTCACCGGTTGGCTCAGCCAGGGAGGCTCCTGGTACTTCCTGAACTCCTCCGGCGTCATGAAGACCGGCTGGCTCAGCCAGGGCGGTACCTGGTTCTACCTGAACGGCTCGGGCGTCATGGTGAGTGGTTGGAACGCGATCGGTGATTCCTGGTACTACTTCAATGAGTCTGGCGCGATGGTCACCGGCTGGCTCAGCCAGGGAGGCTCCTGGTACTACCTGAACGCGTCCGGCGTCATGGTGACAGGTACTCAGTGGATCGGCGGCGAGCGCCACTGGTTCTACGACTCGGGCGCATGGTGGGGCCTGTACCCGGTCGCCTCGGCAGGCAATGGATCGGGAGGGGCGGATGTCGCAACCGGCAATCGCTACAAGGCAATCTGTCACGATGGGTCTGAGAGCTTCTCGTCTCCGGGGGCTTCTGACTATCGGGGTATGTGTGCCGGGCACGGAGGAATTGCATACAAGCTTGGGTATGGTTGGTGACCTTCTGAGTGCTCGTGTGCGGTGATGCGTCATCGGTGGTCTCGTCGGCAAGAATGCTTGCCGACGAGACCTTTTCTTGGCGTCGAGGCACTGCGATTGTCTCCGAGTTTCCGAGTCTGCGAAACTTCGGAGCTCGCCGAGGTTGTTCGTCCTCGCCGGTGGATGCCTGTGTCTCGGACGCGGCCCTACCTGTGAATTGGGGTGTGCGGTGACGAGCGTTTCGATGTCTTGGCTCCGTTGCATTAACGACGTGTCGGCTCTTAGCGCTGCGGCATACCTGGATCGGGTGAGGTGCAGAAATATGGCGTGTATCACGAACGGCAAGAGTCCCTGATTCTGTCCCTCACGCTCCTGGAGGGGAGTGAGGCGGCGAGGTTAGACAGTGTGGGCGAGGCTGTGAATGCGCGTTGTGAACACCCCGTCGAGCTGGGAAAGGATCCCGGCTTAACCGTGAGGGATAGGGCTGGCCGTCTCCGTTTGTCCTATGGTTATCGAGGTGCTTTGACACGAGCACTTGATTATCAAGAAACCGTTATGTATACTCGGCAATGCGTTACTACAAAACCCTAGTGACTGAGCTGGCGCCATTCACGTTCGTTCCAACGAAGCCTACGCAGGATGTGCGCCTCACGAAAGGAAAGCCCATGCGCCCCATTAATGTTCGCACTCTTATGATCGCCGCCGTGAGCGCTGCCGTTCTCGCCGGAACTGTCGTTCCCGCCAACGCGGCCGAGCTGACCGATCCCGGCGCTCCCACCGAGGTCGCCGCCGAGGAGCAGCCCGCCACCGACGGTGCCACCGAGGAGCAGCCCGCTGACGACGGCGCGGCCGCCGACGATGGTGCTGCCTCCTGGAAGCAGGACGGTAAAGGCTGGTGGTTCGACCTCGGAGATGGAACCTACGCCAAGAACGAACTCATCGAGATTGATGACGTCGTCTACCGCTTTGATGAGAACGGCTACATGATCACCGGCTGGCACAACCAGGAGGGCGAGTGGGAGTACTTTGCTTCCTCAGGTGCCCAGGCCTTCGGTTGGAACGTTATCGACGGCTCCTGGTACTTCCTGGATCCCGAGACTGGCTTCATGCAGACCGGCTGGATCAATGTTGACGACTCCTGGTACTACCTGAACGCCTCGGGCGACATGGCCATGGGTTGGGTCCACTACAACAACGAGTGGTACTACCTGACCGGCTCCGGTGCGATGGCCACCGGCTGGACCCTGGTCGGCGGCACCTGGTACTACCTGAACGCCTCGGGCGTTATGCTCATCGGCTGGGTCGAGGTTGAGGGTTCCTGGTACTACCTGAACGCCTCGGGCGCGATGGTCACCGGTACGCAGTGGATCGACGGCGAGCGTCACTGGTTCTTCCACAACGGCACCTGGTGGGGCGCTTGGAAGTGATCGGCGCGCATGAGCTGTGAGTGAGCGACGCTCACTCGGACGCAATCATGCACGCAATGCCCCGGCCTCGTCCATTCACGGTAACGAGGCCGGGGTTGCTTATGCGACGCTAGTGTTCCCTGAGGGAGTTGGGACGTCAGACGAAGGGGGCGTGGCCACGTGGCCACGCCCCCTGGCGTCGTTGTGAGGCTGATCAGCCCGCGGCGTCCACCGCCTGGTTGGCGATCTGACGTTCACACACGTCGATGAGCTCACGGATGATGCGGATCGTGCCGGCGGATGCGTCCGCGTGAGCCTCGATCCAGGCCTTGCCGGAGGCAACCACGTCGACCTCGGGGGCGTAGCCCGCCAGCGCGTTCGGGAAGAGCAGCGTCGTGAGGTCCTCGGCGGTGTGGAAGGTGAAGGTCTCCCAGATGCCCGCCAGGGCCTCGAAGTAGTCGCCCACGTAGCTGGCGTATGCCGACGGGTTGGTGCGCGCCTGCGCCCAGAAGCCCGAGATCATCGCCCAGCGGGTGTCGTTGGGGATCGAGGTGTCGGTGAGGACCTTGTCCCACACGTCGGCCTTGATCCACTCGCCCTCGCGAGCCGCACGAGCAGCGGCCGCGTTCTGGTGGCCGGTCATCGTGTCGTCGGTGGCCTCCAGGGCTGCGATGTCCTCCTCGGTAGCGGCATTGCCGCGCACCAGGGCGATCAGCAGGTCCCACTTGAGGTCGACGTCAAGGTCCAGGCCGTCCAGGGTCTGGGTACCGTCGTAGAGGGCGCGGATGGCCTCGAACTGCTCGGGGCTGGTCGCGTTGCGGGCCGCAGCGGCGACGAGCATCCGCTGCGCGTCGGAGCCGGAGGCGGCCGTGCGAGCCAGGAGGAGCAGGCGACGGCCCGTGTCCTCGGCGGCCTCGGCGCGGTAATTCGGTGCCACGAAGGTGCGCACGGCCTCGTCGATGTGACGCAGGGTGAGCGTCAGGAGGCTCATGTTGTCCTCGACGGGAACGGCACGCAGGGCCAGGTTCAGGTAGTCGCGTGCCGGCATCTCGCCGTCGCGCGTCATATCCCACGCGGAGGCCATGACGACGCCGCGGGTCAGCGAATCCGTGAACTTGGTGATGTTGGTGATCGCGAAGGCCAGGGACTCCTCGTCAAGGCGGACCTTGGCGTAGCCGAGGTCTCCGTCGTTGACGAGGATGAAATCCGGGCGAGCGATGCCCGCAGCAGCCTCGATCACCGTGGACGCGCCGTCAATGTCGAGCTCCTCGCGGAAGACCTGGGCCAGCGTCCCCTCTTCGGTCAGCGAGTAGCCGGCCACACCCATGCGGTGCGGGCGCAGCGAGGCGCCCTCGGAGAAGGCTTCCTGCGTGATCTCGAGGCGCTCGATCGTGCCGTCCTCAGAGGTCGTGACGACCGGACGCAGGAGGGTGACGCCGGCTTCCTCCAGCCACACCTTCGACCACGACGCCAGGTCGCGGCCCGAGGCAGCGGCCAGCTCGGAGAGCAGGTCGTCCAGCGTGGCGTTGGCGTAGGAGTGCTTCGTCAGGTACTCGTGCAGACCCGCGAAGAAGGCATCGCGTCCCACGTAGGAGACGAGCTGGCGCAGCACGGAGGCACCCTTGGCGTAGGTGATGCCGTCGAAATTGACCTCGACGTCGGCGAGGTCGCGGATCTCGGCTGTAATCGGGTGGGTCGTGGGCAGCTGATCCTGCTTGAGGCCCCAGTCCTTGCGGACCATGAAGCCCGTCCATCCTTCGGTGTACTTGGTGGCCTCGGCCAGAGCCAGGTGGCTCATGAACTCGGCGAAGGACTCGTTGAGCCACAGGTCGTTCCACCACTTCATGGTGACCAGGTCGCCGAACCACATGTGCGCGAGCTCGTGCAGGATCGTGTTGGCGCGAGCCTCCATCTGAGCCTCGGTGGGACGGGTGCGGAACACGTAGGCGTCGCGGAAGGTCACGCAGCCGGCGTTCTCCATAGCGCCCGCGTTGTACTCGGGCACGAAGATCTGGTCGTACTTGGTGAAGGGGTAGGCGATGCCGTAGGCGCCCTCGAAGAACTCGAAGCCCTGGCGGGTGATCTCGATGATCTCGTCGGCATCCAGGTGCTCAACGATCGAGGCGCGGGCGTAGACGCCCAGGTCGATTGTGCGGCCGTCGGAGGAGGTCAGCGTGGCCGTCGTGCCCTCGTAGGGGCCGGCGACGATCGCGGTGATGTAGGTCGACATGACCTCGGTGGTTGCGAAGTGGTAGATCCAGGCCTCGCCCTCTTCCTCGGGGGTGGGGGTCGGCGCGTTAGAGAAGACCTTCCAACCCTTAGGGGCCTTGACCGTCAGGGTGAAGGTGGACTTCAGGTCAGGCTGCTCAAAGGTCGTGTAGACACGGCGGGCGTCCGGGACCTCGAACTGGGAGTAGGTGTAGGCCTGTCCGTCGGCGGGGTCAACGAAGCGGTGCAGGCCCTCTCCTGTGTGCATGTACTGGCAGGATGCCTCAACCTCGAGGACGTTGTGTTCGGCAAGGTTCTCCAGCGCGATGCGGTTGTCCTGGTGCACCGAGAAGGGGTCCAGGGTATCGCCGTTCAGCGTGATCGAGTGGACGTTGTTGGACACGAGGTCGGCGAACGTGGAGGCGCCTTCGCGCGCGTCGAACTCGATGCGGGTGAATGAACCGAAGTCGGTGTCTCCGCGCGTGAGGTCCAGGGAGATCTCATAGCGGGTCACAGAGGAAATGACCGAGGCGCGCTCGGTCGCTTCCTCGCGAGTCAGGTTCAGGCCTGGCATGGGTTGCCTTTCCGTCGATGGAATGGGAGCGCTGTTGCGCTCAACATTCCTATGTTGTCATGTGTTGGGTGTGATTGCGCGGGGCGCGCCGTATTTTGTCGGCTGGGACACGCTTTTACCAGATGGTGACGCGCTGGGAGGGTTCCAGCCACATCGCGTCGCCGGGCGTCACGTTGAAGGCCTCGACGAAAGTGTCAAGGTTGCGCAGTACCTGGTTGCAGCGGAACTCAGCGGGCGAGTGGGGGTCGATCGCCAGCATCTGGCGCGCGAACTGGGGACGCGTGGCCGTGCGCCAGGCGCGTGCCCACGAGTAGAAGAAGCGCTGCGGTCCGGTGATGCCGTCGATGACGGGAGCGGACTGCGGGGTCAGCCCCTGCTCGGCGAGCGAGGCCGCCCATGCCTTCCACGCGATGGTCAGTCCGCCGAGGTCGCCGATGTTTTCGCCGATCGTGAGCGCGCCGTTGACGTGGGGGAGCGTGCGTTCGTCGCCTTCCTCCGATTCCTCGCCCTGCTCGAGGAGGATGGCCGGTGTGAGCGCGTCATACTGCTCAATGAGGGCGTGCGTGCGCTCTTCGAAGGCGGCGCGGTCCTCATCCGTCCACCAGTTCGACAGGTTGCCCGCCCCGTCGTAGCGCGAGCCCTGGTCGTCGAAGCCGTGTCCGATCTCGTGGCCGATGACCGCGCCAATCGCGCCGAAGTTCACCGCGTCGTCGGCTTCGGTGTCGAAGAACGGAGGCTGAAGGATCGCGGCTGGGAAGACGATCTCGTTCTGCGTGGGGTTGTAGTAGGCGTTGACGGTCTGGGGGGTCATGTACCACTCGTCGCGGTCCACCGGGCGGCCAAGCTTGGCCCATTCGCGGTCGGTGGCGTGAGCGTTAGCGGCGCGCACGTTCTCGACGATCGTCGCCTCCGGGTCCAGGTGCAGCGTCGAGTAGTCGCGCCACTTGACGGGGTAGCCGATCTTGGGATTGAAGGTCGCGAGCTTGTCCAGCGCTTTCACCTTGGTGTCCTCGCTCATCCAGTCGAGGCCTCGGATCGACTCGCCGTAGGCGTCGAGGAGGCGGCGCACCAGGGCGTCCATCGCTTCCTTGGCGTCGGGCGGGAAGTGGCGGGCGACCCACGCGCGGCCCATGGCCTCGCCCAGGTAGGCCTCGATAAGTCCGAGGGCGCGCTTCCAGCGCGGACGAAGCTCCTCCGTGCCGGACAGGGTACGGCCGTGGAAGTCGAAGTTCTCGTTGACGAAATCGCTCGACAGGAGCGACGCGTGGCAGTCGATCACCGAGGCACTCAGCCATTCCTTGAGCACGGACAGGTCGGTGTCGGCCCACAGGGCGGCGGCAGCCGACAGGAAGTCGGGCTGGTCGACGTTCATGACGAGGCCGGCGACGGGCATGCGCGCGCCCTCCGCCCACGCGTCCCAGTCGAAGCCTGGAGCCAGGGTGGCAATCTCCTCCCAGGGGGTCGGGTTGTCGGAGAGCAGCGGGTCGCGGTTGCTTACGGAATCGCGGTGGTGGGAGGCGATCGCGGTTTCCAGGTCCATGATGCGCGCGGCCGCACCCTCCGGGTCTGCCATACCGGCGAGGCTAAGGAGGCGGGCGGTGTGCGCGACGTAGGCCTCGCGGATCGGCGCGTAGTCGTCCTCGCGGTAGTAGGCCTCGTCGGGCAGGCCGATGCCGGACTGGACGAGGGAGACCATGTAGCGCGAAGAGTCGTGCGGGTCAGTGCCCACGTATGCGCCGATGAGGCCTCCGATGCCCTCGCGCATGAGGCGGCCCATCTCGCGGGCGAGCTCCTCGTGGGTGGTGCAGGCGTTGATTGCGTCGAGGTCGGGGCGTAGGGGAGCGGCACCGGCTTCTTCGATGGTGTCCTCGTTGAGGAATTGAGTCCACAATGTGGCGATGCGGTGCGCATCCGGATCGTCCAGTGTGCCATCGGCTGCGTCCTGGGCGATTGCGCGCGCGTACTTCTCGGATGCGTCGCGCAGCGTGTGGAACGCCCCGTCCATGGGGCGGTCCGCGGGGATCGTGTGGGTCCCCAGCCACGTGCCGTTGACGTGGCGATAGAAATCGTCCTGCGGGCGCACCGTCGAATCGATGTTCGCGGTGTCGAGGACTCGGGCGAGCAGTGTGTTCGTCATGCCTTAACTCTAGGGGGAGAGGTGGGGGTCGCGTGGGATGAGCGTCCATGGGACAGGCATCGCCCGTATTTTCGTGATGAGCATGGGACGTAATTCGTCATTTTCTCGCGGAATTGTGCGGGGGAGTGCGGATGTCAGTTTGATGCACCCCCGTCGTGCACATATGTGCACAGCGGTGTGTACATTCGTGCAAAAGGGGTGTCTAGGGGCATGATGGAGAGAGCAATGAGGCACTTCCTCATCAAGAGGTGAAGGGATTTTTAACGGTGAAGACACTTCGCACTGACGTGTGTGTCATTGGTGGAGGATCCACCGGTGCCGGCGTCGTCCGCGACGTCGCCATGCGCGGCTTCTCAGCCGTCCTCGTCGACCGGGCGGACATCGCTCAGGGAACCTCCGGTCGCTTCCACGGTCTGCTCCACTCGGGCGGCCGCTACATTGCGTCCGATCCTGAGTCGGCCACCGAGTGCGCCGAAGAAAACGAGATCGTCAAGCGCATCAACGCCAACGCTGTCGAGGCCACCGGAGGCCTCTTCGTCGTGACCGCCCACGACGATGAGGAATACGCGGATCAGTTCCTGGCCCGCGCAGCGGCTGCAAAGGTGCCCGCCGCAGAAATCTCCATCGCCGAGGCGCTGCGTCGCGAACCCCGCCTGGACCCGCGCATCAAGCGCGCCTTCGAGGTCCAGGACGGCACGGTCGATGGCTGGCAGATGACCTGGGGAGCGATTCGCTCCGCGCAGGCGTACGGGGCGCAGGTCCTGACCTACCACCGCGTCACATCCATCGAGCGCGAAGGTGAGCGCATCAGCGCCGTCATCGTCCATGACGAGCGCGGGGGTGAGGACGTGCGCATCGAGTGTGGCTTCGTCCTCAACTGCGGCGGCCCCTGGGCCGGACAGATTGCCGCCATGGCCGACTGCCACGGAGTCGACGTCGTCCCCGGCGCCGGCATCATGATCGCCATGAACCACCGGTTGAGCCAATCGGTCATCAACCGCTGCGTGTGGCCCGCCGACGGCGACATCCTCGTGCCCGACCACACCGTGTGCATCATCGGTACGACCGACCTCAAGGCTGACGACCCGGATCGCCTCTCCATCCCCGCCGACCAGGTCCAGCAGATGCTGGACTCCGGCGAGGCCATGGTCCCCGGCTTCCGCAAGTCCCGTGCCGTGCACGCCTGGGCCGGTGCGCGCCCCCTCATCAAGGACTCGCGTGTGTCGGCGACCGATACCCGCCACATGGCGCGCGGCATGAGCATTATCGACCACAACACGCGCGACGGCGTCTACGGCATGCTCACCATCGCGGGCGGCAAGCTCACTACCTACCGCCTCATGGCCGAACGCATCGTGGACATCATGTGCGAGGAGATGGGCGAGAAGCGCGCCTGTAAGACCGCCGACGAGGCCGTTCCTCCCGCCAAGGAAGAGCGCCTGTACACGATCGGCCACCGCCTCGACAACGTCGAATCGCGCAACGAATCCCCCTCCCACGAGCAGATCATCTGCGAGTGCGAGATGGCCACGCGCGCCATGCTCGAAAACGTCATGGACACCCTGCCCAAGGGGCAGCTCGATGACGTGCGTCGCCAGATGCGCCTGGGGATGGGCCCCTGCCAGGGCGGATTCTGCTCCCAGCGCGCCGCTGGCATCGCCCACGAGCGCGGAGATATCGATTCGATGCGCGCCAACTCCCTCCTGCGTCTCTTCCTGAAGAACCGCTGGATCGGCCTGTGGCCCATCATGTTCGGCAAGCAAGCCAGGCAGGCCGCACTGGACGCCTGGATTCACGAGGGCACGCTCGACGTCGAGCACCTGCCCGCACCCAGCGAGGAGGTTGTTCGATGAGGGACGTCGTCGTTATCGGCGCTGGCCTGGCAGGCCTGGCCGCAGCAATCAAAGCAGCCGACGCGGGACTGAGCGTCACCCTCGTAACTAAGGGCGTGGGTGGCATCCAGCTCGGCACGGGCACGGTCGACATCCTCGGCTACCGCCCCGAGCCGGTCGAGGCACCCCTGGAGGCTCTGGAAGGCCACGTAGCCTCCCGCCCGACCCACCCCTACAGCCACGTCACCCCCGACTTCGTCGGCGCATCCGTCGCATGGCTGCGTGACCTCGTCGGCGCGGACGCCCTCATCGGCGATGAGACCCGCAACGCGCGCATCCCCACCGGCGTTGGCGCGCTGCGCCCGACCTGCCTGATCCCGCCCTCGATGGAGGCCGGCATTCCCCAGGCGGGCGCCCGCTACGCCATCGTTGGACTGACGCGCTTCAAGGACTTCTACCCCGGCCTCGTTGCCGAGAACCTGACACGCCAGAACGGCCCCGACGGCGCCCCCATCAATGCCCGTGCCCTCAGTGTTGACTACGTCGTGCGCGAGGGTGAGGTCGACTCGACCGGCACCAACCACGCGCGCAGCCTCGACCACGAGGAGAACCGTGCGCGCCTGGCAGACCAGATCCGCCCCCTCCTCCAGGATGGCGAGATCGTCGGCCTGCCCGCCGTCCTCGGCCTCGACGACCCGAATGCCTGGCGCGACCTCGCAGACAAGCTCGGCCACCCCGTTTTCGAGATCCCGATCCAGCCCCCGTCGGTGCCCGGCATGCGCCTGAACGCCCTGCTGACCCGCATCGCCTCCGACAAGTGCCGCGTCATCCTCGGATCCCCAATCAAGGCCGTGCACACGGCAGATGGACGCGTAAGCGCCGTCGAATACGCCAGCGCGGGACGCTCCACGATCGTGGAAACCCGATCCCTCATCTTGGCCGCTGGCGGCTTCGAATCCGGCGCCCTCGACATGGACTCCTACGGCACCGTGCGAGAGACCATCTGCGGGCTGCCCGTCATGGGCGCCTCCGGACAGCTCCTGCACGCCGACTTCTGGGGCGAGGACCAGCCCCTCTTCCTGGCCGGCCTCGCCGTCGACGACAACATGCGCGTCCTGAACGAGGAAGGTGCGCCCGTGTGCCCGAACCTGTACGCGGCCGGAGGCAACCTGGCCGGCGCCACCCGCTGGCGCGAAAAGAGCGGCGAAGGAATCGCGCTGGCCAGCGCGCTCGCGGCCGTCGACTCGATCGTGGAGGACCTGAAATGACCCTGGAAATGTCAACGCTGATGGGACCGGGCGTGGAGGAAGAAGACGTCTTCGCCCTCACCGGTGACGCTGCGCTGCGCGCCAGCCTCGACTCGTGCGTCAAGTGCACGATCTGCGAGACCCAGTGCCCGGTTATGCGCGTCACCGACCTGTTCGCCGGCCCCAAGTACTCCGGCCCGCAGGCCGAGCGCTTCCGCAAGGACGGGCAGATGGTGGACAAGTCCATCGACTACTGTTCCTCGTGCGGCACCTGCTCGCTCGTGTGCCCCCAGGGCGTGAAGGTCACCGAGATCATCCACCACCGCCGTACCGCCATGAAGGAAGCGCACGGCATTCCGCTGCGCGACCGCCTCATCGGCCGTACCTCCCTGATCGGCACCATGATGACCCCGGTTGCCCCCATCGCGAACTGGGCGCTCGACGTCAAGCCGATTCGCCTGGCCATGGAGGCCGTCATCGGCGTGCACCGCTCGGCCCCCATGCCGCGCGCGTATGGTCGCACCTTCGAGTCCTGGTTCAAGAAGCACAAGCCGCTGGCGAACTCCGGCACGCGCGGCCAGGTGATCTTCTTCCACGGATGCGCCGGCCAGTACTTCGAGGTCGAGACTTCGATTCACTCGGTCATGGTGCTCGAGCACCTGGGTTACGAGGTCCTGGTTCCCAAGCACGGCTGCTGCGGCCTGGCCCTGCAGTCCAACGGCCTGTACGACGATGCGCGCAAGTACGTCTCTAAGCTGACCAACGACCTGCGCAGCGTCAACCGCGATGCCCCGATCATCTCCGCGTCGGGCTCGTGCGGCGGCATGCTGCGCCACGAGGCCCATGAGATCCTCGAGATGGACACCCCGGAGCTGAGGGATGTGGGTTCCCGCACGTGGGATATCAGCGAGTTCTTGCTGTACCTGTACGACAAGGGCGAACTGGACACGAACTTCCAGCGCATCGACGTCACCATCCCGTACCACGCTCCGTGTCAGGTGAAGTCCCAGGGTCTGGGCAAGCCTGCGATCGAGCTCATGAGCCTGATCCCCGGCGTCACCGTCAAGGATTCCGAGCAGCCCTGCTGCGGTATCGCGGGCACGTACGGCATGAAGAAGGAGAAGTACGCGATCGCCCAGGCCGTGGGCGCCCCCGTCTTCGACTTCATCAAGCAGGTCAACGCCGAGCTGGCCGCCTGTGACACGGAGACGTGCCGCTGGCAGCTGCGCACAGCCACCGGCGCGAACGTCGTCCACCCGATCTGGCTGATCCACAAGGCATACGGCCTGCCCAACGGCTGAGACATCAGCGACTATCCCCGGGCGCGCACGACGGTGCGTACCCGGGGACATTACTGTTGAGGAATGAACACTTCTCGCCGCGTCGTCGTCACTGGAGCCTCCACCGGAATCGGGCAGGCCACCGCCCGCCTGTTGGCGCAGAGGGGGTGGAGGGTTGTCGCCGTGGCCCGGCGCCGCGAGCGCCTGGAGGCCCTCGCCGCTGACATTGGCTGCGAATACTGGGCGGCTGACCTCACCGACGAAGCGCAGGTGGAGGAGATGGCCGCACACATCCTGGAGGGTGGCCCCGTGGATGCGGTCGTCAACAACGCTGGAGGAGCCATCGGCGTGGACCGGGTCGCGGAGGGAGATCCGGCCAGGTGGAGCGCAATGTTTGAGCGCAACGTGCTCACCGCCCTGCACTGCTCGCGCGCCTTCCTGCCGGGGATGCGCGAGCGCGGGGGAGATCTCGTATTCCTGACCTCGACCGCCGCCCACGACACCTACCCGGGAGGCGGCGGCTACGTGGCCGCCAAGCACGCCGAGCGCATTATTGCGAACACGCTACGCCAGGAGCTGGTGGGCGAGCCCGTGCGCATCATCGAGATCGCGCCGGGCATGGTGCGCACCGAGGAGTTTTCCCTCAACCGCCTCGGCTCCCAGGAGGCCGCCGACCGCGTCTACGAGGGCGTTGCCGCCCCTCTCGTCGCCGAGGACGTCGCCGAGGCGATCGTGTGGACCCTAGAGCGTCCCTCCCACGTCAACATCGACTCGATGATCGTGCGCCCGGTGGCTCAGGCGACGAATACCCTCGTGGTCAGGAATACCGCCGTAGAGTAGGGCGCTTGCGCTCACAGCATGGAACGAGGCCGGGGTCGGACGCGTGATGGGGTACGCGTTGCGGTCCCGGCCTCGGGTCTCTTACACGCTCCAGGCGAGGATGACGTGTTTGCCACCGGCGATGCCCGTGGCCTTTGTCAGCTGCGTGGCCTCGCCTCCGCCAACAGGCGTTGAGTAGAGCTGGTAACTTATGTCGTCTTCGAGCTTTTTGAATGGAGCCAAGAGCGCCATGCGCGTGCCGTCGGGGCTCAGTCGCAGGGTCTTGACGATCTCGTGAGTGCCGTCGAGGTTCGGCAGGCTCACCTTCGTCCACTCCTCGATGTGCAGGGACTTGTCGGACTCCGTCGTCTGCGAGAGCAGGTCTCCCTTCTTGGAGTACGAGCGCGACCACGTCGGAACAGGGATCAGACCGTTGAGGAGGGTAAAGGAACCGTCGGTCGACGCGGCCGCGGACGAGGAACCGGCGCTCGCGGCGGGCGTGGAGGGAGAGGAGGTGGCTCCGCAGGTGCTGAGGGCGAGTGCGGTTGCCGTGGCAAACAGGATCGTGGGGCGCGCTTTGATGGACATGTGGCACCTCTTGAGCGTGATCGGCGGGTGTTGAACGTTGCAGGATAGTTGTGAGCTGACAAATTGATTCACCTCCAAAAAGTGATGTACGACACTTATATATTCATAGTGTTTTCACAGTTTCACCATAACGTCCGCTTATGTGTCGTCCCTAATCTGCGAAGCAATGATGAACAGATCAGCAGAAAGGAGCGTCCCCTTGGCGGACGACAACAAGAACCTGGCAGGTGACACCGAGCGCACCTCGATCCTGCCTCAGTCGGAGGCGCAGGCCACGGAGCAGACCGAGGTCCTGCCCGCGCACGTGGCGCAGGCGGAAACGGTGCAGATGCCTCCCGTCGCCCAGGAGGAAACCAGCAAAGCGTTTGCTGGCACGCCCCTGGAGTCGGTCGCGGGGGCTTCTGTCGATGACCATGCCGGTGACGAGGCCGTGGCGGCTAGCGTCGCGACGCTCGAGCCTGCATCGAAGAGGACCTCGTGGAGCAAGCGTGCAGCTATCGCCGGCGCCGCAGCTGCGGTGCTATCCGTCGGCTTCGGTGCGGGCATCATCACGCATGCAGCCGTCATGGGCGATGGTCAGGACTTCTATGAGCAGGGCTACGAGGACGGTGTCAGCGACCAGGGCTACGGCGACGAGGACGAGGAATTCGGCCCCGGCAATGGTCAACAGGGTTCGGGTAACGGCCAGCAGCGTGGCCCTGGCGGCCAGCAGGGATGGGGTAGCGGCCAGCAGCAGGGGCCGGGCGGTGAGCAGGGCGATACCGGCAGCACCCGCCCGGGACCTCCCCCGGAGGGAGGCCGAGGCCCCGGCAGCAAGAATGGAAGCCAGGGCAGTGAGGACTCCTCCACCCAGGGCGAAGGAACGACCGCCAGCTGAGCGATGAGGGCGCGCGAGACACAATCGGTCTCGCGCGCCCTTCATGCGAGTGTGGCCGCCAGGGTCGAGACTGTCACGCACACGAGGAGCGCCGCAAAGACCAGGCCGAGCACCCGATTCGAGACTCTCTTGGTGAGCTTGGCTCCCACGATGCCGCCTCCCATCGACGCCGCGGTGAACAGCGCGACCATGACCCCGGCCTCGGCGGTGATCGTCAGCGTGCCCGCGAGAGTGCGCGAGGCCAGCCCGAAGGCGGCGGTGATGACCATGACCAGCAGGGACGTCGCGGAGGCCCGCTTCATCGGGTACCGTAGCGCCAGGTGCAGCGCGGGCACGATCGCGAACCCGCCGCCGACGCCGAAGAATCCCGTGAGGAAACCCGTCAGCGTCGCCAGGGCGACGACGCGGAACACGGTCGTGAGCGTCCAGGTGCCCTTGTCGACCTTGGTATCCCCGGCCTCGTCAGAAGAGGACGAGGCAGATGGGCGCATCTGGGAGTGCACCATGAAGACCGCGACCGCTCCCAGGAGAGCGCAGAAGGAGAGCATGAGGGCACGCGCCGAAATGAGCGGGCCGAGCGCCGAGCCTGCCCACGTGCCCACGAGGCCAGCCAGGGCGAAGAGAGCGCCCTCGCGCCATGCGACGTTCCCGCTGCGAGCGCGCGTCGCCAGCGAGATAGCGGCCGTCAGCCCCACGATGATGAGGGACAAGCCCGTTGCCTGGTGGGGATCCTGCCCAAGAATGTAGACGAGGATCGGCACCGACAAGATGCCGCCTCCCGCGCCGAGCGAGCCGACGACGATGCCGACGAATGCGCCGATGAGGAGCGCTTCAACAATCATTGGTCATTTCCGAATAGATGTGGTGAGAGATAGTCCAAGGGAGGATGAAACCGCGGGGTCCATGATGTCCGAGGCCGGCCTGCCCGCCGCGATCAGCATGCCCATCGCGCGCAGGGCAGGGGTGGCGTGTTCATAAAACGCCCGGTACCCCTCGCACAGGTAGTTATGTGAGGACTCGCCGCGTCGCACGAAACGGTCTTTCGGGCATCCTCCCCAGCACAGCCGCAGGTGCGGGCACGCGCGGCATTCGTCATCCAGGCTGGGCTTGAGGCGAGCGAAGTCACGCATCTTCTCCGAGGCCGCCAGCTGCGTGAAGGACGAGGAGTTGATTGAGCCGACCAACCAATCCGGCTCCACCCAGTGATCGCAGGCGTACACGTCGCCGTTGAACTCCATCGCCATGTTCGCCCCGCACTGGGGCGCATGCACGCACACCGTGGCCGAGCCAAACATGGCCGACAGGGTCGAATCCACGTCCTGAATGAAGACCTCGCCGACGTCGGCGGACAGCCACTGGTCGAACACCTCGCACAGGAAACGCCCGTAGGAAGCAGGGGATGTGGAACGGCTGGTGACGCAGTCCCCGTCCTGGCGGTACAGGAGCGCCGAGGTCCCGGAGCGCCAGCCGCGCTCGGCCTGGGCCAGGTCGGCGGCGCGCACGCGCTCGACGATGGGGATGAACTGCAGGTAGCGGGCCCCCAGATCGTCGCGGAAGTAGCGGTACACCTCCTCCCCGTGCTCCTCGTTGGCGGCGTTGACCGTGCACAGAATGTTCGTCTCCACGCCTGCGCGAGCGAGTGCCTCCCAGCCGCGCACAACCATCGCGTGTGTGCCCCGCCCGCCACGGTTGACCCGGTAGGCGTCGTGCAGGGGAGCAGGCCCGTCGATGGACACGCCCACGAGGAAGTCATGGTCCGCGAAAAAGCTGGCCCAGTCGTCGGTCACCAGCGTGCCATTGGTCTGCAGTGCGTGACGCACACGCTGGGTGGGGCGACGGTAGCGCTCACACAACTGAATGAGGCGCTCAAAAAAAGGCAGGCCACGCAGGGTCGGCTCCCCGCCCTGCCACAGCATCGTGACCTCGCCGTCGGGGCTCGATTCGAGGAACGCCTCGACGTAACGTTCCAAGGTCTGCTCGGACATAGTCTGCGCCGCTGCGTCGTAGAGCAGCTCCTTGGACAGGAAGAAGCAGTACTGGCAATCCAGGTTGCAGGCTGCCCCCGTCGGTTTGGTGACGACGGAGAAGGGGATCGAGCGCATCACGGCCTACCCCCGTGATCGGTGCGCACCTCCATCGACGAGGCCGGCCCCACCTCCAGGGGTGAGCCTTCCTCGGGGAGGCGAGCGGCTGCGGTGTCCTCCTCAAAGGGACGGGCGGCGATGTACGCGCTTGCCTGAGCAGCACCCAAAGGCCCGAGTGATGCCCCCACGACGTCGATGTCCCACTCCATGACGGGAATCAGCTCCCTATGCATGGCGGCCGCGATGTCGGATCGCAGGGAGGGAAACGCGTCGACGATTTCGCCGGCCACGATGATGGCCCGAGGGTTAATGAGGAGCGCGGCCGAACCCAAGACATAGCCGACAGCCTGGGTAGCCCGCTCCAGGGCCTCGCGCGCACGCGTGTCGCCGGACAATACGGCGGCCCGCAGCTGAGCAATATCGGCGACGCCCGCGCGCTCGCACAGCGCCGGGACGGATGCCAGTGTTTCGAGGCAACCGCGCTTGCCACAGGCGCAGGGTGAGTCATTGGCGCCCACCGTCATGTGCCCGAGTTCCCCGGCCAGCCCTCCTGCCCCGCCAACGAGGCGAAAATCGGAGACGACGCAGCCGCCCACGCCCCCAGATAGACGCAAGTAGATGAACGAAGACATGTCCGCGCCCGCGCCCCACAGGGCCTCCGCGAGCGCCGCCATGCGCACGGTGTTGTCGACGATCGGGAGAGGAGCCCACCAACGACGCGTGAGCTCGCTGAGCTCCTCCATGGTCGGGTACGCGTCCGAGGAGAGCCTGGCGTTACGCCCCATCGGAATGGGAACCCCCACGCCCACCGCGCGCACCGTCGAAGTGTCGATTCCTTGACGGGCCGCGCTCGCGGCCAGAGCCTCGCAGGTTTGCTCGAGAGAGAGCTGGAGGGAGGGAGAGGCGGGGGAGATGATATGAACGGCGGCCAGGACGGTGCCGGCGCGCGAGAGCATGACGCCCGCGCACGACGTGCGCGTGACGTTCAGGCCGACGCAGTGTGCCGCCGATGAGTTGAGGGTGAGGAGCTGGGTGGGCCGGCCTCGTCCGGGGGCGTTCGTGCGCACGGGCGTCACCGATCCCTCGTCGAGGAGGGTGGTGAGCGCGCGCCCCAGGTTCGTGCGTGAGGTGTCGAGGGCCTCGCACAGCTGGGAGCGCGTTGCGGGGGCTTTGGCCAGGTGGGCGACGATGCGGTCTTCGAGGGTGGGCAGTGGTCTGCGTGTGGGGTAGTGCATGCCTCTCCTTCCCGGCGCTTCGTCGTTGGTGTCCGCTCGGGGCGCTTCGGCCTCGTTGACAGCTTCTATGATACGCGTCACTGTGTGGGGTGTGCAGGGCGCGCGTTGGCCTCGGCGGCGGGATCATGCGTGTCCTCCCGCCGCCGAGGCAGGGGCTTAGTCGCTCGTGACCTCGTCGAGGTCGGAGCGAGCCGTGTTCACCAGCGGGATGTCGAAGTCCGTCATCGCCGCCATCCACTTGGCGAAGGAGTGATCCCCGCGCTCACGCAGCTGCAGGTACAGGTTCGTGGCCAGCTCCCTGCGGATCTCGTCGTAGACGGGCACGGTGTACACGTTGTTCATCTCCGCCGGATCGAGTCGCAGGTCGTAGAGCTCGTTGATCGACTCGGGGTTGATGACGAGCTTGAAGTCCCGCGTGCGCAGCATGCGCTGCTGGAGGGGGAAGTGGTGGCCGTGGAACTCGCACACGATGTCCTCGCGCCAGCCTTCGACCTGTCCGCCGCGCGTCAGATCCACGATCGAGCGGCCGTCCTCCACGAGCGAGGTGTCCAGGCCCGCGATGTCGAGGACCGTGGCCGGCAGATCGATGAGGGAGACGAATGCGTCGGAGCGTCCCACGGTTGAGACGCCGGGGATGTGGGCTATGAAGGGGACGTTGTAGATGTCGTCGTACATCATCGGGCCCTTGTCGTTGAGGCGGTGTGAACCCGTGAATTCACCGTGGTCCGCGCAGAAGAAGACCGCCGTGTCGTCCAGGATGCCCAGCTCGCGCGCCACGTCCATGATGCGCCCTATCTCGAAGTCGATCATGGCCGTGTAGCCCCAGTAGACCGCGATGAGCTTCTTCCACTGCTCGTTCGTGAACGAGGACGTGGACCAGTAGGTCGCGTAGTTCTCCTGGATCGGGGGCTTGCCGATGAGGGAGTCGCCGAAGTTTTCCGGCAGCTCGACGTCGTTTGGATCGATGAGGTCGAACCACTCGTCGGGCAGGAAGTAGGGCAGGTGGGGGCCGAAGAAGTGCACGTCGAGGCAGAAGGGCTGCTTCGAGTCCTTCCAGTCGGCGGCGTACTCGCGAAGCTTCTCGATCGCGCGGTCCGCCAGGAAGCGCTCGAAGGTGGCTTCCTCGGGCTGGTCGAGGCGTGCGGCGATGATGTGCCCGTCGCGTCCGCCGGGCAGCTTGCCGCGCCACAGGTCGTGCGCGCGCACCGGTGGGAGGTTGTTGGCCTCGAGCCAGGCGACATACTTCTCGTTGGCGACCGGGTTTTCGGCGCCCCAGTATGTGTCGTCGTCCGCGCCGAACTTGTCAGGCAGGTTGTAGCCGCAGTGGTACTTGCCGACGATGCCGACGTTGTAGCCGGCGTCGCGCAGTTCCTGCGTGTACGTCCACGTGCCCTCGGGGATCGAGACCTGGTAAGCGATATTCCATTCGGGGTTGGCCAGCACCTGGTGCTTGCCCGGGCGCTTGCCGGTCAGCAGGGAGGCGCGAGCCGGCGTGCAGATAGCCGTGGGGGTGAAGCAATGGGTGAAGGCGAAGCCCGATTCGCCCATCGCGTCGATGACGGGAGTTTGCGCGTGGGGGTTGCCCAGGCAACCGATCGTGTCGGTGCGGTGCTGGTCGGTCATGATGACCAGGACGTTGCGCACGTTGTTGGGAATGTCCCGAGTCGTATTAGTCATTGCAGTGCCTTTTTGTCGTTGAAATCGAAGGGGAGAGCGCTCACTTCTGGGCGACTACCTTGTCCATGTCTTCAAGCTCGGCGCCGCTGGTCTCGGTGAGGAACTTCGCTGTGAAGATGACCGCGAGGACACCGAAGGCGCAGTAGATCCAGTAGGTGCCGGCCGGCGACCAGGCGATGAGGAAGGGGAAGAGGAGGACGACCAGGAAGTTGACGAGGAAGTCGGCACCCGACGCGAGCGACATGGCGCCGCCGCGGATCGAGTTGGGGAACATCTCGCCCATGACGATGGAGAAGATGGGGCCCCACGAGGAGGTGAATCCGAGCAGGAACATGCACAGGGCCGCGACCGCCAGGAATGCCAGGACGGGGGAGTCCGCGACATCCGGCTTGCCGTCGATGGTGGGGGCGACCGTGAAGACCGTCGCCACGATGCCGAGCGAGACGAAGATGAGGGTGCCGCCGTAGATCAGCATGCGCTTGCGGCCCACGCGGTCCACCAGCATGATGCCCGACAGGACGCCGACGATCTTGAATGCGGTGATGAGCAGGGTCTGGGCCAGGGCCATCGACTCGGTGAAGCCGACGGCGGCGAACAGGGAGTTGGAGTAGAAGAAGACGCCGTTGATGCCGGTGAGCTGCTGGAAGGCTGCGATCGCCATGCCGACAAACACGAGGCCTCGCCACTGCGAGGACAGGATCTGTCCGATCGAGAGCTTCGCGCCGCCCGTGATCGTCAGGGACTGGGCGATGGCCTCGACGCGGGCCGCGGGGTCTTCCTCGCCGGACAGCTTGGCCAGGATCTCCTCGGCCTCCTTGGTGCGGCCCACGGAGACGAGGTAACGGGGAGACTCGGGAATCTTCGCCGTAAAGACGACGAAGAGCAGGGCCGGGATGATGAGGCACGCGAAGAGGACCTGCCAGGTCATGAGCCCGCCGAACGCAGGCTTGGCAGCGCCGCCCGTGATCGAGACGACCGCCGTGTTGATGAGGCCGGCGAAGAAGAGGCCCAGGATGATCGCGAGCTGGCGGAATCCGATGAGACGCCCGCGGATGTCTGCGGGCGCGATCTCAGCGACGTAGCCGGGGGCAACCGTGGTCGCCGCTCCGAAGCCGATGCCGCCAATGATGCGGGTCAGGAGCAGGAAGGGATAGCCGAGGCTACCGAGTAGGGGAGAGATGGGGCCGAGGAGGGCCTCAACAAGCAGGAAGGGACCGACCCACATGAGCGTCGTCTTACGGCCGATCTTGTCGGAGATGCGCCCCGCGGCGAGGGCACCGATCAGCCCACCGATGACACCTGCCGCGCCCGCAACGCCCTGCAGGATCGGGCCGAGCTCAAAGGTGGATCCCACGGCCTTGATGGCGGCGTTGAGGACCATGCCCTCGAATCCGTAGAAGAAGGGGCCGAGGGTGGCGATCAGAGCGAGAGTCGTTGCGTAGCGCCTCGCTTGCTTGTCGCGGGGTGTGAGTGTGGTTGTCGATGACATGTCTTCATCCTTGAAGGTGTGGTGATGCGCCCGCGCCTGCCGTGTGCGCTTCATTCACCGTACGCGCACAATTTTGTGTCCGAAGTAACGGACATAAACAGAGGTAGTGAACTGCGTCACTAAAATGCGTGCGGTTAACGCGTCTGAACCACAAACTCCGGATTCGGCGTCTGTGCCGGCGTCACCGAATCAGCCTCAATGACCAGCGCCTTCCCGCCGCGCACACGCAGCGTACCGCTCACATGCACCCAGCTATCCGCCTCAGGAGCAGGCCCAGCCCACCGCACCGCAAAACCAACCGGATACGCATCCGCCGCACAACACCAAATCGCCATACGCGCCACCGCAAAACTCTCCTCATCGGTCACGCGCGGAATCGACGCCTGGGCGCTCGCGGCCTCGGCACTGAGCACGAAACCCGTCAATTCGACGCGCTGACCATCGTGCGCGCGGCCGTTGGCGATCATCTCCTCCACCTGGGAGTAGAAGTTGTCGGTCGTGAGCTCCAGCTTCCCGCTCGACGAGGCCTGCCCCGCGCCCGCGTTCTGGCTGCCACTGCCGGTGGTAGGGTTTGCACCCCCGTTCGCTGAGTTGTCGGAATCCCCGGGGGTGTCCTCGGTCGAATCGTCGGTGTCCGCGTCGATGGTGGATCCGCCAGAGGTGGGGCGTGCGCCAATCGCGCCCGCGGCCAGCTCGGAGGGGGAGACGCGGAAGGGGAGGATGAGCAGGGCGGCAGCCAGGAGGGCGACGAGGCTGCGCGTCGTGGCCCGGTAGGAGGTGGCCGTGTCCGCGCTCTTGTGTTCGCCGGCGTCGATGCGCGCGGAGAGTGCGAGCGCGCAGGCGAACAGGCCGATGCTGGACGCGATGATGCCCAAGCGTGCCGACGGGGGCACGAAGGACGCGTAGCGGCCAGACATGGCGAGCCACAGCAGCACGCCGCCGAGGGACGCGAGAGAGAGCGACTCGAGGACGGGGGCGATGCGGTCGATGAGCTTCACGAGAGGACCCCCATCCACCAGGCGCCACCAATGACGGCGGCGGCGATGCACGTGACGGTCGCAAACAGGCGAAGCACGAACGCGCCGCGGAACTGCGAGGACAGCAGCGCCACGTTCTTCACGTCCATCATCGGGCCGTAGACCATGAACCCCATGAGTGCTCCCTGCGGCGCGAGGGAGGCCAGCGAACGCGCGATCACCGCGTCCGAAGAGGAACACAGCGACAGGGCGAAGCCCGCCCCCATCATGAGCGCCAGGGCGCCGGGAGCGGGCAGGCCCGCGAGCAGGGAAGACACCGGCCAGAACACCTGCGCCGCAGTCGAGGCGGCCACACCGCCCAGCAGATAGGGCAGGATTCGCCCGAAGGAATGGCCAGTCGCGCCAAGGATGCCAGAGAACGAGCGGTCCGGCGTCTCGCAGCCGCCGTCGCATCCGCACGAGTCCCCGTCGTGGACGTGGGCTTCCTCGCGCAGGGCGCTCGGAGGAGAAGCCAGCATCGACAGGCCTACCGACAACGCGACGATGATGCTCAGCCCAATACGTGCACCCACAATCGCCCACGAGCCGAACGCGTAATACGTTGATGCAATCACCAGGGGATTGATCGCGGGGGAAGCCAGCATGAGAGTGGTCGCCGCCGACAGGGGAACGCCCTTGCGCAGCAGTGAACGAAAGATCGGCACCGCCGAGCAATCGCAGACGGGAAGAAGGAAAGCAGCGACGAGAGCGGTCAACACGGACGCCACAGGGTTCGTCGGAAACACGCGCGCGATCAGGGCGGGGGAGACGAAGGCCTCGATGAGTTCTGCGACGAACACGCCCAGAAGCAGGAAGGGAATCGCCTGCAGGGTCATGCCCACGGCGATCGTCGCCGCGCGACCAATGGGCAGGCCCGATCCGGCCAGGGTTCCCTGCGTGGCCCACACGGCAATCAGCGCCACCAGCACAAGCGCGCCGATAAGCGCACCCCAGGGGCGCGCGGGGCTTTTCGTCTCCACTACACTCACCCCACAACTCTAGGACAGGAGCCCCACACCCCTCCGAACACTCGCCGACCACGGCCCACTAGGCCGTCGTCTACGCACGCGACAACGAGCGCTCGCAGGAGCGCTGTGTGCAGACAGACGCTCCGCCCAGTGGGCGCTCCGGAGTTTCTTCGCTACACTGGTTTTTCGCTACGATCCGGCCCGCTCCAGCGGGGTATCACCGGGGAGCATCCGGAAGAAAGAGGGCAGCGACAGCCGGCCACGGCCTCGTCCCCTCCAGTAGAACCGGACGGGAGGGCCCGACATAGCCCCAACGAAGCGGCCGCGCCCGGCGAGGGAGCGGCAAGCGGGGTGGTACCGCGCGTGCCGGCGACGCCGGTCCTCGTCCCTGTATAGGCGCGAGACGAGGACACTCATGACGAAGCACGGCTTCTACCCCCGCCACCGGCAAGACGAGGTGGACCCCAGCCCTTCCTTCCCCGCGATGGAAGAGGGCACCCTGGCGTTCTGGGCCAGCAACGACACCTTCCGCAAATCCATTGAGATGCGCGACGCCGGCGAGAATGGCTCCAACGAGTTCGTGTTCTACGATGGCCCGCCTTTCGCCAACGGCCTGCCCCACTACGGTCACCTCCTGACCGGCTATGTCAAGGACGTCGTGGGCCGCTACCAGACCATGAAGGGCCACCGCGTCGAGCGCCGCTTCGGCTGGGACACGCACGGCCTGCCCGCCGAGCTCGAGGCCCAGCGCCAGCTCGGCATCGAGGACGTCACCGAGATCACCCGCGAAGGTGGCATCGGTATCGAGGCGTTCAACGCAGCCTGCCGCTCCTCCGTCCTGCGCTACACGAAGGAATGGGAAGAGTACGTCACCCGCCAGGCCCGCTGGGTGGACTTCGAGCACGACTACAAGACGCTCGACATGCCCTACACCGAGTCCGTGATCTGGGCGTTCAAACAGCTCTACGACAAGGGCCTGGCCTACCAGGGCCACCGCGTCCTGCCCTACTGCTGGAACGACCGCACGCCTCTGAGCAACCATGAGCTCAAGATGGACGATGACGTGTACCAGGACCGCACCGACAACACGGTGACCGTGGGCCTGCGTCTCGAGACGAAGCTGCGCGAGGACTCGGCGCGCCCCGAGCTGGCCCTCATCTGGACGACCACGCCCTGGACCCTGCCCTCGAACTCGGCCGTCGCCGTGGGCCCGGAGATCGAATACTCCCTCGTTGAGGTGGCTGCCGACCACGAGGGTGTCTTCGCGGGCGAGCGCGTCCTCATCGCCACCGACCTGATCCACGCCTACGCCAAGGAGCTGGGCGAGGAACCCACCGTCGTGGCCACCTACAAGGGCTCGGAGCTGGTGGGCACCCACTACCACCCGATCTACGACTACTTCGACACCCCCGAGCGCCGCGCTGAGGCTGGCGCTCCCGGCCCCAACGGCTGGTCCATCATCGCCGCCGACTACGTGACGACCACGGACGGCACCGGCCTCGTCCACCAGGCCCCCGCCTTCGGTGAGGATGACATGTGGACGTGCATGGAGTACGGCATCGGCGTCGTTCTGCCCGTCGACGAGGGCGGCGTCTTCACCTCCGAGGTAAGCGACTACGAGGGCATGCAGATCTTCGACGCGAACCGCTACGTGGTCGCCGACCTGCGCGAGCAGGGTGGCCCGATCGCGCGCCGCGCCCCCGAGATCCGCGCCGTGCTGGTGCGCGAGAAGTCCTACGTGCACTCCTACCCGCACTGCTGGCGCTGCCGCAAGCCCCTCATGTACAAGGCCGTGTCCTCCTGGTTCGTCCGCGTGACCGAGATCCGCGATCGCATGGTGGAGCTCAACCAGGAGATCACCTGGACCCCCTCGCACACCAAGGACGGCATCTTCGGCAAGTGGCTGGAGGGCGCCCGCGACTGGTCGATCTCGCGTAACCGCTTCTGGGGCGCGCCGATCCCCGTGTGGGTCTCGGACGATCCGGCGTACCCGCGCACCGACGTCTACGGCTCCATCGCGGAGCTCGAGGCCGACTTCGGTGTGAAGGTCACGGACTTCCACCGTCCCTTCATCGACTCCCTGACGCGCCCGAACCCGGACGACCCGACGGGCAAGTCGACGATGCGTCGCATCTCCGACGTGTTCGATTGCTGGTTCGAGTCCGGTTCGATGCCCTTCGCGCAGGTGCACTACCCCTTTGAGAACCAGGAGTGGTTCGAGAACCACTACCCGGGCGACTTCATCGTCGAGTACATCGGTCAGACGCGCGGCTGGTTCTACACGCTGCACGTCCTGGCGACCGCGCTCTTCGATCGCCCGGCGTTCCGCTCCTGCGTCTCCCACGGCATCGTCCTGGGCGACGACGGCCTGAAGATGAGTAAGTCGCTGCGAAACTACCCGGACGTGGCCGAGGTGTTCAACAAGTACGGTTCCGACGCCATGCGTTGGTTCCTCATGTCGAGCCCGGTCGTGCGCGGCGGCAACCTGATCGTCAAGGAGGAGTCGATCCGCGACACCGTCCGTCAGGTGCTGCTGCCCATCTGGAACACCTACTACTTCTTCACGCTGTACGCGGGTGCCTGCAACAAGGGCGAGGGCTACGAGGCCTCGCGCATCGATCTGTCGTCGCCCGAGGCCGTGGCCGCGCTGGCGCAGATGGATCGCTACCTGCTGGCCCACACCCGCACCCTCGCCGAGGACGTGCGCGGCGCGCTTGACGGCTACGACGTGGCCGGCGCGTGCGAGGCGATCCGCGATTACCTGGACGTCCTGACGAACTGGTACGTGCGTACCCAGCGTCAGCGCTTCTGGGACGAGGATGGCGCCGCGTTTGACACGCTGTACACGGCTCTCGTGACGCTTATGGAGCTGGCGGCGCCCCTGCTGCCGCTGCTGAGCGAGGAGATTTGGCGCGGCCTGACGGGCGGGGAGTCCGTGCACCTCGTTGACTTCCCCGTCCTTGATGAGGCCGTGGCTGCCCCCGAGCTGGTCGCCGCGATGGATGAGGTTCGTTCGATCGTGTCGGCTGCCCACGCGCTGCGTAAGACGCATCAGCTGCGCGTGCGCCAGCCGCTGGCCTCGCTGCTGGTCGTGTCGGAGAACTTCGCTGCGCTGGAGCCCTTCGCGGACCTGATCGCCTCTGAGGTGAACGTGAAGTCCGTGGTCTTTTCCGCACCGCAGGACTCGGGCCTGAGCGTTCGCACCGAGCTCGCACTGAACCCGCGCGCCTTCGATCCGGCTGTCCGTAAGCTGACGAGCCAGCTGTTCAAGGCTCAGAAGTCCGGTGAGTGGGAGGTCGTGGACGGCGAGTGCCGTTTCGCCTCCGTCGAGCTGGATGGGGCGCCGCTGGTGCTCACGGGCGACATGTTCTCCGTGTCCACCTCCGTGGACGCCGCCGAGGGCCAGGTCGCGGACGTTCTGGCGTCGGGCACCTTCGTTGTGCTCGATACGGAGCTGACCCCCGAGCTCGAGGCCGAGGGCTACGCCCGCGACGTTGTGCGCGCCGTTCAGGACGAGCGTAAGAACGCTGGCCTGCACATCGCGGACCGCATCAACCTGTCGCTGACGGTGCCCTCCGAGCACGTGGCCGACGTGGAGACCTGGCGCGACATGATCGCCGCCGAGACCCTTGCTCTGTCGCTGACGGTTGAGGCCGGCGACAAGCTTGCAGTGAGCGTCGCCAAGCACTGAGTGCTGTTACTGAGACGGGCGGGCTGCGCGAAAGCGCGGCCCGCCCGTTTCTGTGAGCATCGTGTCGGGGAAGATTCCCTGGTTAGCGAGTGCCTTCCAGGTAATCGCCGTCAGACGGCAGCTTCACGCCCGCGTGGCGCAGGCGTTCCAGGTGCGGCTCGACCGAGGAGAGATACGGGGCGAGAACGGGATTCGCCTCTGGGTCCATGAAGGACTCGACGTAGTCCTCTAGTGGGAACTGCGTGGCAAAGAGCGTCTGACGCAGCTCGAGGCTGTTCACCGACTCGACGACCATCGTCGGGTCGGTGGCGCTCGTGTATCGCTTGACCCGCGGCCACCGCGTGTCCGCGATCTTCCACTGCTGCGCTGAGGGAGGCTCACCCGGGATCACGATGGGGCGTTGGCGCAGCTGTGCGCGACGCAGCGCACCGACCTGGGTGACCAGCACGTAGCTGGCCAGCGTCTCGTTGCGCGTGTCCATGGTGAACCGCCAGCTTGGGTGACGTTCGGACCAGCTGAAACGGTAGTAGCCCGACATCTCCCAGACGGTGAAGAAATCGGTGTTGTAGTTCGAGAACGAATACCCGTACCCGTATCCCTGCTGGAAGTCGGCTTTAGCGACGGAAGTATCCGAACAGATCTTTCCAATCAATTCTTCCAATTTCCCCAACATGCTCGGAGACTCCTTCGATGATGTTCTGCGTGATGAGCTCGTCGATCGTCATGGGCGCCCAGCCGCCGATCATGACTTTTTCGATGATTCGCACCTGTGGGACCTGCCCGTGGGAACCCATGTCCTCGTCGAGCAGGCAGATCTCGATGGCGACGTCCTCGGGCAACGGGTTATCGGTGAAGCGGAACTGGCGGTAAAGCTCGTTGTAGTTGGCGGGTGGCCCCGAGCGGAACTCCGAGGGAAAGATCAAGCACTTGATGATGGGCGTCAGGTTGCGCGCTCCGACGTGTCCGATGTGGTCCAGGCCATCGATGTCGAGGGCTTCGATGAACTCGTCTTTGTCGCGGAAATAGCGGTTGGTTCCCGGGATTTCGCCGTGGTCGCGGTCGTCGCGCCATTCCGGACAGATTGTGCCGGGCTGCGAGAAGCGCGAGCGCATCCAGTCGGCCGTCGAGTGAATGTACGGGTCGGTGCCTTCGGCCATTTGCAGTTCCATGGCGCCGGTTACGTCAGCTCCGCACCGGTAGCGCTCTCCGAGGCCCTGCGCCGCGTTGGGCAGCACGTCGCCTGGGCCGGGCGCGCGCGTGGGAAAAATGTGTGTCTGATGGACAGTGCGTCGCTTGTCGTCGGGCGAAGGAGTCTCTAGTTGCATCGGAACTCACTCCTCTTTCTCGGTGCAGGCGCGGGAATCGGTGGCGCCGAGGCCTCGGCCGGCGGGAGGGGAATCGGCGGTTCGGCGCCCGGTGCAGGGGCGTTGGCGGGAGTCGCGCTGTCCTGTGGTTCTGTGGCTGGCGGTGGGGGGATCGGGGGTTCGGCGGACGAGGCCTCGGACGCCTTCTCCTCCTCGGCGTCTTCGGTTTCTTCAGTAGCGTCGTCCTTGACGGGCGTGGGCACGGGCTCCTGGTACATCGCCAGCTCGATGGCGTCGACGATCGGGCACACGATCTTGTTGAAGCCCTCGTAGTCGAGGTCGTGCAGGTCGTCGTTGCCGCACCGAATACGCAGGTTGATGAAGTGCACCTGGTTGTAGAAGATGATGATCATCGGTTCTTTGACCACCACGGACTCGCCGGCGATCCCGATGCTTCGAGCCTCGGGGATGGAGAGCACGTCGGCGCGCGACTCAAGCTCGACGGACTGATCGTCCACGAAGATCGTGATGTCCGCAAAATACTCGAAGGCGGCGTAGACCGCCTGGAGCATCATCTCCCACGAGACTCGGTTCGTGAGGGTAAAGGTGGACAGGAGCCAGCCGCCGTCCTCGTGATGCCCTTCCAGGTGCATGCCTGTGTTCCTCTCGCTTCCGGGGGTGCGTTCGGTGCTCAGCCCTTCGGCAGCGTGGCCGGCGGGACGTGCATCATGATCTCGATGGAGTCCATGAACTGGCACATCGACTTGTTGAACTTCTCGTAGTCGGTGGTCTGGAATTCCTCGTTGACCCGGCCGATCGCGACGTTGACGAACGGCTTTTGGTTGAAGAACGTCAGCATGATCGGCGCCTTGAGGATGGGGGACATGCCTCGGATCATGACGCTGGAAGCCTCGGGAATAGCCAGCAGATCCTCGGGTGCGGACAAACGGAGGGGCTCGCCGTCGACCTGCACCTCGGCGTCCTGGATGTAGGGGTAGACCCCACGCACGCCCTGGGTCAGTTTCTCCCACGGCACGCGGTACGTGAGGTTGAAGCTGGATCGGATCCAGCCCGGTTCTTCGGTGAGACCTGCCAGCAGCATGGGGAATCCTTCGCGTCATTGAGGATGTCTGTGTGGTCGGCATCCTATCAGAGCGGTTGGCTCGCCCAGCATGAGGGAATCGCTCAGCGCGCGGCGTCGATTGCCGCCTTCGCTGTCTTCAGGTCGACGCCGGTGCGGTCCCGGTAGGCCTTGATGGCGTTGAGGACCCTGCCCTCGGCGATCATCTGGAGTTCGGCGGCGCTCAGCTCCGGGAAGGAGGCCGTGGTCGGGTTGGGTGCACCGGCTGGGAAGGCAGGAACTGAGGCCTGCGGTACTGCCGCCTCGGGAGAGGGGAAGGATGATCCGGCGAGGGCCGCGACTCCGGCGTCCGCGTAAGCGGTGCGCAGTCGCGCCTCGAGGGTCGCAACCTGTTCCTTGAGTCGCTGGTTCTCGGCGCGCAACTCCTCGATTTCGGATGCCTGACTAAACCACTTACCCACGTGTCGCCTCCTGAAATAGATCATCGTGAAGGCTTTCATCCTACCTGTCTTCGTCGGCGCGCTGACGACGAGCTCCCCGCGGAGAATGTGTAGGTTCGGGGGTACCCCGCCCCGGCCTCGTCAATGACGACGCGCGGACTGTGCGCGACAACGCGCCGTGACCGGCGGAACAAGCCGCCCGCCGTGCCTGGCCCGGTAAAATAGCGAAGACACTGCGAGCAGCGGAGGAAACATGGCAGGCGAATCGTTCTTCGGGCAAGACCCCACCCACGAGGATCAGCAGGGCGGCATCCCGGCCGACCTGATTCCGTACCTGGAAGCGGCCGACGAGGTCGAGGACACCGAGGCGGGGGAGGGCAGCGACCCTCAGGCTGAGGAGAGCGAACGCGAGGCTGCGCTGCGCGCCCTCGTCGAGCACTCGCTGCTGCTGGGCCCCGACCCCTCAGTCCTCGCCGAGATCGAGGGCGAGGTGGATGAGGACTTCGCCGACGATGCCGCCGAGGCACGCGACGAGCGCGCCTCCCACGAGGCCGCACTCGCGAAGGCTGAGGAGGACGTCGCGCTGGACGCCCGCGTGCAGGAGATCTACCAGTCCATCGTCGCGCGCGCACCCGAGCACGACATCGATCCCACGCTCGATCGCGTGAAGCTCGCCTTGGACATCCTGGGCGACCCGCAGAACTCCTACCCGTCGATCCACATCACGGGTACGAACGGCAAGACCTCCACGTCGCGCATGATCGACTCGCTCCTTACTGCTTTCGGCATGAAGACGGGCCGCTTTACGAGCCCGCACCTGCTCGACGTGCGCGAACGCATCTCCCTGGAGGGCCACCCGATCACGCGCGAGGGCTTCGTGCGCGCATGGGAGGACATTGAGCCCTACGTCGGCATGGTGGACGAGCGCAGCGCGCAGGAGGACGGCCCCCGTCTGTCCTTCTTCGAGGTGTTCACGATCATGGCGTATGCGGCCTTCGCCGACTATCCGGTCGACGCCGCTGTCGTCGAGGTCGGCATGGGCGGGCGCTGGGACGCCACGAACGTCATCGACGCGGGCGTCTCCGTTATCACCCCGATCGCCCTGGACCACACGAAGTGGCTCGGCTCCACGATCGAGGAAATCGCGCGCGAAAAAGCTGGCATCATCAAGCCCGGCCAGGTTGTCGTCATCATGGCTCAGGAGGAGGAAGTCCTCGACATCCTCCTCGAGCAGGCGCGCTCTGTCGACGCGATCGCCCGCGTCGAGGGCCGAGACTTCGAGGTCGTGGATCGTCAGATGGGCGTCGGCGGCCAGATGGTTACGATCCGCACGCCCTCCGCGGTCTACGAGGACGTGTTCGTCCCGCTGTTCGGGCAGTATCAGGCCCACAACGCGGCGGCGGCCCTCGTCGCCGTCGAGGCCTTCATGGGCGGGCGTGGCCTGGACGGTCGCATCGTCGAGCAGGGCCTCATGAACGCCTCCAGCCCGGGACGCATGCAGGTTGTGCGTCATTCGCCCACGATCATCGTGGACGCCGCGCATAACCCCGCGGGTGCGGCCACCCTGCGCGAGGCCGTGGAATCCTCCTTTGGGTTCGCGCGCATCGCGGGCGTGTATGCGGCGATGGGGGACAAGGACGTCGAGGGCGTCCTGTCCGAGGTCGAACCCTTCATCGATCACCTTGTCGTCACGCAGATGCCGGGCGAGCGCGCGGCTGACATCGCGCGCCTGGCCGAGATCGCCGAGGAGGTCTTCGGTCCTGACCGGGTAGACGTGCGCGAGTCGTTGGCCGACGCGGTCGATCGTGCAGCAGAGATCGCCGAGGCCGGGGCCGAGCCCGCGGATCGCAGCGGAGTTCTTGTGTTTGGCTCGGTCATGCTGGCCGGGGAAATGCTGGCCCTCGCCGGTCACAGCCCCCGCTAGGATGGAACCCAACCAGGGCGGCCGCATCGTGGCGGCCGCCACGGTTAGGATTTCGTGCTCAAAGGTGGCACGATTGATCACGTATACAAGTACAGATGAGCAATGTGCAAGGAGGCAACATGAAGAAGCTCGTCAATGACGTCCACGCCGTCGTCCGCGAAACACTCGAAGGTTTCGCCCTGGCCCACCCCGACCTCGTCGATGTCCATTACTCGCCCGACTTCGTGACCCGTCACGCCCCCAAGGCTGAGGGCAAGGTCGGCCTCGTCTCCGGTGGCGGATCCGGGCACGAGCCCCTGCACGCGGGCTTCGTCGGTGAAGGCATGCTGGATGCGGCCGTGCCCGGCGCGGTCTTTACCTCGCCCACCCCCGACCCGATCCTGGAGGCCACGAAGGCCGCCGACCACGGCGCGGGCGTGCTGCACATCGTCAAGAACTACACGGGCGACGTCCTCAATTTCGAGACCGCCGCCGAGCTGGCCGACATGGAGGATATCAAGGTTTCGTCGGTCGTCGTGAATGATGACGTGGCCGTCGAGGACTCCCTCTACACGGCGGGGCGTCGCGGCGTCGCCGGAACGATCTTCGTGGAGAAGATCGCTGGTGCTGCCGCCGAGCGCGGCGACTCCCTGGAGGAAGTTACCCGCATTGCCACCAAGGTCAACGACCAGACCCGCTCCATGGGCCTGGCCCTGGGCCCCTGCACGGTGCCCCACGCCGGCAAGCCCTCCTTCGACCTGGGCGAGGACGAGATTGAGCTGGGCATCGGCATCCACGGCGAACCCGGATACCGCCGCGGCTCCATGGAGACCGCAGACAGCCTCGTCGCCGAACTCTACGAGCGCGTGCGCGAAGACCTGGGCCTCGCCGAAGGTGAGCGCGTCGTGGCTCTCGTCAACGGCATGGGCGGCACCCCCGTCTCCGAGCTCTACATCTGCTTCCGCGCCCTCGCCGCCCTGCTGAAGAAGGACGGCATCAAGATTGCCCGCCAGATGGTCGGCAACTACGTCACCAGCCTGGAGATGCCCGGCGTCTCCGTGACCCTCATGCGCGCCGACGACGAGCTCCTCGAGCTCTTCGACGCGCCCGTGAACACGGTCGCCTGGAAGTAAGCAACGAGGCAGGACAAGGAGAAACACGATGAGCCTAGATGCAGCGTGGGCACTGCGGTGGATCGAGCTGGCCGCGGCGCAGGTCGCTGAGCAGCGCGACTACCTGGTGGACCTGGACCGAGCCATCGGAGATGGCGACCACGGCGAGAACATGGACCGCGGCTTCAAGGCCGCCGTCGAGGCCCTGGGCCAGGCCCAGCCGGGCAGCGTCGCCGAGGTCCTCAAGACGGTCGCCAAGACCCTCATGTCCACGGTCGGCGGCGCCGCCGGGCCCCTCTACGGGACCGCGTTCCTGCGCGCATCGAAGGCCGCCGGTGACGGCGAGCTCGACAGCGCGGGCGTGGCAGCGGTAATCGCGGGCGCGCTCGACGGAATCCAGGCCCGAGGCAAGGGCACCACGGGCGAAAAGACCATGGTGGACGCGTGGACGCCCGCCCTCGAGGCCGCCCGCGCGGCCGCCGAGTCCGGTAGCGATCCCGTGGCCGTCCTCGAGGCCGCCGCCACCGCCGCAGAGGTCGGAGCTGCCGCCACGGAACCCATGCGGGCCACGAAGGGACGCGCCTCCTACCTGGGAGAACGCTCCATCGGACACCTCGACCCGGGTGCCGTGTCCACCTCCCTCATCCTGCGCGCCGCCGTGCGAGCAGCGGGCGAGGCCGGCGCAGCATGAGCGTGCGCGTCTCCTTCGTCATCGTCTCCCACTCGGCCTCCCTGGCCAACGGAGTCTGCGAGCTGGCCGCCCAGATGGCCCCCGACGTGCACTTCGAGGCCGCCGGGGGCACGGACGACGGCCGCATCGGCACCTCCTACGACCTCGTGGAGACGGCCCTCGAGGCCGCCCTTGCTGCCGTGGACGGGGAGGGAAGCGGCGTCATCGTCCTGACCGACCTCGGCTCGGCCACGATGACCGTCGAATCTGTCATCGACATGAGCGACGAACCCGAGCGCGTGCGTTTCGTCGACACCTGCCTCGTCGAAGGGGCCGTCGCATCCTCAGTGCGGGCCCAGCTCGGCGAAGACCTCGACCAGGTCGCCGACGTCGCAGCCGCCCTGGCCCCCCGCGTGGACGACGTGCCCGCCCAGGAGGCGGCCAGCCCCGCTCCCGCGAAGCCCAGTGGGGCAGGGGGAGGGACCCCGGCCTCGTCGACGTGGGCGCAGGCGGACGCGGTCGTCGCGGACCCCGTCGGCCTGCACGCGCGACCCGCCGCCGCCTTCGTGCGCCTGGCGGGCACCTTCGACGCCGAGGTCACCGTCAACGGGGCGGACGGCGGGTCGGTCCTGGAGCTCATGGCCCTGGGCATCACCCAAGGTCAGAGCGTCCACATCGAGGCCAATGGGGCAGACGCCACAGCGGCGGTTGCGGCCCTGACAGATATGCTGGAAAGCGCAACTGAGCAACCCTCATCATCAAAGGAGACAATGTGAGCGCTAAGAGTGTTCTGCTGGAGCCCCAGCACCTTCTCGACCCCACCCTGGAGCACACCCTCATCGTCGTGAAGCCCGACGGCTACGCCCGCGGCCTGACCGGTGAGATCCTGCGCCGCATCGAGGCCAAGGGCTACACGATCAAGGGCCTCAAGCTCATGATCGCCTCCCGCGAGCTGCTCGCCGAGCACTACGCCGACCACAAGGACAAGCCCTTCTTCGAGGGCCTCCTGGAGTTCATGAGCTCCGGCCCGGTCGTCGCCATCATCGTCGAAGGCCAGCGCGTCGTCGAGGGCATGCGCGTCCTCATGGGCTCGACCGATCCGACGACGGCCCCCGCGGGCACGATCCGCGGAGACCTTGGTCGCGCGTGGAACAGCCCCCACATGGAGAACCTGATCCACGGCTCGGACTCTGTGGACAACGCAACGCGCGAAATCTCCCTGTGGTTCCCGGAGATTTACTGAGACACGGCTAACCTGCAAGGGTGTACCTCAAAAACCTGACACTGCGGGGCTTTAAGTCCTTCGCCAGTGCGACCACGCTCGCCCTCGAACCGGGCATTACGTGCGTCGTCGGCCCCAACGGGTCGGGTAAATCCAACGTCGTCGACGCTCTCGCCTGGGTCATGGGCGAGCAGGGTGCCCGCGCGCTGCGCGGCGGGCAAATGGCGGACGTGATTTTCGCGGGGACATCTGGGCGCGCGGCGTTGGGGCGCGCCCAGGTGGACCTGACGATTGACAACACCGACGGGCTGCTCGACATCGAGTATTCCGAGGTGACGATCAGCCGCACCCTGTTCCGCGGGGGAGGCTCCGAATACTCCATTAACGGCACTCCGGCGAGGCTGCTGGACGTGCAGGAGCTCCTCTCCGACACGGGCATGGGCCGTCAGATGCACGTCATCGTCGGCCAGGGACAGCTCGACGCGATTCTGTCCTCTACGCCCGAGGAGCGTCGCGGGTTCATCGAAGAGCCCGCAGGTGTCCTGAAGCATCGCCGGCGCAAGGAACGTGCGCTCAAGAAGCTGGCCGACATGGACGCGAACCTCGTGCGCGTCCTGGACCTGACCAACGAGATTCACCGCCAGCTGGGGCCCCTGGCTCGCCAGGCGCGGGTTGCTCGTCGCGCGTCCCTCATTCAGGCGCGCGTGCGCGACGCGAAGGCCCGCCTGCTCGCGGATGACTTGGCCTCTGCGCTGTCGAAGCTATCGGTGCTCGAGGCATCGGACGAGTCGGCCGCCGCCCGCCGGGCCTCGCTCGAGGAGCAGATTGCGGCCGCGCGCGCTGAGCTTGCGCGCCTGGAGGACGCTGAGCGCGCGTCCTCGCCGGCGCTCGAGCAGGCATCCTCCGACTGGCAGTCGCTGACCACGATCACCGAGCGCCTGCGCGGCACGCTCATGGCCGCGACCCAGAAGGTTGCGTTGAGGGCGACCCCCGAGCTGCCACCGGGCGGCGAGGACCCCGACGTGCTCGACGAGCGCGCCCGCGTCGCCGGCGCCGAGGACGCGACCCTGGCCGGTCAGGTCGAGGCCGCGCGCTCCGCGCTGATGTCCGCGACTCGTGCGCGTGAGGCCGCCGAGGACGCCGACGATTCCGCGTCCCGCGAGCTGGCCCGCGTCAACCGCGTCATCGCCGACCACCGCGAGAAGGTCGCGCGCCTGACGGGCGACGCCTCCACGGCCGCGTCTCGCCTGGAGGCTGCGATCGCCGAGGCCGACCGCGCGTGGGGCGCCTACCGCGCGGCCCAGGAGCGCGCTGAGGCCGCAGAGAAGGCCGTGCCCGTGTCGTCTGTGGGCTCTGTTGGTGTTGCTGAGGGGGCCTCGTCCGAGGAAGAAGCCAGCGGGGGAGCGGCCCGCGCACACGCCGAGGCCTCAGCCCGGCGCGACGCCGCACGCGCCCGCGTGGACGAGCTGCTCGGCGTCGAGCGCGAGGCCCGAGCCGACCGCGCGCGCTGGGAGGCGCGCCGCGACGCGCTCGAGCAGCTGCTGACCCCCGAGGACGGCACCGCAGAGCTACTGGGACGTCCCGGCGTGCTCGGCCAGGTCGCGCCCCTCCTGCACGTCACGCCTGGTTTTGAGGACGCCGTCGCCGCCGCGCTCGCCCCCTTCGCTGACGCCGTCGTCGTCGACTCCCTGGCCCGAGGCCTGGACGAGCTGGACGCTGCCCGCGCGGCAGGGCGCTCGCTGCGGCTTGTTGTAGCGTCGGGTTCTTCTGATGATCTTTCTCACGATTCCGATGACGGGATCGGTGCAGCCCGCGCCGATCTGCCCGAGGGTGCGACGTGGCTTGCCGACGTCGTTGCCTGCGAGGGGGCCGCCGCGCCGCTGGTATCCCTGCTGGACGGGGTCGTTTCGTGCTCCCTTGTGGCCGCCGCTGACGTGCTGGACATGCCCGGTGTGCGCGTAGTTGTCACGTCAGGTGGCGACGTGCTGCGCTCTTGGTCGGTGGAGGGCGGCCGCCAGGCCTCCTCTGTGCTCTCCGTGCGCGCCGACTACGAGGAGGCGTGCGCGCAGGCCGAGGCCGTCCAAGCCCGCATGGCCGATGTGTCTGAGCAGCTCAGCGAGGCAAACGCGAACCTGGACCGCTGCATCCGCGAGGCAAACGACGCCCTGAAGGCCCTGCGCGAGGAGGACGCGCAGCGCGCCAAGGAAGCCCAGGAGCTGGCCCGCGCCCAGTCGGCCGCGCAGGCCGCCCGAGCTGAGGCCGAGCGCGCCCACGACGTGGCCCGCCGCGCCGACGAGCAGGTCACGTGGGCCCGCGAGCAGGACGTTGGCGCACGCGCACGCCTCGATGGCGCCGACACCGTCGGCCCACCCGAGTCCCTCGAAGACGCCCAGGCCCGCGCGGACGCAGCCTCCCGCGCCGCACGCGAGGCCCGCGAGGCCGAAAACGAGGCACGCCTATCACTGCGAGCCCTCGAAGAACAATCGCGGCGCGCCGCCTCCCGCGCCCGCTCCCTGCGCCAAGCAGCCGCCGCCGAGCGCGAGGAGCGCGCCCGTTACGCCCGGCGCGAGGCCGCGCGCAAGACGGAGCTGGCCACGGCCTCGGACGTGGAGGCCGCAGCCCGCGTGGCCCTCGAGGCAGCCGAGCGTGCCCTCGCTCAGGCCGTCGCCGAGCGCGACCGCCTGAGTGAGCGGCGCTCCCAGGTCTCCCAGGAGGTCTCGGACGCCCGCCGCGCCCTGGACCGGCTGAGCGCGGAGCTGTCGGAGGCCACGGCCTCGGCCCACCAGGGGCAGATCGCCGCCGAACAGACGCGCCTGCGCGTCGAGGACCTGCAGCGGCGCGCCCTGGAGGAGCTGTCCCTCGAACCCGAGCAGCTGCTCGCCGAGTTTGGCCCCCAGACGCTGGTGCCGATGCTGCCGCTCGACCCCGACCAGGTTGAGAAGGCCGCGGCCGCCGAGCCGAGCGCCTACGTGCGCGCCGAGCAGGAGCGAGCGCTCGCCAAGGCGCAGAAGGACCTGGAGAAGCTGGGGCGCGTGAACCCCCTGGCGCTCGAGGAGCACGAGGCACTGGCATCGCGGCACAAGTTCCTGGTGGATCAGGTGCAGGACCTCAAAGCTTCGAAGGCGGACCTGCTGCGCATCGTGCAGGACGTGGATCGCCTGGTGGAGGAGGCCTTCGCGTCGGCGTTCGCCGAGACGCGCGAGCAGTTCGAGCACGTGTTCGGCGTGCTGTTCCCGGGCGGACAGGGCGAACTCGTGCTCACCGACCCGGACGACATGCTGACGACCGGCATCGAGATCGAGGTTCGGCCCGCGGGCAAGAAGGTGAAGCGCCTGTCGCTGCTGTCGGGCGGCGAGCGTTCCCTGGCCGCGATCGCGTTCCTGGTCGCGATCTTCAAGGCGCGGCCCTCTCCCTTCTACGTCATGGACGAGGTCGAGGCCGCCCTGGACGACATGAACCTGACACGCCTGCTCGCCATCTTCAAGGAGCTGCAGGAGACCTCGCAGCTGATTGTCATCACGCACCAGAAGCGCACGATGGAGATCGCGGACGCCCTCTACGGCGTCACAATGCGCGATGGCGTCACCACGGTGGTCTCCCAGCGCCTCGCGGACTAGGGGAGTGCTCCTCGTGTGGAAAAGCCGTTGCTTCTACTCGCGATGACACCGCCTTCAAAGAAAATGATGACAGAAATATTTGGACCCGGGAGGAGAGGGTAATGAGCAAGAAGCAAGAGGGGACCTACCATCTCGCGGGAGGGATCACCGTTACCGACGCCGACCTTGAAGCGGATGCTCAGCGCTTCGAAGCGGGCGAATGTGACGGAGCCTGGAAGGTGCTGCCAGGGCGTCCGCAGCTCTTAGGTGAGGACTAATAGCCGGTCGGCACGCGCCTGCCTGAATCCTTGGTTCGGGAGCTCGACGAGGCTACCGGGGAACTCGGACAAACCCGTAGTGAGCTTGTGCGTCGTTTTATCTCGGAGGGCCTGCTGGCGCTGAAGGCCTGAAGCTGTGCGGATCTCCTGAAAGCAGAGCCCAGGAGATCCGCACCGTCACCGCCGCTGCAATGTGAGTGGAGCGCGCGCGAAGCCAGCAGCCGGCTCAGGCCGCGAGCCTTGTCAGCGTGCCGTGCGTGAGCTCGTAGATCGTGTCCACGTAGGGCAGGATCGAGCGATCGTGGGTCACCATGATGGCACACTTGTGGGTGGACTTGACTTCCTTGCTGATCAGCTGCGCGATCTCCTGGCCGCGGTCCGGGTCCAGGCTCGCGGTCGGCTCGTCTGCCAGGATCAGCTGCGGGTTGCCAACGAAGGCGCGAGCGATCGCCGCCCTCTGCTTCTGACCGCCCGACATCTGGCGCGGATACTTCGCGTAGGAGGCCTCGATCCCCAGGTCCTCCATGAGGGAGCGGACCTCTGCCTGGCGTGCAGCCTTGTCCTTCTGACCCTTGAGCTTGGCGACCAACTCGAGCTGATCGCCAATACGCATGTAGGGCAGGAGCTGGTGGTCCTGGAAGATGAAGCCCAGCAGCTCCAGGCGCTTGCGTGTCCACTGCTTCTGGCTCAGCTGTGTGAGGTCCTCGCCGGCGATGGAGATGCGTCCCTCGTCGGCCGACAACAGCAGGCCAGCGATAGACAGGAGCGTCGACTTTCCGGAACCGGAAGGCCCGAGGATCGCCACGAATTCGCCGTTGTCGACGCTCAGGTTCAGCCCGCTGAGCACGTGGTGGATCTCGTCGCCGTCGGCGTAGGACTTTCCGATGTTGTCCAGTTCGATGATCGCCATTTTATTCTCCGTTTCCGCCGATGACGTCGATGGGGTCCACCTTCTTGATCTTGAGTAGCGACAGCGCGCCGCACAGGATCGAGGTCACGACGAAACTCACCGCGACTGTCACGGTGTCCGAGAGCGTCATGATGGACGGGACGGTACTTGGCAAGAAGGGGGCAACAAGAGCCGCCAGGCCCAGCCCGATCGTCACACCGATCAACGAAATGATCGTCAGCTGGGAGATCTGGATGTAGGTGATGGTCCGCATCCGCATGCCGATCGCCTTCAACACTCCGAATTGCCGAAGCTTCTGAAGAGTCAGGATGTAGAAGAACACGCCGAGGACGGACGACGAGGCCACGAGGAGCACCCAGGTCATCATCTTCAAGGTGAGGTTCTGAGCCTTGTATCCCGGAATCTTGTCGATAACCTGCTGGCGGTCGGCCACCATCAGGTCGCTGGGCAGATCGTCGGCCGCAATCTCCTTCGAGGTGACGATCGTCTGAGCGTGCCACTGGTAGTTAGGGTCGGTCTTCGCGCGCATCGCCGCATAGGTCTGCGAGGACACGAAGCCGATGTCGCTGTAGCCATAGTTGGCGTTCTTCGCGAAAGCAACGACCGTCAGCGCCTGCTCGGACATCTTGTCGATCACCTGGTCTCCCACGCGGATCCCCTCGTCCTCAAACGCGCGATCCAGGATGACCTCGTTCTCCTTGAGTCCGGACGCGCTCACGTCGGAGTCGATGACCGCGGGCTCGAGAGTGCCATCCTCGTTATGGTCTGTCGCGAAGTAGGTGATGTCCAGGGTGTTGGAGTCATCGCCGCGCGTGATGGCGGCTCGCTGGATGACCAGGCCGGCGTAGTCCGACAAGCCGCGAGCTTCCAGCTCCTCGATGTCCTCTTCGGTCACGGAGGAATAGGGGATGACGCCCTCGGAGTCCGTCGACAAGATGTACGTCGCGGCCCCGTAGTTCTGGATCTGCGCGGATACGGAGGAGGCGAGGCCGTTGGTGAGACCCGAGAGGAACACGACCATGAACATGAGCGTGGCGATCAGGAACTCGATGAGAATGAACTTCTTTGGTTGGTATTTTATTTCGTTCCACGCTATTTTCATGGCTTTGCTCCAATGTGGGCGAAAGTGTGTCAGTTCGCCACTTTTTGTGCCCGAAAGCGGCTCGTAACTGTATCACGTGGTTTTTGACAGGCGCGCGGGGGAGAGGAGCAAAAGTACGGATCAAGAGCGGTTTCGTGACGCAGGCATCGCAAATAGGCGCAACAACGATGTGCGCAAGAAAAACGCGGGCGGGGACCCGTTGGTCCCCGCCCGCGCCTGCAAGCCGTGCGTCCCGCCGCTGCGGGAGGCTCGCTCTCAGTCGTTCATGAAATGACGCTCGTCCAGGATCTGTGCGCCGCCACCCACCAGTGAGGGCAGGTGCTCGTTTGCGTGGTGGCCGCAGAAGTAGAGCTGGCCACCCGAAGGCATCGTCGCACGAACCCAGGCGCGAGCGCCGCAGGCGTCGCAACGATTAGCCGCGCTGAGCTGCGGCTCGTCCAGTACGGGGCGTTCAAGAGTCTGTGCGTTCATGCTTCCATCACACACCATCACCCCGCGCCTCGCACCCCTGTTCACCCGGGGCGCAATCGACTGCCCGCACGCCGACACAATGAAACGGGGGAGCGCAAACCCTCCTTCAATATGCCCCAACAGCCCCCGAAACGGCACCCCCCCAGCGGGATCTGGCCCCGGCCTCGTCAATCGTGGAAAGCGTCCCAGAACCCGCGCCACGCGCACCGTTGGCCACAAACGAGCGTTGACCCACATATGATGCACATCGTGACTCCTACCGATGCATCCGACTACAACGCACGGCACCTCTCGGTCCTCGAGGGGCTCGAAGCCGTGCGCAAGCGCCCCGGCATGTACATCGGCTCCACCGACCACCGGGGCCTCATGCACTGCCTCTGGGAGATCATCGACAACGCGGTCGACGAGGCCCTGGAAGGCCACTGCGACACGATCGACGTGCGCCTGCACCCCGACCACTCCGCCTCCGTCGCCGACAACGGCCGAGGAATCCCCGTCGACATCGTCCCCGGACAGGGCCTGACGGGCGTCGAGGTCGTCTACACCAAGCTCCACGCCGGCGGTAAGTTCGGCGGCGGCTCCTACGCGGCCTCGGGCGGCCTCCACGGCGTCGGCGCCTCCGTCGTTAACGCACTCTCGGCCCGCCTCGACGTACAGGTCGATCGCGGTGGCAAGACCCACGAGATGTGCTTCCGCCGCGGCGAACCCGGCGAATTCGACGACTCGAAGCAGCGCACCCCCAACTCGCCCTTCAAGCCGTTCGTGGACGGCTCGACCCTCAAGACGGTCGGCAAGGTGAAGAAATCCCAGACCGGCACGCGCGTGCGCTTCTGGGCGGACTTCCAGATCTTCCCGTCGACCGAGGGCTTCTCCTGGGAGAACCTGCTGGCGCGCGCCCGCCAGACCGCGTTCCTCGTGCCCGGCCTGACCATCAACTGCTACGACGAGCGCGGCGAAGAGGAACTCCACGAGAGCTTCCGCTTCGACGGCGGCGTCGTCGACTTCGCGAACTGGCTCGCCACCGACGGCCCCGTCACCGACACGTGGCACATCACGGGCGAGGGCACCTACAACGAGACCGTGCAGGCCCTGGACTCCGAGACCGGGCACCTGCGCGCCACCGAGGTCGAGCGCACGTGCGAGGTCGACATCGCGCTGCGCTGGGGCATTGGCTACGACACGAGCGTCCAGTCGTTCGTCAACATCATCGCCACCCCCAAGGGCGGCACCCACGTCACCGGCTTCGAGCAGGCGGTCCTCAAGACCCTGCGCGCCGCGATCGACAAGAACGCCCGCAAACTCAAGGTCGGCGCGAAGGATGGCCGCCCCGAAAAGGACGACGTGCAGGCCGGCATGACCGCCGTCATCACCGTGCGCTTCCCCGAGCCTCAGTTCGAGGGACAGACAAAGGAAACGCTGGGCACTCCCCAGATTCGCACCGTCGTCAACCGCGTGGTCTCCGACTGGCTGAAGGCCAAGTTCGCCTCCTCCAAGCGTGACGACAAGCAGCAGACCTCCCTCCTCATGGAGAAGGTCGTCGGCGAGATGAAGGCCCGCGTCTCCGCACGCCTGCACAAGGAGATCTCGCGTAAGAAGAACGCGCTGGAAACCTCCTCGCTGCCCGCCAAGCTCGCGGACTGCCGCCTCGAGGACGTCGAGGAGACCGAGCTGTTCATCGTCGAGGGCGACTCCGCCCTGGGTACGGCCAAGGCCGCGCGCAACTCCCACTACCAGGCCCTGTTCCCGATTCGAGGAAAGATCCTCAACGTGCAGAAGGCCTCGACCGCGGACATGCTGGCCAACGCCGAGTGCGCCAACATCATCCAGGTGATCGGCGCGGGCTCGGGCCGTACCTTCGACCTGTCCCAGGCTCGCTACGGCAAGGTCATCCTCATGACGGACGCCGACGTCGACGGCGCGCACATCCGCACCCTGCTGCTGACCCTGTTCTTCCGCTACATGCGCCCCATGGTCGAGGCCGGCCGCATCTACGCCGCCGTCCCGCCCCTGCATCGCATCGAGGTCGCGGGCAAGGGACGCAAGAAGCGCGAGTACATCTACACCTACTCCGAGGACGAGCTGCATCGTAAGCTCGCCGCCCTGCGTCGCTCGGGCCGCACGTGGAAGGAACCCATCCAGCGATACAAGGGCCTGGGCGAGATGGACGCAGACCAGCTCGCCGAGACAACGATGGATCGGGCGCACCGCTCGCTGCGTCGCATCACGCTGGCCGACGAGGAAGCCCTGCGCCAGGCGGAGGACGTGTTTGAGCTGCTCATGGGCTCGACCGTGGGTCCGCGCAAGGAGTTCATTGTCGAGGAATCCGCGGGGCTGGATCGTACGCGCATCGACGCGTAATCACGGGCAAAAATCCCCGCGCGCTGCACAACCGTTCACGCGCGTTGACCAAATGTCAAGCGCCAGTGTGACTAAAGGCCCGAATAGCCGGTAGGATATCTGCCATGACAGGACTTGCGCAGCGACTCACGCCGCCCGGGTCCGTCCCGTACCCGGGCAATCACCTCGGGTTGCGCTGGCGGCCCATGATCGGCCGCGATGCCCCCGCCGTGTACGCACTCATCTCCCTGATCGAAGACGACGACAATGCCATTCGGCGCACCTCCGTCGACGACATCGCGGACATGATGGAGGGCGAGAACGGGCGCGACTGGGTGGACACGATCGTCGGCCTGGACGCGAAGCGAAACATCTGCGCCGTGGCGTCCGTGCGCGTGCTGCGCGGCATTCACGAGGCCGCCACCGCCGTCGTCAGTGCCTTCATTCACCCGCACTGGCGTGGCCGAGGCGTGGGCCGGGCTCTGCTCTACTGGCAGGACGGGCGCGCCCGACAGATGCTCGTCGAGGAATTTGGAGCCGATTCTGAGGTTCCTGCCTCGATTTCGAACCTCGTCGACGCGCACATGACCGATCGTCGCCGCCTCTACATTGCGGCCGGCTTCTTTGCTAAGCGCACGTACCAGGTCATGTACCGTGACCTGGCCGGTGGCGAGGTGCCCGTGCCCGCGCGCCACGGATATCGCGTCCTTCCGTGGAACAAGGTTCCGCAGGACCAGATCCGCGCCATCCACATGGAGGCTTTCCAGCAGTCGTTCCGTTCGCCCCTGCGCGCCCTGTGGTGGGACGATGCGATGAACCACTTCGACACGCGTTGGTCGTTCGTGGCCGTGGATGCTCAGGGTGATGTCGTTGGCTACGCGATCACTGGACGTCCCGCGCAGCGCTGGGTGGCTACGGGCCGTCCGGAGGCTTACATCTACCTGCTCGGCGTTGCTGAGGCGCACCGCGGACGCTCCATTGCGAGCGCCCTCGTCGGGCACGCCGTCGCCGCAGCGTCCGCGTCTGGAGCGTCGCGCATTGGCCTCGACGTTGACATGTCGAGCCCGGACGGAGCGCATAAGATTTACGAACACCTGGGCTTCGTGGATGAAGCCGCCGAGGTTTACTACACGATCGACCAGTAGGGACGGAAGGAGGCGAGCATGAGCATTCCTCTCGCGCAGCGAGCAAATGCCCCCGAGTTCGTCCCCTTCCCGGGCGAACATCACGGGATCGAATGGGAGTCGCTGACGGCCGCCCATCACGACGGCCTGTCCGCGCTTTTCGCCCGCATGGAGGCCCGCGATAACCCGCCGTATCGCACCAGCCCGGACGAGGTCGAGGAGATGCTCTCGGGTGCTTCCCAGTGGCGAGGCCTCGTCGGGATCGCCCGCAGGGGTATTGCAGCGGGTCGAATCGTCGCCTTCGCGCAGGTGGTCCTGCGTTTCCCGGGGCGTGTGGAGTGCGTTTGCGTCGGGGGAGTGGACCCCGACTTTCGGCGCATCGGCCTCGGCAATGCGATCGTCGACTGGCAGGAGGGCACTGCCCGACAGATGCTGGCCGAGGTCGAGGGTGACGCTCCCGCCCAGATCACCTGTCACGTCGAGACCGGCCAGGACGATCTCGAGGCGCAGCTGAAGGTGCATGGCTTCCGCTGGACGCGCACCTACTACGAGCTGCGCGCCTCCCTGGATAGTCTTCCGCCGGTTCCTGACCTGGGTTCGTACATGAGCGTCGAGGCCTGGGGCCCCCAGTGGGAGGAACCCGCCCTGCGCGCGGCGAACCGCCTCAACGAGTCCGAGTGGGGTCGGCCCCCGCTCACCCAGGAGCAGTGGATGCAGGGGCGCACGGCCTTCGCTCCCGAATGGTCGTTCGTCGCCGTCGACCGCACGGGCGATCGTCCCCGCGTTGCCGGTTTCCTGCTGGCATCGTGTTACGAGCAGGATTGGGCGGCTCTGGGCTGGCGTGAGGGGTACATCGACCAGCTGGGTGTCTTGTCCCAGTGGCGCGAGAGCCGCGTCGCGGACGCGCTGATCCTGGCGTCGATGTGGGCACAGAAGCGCGACGGCATGGATCGCGCGGGCACGGGCGTGGGGTCCGCGAACCACACGGGCGCTCTCGCCATCTACGACTACCTCGGCTTCCGTACGGTCGGCCAGACGAGGCTCTACGCGATCGAAATTTGATCATGCGTTTCGCATGGTGGATGTTTCCGCGCATCCCCTTGTGTTACCGTCGTTACTTTTTCTTTGTCGGTGGGCGTTTTTCCTCCCGTTTTCCTTTCAGTTTTCACATAACTGCTCCCTAGGTCCTAATTGTCCGACCAATTGAATTCTTAGGCTCGCGACAGAGGCAGGAACGGCCTCGGCGCCATGCGCGTCCCCTCCCCACAGTGCGGAGCTAGCATGACATCTCAGTCGTCAGCACCATCTCGATCCATTCCGCCCCTGGTCATTCGAAGTGCCATCGTCGCCTCTCTCGGCGGCCTGCTCTTCGGTTTTGATACCGCCGTCATCTCCGGTGCGGAAGAAAAACTCACCGAGCTCTACGCTCTGTCCTCCACGGGCGAAGGCATGATCGTCGCGATCGCGACGATCGGTACGATTCTCGGCGCGATCATCGCCGGTAACCTGGCTGATCGCTTCGGCCGTAAGCCCGTCCTCTTCTGGATCGGCATCCTGTTCGGCGTGGGCGCCCTCGCAACCGCTCTTGCGCCGCTACCCACCCTGGTCACCGCTGCGGACGGATCGGTGTCGGCCTCGTCCGCGTTCCCGATCACTTTCTTCATGCTGTTCCGCTTCCTCGGCGGCATCGGCGTCGGACTGTCCTCCGTGGTCGCGCCCATCTACACCGCCGAGATCGCCCCCGCTCGCGTGCGCGGGCGCCTGGTCGGCTTGGTCCAGTTCAACATCGTTTTCGGTATCCTCCTTGCCTACGCCTCCAACGCGATCATCCGCGAGATCGCACACGAGGACATCGCCTGGCGTTGGATGCTCGGCGTCATGGCCGTCCCGGCCGTCTTCTTCCTCATCTTCCTGGCGACCGTCCCCGAGACGCCTCGCTGGCTCCTGGCCAACGGTCGCAAGGAGCGGGCCGTGAAGATTTCTGAACGCCTCACCACCTCTCGGGCAGAGTTCGACGAGCAGATCGCCGAGATAAAGGCGCAGATCGCCGAGGATGCTTCCGGCGGCAAGGTTGCCTTCTTCACGCGCCGCTACCGCAAGGTCATCCTCATGGCCTTCTGCATTGCGATGTTCAACCAGCTCTCCGGCATCAACGCGATCCTCTACTACGCTCCCAAGGTTATGAAGCTCGCCGGCGGCGAGGAGGTGCTCGGCGCGGCATTCCCCTACGTCGCCTCCGTCATCGTCGGCCTCATGAACCTGATCGCCACGATGGCTGCCCTCACCGTCATCGACAAGCTGGGTCGGCGCCAGCTCATGATCGTCGGCTCCATCGGCTACCTCATCTCGCTTGGCTTCCTGTCGGCAATCATGTTCGCCTACAAGGGGGGTGTCTTCGAAGAAGGCAGCGCCGTTCCGGTCTGGCTGATTCTTGTCGGCCTGCTCGCCTTCATCGCCTCGCACGCCTTCGGTCAGGGCTCGGTCATCTGGGTGTTCATCTCGGAGATCTTCCCCAACCGCGTGCGCGCCCGCGGCCAGTCTCTGGGGTCGCTCACGCACTGGGTGTTCGCCTTCGTCATTACCTACGCGTTCCCCGTGCTCGCGGATAAGCTGGGCGGGGGTTTCGCCTTCGGAATCTTCTTCCTGGCCATGATCGGTCAGCTATTCTGGGTCCTGAAGGTTATGCCCGAAACGAAGGGCATTCCTCTGGAAGAAATGGAAGAGAAGCTGGGGTTGACGAATGACTAGGATCGTGAACATCGGGGAAGCTCTCATCGACGAGATCACCCGCCCAAACAGTGAACCCGTCGAAGTTGTCGGGGGATCGATGCTCAACGTTGCCGCCGGCCTGACCCGGCTCGGCCACGAATCCGAGCTGGCGACATGGTTCGCCCGCGACGCTCGCGGCGATAAGGTGCGCGCTCACGCCGAGGCCGCCGGCGTCACCCTGACGCCCGGCAGCGACGGCGCCGAATTTACCACGGTGGCTCACGCCGCCGTCGACGAACGAGGCCATGCCACCTACGAGTTTGATCTGTCCTGGGATGTGCCCTCCGTCGAGGACCCGGACACCGTTGGGCACGTCCACACCGGCTCCTACGTGGTCGTCGTCGAGCCCGGCGCTGATAAGGTCCTGGCCGCCGTCAAGCGCCAGGCCATCCGCGGCACTGTGTCCTACGACCCGAACATCCGCCCCGCTCTGCTGGGTACGCCCGACGAGGCCCGCCCCCACATCGAGGCGATCGTGGCCCTCGCGGATGTCGTCAAGGCGTCGGACGAGGACCTCGAGTGGCTCTACCCGGGCCGCCCCGTCGAGGACGTCATCCGCGAGTGGTCGCAGTCCGGCCCGTCGCTGATCCTGTGCACGCGCGGTCCCTGGGGAGTCTACATCAAGGCTGCCGCCGAGCGTGACATGCTCGTCGTCGACCCGCTGGACGTCGAGCTGGTGGACACCGTGGGCGCGGGCGACTCGCTCATGGCCGGCCTGATCTCCGGCCTCGTGGACGCGGGACTCCTGGGTTCCGGCGAGGCAAAGCAGCGCCTGCGTGAGGCCTCGTGGGACCAGATCCTGCCCGCCATCCACCGCGGCATCATCACCTCCGGCATCACCATCCTGCACCAAGGCGCCTACTCGCCCACGCGCGAGGAGGTTGCCGACGTCCTGGCCGCCGACCCGACGCTGCGAGGCTGACGGGGGAGTACCTCTCAACTGATGGGTGTGGGCCCGGCCGAGCGGCTGGGCCCACACCCATATCCGCTGGTCTGTGGTCACTGCGCGATTCTCGGACGCGCTTGTCACTGTGAACAAGTAGTCATATGCTTGCAGAGGTCTCATAGTGTTCCGTGGAACATGTCATTTTCGGTCTTGGTATTCGTGGAGGTGACGCGTGGCTGACGTTGGCTTTGACTCCGATAACGGCTCCGTTAAGGACTTGAGCCCCGCTCCGCGAAAGGACGATGGATGGGATCCGCGCCAATGGTAAAGCCGAGACGAGCGCCTCGAAAAAGTAGACGCATGTGGGGAGCTTCGGCTGCCGCTCTCGTCATCGCCGCTAGCGTCACCACGCTCCCAACCACTCCAGCCCAGGCGGACAACGCGATCACCGCGGCGGACCAGGCGTACTTCTCATACTACCACCTGGATCAGGCTAGGGCAAAGGGGTATACCGGCAAAGGGGTAACCGTTGCCATCGTCGATGGGGAAGTAGATACTACTACACCCGAGCTGAGGGATTCGGATATTCACAACAAATCAACGTGTGAAGTGACCTCATCCGCATCTTCCAAGACCCATGGCACAGCTGTTGCTTCGATCTTGGTGTCATCTGTCTATGGAGTGGCTCCCGAGAGTTCTCTTCTGACTTATCAGATACCCGCCCCTAGCAGGGGAGATTCTGCATCTCCTTCGTGTACTGAAACTCAGAATGGCCTATCTAAAGTCAGTGTCCCGTGGCTGCTCAATCAAGCAATGAACGACGGTGCGCAAATCGTGAATTTCTCTGCTTCCAGCTCGCTTCAGGGTGACGAACTGAAATGGACTGTCGCGAGGGCATTGACCAAGGGCGTGATCATAACAGCTGCCGCTGGAAATGAAGCAACGGATGAAAACTCATCGTCGCTGTCCCAGTGGTCCGGAGTCGTTGGCGTCAGTGCGATTGGCGTCGATGGTAACCGTCAGGACTATTCGTCGTGGGGACAAGGCGTGACAACGACAGCCGTTGGCGGTCCGGTCAAAACGCATGACTTTGCGACGAATCAGATCGTTGAGACATCCGGTACATCATTCTCGTCTCCCATCGTCGCCGGTGTCCTCGCGCTCGCCCGCCAGAAGTGGCCGAATGCCTCGTCCAATCAGCTGCTCCAGCTCCTCGTCAAGACGGGCCTGAACCCAGACCACACCTGGAATCAGTACACCGGCTACGGCGGCATCGATCCAGGGGCAATGCTCAATGCGGATCCCACGACGCTGCCCGATGTGAACCCGCTCGCCGACAAGGGGAATGGATCGAGCCCGACACCCGACGAAGTGCAGCAGTATGCGGATGGTGTCGTGAACCCTGCGCAGATAGTCAACGACAACTCGTATTCCTACAGGGGCTTTGACGAATCCTTGATCACCGATCCGTTGGTCACGGTTCCCACGCACCTGGGAACCAGCCCCCGCTATCACGCAAAATAGGCGCGAAATAGAAGCTGATAAAGCGGTGGGGTGGCCGGGAGCAATCCCGGCCACCCCACCGTCACGACTAGAAGAGTGCGTCAGCCGATCGACGCAATCGCGAAGGTGATCGGAACGCCCGAGCCATCGCGGCGCTCGTCCTCGGCGGGCAGCTCCACAGGCGAACCGTCCGCGGACGCGGCCCGTGCCGGCTTTGTACCGACCCACGCGATATCCAGGCGATCCTCGCCGCGCAGGAAGCGCTGGCAGCGCACGCCCTGGCCGCCTCGACCCTTCGTGGGGTAGCACTCGAAAGGCGTCACCTTCACCGTCGTCTGGCCCGTTCCCGGCAGCGCACCTAGCGCCGCGGCTACCGTTACCACGACGGCGTCGATGGGAGCCTCGACCACCCAGAAGCCCAGGGCCTCGGCCCCGGCGTTCAGCTTCATGCCAGCCATGCCGCCGGCCGTGCGACCCTGCGGGCGCACCTTCGCGGCGGGGGTGCGCAGCAGCTGCGCGTCCGACGAAATAAACACCAGGTCCGCCTCGTCCGAGCACCGATCGAAGCCCACCAGACGGTCGCCGTCCTCCAGGGCGATGACCTCCCACTCGTCGCGCTGCAGCACGTCCGGTCGCAGGCGCTTGACCGTGCCGCGAGTCGTGCCCATCGCGACCACGTCGGTGCCCTCGGGATCGAGCAGACCCACTGCAGGAACGTCCGTGTGCAGGAGGAGCGACGCGGGCATCGCCCCAGCAAGGGACAGGCCCGTCTCAAAGCGGGGGAGTGCAGGCAGGTCGACGACGTCGATGCGGTGCGCGATGCCGTCCTCCGTCACCACAGCCACCTGTGAGCGAGCCGTCGACGGCAGTTGTACGCGCCAGCCGTCCGACGCCGCGCGCGGACCGGGTTCCAGGGGATCCCCGCCCTCGACGCGGGCGAGAGCGCCCGTGGAGGACAGGACCACGACGCACGGGTCGTCCGGGATCTGCAGGTCCAGGCCCTTACCGGAACGCGACACCGACGGCAGGGCCGCCAGCGCGGCATCGTCGGCGGCTGCCGCACCCACGGGCGTGCCCGTCGAGGCCAGCAGCAGCGTGCGACGCGGCGTACCCAGGCGATCCGAGACCTCGCGCAGCTCCTTCTTCACGAGCGCGCGCAGCAGCTCTGGATCCTCCAGGATCTCGCGCAGCGACGCGATCTTCGCCAGCAGCTCATCGCGCTCGGCCTCCAGCTCGATGCGCGAGAACTTCGTGAGGCGACGCAGGCGCAGCTCGAGGATGTAGTTGGCCTGGGCCTCGGACAGGTCGAACGCCGTCATGAGGCGCTCGCGCGCGATCTCCGCGTCATCAGAGGAGCGAATAATCGCGATAACGTCGTCGATGTCCAGGATCGCGATGAGCAGGCCCTCGACCAGGTGCAGGCGATCCTCGCACTTCTTCAGGCGGAAGCGGCTGCGACGCGTCGTGACATCCAGGCGGTGATCCAGGAAGACCTGTAGCATCTCCTTGAGGCCCAGCGTGCGCGGCTGGCCGCCCACGAGCGCCACCGCGTTGATCGAGAAGGAATCCTCCAGAGGCGTGCGCTGGTAGAGCTGCTGAAGCACGGCCTCGGGATTGAAACCGTTCTTTACTTCGATGACCAAACGCAGGCCGTGGATACGGTCGGTGAGGTTCTGAACCGAGGAAATGCCCTTGAGGCGTCCTGCGTTCGCGTTTTCCTTGATCTTTTCGATGACCTTTTCCGGGCCCACCATGTAGGGCAGCTGCGTGACGATGATGCCCATCTTGCGGGCGGTCACGCGCTCGATCTGGACCTTCGCGCGGGTCTTGAACGCGCCTCGGCCCGTCTCGTAGGCCTCCTTGATGCCCTCGAGGCCGACGATGACGCCGCCCTCGGGCAGGTCAGGGCCGGGGATGTAGCGCATGAGGTCTGCGACCGACGCAGACGGGTTATCCAGCAGGTGGATAGCGCCAGCGATCGTCTCCGACAGGTTGTGTGGGGCGACATTCGTCGCCATGCCCACGGCGATGCCCGAGGCGCCGTTGACCAGCAGCTGGGGGAAGGCCGCCGGCAGGACGTCCGGCTGCATGAACTGGTTGTCGTAGTTGGGGACGAAATCGACCGTGTCCTCATCCAGGCCCGTCACCAGGTCCAGCGCGGCGGGCGCCATGCGCGCCTCGGTGTAACGCGCGGCGGCAGGGCCGTCGTCCAGAGAGCCGAAGTTACCGTGTCCATCGACCAACGGAACACGCAGGTTAAAGGGCTGCGCGAGGCGCACCAGGGCCTCGTAAATCGCGGAATCGCCGTGCGGGTGGAGCTTACCCATGACCTCGCCGACGACGCGCTGGGACTTCACGTGTCCCTTGTCGGGGCGCAGCCCCATCTGATCCATCTGGAACAGGATGCGGCGCTGCACGGGCTTGAGGCCATCGCGCGCGTCGGGGAGCGCGCGAGCGTAGATCACCGAGACGGCATACTCCAGGAAGGACCCACGCATCTCATCGGACACGTCGATCTCTGTGATGTTCTCGTCCTTCTCAGGGATGTCGACGACCTGGTCCTTCTTAGCCATACGCGCAATTATTGCGCGGCTTGGCGCTCATTTCGACTGGCGCGCCGCTTCGGGGCACAATTGGGGCATGGACACATGGACCCGTATCGAACGTGGGGGCTTCTACCCCAAGGCCGTGCAGCGTGCGCTGCGCCGCGCTCTGGGCGCTGCGGAGCCGCTCGCGACGCTGTGCCAGGTGGATACGGGTTTCGACCGCGGATCGGTCTTCCGGCACCTCACGGTCGCCTCGCTGACGGACCGCGCCATCGTTCAGCTGCACGTTGATGAAATGGACGGCGGATCGGCGACGATTGCGACGGCCGTGCACCGCGTGGGCGACATCGCCGGATACTCCACGATGGAGGTCTACACGGACCCCGAGAACGCGAGCGGCCTGTCCGAGATGACGATCGCCCTGGACCTGAAGGGCGCACGCCGCCTCGAGCTCGAACCCGCCCGCTGCGACGATCCCAATTGCATGGCCGACCATGGCCTGACGGGCACGTCCTTCCCCGACGACATGACGTTCCGTATCTCCGCGGCCGCCGACGGTCAGGATGCTCTCGACGAGGCCATGGTCTTCGTCGATCATCTCGCTCGCCTGATGGGGACCCGCAGTGAGTGAGCGCGCACTGACGCTGGACCTGCCCGGTGCGGACCTGCCCGCCGCGGGGGATCCGGTCATCACGGACGTCATCGCTGGTGCCCTCTCGTCGATCGATTCAGCCCTGCCCGGCGCCTCCGCACAGGCGGGTGGCACCCTCGGGATCGAGGCCGGGGCTGATCAGGTGCTTCTCATCCTCGTGGATGGGCTCGGGTACGAGCTGATCCAGGATCACCTGGGGCACACGCCGACACTGCGCCGCATGAGAGACGATTGTCGCTCGATTCACACGGTCGTCCCTTCGACAACGGCCGCGGCCATCACGGCTTTCGGCACTGGTGCACGCCCGGGCGCCACCAACATGGTGGGCTTTTCCGTTGCCTACGGCGGTGGCGTCATGAACCTGCTGGCCATGGAGGGTGGGCCGGCGCCCACCGAGTGGCAGCCCACGCCCACGTACTTCGAGCGCCTGGCCGCGGTGGGCGTATCCTCCGCCGTCATCTCGCCCGCGCGCTTTGCCGGTTCCGGACTGACGGGAGCTGCGCTTCGGGGAGCGCGCCACGTGCCCGCCGAGTCGCTCAGTGACCGCGTGAGTGCAGCTCTGCGCGAGCTGCGCGCGGGCACGCCCGTCGTCTATCTCTACTGGTCCGAGATCGACCACGCCGGGCACAGCTCCGGCGTTGGATCGGATGCGTGGATCGGTTGCCTGGAAGAGTTCGACGCGGGGTTGTCCGCGCTGCTGCGCGGCCTGCCCGCGGGCGTGCGGACCGTCATGACCGCGGACCACGGCATGATCAACGTGGAGCACTCCGCCCTCGTGGACGTGGCCGCGACGCCCGCTCTGCGCGAGGGCGTGCGCATCGTCGCCGGCGAGACACGAGCCGTCCACGTGCACGCGCAGGAGGGCCACTCCGCCAACGTGGAGGCGCGCTGGCGCGACGTCCTGGGGGAGAGCGCGTGGATCCTCTCTCGAGATCAGATGGGCGCGCTCATCGGCCCCGGAGACGGTGCCTCGATCATCGGCGACCTGCTGGTCCTCACCCGCGGAAACGGCGGCATTGTGGATTCTCGAACCCAGAGTGCCTCGGCGATCGCGATGCCGGGCGTTCACGGCTCACTCACCTCGACGGAGATGCGCATCCCCGTCATCGTCCTGTCGTAAGACGACTACAGGACATACACGAAGCGGCCGCTCCTTAACGGGCGGCCGCTTGGCGTTTGCTCGGATTACGACTTCGAGCCGAAGAGAATCTCGTCCCAGCTGGGGACCGACCGGCGGGTCTTCTTCGAGGAAGTGCGCGCCATCCTCGAACCCGTCACTCCCTGAGCGGGAACGGACCCGGTCGCGCTCTCCTCGGCCTCGGCAGGAGTGGGATCAGTGGAATCGGACGCCTGCACGGCCTTCATGGGGATCGCGGGGGTCGCCTGCTCCTCGGCCTTCGCCTCCTCGCCGCCCTTATCCTCACCAGAGGACGCGGGGGTGTCGGAGAGCCACGGGAGCACGCCCGACGAGGCCGGGGCCTCGGTCTTGGGGGAGCGGGACGCCACCGGGATAGCGCCCGTCAGTGTCGGACGGGCAGACGGGATCTGACCGGTCGCGGGGAACAGCGTGTCCTCGGCGGGATCGGATGGTGCCTCCGCCTTCGTGCGAGCGGACGCGAGCGAATAGATGCGCGCGGAAATCGGGCCCGTCGACGTGTCGGGCTCCGCTGTGGGAGCCTCCTCCTCGCCGGCGATAGCTGCCAGGTACTCGGCCTCCTCGTCGACCTCATCGTCCAGGTCCAAATCAATCTGCTGGCGCTTACCACGCACGGCATTGAGCTGGTCGATGATCGCCTCGCGGTTGCGCAGGTCCTCAGCACCGGGGTCGACGACGGGAGCCGGAGCGTTGCGCGGCAGGGGAGTGAAGATCGAGGCCGTCGGGGAAGTGGACACCTGCTCCGTCAGCCACTGAGCCTCCTGATCGATCGCCTCGAGCGAGCCGGAGTTCGACAGATGCCAGTGGGCGGCGTGCTCGGCCGCACCCTGCACGAAGTTCACGATGATCTGCCAGGGCTCCCCGGCCTCGCGCGTCGCGGTCCACTCCAGAGACGACGGGTCGACGCCGCGCGCCGCCAGTCGATCCAGAACGAGGTCGCCCATCGTAGGGCCGCCGTCGCCAATGCGAACGGCGCGGGCGCGCGTCAGCGCATAATCCTTCTCGGCCTGCACGGGAGCCTCAAAACGCTCGACCGCACTGACTTCCATGCCGTGCTGCTCCGCGATCTCTGCCGGGGTCGCGCCGGCGCGCAGGAGAGCCTGAATATCGCGAGGAGCGAGGGTCGGACGAGCGGGCGCCAGCTCCACTCGCGGACGATCACGACGCGTCGCGCCGCGGAGCTCATCGGAAATCAACACCGAATAGCGTTCACCCTGGGCATCCGTGAGCACCAGGGACTCGCCATCGGCGCTGGTCCCGAGCAATTCGAGCTCAATCATCACTTCCTCCTCAAACGTCTAGGTCGAATCGTCTCAAATAATGCTCAGAATGTCGCGTAGCTGGGCGCGTGTCACACATACGATGGCACATTACTCTCACAAGTGTTATCCTCCCTGCGCATAGACCACTCGCGCAAACCGGCTCGAGAGGCGAAAGGGGAGAACCATGGCAACCGATTACGATGCGCCGCGCAAGAACGAAGACGAGGTCGCAGAGGACTCGATCGAAGAGCTGAAGTCCCGTCGCAACGACGCCGGCTCCGCCGAGATCGAAGAAGACGAAAACGAAGCGGCTGAGAATTTCGAGCTTCCCGGTGCGGACCTGTCAAAGGAGGAACTGACGGTCCACGTCGTTCCCCGCCAGGAAGACGAGTTCACCTGCTCGCAGTGCTTCCTCGTGCACCACGCGTCGCAGCTCGACCACGTGGACGCCAACGGCGCCCCCGTGTGCACCGAGTGCGCGATGTGAGGTAGGACGATGTTCGGACGCAAGAAGAAGACTGTCGAAGAAGAGATCGAAGAGGTCGAGGCCCTGCCTCGCCTGAGCGACGAAGACGCTGCGATTTGGAGCGAGCCCGGCCCGCGTAACTACGGGGAGGTCGACACCAGCGACGGCTACGTCGACATGGGATCCATCCTGTTCCCCGCGGTTCAGGGCATGCAGCTGCGCACGCAGGTCGCTGATGACGGTACGACCGTCCTGCAGATCCTCGTCGTGCTCGGTAGCTCCGGCATCCAGATGAGCGTTGCCGCCGCGCCCCGTTCCGGTGGCGTATGGGAGGAGCTGCGCGAAGAAATCCGCAAGGGCTTCGAAGACCAGGGCGCCAAGGTCGCCGACTACCCGACGCGTTACGGCAACGAGCTCCTCGTCGACATGCCGATGCAGATGCCTGACGGACGCTCCGCGACCTCGCGCATGCGCATCATCGGCCGCGAAGGCGACCGCTGGTTCGCCCGCATCGACATCCTCGGCCCCGCCGCCGCGAACGAGGAAGCCGGCGTCGAGATCGAAAAGGTCATCGACCGCATCATCGTGCGTCGTGACGAGCACCCGCGCACGCGCCTGGAGCTGCTGCCCGTGCACCTGCCCGCGGGCGCTCAGGAGGCCTGACATGGCCTCGTGGTTCGCTAAGGTCGGTGCCGCGCTCGGACTCGACAAGGACGCGCGTTCCCTGGATGCCGCCCTTGACGAGGACTCGGCGCGCGCCGCCCGTGGTATCACGCCGATTCGAGACGTGGCCGACCGCTCTCACGTGCTCGTGTTTGGCACGCTGCTGGGCATGACCTACCCGCCCGAGGAGGGCGCCCAGCGCGTCCTCGTCGCGACCCTCTATGACGGCACCGACACGCTGGAGCTGCGCTGGCCCGGACGATCCTCCATCCCCGGACTGAGCGTCGGCCAGCGGCTCGAGGTCGAAGGCACCGTTGGACGCGTGGGTGAACGCCTCGTCATCATTAACCCGCTGTACCGAGTGATCGCGGGGGAGGGCTGATGCCGACTCCTCGCTGGATGGATCAGGCCACCTCTGAGGAATTCTCCTGGTCACGAGCCCTGGGCGGCACACGCGGCGTCATTGAAGCCACCGCGCCCGGAATCCTTTTCGTCATCGTTTTTGTGGCCACGCGCGACCTCCTGCCAACGCTTATTGCGGCCTTGGCCGTCGCGTTGATCGCCTGCGTGATCCGCCTCGTCCAACACCAGGGGATGGGGCAGGCGCTCTCCGGCCTCTTCGGAGTAGCCATTGGCGTCATCTTCGCGGCGGCGACCGGGCGTGGAGAAAACTATTTCGCCTGGGGCATTGCGACGAACGTGGCCATGGCGCTTGCTTTCGCTCTGTCCGTCCTGTGCGGGAGAAGCCTCGTCGCCCAGTTTTACGGTCCGCTGACCGGCCTGGTGAAGGGCTGGCAGTCCGACCCCGACCACGCGTCCCTGCGCCGCAGCTGCAACTTACTCACGTGGATGTGGGCGGGAATCTTTGCCCTGCGCGTCGCCGTGCAGGCACCCCTGTGGCTCACGGGCCAGGTTGCGGCTCTCGGCGTCGCCAAGTTGGCCCTCGGACTCCCGCTCTTCGCGTTGGGAGCCTGGGCCACCTGGTGGAAGCTGAAGGTTTACTCCTCGGTGTCCTCGTCCTCGGACTCCTCCGAGACAGGGGACGCGACCAGCTGACGCAGGTCCTGCAACTCAGCGGTGTCCGCATCGGGCACGAGGAGCAGGAGCTCGTCGGAGGCCTCGAACACGTCGTCGGCGCTCGGCGTAATCGGACGACCGTCGCGCAGAAGCGCAGCGAGGACTGAACGGGCCGGCAGCTGCAGGGAATGGACGCGCTTGCCCACAACCGGGGAATCCTCCGGCAGGATGAGCGCGTGCATCGACACAGCGGCCGTGTTGAAGGAAAACAGACGCACCGGAACGCCCACCGAGACCGCCTCTTCGACGAGAGACGTCATGATGCGCGGCGTCGACACGGACACATCCACGCCCCACGCCTGATCAAACAGCCACTCGTTCTTCGGGTTGTTCAAGCGCGTAACCACGCGGGGCACCGCGAACTCAGTTTTTGCCAGCAGGGAGATGACCAGGTTCGCCTTGTCGTCGCCGGTCGCGGCGACCATGACGTCGGCCTCGGCCACGCCCGCGTCGTGCAGCGCGTCAGGCGAGCACGCGTCGGCGAGCACCCAGTCAGCGTCTGCCACGGACGAGATGCGCAGCTTCTCGGGCATGTTGTCGATCAGGGTGATGTCGTGACCGTGAGCGAGCAGCTCCAGGGCAACGCTGCGACCCACCGATCCGGCTCCAGCAATCACAATCTTCATGCTCACACCTCCGTCTTGGGCGGGTTAGCCAACTGGTCGCGCAGCTGCGCGGTCTCGGTCCCGTTGATCGCGAAATACAGCTGATCGTGCTCCTGGACCACCAGATCCGGCGATGCGGTGCGGATGGATCCCAAGCGTGACGTGAAGACGATGCGGCAGCCTGTGAGGTCCTCGACAACTTGGAAGCTCAGGCCGTACCAGCTGGGGGAGGGCGTCGCATTGACGAGGCTGACCGCGCCGGTCGGGTGGGACCAGATGAGCGACGCGTCCGGAGGGAGCAGGCGGCGCATCACCGACTCGGTGGTGCGCTGCACCGAGGCGACCGTCGGAATCCCGAGGCGTTCGTACAGATAGGCGCGCGTGGGGTCGTAGATGCGTGCGACCACGTGCTCGACGTGGAAGACCTCACGTGCGACGCGCGCGGCGATAATGTTCGAGTTATCACCTGATGAGACGGCCGCAAACGCGTACGCGTCCTTAATGTTCGCTTGACGCAGGCAGTCGCGGTCCATGCCCACGCCCGTCACGCGACGACCGGAAAAGTCCGGGGAGAGGCGAGAGAAAGCCTTGGAATCCTGGTCAATAACCGCCACGGAATGACCCGCGGCGTCCAACGTCGATGCCAGGCGAGCGCCGACGCGCCCGCAACCCATGATCACAAAGTGCACGACTACCAAACTACTCCGGTCCTCGCGAAATAGCCATGCGTGCGCTTCGGCGCTGCCACTGTCAGGCTCGGTGGACTACGCTTAACATCCGTGATGAACTTGTTGGCCTACGCAAAGCGCGTGCTCATCGGGCGCCCGATGCGATCGGACGCGATGGGCCACCAGCTTCTCCCCAAACGAATCGCCCTGCCGATCTTCGCGTCGGACGCTCTGTCGTCCGTCGCCTACGCGCCGGACGAAGTCCTCCTCACCCTTGCGCTCGCCGGTTCGATGGCCGCGCTTCAGTCCGTGTGGGTGGGTGTCGCCGTCGCGATCGTGCTCGCGGTCGTGGTCGCGTCGTACCGTCAGACGGTGCACGCCTACCCATCGGGCGGCGGCGATTACGAGGTCGTTACCACGAACCTGGGCCGTTCCTGGGGCCTGGTCGTGGCCTCGGCGCTGCTGGTCGACTACATCCTGACGGTAGCCGTCTCGATTTCGTCGGGAGCCAACTACATCACGACGGCCGTCCCGGCCCTCCTCGGCTATGAGGTGCCGATCGCCGTTGCGCTTGTCGTCATTCTGGCGACCCTGAACCTGCGCGGCACCCGTGAGGCCGGCGGAGCGTTCGCCGTGCCCACGTATCTGTACATGGGGGCCATCGGCCTCATGGTCGTCGTCGGATTCGCGAAGATGGCCACAGGACACCTCGGTGAGTCGCCCACCGCCGCCTACGACCTCGTCGCCGCTCCCGGCCACGCCGACGGCCTTGCCGGACTCGCTGGTGCCTTCCTGCTCATGCGCGCGTTCTCCTCGGGCTGTGCTGCACTCACCGGCGTCGAGGCCATCTCCAACGGCGTGCCCATGTTCCGCCGCCCCAAGTCCCGCAATGCGGCGACCACGCTGGCGATGCTCGGTCTGATTGCCGCCTCGATGATGATCTCGATCCTCGTGCTGGCGCGTGCGACCGGCGTGAAGATCGTCGACGACGCCGCGACCCAGCTGACCTACCAGGGCGTGCCCGTCCCGGAGAACACGCCCATCGAACCGGCGATCTCGCAGATCGCCTCCGCAGTGTTCGGTCAGGGATCGATTCTCTTCATCCTCATCACCGTCGTCACAGGCTTCATCCTGGTGCTCGCTGGAAACACGGCGTTCAACGGCTTCCCGACGCTGGCATCCGTCCTGTCGCGCGATTCCTTCCTGCCCCACCAGATGGTGCGCCGCGGCGACCGCCTGTCGTACTCGAACGGTATCGTCGTCCTGACCGTCGCCGCGATCGCGCTGATCGTCGGCTTTGAGGCACAGACGACGCGCCTCATCCAGCTCTACGTCGTCGGAGTCTTCATCTCCTTCACACTCTCGCAGCTGGGCATGATCAAGCACTGGAACCGGCAGCTGCGCTCGCGCCAGTCCGGCCAGGAGCGCATGGCGGTCCTGCGCTCGCGCGCCGTCAACATCGTCGGCTTCATGATGACCGGCCTCGTGCTCATCATCGTCCTGGCCACGAAGTTCACGCACGGCGCGTGGATCACCCTGCTCATGATCGCGATCGTGTTTGGCATCCAGATCTCGATCCATCACCACTACGAGACGGTCCGCTCGCAGCTGCGCGTGGACGACTGGAATGCGCGCCGCGCCCTGCCGACCCGCGTGCGTGCCCTCGTCCTCGTGTCCTCCCTGTCGCGCCCCGCCATGCGAGCGATCGCGGCGGCTCGTGCGTCCTCGCCGACGTCGATCGAGCTCGTCTCCGTCGTCGAGGATGACGAGGAAGAGAACAAGATCCTGCGCCAGTGGAAGGCCTCCGGCGTTCCCGTGCCGCTGACGCTCCTATCCGCGCCCTACCGAGACATCGCCTCGGTGATCCTGCAGTATGTGCGCGGGCGCCGTCGCGCGATGCCCACCGAAATGCTTGTGGTCTACATGCCGCAGTTCCTTGTCACCCACTGGTGGGAGAACATCGTGCACAACCAGTCGGCCCTGCGCCTACGAGCCGCGCTCCTCGGTGTTCCCGGCGTGGTGATTACCGTCGTCCCGTGGCAGCTCGGCGAGGATGACGTCGTGGAAGGCCGTCAGCGCGTCAATGACCCGTTCTCGCGGGTCGCAGCGCCGGCCTCCGGTGACTCGAAGTCCCGTACCGAGCAGCCCGGCACCACTCGCAGCGAAAGCCCCACCGAGGAGAACGCATGAGCCCCCGCCCGTCCCGCCGTCGTCCCTCTCCGCGCCGTCGCACCGCAGCCGTGCAGCCCCGCGAGGGGATCGGCGAGATCCTCCAGTTGACCGTCGGCGAGCCCGCACACGGAGGCGCGTGCGTCGCACGCGACGAGAGCGGGCGTGTTGTCTTCGTACGCCACGCGGCACCTGGTGAGATTGTCCGCGCGCGGGTGACCGCCGTCCAGAAGAAGCTCGCGTGGGCGGATGCCATCGAGGTCGTCGAGGCCTCGGCCGACCGCGTTGAGTCCGTCTGGCCCCAGGCCGGTCCGGGAGGCGTCGGCGGCGGGGAGCTCGCGCACTTGACGCCCGCCGCACAGCGCGACTGGAAATCCCGCGTGATTGCCGGGCAGCTGCGCCGCGTGGGCGGAGAACCCCTGTCCGATGCCGTGGAAGCCCTCGGTGGAGTGCATGTCGCTCCCGCGCCGGGCGATGAGGATGCGAACGATCCGCTGACCGGTCGCCGCTCTCGCATTGACGTCGTTATCGACGCGGATGGGCGCGCCGGCATGCACGAGTTCCGCGGCCGCCGCGTCATCGCGCTCGAGGACATGCCGCTGGCTGTGCCCGCGATCCGCGAGCTCGGACTTTTCGATGAGGACACGCCGTGGCGTCGCCTGTGGAAGCCGGGTGACCGCGTGCGCGCGGTGGCCCCCTCCGGCGGCGATCCCGTCGTCCTGATCGGCGAGGACACGTACGCCACCGACGGCCTGCGCATCGACGCCGACGTGTTGCGCTGGAACGTGCCCGTCGGCTCCGGCGTCGAGTCGTACTACGTGCGGCCCTCCGGTTTCTGGCAGACGCACGTGCGCGGCGCCGAGGTGCTCGCGAACGCCGTGCTGGCTGCTGCTTTCGGCGCAGGCGAGGCCGGGGCTGGTCGCGCGGTCATGGAGCTGTACTCGGGTGCTGGCCTGTTCTCCGTGCCGCTCGCGCGCGCCGTCGGCGAGTCGGGGCGCGTCGTGACGCTCGAGGGTGACGAGGGCGCCGTGCGTGACGCCGGCGAGAACCTCGCGGCCTTCGACTGGGTGGACGCGTTCGCCGGAAACGTGGATCGCGAGGGTGTTGTCGACCTGTCTGGCCAGCTGAGTGCCGTGCCGGACGTCGTTGTGGCGGATCCGCCGCGCGCCGGTGCGGGTGCCGAGGTGTGCGAGGCGATCGCCGCCACGGGTGCCCCTCGCGTCGTCCTGGTGTCCTGCGACCCGGCGGCGGGCGCACGCGACCTGCGCACCCTCACCGAGGCCGGATACCAGCTCGAATCGCTGCAGGCGTGGGACCTCTTCCCGCACACCCACCACGTGGAGATGGTCTCTGTCCTGAGCCGCTAGCGGCTTCTTCTGCGCTCCTGCATGCGCGAGCCCCACGACGTCTGCGTGCGGGCCTCGATCGCGCGGCGCTGGTCGCGGTACATGCGATCCACCAGGTCGCGCTCGGACACCCATCCGACGACTCGGCGATCCGCATCCACGACCGGCAAAGACTGCAGGCCCGTGCGCCGCAGCGCCCCGAGAACCTCGGACGGGGGAGCGGAGGCGGCCACGGCCTCGTCAATGAGAGGCAAATCCGACAGGGGCGCGTCGAGCGATCCGTCCTCCTGCGTGAGCTCGGCCAGGCGCAGCGACGACACGAGTCCGATGAAACGTCGGTCGTCGTTCATGACGGGCAGTACCGTCTCCTTCGTGCGGCGCAGGGCGGCAATCGCTGACGCGGCGCTCGCCTCGCACGGGAGTTTCTCGGGAGCTTCCGTCATCCACTCGGAGGCCGCGCGCGTGCCGAGCAGCGTGCCCTCGACCGGGTCGTCGAGGACGTCGCCGCGGCGGCGCAGCTTCTCCGTGTAGATTGTCGCGCGCGTCAGGAACCGCGAGGCACCCATCGCGATCACAACCGCGAGCATCATCGGCAGGATCAGCGAGAACTGGCCGGTCATCTCCACGATGATGAGGACCGCCGTCATCGGGGCACGCGCGGCACCCGCGAAGGCGGCTCCCATGCCCACCACGGCAAACACACCGACGGGAGAATCCGACAGAGGCGAAATGACGTCTCCGAAGGCGGCGCCGGCCATTGCGCCGATGAACAGCGTGGGCGCGAAGACACCGCCCGAACCGCCCATACCAATGGTGAACGACGTGAACACAGCGCGGCCCAGCATGAGGGCCAGCAGGAACGCGATCGAGTAACTCCCCGCGATCGCGTCCTCCTCGAGCGGATAACCCGAACCGTACATGTACGGGAAAGCAACGAGAGCTGCGCCGAGGGCGAGGCCGAGCACGCCCGGACGCGCCCACTCGGGCAGGTGCGTGCGAGCCCACAGCCAGTCGATCGCGTCCTCTGAGGCGTACAGGAGCTTGGAGAAGCCGAGGCCGCACAGCCCCGCGACGAGGCCGAGGAACGCCACCCACCAGATGTCCGACATCGACGCGAAGGTCAGGTTGTCGGCGACACGAATGACCATCTCGTCGCCCTGCAGGATGCGCGCGACCACCGAGGATGTGACGGCTGACAGCACGACGAAGCCGAAGGTCTCGGCCGTGAACTCGACGAGGATCACCTCGAGGGCGAACACCGCGCCCGCGAGTGGCGCGTGGAACGTGGCCGCAATGCCGGCCGCCGACCCGCACGAGGCCAACAGGACCACGCGGGAGACGGGCATACGCAGCCACGAAGCGATGGTGGATCCCAGCGACGCGCCCACCTGCACGATTGGGCCTTCGCGTCCCGCGGACCCGCCCGAGCCGATGGTCAGGGCCGAGGCCAGGATCTTGACGATGGCGACGCGCCCAGGGATGCGCCCACCCTTACGGCGCACCGCGAGCATCACCTCGGGGATCCCGTGTCCCTTTGCCGAGGGCGCGAAACGCTGGATGAGCGGCCCGTACAGCAGGCCGGCGATGGCGGGGGAGAGAAGTAGGAAGAGCCACGGCGTCCAGCCCCAGACGCCGTGCGGCTGGCCGACGTGGGTCGTGTATTCGTCGAAGCCGGTGGACACCCACGTCCACGCGCGAATCGCGAGGTTAAAGACGACGGCTGCCGCGCCGACGACTGCGCCAACGAGTGCGGCGGCCACGCCGAGCAGGGAACGATGCGCGGCGACCGCATGGCCGACGCGCAAGCGAGTCCCCGTAGCCGGTTCCTCTGGCTGCGGGGACTGACTCAGGGGTGTCACAGGTTTGCGATCTCCACGTGAATGGGGGCGTCGGTGGCGATGCCCCAGACGGTCCTGTAGAAGGCCAGCTCCGACTGCCACGCATCCTTGATGTTGATGGCCGAGCGGAAGCGGTGTCCCTCTCCCTGGTAGAGCTTGAGGGCGACCGCGTTGCCGTTGGCACGCAGTGCCTCGTACATCTCCTGGGCCTGCGAGGCGGGAACGACCGGGTCGTCGGTGCCCTGCAGAAGCATGAGGGGTGCCTTAATGTCACCGACACGGTTGATGGGCGAGCGCTGCGCCCACACCGGGTCTGAGGTGTCATCGGTGCCGAGCAGAATCGCGTCGTAGTGCGACTCGAACTTATGGCTGGTTTCCTTCAACTTCACCAGGTCGGCGATACCCGAGAACGACGCGCCGGCGGTGAACACATCGGAGGACACAAGCGCGTTGAGCACCGTGAAGCCACCGGAGGAACGACCACGGATCGCGATTCGCTTTGGATCGACGCGGCCAAGATCGATGAGGTACTGGGCGCCGTCGATGCAGTCCTGAACGTCCATGACGCCCCAGTTGCCGTTGATGCGCTCACGGTAGGGACGGCCGAAGGACGTCGACCCTCGGAAGTTCACGTCCAGAACTGCGAAGCCTCGGCTGGTCCAGTACTGGAAGGGCACCTGCAGGCCGGGGCGGGCTGCTTCAGTCGGTCCACCGTGCACGTTGACGATAAGCGGTGGCAGCTCGCCCTCGGGGGCGGTGAACTCGGGGTTCACGGGCGCGTAGTAGAAGCCGTGCGCCTCCTCGCCGTCCGAGGTCTTCCACGTGAGCATCTCAGCCGTAGAGACGAGGGCGGTGGGCACCTCGGCCTCCGACGAGGGACGCAAAACCTTGGTCTTGCCGCGCGACACTTCGATGATCGCGGGAGTGTGCGTCGCGGAGTCCGCGAGGAAGACGACGCGGCCGTCCGCTGCGGCGACGTTACCGATGGGCCACCAGCCGGTCGCCCACTCCTCGGCCATGCCGTTGTCGATGCGCACGGTTCCGATGTGCCAGACCTGGTCCTCGGCCCACGAGCACACGAGGTAGTCGTTGTCGTAGTTGTCGTAGGAGTGCAGGCCGAGCTGCCAGTGCGGGTGCGAGAACGCGTGGGGTCCCGGGTGCAGCGCGCGAGTGCGCAGACGCGAGGTCCAGGCGTTCGGGTCCTCGCCTTCCTTCCACACGAAGCCCTGGGTGCGGTACAGGTTTGCCCAGCCAGAGGAGTCATCCACGTGGATGAGATCGCCGTCGAGCGTCCAGCGCGGCTCATAGATGCACACGCCCGGGCGATCCACCAGGACGACCTCCTGATCGATGGTGCCCTCGAAGGTCAGGGATGCGACGCGCAGCTGAGAGTAGGTCCACGGCATGTTCGGGTGGTTCCACGTGATCCAGGCGATCTTGGTGCCGTCGGGGGAGACCGTCGGAGCCTGAGCGAAGTCGGTGCCCTCGAACACCGTGATGATCGCGCTGTCGTCGCGGGCGGCGGAGCCATCGAGAGGGATAGCGACAATCTTGTTGACGGGCTCGCCCGGGGCAGAGTGGTCCTCGGCCACCGCGTACACGAGGTCGCGCACGTCGGCGATCCAGAAGTCGCCGTAGCGGACCTTCGACAGGGTCGTCAGGGGACGCACGACGCGGCGCGGATCGGCCGTATCAAAGGCGTAGACGCGGCCGTCTGTCTGATCGGAGAACACGATGACGCCGTGGTGAACGGCGTATGCCTTGCCGCCGTACTCGTGCACGCGCGTGCCGACATCGGGCAGGCGGGAACCGTCGATGAGAGGCAGGACCTCGCCCGTTTCCCCCGTACCGCGACGGCGCAGCAGCGTCCCACGTCCGCCCTGGAGCGGATGTCCCTCCACCCAGTAGGTGTCGGGTCCGTCGACGCGAACCTGGGAGAGCGTGACCGAACGGGCAGTGAAAGAATCGCCCGAAATGGGGGACTTCCACAGGCCGTGGGGTGCGACGGTGACGGACATAGTGCCTCCTTAAGCGGTACGGCGAGCCAACACCACCTATCTTAGTGCGCGCGCTTGTCGCCTGCGCGGGCCGAACGTACCTGACATGCACTTTGATCTGTAGATGAGACGCTTCGGCAACTACACTGGTTCTCATGTCTGGAACACGAGAGTCACGCGACCTGCTGTCGCGCTGTAGCGCACCGCGGGAGCTGCGTCGCCTGGAACGCGAGCAGCTGGACGAATTGGCGGCGGAAATTCGCGCGTTCCTGATTGATAACGTGTCGCGAACGGGCGGGCATCTCGGCCCGAACCTGGGCGTCGTCGAGCTGACGATCGGCCTGCACCGGGTGTTCCGCTCCCCGCAGGATACGATCATTTTTGACACCGGCCACCAGGCGTACGTGCATAAGCTCCTCACCGGACGTCAGGATTTTTCGTCTTTGCGTTGCCCGGGAGGCCTGTCCGGCTACCCGTCGCGCGGTGAGTCTGAGCATGATGTCGTCGAGTCCTCGCATGCGTCGGCGTCGCTCGCGTGGGTGGATGGCATCTCGCGTGAGAAGCATCGCCAGGGGGATCGCACCTGGACCGTGGGTGTCATCGGCGATGGCGCGCTGACGGGAGGCCTCGCCTGGGAGGCACTCAACAACATCGCGACGGCGAAAAACCGCCGCATCATGATCATCGTCAACGACAACGGTCGTTCCTATGCGCCGACGATTGGCGGTCTCGCGGCTCACCTGGACGCGCTGCGCACCTCTGCCAGATACGAGAAGGCCCTGGCGTGGGGCAAACAGCACCTGCTGAGCCACGGTACGCCGGGACGCGCGGCCTACGACGCGCTGCACGGTCTGAAATCGGGCATCAAGGACGCGCTGATGCCCCAGGTCATGTTCGAAGACCTTGGCCTGAAGTACATCGGCCCCGTGAACGGCCACGACATCGCGGCGGTCGAGACCGCTCTGCGCCGCGGTCGCTCCCTCGACGAGCCGGTCCTCGTCCACATGATCACCGAAAAGGGCCGCGGCTACACGCCGGCCGAGGAGCACATCGCTGACCGTTTCCACGCGGTCGGCCCGATTCACCCGGAGACCGGGCTCCCGGTCGCCCCCGAGCGCTTCGGTTGGACGGGAGTCTTCGCCGACGAGATCTGCGCTCAGGCCGCCACGCGCGACGACATCGTTGGGATTACGGCCGCGATGATGCGCCCCGTGGGCCTTGGCCCCATGCACGAGGCCTACCCGGGTCGCGTGATCGACGTCGGCATCGCCGAGGCCGAGGCTGTCGCCTCCGCCGCCGGCATGGCCTACCAGGGCGCACACCCCGTCGTGGCGCTCTACGCGACCTTCCTGAACCGCGGCTTCGACCAGCTTCTCATGGACGTCGCCCTCCACCGCGCGGGCGTCACTGTCGTGCTGGACCGCGCGGGTGTGACGGGCGCGGACGGCGCCTCGCATAACGGCGTCTGGGACATCGCGATGTGCTCGATGATCCCGGGCCTGCGTCTGGCGGCTCCCCGCGACGAGCAGACGCTGCGCGCGCGCCTTCGTGAGGCTCTCGACGTCGATGACGCTCCCACCGTCATCCGGTACCGCAAGGGATCGCTGCCCGAGCCCATGCCGGCGCTACGCAGCGTCGGGGGAGTGGACATTCTCTTCGACGAGGCAGTGGCTGATTCACCCGCTCGGGTGCTCATCGTGGGCACCGGCGCCTGCGCGCCCGACGCGATCGAGGCTGCGCGTCGCCTGGCTGCTGCCGGAGTGAGTGTTACGGTCGCTGATCCACAGTGGATGATCCCCATCTGCCCGGAGCTGGCGACGTTGGTGCGGGACTACGACTGCGTCGTGAGCGTCGAGGACGGCATCGTTCAGGGCGGTTTCGGATGGTCGCTGCGCGACGCGGTCGCGGAGACCGGCGTGCCCGTGCGCTGCCTGGGCGTGCCGCAAGAATTCCCCGAGCACGGCGAACGCGCGGCCATGATCGCGCAGTTCGGCTTCGACGCCGACGGCATCGAACGCGCGGCCCGCGAGCTCGTCGAGCGAATCGGCGAGCGCTAGATCATTCGAATCAGACGCCGAGCGCGTCGCAGATCGGGTCGAGCGTCAGATCGATCTGCCAGTCGCGCGCACCGCGATTGACCATACGCTCCTCGACCTCATCGCCCGACGGGCGTGCCGGATCCAGGGGAGCCCACGCGAGATAGCGCTGCACCTGGGGAGCGAGTACAACCTCGGGTGCTAGACCGAGACTCGACGCGACCGAAGCGACCGCGTTACGCACCGTTCCCAGGCGCGCGGCCGAGGCCTCGTCGATGCGATTCCAGTGGTGCGGTTCCGGGATCGACCCGGGCTGCATGGGCTTGCGCTTGGGAGGCAGCTCGTCCTCCGTCATGGCGGCCACGCTGGCGAGGGCTCGCATCCACTCGTCCTCATACTGGCGGGCGACGGGGGAGCGGAACTCGCTAATGCTCATGAGCGCGCGCTTGTTGCGCGGAGGATTCGAGGCCGCGCGTACGAGGGCGGCGTTACGAACGAGGCGGCCGGGGCTGAGGTCGATGCGCCGAGCGATCGACTCGCGTGTTTCCCACAGGGCCTTGAGGACCGCGAGGCCGCGGCGAGAACGGATCTTGCCCGCGCCGGGTATGGAACGCCAGCGATCGGGCTTCGGACCGGGAGGGGTGACCGACAGGGCGTAGCCGAACTCCTGCTGCGCCCACTCCCAACGGCCCATCTCATCGAGCCGCTTCGAGAGGCGGTAGTAGAGCTCCGTCAGCAGCTCAACGTCGAGGGCTGCGTAGCGTAGCCATTCCTTCGGCAGGGGACGCACCGACCAGTCCGAGGCCTGGTGATCCTTGACGAGGCCCAGGCCGAGCACCTGCTCGACGACGGCCGCCAGCCCGAAACGCTCCAGGCCGATGAGGCGCGCCGCGATTTCGGTGTCGAAGAGAGTGGAGGGGCGCAGCCCAACCTGGCGCAGATTCGGCAGATCCTGCAAACAATCGTGCAGCAGCCACACGTCCTCCACGCCCGGCTGCAGCACGGACAGGTCCGGCAGTGCGTGCGTGTCGATGAGGAACGTGCCCACGTCCTCGCGGCGAATCTGCACGAGGTAAGGATCGGAGCCGTAGCGGAAGCCCTGAGCGCGCTCGACGTCCAGGGCGATCGGGGCCGAACCAGTGCTCAGTGCACGAGCTGCAGCCTCAAGATCCTTCTGGGTGTCAATAACGGCGGGGGTCCCCCCACGCGGCTGCGCAATGAGCTCCGGATTATCCGTATCGCCCTGCGGCAAACCGCCGCCATTGTTGACCAGCACTCAGACTCCTTCGAGATGACGGGCAGGCACAATCCCTGCCGTCCGACGCATGACATCCGCCCAGCCGGACAGATGCTCACCAAGATACTCACTGTTGGGCGTCCACGAGGCGCGCACATCGACGAACAGAGCCGATCCTCGCAGTTCAAGACCGCCGAAGGCCTCGCTCATTTCGCGCGTCACCGTGCCCGTAATGTCGTGGAATCCAGCTCCCGCAGTCTCCAGGCAATCGAGCATCCAGCCCCACACGCCCTCCGACAACATCGGGTCGCCGATCATCTCGGCATCGACTTGCGCGCGCAGCTGACATACGACTCGGAACGTACCGTTCCAGCCGATCTGCTCCACGGGGTCGTGCAGGATGACCATACGACCAGTCGACAGGGGCTGTCCGGCCTCGTCCTCGTCCGTGGTTCGCATCGCGAGCGCCGCCGTAAAGGGGGCCAAACGGCGAGGTGGGGGCACCTCCTCGAGGAGTATGTGTGCCAGGTGGTCCGCCTGTCGCAGGGACAGCAGAGCCCGCATAAACTCCTCGGGCGCCCCGTTTTCATTCACAAATCAAATCGTACGGGTGTCCATGCGCCTTTTGGTCCAGACGCGCCGCCAACCTTCATGTCGATAAGTAGCGGGTACGCGTGGCTCGTCACGGTCGTTGTTGCTCCGGCGATTCCAAGCGGCGGGGGTTGCGCAGGATGAACGAGGTACGCGGTCCGACGTGTACGATGTCGCCGGAGTGGTACTCGGAGCGATCATCGTCGCCCGCCGTGTCGACGACGGTGTGCCAGATGTGCCCATACTTCGCGTCAGGGAGCGTGAAGTCGACGGGTTCCGGAGCAGCGTTGAGCAGCAGCAGGAAATCGTCGTCGAGGATGCGGCGACCGTTTGCGTCGGGCTCACGGATGGCATCGCCGTTGTAGAAGACCATCGTCGAGCGCGCCCACGGCTGGTTCCATTCCTCTTCCGTCATGTGTGTGCCCGCCGGGGTGAACCATTCGATCTCGCCGAGCTCGGACTCACCGCCGCGCTGCGCGGGACCCTCCAGGAAACGCCGGCGGCGCATCACCGGGTGATCGCGTCGCAGGTGGATGAGATGGCGGGTGAAACGCAGGAGCTTGTAGTCGTGCTCATTCAAATCCCAGTTGATCCACGAGAGCTCATTGTCCTGGCAGTACACGTTGTTGTTGCCCCGCTGGGTGCGGCCAAGCTCGTCGCCGTGGGCGATCATCGGCACGCCCTGGGAAAACATGAGGGTCGTCAGGAAGTTGCGCTGCTGACGGTAGCGTAGCTCGATGATCTCCTCGTCATCCGTGTCGCCTTCGGCGCCGCAGTTCCACGAACGGTTGTCGTTCGCGCCGTCCGCCCCACCCTCGAGGTTCGCCTCGTTGTGCTTCTCGTTGTAGGACACAAGATCGCGCAGTGTGAATCCATCGTGAGCGGTGATGAAGTTGATGGACGCCATGGGCTTGCGGCCGGTCGTCCCGTAGAGGTCGGAGGAACCGGCCAGGCGGGAGGCGAAGTCAGGGAGCGAGGAGAACTCGCCGCGCCAGAAGTCGCGCACGGTGTCGCGATACCTGCCGTTCCATTCGGACCATAGGGGAGGGAAGCCGCCAACCTGGTAGCCGTCCGCACCCACGTCCCATGGCTCCGCGATGAGCTTGACCTGCGAGACCACGGGGTCCTGGTGGATGAGATCGAAGAAAGCGGACAGTCGGTCGACCTCGGCGAACTGGCGAGCCAGGGTGGAGGCAAGATCGAAGCGGAAGCCGTCCACATGCATTTCCGTCACCCAGTAGCGCAGCGAGTCCATGATGAGCTGAAGGACCTGCGGAGAGCTCATGAGGAGGGAGTTGCCCGTGCCCGTCGTGTCGAAGTAGTGCTGACGATCCCCGTCGACAAGGCGGTAGTAGGAAGGATTGTCGATGCCGCGGAAAGAGAGGGTTGGGCCCATGTGGTTGCCCTCTGCCGTGTGGTTGTAGACGACGTCGAGGATGACCTCAATGTTAGCCGCGTGCAGGGCCTTCACCATTGCCTTGAACTCAGAAACCTGTGCGCCAGGGTCCTTCGTAGCCGCGTAACCGTTGTGTGGGGCGAAGTAGCCGATCGTGTTGTAGCCCCAATAGTTCGACAATCCCTTGGCCTGGAGCGTCGTATCGTTCGTGAACTGCTGGATCGGCATGAGCTCGACCGTGGTGATGCCGAGCTTCGTCAGGTGCTCGATAATCGCCGGGTGCGCCATGCCCGCGTAGGTGCCGCGCAGTTCCTCCGGGATGTCCGGGTGACGCATCGTCATGCCCTTGATGTGGGCCTCGTAGATGATCGACTCGGAGTAGTCGTGTCCCGGGCTGCGGTCCCCCTCCCAGTCGAAGAAGGGATTGACGACGACGGAGTGCATGGTTGCATCGGCGGAGTCGCCGCCCTTGAGCATGAGGGGATCGTCGGCCTGATAGGAGAGGAGGTCAAGAGAATCCTTCAGCTGTCCCTCGATCGCCTTAGCATAGGGGTCGAGAAGGAGCTTCGAAGGGTCACAGCGTAAACCGTTCTGGGGGTCCCAGGGGCCGTCGATGCGGTAGCCGTAGCACTGGCCGGCGCGCACCTGTGGCACGTAGACGTGCCACACGTAGGCATCGACTTCCGTCATGGGGATGCGCATTTCGTTGAGGTTGTCATCCAAGAGGCACAGTGTCACAGACGTCGCAACCGAGGAGTAGATCGCGAAGTTCGTTCCGGTTCCGTCAAAGGTGGCACCCAGAGGGTAGGCCTTGCCAGGTCGCGTTTCCATACCGACAAGCCTCGCACGAATATGGACTGATGGGTGATAGTCCGCCCGAAAATGAGCGTGTGACTTGGATAACGGGGATTTGGTTTTGCGTTCTGGCCAGATCTTCTGTTAAGGTTTTACCCGTTGCGAAGAACGGTTGACGTTCTGAGAAACGCGGATGTGGCTCAGTTGGTAGAGCATCACCTTGCCAAGGTGAGGGTCGCGGGTTCGAGTCCCGTCATCCGCTCGGGCGATTGGCGCAGCGGGAGCGCGCTTCCCTGACACGGAAGAGGTCACTGGTTCGATCCCAGTATCGCCCACGGTCATCCTGGTAACAGGATTGGCGGGCTATAGCCCGGCCGCACAAGCGGTTCACGCGGATGTGGCTCAGTTGGTAGAGCATCACCTTGCCAAGGTGAGGGTCGCGGGTTCGAGTCCCGTCATCCGCTCTCAATCGGGAATCCACTCGATCCCATTGGGTGTGGTGGGTTGGCCGAGAGGCGAGGCAGCGGCCTGCAAAGCCGTATACACGGGTTCGAATCCCGTACCCACCTCGGGCGATTGGCGCAGGGGTAGCGCGCTTCCTTCACACGGAAGAGGTCACTGGTTCGATCCCAGTATCGCCCACCAGTAAGTCGGATCTGATGATCCGGCTTTTTTGTTTATGTAGCTCTCGCCGATTGTCGGCGGGAGCTTTTCTGTTTGTGTTCTGTCGGGGTTATAGGACACTACGTGTTGCTGCTAGCCCGACTTTTCGGCTTTCTGGTGCGGGAAAGTCGGTATTTTAGTTGGTTGGGGCCAACTATGAGGATGGACAAATCGTGTTGGTTTTGTAGCGACTTTTCGGCTTGCTGGTGCGGGAAAATCAACATTGAAGTTGGTTGTTTCATCGTGGGGGTATGAATACCCCCAAATGCCCGGCGTGTGGGCGAACGATGACCAGGTATGGGCACTCAGCTTCAGGGGTGCAGTTTGCCGAGGCGTGCTAGCGGCTTTCGTTCCTCGCCGCGCACGCGGGCCCGCTGATTCGCACGTGGGCCTGACACCTTGCGCGTTAACCCGATGACATGCAGGTGGGCTCGCTGATTCGCACGTGGACCCGATGACATGCGCGTGGGCAGCGCCGCCCACGCGCATATCTAGAGGTTTACGTGCGTATCAAGGGGTTAACGCACAGATTCAGTGGTTCGCGCGCGAGGTATACACCAGGCCGGGTGCCGTTGTGCCCAACAAGTAGACCGCCTCAGTGGCAACACGCCGAAGGGAGGGTCCTCATGATGCAAAACCCCCAGCATTACCCCTGGTGTCATGCTCTCTTACTGGCGCAAGGCCCCTCACTGGTGCAGGGTTGCCCGGCGGCGCACCGAAAAATGCCGGTGGGGCGTCGTCGGCGATGACGGGGGAGGTCACGGGCTGTAACCTCCGCGAGGGCGCTTGTGGCCGATGAGGTGTGACACGTGATCGGGAAGAGTCAACCCCTTCTGATCGGGTGGAATGCTCCCGATCAGGTGGAATCTTCGCGATGGAGTCGATCCTATCTGAGGTGCAGCGGCGCGAGCTCGCTAGCCCAACGACACGGTTCTCGACGTTGTCAGGCGCCGAATCGCGACCAATGCGTTGTGTCCTATACCCCGTGTGTTGTGGGGTGGTGGCCTCTGAGTGCGAGCCTCGGGCTGGTGCGTCTTGTGGGTGACCTCTGCCGTTTTCGTATTTGCTGAACGACTGGTGAGTTTGTCGGCGTTTTGGGTCAGTTGTTCGCTCATCGGACGACACGCCCGAGTAGCAAATTTTGTCAGTCTATAAATCAGTCCGCCAAAGTGGTGATGTTTGCTTTTGTTGCTCGTGTTAGTTGTTGTGCCTGCGGAACTAATCGCTCTGATTCTTGACCAAAGTGCAGGTGGTTGGCATAAAATGGTGAAGTATGAGGCGACGCTGTCGCACATCCCGTTGACAGGAGTTTTCTATGGTTACCCTGAAGCGCCGTCACTTCGGTGTTCTTCTTGCAATTTTCGCATTGGTTGTGAGTTTCTTTGGCCTGGCCCAGTTTATTGGCGCTCAGGCTCCTGCGTCCGCGGCTCCACTGAGCTGCCCCGAGCCGACTACGAATGTGAGCAACAAGGTCACCTTGGATTGGGACAATGCTCAGCTTGTCGACCACACTGGCCGTGAGACCAAGGCTGTGGGTGACTGGTGGGACCTCGGTATCAAGCTGCCGTGGAAGACCGACGGTCGCGTGAAGGCCGGTGACTACTTCACCTACGACGCCTCGATCGTCAACACTGCGACGGGGGAGAGCGTCCTCCGTCCGAACGTTGCCCGTAAGTTCGAGGTCATCTCCAACAATGGCGTCGTCGTCGGCTGCGGCACCTGGGGTGCTGACGGTATGGTAACCGTCGTATTCAACGAGAAGGTCGAGTCCGCCGCGCAATGGTACGGCCATGTCTCCACCAACGGCCTGACCTACTACACCGGTCCCGGCGGTGAGAAGTACACGGTCAAGCTCGGCAAGAAGGTCGAGCGTGAGATCGACATGCTGCGCCGCACCCCGGGTGTCCCCCGCTACCAGAAGGACGGCTGGCTGACCCTCGGTGAGAACGAAGATGGTGACGAGAACAAGGCCATCATGTGGCGCGTTGTCTTCCCCGCTGGCGACAAGGCCGTGACCGGCGCGTCGATCGTCGACGAGGTCCCCGCGGGCTCTAACTGGAGCTTCAACTGCGACGTCGTTAATGAATACACGAAGAACCACACCTACCTGGTGACCGATCCGACGACCTACGAGGGCCTCCGCCAGGACAATGACACCTCGAAGGGTGCCTTCGGTGCTGCTGCGCAGGTCGAGTGCTCCTCCTCCAAGGTGACCGTCACGCTCGCCGAGATTCCTGCGAACCAGTCCGCCATCATCCTGCTCCCCGCCCACATCGACGGTGCGAAGCGCGCCGGTGACGTCGTGGGTGTCTTCTCCAACACCGTCTACTTCAACATTCTCGGTGGCAAGGTCGTCGAGCCCATTACGAAGACCCTCCACTACGGTGCGGCCGCCGACGCGTACGCCCATCAGACCTTCTCCGTGACCAAGAAGGTCGAGGGTGACCTGCCCGAATCCGCACAGGACCTCGAGTACCCGCTGACGATCACCTTGAAGAATGACGCCGATCCCTCGGTGAATAAGACCTTCGAGGCCTCCGTTAAGGCTGGCGAGACCTACACATACCCCACGTCTCTGCCGCTGGGTACCGTCGTGACGGTGTCGGAGGGGGACCTGCCCGCCGGTGTGGGCATCACCTGGAACGACGGCGAGAGCCGCGTCTTCGAGGCCGCCGACGGCGTGACCCTCTCGGCAGATAACCGCGAGGCTACCTTCACACTGAGCGATGATCAGGTCTACTCGCTGACCCTCACCAATGTTCTGGCTCCGACCCCGACTCCGTCGGCCACGCCTTCGACTCCCTCTCCGACCCCCTCGGCAACTCCTTCGCCCGCTCCGCAGCTGGCCAAGACTGGTACCGATGCGGCAGGCCTGGGTGTCCTGGCTGGAATCGTCGCGATCGCGGGCCTGTCTCTCGTGGCGGCCAAGCGTCGTAGTCACTGATGACGAAACCCCTGAGGTGCATGAGTGCCTGAGGGCGCACAGTGGGTGGGATGAGCAGTGCTCATCCCACCCACTTCTTTACGTGTGCTTTCTTGTAGCGGATGATTCGTGTGGTGGGCAGGGCGAGCGGCGTGCGGACAAAAGTCCTGTCAAAAGATGAGTGGGTGAACAACCTGCTGTCGATACCGTGCAGGGGAGTGGTCGACTATGTCGTCGTAGCTCATCGTGTGCGGTTGCTCGTGATGCTTATTGTGGCTTGTCGGAGCCGTTTGGTGTTGATGCCCAGCGGTGGGGCACGCGTGAAACAAAAGCGGTTGGCTCATGGTCGCGTGAGGTGCAAATGGACAGTTTCGCACAGAAAGGTGATGGAGGGCATTATTCTGCAAAATCCGCATTTTTGCTGATCAAGTAGGTTTGACCTGCTGTGCAGGAAACGAAATTGGATTGATTGCAGATTAGTTCTGTCTTCTTTATATGTGCAGATTAAGGCGGTTTGGTAACGAAGTTTTATTTGAATAGTTTTCTGCTAATCCTCTGATGGTCGATCTTATCCCATAGCTACGCGATAACTATGGGCATGAGGCGACATCGCCTCATGCCCATTGACTGGAGTATTTTATGGTTGCGTTGAAGAACACTCGGCGTAGCGCACTTCTTGTAGCTTTCGCTCTGGTATTGAGCTTCGTTGATGCTTTGCAGCTGTTGACGACCCGCACGGCGTTGGCCACGGCGCTTGCGTGCCCGGCCTCCACGACCAACGTCAACGACAAGGTTGACCTGGACTGGGATAACCTGCAGCTGGTCAATCCCCAGGGTGCGGAAGCGACGACAATCGCGAACATGTGGGATACTGGCGTTAAGCTGCCGTGGAAGATCAACGGCGCCGTCAAGGCCGGTGACTTCTTCACTTACGACGCGACCGTCGCCGAGGTGAACAAGGGCCAGCCGATCCTGCGCCCCACCGGCGAAGCCCGCACCGTCAAGGAAGGCTGGATCGGCCTGAGCGACAGCGAGGATGGCGATGAGAACAAGTCCATCATGTAGCGAGTGATCCTGCCCGCTGGCGATTCCGCAGTGACCGGTGCGTCGATCGTCGACGAGGTTCCCGCCGGCTCTAACTGGGGCTACGACTGCGACACGGTGGTCAACTACGTTAAGAAGCACACCTTCGTCGTCGTCGATCCGACCACGCCCGAGGGTTAGCGCCTGAGCAAGGACACCTTGAATCATGCCTTCGGCGCTGGATCTACGGTCGAGTGCACGCCCCAGAAGCTGACCGTGACCTTCCCTGAGATCCCCGCGAACCAGTCGGCGATCGTCGAGAATCCGACTCGCGTTGAGGGGGCCAAGCGTGCCGCTTGCGTCGTCGGTAAGTTCTCCAACACCGTGAAGTTCAATGTGCCCGGCAAGAAGTTTTCGCCCGTCACGATGGCGATGTGTTTCAGTGCGTCCGCGGATGCCTTCGCGCGCCAGAGCTTCTCTGTGACGAAGAAGGTCGATGGCGAGCTCCCCGAACACGCGAAGGACCTCGAGTACACCCTGACCATCACGCTGAAGAACGATTCCGATCCGTCGGTCAACAAGACCTACCAGGCGACTGTCAAGGCGGGCAAGAGCGACAGCTACCCGGGTGCCCTCCCTCTGGGCACCGAGGTCACCGTCTCCGAGGGTGACCTGCCCTCCGCCGACGGCGTCACCTTGAACGAGGTCGAGAGTTGCGTGTTCGATACCGCTCAGGGCGTCACCCTCAAGGCTAACAACCGTGAGGCCACGTTCACGCTCAGCGAGGATCACCTCTTTGCTCTCAACCTGAACAACAAGCTGATGCCGACTCCTAAGCCGACTCCTAAGCCGAATGCGGAACACGCGGGTGGGAAGACATGGTCTTCCCACCCGCGTGTTCTACGTGCGTGAAGCAGTTGTACTGAGACCGGAAACCTCTAAGCGTGCAAAAAGAACGACGGTCATTCGCCGATGGTCGGGGTGCTGCTTACAGAGCGCAGCGCCAGCTTGCATTGAGCCCGACGTTGCTTTGGCCAGCTCCTCGATGCTCTAACCAACGAGGAGATACACACGAGCCTCCCACGGCTTCATCGGTGTGGTAACAGTGGGTTCGCTACCCAGGTGGTTGCCGGCCTCATCGCTCTTCGTCTGTGACGCTTCCGTGTTGCCCAAGTAGAGGTGCCACGGTAACGAAGCCATGGCCTCGTCCTCTGGAGAGAACAGGGGAGCGTGGCGTTGCCCGGACAGATTGACCATCACGAGAACGTCCGAACCTGGCGTGCTGCGGCGATAGACGAAGAGCGCGGGCGCTGAGGCGTCTATCCGTGAGAACGTGCCATCGGTCAGAGCGGGAATGACGTGGCGAGCACTGATGAGCGCGCGGTAGTACGTCAGAATGGATTGGGGATCATTTGCTTGTGCTGCGACGGTGATGTTCTCAGCGGAAGCGGGTACGTCAATCCAGGGGACTGCTTCAGAGAAGCCGGCAGCGGGGGAGGAGTCCCACTGCATCGGGGTCCGGCCGTTGTCTCTCGACATAGCCGCGAGTCCCTCGGGGACCTTATCGATGCCCAGGCGCTCCATGTACGACACGGATTCAACGTCGCGGAAATCGGCTGCGGTCGTGAAGTCTCCGCCGAGCATGCCGATCTCTTGGCCCTGATAGATGAAGGGGGTTCCGCGCTGGAGGAAATAGGCGGTTGCCAGGGCTGTTGCTGATTCGTACCAGTAGCACGAGGAATCACCGAAACGGGATACCGAGCGTGGCTGGTCGTGGTTCTCCAGGTACAGGGCGTTCCATCCGCTCGTCCCGAGCGTGTCCTGCCAGCGAGTGAGAACATCCGCCAGCTCCCCGGGCGCCAGCTGGCGGGGCGAGAACTTGCCGTTTTCGAGGCCGAGGTTGACGTGCTCGAACTGGATGAGCATGTTGAACTCGCGGCGCTCGGGATCGCAAAACAGCAGTGCTGTCTCGGGCGACGCGTTGGAGGCCTCGCCGACCGTAAATGACCCCGGATGGTGGGCGAACGTCCGTTCGTGCATCTCCTGCAGGAATTCGTGGAGACGAGGCCCGTCCGCGAAGCACTCGTGGCCGACGCCAAACGGCGGGCGGGGTGGGCCGCCATCGGGCAAGCCCGGCAGCTTCGAAATGACGTCAATTGCGTCGACCCGGAAGCCATCGACGCCCCGGTCGAGCCACCAGTTCATCATGTCGTAGACGGCGTCACGAACGTGCGGATTCTCCCAGTTTAAGTCGGGTTGCTCGCGTGCGAAAAGGTGGAGGTAGTACTGGCCCGTGGACGCGTCGTACTCCCACGCCGGCCCCCCGAAAAATGACTCCCAGTTCGTCGGCTCAGCTCCGGGAGTGCCAGGCTCGAAGCCAGGGCGTGGATCCCGCCAGTAGTACCAGTCTCGACGCTCCGAGTTCATGCTCGATGCCGACTCAACGAACCAGGGGTGCTCGATCGACGTGTGGTTGACGACGAGGTCCATAACGATGCGCATACCCAGGGCGTGGGCGCGCGTGACCAGGGCATCAAAAGCACCGAGATCACCGAATAACGGATCGATATCGCGGTAGTCCGAGATGTCGTAGCCGTTATCCGCCTGAGGGGAGCGATAGATCGGCGATATCCACACGATATCGACCCCGAGATCAGCTAGATAGTCCAGGCGGCGGAAAATCCCCTCAAGGTCACCGAGCCCATCCCCATTCGTGTCCTGGAACGAACGGGGATAGACCTGGTAGAGCACGGCGTTCTTCCACCAGGGCTGTACTGCGTAGAGCTTGCCAGGAAGCAACTCGGGGTGGATGATCATCGCGCGTGTCGGTTGTACGGTTTAGTAGCCGTCGAGGGCAGCCCAGGCCTCGTACAGGCCGTTGTCCTTGTGGTAGACGGCAGTGCACGTGAAGTTGAAGGTGCCGCTCTTGCCCGTGAGAAGTGTGCCGTTGAACTGACCCGTCGAAATGTACTGGGGGTTGCCAGAGGCATCCACACCGTCGCGCTCGACGATCCAGTTCTCCATCTTGCCCTGCATGACGGTTGAGGAAATTGCGTTCTTGCACTCCAGCTTCACGCCATATTCCTCGTCGGTGCTGACGCCCCCGGAAGAACCCGTACCCTGAGTCGGTGCAGGGCTGGGCTTCGTGCCGACGGGAGGCGCGGACTGGGTCGGTGCAGGGGCGGGAGCCACGGGGGCCGACGGGCTTGGGGCCGCGGAAGGAACGGACGTGGGCGCTGCGCTGGTCGGGGCGCTCGGCGAGGCCGATGCCTCGTCGTTGGAGGAATCGTCCTTGGTGAGCGCCCAGATTGCAACGCCAGCGACCAGGATCATGACCACGACGGCCGCGATGATGCCGATGATCAGCCCGGTCTTCGACTTCTGCTCCGGCTGTCCACCGTAGGGGGCACCCTGGAACTGGCCCTGGGGGTAGTATCCCTGCTGAGGCTGCTGGGCGTAACCCTGCTGCTGATATCCGCCTGCCACGGGCATCTGCTGGGTGTACTGCTGCCCGGCCGGATACTGGCCGTTTCCGCCAGCAGGCTGCTGGTTGGGATTGTAGGGGTTTGACATAGGTGTTCCCGGTATTGAGTGAGTGAGGATCAGCCGGTCTTACAGACAACGAGTTGTGAGAGCAAGCTCGTGATCATGACGGTCTAGGCGTTTTTGTATGTGAGAAGAGTATCGAACGAGTCGAGGCTCTTCACGTAGTAGCCCTTGCATTCGAACGACCAGCGCCCGGTCTTGTTGGTCGTCGTATCCGTTCCGGTGACGATGCCGGTGTAGACGTGCTTCTCTCCGTTGGGGAGTACCTCGGGCTGTGCGTAGTTCTCGTTCGAAACATTGGCGTTCGACCACTTGCGATTGATTTGTTCTTTGCACGAGGCGAGAACTCGTTCCTTCATGTCGCCCTGTCCGCCGTTCCCATTCCCGGGCGCTGCTCCCTGCGTGGGGTTGGTGCCCACTGGCGGCTGTGTGGGGTTGGTGCCCACGGGTGGCTGCATCGGGTTGGTACCCGCCGCAGGGCCAGAGGCCTGAGAGGGAACTCCCGGCATAGCGGGTGAATCAGCGTCGGAGTCCGAGTCGTTCTTGCTCAGTGCCCAGATCGCGATGCCGGCGATGATGGCAACGACCAGGACGGCGGCGATGATGCCGATGATGAGGCCCGTCTTTTTCTTCTCCGTTGCTCCGCCGTAGGGAGCGCCCGGAAACTGCCCCTGTTGGTAGTAGCCCTGCTGAGGCTGCTGTCCAAATCCCTGATTCTGGCCGTAGCCGCCCGCGCCAGGCATCTGCTGGCCGGGCTGCTGGACGTAGGCCCCGCCAAGCTGCTGCCCGGCCGGGTACTGGCCGCTGCCGGGCATCGGCTGCTGGTTGGGGTTGAAAGGGTTCGACATGGGGACTCCTCCGTCTATCGGAAGCTGTCAGCGTGTGTCAGCGCTGTGTCTCAGTAATCTTCGGGGATAACGACTGCGGTGAAACTCTTCGAGCTGCCGAAGTAGAAGACAGAGCAGGTGAAGCTAGTGTTGACGTTCTTTTTCGTAATCTTGTCCGTGCCGGTGAGCGTGCCGGTGTAATCCCACCACTGGGTGTCGCCGTAGCTATCCTGCAGCTCAAGCTTTGCGCCTGAGACACTCGCGTTCGTGTACTCGTCGTTGATTTCCTTGGTGCACTCGGCGATGGCCTGCTGTTCCAGATCGGAGTTAGAGCCGCCACCGGGGGCTGCGCCCTGCGAGGGGTTGGTGCCCACGGGCGGCTGCGAGGGGTTGGTGCCCACCGGGGGCTGCGAGGGGTTTGCGCCAGCGGAAGGGGCTGCGGTGCTCGGGGCGCTCTGGGCAGCATCAGCGTCGGAAGAGTCGTCGCCGGACACGAACCACCAGATGGCGACACCGGCGGCAATGAGCACGACCACGACGGCTGCGACGATCCCGATGATGAGGCCCGTCTTTTTCTTTGCCGGCTGCCCGCCGCCCGGGGCGCCCTGGAACTGGCCCTGCTGGTAGTAGCCCTGCTGGGCCTGCTGACCGTATCCCTGAGACTGGCCGTAGCCGCCCGCTAGGGGCATCTGCTGGGTGGGCTGTTGCCCGTAGCCGCCCGCTACGGGCATCTGCTGGGTGGGCTGCTGCCCATAGCCTCCCATGGCGGGCATCTGCTGGGTGGGCTGCTGCCCAAAGTCACCTTGTGGGTATGCGCCCTGCTGGGGGTACCCACCCTGCTGGGGCTGGAAGGGCTGCTGATTCTCGGGAGAATAGGGCGTGCTCATAGTGTACTTCCGTGTTGGTGAGAGAGGTCTCAGGGAACGTTCTGTATCCTACCAGGCGCTAGGCTTGTGGCATGACGATCGACTATCTGACTGAGACGCGACCGCTGATGCCCCGCGAAGACATCCTGCCCGTCATTATCGGAGGAGACTTCGGCGTATACGGAATTGGGCGTTGTTTCAATGAAGCGTTCGGTTGTCGGTGCATCTGCGTGGGATCGCAGCCGACCGAGTCGATCACCCGTTCGCACTTTTTTGATGTCCGCCACGTGAGTGCCCATGCGAGTGACGCACAGCTCCTGGACATCCTCATGACCATTGCGGGCGAGCATCCGGATAAGAAGCTGATCCTGATGGCCAACCACGACATCTTCTCGGCGTTCGTTGCTCGGAACATGGAGACGCTCTCGCGCCACTACGCGCTGCCGTTCCCCACCGAGGAAGTCATGGAACGACTCACCGACAAGGCGGAGTTTGCTCGTGAGTGCGAGCGGGCAGGCATTGCTACGCCGGGTACTGTCGAGGTCGATTTCTCTGGCATGGAGGACGAGGCCTGGGCTGCTCCTGAGATTCCCTTCAGCTTCCCGGTTGTTGCTAAGTCTGCGAAGGGCGAGCCCTACGACGTGCTCGAGTTCGAGGGCAAGCGCAAGATCTGGTTCATCGACACGGCCGAGGAGCTCACTCAGCTGTGGGAGACCCTGAAGGCCGCGGGCTTCCGCGATACCTTCCTGGTGCAGGAGTTGATTCCCGGCGATAACACCGCGATGCGCTCGATCACGGCGTACGTGGACTCGCGCGGAGAGGTGACCCTGATCGGGTCGGCGCGCGTCCTCCTCGAAGACCACGCGCCCACGATGATCGGCAACCCCGTCGCCATGATCACTGAGGACTTTCCGGCGTTGTGGCGCGACGCCTGTGCCCTGCTGACCGAGAACGGCTACCGCGGTTTCGCAAACTTCGACGTGAAGATCGACCCCCGGGACGGGCGAGCGCTCTTCTTTGAGGTGAACCCGCGCATCGGCCGCAACAACTGGTACATGGCCGCCGCCGGCGCGAACCCGATGATCCCGATGGTCGAGGACCTTATCGACGGCAAGGCCTGCGAGCAGACCCGGGCAACTGACGAGATTCTCTACACCCTCGTCCCGGACTCCCTTCTGCTGCACTACATCACCGATGAGGATCTGCGCGCGCGCGTCAAGCGCATCATCCGTGAGGGCCGGCGATTCGATCTGCTCCTCAATCCGACGGAGAAGGATCTGCGACGTAACCTCATCGTCTGGCTCCAAAAGCAAAACCACCGACGTAAGTTCGCCCGATACTACCCGGAGCCGACGGAGACGTCGTATTGACTCCCACCGCCCCGGCCCGCCCCGGCCTCGTCGGTGGGGGAGGAGGCCCTGATAGACTGACCCCCTACGCGACCGATAGTTCCGACTAACGAGGACACCATGACGACAACCGCACTCGTGCCCATTTCTCAGGAAGACAAGATCGCCGCGGTCTCTGGCTTCCAGGACCGCTCCCTGCCTATCGAACAGACGTGCGTGTGGGAGGCTTTTGAGGAATCCCAAGGCCACGGAGTGTGGGGACGCTACGCCTGGTGCGAGGATGATTCCAAGGTTGCGTTCATCACCCTCTACAAGTATTCGGTGCGCGGCGTCCACTACCTGTGGGCGAAGTGGGGACCCGCGTGGGTCAAGGAAGCGACGCCCGAACGCGAAGCCGCCCTGCGCGCCGACCTCCTGCGCGAGATTAAGGCAAAGGATAAGACCGTCGCCTTCGTGCGCCTGCACGCCATCTACCAGCACCCCGACCTGTGCATGCCACTGCAGACGATCTCCTACGACCGCACCGTCGTCATCGACACCTCTGGCAAGACCGAAGAAGCGATCCTCGCCGCCATGCCCAAGGCGGGTAAGCGTTCGATTCGCTCTGGCCTGAAGAAGGGCAAGGCCGAGGGCGTGACCTTCCACGAGGACACTGCCAATGCCGAGGCCGTCATCGACGAGTACTACGCCGTCATGGAGGAGACCGCCAAGCGCGACGGCTTCCGTCCCCACCCCAAGGAGTACTACCTCAGCCTGCTTCAGACGCTGGGCCCGAAGCACGCGCGCATCTTCTCGATGCGCGATGCCGACGGAAGTATCCTGTGCTGGGACTTCTGCCTTGTTGAGGGAATCCGCGCGCAGGCCGAGTACGGCGCCTCCACCGAGGCCGGTCGTCGTCTGCGTCAGCCTCCGGTCCTGGACTTCCTGGCGGCCGAATTCCTCGCCCGCGACGGCGTGCGTGAGTTCGACCTGATGGGCGCGCATTCGCCGCGCTGCCCCGATCTCTATAGCGTCGGAAAGTACAAGAGCGCCTTCGCCACGCACTTCACAGACGTGCCCGGTGGCTGGGACATGCCCATCAAGAAGTCCACCTACCGTGCCCTGATCGCCGCGAAGGCTGTGAAGGACTGGCGCGCCCGCTCCTGAAGCGTTCGCGCCACGGGGCTAGAATTCAATTCGCAACACAATCTCGCGTATCTAACGAAACTAGGAGACACAGTGCCCGATATCTCGCTCGTCATTGACGGACACGAACAGACCGTACCGGCGGGGACCACGGGCACAACGTGGTTCGAGAAGTCGCGCGACGTCGTCGCCATCAAGGTTGACGGTACGCCGCGTGACCTCGAGACGCCTTTTGAAGCAGGAACGACCGTCGAGGCCATCACCTTGGCCAGCGAGGACGGCCTGAACATCCTGCGCCACAGCGCCACGCACCTGCTCGCGCAGGCCGTCCAGGATGTGTTCCCCGACGTGAACCTGGGCATCGGGCCCTTCATTACCGACGGCTTCTACTACGACTTCGGCAATATCGATGCGGTGACCCCCGAGCTGCTGCGCGACCTCGAGAAGCGCATGAAGCGCATCGTCAAGGAAGGTCAGCGCTTTGTGCGTCGCGAGATCTCCGAGGAGGAGGCCGTCGTCGAGCTGGCCGAGCAGCCCTACAAGCTCGAGCTCGTCACTACGAAGGGTAAGGGCGCCGAGGGCGCTTCCGTCGAGGTCGGCGGCGGCACGCTCACCATGTACGACAACGTCCGCCGCGACGGCTCGGTCGCGTGGAAGGACCTGTGCCGCGGTCCGCACCTGCCCTCCACCAAGCTCATCGGTAACGGCTTCGCGCTGACCAAGGCCTCGGCCGCCTACTGGAAGGGCGACCAGGCGGGCGATCAGCTCCAGCGCATCTACGGAACCGCCTGGGCCTCCAAGGATGACCTCGTCGCCTACCAGGAGCGCATCAAGGAAGCCGAGCGCCGCGACCACCGTCGCCTCGGCGCCGAGCTGGACCTGTACTCCTTCCCCGAGGAGATCGGCCCCGGCCTCGTCGTATTCCATCCCAAGGGCGGAATCCTGCGCCACGAGATCGAGTCCTACGTGACCGACCGTCACAAGGCGGCCGGCTTCGACTTCGTGCACACGCCCGAGATCTCCAAGGGCGGTCTCTTCCACACGTCGGGTCACCTGCCCTACTACGCGGACACGATGTTCCCGCCCATGCTCGTCGACGAAGAGCGCGACGAGGATGGCAACGTCACCAAGGCAGGCCAGGAGTACTACCTCAAGGCCATGAACTGCCCGATGCACAACCTGATCTTCCGTTCGCGTGGCCGCTCCTACCGCGAGCTGCCTCTGCGCTTCTACGAGCTGGGCCACGACTACCGCTACGAGAAGAGCGGTGTCGTCCACGGCCTGACCCGCATGCGCGGCTTCACGCAGGACGACTCGCACACCTACTGCACGCCTGAGCAGGCCTCAGAAGAGATCCGCACGCAGATCGAGTTCTTCCTGTCGATTCTCTCGGCTTTCGGCCTCAAGGACTTCTACCTGGAGCTGTCCACGCGCGACGAGGACGGCAAGAAGAAGGACAAGTTCATCGGCTCGGATGAGGATTGGGCGGCTGCCACGAAGGCCCTCGAGGACGCCTGCGCGGCGACCGGCCTCGACCTGGTTCCGGATCCGGGCGGTGCCGCCTTCTACGGCCCCAAGGTCTCCGTGCAGGTTAAGGACGCGATCGGTCGCACCTGGCAGATGTCGACGATCCAGTACGACTTCAACCAGCCCGACCGCTTCGACCTGGAGTACACGGCAGCCGACGGCTCCCGTCAGCGCCCCGTCATGATCCACTCCGCCAAGCTGGGTTCGGTCGAGCGCTTCATTGGCGTTCTCACCGAGCACTACGCGGGTGCATTCCCGGCGTGGCTCTCGCCCGTCCAGGTTCGCCTCATCCCCGTCGCCGAGGCCTTCGACGGCTACGTCAAGGACGTTGCCGCGAAGCTGCGCGAGCGCGGCGTGCGCGTCGAGACCGACCTGTCGGACGACCGCTTCGGCAAGAAGATTCGCAACGCCTCCAAGGACAAGATCCCGTTCACGCTCATCGCCGGCGGCGAGGACGTCGAGGCTGGGGCCGTGTCCTTCCGTCTGCGTGACGGCTCGCAGCACAACGGCGTCGCCGTCGATCGCGCGGTCGAGCTGATCGTCTCGCACATCGAGCAGCGCAACAACGCCGATCAGATCGACGGCCTCGACGAGGCGTGAGAGTCATGAGCCGCGACGCCGGTTCGGACTCGATCGGTTCCCCGAACGGCCCGTTGCCGACCGAGGACGCCCGCTCGTTGGCGGGCGTCCCGGACGGCTTCGGTCGTTTCTGGACCCCCTACCGGATGGCCTATATACGCGGCGAAGGCAAGCCCGCCGACGCCTCGGACGTCGGGTGCCCGTTCTGCACGGCGCCCGGTAAGGACGACCAGGCTGGACTGATCGTCTACCGCGGCGACACCTGCTTCGTGCTCATGAACCTGTTCCCCTACAATTCCGGGCACCTGCTCGTGTGCCCGTATCGTCACGTCTCTGACTACACGGAGCTCACGGACGAGGAACGCGTGGAGCTGGGCAACCTGACGGCGAACGCCATGCGCGTCACCCGTGAGGTCGCGTCTCCGGCGGGTTTCAACCTGGGTATGAACCAGGGCGAGGTGGCCGGTGCCGGTATCGCCGCTCACCTGCACCAGCACGTCGTTCCGCGCTGGTTGGGGGACGCGAACTTCCTGCCGATCATTGCGCAGACGAAGGCCGTGCCTGAGCTCCTGGAGGACGCTCGCGCGCGGCTGGCCGCCGCCTGGCCGAAGGAGGACTAATGCTCGGAAACCACGGACGTTCCATCACGAAGGCAATCTTTACGCCTCTCGCTCGGGTTCTCGCACGCGTGGGCGTCACCCCGAATATGGTGACGGTCGCGGGCACTGTTGCGACGGTCGCGATCGCGGTCATTTGCATTCCTCAGGGATGGATTTGGCAGGGCGGCATCGTCCTGGCCGTCGTGATGTTCGGCGACTCCGTGGATGGCACGCTTGCGCGCATGACGACGGGCGGCACGCGTTTTGGTGCTTTCCTCGATTCGACGCTCGACCGTCTGGGCGACGGAGCCGTCTTTGGCTCCCTCACCGCCTACGCGGTCTTCCAGATGGACGACTCGTTCGTGCGCACATGGGCAATCATCTCCGGCATCTGCTCGATCGTTGGTGCGGCCGCCGTTCCCTACGCGCGCGCCCGCGCGGAATCTGTCGGCGTCGTCGCCAAGCTGGGCATCGCTGAGCGCACCGACCGGCTCATCATTGGCATGGGTACGGCGATCCTCATGAGTCTTGGTCTGCCCGAGTGGGTATTTGCGGCCGGCCTAACCTGGGTGGCGTTTGCATCCTTCGTCACCGTCTGCCAGCGCATTTGGTTCACTGCCCACAACATCGACGAGGGAACGCCGTGAGTTTTTCGCCCCTGTCGCTCGCCTTTTCGATCGCCCCCCGCTTGCCGCTGCGCCTCGTCATGCGCATGGCGGACACTGGTGCATCGATTGCGGCCAGGCGTGGGGGAGCCATGATCGACCGGCTGCGCGCCAACATGGCGCGTTTGACTGGAAACGAGCCATCCGCCCACGAGGTGCGTGACGCGGTCCGGTCGCACATCCGCAACTATGCTGAGCAGTTGATGCTCGGATCGCGTCGCGGCGAGCCGTTGCTCAAGGGAGTCTCCTTCGAGGGCTTCGAGGCCCTGGCCACGGCCAGCGAAGATGGACCGGTCGTCCTCGCTCTCGGACACTCCGGCAGCTGGGATCGTGCCGGCGCCTGGGTGTGTGCACACGGCCGGGGCATCGTGACTGTCGCGGAGAAGGTGGAGCCTCCCGCGCTGTTTGAACGTTTCGTGTCGCTGCGCGAAGGCCTCGGCATGGAGATCATTGGCGTCGTGAAGGGTGAGTCTGTCTTTTCCACCCTCATCGAGCGCGTGCGCGGCCGTCGCGTCATCGTCCCGCTTCTTGCAGACCGGGATATTTCGGGTTCGGGCATTGAGGTCGACCTGGGGACGCGGCGCGCACTCGTCGCCGCGGGTCCCGCTGCGCTCGCGACCAAGCTGGAGCGTCCGCTTTTCGCTGCCTGCATCACCTACGAGAACGAGACTCCGACTGGGGCCGATGTACGCGTGCGTTGCGTCGGACCGATCAATGCAGATGGCCAGGAGCACCCCGACCTCAACCGCGTCGAAGCTCTCACACAGGCGTGGGTGGACGAATTTGCCGCCATGATGGCGACCAAGGCGCAGGACTGGCACATGATGCAGCGCGTGTATGTGGAAGATCTTGACCCCGAGCGCCTGGCGCGCGCGAGGGCCGAGCACGAGAGGAAGAATCGATGAAGATCGGAATCGTGAATCCCTACTCCTGGGACGTGCCCGGGGGAGTGGGCTTCCATATCCGCGACCTCGCGTTGAAGCTGCGGTCCCGCGGACACGACGTTCAGGTGCTGACGCCGTCGACCTCGGAGGACCTGCCCGAGTGGATCACGTCCGCCGGTTCGTCCGTGTCGATCCCCTTCAACGGATCGGTGGCCAATATTTCCGTGAAGCCGAAGGCGCTCGCGCGTACTCGCCGTTGGCTGGCAGTGAACGATTTTGACGTCGTGCACGTCCACGAGCCTGTCGTTCCCTCGGTGTCGATGGCAGCTGCGATGCTTTCGACTGCCCCCCTCGTGGGGACATTCCACGCGGCCCTCGGTCGGTCGGTCTCGCGCGCGATTGCCTCGGCGCCCATGCGCCTGTACATGGAACGCATCGGAGTGCGCATCGCGGTGTCCGAGGAGGCGCGCCGAACGCTGATCGAGCACCACGGCGGCGATGCCGTCATCATTCCGAACGGGGTCGAAACGGCCTCGTTCCGCACCGCGCAGCCCCTTGAACAGTGGGTGGCGACGGACGAACGTCCGGTCATCGTGTTCCTCGGACGCCTCGATGAGCCCCGCAAGGGCCTGAGCATTTTCGCCGGTGCCATTGCTGGTGTCCTTGAGCGTTTCCCGGGTGCGCGTTTCCTGATTGCCGGCCGAGGAGATGCCCCGGAGATTCGCCAGGCCGTCGAGCGTTTTGGCGATTCCGTGTCCTTCCTCGGTGGAATCAGTGATGAGGAGAAGGAATCCTTGCTCGCCGGCGCCACCATCTACGTCGCTCCGCAGACGGGCGGAGAGTCATTCGGCATTGTCCTCGTCGAGGCGATGGCGGCCCATACGGCTGTCGTTGCCTCGGATATCCCGGCCTTCCGTGCGGTGCTTGAGGACGGGCGAGCTGGCGCGCTCTTCGAGAGGGGCAACAGCGACTCGCTCGCACGTACGCTCATCGACCTGCTGACCGACCGCGACCGCCTCGAGGAGCTGTCCGCTGCCGGAGCGCGCTCATCGGCGCAGTACGACTGGGAGGTTGTTGCCGATAAGGTCTTCGAGGTCTACAAGCTGGCGATTGACATGGGCAGTCCCGCCGAATCGGGAACGCGCCGGGCACGTGACCTGATCCGAGGTCGTGGAGAAGAAGGGGAGGAGCTCGCATGATCTCGCTGTCCCCGTGGCTGCTTGTCGCTATCGTATTCGCCGTTATCGCGCTCGGCGTCGTCGCAGGATTTGCGATCACGCGTGCGCGCCGTCTGGATCGGCTCCATCAGCGCATCCTTGCTTCGCGAGACTCTCTCTCGCGCCTCCTGCTGCGCCGGGCCTCCGAGGCAGACCTGCTGACCCGCAGCGTTGGGCTGGAAAGCTCCGGCCTCGCCGACGCTGCGCGCGCCTATATTCAGGATGGGGGAGACCAGCTCACCACCGATGGCCTCGACCGCCGAACTGCGGCGCAACGCCAGGGCGATCGTGTCGAGGTAGCGACGCGTTTGGAGCGTGCGTCCGCCTTGTCTCGCGCAATCCGTGAGACTCTCATCCCCGACGAACGGGCGCGCATTGCATCGGATCCTCAGGCCAGCGCACGCCTGGAAGCGTTGGATGCGACGTGCTATCGCATCGAGCTCACGCGCAACGTGCATAACGTGGATGTCGCGGGAGTTCGCGCCCTGCGTTCCGCACGAATGGTAAAATTGTTGCGACTGGCCGGGCATGCTCCGATTCCCGAGCCCATTGACTTTGACGATGACACGCGAACGGGTGGACGAGGTTACTGACATGCACGCGACCCACTGGGGAGGGCCCGGCGAGGACTATCGCCTCAGCAAGATCAGCAGTGCCACCATCGACTCCACTGATGGCGTCTCGGCACCGGCCCCCGACGATGCCGCTCCCGTCTGGCAGCCTCCCAAGGCCGCGCACTCCTTCCCCTGGTTCGAGGTCGTCATGACGACGATCGGCGTGCTGGGGACCATCGGCATCATCATCTACGGTTTGGCACCCGAGTCTTCAAGCGTGACCGCCTTTGTGAAGACGACGCTGCTGTCCCTGGTTGCCCTCGTGATCGTCGTCGGCTTCCTCCAGCGGATCGATCGCTGGGAGCCAGAACCGTGGACGACGAAGCTCGCGATGTTTCTGTGGGGCGGGGGTGTGGCGACCCTGACGTCGATGATTACGAACACGGCGCTCCACACAGACATTGCCTTCACGATCGGAGACCTGCGGCGCGCCGAGGCGCTTGCCATGTCATTCATTGCGCCACTCGTGGAGGAGACATTCAAGGGGATCGGTGTCCTCATCATCGTCGTTGTTCGGCGCAACAGCATCAACTCGGTACTCGATGGTGTCGTGTACGCGGGATTCTCGGCGGCGGGATTCCTTTTCTTCGAAGACATTTTGTACTTCCTGCGCACCGAGGGCCAAGGAACAAAGACTCTCGTGTTGGTGTTCGTTCTTCGTGCCCTGGCAGGGCCCTTTCTGCACGTGATGGCCACGTCGATGACGGGCATCGGATTGGCGCTCGCCCTCATCAAGTTCCGACGCGGATGGTCGAAGACCGCCATCGTTGTCCTGTTCTGGTTTGCTGCCATGCTCATTCACTTCGCATGGAACGGGAGCATCGCGTTGCCCGCATCCGGAACAGGGTTCATCGTGATGTACCTCGTGGTGGGTATTCCCGGGTTTGTCCTCTGGTCGATTCTCCTGCTTCGAGCTGCCCGACGGGAGGCTCTCCACATTCGCGACGGCCTCGTCCCCTACGTACGCACCGGATGGATCCTTCCCGGCGAAGTGTTGATGGCGACCGATCGTCGCGCGCGTAAAGCCGCCTTCAAGTGGGCTGCCCAGGGCGGACGGGATGCGAAGCGTGCCATGCGAGCCTTCTTGTCCGACCTGGCCTCCCTCGGCCTCGACCAGCGCCTCATGGCTCGCCACGGCGCCGATCGCTCGCGCATTGAAAACGATCGTCAGATGCTAGCCGATGCCGTTGGAAAGCGTCGTGAATTCCTGCGACTGACCTCTATCGCGGAGCAGCAAAAGGACGTCACAAACGCCGTCGCAGGTCGTGCGCAGGTCGCCTGACGCGTCGCATTGAACAGGGAAACAGGTCGTAGTCGAGGCAGTGAGGCGAGATCAGGTTGCTCAGCGGCTCCCGCTACGGGGTTTGTTGCATGAGCGCATTCTCACGGCTGTTCCATCGCCCCCTCATAGGTGACGCATAGGAACAGCTGGCATGATGGGGACGACAGAAAGGAAATAACGTGACTCATGCTGTGTCTATTCGCCCACGTTCGTGGGCGCTCGTCGTGTGCTCGCTCATCCTCATTGCATTGAGCGTTTGGGCGGCTATCTATGAATTGACGGAAGCTCTTGAGGGGGTCTCGTCGTCTGATGCCTGGCTTGCTGTTGGCGCCTCGATCCTGAGCGCAGTTGTTGGCCTGGTGTTCCTCGCATGGGCCGCTCGCCTCAAGCCCACAGTGCTGTCCTGGTTGGCCGCGTTCGGCTGGGGAACCGGTGGCGCGCTGATCTTTGCGGGATACGGCAACACAGTCATCGACTCGGCCGTAGCCGCGAGCAACCTGAGCGACGATGCGGTCGATGTCGTGACGTCCGTCGTCACGGGTCCCCTCGTCGAAGAAACAGGCAAGGGAATTGGTGTTCTGGCACTGGTCCTCGCTGCGCGTAAGGTGCTCGATCGTCCCGCGCAGGGTGGCGTGCTCGGCGCGCTCGTTGGCCTCGGTTTTGCCTGGGGTGAGGACGTGGGCTACTACGTGAGTGCCCTCGAAGACGGGATGAGCGGACTGTGGGAATCCTTCCTGGCACGTGCGCTGCTCGGCGCCTACGGTCACGCGATTTTCACGGGTGTGTTCGGTTACGCCCTGGCGTGGGCGGTGCTGCGCGCACAGAATGTGCTTGTGGGCCTCCTCGCCGCGGCCGGCGGATTCGTCGCAGCTCTCGCTCTGCACGCCCAGGCTAACGGCATTGGATTCCTGGCTCCCGAAGACTCGTGGAACCTGACCTACGGCGCGATCGAGATCCCCGTTCTCGTCGTGAGTGTCGCCCTCCTCGTGTGGGGCCTGCGCCGCCACCGGTCTACCCTGGAGGCATGAGCGCACTCGACTGGCCATTGGACGCGGACGGCTATCCCCACCGGGAGGCCGCCCGCGTCCTTCTCTTTGACGACAGTGGACGGGTCCTGTTGGCCAAGGGGCACGACGAAGACCAACCGGAGAGGTTCTGGTGGTTCACGATCGGTGGCGGCATCGAAGAAGGGGAAGACCCGCGCGGCGCAGCCGTGCGTGAGGTCTTCGAAGAAACCGGCATCGAGCTGAGCCCTGACGACCTGGTCGGTCCCGTCCTCTACCGGACCGCCGAGTTCGACTTCCTGGCGGTCACCGCCCGCCAGGACGAGTGGTTTTTTATCGCGCAGGCCCCCTCGACCGCCCTGAGCCGGGATGGATGGACCGAGCTGGAACGCTCCGTCATCGACACGCAGGCCTGGTGGGATATTGACGAGGCCGCCGCCCAGATCGATGGAGAAATCTACCCCACGCAGATCCTCGAGTACGCGCGCGCCTGGCGCGACGGGTGGGATGGGCACATGATCCGCCTGACAGACACGCGCGAACCCTAGCGTTTCGTACTAGGCGAGGCCGAGGGGAGCGATCGCCAGAGACAGATCCGGCGTGTTCAGTTGGACCGACACCTGCTCGCGCACGGCGGGCTTCGCGCAGAACGCGATACCGACCCCGGCCTCGTGCATCATCGGGATATCGTTCGCCCCGTCGCCGATCGCAACCGTGCGCTCGAGGGGGACACCGAGGGACGAGGCCCACGAACGCAAGCACTCGACCTTCACCTGGGAGGTCACGATGCGCCCCAGCACGCGGCCCGTCAACACGCCGCCGGCGACCTCGAGGCGGTTCGCCGCGTAGAAATCGATGCCGAGGGAGGCCGCCAGGGGAGCGACCACTTCCTCGAATCCGCCCGAGACGATGCCGAACTTTCCGCCGGCCCGGTGGACTGCGTCGATCAGCTCGCGAGCACCCTTTGTGGGGGTGATGGCGGACAGAACATCGCCGAAGACGGATTCGGGGACCCCCGCGAGGGTTGCAACGCGCTCGCGCAAAGACTCCGCGAAATCAAGCTCTCCATTCATCGCACGAGACGTAACCTCGGCGACGCGCGCCCGCGTGCCCGCAGCTTCGGCGAGCTCCTCAATGACTTCCTGGCGAATCAGTGTCGAATCGACGTCGGTGACGACGAGGCCGGGTGCCCCGCTGGCACACAGCAGCGGAGCACCCGGCTCGTCGAGACGGTGAGTCATGCTCACTTGCGGACGACCGCGCCCTTGGGAACGACCGTAATGCCGGACTCCGTGACGGTGAAGCCGCGCTCGCGATCGTGGTCAAGATCGACACCGACGACGGCGCCTTCCTCAACGACGACATTCTTATCCAGAATCGTCTTCACGACACGGGACGAGCGACCGATGCGACAGCCGTGCATAACAACGGAATCCTCGATCTTCGCCCACGAATGGACGTAGGTGTTCGGGGAAATGACCGAGCGCACGATCTCGCCGCCGGAGACGATGACACCGGGGGAGACGAACGAGTCGATCGCGTGACCCAGACGATCCGCATCGCCGTACACGAACTTGGCCGGAGGCAGCGAGCCGTCAATCATCGTCATGGTCGGCCAGTCGCGGTTGTACAGGTTGAACACCGGGTGCACCGAGATCAGGTCCATGTTCGCCTCGTAGTAGGCGTCCAGCGTACCGACGTCACGCCAGTAGTCGCGGTCGCGGTCGGTCGACCCCGGCACGTCGTTATCCTGGAAGTCGTACACACCGCACTCGCCGCGCTCGACGAACCACGGAATGATGTTGCCACCCATGTCGTGCTTCGAATCGGGGTCGGCCGCATCCTCCCGCAGAGCGTTGACCAGATCCTTCGTGGTGAACACGTAGTTGCCCATGGAGGCGAGGACATTGGTCGGATCGTCGGGCAGGCCCACGGCGTTCTTCGGCTTCTCGAGGAAGTTCTTGACGACCCCGTTCTCGCCGTCGATGACGCCGAGCGCCGACGCCAGCTCGATCGGCTGACGGATGCCGGCGACCGTGGCGGGCAGGCCCGAATCGATGTGGTGCTGGACCATCTGCGAGAAGTCCATGCGGTAGATGTTGTCCGCACCAATGATGACGATGTACTCCGGCTGCTCGTCGTCGACGATGTTCAGCGACTGGTAGATGGCGTCCGCGCTACCCAGGTACCAGTGCGGGCCGCGACGCTGCTGAGCCGGCACAGGAGCAATGAAGTTGCCGAGTAGGGGAGACGTGTACCAGGTCTTTGTGACGTGGCGGTCGAGCGAATGGGACTTGTACTGCGTCAAGACAACAATCTTGAGGTATCCGGAATTCACGATGTTCGACAGTGCGAAATCGATGAGACGGAAGTGACCACCGAACGGAACTGCCGGCTTTGCACGGTCATCCGTCAGGGGCATCAGTCGCTTACCCTCACCGCCCGCGAGAACGATTGCCAGAACGTGGTTCTTTGCCATGTGGCACCTCTTCGTTGGTCGAGTGGACCCGCATCGGCGCGGATCCGTGGGAGTGGTCACACTGTATTACAAATGTCTATCGATTGCTACACTGTCTCGTTTTCGACCAGCGGTGACGTGAGATCGGATACGATGTGTCTCACACGTCGCTCCCGTCGGAAGGACCCCACCATGCGCGTTGATCTCCTTACCCGTGAATACCCGCCTCACGTCTACGGAGGAGCCGGTGTCCATGTGCTCGAACTGGCCAAGGTCCTGCGCGGCCTCGTCGATGACCTGCGTGTCCAGGCGTTTGACGGTCCGCGCGAACCGGGTACCGATGGAGCCGACCCGGGCGTGACCGGACATGCCGATTTGCCTCAGCTGGCCGGAGCGAACGCCGCGCTGCGCACGCTTGGTGTCGACCTCGAGATCGCCGCCGCGTGCGAAGGTTCTGACCTGGTTCACTCCCACACCTGGTACGCGAATTTTGCCGGACACGTTGCGTCGCTTCTCGGCGATATCCCGCACGTGATCTCAGCGCACTCGCTTGAGCCGCTGCGTCCGTGGAAGGCTGAGCAGCTCGGCGGCGGCTACCGCCTGTCCTCCTACGTGGAGAAGACCGCCTACGAGGCTGCGAGCGCGATCGTCGCCGTCTCTAACGGCATGCGTGACGACATTCTGCGCTGCTACCCCGGCGTTGATCCTGAGCGCGTGCACGTCATCCACAACGGCATCGACCTGAACAAGTGGCACGCCCCCGAGGGTGAGGCGGGCGAGGAACTGCGCGCCCGCGTTCTCGCCGAGCACGGTATTGACCCGTCTCGTCGCACGGTCGTGTTCGTCGGCCGCATCACGCGCCAGAAGGGCCTCCCGTACTTCCTGCGCGCCGCCCAGCTCCTGCCCGATGACGTTCAGCTTGTGCTGTGCGCCGGCGCTCCCGACACCCCCGAGATCGCCGCAGAAGTCGAGGGCCTCGTCGCCGAGTTGCGCGCTCGCCGCTCCGGCGTCGTTCTTATCTCCGAGATGCTCCCTCAACCCGAGGTGGCGGCGATCCTGTCCTCGGCGCAGGTCTTCATCACGCCGTCGGTGTACGAGCCCCTCGGCATCGTCAACCTCGAGGCGATGGCCCTCGGCCTGCCCGTCGTCGGCACCGCGACCGGCGGCATCCCCGACGTCATTGTCGATGGAGAGACCGGCTACCTCGTGCCAATCGAACAGAAGCAGGATGGCACGGGAACCCCGCTCGATCCTCGCGCCTTTGAGGAAGCGATGGCTGATCGCCTGGTGCGTGTCCTCGACGATCCTGAGCTGGGCCGTCGTATGGGCGAGGCCGGCCTCGTACGCGCCCGCGATCACTTCTCTTGGGAAGCGATCGGCGTGAAGACCGCCGAGCTGTACCGTTCGCTCGTTTAGGGCGCACGTCACCCGACAGACGACTAGGCTGGATACATGACTTACGTCCTGAATCTTTCTCACGTGTCCCTCCAACGCGGGGACACGCAGGTCCTGTCCGACGTCTCGTGGTCGACGCGCCCGCGTCAGCACTGGGTCATCGTCGGCCCGAATGGCGCTGGCAAGACCACGCTGGCGCGCGTGGCCTCGGGCCGTATCGCTCCCGATAGCGGAGAGGTGACGGTGTCGGAGACCGATTTGTCGCACGCAGACCCCTCAGAGATCGCCACGCGCGTGGGGCTCTCCTCAGCCGCGGTGGGGGCCAAGATCGTGCCGACTCAGTCGGTCCTCGACACGGTGCGCAGCGCCGCCTGGGGCCTTGCCGTCGCCCACGACGAGGAATATGAGGCGCTCGACGACGAGCGTGCCCACGCGCTCATGGATATCTTCGGTGTCTCGCACCTGGCCCAGCGCGAGTTTTCGACGCTGTCCGAGGGCGAGGCCCAGCGCGTGCTGCTGGCGCGCGCCCTCATGACCGACCCTGAGGTGCTCATCCTCGACGAGCCGACCTCGGGCCTCGACCTGGGTGCTCGTGAGTTGCTGATCGCCGCTCTGTCGGAGATCATGCAGGGTTCGAAGTCCCCGCAGGTCATCCTGGTGACGCATCAGATCGAAGAGATCCCCGCGGGAGTCACCCACTGCGCGATCATGTCCAACGGTGTGATCACGCACCAGGGGCCGATTGAAGACGTCCTGACGGGTGTCAACCTGTCCGAGGTGTACGGCATGCCTCTGCTCGCCGGCTACACTGACGGGCGCTGGTGGGCGCGCGGTGTGAGCGCGTGAGAATAGGAGTGTGAGCGGTATGTGGTGGCTGTGGATTCTCGGCGCCCTCCTCTGCGGAATCATCGAGGTCATGAGCGTGAGCTTCGTGTTCCTCATGTTTGCGATCGGTGCGCTGGCCGCCGGTATCGCGGGCGCTGTCGGCGCGAATCTGACGATTCAGGTCATCGTTTTCATTGTCGTGTCGATTGCCCTCCTGGTCATCCTGCGTCCCTTCCTGAAAGGGCGTATCGACCGGTCCAGCGGTTACGTTCCGAGCAACACTGACGGTCTGATTGGCAAGACCGGTTACGTGACCGAGGCCGTGGGAGAGCGGCACGGGCGTATCCAGTTTTCCGGTGGAGAGTGGAGCGCGCGCACTGAGGGGCCCACGCTGCCCGTTGGCACCGAGGTTCGTGTTGACCGCATCGACGGCGCAACCGCCGTTGTGAGCGCCCTCGATCCGGCCTCTGCGGCCCCGACACATCCCTATGGAGACTCGATCTCCTGATCCCGTACATCTTGTATTTTCATTGACGTAAGAAAGGAAAGACGCTGTGAGTTCAGGAAACATCATCGGTAACATCGCGTTCATCGTGGTGCTTGCTCTCGTCGTTTTCGTCGTGGTCTCGCTCGCCCGCGCAGTGCGGATCGTTCCGCAGTCGCAGGCGTACGTCGTGGAGCGCCTCGGTCGGTTCCAGGCGGTCATGCAGGGTGGATTCCACCTGCTGGTCCCCTTCGTGGATCGCGTCGCCGCGCGTATCGATCTGCGTGAGCAGGTCGCGAACTTCCCGCCGCAGCCCGTCATCACCGCCGACCAGGCGATGGTCTCGATCGACTCCGTCATCTATTTCCAGATCACGGATCCGCGCAGCGCGACCTACGAGGTCGCTAACTTCCTGCAGGCGATCGAGCAGCTGACTGCCACGACGCTGCGTAACCTGATCGGCTCCCTCGACCTGGAACAGACGCAGACCTCGCGTGAGTCGATCAACAAGCAGCTGCGCGGAGTTCTTGACGAGGCCACGGGTCCGTGGGGCATTCGCGTGACCCGCGTGGAGCTCAAGTCCATCGAGCCGCCGCCGCGAGTCCTGGCCGCCATGGAGCAGCAGATCACCGCCGAGCGCACCAAGCGTGCCACGATTCTCACGGCCGAGGCCGAGCGTGAGGCCCAGATCAAGAAGGCTGAGGGTGCCAAGCAGGCCGCCGTTCTGGCTGCCTCCGCCCAGCAGGAAGCACAGGTTCTTCAGGCGAAGGGCCAGAAGGAAGCCCTTATCCTCCAGGCCGAGGGTGCCCGCCAGGCGCAGATCCTGCGCGCACAGGGTGAGTCTGAAGCCATTCAGACGGTCTTCGCGGCCATCAACGCCGGAAAGGCCACGCCCGAGCTCCTGTCCTACAAGTACCTCGAAATGCTGCCGAAGATCGCAGACGGCCAGGCGTCCAAGCTGTGGATGCTGCCCTCGGATCTCACCGGCGCACTGGAATCCATCTCGAAGGGTTTCAACCTGGGCAAGTAGACTGAAGCCACGCCGGGCCGACCGCAGTCCCTGCGGTCGGCCCGTTCTTTTCTCAACGGGAGGATACCGGTGGATTCGCATCAGGAGTACGTGCTGCGCGAGGTCGCGCAGAAGAATATTCGCTTTATCCGTTTGTGGTTCACGGATGTTGCGGGCGTCTTGAAGTCGATCTCGATCGATCCCGGAGAGCTCGAGGAGGCGTTCAGTGAGGGGATTGGCTTCGACGGGTCGGCCGTCGAAGGCATGACACGTGTCTACGAGTCGGACATGCTGCTGAAGCCCGATGCCTCGACGTTCCAGTTGCTCCCATGGCGTTCCAACGAAGACCCGGTGGCCCGCATGTTCTGCGACGTCCTCATGCCTGACGGGCGCCCGGCTCCCTCAGATCCTCGAGGGGTTCTCGAGCGCGCGGTGCAGCGTGCCGCCGACGCCGGGTTCCGGGTCATGATTCACCCGGAGATCGAGTTTTACCTCCTGCGTCAGCCGGTGACGCCCGATCGCATGATCCCCGTCGATCAGGCTGGCTACTTTGACCACGTGGCACGTGGCGATTCGAACGACTTCCGTCGCCGCGCCGTGCGCATGCTCGAGGACATGGCGATTCCGGTCGAGTTCTCGCACCACGAGGGCGGGCCGGGACAGAACGAGATTGACCTGCGAGCCGTTGACCCCGTGCGCGCAGCGGATAACATCATGACTGCGCGCACCCTTATTGAGGAGGTCGCGCTACGCGAGGAGCTCGTTGCGACGTTCATGCCCAAGCCTTTCATTGAGCACCCCGGCTCGGGCATGCACACGCACTTGTCGCTGTTTGAGGGCGAAGAAAATGCGTTCTTCTCTCCTGCGGGGCAGTATCGCCTGTCCACGACGGGGCGCCAGTTCATCGCTGGCCTTCTTGCTCACGCCGAGGAGATCGCGGCCATCACCAACCAGCATGTCAACTCCTACAAACGCCTGTGGGGCGGGGGAGAAGCTCCCTCCTACGTGTGTTGGGGCCACTTGAATCGCTCGGCTCTCGTGCGCGTTCCCCTTTACAAGCCGAAGAAGGCCGCGGCGGCACGCATCGAGTACCGCGCCCCCGACCCGAGCGCGAACCCCTACCTGGCGTTCGCCGTCCTCATCTCGGCTGGGCTCGACGGTATCGAGAAGAAGATGGAGCTCATGCCCGAGGCCGAGGACAACGTGTGGGACCTGTCGGATCGTGAACGTCAGGTCATGGGCATTCACGCCCTGCCCGCATCGTTGGCGGACGCCGTGCGTGCCATGAAGAGTTCCGACCTGGTGGCCTCTACGCTCGGTGAGCAGGTGTTCGACTACGTCATCCGCAACAAGCGCAAGGAATGGACGGAATACCGCCAGCAGATTACTCGCCAGGAGCTTGAGCAATTCCTGAAGGTCGTTCCCCGGTGACACCTGACGAACTTCGGATTGCCGGATTCCTGGACCCTCGCCGAGCACTCGACTATTTCGAGGAGCTTCCGGGTGGAGCCGAGGTATGGGCGGCGGACCTGGGAGCCAGTGCCGACCCCGATCAGGGGTTGCTGGCGGCGATCCGTCTGAACGAGGCGGACTCCGGCCTCGTGCAGGGACTCGTCGATGATTCGCGTGCGCGCGCTCGCCTGTGCGCCGTCCTGGGCGGCAGCCAGTGGCTGGGCGATTACGTTGTTGTCGAGCCCGGCCGTGCTCGATCGACGTGGGAGGATCCCGGCGACGCCGCGCGCGTGATGCTCGCGTCTGTGGGGGCGACGCGAGGGGAGCGCGGCGCTTTCGTCGCCTCTGAGGACGCCCGGGTGGACGATCTGCGTGGCGCGTATCGCCAGGTGCTGCTGTACCTGGCCGCCGATGACCTGACGAGCGATGATCCTGAAGGCTTCATGCCCCAGGTCGGTCGGCGCATCGCCGACCTGGTCGACGCGACCCTTGAGGCCGGCCTTGCCCTGGCGAGGCGGGATATCGACCCGCAGGGGCGTATCCCCTTCGCCATCATCGCGATGGGTAAGACGGGAGCACGCGAACTCAACTACATCTCCGACGTCGACGTCGTCTACGTCGCCGAGGCCGGGGCAGACGGGGACGAACGCGTGGCCCTCGAGATCGCGACACGTCTCGCTGCGGCGACGGCATCCGCCTGCTCGGGGCCCGGAACCGAAGCTCCACTGTGGACGGTGGACGCGAATCTGCGGCCCGAGGGGCGCAACGGAGCGCTCGTACGCACCGTCGAGTCCTACCGCCAGTACTGGGATAAGTGGGCGCAGACCTGGGAGTTCCAGGCGCTGCTCAAGGCGCGTGCCTGTGCGGGGAACGAGGCCGTCGGGCGTGCCTTTGAGGAAGCCGCACAGCCCTACGTGTGGAGCGCCGCGACGCGCGAAGGATTCGTCGAGGCGGCGCGTGCGATGCGCCGTCGCGTCGAGGACAACATCTTGCGTTCGCATGCGTCGCGTGAGCTCAAGCTCGGGCGCGGCGGCTTGCGTGACGTCGAGTTCACGGTTCAGCTGCTCCAGCTTGTTCACGGTCGCACCGACGCCTTTCTGCGTGTGAGGTCGACGCTAGAGGCGATTGAAGCGTTGCGCGAGGGTGGCTACATCGCGCGTAGCGACGCGCAACAGCTCGCCTCGTGCTACCGATTCCTGCGCGCTGTCGAACACCGTACTCAGCTGCCCCGCATGCGTCGCACGCACCTGATTCCGGACAAGGAACGGGAGCTGCGTGTCCTTGGGCGTGCGATGGGGACCGCTCGCTTCGCGGATGCTGAGTCGATCAGTGCCGCTATCGACGAGGTGCGCACTCGCGTGCGCGCTTTGCACGAGGACGTCTTCTATCGCCCGATCATCGCCGCGACTGCATCGCTGAGCGAGGACGAGGTATTCCTGCACGCAGATGGCGCGCGCGACCGACTGGCCGCGATCGGCTACCGGGATCCGGCGGGAGCGCTCACTCACATTGGAGCCCTCACGCAGGGGACGAGCAGGCGCGCGGCGATCCAGCGTCACCTGCTTCCGGTATTCATCTCGTGGCTCGCCGGAGGCGCCGACCCCGACATGGGTCTGTTGAACTTCCGCATCCTGTCCGAAGACATTGGGGATTCGCACTGGTACCTCGCGCTTCTGCGTGACTCGGGCGTCGCCGCCCATAGGCTCACGACCATGCTCCCGAACTCCCGCTGGATTGCAGAGGCGCTCGCCAAGCGTCCCGAGGCCGTGGCCTGGCTCGACGATGATGGTGAGCTGGCGCCGCGCGAGCCGCATCGGCTAGCTCGGGAAGTTGCGGCCCTCATTGACCGTCACGAGGACGCGGCCGAGGCGGCCGCTCGAGTCCGAGCCGTGCGCACGCGTGAGCTCACGCGTTGCGCGATGAGCGACCTGCTGGGCGGCGTCGATCCGCGCGGGAATGCGATCGCCGACGCCACGGATGCGGCAATACTCGGAGCCCTCGCCATCGCCCAGCGGGAGGAAACTGAGCGCTGGGGTGAGGAGCGGGCAAACGTTGTCTTTGTCGCGATGGGGCGCTACGGCGGACGCGAGTGCTCGTACGCCTCGGATGCCGACGTGGTTGCCCTGCATGAGGCCGTCGGGGGTGCCACCGAGGCGGAGGCGGCGGCCAGCGCAACGGTGATCGTCAACCGCGTGAAGAATCTTCTCGGCTCGGCGACAAACCAGCTGGGCATTGTCGTCGACCTTGACCTGCGTCCCGAGGGCAAGAATGGCCCGATGAGCCGTACGATTGAGTCGCATCGTGAGTATGCGCAGCGGTGGGCGTCAACCTGGGAGCGCCAGGCGGCGGTGCGTGCGCGCCCGATCGGTGAGGGGAGCCTCGCCGATTCTGCACGGGCACTGTTCGATGAGCTCGCCTATCGGGGAGTGAGTGAGTCGGAGGTGCGAGACATTCGCTTGCTCAAAGCCCGCATGGAGAACGAGCGTTTGCCGCGCGGCATCGAGCCCGCTCGCCACGTGAAGCTCGGCCCCGGCGGCCTCACGGACGTGGAGTGGACGATCCAGCTCATTCAAATGCGTGCTGGAATGAACAACCCCGCACTGAGTACACCCTCGACGACGCAGGCGATCCTGAGCGCTCGGGAGCACGAGCTGATCAGTGCTCAAGACGCGCAGACTCTTCTCGATGCGTGGGACATGGCAACCCGTATTCGCGCGGCCAACACGCTGGCAAGTGGCCGCATGAGCGGTGTGAAGCTCGACGTCTTGCCTCGTGACAGCGCGGAGCTGCGTGCCCTCGCAGCGATCCTCGGGTACGGTAGCGGCGGGCTGAACGCCCTCGAAGACGACTGGCTGCGCGCTGGACGCAAAGCGCGCGCCGTCATGGAACGACTTTTCTGGGAGCAGCAGTGAAGATTGTGCTGGTACGGCACGGACAGACCCCCGCGAATCGCCTCGGTGCGCTCGACACGGTGCGCCCTGGCCTCGGGCTGACTCCCGAAGGACTCCTCCAGGCCCAGCGCCTCGCGGATCGATGGGAGTCCGAGGTTGCGCCGCCTCCCACCGTCATCGCACTGTCCGGGCTGCACCGTACGCGCCTGACCGCGGCCCCGCTGGCGAGCGCCTACGGGCTGACTCCGCAGGTACACCCCGGCATCCGCGAGCTACGCTCCGGCGACCTCGAAATGGCGGCCGACCCGGCATCGCAGTCCCTCTACGTGCGCACGACCCTGTCGTGGTGCGCCGGGGATTTGGATAATCGCATGCCCGGCGGCGAAAGCGGGCGCGAGGCCCTGGCCCGCTCGCTGGAGACCGTGCGTCGGGTGGGCCTGGCCGCACGCGAGCAAGCGGGGGACGAGGCCGTCGCGGTGTTCGTCATCCACGGTGCCCTCACGCGCCTGCTGGCCACGTGGCTGTCCACCGACATCGACGAGGACCTCGTCTCCAAGCACTTCATGTCCAACACGGGCACGTCCACCTTCGAGTGGGCGCCCGACTTCACCCCGTCCTCCGCGGACGAGCTGGCGAAGGGGCTCCGCGCCCTGATCTGGAACGACCGTCCCCTCGATCAGTGGTCTTGAGGCTCCTCCTGATCGGGTGCAACGAAGGCTGACACCTCGAAAGGGAACGAGCGGTACGTGAAGTAGTTGCGCAAGTACGACAGGTGGTCTTCGCACGCGAGCCACGTCTTCGTGCGGGCGTGGTGGATCGCAGGGTTACGCCAGTCGATGCGGTAGATCGCGGCGTTCGTGCATTCACGCGCCGAGCAGATGCCCGATGCGGCTTCGACTCCCAGTGCCATGGTGTCCTCCCAGTGCGGTTACGCTTGGAAGTATGCCAACCCTCGTTCTCGTTCGCCACGCGCAGGCCGCATATTCATACCCCGATCACTCTCGACCCCTCACACGCGTGGGCGTCGATCAGGCCGCGCGTCTCGGCGGTGTCTTATCTCGCGAGATCGGCGCATTCGATGTCGCGGTGTGCTCGGACGCGACGCGCGCCCAGCAGACCTTCGCTCAGGTCAGTCAGCGCGTGTCGATCCGTGAGAGCTGGTTCGACCGCGGCGTCTACAACGCCGACGAGGAGGACATCCTGACCCTGGCGCGTACTTTCGAGGGCTGCAATGCACTCATCGTCGGTCACGAGCCCACTATCTCCGGCGCCGGTTATGTGCTGGCGCGCGAGAATGATCGGGGAGAGGTAGCCCGAGGTGTACCGACCGCGACGGCGCTCATCCTCACCTTCGATGGAACCTGGGAGAATCTGACCCCCTCCAGTTGCACCCTGCGCGCGGTGCTGACCCCGCCCACCCGGTAGGTCACGAGCCCGCGGATGAGGGCCCCGCCTCGTCCATCGTTCCTGTGAGTGTGTTTACGTTTGTCCACGTGACGCCCGCCCGGATGCGGATGGGGGCCGCAAGCGCGTTAGAATATGGCGGTATCTATCCACCCAACAGGGAGAAGTGATGTCGGGACACTCTAAGTGGGCGACCACCAAGCACAAGAAGGCCGCTATTGACGCCAAGCGCGGCAAGCTCTTCGCGCGCCTCATCAAGAACATTGAGGTTGCAGCTCGCACGGGCGGTGGCGACCCCGCTGGCAACCCGACCCTGTACGACGCCATCCAGAAGGCGAAGAAGAACTCCGTTCCCGCCGACAACATCGACCGCGCCGTCAAGCGCGGCTCCGGTGCCGAGGCCGGTGGTGCCAACTACGAGACCATCATGTACGAGGGCTACGGCCCGGGCGGCGTCGCCTTCCTGGTGGAGTGTCTGACCGACAACCGCAACCGCGCCGCCTCCGACGTTCGCCTGGGATTCACCCGCCACGGCGGCTCGCTCGCCGACCCCGGTTCGGTGTCCTACCTGTTCTCGCGTCGCGGCATCGTTGAGGTTCCCGCCGCCGACGGTGTGGACGAGGAATCCATCATGATGGCTGTCCTGGACGCGGGCGCCGAAGAGGTTGAGGAAGCCGGCGAGATCTTCATCGTCGAGTCCGACCCCAAGGACGTCGTTGCCGTGCGTACCGCCCTGCAGGACGCCGGCATCGACTACGACTCCGCCGAAGTCCAGTTCGTCGCCTCCACCGAGGTCGAGCTTGATCTCGAGGGCGCCCTCAAGGTTAACAAGCTCATCGACGCCCTCGAGGACTCCGATGACGTGCAGAACATCTACACGAACATGTCCCTGTCGGACGAGGTTCGTGCCCAGCTGGAAGAGCAGGAGTGAACATGAGCGATTCGACCGCTAAGCGCGAGGTCGGCACCCCGCAGGTCAAGCGCGGTATGGCCCAGATGCTCAAGGGTGGCGTCATCATGGACGTCGTTACCCCCGAGCAGGCGAAGATCGCCGAGGACGCGGGCGCCGTGGCCGTCATGGCCCTCGAGCGCGTGCCCGCCGACATCCGCGCCCAGGGTGGCGTGGCCCGCATGTCCGACCCCGATCTGATCGAAGGCATCATCGAGGCCGTGTCCATCCCCGTGATGGCCAAGGCCCGCATTGGCCACTTCGTTGAGGCGCAGGTTCTGCAGTCCCTCGGCGTCGACTACATCGACGAGTCCGAGGTCCTGACCCCCGCCGACTACACCCACCACATCGACAAGTGGAACTTCACCGTTCCCTTCGTCTGCGGTGCGACCAACCTCGGTGAGGCGCTGCGCCGCATCAACGAGGGCGCGGCCATGATCCGCTCCAAGGGTGAGGCCGGCACCGGCGACGTTTCCAACGCGACGACGCACATGCGTAAGATCCGCGACGAGATCCGCCACCTGACCTCCCTGCCCGAGGACGAGCTGTACGTTGCGGCCAAGGAACTGCAGGCCCCCTACGAGCTCGTCGCCGAGGTCGCCCGCGAGGGTCGCCTCCCCGTCGTGCTCTTCACGGCCGGTGGCATTGCCACCCCCGCCGACGCTGCCATGATGATGCAGCTGGGCGCCGAGGGCGTCTTCGTCGGCTCGGGCATCTTCAAGTCCGGCGATCCCGCCAAGCGCGCGGCCGCCATCGTCAAGGCTACGACCTTCTACGACGATCCGTCCGTCATCGCCGAGGTCTCCCGTGGCCTGGGCGAGGCCATGGTCGGCATTAACGTCGACGACCTGCCGGTCGATCACCGCCTCGCGGAGCGCGGATGGTGACCATCGGCGTCCTCGCCCTGCAGGGCGACGTCGCAGAGCACGCGCGGGCGCTGGAAAACTCCGGCGCCCGCGCGCTGCTTGTGCGCAGGGTTTCTGAGCTCGACCAGGTCGACGGCCTGGTCATCCCAGGCGGCGAGTCGACGACCATGTCGAACCTCCTGCTCTCCTTTGGTCTGTTTGACACGCTCAACGACCGGATCGCCTCCGGCCTGCCGGTCTACGGCACGTGCGCGGGCATGATCATGCTCGCGTCGTCGATCCTGGACGGACGTGAGGACCAGCGTTCTTTCGCCGCGCTCGACATGGTCGTGCGCCGTAACGCCTTCGGTCGTCAGGTCGACTCCTACGAGGAGGACCTGGACGTCGAGGGTCTCGAGGGTGGTCCCTTCCACGCCGTGTTCATTCGCGCCCCGTGGGTCGAGTCGGTGGGCGAGGGCGTCGAGGTCATTGCGCGCGCCGGTAACAGCACTGACGGCCCGATCGTCGGCGTGCGCCGCGACAACGTCATGGCGACGTCGTTCCATCCCGAGGTGGGCGGAGACGATCGGATTCACGCGATGTTTGTCGATATGGTGGCGTGCGCCTGATGCGCGTCATGGGCATCGACCCCGGCCTGACGCGCTGCGGCCTCGGCGTCGTTGACGTCGATGCGTCGCGGCGTGCCTCGCTCGTGTACGTCGGTGTCGCCCGTACCGATAAGGACCTGGCGACGCACTTCCGGCTGCGGACGATCGCGGACGCGATCGATAGCGTCATCGAACGCTACGAGCCGGAGGTCGCCGCCATCGAACGCGTCTTCGCGCAGGACAACCTCCAGTCGGTGACCACGACGATGCAGGTCATGGGCGCGGCGATGACGTGCGTGGGTCGCGCCGGACTGCCGATGGCAGTCCACACGCCCTCCGAGGTGAAGTCCGCCGTTTCTGGTAACGGAAACGCGGACAAGGCGCAGGTGCAGGCGATGGTCGCACGCATCCTTGGCCTCGCCAAGGCTCCTAAGCCCGCGGACGCTGCGGACGCTCTTGCCATTGCGATTACGCACGCGTGGCGGGGGACAGGCTTGCTCGGCGCCCCCGAGGACTCGTCGGTCGCCGTCTCGATCTCGGGTCGCCTGACCGCCCGCGGATCCATGACGCCCGCCCAAAAGGCGTGGGCTGAGGCCCAGGCCGCGCAACGCCGAACGGGTGCCGTCGATCCGAGGCGTAGGCGCGGCTAGAATCGTACATATGTTCGCCCGCGTACGCGGGCGACCCATGAACGAAAGGAACGCAGTGATCTCCATTCTGCGCGGCACAGTTGCGAGCGTCGGCCTCGACCACATCGATATCGTGGTGGGAGGCATCGGCTTTCGCGTGCACGTGACGCCCGCCTTTGCCCAGGGCGCCTCGCGCGATCAGGAGATGACCGTGTTCACGTCAATGATCGTGCGCGAAGACTCGATGACGCTGTACGGTTTCGAGTCCGCCGATGAGCGGGACGTGTTCACGAAGATGCTGTCGGTGTCGGGCATCGGCCCGAAGATCGCGCTCGCCGCACTTGCAGTCTTGCGCCCCGACGACCTGCGCCGCGCGGTGCGCGACCAGGACCTGAGCACTCTTCAGCGGATCCCAGGCGTGGGCAAGAAGTCAGCCCAGCGCATGGCCCTGGAAATCGGCGACAAGCTGGGCACCCCGGCAGCACTGCCGGGCGCGCAAACAGCAGCCGCCCCCGCGCCCACCGAGGACGCCGTCGCCTCCGAGGTCAGCGCTGCCTTGGTCGGCCTGGGATGGTCCGAGGCACAGGCTGCCAAGGCCATCGAGAAACTCGCGGGCAGTGGTCTTGGCGCATCCGACATGCTGCGCGCCGCCCTCGTGACGCTGGGAGGTGGCCGTGGCTGATCAGATGGATTCCGGTTTCGACGTCGATGCGATGCGCATCGTCGCCCCCGACGCCGGCGAACTCGAGCGGGCAGCCGAGGCCGCGCTACGCCCCAAGAAGCTCTCTGAGTTCGTGGGTCAGCGCGTCGTTCGAGGCCAGTTGCAGCTCGTCCTCGACGCCGCGCGGATGCGTTCGGCCAGCCCCGACCACGTCCTGCTTGCAGGCCCTCCGGGACTCGGCAAGACGACGCTGGCAATGATCATCGCCGCGGAGATGGGAACGTCCCTGCGACTGACCTCCGGCCCCGCGATCCAGCACGCTGGTGACCTTGCCGCGATTCTTTCCGGCCTCCAAGAGGGCGACGTCCTCTTCATCGACGAGATCCACCGCCTCGCGCGAACCGCCGAGGAAATGCTCTACCTCGCCATGGAGGACTTTCGTGTCGACGTCGTCGTGGGCAAGGGGCCCGGCGCGACATCGATCCCGCTGACTCTGCCGCCTTTCACCGTCGTCGGCGCCACGACGCGATCGGGCCTGCTGCCGGCTCCGCTGCGCGACCGCTTCGGCTTCACGGCCCATCTCGAGTTCTACGAGACCGATGAGCTCCAGTCGGTGGTCACCCGTTCCGCCTCGCTGCTGGGTTCGCCCATTGACGCGCAGGCCGCCCACGAGATCGCCTCGCGTTCGCGTGGAACGCCTCGTATCGCGAACCGCCTCCTGCGTCGCGTCGTCGACTACGCCCAGGTGCATGGCGACGGGCAGCTGACCCTCGAGGCCGCGCGCGGTGCCCTCGAGCTGTTTGAAGTTGACCCCTCCGGCCTCGACCGCCTCGACCGCGCGGTCCTCGAGGCCATCTGCCGTCGTTTCGCCGGTGGTCCCGTTGGCCTCACGACCCTGTCGGTGACGATCGGCGAGGAAGCAGAAACGGTCGAAACGGTCGCGGAACCCTACCTCGTGCGCGAAGGGTTCCTCGTGCGCACCAACCGCGGACGCATGGCAACCGCCAAGGCATGGGCCCACCTCGGCCTCACTCCGCCCGCGCCGGACGGTGGCCTCTTCGACTAGGGGAGTGAGCCTCGTCCCTATCCGTGCAGGCCGCGGGCACGTGTGGAGTGTCAAAACGGCTCCGGAGGCGTCTCGCGCCGCGCCACACGTTGATCACTTAGGCTAAAACCCTGCTCGGGCATTAGACTGGCAAAGTGCGCTCGAAGCGCTAGACCGTCATCGAAAGTGAATCAGCCTTTATGAACAACTACATGCTCCTGATCATGGCAGCTTTCCTCATCGTCTTCATGATGTGGAGCTCGCGCTCCCGCAGGCAGCAGATGCAGAAGCTGGAACAGGAAAAGCGTGACCAGCTCGCAGCCGTCACCCCCGGAGAATGGGTGCGTACCCGCGTGGGCTTCTGGGGTCGTTTTGTTGACCTCGACGGCGACATTGTTGTCCTGGAGACCTCTAACGGACACGAGATGTACTGGGAACGTGAATTCATCGCCGAGATCGGTGGCCAGCCGCCGCTCGCTGACGCGGAGCAGGCTGGGGCGGACGCCGACGAGGTGGAGACCGTCGAGGAGGACGCATCTGTCCTCGGCCTCGATCAGGAAGACGCCCAGTCTTTCGACGTGCGCGACACCGACGAGCAGCAGAAGTAACTCAAGGCTGAACGGAAAGTAGAACCGTGTCATCACATAAGCGACGCCCCGTGCGCGCGCTCGTGACCCTGACCGTCGCCATCGTGGCGGCGTGCGCGGCACTTGCGATCGGGCACTTCGTGAAGGGCGTGTCCCCGTATCCCGACCTGGCCCTTGACCTTAAGGGTGGTACCCAGCTGATCCTGACACCGACCCCGACGTCGGAGGGACAGCGTGCGATCACCGAGGAAGATATCACGCAGGCGATCGCGATTATTCGTAATCGTATTGACGCGTCCGGCGTGTCCGAGTCTGAGATCTCCTCGATGGGTAGCTCTAATATCATGGTGTCGATCCCCGGCACCCCGTCCCAGGAGCAGCTGGATCTGATCCGTTCGTCCTCGCAGATGAACTTCCGCCCGGTGCTGCGTGTTGGGCCTGCGCAGGGCATTCTCCAGAACCAGCAGCAGCCGCAGGTGGATACCCCTCAGTCGGGTGCGCAGTCCGGTGCCCAGTCGGGCGAACAGAGCGGTGCGCAGTCCGGTGGCCAGTCGGGCGAGCAGAGCGGCGCTGGCGCGGCTGATAAGGCTCAGTCCGGCGTTCAGTCCACTGCCCTGGATGAGGCGACCGCTCGCGGCGCTGCCGACGCGGATGGCGACGGCGTTCTGTCCGACACTCCTGCGACGACTCCCGAGAATGCGTCGGATCTCGCCTGGGTGACCGAGCAGGTCATGTACGACTTCCTGACGCTCGATTGCTCGGCATCCGCCGATGTGAAGCGCGTCGAGGGCGCCGCTGACAAGCCCTACGCCGCCTGCGACGAGTCCGGCCAGGTCAAGTACATCCTGGGCCCCGTGGCCGTTCCCGGTTCGGATCTGGAGGCTGCGAGCGCGGCCATCGCAACGAACGGCACCGGACAGTCGACCGGTCAGTGGATTGTCTCGCTGCGGTTCAACCACGAGGGCGCCGAGAAGTTCAAGGAGACCTCGACAATCCTGTACGGCTACCACGATTCGGACCCCCAGGGGTCGTCCTATCGTGGCAGCCCGGACCGTAACTCGTTCGCGGTCGTTCTCGATGGAACCGTGATTACCGCTCCGTCGATGCAGGCCATCATTACGAACGGTGAGGCGCAGATCAGCGGCAACTTCACCGCGCAGTCTGCGAGAGCGCTGGCTAACCAGCTGCAGTTCGGCTCGCTCCCGCTGAACTTCGAGGTCGAGTCCGAGCAGCAGATTTCTGCGACGATCGGCACGGATCACCTGACCGTTGGTCTGTGGGCGGCCCTCATCGGCTTCCTGCTGGTGATCCTCTACCTGATTTGGCAGTACCGCGGCCTCGCGATTATTTCTGCCGGTTCGTTGGTCGTTGCCGCGATCATCACCTACCTGGTGATCACGCTGCTGTCGTGGGCGATGGGCTACCGCCTCTCGCTGGCAGGCGTCGCCGGTCTGATCATGGCAATTGGCGTCACCACGGACTCGTTCATCGTCTACTTCGAACGTGTTCGAGACGAGGTCCGAGACGGACGACCGCTGCGCGCCGCCGTCGAAGAGGGCTGGGATCGCGCCAAGCGCACCATCCTGGTCTCCGACGCGGTCAACCTGGTTGCGGCCGCGGTTCTCTACCTGCTCGCCGTTGGTGGCGTTCAGGGCTTCGCCTTCACCCTCGGCATCACGACAATTATTGACATCGCGGTGATCTTCCTGTTCACCCACCCGATGATGGAGCTGCTGATCCGCACTCGCTTCTTCGGCGAAGGCCACAAGCTCTCGGGTCTGGACCCCGAGCACCTGGGTGCGAAGAACTCGCTCGTGTACGCGGGTCGCGGACGCGTGGTCGTGCGTGGTGAATCCGCGACGACAAAGGACAAGAGCGACGAGGCCGGCGACGGTCTGTCGATTGCCGAGCGACGCCGTGCCGCCCGCCTCGCCGCGGCGAAGGCCGAGGACGAAGAGACCGTTGATGACGCTTCCGTCGAGACAACGGATAGCGCTGCAGGCGTGACCGAGGAAGAGGAGAACTGACATGATGAGTTTTGCTCAGTGGGGTAACGCCCTGTACTCGGGCGAGAAGTCCTATGCCGTCGTTCCCAAGCGCAAGGTCTTCGTCGGCCTCGCCGCCGCGGTGCTCGTTCTCGGTTTCGCGCTCGTCGCGATCCTTGGCCTGAACCGCTCGATTGAGTTCACCGGAGGCTCGCAGTTCGATGTCGCTCACGTGAGCGATCAGAGCGAGTCTTTCGCCTCGCGTGCAGTCACCTCCACCGGCCTCGTTGAGGGCACCCCGAAGGTGACTCGCGTGGGCGCGGACTCGGTCCGAATCCAGACGTCGTCCCTGGATTCCGCGCAGACCGCTCAGATGCGTGACGCGCTGGCCAGCGCGTACGGAGTGGATGCGACCGAGGTACAGTCCTCCTCGATCGGCCCCTCCTGGGGTTCCTCGGTCACCACTAAGGCCGCTCAGTCGCTCGTCATCTTCATGGCGCTCATCGCCCTGCTGATGACGGTGTACTTCCGCTCGTGGCGCATGGCTGCGTCTGCGCTGCTCGCGCTGGTGCACGACATCGCCGTGACCATCGGTGTGTTCGCGATCCTGCAGGTCGAGGTCTCGCCTGCAACCGTGATCGGCTTCCTGACGATTCTGGGTTACTCGCTCTATGACACCGTCGTCGTCTTCGACAAGGTGCGTGAGCTGACCTCGGACGTCTACGAGCAGAAGCACTACACCTTCGCCGAGTACGTGAACCTCGCAGTCAACCAGACGATGGTTCGTTCGATCAACACCTCGGTTGTGGCGCTTCTCCCCGTCGGCGCGATTCTGATCATCGGTTCCGTGGCCCTTGGCCCGGGTACCCTGGTGGATATCTCGCTGGCCCTGTTTGTCGGTATGATCGCCGGTACCTACTCGTCGATCTTCATCGCGTCGCCGCTTCTGGTCACCTTCCAGGAGCTGTCGGCCAAGACCCGCGAGCACAACGCGGCCGTCGACCGGGCACGTCAGGGCCGCCACGCCGCTGACACGCCGGGCGCCTCCGCATCGGTGAAGGTGGCTCCTATCAAGCCCGGCAAGCGCCTGGGCAACGAGAATCAGCCCCACAGGAAGAAGAATCATCGATGATCGGTGAGCTCGGCGAGCGCATCGCCACTCTGGTGCGAAGCAACATGCTGGAAATCCCGGATTTTCCGGAACCCGGCGTTCTGTTTCGTGATATCACTGAGCTGTTTGCGAACGGCCCTGCATTCAAGGAACTGGTTGAGCTGATCGGCGCTCGCTACGCGGGTCGCATCGACGCAGTCGCGGGTCTTGAGTCGCGTGGCTTCATCCTCGGCGCTCCCGTGGCCGCCGAGCTTGGCCTCGGAATGCTGACGATCCGCAAGGCTGGCAAGCTGCCCGGCCACGTGATCGGCGTCGACTACGAACTTGAGTACGGCACGGCGCGCATGGAAATGCACCCCGAGTCGGTCCACGAGGGCCAGCGCGTCCTCATCATCGACGACGTGCTCGCGACGGGCGGCACAGCGAACGCGGCGGTGAAGCTGCTGCGCCAGTGCGGCGCGTCCGTCGAGGCCGTGGCCGTTCTCCTGGAACTCGATGCGCTCGGCGGTCGCTCGGTGCTGACGGATGTGACGGTGGAGAGCGCGCTACACCTCTAAGCGTCGTTTCTTGACAGCGAGCGGGTCCGGGGATCGTCACGATCCCCGGACCCGCTCGTTCGTCGCTATCATGGGGCCATGAGCAGCGACGACATGACTTCAGGATCCGCACTTCCCGCGGCCGGTTCCCGAGTGCGCTCTGGCCTCGTTTGGTTTGGCTCACGCGGACGTGCCACAATCCCCGAGATTGAGCCGCTTGTGCGCGCCCTGCGGGCGAACCATCCGAAGGCGGACATCAGCGTCGTCGAGCGGGCCTACCGTACAGCCGAGGAACATCACCGCGGTCAAGTGCGCAAGTCCGGTGAACCGTATATCACCCATCCGGTCGCCGTTGCGACCATCCTCGCGGAGATGGGCATGAAGACCCCGACGCTTGTCGCAGCGCTGCTGCATGACACGGTCGAGGACACGGACTACACGCTTGAGCAGCTCGCTGCCGAATATGGCGAGGCGATTGCCAACCTCGTTGACGGCGTCACCAAGCTCGACAAGGTGCACTACGGCGCCGCTGCCCAGTCTGAGACGCTGCGCAAGATGCTCGTCGCGATGAGCCGCGATATCCGTGTGCTGCTCATCAAGCTCGGCGACCGACTGCATAATGCCCGCACGTGGCGGTTCGTGCCCGCCAAGTCGGCGGCAAAGAAGGCGAAGGAGACGCTGGAGATCTATGCACCCCTGGCTCATCGCCTCGGCATGAACATGGTGAAGTGGGAGCTTGAGGAGCTGTCGTTCAAGACGCTGTACCCGGATATCTACGAGGAGATCGACCGCCTCGTCACGGAGAGGGCACCCCAGCGCGAAGAATATCTGCGAGATGTCATCGACCAGATCGAAGAGGATTTGCGTCGTTCGGGCACGAAGGGGACGGTGAGTGGCCGTCCGAAGAGCCACTACTCGATCTACCAGAAGATGATCGTGCGCGGCAAGGCCTTCGATGAGGTCTACGATCTGGTGGCTGTGCGTGTACTGGTGGAGTCGATCAAGGATTGCTACGGCGTGCTGGGGGCGCTGCACGGGCGCTGGAACCCGATTCCCGGCCGTTTCAAAGACTACATCGCGATGCCGAAGTTTAATCTCTACCAGTCGCTGCATACGACGGTTATCGGACCCGGTGGCAAGCCGGTGGAGATCCAGATCCGTACCTTCGACATGCATGAGCGCGCCGAGCATGGCGTCGCCGCGCACTGGAAGTACAAGCAGAACCCAAACGCTTCGAGTGGCGACGCGGATCGCATGAGCTCTGACGAGCAGGCGAACTGGTTGCGTGCTTTGGTCGAGATGGAGCGCGAGACGGGCGATCCTGAGGAGTTCCTCGATTCGCTGCGCTTCGAGATCGCCGGCGATGAGGTCTACGTGTTTACGCCGAAGGGCCAGGTCATCGTGTTGCCGGCGCGTTCGACGCCCGTCGACTTAGCGTATGCGGTGCACACGGAGGTCGGCCACCGCACGGTGGGCGCGAAGGTCAACGGCCGCCTTGTCTCCCTGGATACACGCCTCGAGTCGGGCGAGACGGTCGAGGTCGTGACTTCTAAGTCAGATAAGTCCGGACCTTCGCGCGACTGGCTGGCTTTTGTCGCCTCTCCGCGTGCGCGCTCCAAGATCAAGGCGTGGTTCTCCAAGGAGCGCCGCGAGGAAGCTGTGGAGGCCGGAAAAGAGGCGCTTGCCCGCGCGATGCGCAAGCAGAACCTGCCGCTCCAGCGCCTCATGAGCCACGAGTCGATCCTGTCGGTCGCGACGTCCTTCGGCTATCCCGACGTGTCCGGCCTGTACGCAGCTGTCGGCGAGGGCCATATCTCCGCACAGAACGTCGTCTCCAAGCTGGTCGACAACCTGGGTGGGGGAGACGGCACGGAGGAGACGCTGTCCGAGGCCGTGACCCCGGGTTCTCAGAAGCCACGCTCCGAAGCCTCGGGCGATGCGGCGATCACCGTCGCCGGTCTGAGTCCGAACGAGATCTGGGTCAAGCTCGCCAAGTGCTGTACGCCGGTGCCCGGAGATGACATCGTCGGCTTTATTACCCGAGGCCAGGGTATCTCGGTGCATCGCAGTACGTGCGCGAACGCTGTCCGTCTAGAACAGCTGCAGCCCGAACGCTTCGTCGACGTGTCCTGGAACGAGGAGGGGCTGGGTGCTCCGTTCCGGGTGCAGATTGAGGTGCGTGCTCTCGATCGTGGCGGACTGCTCTCGGATCTGACGCGCGTGCTGTCTGACTATCGCGTCAACATTCTCGCCGCCGCGCTGAAGACCGACGGAGATCAGGTCGCCTCGGGTAACTTCTCATTCGAACTGGCCGACCTCGGGCACCTGAACGCGGTCCTGTCCGCCCTTCGTCGGGTCGATGGGGTCTTCGAGGCGGTGCGCATCGGCGCCGATTCATAGACGAGGCGCGGGCGGCCTGCGTCGATTCGCGTGAAAAGGGTGTTACATCCGTCCCCTTTTGGGTGATGAGCTTTCCCCTGCTCGTTAGATGTGACACACTAGATGTGTGTGTCACATCGGCACGCACCCGCGCCGGGCGTAAGCCCTCGTCTCAGAAGGAATATCGTGACCACGACGCCGATTCCGAATAACGAAACCGCTCCCGAAGCTGCCCCGTCGACGATTGAGGAGGCCGCGGTCTCGACGACGATTGCTGCTTCCGAGGTGCCCGAGCACCCCTTCGCCCGTATCGGCGAGGACGGCACTGTCTACGTCAAGGATGGAGACGAGGAGCGCGTTATCGGCGGCTTCCCCGAGGGCATTCCTGCTTCTCCCTACGCTCTGTACGAGCGTCGCTACGCAGACCTCGAAGCCACCATCAAGCTTTTTGAGGATCGCCTGGGCACGCTGAGCCCGCGCGACATCGACCAGACTCTCGCAACGCTGCGCGAGCAGGTCGCCTCCCCGAATGTCATCGGCGACATCCCGGCGCTGCGCGAGCGCGTTGCGGCGGTTGAGAAGGCCGCCGAGGAGCGTAAGGAAATCGCCCGTGAGGAGCGTAAGGCCGCCAAGGCTGCTGCTCTCGCCGAGCGCACTTCTGTCGTTGAGCGCGCCGAGGCTATTGTCGCCCAGGATCCCGCCAAGACCCATTGGAAGCAGTCGGGTCAGACCCTGCGCGACCTCCTTGATGAGTGGAAGAACCTGCAGCGCCGCGGCCCGCGCCTGGAGAAGGCCATCGAGGATGAGCTGTGGAAGCGTTTCTCCTCCGCGCGCACCCAGTTCGACCGTCACCGCCGCCAGTTCTTCTCGCAGCTCGATCAGGCCCAGTCCGAGGCTAAGCGAGTGAAGGAAGCCCTGATCGCTGAGGCCGAGGCTCTGTCCTCGTCCGTGGACTGGTCGCGTACCTCCGGTGCCTACCGTGAGCTCATGAACCGCTGGAAGGCCGCCCCTCGCGCGTCGCGTAAGGAAGACGACGCGCTGTGGGCACGTTTCCGCGCCGCCCAGCAGGTGTTCTTCGACGCTCGCCGCGCCAAGGACGAGGCCACCGACGCGGAGTACCGCGACAACCTCGTCGCGAAGGAAGCGATCCTCGTTGATGCTGAGGCCATCCTGCCAGTGACCGACATTGATCGCGCGAAGGCTCAGCTGCGTCAGATCCAGGACCGCTGGGAAGAGGTGGGCCGCGTGCCGTCCGCCGACCTGCACCGCATCGAGGGTCGTCTGCGTGCCGTTGAGGCCGCCGTCCGCGAGGCCGAAGAGAAGGAATGGCGCCGCACCAACCCCGAGACGCGCGCACGCGCGGCCGGCATGGTGGGTCAGCTTGAGGAGCAGATCGCTCAGCTCGAGCGTTCTCTGTCCGAGGCCGAGGCCAAGGGCGACGAGAAGGCCGCCAGGAACGTGCGCGAGGCTCTTGAGACCAAGCGCGCCTGGCTCGCGCAGATCTCCTCCTCCATGGAGTGACATGCGCCTTCACGTTATTCCATCGCCTTTCTACGCGGCGAATGGGCTCGTGCTCGTCCCTTCCGGGGCGGGCACTGCCCTTGTCGTCGACCCTTCAGCGGGAATTCAACACCTGATCCGCGAGGTCCTCGAGCTTGAGGGTGTCAGCGTGGGCGCGGTGCTTCTGACACACGGACACCCCGACCACGTCTGGGACGCGGCCGCGGTGTCCACTTGGGGAGTGGACGGAGGCACCGTTCCCGTGTACGTGCCGGGACCTGACATGTACCGCATGGATGCCCCGGCCTCGTTCCTGCCGATGCCGCTGCCCGACTTTGTGGGGGAGTGGGTCAAGCCAGCCGACCTGCGTGAGGTGCCCTCAGATTCGTTTGAGGTGTGCCCCAGCGTGTGGCTGCGCATGGTTCCCGCACCCGGTCATACCGAGGGATCGGCTGTCTTCCTGGGGGAGAGCCCGCTCGATATCCGGGTCAACAACCAGTCCTTCTACTGTTCCGATGAGGCGGTTCCGTGGGCGATGAGCGCAGACGTGCTGTTTAAGGACAGCGTCGGGCGCACCGACCTGCCCGGGGGCGACGAAACTCAGATGCGACATTCTTTGCGCACGATTTCCAACGCTCTCGATCCTCGCACCGTCCTTGTTCCCGGACACGGCCCGGCGACCACGCTCGCAGATGAGATACGCTCAAACCAGTATCTGATTCGCGCTCGTCGCATCGGCTAACCACCTTCGTCATAGAAAGAACGCTTAATGGCTCGCACGTCCCTGTCAGGTTTCCCCGAATGGCTCCCGGAGGGCCGCATCATTGAGATGCACGTCCTCGACGAGCTGCGTCGCGTGTTTGAATTGCACGGCTTCGCGGGCATCGAAACCCGTGCGGTCGAGACCCTCGAGCAGTTGGAAGCAAAGGGGGAGACCTCCAAGGAGATCTACGTGCTTGAACGCCTGCAGGCCCTGAAGGCCGCGGCGGCCGGTGCACGCGCTCCCAAGGACAAGGGCATGGGTCTGCACTTCGACCTCACGGTTCCCTTCGCCCGCTACGTGGTCGAGAACGCGAACGAGCTGGATTTCCCGTTCAAGCGCTACCAGATCCAGAAGGTGTGGCGCGGTGAGCGTCCCCAGGACGGTCGCTTCCGTGAATTCACGCAGGCGGACATCGACGTCGTGGGTAACGGTGAACTCCCGTTCCACTTCGAGGTGGACCTGCCGCTGGTGATGGCCGAGGCTCTGAATAACCTGCCGATCCCGCACGTGCGCGTGCTTGTGAATAACCGCAAGGTCGTTCAGGGCGTGTGTGAGTCCCTCGGGGTCACGGACGTTGAGGCTGCCCTGCGCGGCCTCGACAAGATCGACAAGATCGGCCCGGAGGGTGTGGCCGCCGAGCTGGCTCAGTCCGGCATTGATGGCGAGCAGGCATCCGTTCTGCTCCAGATGGCGCAGATCCGCACGTCCGAGTCTTCAGAGGTGCGCGCGCGTCTGGCCGACCTCGGTGTGGGCGGCGAACTGCTGGACGAGGGCCTGAAGGAGCTGACCGAACTCCTCGATACCGCGAACAAGCGGATGCCGGGTGCGGTCGTCGCGGACCTCAAGATCGCTCGCGGTCTCGATTACTACACGGGCAGCGTGTACGAGTCGGAGATCGAAGGTCATGAGGCTCTCGGCTCGATCTGCTCGGGCGGACGCTACGACTCCCTGGCGAAGGACGGCAAGCGCACCTACCCGGGCGTCGGCCTGTCTATCGGCGTCTCGCGCCTCGTGTCGCGCATGATTTCCGCGCCGATGGTGAGGGCCTCTCGCAAGGTGCCCACGGCGGTCGTCGTCGCGGTCATCGCGGAGGAGCAACGTGAGCGCTCGGAGGCGATTGCCGCTGTGCTGCGTTCGCGCGGCATCTCAACGGACGTTGCTCCCAGCGCCGCAAAGTTCGGCAAGCAGATCAAGTTCGCCGATAAGCGCGGCATCCCCTTCGTCTGGTTCCCGGGCGAGGAGGGTAGCGCTGACACGGTGAAGGACATTCGCAGTGGCGAGCAGGTGGACGCCGATCCGCACACGTGGGTCCTGCCCGAGGCCGACGCGGTCCCTACTATCGAGAAGGTGACCGACTGAGTGTCCCTCACGGCGGTTGAAGCAGCTCGCTCGCTGGCGCATGCCCTTGAGGAAACGCTCCATGCCATTCCGGAAGGGAGTCGTGGCGACGCGGAGCGCGCGCTGCGACGCCTGCAGGACGTCGTGTTGCCGCGCCTCGAGGATGCGGATGCACCCGTGCTGGTGGTCGTCGGTGGCTCGACGGGGTCTGGTAAGTCGACGCTCGTCAATTCGTTGCTTGGCCGAAACGTGAGTCGGGCGGGCGCGGTGCGTCCGACGACTCGGCGCCCCGTGTTGGTCTGCGCGCCCAAGGCACGCGAGTGGTTCATGTCGGACCGAGTGCTGCCGAGACTGGCGAAGAGCGAGGGCTCGGGTGGGGATAGCCTCGACGCGATCACGATCGCTGTCGAGAAGACGCTGTGGCCTGCCGTGGGCATTGTGGACGCGCCAGACATCGATTCCGTCGAGGACGGAAACCGTCGCCTGGCTGCAGAGCTGCTCGACGGCGCAGATCTGTGGGTGTTTGTCACGACCGCGGCCCGCTACGCGGATGCGGTGGCGTGGAAACACCTGGAGGAAGCCGCGAGCCGCGGATTGCGTGTCGCCATCGTACTCAACCGCGTCCCCCCTGGGGCGGTGCAGGAAATTCGCGAGGATCTGGCCTCGTTGGCTCGCCGGCGTGGCCTGGGTGAGGTCGCGATTTATACGGTCGAGGAACAGCCCCTCAGCGATGGGCGCCTGTCCGCCGAAGCAATCGCGCCGATCGGGTCCTACCTGGAGGGAATCGGACGCGATGCCGAGGAACGTGCCGCTATCGTACGTCGATCGCTGTCCGGTGCCGTCGCCTCGTCGTTGGAGGAGACGACGCGCGCACTGGAGGCTGCGAGGCAACGCAACCGTGAGTTCGAGGCGGCCGCCGGCGATATCGAGCAGCTCGTTGCTTCCTATGCCCGGGAAGTGTCCTCCACGTCGAGTGATGACGTACTGCGCGGCGAAGTAAGCGCACGCATCGCCGAGGTACTGGGCTCGTGGGATATGTCCAAGACCGTCTCGCGTGTGTTTTCTGGTCTGAGTTCGCGCGTGATGGGTGCATTTCGTGGACAGGCAGCCCCGGACGTTCAGGTGCAGCGCGATCTGACCGGAGGCCTTGCGCAGCATTTGGCAGACCAATACCACCGGGCGTGGGGTGAATCCCTGCGCAGGGCGCGCACGGTCGTGGACACGTCTACGTTCGATGAGCTGCTCGACGTCGATGCGGCAGAGCAGCGCGCACGCACAGTGGCGCAGGAGTGGACGCGTGAGGTCACGCAGATCATTCGTGGCCAGGCCGAGTCCTCGCGGGTCAGCGGGCGCATGCTCGCGGGCGGCATCAACGTCGTGACGGTCTCGCTGATGGTGGCCGCGTTTACGATGACCGGTGGTCTCACCGGTGTTGAAGTCGGTATCGCCGGGGCATCGGCAGCCCTGTCCCAGACAATCCTGGAAGCCTATTTCGGTGAACGCACAGTTCGTTCGCTGGCCGAGCAAGCCCGTGCGGCGCTCGAACGCCTCGCCGGAGAGTCTCTGTCGGCTGTCGTTGCCCCGGTGAGCGCGAGCCTCGATCGGGCTTCCGACAGGGTTCTCATCGACAAGCTGGCGGTGGCTGAGGAGAGAGCTCGGGAGGTGCTGGCGTGAGGCGAGCAACGAACCCCGTGGCATCGGCTGCCCAGCAGCTTGACGAGATATGCACCCTGGCAGCACCGGACCTCGATCAGCAGACTCTGGCGCACATTCGCGATCTCATTGATGTGACCGCCGAACGCAGTGAGGTCGACCCGTCCTGGTGCGTTATCGGCATGCTGGGAGGTACGGGTGCCGGCAAGTCCTCCCTCGTCAACGTGCTGAGCGGTGGAGAGGTCGTCACTGCGGGTGTTCGGCGCCCCACGACGAACGAGGCATGCGCCGTGCTGCCGCGAGGCCGAGAACCGCAGGAATTGCTGGGGTGGCTGGATATCGGTCGTCGGGTGGAGGCGCCGCAAGCGCTGCCTGGCGACACTGTCGTCGTTGATTTGCCGGACATTGATTCGGTTGATGCCCGTCATGCGGACATCGCCGATCGTCTGGCGTCGCGCGTCGACGCGCTCGTCGTTGTCGTCAACCCGCAGAAGTACGCGGACGCGCGTCTGCACGACGAGTGGCTGGTGCGCCTGCGCTCGTCGCATGCCTCGGTGACGGTCGTCCTGACGCACATCGATACCATTTCCTTGCCCGAGCGTGATGCGATCGAGCAGGATCTGCATCGTCTGCTGAGTGATCGTGGCATGGCTGATGCCGAGGTCTTCGCGGTATCGGCGACGACGGGTGAAGGAATGCGCACGCTCATCAAGCACCTGACGCGCGAGGCCGAGCGGGTCTCACGCCAGGCGTCACGCGCGCGTGCTGCGCTGCGTGAGGCCTCCCGGATACTGCGCGAGTCCTTGGAGCTGACCGGAACGGTCCGAGGCCTCGAGACCGATGGCCTGGCCGCCGAATTGGCTGGCACGGCCGCCGACCTCGCGGGTGCTCCGATTATCGCCGAGGCCGTGGCTGACTCGACGCTGCGAGCCGGACGCCGGGCGGGCGGCTGGCTACCGTTGCGCTGGCTGGCGCGTACGGGTGTGGACCCGCTGCGCCGCCTGCATCTGGATGATGAGTCGCGTGCCGAGGGGGCGACGACTCCGACGTTGCCGACTCGGTCCGCCTCCGATGAAGCTGCTTTCGTCAACGCCGTTCGGGGGGCGATTGGGGAGCGCGCGCAGGCGCGTCCCGCCCGTTGGCGTGCGGCGCTGGTCGAGCGTGCGCTCTGCGGGGCGCGAGAGGTCCCTGACGCAGCGCACCGTAAGGTTGCGGAGCACATTCGCGTCTCGACCGGAGCCCCGGCGCTGTGTCGTGCGCTGGGTGGTGCGCAGCTGCTCGCGTGGCTCGGCGTTGTCGTGGGTGTCGCGTGGATCGTCCTCGTGCACCTGGGCAGGGCTGTCCTCATCGATGTTCGGGTCCCCGCGATCGGGCCGATTCCGCTTCCGACGGCCCTGGTCGCGCTGTGCCTGTTGATCACGGTGCTCTGCGCGTGTGCGAGCCGAGCACTCGCCCGGTGGGCTGCATCGCGCCGTCGACGTGTCGTGATGCGTGACCTGCGGGGATTGTGCCGCGATGCGGTCGATCGACTCGTCGTTGCTCCCCTGCGTTCCGAGGACAATCGGCAGGTGACGATCGCCTCGTTCCTCGCTCGCCTGCCCGTCTGAGTGTCGTCCCGCCGCAATGGGCGGACGATTCGCTGACAGTGAGTTCGCCGACCACGCGCCTCTGTCAGCTGTTTGCGAGGGTATGCTGGTTGTAGCGATGAGGCGCTGCCCCTTGTTATGGTGCCCGCGGGATGCGGGATTTGTTGTTATGGGTGAGGCCGCGCCGAGGAGCCGAGTAGGCCCGCCCCGATGGTTTTGCTGACACCGATTGCACCACGCAAGGATGAATTATGCCCTCTGACGATTTCATGGAACGCGCTGACGACGAGCGCGAGATGACGGCGATTGCCGACGATATTGACGACCTCGACGACGCTCGTGAGTTCGGTGATGACCACGCGGACGAGGAGGACACGGACACCGTGACGTTCGCGAGCCTCGGCCTGCCCGAGGAGATCCTCGCGGCTGTCACCGATATGGGATTCCGCGTCCCCACCCCGATTCAGGCCGCCGCCATCCCTCCGCTGCTGGAGTTGCGCGACGTCGTCGGCATCGCCCAGACGGGTACCGGAAAGACCGCTGCATTCGGTCTGCCGCTCCTAGCGATTGTTGACGCGGACGAGCGCAACGTGCAGGCTCTCGTTCTGGCCCCCACCCGCGAGCTCGCGATGCAGAGTGCCCAAGCGATCGAGGATTTCGCCGCACGTACGGCCCGCCTCGACGTCGTCCCCGTCTATGGTGGCTCGCCCTACGGCCCGCAGATCGGCGCGCTCAAGCGAGGAGCACAGGTCGTCGTCGGTACCCCGGGTCGCGTCATTGACCTCATTGAGAAGGGCGCCCTCGATCTGTCGCACGTGCGCATGCTGGTCCTCGACGAGGCCGACGAAATGCTGCGTATGGGCTTCGCTGAGGACGTCGAGACGATTGCGTCGAGCGCCCCGGATGATCGACTGACCGCGCTGTTCAGCGCGACGATGCCCGCGGCCATTGAGAAGGTTGCCCGCGAGCACCTGAAGGATCCGGTGAAGGTCGCGGTTTCCACCGAGTCCTCGACGGTCGACACCATCCACCAGACCTACGCGGTGGTGCCCTACAAACACAAGATCGGTGCGCTTTCGCGCGTACTGGCTACCCGCGCCCAGCACATCAAGGAAGGCCAGGAAGAGGCTGACGCCGCGATCGTCTTCGTGCGCACGCGCGCCGATGTCGAAGAGGTGTCGTTGGAGCTCTCGAGCCGTGGATTCCGTGCAGCCGGCATTTCCGGCGACGTCGCTCAGACCGAGCGCGAGCGCATGGTCGAGCGCCTAAAGAACGGCTCGCTCGACGTGCTGGTCGCGACCGACGTGGCCGCCCGAGGCCTCGACGTCGAACGCATCTCCCTCGTCGTTAACTTCGACGTTCCGCGTGAGCCCGAGGCCTACGTCCACCGCATCGGTCGCACCGGCCGTGCGGGCCGTGAGGGCCGCGCGCTGACGTTCTTCACCCCGCGTGAGCACGGCCGTCTGCGCCGCATCGAGAAGCTGACGGGCACCGAGATGGAAGAGGTCGAGATTCCCTCGCCTGCAGCCGTCTCCGAATTCCGCGCGAGCCGCCTGCTCGAGGGCCTGTCCGCTCGTATCGAGCGTGGCCGTCTCGACATGTACAAGCGTCTGCTCGCCGACCTCGGCGATGAGATCTCCGTCGAGGACATCGCCGCCGCCCTCATGGCGACGGCCGTCGGCGACGAAGGCCCGGCCCCGCGCGTCGAGAAAGACCGCCGTGGCAACGGCAAAATCCGCCGCGAGGAACAGCTGGACGAGTCCGGCGAGTTCGTCGGCGCCACTTTCGAGGCTGGGCGTGATAAGGACCGCCCGCTCAAGGGCGGCGCGAACGGTGCTCGTCGTCGCGCGGGCGGCCGCCCGGCACCCGGCTCCGGTACCCGCTACCGCATTGAGGTGGGCAAGAAGGACCGCGTCAAGCCCGGCTCTATCGTTGGCGCCATTGCTGGCGAGGGCGGCATCGACGGCCGCGACATCGGCAACATCGAGATCTACCCAACCTTCTCACTGGTCGACATCACCGCGGACCTGTCCAGCGAGCAGCTGTCCCGTATCTCCAAGGGATACGTGTCGGGCCGTCAGCTGCGCATCCGCGTAGACGAGGGCCCCGGCGGCCGCTCTCACGGCGACCGCGACGGTTTCGAGCGCCGTGAGCGCCGCGACTTCGACCGAAATAACCGAGGACGCGGTGGCTACGGTGATCGCGAGGACCGCTTCGGGGACCGTGATGAGAAGCGTCCGCACCGCTTCGAAAAGGTCGACGGATCGCGTCCGCGCCGCAGCGTTCGCACCGAGCGCTGGGAGAAGGACATCAAGCGCGCCCGCCGCGAACGCGAGGGCGGCCGCGATGGCGGTTGGGACCGCGACGGAAGCCGCGACGGCGGACGCCGCCACTTCGGCAAGCGCCGTTACGACGACTGAGCGCTAGCTGCCTCACCCGTGGCGCGTTCCGATGAGGGACGCAGCCGCGTCACCGCGACCACGGTGAGGATCGCAAGCACAGCAGCAATCACCCAATAGGGAGCGTAGGCCGCCCCGCCCACCGTGGCGGTGGCGGCCCACGCGCTCATGGCGACGGACACGAGGGCGAGTTCGAGGGCAGGGCCCGCCGAATCGGCGACCTGCAGCCAAGAGGCCACGCGCCCGTGCTTGGCCTCGGGGGTGACCTCGAGTGCCATGACGGACAGGGGAGCGTGAACGAGACCGACTCCGAGGCCGACGAGCAGCCAGCCGATGAGGGCCACCCACACGGGGATCGAGGGGAACAGGATCGCTCCGACGGGGATCGCTCCGATCGCCATGAGTGTTCCGCCGATGACCGGGAGCCGGCGGCGCAGGTGTGCATGGTGAACGCGTGCCTGGCCGACCGCGCCAATCGACCATGTGATCGACCCGAGGGTGACCCACCAGGCGGAGGATGCCTCGGACCAGCCGTGCACGCGCTGGAGGATGAGCGGGATCATGACGGCGAGACCGACCTGTGAGGCCAGTGCGCTCAACCTCGCAAGGATCGCCGAGGGCATGCCGCGGCGGGACATGAACGTTCCGCTCGGCAGGAGTCGGGGCAGCGCCCAGGCAGTGATGCACGCGCCGAGGGCGAAGACCGAGAACTGCGCGAAGGGTGAGGACAGGGCGCCCGCAAGCTGGAGCAGCATGACGCCAATTCCGACAAGCCCGGCGTCTCGCGAGAGGGACGCGAGCACGGGGGAGCGCTGGCCGTGTGCAGTCGGGATCGAGCGCAGGACGTAGGCGATGGGGAGCGCCGCGACCGCAACGAAGAGCGGAACGACGCCGAAGACGTAGCGCCAGCCCCACTCCTGGGTCACGTGGCCTGCGATCGCGGGGCCGACCAGCGAGGGGAGAACCCACGCCAACGAGAAAGACGCAAAGAACGAGGGACGGTGACGGGGGGAAGCAACTGCTCCGACGAGGACGTAGAGCGGGACAATGAGGAGGCCTCCGCTGAGCCCCTGAAGCGCGCGGCCGATAACGAACACGACCACGTTTGTGCCTGCGGCGCACACCACCAAACCAATGGCGAAAAGAACCAATCCCGCGAGTAGGACAAAACGGGGGCCCTTCCAATCCGCCAGCGCGCCCGCGACCACGGTGGCGCTCAGCTGCGTCGCCAACGCCGCGCCCGAGGCGATCGGATACCACGCGGCTGCATCGAAAGATTCGACGACCGCAGGCATGATTGTCGTGGCGGCGAGCTCCTCGAAGGCCACGAGGGTAATGAGGAGAACCGAGCCGATGGCCAAGCCAATTTCGGACGGTGTCCAGGACGATCGGGCGGGGGAGGAGGAATCGGCGGTTGGCATGTTCACTATCGTACTTGCGGCACGCGCGACTCTTCGGAAGGCAGGCGTACAATGACACTGCCGCCGCCTGTCTCGCGGATGGTAACTACGAAAGGAATCACAGTGCTTCGCACTCACAACATTGGAACCCTCGGCACCGATCTGGTCGGCCAGACCGTGACGCTCACCGGTTGGGTGGATCGTCGTCGTGACCACGGTGGCGTGGCGTTCATCGACCTGCGCGACGCGTCCGGCATCGCCCAGGTTGTCGTCCGCGACGAGCGTGTCGCCCACGAGCTGCGCTCCGAGTTCGTCCTGAAGGTCACCGGCGAGGTCTGCGCTCGCCCCGAGGGCAACGAAAATCCGCACCTGGCCACCGGCGCCATTGAGGTGATGGGTGACGACATCGAAATTCTGAACACCAGCGCGCCTCTGCCGTTCCAGGTGTCCTCCAATGCTGAAGATTCCGGCAACGTGGGCGAGGAAACCCGCCTGAAGTACCGCTACCTCGACCTGCGTCGCGAGCCCGAGCAGTACGCGATCCGCCTGCGCTCGAAGGTCTCCCGCGCTGCCCGCGAGGCGCTCTACGCCCGCGACTTCGTCGAGATCGAGACCCCGACTTTGACCCGGTCGACCCCCGAGGGCGCCCGCGACTTCATCGTCCCCGCGCGTCTATCGCCCGGTTCCTGGTACGCCCTGCCTCAGTCGCCCCAGCTCTTCAAGCAGCTGCTCATGGTGGCCGGCATGGAGCGCTACTTCCAGATTGCGCGATGCTACCGCGACGAGGACTTCCGCGCTGACCGTCAGCCCGAGTTCACCCAGCTCGACATCGAGATGAGCTTCGTGGACCAGGACGACGTCATTGAGGTCGCTGAGGACGTCCTGAAGAACGTGTGGGCGCTCATCGGCTACGACCTGTCCACGCCGATCCCGCGCATGACCTACAAGGACGCGATGGAGCGCTACGGCTCGGATAAGCCCGACCTGCGCTTCGGCCTCGAGCTCACCGAGCTCACCGAGTACTTCAAGGACACGACCTTCCGCGTGTTCCAGGCCCCCTACGTGGGCGCCGTTGTCATGCCCGGTGGCGGGTCGCAGCCGCGTCGTACCTTCGACAAGTGGCAGGAGTGGGCCAAGGCGCGCGGTGCCAAGGGCCTTGCTTACGTCACGATCGCCGAGGACGGCACGCTGGGCGGCCCCGTCGCGAAGAACATTACCGAGGCCGAGCGTGAGGGCTTGGCTGCCGCCACCGGCGCCAACCCTGGTGACTGCATCTTCTTCGCCGCCGGCAAGCCGACGCCGTCGCGTGAGCTGCTCGGCGCGGCTCGCCTCGAGATCGGCAAGCGCTGCGACCTCATCGACCCCGACGCCTGGGCCTTCACCTGGGTCGTCGATGCTCCGCTCTTCAAGCCCACCGGCGACGCCGAGGCCGAGGGTGACGTCGCGCTGGGCCACAGCGCCTGGACCGCCGTCCACCACGCGTTCACCTCGCCCAAGCCCGAGTGGGTTGACTCCTTCGACAAGGACCCGGGCAACGCTCTGGCCTACGCCTACGACATCGTCTGTAACGGCAACGAGATCGGCGGCGGCTCCATCCGTATCCACCGCCGCGACATCCAGAACCGCGTGTTCAACGTGATGGGCATTGGCGAGGAGGAAGCCCAGACGCAGTTCGGCTTCCTGCTCGACGCCTTCAAGTACGGCGCCCCGCCGCACGGTGGTGTCGCTTTCGGTTGGGACCGCATCGTCTCCCTGCTGACGAAGTCCGACTCGATCCGCGACGTCATCGCCTTCCCGAAGTCCGGCGGCGGTTTCGACCCGCTGACCGAGGCCCCGGCCCCGATTACGCCTGCGCAGCGTAAGGAAGCCGGCGTCGACGCGAAGCCGAAGAAGCGCGGCGAGGAAGCATCCGAAGAATCGGACAAGTGATCTCCCGTCCGTGACTTTGTCCACGGAACCCCCATCGGTTACCGACCGGTGGGGGTTTCGTGCACAATGGGTACATGTCGTACGTCGAGATGCACCCTGAGAATCCGCAGGCACGTTTGGTCAATACGGTCGTTGACCTGCTGGAACGCGGCGGCACGATCGCGCTGCCTACCGACTCCGGCTACGCGGTCGCCACGAGGGCGGGCAACAAGGCGGGTATGGACACAATCCGTGCCATCCGTAAGCTCGATGACAAGCACAACTTCTCGTTGCTGTGTCACTCGTTTGCGCAGCTGGGCGAGCTCGTGATCATCGATAATCACGAGTTCCGCACCATGAAGGCGCTCACCCCCGGACCCTACACGTTCATCCTGCGGGGGACCAAGGAGGTCCCGCGCATCATGCTGAACAAGAAGAAGCACACGGTGGGTGTGCGCATCCCCGATCATGTCATTACGCAGGCGATCGTCGAGGCGCTGGGTGAGCCCCTGGCCTGTTCGACGCTCATCATGCCGGGCGAGGAAGAGCCGCTGACCGACGGTTTTGACGTGGATGATCGCATCGGTCACCAGGTTGATCTGGTGGTTGTGGGGCCCGTGGGCGTCGCCGAGCCGACCACGGTCATTGACTTTGCTGGTGGGGACGCTGTCGTCGCCCGCGTCGGTGCGGGCGATATTTCGCTCTTCGACTGATCGCGTGGCATTCGAGCAGACGGCTTTTTCGCGCACCGGTTTTTGCCGGCTGCGCTGGGAGGCGTCGGACGGCGTCTATCGTTACGCCGACGGGCTTCCAATCGTCGGGCCTCGGCTTGTCGTCAATGGGGTCGACGCCGTTCGCGTGACCTTCCAGTGGGGCGCCCAGGCTGCGGCTGATTGCTACGTCATCCTCAACACGATTACGGATCGGGCGCGCGAGCACCTCGACGACTTTTGCATGTCGATAGGGCCGGGACACTCGGACGCGCGGGCGCTCGTGTGCGCGCTTCCCGCCGATGTGATTCTCAGCTATCAAATGGGGATCGTCGGGCCATGGGGTCTTGAACCCGGGGTGCGTACGGACATGGGGGAGTGGATTCGCTTCCTTGAGGAGGCACGTCCTGATGAATCGAATCCCCGGAGAGTCGTGAATGGGCGAGGCGCCCCTGCTTCACTCTTCGTTGGCCCCGATGCGCGGGTGGTGTGGCCGTCGGAGGACCTGTCAGCGCCTTGGATGCGTGCGCCGCGAGAACATGAGATTGGCGCGCGTATCGATGCCCGGCTGGGGCAAACACGGCAGCGCCGGATCGTGATGTATGACGGCGAGGCGGATCCGACGTGCACGCTGATCCTCTTCGATGGCGAGATCTGGCGGGGTAACGGCGTTGGCTGGTTGCCTCGGCGCTATCCCGGCCTGCGCGTCGTGACAATCGACGCGGGAGATCTGGACGAGCGCGAGGCGGAGTTGACCGATGCGGATCGCGTCGGTGCTCTGCTGCAGGCAGTGTGTGATGAGGCGGGTGCGGCGCCCGTAATGGTTGCCGGCCAATCCTACGGTGGCCTTGCGGCACTTGAGGTCGCTCTGCGATTGGATGTGCCTGTCGACGTGATTGTCGCTCAATCCCCGTCACTGTGGTGGGGAGGCGCGCGACGAGGCATTGGTGAAGGAACACTGATGGGTGACCTGCGTGCAGGGTCGGTGAGGCCGCGCCGGGATATGCGGCTGCGACTTCAGGTGGGCACGCTGGAAGAGACGATGCGTCCGGTTGTGGACGACTGTGTCGAGCTCCTGCGGAGCCAGGGCGCAGCCGTGGAGCTCGACCATTATTGCAGTGGGCATGACGTGGCATGGTGGCGCGAAGGCCTTGTCCGCGCCCTTGATGAATGGGATGCTCTCACATGCTGACCAGCAGCGAGACAGAGTGAGTCACTAGCTCATCTATAGGTTAGGCTTACCTATGTACCTAACAAGATCGACTGAATTGAGACACCTGTGCATCTGTCGACCCGAGTTCGCGCCATTGTCGGCGTCGCTCTGACCGTTCTCGCTCTGGGAGCATGCTCGTCCAACCAGCCCGCCCCGGCCTCGTCCCCCGAGGCTTCCACGACGTCCGAGACCTCCGCGACGCGCACCGTCACCGACGCGTCCGGCCAGGAGGTTACCCTGCCGTCGCACCCCAGCCGTGTTGTCACGCTTTCTGAGCCGACGACCGACAATGCGCTCGCCCTGGGCGTGACTCCAATCGGTGTCGTCTCGGGCCGCGGCCAGCAGACCGTTGCTAACTACCTCGTCGATCGCGCGGGCGACATCCCGATCCTGGGTTCGATCGGCACCCCCAACCTCGAAGCTATCGGTGCGGCGCACCCGGACCTTATCCTTGTTGATGGCACCTCTGTGAAGAACAATGACACCGAGACGCTCAATGCACTGAGTCAGATCGCCCCCGTCTTCTTCACCACGCAAAAGGGCGGCGACTGGCGCGAGACCTTCACCCTGACGGCCGACGCGCTCGGCGTTGCCGACCAGGCTGAGGCCAAGCTCGCGGAATTCGACCAGCACGTTGCCTCCGTCAGCGCCCGCCTGAAGGATGCCGGCTACCTCGATCAGACCTACTCGGTCGTGCGTTGGCAGGGCGATAGCGCTGGCCTCATCCTCAAGGAGCTGCCCGCCGGCCAGGCTCTCACCGCGCTCGGCATGAAGCGTCCCGCAAACCAGGACCGTAACGGCGAGGGCCACTCCGAACCCGTCTCGCTGGAAAACATCGATCAGATTGACGCCGACTGGATCTTCTTCGGTACACTGGGCAAGGCCTCGGTGAACAACCCCTCCGCCGGTGGTAACACAGGCGTCGAGGCATCGGCTGCAGCCCTCGAAGAGGCGAAGACCACCGTCGGCTTCGACTCCCTCGGCGCCGTCCAGGCGAACCACGTCATTCCCGTCGACGGCTCCCTGTGGACCTCCACCGGTGGTTACCTCCTCATGGACGGCATCATCTCGAGCATTGAGGCCCAGTTCGTTCCGGCCTCCTGAGGTCGATGGCCGAACACACCGGGTCGATGACCTGACATGACTACTCGTCGCATCACCAGCGTCGCCATTGCCTGCGCAGTGGCGACGCTGGTGCTTGCCGCCGTCACCCTCGCGTCCCTCGCCCTGGGTTCGCGCCAGATTGCTCCCGACGTCGTGTGGGATGCGCTCGTGAACGGCGGAGCTAGCCAGGACGCCCAGGTGGTCACGCAACTGCGTGTTCCGCGCACCGTCGCCGCGCTCGTCATTGGCGGAGCGCTGGGGCTTGCAGGTTCCATCATGCAGGCGATGACACGAAATCCTCTTGCCGATCCTGGCGTCCTCGGCATCAACGCTGGTGCCGCCTTCCTTGTTGTGACGGTGACGGCCGCGAGTGGCGTCGCCACTCGCACGTCGACGCTGGGCGCTTCTCTCATCGGTGCGGGGGTCGCGGCAGGTCTCGTCTTCGCTATGTCGGGGAGCGGGGGAGGCTCTCGATCACGCCTTGCCCTGGCGGGCATTGCCGTCTCGGCCGCTCTCGCCTCACTCACTCAGGCTGCTCTCGCTGCGAACCAGTACGCCTTCAATGAATTCCGATACTGGGCATCGGGATCATTGGAAGGCGTTGATATGGGCTCCGTGGCTGCCGCCGGGGCAGTCATCGCATGCGGCGGCGTGGTTGCTGCCCTGATCTCCTCGGCTCTTGGGGTCCTCGCTATCGGTGAGGACACCGCGGTGAGCCTCGGTGTGCGTGTGCGCCTCATTCGCAGTCTCGGCGTCGTGGCCGTCACGGCTCTGGCTGGCGGGGCGACGGCGCTTGGTGGGCCGCTAACCTTTGTGGGTCTCGCGGTTCCGCTCTTGGTGCGACGCGTTGTGGGTGCTCGGCAGGGGGCGATTGCGCTGTGGTCGCTGATCGTCGGTGCCGCGTGGGTGTGCGCTGCCGATGTCACCTCACGCCTCGTGCTCGCCCCGGCCGAGGTCCCCGTGGGTGTCATCGTCGCTTTGATCGGTGCGCCGTTCTTTATCATAGGGTCGCGCGGAAAGGGCATGTCATGAGGCCAGCTCCGTCGCGCTACACAATTGTCTCGCTGCGTTGCGTGTCGGTGCGCGTGCACCGGCGCAGCGCCGCCGTCGTGCTCATCGGATTCGCTCTTCTGTGTGCATTGGCGGTCTATTCGCTCACTCTCGGTGACTACGGGCTCAGCGCCGCCGATTCATTCCGTCGTCTCCTCGGAGACGGTGGGCCTCGGGATGACTTTTTGGGCGTCTACTTCGTCCAGTCGGTGCGCCTGCCGCGTATGCTCGCGGCGGTGGCTGTTGGTGCAGCGCTTGGAATCGCCGGGCGTATCTTCCAGACGATCTCGGGCAATCCGCTCGGTAGCCCCGACATCGTCGGCCTGTCCACGGGGTGCGCGACCGGCGCTCTGATTGCCATCATTATTATGGGCTCGAGCCCCGCCGTCACAGGAATCGGCGCCTTGCTCGGTGGACTCGCCTCGGGCGCGTTCATCCTCGCGTGCGCGGGTGGTATGCGAGTGACGGGAATCCGCGTCGTCCTCGTGGGAATCGGATGTTCGGCGGCCTTGCGGGCGGTCAACTCGCTGCTCATCGTCAAGGCGCCTCTGGAGGCGGCCCAGCGTGCGCAGCTGTGGAGCGCTGGCTCATTCTCGGGCGTCACCATCGCGCGTCTGACGCCTCTGCTGATCGTGATCGCCGGTGTCGTTGCGGTGTGTGCCGTCTGTGCGGTTCCCCTCGGCCTCCTCGCGATGGGCGATGACATCGCGACAGGGCTTGGCGTCAGAGTGCGTCAGACCCGCATGCTCCTCATTGTCGTCGCCATTTTGCTTGTTGCGTCCGCGACTGCGGTCGCTGGGCCAGTCGCCTTCGTTGCTCTGGCGGCTCCGCACGTCGCGCATCGGCTGTGCGCGGCTGGGGGAGTCGGATTTGCCTCCTCCGCCCTCGTTGGCGCTGTGCTCGTGCTGGTCTCTGATATCTGCGCTCAAAGGCTTGTGGCTCCCGCTGAGCTCCCTGTCGGCGTCGTGACCGGCGTCGTCGGAGGCCTGTACCTTCTGTGGTTGTTGATTCGTGAGGTGAGATCGTGACTGAGATCGTTACGAGGCAGGGGCTTAGTGCTCGGGACATCGTCGTTGGCTATGGGAAAAACGATCCGATTCTGGAAGGATTATCCCTGGACGTGCTCGCTGGGGAGCTCACGGTCATTGTCGGCCCCAATGCGTGCGGGAAATCGACGCTTCTGCGTTCGCTGGCGCGTGTCCTTGATGTGCGCTCTGGTGTGGTGGAACTCGATGGGCGTAGCGTCGCGAACATCAACCAGAAGGCGCTTGCGCGCCGACTTGGCCTACTCGCCCAGTCGTCCGTCGCTCCGGGCGACATGCTCGTTGAGGACTTAGTAGCACGTGGGCGGTACCCCTACCAGTCACTCCTGCGTCAGTGGAGTCGTGAGGATGACGAGGCCGTGGCGCGAGCGATGGAAGACGCAGGGGTCGCGCCTTTGGCGGGGCGTCGCGTTGGGGAGCTTTCTGGTGGGCAGCGCCAGCGCGTATGGATAGCGATGGCGCTGGCTCAGTCTACTGAGATTCTGCTGTTGGATGAGCCAACGACCTACCTGGATCTGAATCATCAACTCGAGGTGTTGCGCCTGGTGGAGCGCCTGCAGCGTGCAGGCACGACGGTCGTCGCCGTGTTGCACGACCTGCATCTGGCATTCCGCTACGCGACGCACCTCGTGTTCATGAAGAACGGTGAGATCGTGGCTCAGGGGGCGCCGCACGACGTTGTGACGGCAGACCTTGTCGAACGCGTTTTCAGTGTGCCGTGCAGGATCATCGACGACCCTGAGACTGGATCACCGCTGGTGATTCCGACTCGATGACCCGTGTGTTGTGATCCCCAATATCTCAAATGTTGACCGGTGGGTCATGCAGTCCTATGATTGTTGGATAATATAAGTCACAACAAGTTGGTAGAAGGCTGATATTTCCCGATAAAAACGTGTTTTGACTGCATGTTCCGGTAATTTGCTTGTTGTTCGCAATTGTAGAATAGGTGTCAGGCAATAGGATGGTGTTCATAGCTAGTGGTTACTCGGACACTGACATATTGATTCTGGGCCTGGTGAAGCCAATGAGCGCACGACATCCCGTCGAGATGGAGAAGGACACAGATGACAACACAGATGCGATCGCACGGTAGGGGGCTGCGCATGCCTCTACTGGCTCTGACCGCGTCTGCTTCCATCGTTGGTGGAGTGTTTGTCGCTGCGCAGCCCGCATACAGTGTTGACGGAGTTGTCGGCGTGGGCGGACAGTGTCTCACCGCTGTTGATGAGGGTGCATCCATCGTCGTTTCGTCGGTCGTCCCAGTCGGATCTCCGCTTCATGTGGAGGGGTCTGGCTGGGGCGCTAGTTCTGAGACGTCACGCGGCTTTGTCATCGTCACGCTCGACGATGGGCAGGAAGTTCGCCCTGACGGTGTCACTCTTCCCGCCTGGGTTCCCGCGTCTGTTGTTCGTAATAGAACTGCGTGGAGCGTTGCCGAAGTGTCGACTGCCGGCGAATTTAGCGCTGATTTTGAGCTGCCGGCGACGTGGGCGGTTGGTTCTGAGCACTCGATCATGATTGGCGATGGCGTGACCGGCACCTACGTGCAGGTGTCTGTGACCGTCGTAGAGGCCAACGTGCAGGCGCATGTGTGCTCTCTGACGCCGACGGGCGAGCCTTCTCGTGAACCTGCGGATGAGCCGTCGACAGATCCTGATGCCCGTGTGACTTCTGACGTGGTTACCGATGGGCCGACGGAGTCTCCCGCGGACAACGCGGCTGATAATGCTGCCAAGCCCGATTTTGATCTGACCGATGATGCTTCTGCAGATGTGGCAAGCGATGCGGCAGTCAGTGTCCCCTCGACTATGGCTGCGTCGCCGTCCCCTCGCACAACCCCCTCAGCAGATGCATCGGATACCTCGCGCTCGTCGGTGACGCCGACCCCCTCCGCCTCGGCCTCGTCTGCGCTTTCCTCCGGCGGCAACGGATCTTCTTCGAGTGGTAGCGGTGGCGCTGGTTCGAACGCTGACGCCCCATCCCCCTCCCCGTCCACGGAGCAGGAGAGCGTGTCTGCTTCGCAGATCGGCCCCAAGGCTCATTCGGAGCAGCAGGCCATGAACCAGGCTGTTCGCGAACAGGAGTCTCGCCTGAATGGCTGGATCCTCGCTGGTGGCGGTCTCCTTGCCCTTCTCGGAGCGATCGTGACGGTCAGCATTGTCCGCCGCTCGCACGGACTGGTGCGCTAAAGCTCCCACACCTGCGGCGACGCACTGGGAGTATGTGCATTAACCACATGGTGTGTGTTGGGATTTAACATTTGCGCGTTACGCCTGTTACTCTTGATCCGATACAATAGTTTCTGCGGATTAAGTCACTAAGGAGAACGGTATGCAGCACGGACGAGCATCGTCTGCCATAGCCGCTCGGAGCTTCGTCGGTCGCAGTCGAATCATGAGCCTGCTCATGGCACTATTCCTGTTTGCGGGCATCGGTCTCGCGATCCCCGGTTTTGCTGCGCGTGCGGATGACGCAGTACCGCACTACGCCCTTCGGGCGGGGGATGATATCAAGGTCAATATCGCGAACAATGCTGATTTCGCGGCGAAGTTCGCCGAAACCGGGTACTGGGGACTCATCCTCGATCATGGGGGTGTCACTCCACTCACTCGTCCGACTTTCAAGCGGGACGGCGAGACGGCGACGCCTTCGGCCCCTGATCTGTGGGCCGCTCAGTCGTTGAAGGATTCGTATATCCATGCGCCTGTGCCAGACGGCACGAACAACGTTGAGGGCGTGAAGTGGCTGCCCGGGGAGACCCACACGATTACCGTCGTGTTCTACCGCAGTGATTCTTCGGGCGTCGAGCCCAACCCTATCTACGGCACAGTGAGCATCTACACGCCGTACACGGATAACATCGACCATCCGACACCCGCTCCCACCGTAGATCCGGCGGCTTCGCCCGCCCGCACGGACGAACCGACGGCCGAGCCTGCCCCCACGACGGACCCCGAGCCCGCTCCGACGAGCGAGCCGAGCGCTGATCCTGCTCCGGCGCCCGCACCGGACCCGGTCATTGAACCCACGACGGAGCCTTCCGTCGCTCCCGCTCCGCTGCCCGACGATCCGCAGCTGCCGGCCGTGCGCCCGAGCCCGACTCCCTCCGAGAGCGCGTCCCCCACGCCCACCCCGTCCGCTTCTGCGACCGATTCGCAGCCGTCTGAGACCCCCGTCTCGCCGATTAGCGACGTGTCCCAGCTCAACGACTCGAATAAGGGTGGTGTCAGCGCAGCCTTCACGGCCGGCCTGCTGACGATCAACGTGCCGTCGGAGAAGGCTGCCGTCGGCGACTGGGTGAGCGCCAACATCATGCAGACCGGCGAGGCACGCTGGCTGCAGGTCGAGGATTCCAACAAGGTCACCATGGATCTCACGGGTCTGCCGACCGGTGAGTACAAGGTCGTTGTTGCAAACCGCTCGCACGAGCTCGTTGGATGGGCCGAGTTTAAGGTTGCTTCCGCTGTCGGTGCAGCAGCGAACGGTTCGTCGGTTGACGCATCGGGCGCCGTGAAGCTTCACGCGGAGATGTTGTCCTCCTCGCTCGCTGGAGATGAGTCCGAGGGACTCAACGGATACCTGCTCGGTGCCGGTGCCTGCATGCTGATCCTCGGCGGCCTCGTGGTCGTCCAGGTTCTCTCCGGTCCTAAGATCGGCTCTTCCTCGAGTGGAGTCACTCTGTCCTAAGCTAGGTTTCATGGATCTGTTTGATTCTGAATCTGTCGACGAGTCGGGCGTGCCTGCTTTCAACGCGGGCGCGCCCCTCGCCGTTCGTATGCGCCCGACGACCCTCGACGAGGTTGTTGGACAGTCTCACTTGCTCGGCGAGGGGGCGCCGCTGCGCCGCCTCCTGTCGCCTGGTTCGAGTGACGGCGTCGCCGTTTCCTCAGTGGTGCTGTGGGGCCCGCCGGGCACGGGTAAGACGACCCTCGCTTATCTGATTGCGCGCGCGTCTGGGCGACGTTTCGTTGAGCTGTCCGCAGTTTCCTCCGGGGTGAGCGACGTCCGGCGCGTGGTGGATGATGCGCGCCGAACCCTCGCGAGCGGGGGAGAAGAGACGATTCTGTTCGTCGACGAGGTGCATCGCTTTTCTAAGTCACAGCAGGATTCGCTACTTCCGGCGGTTGAGAATCGCTGGGTTGTGCTCGTCGCGGCAACGACGGAGAATCCGTCCTTCTCGGTTATTTCGCCGCTGCTCTCGCGCTCCCTCCTCTTGACGTTGCGCCCCCTGGATTCTGATGCAATCGAGGGGCTGATCCGCCGTGCGCTGGCCGATGAACGGGGTCTCGCGGGGCGTTTCTCCATCACGGACGAGGCCGTGGCCGGCCTCGTGCGCCTGGCGGGTTCGGATGCACGCAAGTCGTTGACTCTCCTCGAGGCGGCGGCAGGCGTTGCCAGTGATGACGGCTCTGGCGAGATCACTGTCGCGAGCGTCGAGGCTGCGGCGAATCAGGCGCTCGTTCGATGGAGCAAGGACCAACACTACGATGTCGCGAGCGCGTTCATTAAGTCGATGCGCGGGTCCGACGTGGACGCCTCACTGCACTATCTCGCCCGCATGATCGAGGCCGGGGAGGATCCGCGCTTTATCGCGCGGCGCATCATGATCGCGGCATCTGAGGAAATTGGGATGGCGTCTCCCGAGGTTCTCACGACGTGTGTGAGTGTCGCGCAGGGCGTCGCGCTCATCGGTATGCCCGAGGCGCGTCTCCTGCTCGCCCAGGCGGTTGTCGCCGTGGCGACAGCCCCGAAGTCGAATGCGACGTACCTGGCGATTGATCGCGCGATCGCTGACGTGCGCGCCGGACGTGGGGGAGCGGTGCCCGAACAGTTGCGCGACGCGCACTATGCCGGTGCGAAAACTCTGGGCCATGGCGACGGATACCTCTACGCGCACGATCAGCCGCACCATGTCGCCGCGCAGCAGTACCTGCCCGACGACCTGGAAGGCACCCTTTACTATGAGCCAACCGAAAACGGACATGAGGCGATGCTCACGAAGCGGCTCGGTGTGATTCGCAATCTGCTGAAAAGACGCTAGGATAGAACAGTTGTCCGCACCAGCGGGCACCTGGGGCCTTAGCCGACGGACCGACGTGATCCTGGAGTTGGCCCCATGCCGGGAATCCCGGCATGACATGAGAAACAGGAAGAAGAAACATGGCAACGAATCGTTCCCGCAAGCAGGTGCGCGAGTCCCGCGCCCTCGGTCTGGCTCTGACCCCCAAGGCCGTCCGCTACTTCGAGAAGCGCCCCTACGGTCCCGGTGAGCACGGCCGCACCCGTCGCCGCCAGGACTCCGACTACGCCGTTCGTCTGAAGGAAAAGCAGCGTCTGCGCGCGCAGTACGGTATCCGTGAGTCGCAGCTGCGCCGCGCCTTCGAAGAGGCCCGTCGCACCGCCGGCCTGACCGGTGAGAACCTGGTCGAGCTGCTCGAGATGCGCCTCGACTCCCTCGTCCTGCGCGCTGGCTTCGCCCGCACCATCCAGCAGGCCCGCCAGTTCGTCGTGCACCGTCACATCCTCGTTGACGGCAAGATCGTCGACCGCCCCTCGTTCCGCGTGAAGCCCGGCCAGACCCTGCAGGTCAAGCCGAAGTCGCAGACTACGGTTCCCTTCGAGATCGCCGCTGAGGGTATTCACCGGGACGTGCTGCCCGCCGTCCCCGAGTACCTGGATGTCGAGCTGTCCCGTCTCAAGGCGACCCTGGTGCGTCGCCCCAAGCGCGCTGAGGTCCCCGTGACCGTCGACGTCCAGATGGTCGTCGAGCACTACTCGCGCTGACGCTCGTCTTTCCTGCGCCCCCGAGCTTCGGCTTGGGGGCGCAGTTATTTCATGTATCCCACTGTCCGCTTTCGCGTGCCGATGTGCCGCAACGGGTGTATACCGACTAACATGGGGCACTATGCGTACGTCTGAAATCCGCACCCGCTGGCTCGACTACTTCGAGAAGCAGGGTCATGAGATTCGTCCTTCCGTTTCTCTCGTCTCTCCGGAGCCTTCGATTCTGTTCACGATCGCGGGCATGGTTCCGTTCATCCCCTACATTACGGGCGTTGAGCCCGCGCCGTGGCCGCGAGCTGCGTCGGTGCAGAAGTGCATTCGCACGAACGACATCGACAACGTCGGTAAGACGACCCGTCACGGCACGTTCTTCCAGATGAACGGCAACTTCTCCTTCGGCGATTACTTTAAGGAAGGTGCGATTAACTACGCGTGGGAGCTGCTGACCGGCTCGCGCGACGAGGGCAAATACGGCCTCGATGGTGATCGCTTCTGGGTGACCCTGTGGGATCAGGACGACGAGGCTTTCGGTGTGCTGACGAAGCAGATCGGCATGGATCCAAAGCACATCGTGCGCCTGCCGCGCGAGGAGAACTTCTGGGACACGGGCCAGCCCGGCCCCGCGGGTCCGTGTGCCGAGTGGCACTACGACCGCGGTCCCGAATACGGCCCCGAGGCCGTGGGCGGTACCGTCGACCCGGGTGGTGACCGCTACCTCGAGGTGTGGAACCTGGTCTTCGACCAGTACATGCGCGGTGAGGGTTCCGGCAAGGACTACCCGCTGCTGGGTGAGCTGGACAAGAAGGCGATCGATACGGGCGCCGGCCTGGAGCGTCTGGCTTTCGTCATGCAGGACAAGCCCAACATGTACGAGATCGACGAGGTCTTCCCCGTCATCGAGGCCGCCATGCAGATGAGCGGTAAGCGCTACGGTCTGGGCGCCGCGGGCCCTGAGGCCGGCGCCGCCTATGACGACGACGTGCGCATGCGTGTCGTCGCTGACCACGTGCGGTCCTCTCTCATGCTGATTGGCGACGGAGTGCGTCCCGGCAACGATGGCCGCGGCTACGTGCTGCGCCGCCTGATCCGCCGCGCCGTTCGCTCGATGCGTCTGCTCGGCGTCGACGAGGCAACCATGCCGACGCTGCTGACGGCGTCGAAGGACGCGATGAAGGCGTCGTATCCCGAGCTGGAGATCAACTGGAAGACGATCTCCGAAGTCGCTTACGCGGAGGAAGATGCGTTCCGTCGCACCCTCAGCGCCGGCACGACGATCCTGGATGCGGCGGTTGCAACGGCGAAGGAATCGAAGGGCGCCCCCGTGATTTCTGGTGCGTCGGCATTCTCGCTGCACGACACCTACGGTTTCCCGATCGATCTGACCCTCGAGATGGCCGCCGAACAGGGCGTGTCGGTCGACGAGGAGGGCTTCCGCACTCTGATGGCCGAGCAGAAGGAGCGTGCACGCGCCGACGCTCGCTCGAAGAAGACCGGGCACACCGACGTTCGCGTATTCCATGACATTGAGAAGGCGATGGGCGGCGGCTCGACGTTCCTGGGCTACACGGAGCAGGCTGCTGAGGCCACCGTTGAGGCTTTGCTTGTCGATGGTGTGGCGGCTCCGGCTGCCAGTGCTCCCGCCGAAGTTGAGGTTATCCTCGATCGCACTCCGTTCTATGCTGAGATGGGTGGCCAGCTCGCCGACCACGGCACCATTCGCCTTGCAGGTGGCGGTGTTGTCGAGGTCCACGACGTTCAGGCACCGATTCGTGGCCTGAGCGTACACCGTGGCACCCTCACCGAGGGCGGCATGACGGTGGGCGAGAAGGCGTACGCCGAGATCGACGGCGAGCGTCGTCTCGCCATTGCGCGTGCTCACACCGCGACCCACATGGTGTACGCGGGCCTGCGTAACGTCGTGTCGGAGGACCTCACCCAGGCGGGTTCGGAGAACTCGCCGTCGCGTCTGCGTTTCGACTTCCGCCATGGGTCCGCTCTTGAGGGCTCGCAGCTGAGCGACATTGAGGCTCTCGTCAACGAGAAGCTCGCCGAGGATCTGGCCGTGACCACCGAGGTCATGAGTATCGATGCCGCGCGTGAAGCCGGCGCGATCGCACTGTTTGGTGAGAAGTACGGTTCCGAGGTTCGCGTCGTCACCATCGGTGATGGGTTCGACCGTGAGCTGTGCGGTGGCACCCACGTGCCCGCGACCGGTCACATCGGCCGCATCACGGTGCTCTCCGAGGGATCCGTCGGCTCGGGCGTGCGTCGTATCGACGCCCTGGTGGGCGACGGCGCATACGAGTTCCAGGCCAAGGAACATGCGCTCGTCAACCAGCTCTCCCAGCTCGTGGGCGGCCGCGCAGATGAACTGCCCGAGCGCATTGAGTCACTGCTGGCCAAGCTGCGCGAGTCCGAGAAGGAGCTCGAGAAGATCCGTACGGCACAGGCTCTGAGCCAGGGCGCCGATCTGGCAGCTTCCGCGAAGGCTATCGGTCCCGTGACCGTCGTCGCCTCCGCAGTTGGTGAGATGCCGTCCGCGGACGCTCTGCGTACCCTCGCGCTCGACGTGCGCGACCGCCTCGGCAATGATCGCGGGACTGTCGTTGCCCTCGGTGGCGTCATCGGCGGCAAGCCGTCGCTGGTCGTCGCGACAAACGAGGCAGCGCGCGAGGCATCGGCGAAAGCCGGTGCGCTGGTTCGCGCCGTCGGCAAGCACATGGGCGGTGGCGGTGGTGGCCGTGACGACATCGCCCAGGGCGGCGGCACCAAGCCTGAGGGTATTGCCGATGCGATTGACGCGATCCGCAAGGAAATCGAGGCTCTGTGAGCATTCGTCGGGGGATTCGTATCGGCGTGGACGTCGGCACCGTGCGTGTCGGCGTCAGCCGGTGCGACCCCGACGGCATTCTCACGATGCCCGTCGAAACCCTTCACAGGGCTCCCGATCTGTCCGATCTTGATCGCCTTGCCGACATTGTACGTAGCTACGACGCGATCGAAGTGATCGTTGGACTTCCTCGGCACTTGCGTGGGGGAGAGGGGATCTCAGCGAAGGGGGCGCGTAAGTATGCGCGCCGCCTTAAGAAGCTTGTTCCCGATGTTCGTGTGGCGATGGTCGACGAACGTATGACGTCCAACCAGGCGCACGCGCGTCTTCGCGCATCCGGGATTCCTGAGATCGAGCATCGCAGCGTCATCGACCAGGTCGCGGCGCAGATTATTTTGGAACAGGCACTTGAGCTCGAGCGCATGGGCGGTCGAGCTCCCGGTGAGGAAATCATCCTCGAACCAAGTGAAGGAGCGCACGCATGAGTACGCCTCCCCCTTACCCCTTCCGTTCTCGTCGAGAGATTCATTCCGGCGAGCGAAAGGTCTATTCGGATGCCGAGCTACACGAGCAGCATGCATGGCAGGACGCGACCGCGACGCCCGCTCAGGGAACCGACTTGCGTGGAGGTTCCTCTCGTGACGAGGCCGTGGCGCCCGTTGCGGCAACGGCGCGGGGTGAGCGCACACTTCCCTCTTTCGACGAGGTGACGGATACGGGCGTGACGCCTCGCGTGTCCGGTGCGGCGCTGCGTCAGCGCAGTGCAGCGCTGCGAGCAGAATCGCCTTCTGAGACCACGGGCATGCGTTCTCGCCGCCTCGCCAGTGAACGACGAGCGGCGCGCAAGCGCAAGCGCCGCCGTCGGGTGCGTTCCTTCTTCATCATCGTTCTGGTGCTCGGCCTGCTGGTCGGTGCCAGCTACGTCGCCTACGATCAGCTCTTCAACTCGTCGACGACTGCATCGGATGACTTCCCCGGGCCGGGCACCGGCTCGGTCGAGGTGACGATTGCAGAGAATTCCTCCGGTCGTGATATCGGCCAGACGCTCGTGGATGCCGGCGTCGTAAAGTCCGTCGGAGCTTTCGTGCGTCAGTTCGAGAAGACGCCGGCATCGATGTCGATTCGTCCCGGTACGTACCGCCTGAAGCAACAGATGAGCGCCGCCGGTGCGCTCGCAGGCCTGCTGGACGAGACGAACCGCGTCGATTCGACGATTACGATCACGTCGGGTCAGAAGATGTCCGAGGTCAAGAAGCGGATCGTCGACATCATGGGCGTCACCGAGGAACAGGTGGACGCTGCTTTCGCCGACACGGAAGCGATCGGCCTGCCGTCTGAGGCTGGCGGAAACGCCGAAGGATGGCTGCTGCCCGGTTCCTACGAGGTCTCCGAGGATGACACCCCGACGACCGTCATCGCGCGGATGGTGAAGGGAACCGTCGATGAGCTTGATCGTCTCGGCGTTGCCCCCGCGGATCGGCAGACCGTCCTGATTAAGGCGTCGATCGTGGATGGTGAAATGAACATCGACAAGTACATGCCGATGGTCGCTCGCGTCATCGAGAATCGCCTCGCCGACACGAACGGTGAGACGAAGGGGTACCTCGGCATGGACTCGACCGTCCTGTACGGCGTCGGAAAGACCAGCGGCGTTCCGGACCAGGCGGACCTGGACAACGACAATCCCTACAACACGCGCCTGCACGCAGGTCTGCCTCCGACCCCGATTGGACAGCCGAGCGAGAAGGCGATCAAGGCAGTCCTGAACCCTGCTGAGGGCAACTGGCTGTACTTTGTGACCGTCAACCTGGATACGGGTGAGACCCTGTTTGCCTCGACTCTCGAGGAACAGGAGAAGAACCGCGAACAGCTCAAGGCGTACTGCACCGCAAACCCGAAGGTCTGCACCGCGTCATGATGTGGGCCGGTGTCATCGGTTCCCCGATTGAGCACTCCCTGTCCCCGGTGATCCACCGGGCGGCATGGGAAGACCTCGGGATTGTGGGATGGGAGTACCGCCGCATCGAGCACGATGAGGCGAGCGTGCCCGAGTTCATCTCAGGGTTGGACGAGTCCTTCCGCGGTCTGTCGGTCACGATGCCCTGCAAGCAGGCGATCATTCCGCTCCTGGACGCGATCGATCCGCTTGCCACTGCAGTTGGTGCCGTCAACACGGTGGTTCCTTCCTCCGGCGTGCTTGCCGGCTTCAACACGGATGTCACGGGGATCGCGTCGGCGATTCGGCGCGCGTGCTCGCAGGCGGAACGAGCGCTCCCCACAAGTGCCGTCGTGCTCGGGGCGCGAGCCACGGCCTCGTCTGCGCTCGCCGCCCTCGGTGAGCTTGACATCGTGACCTCCACCGTCGCCGCGCGCCGTTTCGGGGGACCCGGTTCCGTCGTCGCTGCATCCTCTCGACTGGGCATCAGTATCGAACAGGTGCTCTGGTCGGATCGCGGTGCGGTTCTTCGTGCCGTCAGCGGTGCTGACCTCGTGATTTCGACGCTGCCCGCTGGCGTTGCTGACTCGCTTGCCGAGGAGATGACAGTTCGCGAGGGCCAGGTTCTCCTCGACGTTGTCTACTCTCCCCGCGAGACGGCGCTGCGCAGCGCCTTCGAAAGGAACGGCGGCATCGTTGCCGAAGGTACCGACATGCTCATCTTCCAGGCGGCAGCGCAGGTACAGCTCATGACGGGGCGCAGCCCGAAGACCGATGTCATGCGTGGCGCTCTGGAGGCGGAACTTACTCGGCGTGCGCGGCCGAGTGGGGGAGGAGCTGCCTCGTGATCGTGACGTGGCTGCCGTCGTGGCTGAGCACCGATCTGTCTTTGATCTCAGGTTTTCTCACCTGGATCGTCGTTCTTTCCTGGCTGTGGCGGTCGGGATGGAAGATTCAGCGCCGCTACTTCATCGAAGCGACGCAAAAGCCCCTCACACGCAATGCGATCGTGTGGAGCGCGGGTATCGTCGGAGCAGTCTTCTTTGTCGCGGCGCAGATGCGTCCCGGTATGCCCGGTGTGATGACGGTTGCGATGATCGGCGCGCTGAGCGCTTACGTCGATGCTCGTACCCATCGGTTGCCCAACGCGTACACGGTCGCAATGGGCATCGGTGTCGTCCTCGGTGTGATCGTCGGCGGCGTGATTTCACCGCTGTGGCAGGAACGCCTCCTCGGCGCGCTCATCGGTGCGCTTATTTGGTTCGTGCCGATTGCATTGTTGAATCGCTTGCCCGGCGGGATGGGCGGTGGTGACGTCAAGCTGGCTCCGGTGTTGGGAGCATTGGTCGGTTCCGTGGGACTGCACGCTGCGTTTTTTGCCCTCGCGCTCTCCTTCGTGTCTGCGGGCGTCGCGGCACTGTGGAAGATCGTCGTCGGATCCGCTGGCACGAAAACACGCGTTCCGATGGGTCCCTGGATGATCGGGGCAGCGCTCGTTGGCACCATCGCATGGGGCGTTGTCCCCGACTGGCTGTAGGGATAAGCGCAGGTCTTATCGTGGACCACGCCGGGACGAGTGCGCGTCCGGATGGGACAATAGAGCGGTGAGTATTTCGACGCCTTCGTATCAGTCTGAGTCTGTGAGCCTTGAATGGGGCCAGACGTGGCCCCCGCGCGATGTCTTTGTTGATCTCGCTGCGAAGCGCCGCGTGATCCCCGTGGTGCGCCGCGTGCTTGCCGACGAGCTGAGCGCGGTGGGTGTCTACCGGCAGCTTGCGCACGGCAACTATGGCAGCTTTATTCTGGAATCCGCTGAGCATGGTGGTTCGTGGGGACGCTGGTCGTTCGTCGGAGCATCGAGCGCCGGTGCGATCGTCGCGCGTGACGGACGCGCGCAGTGGATCGGTTCGCATCCTGAGGGTGCCCTGGCGGAGGGAACCTTCCTCGAGGTCGTGCACTCTGCACTGGAGGAGCTCGCCGCACCTGCGATTGAAGGAATGCCCCCACTGACGGGTGCTCTCGTCGGTTCTCTGGGCTGGGGCATCATCCCCGAGTGGGAGCCGACGCTCGCAGCGACCGCGCCGAAGGAATCCGACATCCCGGATGCGACGCTCGTGCTCGCCACCGAGGTCGCCGCGCTCGACCATGCGACTGGTTCGGTTTACCTCATGGCTATCGCCTGGAACCTGAACGGCTCGGCTGTCGGTGCGGATGGGGCGTACGACCGAGCGATTGAGCGTCTCGACGCGATGACCACGCAGCTTGCGACCCCGATCGCGCCCGCGGTTTTGGGCGCCAGCGCTGCCACGCCGCCGGAGGTGCGCGAGCGCACGGCACGAGCAGATTTTGAGTCTTCCGTCAACGCGGCCAAGCGGGCGATTGAAGACGGCGACGCCTTCCAGATTGTCGTTTCCCAGCGCCTTGACGTGTCGACGTCGGCCAGCGGCATCGACGTCTACCGGGTGCTGCGCACGGTCAACCCCTCGCCCTACATGTACTTTCTGGATCTGCCCGATGAGCGGGGCGGTCACTTCGTGATCGTCGGCTCGTCTCCCGAGACCCTCGTGAAGACTGAACGACGCCGCGTCTGGACGTACCCGATCGCGGGCTCGCGCCCGCGCGGAGCGGATTCTGCCGAGGACCATCGTCTCGCTGCCGAGCTTCTCGAGGACCCGAAGGAGCTGTCGGAGCACGTGATGCTCGTGGACCTGGCTCGTAACGACCTGTCGAAGGTCTGCGATCCTGCGTCGGTCGAGGTCTCCACGCTCATGGAGCTCAAGCGTTTCTCTCACATTCAGCACATCTCCTCCACGGTGACGGGGGTGCTGCGCGAGGACGCTGACGCGCTCGATGCCCTGGTTGCGACGTTCCCCGCAGGAACCCTGTCGGGGGCGCCCAAGCCTCGTTCCATCCAGCTGATCGATGATTTCGAGCCCGCAGCGCGCGGCGTGTACGGCGGTGTGGTCGGCTACTTCGACCTGTCGGGGGACGCGGATCTAGCGATCGCTATTCGCACTGCTTCCTTGAAGGACGGCGTAGCCTCGGTGCAGGCGGGTGCGGGTCTCGTTGCGGACTCGGTTCCTGCCCTGGAATACGAGGAGTCGCGTAATAAGGCCGCCGCGGCGGTTGAGTCCGTCGTGCGAGCGTCGACTCTCATCCCCTTGTCCTGACCCGTAGTGCGGGATGGCTGACTCGTTGGCGGCTATTTTTCGCTAGCCTAGGTGAGGATTGATCATTTCTGCCTGAAAGGGGAGCGTCGTGAGCGTTCTCGATGACATTATCGCTGGGGTCCGTCAGGACCTGAAAGAGCGTGAAGACCGCGTCCCTCTGGCTCGGATCAAGGAGATGGAGACCCAGGTCCCGGAGGCGAAGGATGCTCTCGGTGCTCTGCGTAACCGCGACGGTGCCGTCAAGATCATCTCCGAGGTCAAGCGATCCTCGCCGTCTAAGGGTGCGCTCGCAGCGATCCCGGATCCGGCAGCTCTCGCGTCGACGTACGAGGCCGGGGGAGCGTCGGTCATCTCGGTGCTCACCGAGCAGCGTCGCTTCAATGGTTCGCTCGCGGATCTTGACGCTGTGCGCGCGGCCGTCGACATTCCGACTCTGCGCAAGGATTTTATCGTCACTCCGTATCAGATCCACGAGGCGCGTGCTCACGGCGCTGATCTCGTGCTGCTGATCGTCGCCGCGCTCGAGCAGAATGTGCTGGTGTCCCTGCTGGAACGCACTCGTTCGCTCGGCATGGAGGCATTGGTGGAGACGCACTCGCGACTCGAAGCCCTGCGCGCGATGGAGGCTGGTGCCTCGATCATTGGCGTCAACGCTCGCAATCTGAAGACGTTGGAAGTGGACCGCTCGACAGTTGAGCAGGTCATCGACGTGATTCCCCAGGATGTTGTCGCCGTCGCCGAGTCCGGCGTCGCGAATGCTCATGATGTTTTTGAATACGCCAAGTGGGGCGCGGACGCTGTTCTCGTCGGCGAAGCGCTCGTGACGTCGGGCGACCCCCGCGCGAGCATCCAGGACATGGTGAGTGCTGGGCAGCATCCCGCTCTGCGAACGGATCGTAAGGCTCGCGTCGCCGCGGCGCGTCAGGAAGGACAGTGATGGTTGCCGAGAACTTTGCGCAAGGACCGTACTTCGGTGATTTCGGTGGACGCTTCGTCGCCGAGTCCCTCATGGGCCCCCTCGAAGAGGTTGAGGCCGCGTGGCAGCACCTGTGGCGCGATAAGTCGTTCCAGCGCCGCCTGCGCGATCTGTTCCTGAACTACGCCGGACGTCCCTCGCTGCTGACTGAGGCACCGCGTTTCGCAGCCGACCTGGGCGGTGTGCGCGTGTTCCTGAAGCGCGAGGACCTGAACCACACGGGCTCGCACAAGATCAACAACGTGCTCGGTCAGGCCTTGCTCACCAAGGAGCTGGGCAAGACGCGTGTCATCGCCGAGACCGGCGCCGGCCAGCACGGCGTGGCCACCGCGACCGCCGCTGCTCTCCTCGGCCTCGACTGCACGATCTACATGGGACGTGAGGACACCGAGCGACAGGCGCTGAACGTCGCGCGTATGCAGATGCTCGGCGCCGAGGTTATCGCCGTGACGGCTGGATCGGCGACCCTCAAGGACGCGATCAACGAGGCCTTCCGCGACTGGGTGACCAACGTGGAGACGACCAACTACATCTTTGGTACGGCCGCCGGCCCGCACCCGTTCCCGGAGCTGGTGCGCGACCTTCAGCGTGTTATCGGCGACGAGGCGCGCGCACAGCTGCTCGCCGCCGAGGGACGCCTGCCCGACCTCGTCGTGGCCTGCGTGGGTGGCGGTTCCAACGCCATCGGATCCTTCACCGCGTTCATCGATGATCCCAGTGTCGAGCTGCTCGGTTGCGAGGCAGCCGGCGATGGCTTCGACACCGGGCGACACGCAGCCTCTATTGCCGCCGACGAGGTGGGTGTGCTGCACGGTGCACGCACGTTCGTGCTGCAGGAACGCGACGGCCAGACGAAGGCCTCCCACTCGATTTCCGCCGGCCTTGATTACCCGGGTGTCGGCCCGCAGCACGCGTGGTTGGCGCGCTCCGGCCGAGCCTCGTACATCCCCGTTTCTGACGCCGAGGCCATGGATGCTTTCCTACATCTGTCGCGTACGGAGGGCATCATTCCCGCGATCGAGTCCTCGCACGCCCTCGCCGGCGTGCGCGCCTGGGCCCGCGCGAAGTCAGAGGCCGAGGGCCCGTTCGCACCCGGTGAGGAGCCCATCGTGATCGTGACCGTGTCGGGTCGTGGCGACAAGGACGTGGATACGGCTTCGCGGTGGTTCGGCTACGGACAGGCGAAGCTGCAGGTCATCGACCCCAGCGCCGGCCCGTCGGGCGTTGCCGTCCTGGACGAGAACGAGGAGAAGTGACATGACGCGTGCACCCCATTCAGCTATCGCGATTGACGCCGCCCTCCAGCGCGGCGACGCTGCGCTCATCGCATACCTGCCCGTGGGATTCCCGTCGGTCGAGGATTCGATCCGCGCGGGTAAGGTCCTGGCGGACTGCGGCGTCGACGTTATCGAGCTCGGCTTCCCGTACTCGGATCCGGGCATGGACGGCCCGACCATCCAGCGTGCGACCGTCGCAGCTCTCGATCGAGGCACGCACCTCGAGGATCTCTTCCACGCGGTGGACGAGCTAACCTCGTACGGTATTTCGACCTGCTCGATGACCTACTGGAATCCCGTCGAGTGGTGGGGCGTCGAGCGCTTCGCCAAGGACTTCGCCGCCGTCGGCGGCTCCGGCCTCATCACGCCGGACCTGCCGCCCGAGGAGGGCGCGCAGTGGGAGGCGGCGTCGGACAAGTACGACCTCGAACGAATTTATCTGAGCGCTCCTTCATCCCCCGAGCATCGCCTCAAGCTCATCGCCGAGCACTCGCGCGGCTGGGTCTACGCGGCCTCGTCGATGGGTGTGACGGGTGCGCGCGCAGCGGTCGGCGCTCACGTCGCCGACGTCGTGGAGCGTACCCGTGTCGCCGGAGCCGAGCGCGTGTGCGTGGGCCTCGGCGTCTCCAACGGCGCTCAGGCCCGCGAGATCGGCGCCTACGCGGACGGTGTCATCGTCGGATCCGCGCTCGTCAAGACTCTGTTCGACGAGAACATCGACCGTGGCCTGAAGGCCCTGGGCGAGCTCGCCACCGAGCTGAAGTTCGGCGTCACCGGGGTGCGCTCGTGAGCGCCCTCATCGCGGCCGGTATCCCGTCGCCCTCGCAGGGCGTCTGGTACCTAGGGCCGATTCCGCTGCGGGCCTACGGCATCATCATCGCCGCAGGCATGATCATCGGCGTCTGGTGGACGGCACGCCGTTACCGCGACCGCGGTGGAAACCCGGACACGCTGTACGACGCCGCACTCTGGGCGATCCCGCTTGGCGTCGTCGGCGCGCGTATCTACCATGTCATCACGTCCCCGGATGCTTACTTCGGTCCGGGTGGTGACCCGATGCTCGCTTTCCAGATTTGGCGTGGAGGCCTCGGCATTTGGGGCGGCGTCGCCTTCGGCGCGCTCGGCGTGTATATCGCGGTCAAACGTGCGGGTGTCCGCCTCGGCCCAATCGCCGACTCCCTGGCCCCGGCTCTGCTGATCGCCCAAGCGATCGGCCGTTGGGGAAACTGGTTCAACCAGGAGCTCTTCGGCGCTCCGACGACCATGCCGTGGGGCCTCCAGATCGACACGGCCCACATGCCCGCCGGCTACCCCGCGGGGACGCTGTTCCATCCGACGTTCCTCTACGAGTGCCTGTGGAACCTTGCCGCCGCCGCGCTCATCGTGTGGCTCGACCGGCGTCACCGCTTCGCCGGGGGACAGGTGTTCGGTCTGTACCTGATGGCCTACACCGCCGGCCGGTGCTGGATTGAGATGCTGCGCATCGACGATGCGCACAGAGTCTTGGGCCTGCGCCTCAATGTATGGACGTCCCTGCTCGTGTTCGCACTGGGCGTACTCGTGTTCGTCGTCGCCGGCCGGCTTGGGCGCCCGACGCGCGTTGTCGCTGAGACGACTGCGGAACACGCGGACGAAGAAGCCCAAGACCTGCAGACTGACGCCGGTGAATCCGATGCTGACGATGTTTCGGGGACCAGCGTGAGTGAGGATGAAACTGCTGAAGAGAGCACTCTCGAGTAGTTTTCGTCTTCCTCTGTGCGGGCAATCCGTGTGCCAGCGCTCCCACCACATGCGGATTCATGGGAATGATCACGTTAACCCGGTGTGCATCCTCCTCGTTTCAACCGTGATTGGACGGTAAACTCATACCTATGCGTCGAGCTAAGATTGTCTGCACTATTGGACCTGCCACTGAAACCCCTGAGCAGCTCCAGGCACTGGTGGACGCCGGCATGGATGTCGCGCGTATCAACCGGTCGCATGGAAAGCCTGAGGAACACGCGGCCGTCATTTCGCGCGTGAGGAAGGCGTCTGCGACGTCCGGCCGCGCGATCGCGGTTCTCGTCGACCTCCAGGGCCCCAAGATCCGTCTTGAGACGTTCCAGGATGGCCCCCAGGAACTGAAGATCGGTGACACCTTCACCATCACGACCCGCGACGTTCCCGGCACCAAGGAACTCGTCGGTACGACTTTTAAGGGCCTGCCCGGTGACTGCGCTCCTGGCGACCGCCTGCTGATCGACGACGGTAACGTCGCGGTCCGCGTCGTCGAGGTCACCGAGACCGACGTCGTTACCCGCGTCGAGGTTCCCGGCATGGTGTCGGACCACAAGGGCCTTAACTTGCCAGGCGTCGCCGTCTCCGTTCCTGCCCTGTCCGAGAAGGACAAGGAGGATCTGCGCTGGGCCATCGAGCAGGATGCCGACTTCATTGCCCTGTCCTTCGTGCGTTCCGCCGAGGACATCAACGATGTCCACGAGATCATGGACGAGATGGGCAAGCGCATCCCGGTTATCGCCAAGATCGAGAAGCCGCAGGCTGTCGAGGCGCTGGAAGACATCATCGAGGCCTTCGACGGCATCATGGTCGCCCGCGGTGACCTCGGTGTCGAGATGCCCCTTGAGGCCGTCCCGCTGGTGCAGAAGCGCGCCATCGAACTCGCCCGCATTGCCGCCAAGCCCGTCATTGTCGCGACACAGGTCATGGATTCCATGATCAAGAACCCGCGCCCGACGCGAGCCGAGGCCTCCGACTGTGCCAACGCGATTCTCGACGGTGCCGATGCGGTCATGCTCTCCGGCGAGACCTCGGTCGGCGCGTTCCCCATCGAGACGGTGCGAACGATGGCCGCGATCATCGAGTCGACGGAAGAGAATGGCGGCGAGCGTATCGCCTCGATCCCCGGCTTCTACGCCGACCGCGCGGGCGTCATCTGTGAGGCCGCGGCGCGTATCGCCGAGCACATGGATGCCCGCTACCTCGTGACCTTCAGCCAGTCCGGTACCTCCGCTCGTCTGCTGTCGCGCATGCGCCGCCCGATCCCGATGCTGGCCTTCACGCCGCTCGAATCGACGCGTCGCCGCCTCGCCCTGTCGTGGGGTATCCAGGCCTATCGAGTGCCCGAGGTGCAGCACACGGACGACATGGTGTGGCAGCTCGATCAGGTGGTTCAGTCTGCGCACCTGGCGGACATCGGCGATCAGCTGGTCATCGTTGCTGGTATGCCCCCGGGCATCGCCGGCTCCTCGAACATGCTGCGTATCCATGAAGTCGGAGATGAGGCCGACTACGCGATTGGCGGAGCCCGCCACTCGTGAGATGCGTGAGTAGCGGGGGCGCCGGCACCAGGCCGGCGCCCCCGCACTTTTTGTCTGTTCACGTGGACAAAATTGAATCCCTGGAATAAAGTACTCGGATACACGTTGAGACACGTGGACGCCGCACCAACGACGGCGCGGCAGTGCAGCAGATCGCTGCCCGGCGTGATCAGGAATGCCTGTGCGAACAAAGCACGTTTTCTGGCGCGCCCGAATTGAAGAGGAGAAAGAGAAATGAATACGAAGATCCGTACCGTGTCGGTCCACGACACCCTGTTTGGCCGCGTGGCCAACAACCTGGAGGTCGGCCAACTGTCACGCGCCGTTGAGCCGTGGTTCGCTGACTTCCATGACTCGAAGGTCAAGCAGGCAATCGCCGACCTTGACGAGCCGGCCCGCCGGGGCGCGGCTGCCGAGTACCTCGGTCTCGAACTGAGCGTCGTGGCCTGAGCCGTGACAAAGGGGCCGACAAGCTTTGCTTGTCGGCCCCTTGTTCGTCTGCGATTTTGCTGTATCAATTTGTGCTACGCACGTCGCATACGTGCTGAATTGCCGGTACCATTAGGAGCACGTACTCCACTGGCGGTACCCCGAGTGGGATTCGAACCCACAACAAGCCGGGTTTGAGCCGACCGCCTCTGCCAGTTGGGCTATCGGGGCTTCGCGTGTGCGTGTCCCACAATAGAGCAGCTGAGCAAACCGATCAAACTGAGGAATATGACAATGAGTGAAGAGCAGGCTGAACCGCGTCGCGTCCTCGTCGCAGAAGACGAGGGGTTGATTCGTCTCGATATCGTAGAGACGCTGACGCAGGCGGGGTTCGAGGTCGTTGGCGAGGCTGCCGACGGTGAGGAAGCTGTCGAGCTTGCACTCGAGCTCGAACCCGATCTGTGCGTGATGGATGTCAAGATGCCGAAGATGGACGGCATCACCGCAGCAGAGAAGATCCTGCAGGAACTGTCCTGCGCTGTTGTCATGTTGACGGCTTTCTCCCAGACGGAGCTCGTTGAGCGTGCGCGTGACGCCGGCGCGATGGCATACGTCGTGAAGCCCTTCAGCCCTGCTGACCTGATCCCTGCCGTTGAGATCGCTCTGTCGCGTCACGCTGAGATCGAGTCGCTCGAGGATCAGATCGCCGATCTGTCGGATCGCTTCGAGACCCGAAAGCGCGTTGACCGCGCGAAGGGTCTGCTCATGAAGAATATGGGCATGAGCGAGCCTGAGGCCTTCCGCTGGATTCAGAAGACATCGATGGATCGTCGTCTGTCCATGCGTGAGGTTGCTGACGCGGTGATCAACCAGGTCGACGACTGAGTCATAGACGAGCGAATGGGGAGGGGCAATTGCCCCTCCCCATTGCTGTGTTCTAGCAACTCAGTCGTGGCTCGAACGCACCAGGATGCGGTTCGCCACGCGGGCGATGGAGATCAATCGGTCGGCCTCGTCGCGAATCTCCACGGTGTGGACGGTCGAGCTGCGGCCGAGGTGAACGGCGGTCGCGGTCGCAGTGATAATTCCCTCGCGTCCTGCACTGATATGGGAGGCGTTGAGTTCAGTCCCGACGGCGTAGGCCTGCTTGCCTGGGTTAGCTTCACGCGCATGAATTTGTGCTGCAAACGACGCCGCAGTCTCCGCGAGGGCAGCGGATGCGCCACCGTGGAGGATTCCGGCGCTCTGGCGGTTTCCGTCGATGGGCATGGAGATCACGGTGCGTGACGCGCTGTGCTCCAGCACTTCCATGCCGGTCGCTTCCATGAGGGTGCCGGGCCAGTGGGCGCCGACCCAGCCGCCCCGTGCGAGCGGATCGGGTGAGCAAGAATGCGTGTGTTTCGTCTGGTGATCGTGTGTCATGGCATCTAGGGTGGCATGTGTGAGTGACACTGTGCTGATTATTGACGGCCATTCGATGGCTTTTCGCGCGTTTTATGCCCTGCCGCCGGATAGCTTCGTGACGGCTACCGGCCAGCACACGAATGCGGTTTACGGCTTCGTTTCAATGCTGACGAGGCTGTTGGAAACCGAGCAGCCGACACACGTTGCTGTCGCTTTCGATGTGTCCAGACACTCATTCCGTACCGAGGAGTACCCGGAGTACAAGGGGACGCGCGACGCCACGCCCGAGGAGTTCAAGGGCCAGGTCGAGCTCATTCGCGAGGTGCTCGATGCGATGGGCATCGTGTCGCTCTCACGCGAGGGCTTCGAAGCGGACGACATTCTCGCGACGCTCGCGTACCGCGCCGGCAACGATGGTGCGACGGTCCTTGTCGTATCCGGCGACCGCGACTCCTTCCAGACGGTGACTGACAACGTCACGGTGCTGTACCCGGGCACGGGTCCCGGCGATCTGCGCCGCATGACTCCGCAGGCGGTGGAGGAGAAGTACGGGGTGCCGCCGCACCGCTATCCCGAGATTGCCGCAATCGTGGGTGAGACCTCGGATAACCTGCCCGGCGTTCCGGGTGTCGGCCCGAAGACTGCCGCGCAGTGGATTAACAAGTACGACGGCCTGGACAACCTTTTGGCGCGGGCCGACGAGATCGGTGGAAAGCGCGGAGCGGCCCTGCGTGAACACATGGACGACGTCGTGCGCAACCGCCGCCTCAATCGCTTGCTCACCGACATGGACCTTGAGGTGTCGCCCAGTGATCTGGCGCGCCGCCCCACGGATGTCGCCGCCATCGATCGGCTCTTTGATTCTCTCGAATTTGGTCGTCTGCGCCAGAAGGTGCGCGAGGTCGCTGGCATCGGCATGGGGGAGGGGCACGCCGATGAGGCTCCCGAGGCTGTGACCGAGGTGGAGATCTCGGTGGCCCTCGCGGATGCTTCCTGCGACATTGCCCAGTGGGCTCGCGCTCACTCGACGCTCGCCGTGCTCGTTGAAGGCGACCTGCGGCCGACTCGCGGCGATGTCACCCGCCTTGTCCTCGCCTCTGACAACGAGGCACTTGTGATCGACCCCGTCGAACTGAGCCCCCAGCAGGAGGAAGCACTCGGCGAGGTGCTCGCCACGGCCTTGTCCCTCATCGTGCACGACGCGAAGGGTGCGCGTCATGCTCTCTCCTCGCGCGGCTGGACTCTGGGCGGCGTCGAGTTCGACACGATGCTGGCGGCGTACCTTGCGCATCCCGATCAGCGCTCCCACAAGCTGGAGGATGTGCTCTCGCGTGTGCTTGGCGTCGTGATCGAGGAAGAGGAGGGTGACTCTGAGGCTCTCTTTGATCTCGGTGACATGGGAGCTGGCCCGAGCGCCGCCCAGGTGCGCGCCGGGAAGTTGGCCGCCCACCTTCACCCGCTCGCCTCGACTCTGCGCTCGCGCCTGGAGGAAAGCTCCGAGGCCGCGCTGCTCACCGACATGGAGATGCCGCTGTCGGTCCTGCTCGGTCAGATGGAAGACATCGGCATCGCCGCGGACACGTCCGTGCTGGACGGTCTATCCGACGAACTCGGCAAGGCCGTCGACGCCGCGCGCGAGGGCGCGTGGGCTGCCGCCGGCCGCGAGGTCAACCTGTCGAGCCCCAAGCAGCTCCAGGAGCTCCTCTTCGACCACTTCGGCCTGCCTAAGACGAAGAAGACGAAGACCGGGTACACGACGAACGCCGAGGCCCTGGCGGACCTGCACGCGAAGACCTCCGACGAGGGGGGAGCGGGGCACGACTTCCTCGGGTTCCTGCTCACCCACCGCGACCGCATCAAGCTCAAGCAGATGGTCGACTCCCTGTCCGCGACCGTCGCCTCTGACGGGCGCATCCACACGACCTTCTCCCAGGTCGCCGCAGCCACGGGGCGCCTCGCGTCCTCCGATCCGAACCTGCAGAACATTCCCGCGCGCAGCGCCGATGGTATGCGTATCCGCGGGGCCTTCGTCGCAGGTGAGGGATTCGAGTCGCTCATGAGCGCCGACTACTCGCAGATCGAGATGCGCCTCATGGCGCACCTGTCGGGGGACGAGGCACTCATCGAAGCGTTCAACTCCGGCGAGGACCTGCACCGCACGATGGCATCGATGGTGTTCGGAACGCCGGTCGCCGAGGTCAGCGCCGAGGAGCGCTCGCGCATCAAGGCAACGTCCTACGGCCTCGCGTACGGCCTGTCCTCCTACGGACTCGCCGCCCAGCTCGGCATTCCCGTGCCCGAGGCCGCCGCCCTGCGCGACCGCTACTTCGAACGCTTCGGGAAGGTGCGCGACTACCTTGAGGGCCTGGTCGCCCAGGCGCGAGCAGACGGGTACACCCAGACGATGTTCGGGCGCCGCCGCTACCTGCCCGACCTGCGCTCGTCGAACCGTCAGCGGCGCGAGATGGCCGAGCGCGCCGCACTCAACGCGCCCATCCAAGGCAGCGCCGCAGACATCGTCAAGATCGCCATGATCAATGTCGTCGACGCCCTGTCCGAGGCCGGCCTGAAGTCGCGCCTCCTCGTGCAGATCCACGACGAATTGCTCGTCGAGGTCGCGCCGGGCGAGGCGGCCGCCGTCGAAGCGATCGTCCGCGACAAGATGGCGACGCCCGTGGAGCTCTCCGTTCCGCTCGATGTTGCTGTCGGAGTCGGGCGGTCGTGGCAGCTTGCGGCTCACTGACCGGCGTGGCGACGCGACGCACACCACGGAAAGTGTCGCCAAATTCGTCACATTTGCCAGTTAAAGGCTGCTAAACTAGTTCACGGTGTCTGGGGATAAGTGCATCCGCATTCGTCTCGGGACGCCGGAACTGTCCATCTACTATCCAGTCCGTTTCGGAGAAACTACTACATGACCACCAACACGCCGCAGGTCGCTATCAACGACATTGGTTCGGAAGCAGACCTGATCGCAGCCATCGACGAGACCATCAAGTACTTCAACGATGGTGACATCGTCGAGGGCACTGTCGTCAAGGTCGACCACGACGAGGTCCTCCTTGACATCGGCTACAAGACCGAGGGTGTCATCCTCTCTCGCGAGCTGTCCATCAAGCACGACGTGAACCCCGACGACGTTGTCGCCGTGGGCGACCAGATCGAGGCGCTCGTCCTCCAGAAGGAAGACAAGGAAGGCCGCCTCCTCCTGTCGAAGAAGCGTGCGCAGTACGAGCGCGCGTGGGGCCAGATCGAGAAGGTCAAGGAAGAGGACGGCGTCGTTACCGGTACCGTCATCGAGGTCGTCAAGGGCGGCCTGATCCTCGACATCGGCCTGCGTGGCTTCCTGCCCGCCTCCCTCGTCGAGATGCGTCGCGTTCGCGACCTCGCCCCCTACATCGGTCGCGAGATCGAAGCGAAGATCATCGAGCTCGACAAGAACCGCAACAACGTGGTCCTGTCCCGCCGCGCATGGCTCGAGCAGACCCAGTCCGAGGTCCGCACGAACTTCCTGCACACCCTGCAGAAGGGCCAGGTGCGCTCCGGCGTCGTTTCCTCCATCGTCAACTTCGGCGCGTTCGTCGATCTCGGTGGTGTCGACGGCCTGGTTCACGTCTCCGAGCTGTCCTGGAAGCACATCGACCACCCGTCCGAGGTCGTCGAGGTTGGCCAGGAAGTCACCGTCGAGGTTCTCGACGTCGACATGGATCGCGAGCGCGTCTCCCTGTCGCTCAAGGCCACCCAGGAAGATCCGTGGCAGGCATTCGCCCGCACCCACGCCATCGGCCAGGTTGTGCCCGGCAAGGTCACCAAGCTGGTCCCCTTCGGCGCGTTCGTCCGCGTCGAGGACGGCATCGAGGGCCTCGTCCACATCTCCGAGCTGGCTCAGCGTCACGTCGAGCTGCCGGACCAGGTCGTCAAGGTTGGCGAAGAGGTCTTCGTCAAGGTCATCGACATCGACCTCGAGCGTCGCCGCATCTCCCTGTCCCTCAAGCAGGCCAACGAGGGCGTGGATCCGACCTCCGAAGAGTTCGATCCTTCGCTCTACGGCATGGCCGCCGAGTACGACGAGAACGGCAACTACAAGTACCCCGAGGGCTTCGATCCGGAGACCCAGGAGTGGATGGAAGGCTTCGACGCTCAGCGCGAGGCTTGGGAAGCCCAGTACGCCGAGGCTCAGGCCCGCTGGGAGGCCCACAAGGCTCAGGTCCGCAAGGCCCTCGAAGAGGACGCCGAAGCGGCTCCCTCCATCGAGGAGCAGGCCTCCTATTCGACCCCGGTCGACAACGAGGGCACCCTTGCTTCCGACGAGGCCCTGGCCGCGCTGCGTGAGAAGCTGACGAACAACTGAACCAGTCTTTCTGACTGAGCTTCGACTCGTCAGTTCACGACAGTGAACGCATGAGTGGTGGTCCCCAGGTTTTCCTGGGGGCCACCACTTTATTGTGTGGTTGCTGCGCCGCCAGATTTCCGGCCGCCTCGCGGCGGCCTCCAATCGGGCGGCCTAGTTGCTCAGCAATGTCGCACGTAATTCCGTTGGATCTGTTTCACATACTGAAGACGTATCGTTGGAATTGTAACGTTTTGATAGGGTCTCGAAAACTGACCTCTGGAAACTATGTGAGACTTTTGTTCTGACTGACGTCGTGGCCTCGTCGCATTGACAACGAGACCCCGCTCAACAACGATGCTGTGCGGGGTCTGGTGTTGACGGTGATCAGGTGGCTGAACGCTTCATCACTGCCACGTCGATGCTCGCGCCGATCACCGCTGCGATGACCGTGGGGAGAATCCAGCCAAGCTGGTTCGCCTGGAGCGGGCTCCACATGAGGAACGAGTTAATCACGTCAGGCTTGACCCCCACATGAGCCAGCGTTGTCGCTGCCGACCACGCTGCCGCCATCCAGGTGCCCAGGCGGAACGCCCACAGCGCCGGGGTGGCCAGGCGCAGCGGGTGGGTCGCGATCGTCAGGAACACGATGGTGATCGCGATGGGGTAGAGGAACGTGATGATCGGTACCGCGATGGCAAGCACCGAGCTTAGTCCCGCAGAAGCCAGCACGAAGGAGATGATTGTGAAGACGATCATCCACGCGCGGTACGAAATGGCCGGGACCAGGCGGTGGAAAAACTCAGAGGTCGCTGCGATCAGGCCGACCGCCGTTGTCATGCAGGCCGTCAGCACGATGAGGCCGAAAACGATTTGTCCGGGCCAACCCATCGTCATCTGGGCGGCGTCCGCGAGCAGCGACGCGCCGTCACTGTAGCTCTGAGCATTCGGGATCACGTGACCGATGAGTCCCAGGCCCACGTAGACGACGGCAAGCAGTGAACCCGCGATAATGGCCGCCGTCGACGTACGGCGCACGACCTTCGCCCCGATGCCACCGCCGGTGTGTCCAAGCGACGTGACAACGATGATGCCGAAAGACAGAGCGGCGATAGAGTCCATCGTCATGTAACCCTCGAGTAGGCCCGCCGCCAGGGGAGTGGCAGCGTACTCGCCGGTTGGAGCATCATGCGAAGCGGGCAGCGACGCCAGGCACAGGAAGACGAGGAGGACGAGAAGCCCGAGCAGGATTGGGGTGAGGATCTTTCCGAGGTTGTCGATGATTGTGCCGGGATTCCAACACAAGTAGAACGCGATGCCGAAGAAAACGAAGCTGAAGATGACCGACGCGGTCAGCGACTTCGTGCCGATGAGAGGTGCGACGGCCGTCGAGAAAGACACTGCGCCTGTACGTGGGAGCGCGTAGAAGGCACCGATCGACAGGTACACCATGATCGAAAAGACGATCCCGAAAGACTTGCCGGCGCGGCTCACGAGGTCGCGCATGTCTGTGCCCGACAGCGCGATCGTGATGATGGAGATGACGGGCAGCGCCACGCCGCCGATCAGGAAGCCGATCATCGCAGGCGCGAAATTGGTGCCCGCCGATGCACCCATGATCGGCGGAAAAATCAGGTTACCTGCGCCGAAAAACATAGAGAAAAGCGTCAGAGAGGTCGCGATGAGGACAGCGGTGCTGCTTGAGCGTCCAGCGGAATCGTCATTGACTGTCTGCGTCACTGCTACTCACTTGATGGTGTGGGTTCTATAACAGCCCCAATTCTTGCATGACGACCACATAAAGCAACAATTGGCGGGCTACCCTGTGGGTGTGAACACGACTCTGAGTTGCGGGGCTTGCACGGCGACCCTCATTCGTCCGATGGGTGCGCCTCACCCGCAGGGACCGCGCCGCATTGTTGCGGTCAGCGGAGGCATCGGTTCAGGTAAGTCCTCGGTGACGCGCGTCTTCGCAACTCGGGGTGCGGTGACGGCGGACGCCGACGCGATTGCGCGGGAGATCCTCGAACCGGGCGAGCCGGCGCTGAGCGAGGTCGCACGTGCTTTTGGAGGCGACCTGCTGAGGCAGGATGGGAGCTTGGACCGCGCGCTCTTGGCCTCCCGGGTCTTCGGAGGTGAAGGAGCTGACGAACGCGTCGCTCGGCTCAATGCCATCACCCACCCCCTCATTGAGGCGCGCGCGTGGTCGATCCTGCGTGGAGCCCCGGAGGGGAGCCTCGCGGTCTACGATATTCCGCTTCTCATCGAAGGGGACCATGTGGATCGCTTCGATGCGGTCGTCATCGTGGCCGCACCCATCGAGGAACGCGTTAAGCGCCTGGAGGGCAGGGGAGTTGCGCCCAAGGATGCGCGTGCACGTATCCGCGCCCAGGCCTCGTCGCAGGAGCGCCGCGCGATCGCAACGATCTGGATTGACAACGAGGGCAGCTCCGACGACCTCGAGGAAGTCGCGCGCCTCGTCTATGAGCGTTGGCTGACCCCGGACGCTCCCGTCACCGTGTGACGAGGCCGGGGCGACCACGCTCGTCGCGAACCCGTGCGCTTTGTGCGCGCAGGAGACTTGCCTGGGCGGTAGCGTAGGAGCGTGAGCAATAATGTCGTGACCCGCCAGAACAAGCCTTTCGAGGTCATCTCTCCCTATACGCCGTCGGGCGACCAGCCCAAGGCGATCCGGGAGCTGGCTGCGCGCATTCGAGACGGTGAACAGGACGTCGTTCTCATGGGCGCGACGGGCACGGGTAAGAGCGCGACCACGGCCTGGCTGATTGAGGAGCTGCAGCGTCCCGCTCTGGTACTTGAGCCGAACAAGACGCTTGCAGCCCAGCTCGCGGCCGAGTTCCGCGAGCTGCTTCCGAACAACGCCGTCGAGTACTTTGTCTCCTACTACGATTACTACCAACCCGAGGCCTACGTTCCCCAGACGGATACCTTCATCGAGAAGGACTCCTCGATCAACGACGAGGTCGAGCGGCTGCGCCACAGCGCTACGAACTCGCTGCTCACGAGGCGCGACACGGTCGTCGTCTCCTCGGTGTCTTGCATCTACGGCCTCGGTACTCCCGAGGAATACGTAGCCCGCATGATTGAGCTCGAGCGGGGTATGATCATCGACCGCGACTCTCTCCTGCGGCGCTTCGTCGCCATGCAGTACGTGCGCAACGACTTGGCTTTTACACGCGGCACGTTCCGCGTGCGCGGCGATACGATCGAGATCATTCCCGTGTATGAGGAGCTTGCGATCCGCATCGAGATGTTCGGCGACGAGATCGAGTCTCTTGCCGTTCTCCATCCGCTCACCGGCGACGTCATCGATCACGTCGACCACACGTACCTTTTCCCGGCCTCGCACTACGTGGCCAGCGAGGAACGTATGAAGAAGGCGATCGCCTCCATCGAGGATGAGCTCGATGATCGCCTTGCGTGGTTCCGCGGCCAGAACAAGCTGCTCGAGGAGCAGCGCCTGCGCATGCGCACCACCTTCGACCTGGAGATGCTCAAAGAAATCGGCTCGTGCTCGGGTGTCGAGAACTATTCGCGCCACATCGACGGGCGCGGACCGGGCACGCCTCCGCACACGCTGCTGGACTACTTCCCCGACGATTTCCTGCTCATCATCGACGAGTCGCACGTGACCGTTCCACAGATCGGCGCGATGTTTGAGGGAGACATGTCGCGTAAGCGCACCCTCGTCGACTACGGGTTCCGCCTGCCCTCCGCGATGGACAACCGCCCTCTGAAGTGGGATGAGTTTACCGAGCGCATTGGACAGACCGTCTACCTGTCGGCGACCCCCGGCCCCTACGAGCTTGAACGCTCCGACGGCGTCGTCGAGCAGATCATTCGCCCGACGGGCCTCGTTGACCCGCTCGTCGTCGTCAAGCCCACCGAGGGTCAGATCGACGACCTCCTGGAGCAGGTGCGTGTGCGCGTCGAACGCGACGAACGAGTCCTCGTCACCACCCTGACGAAGAAGATGGCCGAGGAGCTCACGACCTACCTCGCCGAGCGGGGCGTCAAGGTCGAGTATCTGCACTCCGACGTCGACACTCTGCGCCGCGTCGAGCTACTCCGCGAGCTGCGCCTGGGCACGTTTGACGTGCTCGTCGGCATCAACCTGCTGCGTGAGGGCCTCGACCTGCCCGAGGTCTCCCTCGTGTCGATCCTCGATGCGGACAAGGAAGGCTTCCTGCGCTCGACTCGCTCGCTCATCCAGACGATCGGCCGCGCCGCCCGAAACGTGTCCGGTGAGGTCCACATGTACGCGGACAACATGACGGATTCGATGAACGAGGCCATCTCGGAGACGATGCGTCGTCGCGAGATCCAGATCGCCTACAACAAGGAACACGGCATCGACCCGCAGCCGCTGCGTAAGAAGATCTCCGACGTGACCGACATGCTCGCCCGCGAGCAGGTTGATACGCAGACCCTCCTCGAGGGCGGGTACCGCAAGGAAAAGAGCAAGAGGGAGCGTAGCGACGCGACCGGTGGCGGCCGCGCCGTGACATCGGGTCAGCGGGCTGAGGCTGAGCTTGCCGAACTCATCGAGGAGCTGTCCGCCCAGATGATGACAGCCGCCCAGCACCTCCAATTCGAGGTCGCGGCTCGCATGCGTGACGAGATCGAAGACCTGAAGAAGGAACTGCGCGCCATGAAGCGCGCCCACTGACGTCGGCCCCGCCCCGGTTGCCTGTCGGCGTGAGGCGGCCCCGGCCTCGTCGATAGGCACTCCGGTGAGAATCGCGACCGACGCCACGTCGCACGCGGGGACGCGACGTGAGGTGCACCGACTAGGATGGAAGCGTTAGCGGAGGGGAGTACTCCCACCAACAGTGGCGTCGTCATCACGACGGCCCGCCCATGCGGCGTGGCCTCCGGCGTCACCGGCCAGGATTTCCTGGCGGGAGGAGACCTCCGGTACCCGACTCGTACCGGAGGCCCCACGTATGCACGTGCACGCCCTTGCCTGGATCGTCCTGGCTGGCATCATCCTGAGCATGATCGTCGTCGACATCGTCGGCCACGTCCGCACACCCCACGAACCCACGCTTAAGGAAGCGACCTGGTGGTCTGTCGCCTACATTGCGATCGCCCTTATTTTCGGCGCCATCGTCTGGGCGGTCTGGGGACCCCAATACGGCCAGGAATACCTCGGCGGTTACATCACCGAAAAAGCGCTGAGCATTGACAACCTCTTCGTGTTCGTCATCATCCTGTCCACCTTCCGCGTGCCCAGGAAAAACCAGCAGGAGGTGCTGCTTGCCGGCATCATCATCGCGCTGGTTCTGCGCCTCATCTTCATTCTGGCGGGTGCCGCGCTCATCGAAAACTTCTCGTGGGTCTTCTACCTGTTCGGCGCGTGGCTGCTGTGGACCGCGATCAGCCAGGTCCGCGAAGGCTCTAGCGATGACGACGACGAGGAGTACCGCCCGCCGTCAATCGTGCGCTGGGTGTCGAAGATCGTGCCCGTCACCGACGGCTTCATCGGCTCGCGTATGCTTTACCGCCACGGCGGACGCACGTACATCACACCGATGCTGCTGTGCGTCATTGCGATCGGCACCGCCGACGTCATGTTCGCCGTCGACTCGATCCCCGCGATCTACTCGCTGACCTCCGAGGCGTACCTGGTGTTCGCTGCCAACGCGTTCTCGCTGCTCGGCCTGCGCCAGCTCTACTTCCTCATCGATGGCCTGCTCGACCGCATCGTGTTCCTCCACTACGGCCTTGCGGCGATTCTGGGCTTCATCGGCTTCAAGCTGATCAACCACGCGCTGCACACCAATGAGCTGCCCTTCATCAATGGCGGCCATGAGGTAGCCGCGATCCCCGAGCCGTCCATCGCGTTCTCCCTGGGCTTTATCGTCGTCACCATCCTGGTCACGGTCCTGGCCTCCCTCGCGGTTTCCAGCAAACGGCGCGCGTGACGTGAGCCGACCGTGGGACAGAGCTAAAATTCCATGGTCGGATAGTTAAGAGGTACACATGGTTGTTCACCCCTGGGCGTGGGGCATTCTGGCCCTCGTTGCCATCGGTCTGGTTGCGCTCGATTTTCTCGGGCATGCCCGTAATCCCCATCCGCCGACGGCTGCCGAGGCAGCGCGTTGGACGCTGTTCTACGTCGGGTTGGCGGCCGTTTTCGGCGTCGGAATCTGGCTGACCAACGGGTGGCTGTACGCCCAGGAGTTCTACGCGGGATGGGCGATGGAATGGTCGCTGTCCGTGGACAACCTTTTCGTGTTCATCCTGATCCTGAAAGCGTTCCGGGTCCCGCGGGAGAACCAGCAGAAGGCGCTGCTCTTCGGCATCGTCATCGCACTGGGGCTGCGCCTTGCGTTTATTCTGCTGGGTGCCGCGCTGGTGGCGCGCTTCTCCTGGGTGTTCTTCATTTTCGGCGTATGGCTGCTGTGGACTGCTTTCTCGCAGATCAAGGAGACCGTGACCGGTGGCAGTGACGACGAGGAGTACGAGGAGAACGCCTTCATCCGCGTCGTACGTCGAGTCCTGCCCATCACGGACGGCTTTATCGGCGACCGCATGCTGTACCGTCACGGTGGTCGCACGTACCTCACCCCGCTGTTCGTCGTCGTGCTTGCCCTGGGCTCCGCCGACCTCATGTTTGCCTTCGACTCGATTCCCGCGATCTTCGGTATCACCTCGCAGGCGTTCCTGGTGTTTGCGTGCAACGTGTTTGCACTCATGGGGCTGCGACAGCTGTTCTTCCTGGTGGACGCGCTCCTCGGAAAGCTCGTGTACCTGGGTTACGGCCTCGGCGTCATCCTGAGTTTTATCGGCATTAAGCTGATTCTTGAGGCCCTGCATGCAAACACGCTCCCGTTTATTAACGGCGGTCGCGGGCTCGAGTGGGCGCCGGAGATTTCGGTGTCCGTGTCGCTGGGAGTCATCGTCGTGACTCTCGTGGTCACCGTGATTGCGTCGCTGGTGCGCAGCGCGATGGACGAGGAGGGTGCTGATGAGCGCTGACAGCCTGACGATCGATGAACATGGCCTGAGCGCCGCCGAGGTCGCCGAGCGCGTTGCGCGCGGAGCGGTCAACCGGGTGAAGGACCGTACGTCCCGCTCGGTGACGTCGATTATTCGAGAGAACGTGCTGACGCTGTTCAACGCGATCATCGTCGCGGCGTCCGTGATCGTGCTTCTGTTCGGCGACCTGCGTGATGGCATTTTCGGCGGCGTGATGATCATCAACGCGGTGATCGGCATCGTGTCTGAGCTGCGTGCCAAGCGAACCCTCGACTCGCTCGCTATCGTGGATGCTCCGCAGGCGACCGTCTTGCGTGACGGCACCCTGTCGGTCGTTCCCGCACGTGACGTCGTGCTCGACGACGTCATCGATCTGACGCTCGGCGATCAGGTGAGCGTGGACGGCACGGTCCTGTCCTCGGCGGGCCTCGAAATCGATGAGTCGCTGCTGACCGGCGAGTCGCGCCCGGTGAAGAAAAAGCAGGGCGATCAGCTGTTGGCTGGCACGAGCGTCGTCGCCGGTGCTGGCCGCATGGTGGCCACGGCTGTCGGTGAGCGCGTCTACGCGCAGGGCCTGTCCGAACAGGCGCGCGCCTTCACGCGTACGGTCTCGGAGATCCAGACGTCGATTAACCGGGTGCTGCAGGTCGTCTCCGTCATGCTGCTTCCGATCGTCGTCCTGACCTTCTACTCGCAAAATCGCATCGCCGGCGGACACGGGGGAGACTGGCGCGAGGCCCTCGTGCTCTCGGTCGCCTCGGTGATCGGCATGATCCCGCAGGGCCTGGTGCTCCTGACGTCCATGAACTTCGCGATCGGCTCGGCGACGCTGGCACGCCGGGGCGTGCTCGTCCAGGAACTTCCTGCCGTCGAGGTCCTTGCGCGCGTGGACTGCCTGTGCCTCGACAAGACGGGTACGCTGACGACCGGCGGTATTCGAGTGCGTGGCGTTGAGGTCGTTTCCGGTGACGAAGCCGTGGTCCTCCGGGCGCTGGCAAGCGCAGCGAGCGACCGCACCAACGCGACGGCGGAGGCCATCTGGGAGCACCTGGGCGAATCTGAGTGTTCCGGCGCGTCCGAGCGGATCGAGTGGTCTGTCCCCTTCTCCTCGGCCCGCAAGTGGAGCGCGTGGGGGAGCGGGAGGGAATCCTGGATTCTCGGCGCCCCCGAGTTCGTCATTGACGAGGCCTCGGCCGCCAACGCCGAGCTCCTCGCGAAGGTGCGCGGCATCGCGCAGGAGGGCTCCCGCGTGGTGGCCCTCGTCCATGCCGACGAGGCTGTGGTCGATGACGAGCTTCCCGCACGCCGTTCGGTTGCCGCCCTTGTGGTCCTCGAGGAGGACCTGCGCCCTGACGCCGCCGAGACTCTCGACTACTTCCGTTCCCAGGATGTGCACGTCCGCGTCATTTCGGGTGACAACCCGACGACGGTGGGTGCTTTGGCCGCGCAGGCTGGCCTGACCGCGCCCGACGGTACGCCCGCGCGCCTCATGGACGCGCGCGATCTGCCTGAAGACCTGACCTCTGAGGCATTCATCGACGCGATCGAGAACCACGACGTGTTCGGGCGCGTGACTCCCGAGCAGAAGCGTGCGATGGTTGGCGCGCTCCAGGCACGCGATCACTGCGTGGCGATGACGGGAGATGGCGTGAATGACGCCCTCGCGCTCAAGGACGCCGACTTGGGTATCGCGATGGGGAACGGCACGCAGGCCACGAAGGCCGTCGCGCAGATTGTTCTCGTGGACTCGAAGTTTTCTGTCCTGCCCGGTGTCCTGTCCGAAGGCCGCCGTATTATCGCCAACATGGAACGCGTGTCCTCGCTGTTCCTGGCGAAGACCACCTACGCCGCCGTCCTCGTTATCGTTACGGCCCTGGTCGGCTGGCGTTACCCGTTCCTGCCCCGCCAGTTCAGCTACATCGACTCGCTGACCATCGGTATTCCCGCGTTCTTCCTGGCGCTGTGGCCGAACCCGCGCCGCTACGTGCCCGGTTTCTTGAAGCGCACGCTGTCGCTCGCAATGCCCACGGGTATCATCCTCGCGGCGGCTGCCCTCACCGCCTTCGGTATCGTCGACGGCCCTCCGCAGGCGCGCGAGTCCACGGCCGCGATCCTCTCCCTCATGCTGGGGGCCATCTGGCTGCTCGTCATCACGTCGCGCCCGCTCTCGACTTGGAAGTGGGTGCTCCTGGTCAGCGTCATCTCCGCGACCGTGGGCGGCGTGCTCATTCCGCCCGTGCGCCACTTCTTCTCGATGGTCGCGCCGAGCGGATACGAGTGGCTCGTCATCGCGTGCGTCGGTGCCTGCGCCGCCCTCCTCATCGAGGTCGCTCAGCGCATCTTCTACGCGCGCCAGTTCGCCCGATCCCTGGAGGGGTGAGAACGTGTCAGGAAGCGTTGTTATCTTGGCTGTTTCGAGAAATCGTTTTGAACACAATACCCCATCCAAAGTATAATCTGACGTTTTGAAACTGAAGGATTCAAGCAAACTATGCGTTTAATTTCCTTATACTCAGGTGCAGGTGGACTCGACTTAGGTTTCGCTAAAGCCGGCTTCATTCCGGTGTTCTCAGCAGACATCAATCGAGATGCGGTCGATACGTATCGAACAATATCCAAAGCGGTGCAGGGTGAGTGGAAAAACGCAGCCGTTCTATTTGAAAACTGTGACGTCCGTTGTGGAGATGTGTTGGCCGAATCAAACGACCTCTCCGCAGGCGATGCTGAGATTGTCATTGGCGGGCCTCCCTGCCAAGGATTTTCTGTAGGCGGAAAGATGGACCCGGAGGATCTACGGATCCGGGAAGTGTTCCATTTCCTCGAAGTTGTCAAGCGAGTACGACCACTTGTCTTTGTAATGGAGAACGTGGAGGCACTAGCGACAAACGTAAAATGGAACCACATTCGTGAAAAAATGGAACAAGAAGTTTCCGGACTATATCATACAAACATTCATGTTTTGAATGCTGCTGACTACGGGGTGCCGCAGTTGAGAAGACGTATGTTCTTCGTTGGAATGATCGGTATGCATGCCTCCTATGCTGAGAGGCTTAAGGAAATGGTGATGATTCCAATTGCTTGCGGCGATGCGTTGAGAAAGATGCCAAAGTTTGGGCAAGTAGGTAATAATGATTGTGGAAACGCCCAGATTGTACCCGCAAAGAATCCGGTCCTTCGAAAATCCCCTTATTCGGGTATGTTATTCAATGGACATGGTAGGGTAATTAATCTATCCGAGCCCGCGCCAACAATTGTCGCTTCGCTTGGTGGAAATCGGACACCGATTGTCGACGAAAAAGCGCTGCGCGATGGCGCTGAACCATGGATACTTCAGTATCATGAGGAGCTCCAAAACTATCCGCACAAAAGCTACGAACAAATGCTTACAGACTCGCCATTGCGCAGGATTACCGTCGAAGAAGCGGCCTGTCTGCAGTCGTTTCCCGACGATTTGAAATTTGCGGGTCATCGGTCTTCACGGTACAGTCAGATCGGCAATGCTGTCCCGCCCATGTTGGCATATGCGTTAGCGAATGCGATAATGGCAGATCTTAAGTGACGTCTTTCGAACTGCAGGTGACAGCAAGAGCTTTTTTAATAATCGAAATATATGTAGCGTAATCTGGAATCTTGGTAAGGTTCAAATGTTGACCCGCTAGTGTCAATCTGATTCTGTCGATGAATGAATGTGTTTGCGTCAGTGAAAATTCACATCTTGCATCATCTGTTGTTTCGTAAGGTGTTGCGAGGCAGGGAATCCCAGGGCATTCTTGGTTCAGTAGGCCGTGCCATTGCGGTTTAGCTGCTTCACTAATTTTTATTGACCATTGCTGAGGTGGGCTTACTGTACATTGAATAATGTGTACCACTTCACGGGACCTGCGGTCTCCCCAAAAGTGACCTGCAAGTATGTCGGCACCGCCGTCTTTGATGCCAGGGCGTACTTTTGTTCTCGGATTAGGTGTGCCGAGGTTGAGGCGATTGAGCGTGTGCTGTAAGCGATTATAAAAGTTACCTGATCCCGCCCCCGTGCCGATTTGGGCGCAATCGTAACCGTGGTTCCTTAAGCAGTGAAGGACAATGGATTCAAAAAATAGGCGCAGTGTATTGTGTTCTCCCTTTGTTACGGCAGAAAATGCACTTTTTCTTCCGTATCCTTCTATTGCGCATAGTAAGAGAAGATGGGCGTATAGTTCCGTGTGAAAGTGATTGTGAATGAAACGTATCGTTGCCATATCTTTCGATATTTTAAAAGGGTAAGTGTTGCCCAGAACGGCGCTTCTGTCTCTAAGCTGCTCTAATAATAGCTCGACGTAGTCTGATTTTAAGTCGTTGCTATCGTTAGAATTAACGTCTTCGTTGGAGTTGTCTTCTGTTCCGGATGTGGCAGTATTTGCTACTGAGGTCCGTGTGCTCGGTGGGTTTAATGAAAGTCCAGCCTCTTCCCATATTGTAATCATGTTTCGGAGATTAATCGGCTCGTTATTTCCGCAATTCGATCGTAATAGGCAGGTGCACTCGATCCAGTCAAGGATCGGCGTTCTCCCTAGTTCCGGTGCTGCTGCGTCGTTCCAATCGACAGGGTTCAAGATTACAGTGGGATCGCCTAGCATTATGATCGTATTTCGTAGCTAGTGGTGTTTTTTAGAATAAATCGAACGCCAGTGGTGATTTGCTCTGTAATTAGGGACAACTGATTTGCTAATGTCTGAGTCTTTTCATCAACCTCAGATGGGTCCTCAATAGCCTCGCGCACAAGTTTCAACTGGTCGATTGTTGCCTGCAGAATTGCATTTGCTTTGAGTCCTTTAGCAATGGCAACTGCCGTTTCGAAATTCCTGTACTCGCGTAGGTGTTGCAGGGCTTCGGTATTATTAAGCACCTCTGCATAGTCTGCAACTTGGCGGCTGTCGGTTATGACGGCCTTTCGTGTTAATTTTCCATCGGGTCCATATTCGGGTGTTAGGTCTTTTAGTAGTCCGCTGAGCCTTTCTCCGTCAATATCCTTCAGGGCTTCGTCGATGCTCTTTGCTGACGTCCGTTGATCACGTGAAAAGCCGATATGGTCAAGGACTGCCAGATTGTTGTTCAGTCGCGACCAAACGCCGAATCGCTTAGAAAGAATATAACTTGTCTCGTGACTAAGTTTGAACTCGTCCCGAGCCTCGCGAAGGATGGAGTACTGAAGATACTGACTCATCACGCCTGCCCTGTTCGAACCAATTTCTCTGCCTATGACGTAAAATGGGTCTTCCGAAGAATCTGTATTGTTTTCCATCCATTTTTTAACGCGTTGCCAAACGTATCTAGCTTTGGCTGAAGGGAGCCACTGTTTCGGTCCATTTATGTGTCGGAATCCGAGGTAAGGTGCAAGCGACTCGCGATCATCAACGAAAATTACTGGAATTTCGAACAGATCGTCGAGCTGTTCTTCCTCACTCGTTCCGGCATCAAACGTTGCAATGCCCGCAGCCTGTGCTTCTTCGTCGTGATGTAGGTATTTAAGCGCAGCTAACCTTCGATTACCTTCAAGGACAATATTGTTTTGACGGTTGACGATCAAAGCTTCAGAGGTGAAAAAGCCATTTTCGAGGTAGCTTTGTGCGAGTTCGTTAAGGTCGTACTCCCGCTCGAAAAGCTTGAGTAACTCGACGGTGCTCGCGCCCATCATCTCCTCAGGTAAGCGAGGGTTCTGCGGATCGAGCTTTAGTTGTGTATAAGGGACGTAGTCAATCTGAGTTTTCAATGATTATCCCACCCTATTCCTAGTCGTTTATGTTTCGCCGATCAGAAGGCCCGGATGACGGGGTTCCACTCGCGGATCAGGCGCGCCTGGATGACTTCAGCGACGTAGAAGGGATCCTCGTTGAGGATGCGCTCGACGTCGGCCTGGCTCTCGGCGTTGATGAGGATCAGGGCGCCGGGGATCTCACCAACGAGCGGGCCCGAGGCGATGTTGATTCCCTGCTCGAGCAGTCCGGAGAGGAACGCGCGGTGCGTTGGGCGGACCTCGTCCATCGTCTCGGTCATCGAGGGGTTGTACACGTATTCGACTGCGTAGAATGCCATACGCACAACACTAGCCCCCATCCGCCCTTTTGCCTAGGGGACGGCTAGGATCGAGGGGTGCATGACAAGCTAATCATCCAGGGTGCCCGCGAACACAACCTCAAGGACGTGAACCTCGAGCTGCCCCGCGACTCCATGATCGTCTTCACCGGCCTGTCGGGATCCGGGAAGTCCTCCCTCGCCTTCGACACGATCTTCGCCGAGGGACAGCGCCGCTACGTCGAGTCCCTCTCGTCCTACGCCCGCCAGTTCCTCGGACAGATGGACAAGCCGGACGTGGACTTCATCGAAGGTCTGTCGCCGGCGGTGTCCATCGACCAGAAGTCGACGTCGCGCAACCCGCGCTCGACGGTGGGCACGATCACGGAGATCCACGACTACCTGCGTCTGCTCTACGCGCGCGCCGGCGTTGCACACTGCCCGGAATGCGGGGCTCGTATTCAGGCGCAGACGCCCCAGCAGATCGTCGACCGCGTGCGCACGATGGACGAGGGCACGCGCTTTCAGGTCCTGTCTCCGGTCGTGCGTGGCCGCAAGGGCGAGTACCAGGACCTCATCGACGAGCTTCGCTCAGAGGGCTACACGCGAGCTATCATCGACGACGAGATGGTTCGCCTCGAGAACGCTCCCAAGCTCGAGAAGAAGCTCAAGCACACCATCGAGGTCGTCGTCGACCGTCTCGTCGTGCGCGAGGGAATGCGCCAGCGCCTCACCGACTCCGTCGAGACCGCCCTGCGCCTGTCCGACGGCCTCGTCGTCATCGACTGCGTCGACCTGGACGCCGATGATCCCGAGCGTCGACGCCGCTTCTCCGAAAAACGTGCGTGCCCCAACGATCACCCGTTGATGCTCGACGAGATCGAGCCCCGTACCTTCTCCTTCAACGCACCCTACGGTGCCTGCCCGGACTGCTCGGGACTGGGCTTCCGCCTCGAGGTTGACCCCGAGCTGGTCGTTCCCGACGAGGAGCTTTCCCTCGCCGACGGTGCCGTCATTGTCTGGAACTCGAACTTCAAGTACCACAAGAAGCTCCTCGAATCCCTCTCCAAGGAGCTGGGCTTCGCGATGGGCACGCCGTGGAAGTCCCTGCCGAAGAAGGTCAAGGACGCCGTGTTGTACGGCAAGGACTACGAGGTCACGGTCAAGTTCCGTAACCGATGGGGGCGCGAGCGCTCCTACACGACGGGCTTCGAGGGCGCCGTCAAGTACATTGAGCGCAAGCGCGAGGAAACCGAGTCCGCGGCAGTGTCCGAAAAGCTCGACTCCTACATGCGCGAGATCCCGTGCCCGACGTGCCACGGTGCGCGCCTGCGTCCGGAGGTGCTGGCCGTGCGCATCGGCGACAAGTCGATCGCGGAGCTGTCTGACATGTCTATCGCGGATGCGCGCGCGTTCCTCGCGGACGTCGAGCTCGAGCAGCGCGCACGCTCGATCGCCGCGCCGATCCTCACCGAGATCGAGGCTCGTCTCGCGTTTCTCGTTGACGTTGGACTCACCTACCTGACGCTGTCGCGCGGTGCGGGCACTCTTTCGGGTGGCGAGGCACAGCGTATCCGCCTGGCCACGCAGATCGGCTCCGGCCTCGTCGGTGTCCTCTACGTCCTTGACGAGCCGTCGATCGGCCTGCATCAGCGCGACAATCGCAAGCTCATCGCCACCCTCGAGCGCCTGAGGGACCTTGGCAACACGCTCATCGTCGTCGAGCACGACGAGGAGACGATGGAGGCCGCCGACTGGATCGTCGACATTGGACCCGGTGCCGGTGAGACCGGCGGCTGGGTCGTGCACTCGGGCCCGCTGTCGGAACTGTTGGAGAACCGCAAGTCGCTGACCGGCCAGTATCTGTCGGGCAAGCGCCGCATCGTCCTGCCTCCGACCCGCCGCCCGATCGACAAGAAGCGCGTGGTGACCGTCAAGGGTGCTCGCGAAAACAACCTGAAGAACGTTGACGTGTCCTTCCCGCTCGGCGTGCTCACTGCCGTCACCGGCGTGTCTGGTTCCGGTAAGTCGACGCTTGTCAACGGTATCTTGTATCGCACCCTGGCCTCGCGCCTCAACGGCGCGCGCATGGTGCCCGGCCGCCACCGCACAATCACGGGTATCGAACAGCTCGACAAGGTCGTGCATGTTGACCAGAGCCCGATTGGTCGGACGCCGCGCTCGAATCCGGCGACCTACACCGGCGTGTGGGATCAGATCCGCAAGCTATTCGCTGAGACGCAGGAGGCGAAGGTACGCGGCTACGGTCCGGGACGCTTCTCCTTCAACGTCAAGGGCGGACGCTGCGAGTCGTGCAAGGGCGACGGCACCCTGAAGATCGAGATGAACTTCCTGCCCGACGTCTACGTGCCCTGCGAGGTTTGCCACGGCGCACGTTACAACCGCGAGACCCTCGAGGTCGAGTACAAGGGCAAGACCGTCGCGGACGTCCTCGACATGCCGATCGCCGAGGCCGCGCAGTTCTTCGCGCCGATCTCTCGCATCGCCCGCCACCTCAACACGCTCGTCGAGGTGGGCCTGGGCTACGTGCGCCTCGGCCAGAGCGCCACGACCCTGTCGGGCGGTGAGGCGCAGCGCGTGAAGCTGGCCTCCGAGCTGCAGCGACGCTCGACCGGACGCACGGTGTACGTGCTCGACGAGCCCACGACCGGCCTGCACTCCGAAGACATCCGCAAGCTCCTCCTGGTCCTCCAGTCGCTTGCTGACAAGGGCAACACTGTCATCGTCATTGAGCACAACCTGGACGTCATCAAGAGCGCCGACTGGATCATCGACATGGGTCCCGAAGGCGGCGCTGGAGGAGGCACGGTCGTCGCGCAGGGCACGCCCGAGGAGGTCGCGAAGGTCGGGGAATCCTTCACCGGCCAGTACCTCGCCGAGGTTCTCGCGAAGGAGGCCGCGCGCGACGCAGCTGCCCAGTAGCGTGAACGGTTAGGATGGGCCTTATGGTTCCTGGTTACCGCTATTTCGGCCACATGTACTACTGGCCAGCTTGGGTCCACCTAATCGTCATTGTGCTCATGGGCATCGCAGCCGCGCTCACGATCTCCGCGCTCATGGCACGCGGGGTCGGTCGATCGCGCGTCTTTGGCCTGAGCTGCAGCTTTGTGGCGGGCATCGGAAACCTGAGCTTGTGTGTTCTCGTGCAAGCCGAGGCCCGGCATACGTGGCTGATGGGCATGGTGGGCGTGCTCTATACGGTTGCGTTCGTCTTCTTGCTGATGACGCTCGTGTCTCTGTGGAGCGGTGGATCGAGCGGATTCCTGTGGTCGCGGGCCTTCCACCTGTTCCTGGTGGTCGCGATGGCGATCGCCGCAATCATTGAGTTTGCCTACCGTCTGGCGTACTGGATTCCGCTGCCCGTCGCGGGCGTCGCTGTCCTCCTCGCTCTCTTCTGCGCATTCGTCGCTGGTCGCAATAGCCGGGATTAGGAGGCGTCAACGCACGAAGTGGCCCCGACCTCGTCATTGCACGAGGCCGGGGCCGCTTTGTTGGTGCGCAATCACCGGGAAGGTTGCCGGGTTACTCCTGGCTCTTCTCTGCCTCGCCCGAAGCGTACAGGGCGTCGACCTCGTCGGCGTAGTCGGCCAAGACGCGGTGGCGCTTGAGCTTGAGAGAGGGGGTCATGTAGCCGTTCTCTACGGTAAAGGCAGCATTGACGATGCGGTAGCGCCGGATCGACTCGGCACGAGAGACCGCCTTGTTGGCGCGGGCGATCGCCTTCTCGAGCGAGTCGCGCACCTCGGGCAGGTTTGCGGCCTGCGCCGCGTCCACGACGGGCAGGCCGTGGGCCGCGAGCCACTCGGGGAGCATCTCCGTGTCCAGGGCTATGAGTGCGCCGATGTACGGGCGGTTATCGCCGACTACGATGATGTTCGCGATAAGCGGGTGCGTCGACAGGGACTCTTCGAGGATCTCGGGCGAGACGTTCTTGCCGCCCGCGGTGACGATGAGTTCCTTCTTGCGGCCCGTGATCCGAAGGTGGCCACGATCGTCGATGGAGGCGAGGTCGCCGGTCTTGAACCAGCCGTCGACGTAGGCCTCGGCCGTGGCCTTGGGCAGGTTGTGGTAGCCCTTCGACACGGAGATACCCTGAACGAGCAGCTCGCCGTCGGGAGCGATCTTCATACGGTTGCCCGGCCACGGGAAGCCCACTGAATCCGGCGGGAAGTCCTGCGGCGTCTCCACGGAGATCGGGCCGGTCGTCTCGGACAGGCCGTAGCCCTGCAGCAGCGTGATGCCCAGGCCGCGAAAGAAGTTCGCCAGGTCGAGGGCCAGGGGAGCGCCACCCGAGATGATCGTGTGCAGGTTCGGGCCCAGGATCGCGCGGACTTTCGACAGGACGAGCGCGTCGGCGACGCGGCCGCGCAGCTTGAGCGCGGTCGACGGACCGGGTGAGGGCATCGCGGAGGCGTCGGGAATGGGCGTCGTGTCCGGGCCGGGGCCGGCAACGGCGGACTCGGGCAGGGGAGAATCCACGTAGGCGGTGGCCGTGGACAGGGCGCGCGCCTGCTTGGCGGCCCAAGCGAACATGCGGCCCTTTATGCCGCCGCCAGCCTTCGCCGCCGCGGCGTTGTAGACCTTCTCCATGACTCGCGGGACAACGAGGAGCATTGTTGGCTTGAAGGTCGCGATGTCGTTGACCAGGTTGCGCGTGTCGGGGGAGAAAGCGGTGATGCCCTGGCCTGCGAGCAGGCAGTACATGACGAAACGTGCGAGCACATGGGCGACCGGCAGGAAGAGCAGGGAACGCGACTTCGGGTCGTTAATGAGGAGGGGCAGGAAGTCGTACGCCTGCAGCATCGGCGAGATGAAATTGCCGTGCGTGAGCACGACGCCCTTGGGCATGCCGGTCGTGCCGGAGGTATAGATGACCGTCGCCTCGTCGCTCAGCTTGACGGCGTCGGTGCGCTCGCGCACCTGCTCAACGCTCACGCCCTGTGCGGCACCGGTCAGGACGCGCTCGGCGCCGCGGTCCAGGGAGAGGATATGGCGCACGCCGTCGGTACGCACGGACTCGACCAGCTCGGCCTGCTGCGTGGTGGCCGTGATGACGATGCGCACGTCGGCGTCGGCCAGGATGTGCGCGATCTGCGAGGCCGAGTCCGTCTCGTAGATCGGCACGGTGATGGCACCGCAGGACAGCGCGGCCACGTCGATGAGCGCCCATTCGTAGGAGGTGGGGGCCAGGATCGCCAGGTGGTCGCCGGCTTCGAGCCCGATGCCGATGAGGCCACGCGCAATCGAGTCGGCCTCGCCGAGGAAGGTCTCCATCGTGACGTGACGCCACGCACCGACGTTGGAACGGCGCTCGATCGCGACCTGCCCGGGGTGAGATGCCACGCGCTGGTGGAGCATCTTCGGCAGGTTCATGTCCTCGGTGGCTTCTCGTGTCGCGATTGACTCCCATGAGCCGTCGGCGAGCCTGCGTACCGTCATTGCGGTCCTTTCGTGGGGTGGGCGCGGTGCGCCGTGCGCGGTTGGATCAGTTCTTCTTGGCGCGGCCGAAAAGCCCGCGCTTCTTGGGCTGCTCGGCGGAGACAGGACCGCCGTACAGTGCGTCGATCTCGTGGGCGTAGTCGGTGATGACCTTGCGGCGGCGCAGCTTCATCGACGGTGTCACGTAGCCGTTCTCGACGGTGAAGGTGGCGTCGATGATGCGGAACTTACGGATCGACTCGGCGCGGGAGACGGCCTTGTTGGCGCGCTCGACGGCCTTCTCGAGAGACTCGCGTACGGCGGGTAGCTCGGCCGCCTCGGTGGGCGAGCACTGCGGCAGGCCGTGCTTGGCCAGCCAGTCGGGCAGCATGTCGGCGTCGAGGGTGAAGAGCGCGCCCACGTAGGGGCGCTGATCGCCGACGACGATGACGTTCGCGATGAGTGGGTGCGTGGCCAGGGAGTCCTCGAGGACCTCGGGGGAGACGTTCTTGCCGCCCGCGGTGACGATGAGTTCCTTCTTGCGGCCCGTGATTGTTAGCTGGCCCTTGCGATCGATCGAGCCCAGGTCGCCGGTGTGGAACCACTTGCCGTCGGGCATGACCTCGGCGGTCTGCTCAGGCAGGTGGTAGTAGCCGGGCATGACGGACTGGCCGCGCACGAGGATCTCGCCGTCCTTGGCGATCTTGATGAAGTTGCCGGGCAGGGGCAGTCCGACGCCGCCGACGGGGTTCTTGCCGATCTGCTGGACGGAGATCGGGCCGGTGGTCTCGGACAGGCCGTAGCCCTGGATGAGGGTGATGCCCATGCCGGCGTAGAAGTGGGCGAGGTCGGTGGCCAGGGGTGCGCCGCCGGAGACGATGTAGCGCAGGTTGGGGCCCAGGACCGAGCGGATCTTCTTGAGGACGAGCGCGTCGGCGATGCCGTGGCGCATCTTCTTGAACAGGCCGGGGCCGAAGGTCTTCGCGGAGGCGACGGAGAAGGTGCGTGCCTGCTTGGCGCTCCACGCGAACATGCGGCCCTTGAAGCCGCCGCCCGCCTTGGAGGAGGCCGCGTTGTAGACCTTCTCGAGGACGCGGGGGACGACGAGGAGCACGGAGGGCTTGAAGGCCTGAATGTCCGGCAGCAGGTTCTTGATGCTGGGCGAGAATCCGAGGACGCCCTGGCCCGACAGGATCACGTGCATGACGAGGCGAGCGAGCACGTGGGCGACGGGCAGGAAGAGGAGCAGGCGGGTCTCGGGGGAGTCGATGACGTCACCGAGCACCTGGCGGGCACCCTCCGCGGTGGCCACGAAGTTCGCGTGCGTGAGGGCCACGCCCTTGGGGTTTCCGGTCGTGCCGGAGGTGTAGATGATGGTGGCAATGTCCGATGAAGAGATGGTCGCGCGGCGCTGCTCGACGTTTGTGATGGTGATGCCCGTGGCGGCGCGGGCGATCATGCGCTGGGCGCCGCGATCGAAGGAGTCGACTGCCACGGTGTGTTCGGGGGCCACGGAGTGCACGAGCTCCGCCTGCTGGGTGGTGGCCGTGAAGACGCGGGTCACGTGCGCGTCGGTGAGGATGTGCTCGATCTGGGCGGAGGAATCGGACTCGTAGATCGGAACGGTGATCGCGCCGATGGACAGGAGCGCGAGGTCGAGGAGGAGCCACTCGTACGAGGTCGGGGCCAGGATCGCGACCGCATCACCCGCCTGCACGCCGAGGCCGATGAGGCCGCAGGCTGTGTACTCGACCTGGCGTTGGAGCTCAGATGTGGTGAGGGAGCGCGTGGAGCCGACGGAGGAGCGCTGTTCAACCGCCACCTGATCGGGGTGCAGGAGCGCGCGCTTGGCCAGCATGTCCGGAACGATGTCGTGTTCGCCGACCTTGTAAGTCGGCTTAATCGTGTACGAGCCATCACGCATGCGCTTCATCGTGTCCTCCGGGATGTCGGTTCAAAGACTGAACAACAGGTTCGATGTGAGTCTACTGGTTGTGGCGCGGCCCCCGCCCCTTAATCGGGGTGGGGGCCACTGAGTGACGATTAGATCACAGGTCGTAGTACATCTGGTACTCGTAGGGATGCGGGTAGGCGCGCATTGGGGCGACCTCGTTGCTCTCCTTGTATTCGAGCCACGTGTCGATGAGGTCCTGTGTGAAGACGTCGCCCTCGGTGAGGAACTCGTGGTCCTCGCGTAGCGCGTCCAGGGCGGCCTCGAGCGAGCCGGGCAGCTTCGCGATGTCCTGATACTCGGCCGGGGGCAGCTCGTAGAGGTCCTTGTCGATCGGCGCGGCCGGCTCGATGCGGCGCTTAATGCCGTCGATGCCCGCCATGAGGCACGCGGAGAACGCCAGGTACGGGTTCGCGCTCGGGTCCGGCACACGGTACTCCACGCGCTTGGCCTTGGGCGACGTGCCCGTCACGGGGATGCGGATGCACGCGGAGCGGTTGCGCGCCGAGTACACGAGGTTGATCGGGGCCTCAAAGCCGGGAACCAGGCGCCGGAAGGAGTTCACCGACGGGTTCGTGAAGGCGAGGAGCGCGGGCGCGTGCTCGAGCAGGCCACCGATGAACCAGCGGGCCGTGTCGGACAGGGATCCGTAGCCGCGCTCGTCGTAGAACAGCGGCTCGCCGTTCTTCCACAGCGAGATGTGCGTGTGCATGCCCGAACCGTTGTCGCCGAACAGGGGCTTGGGCATGAAGGTTGCGGAGTGGCCGAACTCGAGGGCGGAGTTCTTGATGACGTACTTGAACTTCATCATGTCGTCGGCCGCAGTCTGCAGCGTCGCGAAGCGGTAGTTGATCTCCTGCTGGCCACCCGAGCCAACCTCGTGGTGGGCGCGCTCGATCGTCAGGCCAACCTCTTCGAGGAGGCGGCTCATCTCGTCGCGCACGTCCGCGTACTTGTCGGCGGGGGAGACGGGGAAGTAGCCGCCCTTGATGGGCACCTTGTAGCCCATGTTGCCGCCCTCTTCGGCGCGACCGGTGTTCCAGTACGCCTCGGGGGAGTCGACGGAGAAGAAGGTGTTGTGCGGGTTGACCTGGTAGCGCACGTCGTCGAAGAGGTAGAACTCCGCCTCGGCGCCGATGAAGCACTCATCCGCGATGCCGGTCGAACGCAGGTAGGCCTCGGCCTTGGCGGCGACCTGGCGCGGGTCGCGCGAGAAGGGCTCGTCGGTGAACGGATCGACGATCGAGAAGTTCACGACCAGGGTCTTGCGATCGCGGAACGGATCGACGAACGCGGAGGAGATGTCCGGGATGAGCTTCATGTCGGACTCGTGGATGGCGGTGAATCCGCGCACCGAGGAGCCGTCGAACATGAGGCCGTCCGACAAAGCGGCGTCCAAGAACTCGCTCACGGGGATCGTAAAGTGCTGCTGAACCCCGGGGACGTCGCAGAAGCGCACGTCGACGAGTTCAATGTTCTGCTCGGAGATAAAGTCTGCGACCTCTTGGGTTGAGGTGAACATGAACGTCCTTTGTTGTGGGAGAGCTGTACTCGAAGGTCAAGAATCGGTCAATTCGCAACCAAGTCCAGTATATGCCCACAGGTGGCGTGCGCGTGTATTGGTTTCATTATTCAAATGTTTCATGACATAGAGCACGCCCCAGGTGGGTGCCGGGCACTCCCAGCCCCGGCCTCGTACCCTGGGAGTGTGTCAGATCCTTCGACGTACCGACCCCGCACGGGAGATATCCCGACCTCGCCGGGCGTCTACCGATTCTCAGACCCGCAGGGTCGCGTCATCTACGTCGGCAAGGCCAAAAACCTGCGCAATCGCCTCACCAACTACTTCCAGGACCTGGCGAACCTGCACCCGCGTACGCAGCAGATGGTGACGACCGCGAGCGCCGTGCAGTGGACCGTCGTGCGCTCCGAGGTCGAGGCCCTGACGCTGGAGTTCACGTGGATTAAGGAATTCAATCCGCGTTTCAACGTGATGTTTAAGGACGACAAGTCCTACCCCTACCTGGCGGTGTCGATGGGGGAGCGTTTCCCGCGCGTGCAGGTGACGCGGGAGCGCAAACGGGTAGGGTCGCGCTACTTCGGCCCGTACACGCAGGTGTGGGCGATTCGCGAGACGATCGATCAACTGCTGCGCGTTTTCCCGATGCGCTCGTGTTCGGCGGGCGTGTTTCAGCGCGCGAAGGCGCAGGGGCGTCCGTGCTTGCTCGGCTATATCGACAAGTGCGCGGCCCCGTGCGTGGGTCGCATCTCGATGGAGGAGCACCGCGAGCTCGCGGAGGGGCTGTGCCAGTTCATGGAGGGGCGCACGGGCCCGGTGATCCGTGACCTGGAGGAGCAGATGCGCCAGGCCTCCATGGAGCTGAACTTCGAGCGTGCGGCGAAGCTGCGTGACGACGTCAAGGCGCTGCGCACAGTGCTGGAGCGAAACGCGGTCGTGCTCGACGACGGGTCGGACGCGGATGTGTTCTCGCTCGTCAGTGATGACTTGGACGCTGCGGTGCATGTTTTCCACGTGCGCGGTGGGCGCATCCGAGGCACGCGCGGCTGGGTGATTGAGCGCGTGGACGGCGCAGACGACGCGGCGCTCATGGCTCGCCTTCTCGAGCAGGTGTACTCCTCGGCGTCGACGGACGAGGCCGGGGCCGGGAAGGCAGCCAAGGTGGCGGCCGTGAGCGTGGACGACGTTGCGCACACGCCGACGTCCGCAATCCCGCGCGAGGTGCTCGTCTCCGTTGAGCCCGAGGAGAAGGAGACCATCGCACGATGGCTGGCCGAGATCCGCGGCGCGTCCGTGTCGGTGCACGTGCCCAAGCGCGGCCCGAAGGCCCAGATCATGGATACGGTCACGGAGAACGCCCGCCAGGCCCTCGCCCTGCATCGCACGAAGCGCGCAGGCGACATTACGGCGCGCTCGAAGGCGCTCGAGCAGCTTGCCGAGAACCTCGATCTGCCGGGTGCGCCCCTGCGCATCGAGTGCTACGACGTGTCACATACGGGCGGGGAGAACCAGGTCGCCTCGATGGTGGTCTTTGAGGACGGTATACCGCGCAAGGACGCCTACCGCACCTACAACATCCGCGGTGAGGGCGGAAACGGCACCCCCGACGACACGAGCGCGATGAACGAGGTTCTCACGCGACGCTTCTCGAGGCTGCTCGCCGAGGAGGCCGGCGTCGACGGTGAGGACGAGGACGGCGTCGCCTACGCTTCCGGCCCGATCGATGCCATGACCGGGCGCCCCAAGCGATTCTCCTACCGTCCCGACCTGGTCGTCGTGGATGGCGGCCTGCCCCAGGTGAATGCTGCCCGAGCTGCCCTTGACGCGGTGGGCGCGGACATGCCCGTCGTGGGCCTGGCTAAGCGCCTCGAAGAGGTGTGGATCCCCGGCGAGGACTTCCCGCTGATCCTCCCACGCACGTCGGAGGCTCTCTACCTCCTGCAGTATTTGCGCGACGAGTCCCACCGTTTCGCGATCACGAAGCACCGCAAGCGCCGGTCGAAGGCGCAGCGCCGCTCGGTTCTCGATTCCATCCCAGGGCTTGGACCCGCACGCCAGGCCGCGCTGCTCAAGCATTTCGGCTCCGTTAAGCGGATTCGAGAGGCCACGCCCGAGCAGATTGCCGAGGTCAAGGGCGTGGGACTCGGCCTTGCGCGCACGATCCGCGATAGGCTAACGACATCGTCGAGGGAGGACACACCATGACAACGACGCTTCCCGTGCCGCTGCCGGCACGCGTGCTGCTGCTAGGATCGGGCGAACTCGGTAAGGAAGTCGTGATCGCCCTGCAACGCTACGGATGCACGGTGCTCGCCTGCGACTCCTACGGCAATGCTCCCGCCATGCAGGTGGCGGACGAATCCCGCGTTTTTGACATGAGCGACCCGCAGGCTCTGCGTAAGGTCCTCGACAACGTCGATGTTGACCTCATCGTCCCCGAGGTCGAGGCCATCGCGACAGACGAGCTGAGCGCCTATGAAGAGCGCGGCGTGCGCGTCGTCCCCAACGCGTTCGCCGTCCAGGCGACGATGGACCGTCAGCGCATCCGCAACCTCGCTGCGTCCCTGCCCGGCGTGCGCACATCGGCCTTCCGCTTCGCGCGCAGCGAGGCCGAGCTGGCCGCAGCTCTCGATGAGGTCGGCTACCCCGCGTTCGTCAAGCCCACGATGTCCTCCTCCGGGCACGGTCAGTCCCGTGTCACGGGACCCGAGCAGGCCGCCTCCGCCTGGGTGCACGCCGAGGAGGACGCGCGCGCCACGACCGGCGTTGTCATCGTTGAAGAGGGTGTCGACTTCGACTACGAGATCACACTGCTCACCGTGCGTTCATGGGATGCCTCGTCCGGCAGCGTCACAACGAGCTTCTGTGCGCCGATCGGGCACCGCCAGGAGGGCGGCGACTACGTCGAATCCTGGCAGCCCATGGCGATGAGCGAACCCGCCCTCGAGGGTGCGCAACAGATGGCCAAGGCCGTGACCGACGCCCTGGCTGAGGCCGGAAATGGCCCGTGCCTCGGCATCTTCGGCGTCGAATTCTTCGTGAAGGGCGACGACGTCTGGTTCTCCGAACTCTCGCCCCGCCCCCACGACACCGGCATGGTGACGATGGTGACGCAAGCCCAGTCCGAGTTTGAGCTGCACGCACGCGCCATCCTCGGCCTGCCCGTCTCCACCGCACAGTCCACCCCGGGTGCGTCGGCGGTCATCAAGTCGACGAGCGCCGTCGATGTTCCTGTCTACAACGGCGTCGCTCGCGCCCTCGAATCCGCCGACATCGTGCGTATCTTCGGCAAGCCGGTGAGTCGCGCCGGCAGGCGGGTCGGCGTCGTCGCCACCACTGCGAGCACGCCGAAGGAAGCACGAGTCATCGCCAGGCGCGCCGCTACCGGCATCGCGATCGACGAGGCCTCCGCACCTTCCGCCTAACAGCTCCCATCACCGAACCAGTCAACCCGCCAGGAGGACGCCATGACCGAGCACGCAGCCACGGACGCTCACGACGAAGACGAGGCCCAGACCTCGTCGATGAACGAGGAGAACCCTCCCACGGTCCCCGAGGGCATCGCCGTGCGTGACATGGCCCGCGTGAAGTACGAGCCGCGCGCCTCCAACGAGGTGCTGATCATCACCGGCTACTCGGGTGCGGGCCGCACCGGTGCTGCTCGCGCGCTCGAAGACCTGGACTGGTACGTCGTCGACAACCTCCCGCCGACGATGTTGCCCGCCCTCGTCGGCATGATGTCGAACGACCCTGCTGCGGGCGTTCACCGACTGGCTGTCGGAGTGGACGTGCGCTCGCGTACCTTCTTCCGCACGCTTGACGCCACACTCGAGCAGCTTAAAGGCGCGGGTATTGTCTACCGCGTCATTTTCCTTGAGGCCAGCCCCGAGACCCTGGTGCGCCGCTATGAATCCAACCGCCGCCCGCATCCCCTCCAGGGCGCCGGCACCCTCATGGACGGAATCAAGGCCGAGATGCGTCTGCTCGCGCCCCTGCGTCGCGCCGCCGACGAGGTCATCGACACCTCCACGATGAGCGTCCACGATCTGACGAGGCGCATCCGCGACATCGTGGCTGGGGAGGAGCGCCCCCTGCAGGTCACGGTCGAGTCTTTCGGATTCAAGCATGGCCTCCCGCTCGACGCCGATCACGTCGTCGACGTGCGCTTCTTGAAGAACCCGTACTGGGTCGACGAGCTGCGCCACCTGACAGGCAAGGACCAGGCGGTCGCCGACTATGTGCTCTCCCAGCCGGGCGCGCGCGATTTTGCTCTCGGATATGCCGACCTTCTTGCCCCCATGCTCAGCGGCTATCTGGCAGAATTGAAGCCATTCGTCACGATTGCCGTCGGATGCACGGGCGGAAAGCACCGCTCCGTCGCTTCTTCCGAGGCTATCGCCGAACGCCTGCGCTCACACGGATACACGGTTCGCGTGATGCACCGTGACATTGGGAGAGACTGATGCCCTATCTTGATGCAGCCGGTTGGGTTCAACGTGGAGAATCCGGCCAAAACATCGTCGCCCTCGGCGGCGGACACGGCCTGTCCGCGACCCTACGGGCGCTGCGCCATATCACCCGCGCGCTGACGGCCGTCGTGACCGTCGCCGACGACGGCGGTAGCTCCGGCGGACTGCGCCAGGAGATGCCGATCCTGCCTCCCGGTGATCTGCGTATGGCGCTGGCGTCCCTCTGTGAAGAATCCGAGTGGGGTCTGACGTGGCGCGACGTCATGCAGCTGCGCCTCGACACGACCGGCCCGCTCAACGGGCACGCCCTCGGCAACCTGCTGATCTCCGGCCTGTGGCAGCTTCTCGAGGATCCGGTCGAAGGCCTCGACTGGGTCGGTCGTCTGCTGGGCGCGCAGGGACGCGTCCTGCCCATGTCGTCAACGCCGATCGACATCGAGGCGGATATGAACGACGGCGGCCGCCGCTACGTAGTGTCCGGTCAATCCAAGGTCGCTGTCGCCCCGGGCACCGTCGAGCACGTGCGTATCACGCCCGAGGCGCCCGAGGTGCCCTCCGCGGTCACCGAAGCTATCTCCGAGGCCGACTGGGTCGTCCTGGGACCCGGGTCGTGGTACACCTCCGTGATTCCGCACCTGCTGGTGCCAGAGATTAACCGCGCGCTTGCCACGACCGACGCCCACCGCGCGCTTGTGCTCAACCTGGCGCGCCAGCGCGGCGAAACCGATCTCATGTCGACCGCCGATCACGTGCGCGTCTTGCGCGAGTACGCACCCATGCTCAAGCTTGACGTCATCGTCGCGGATCCGACGGCGTGTGACGACATCGACGACCTGATCGTGGCCGCCGAAGAACTGGGTGCGCGTGTCCTGTTGCGGCAGGTGCGCACGGGTGACGGAGCCCCGCACCACGACCCGCTGCGCCTCGCCGCCGCGCTGCGTGACGCATTTGACGGCTTCCTTGGTGAGGTCGGACAGCCCGAAACGTGGTTACCTTAGAACCTGTTGCCTGCTGACACACGCATGACATATCTGGAGAAGCCGTGTCCCTGACATCTGATATGAAGGACGAGCTGGCGCGCGCCGTCGTTACGACGCCGTCCGAGGTCGCTGCCGAAGTGAGCGCGACGCTGCGTTTCGCGGGAGGCCTGCACCTCGTGGGTGGGCGCATCCTCGTCGAGGCCGAGCTTGACTCGCCCGTGGCCGCGCGCCGCCTGCGCACCTACCTGCAGGCCCTGTACAACGCCGAGTCCTCCGTTGTCATGGTGTCCGGTTCTTCCCTGCGACGTGGCAAGCGCTACGTCGTGCGTGTCGTCCACAAAGCCGACGAGCTCGCGCGCCTCACGGGCCTTGTCGATTCCCTCCGTCGTCCCGTGCGCGGCCTGCCCCCGGTTCTTGTTGCCTCCGGAACCGCTGAGGCCGCCGCTATCTGGCGCGGTGCCTTTCTCGCGCGCGGCTCGCTCATGGAGCCCGGACGCTCCTCTTCGCTTGAGATCACGTGCCCCGGTCCTGAGGTGGCTCTCGCGATGGTCGGCTGTGCGCGCAAACTCGGCGCCTCTGCTCGCTCCAAGGAAGTGCGTGGCACCGACCGCATCTCCGTCCGCGATTCGGACGCGATCGGCACGCTGATCTCCGCCATGGGCGCCCCGCAGACCTTCGAGGCGTGGCAGGAGCGGCGTGAACGCCGCGAGGCTCGGGGCAGCGCAAACCGACTGGCTAACTTTGACGACGCGAACCTGCGCCGCTCCGCCCGCGCGGCCGTCGCTGCGGGTGCCCGCGTTGAACGTGCCTTCGAAATCCTCGGAGACGACGTCCCCGCCCACCTCCTCGAGGCCGGCACGCTGCGTCTGCAGTACAAGCAGGCCTCCCTTGAGGAGCTCGGCAAGCACACGAATCCACCTCTCACCAAGGATGCCGTCGCCGGTCGTATCCGTCGCCTTCTCGCTCTCGCCGATAAGGTCGCGCACGAACGCGGCATCCCGGATACGGAGTCCGCGCTTACCCTCGACATGCTCGAAGAGGACTGAGGTCCCTTTTTCCTGCCCCTTTGTCTCAATCCAAACGAGAATTACCCCACGTGCGGATTTTCAAATTGGATTGTGACTGAGTCCGCTTTTAGGTGTAGATTAGGAACTGCTGGAACCGCAGACATCTGCGGGCCGGGCAGGCAACCCGCACGCCCGGTTGCATCGAAGACCGTGTCCCGTGTGGGCACGAGCAGGAGGAACATAGTGACCACCCGCGTTGGCATCAACGGCTTCGGCCGCATTGGCCGTAACTTCTTCCGCGCCGCTCTCGAGCAGGGCGCGGACATCGAGATCGTTGCCGTTAACGACCTCACCGACAACAAGACCCTCGCTCACCTGCTGAAGTACGACTCGATCACGGGTCGCTTCCAGGGCGAGGTTTCCTACGACGACGAGGGCATCATCGTCGACGGCAAGCACATCAAGGTGCTCGCGCAGCGTAACCCCGCCGACCTGCCCTGGGGCGAGCTCGGCGTCGAGGTTGTCGTTGAGTCGACCGGCTTCTTCACCGACGGCGAGAAGGCCAAGGCTCACCTCGACGGTGGCGCCAAGAAGGTCGTCATCTCCGCTCCCGCGAAGAACGTCGACGGCACCTTCGTCATGGGCGTGAACGAGGCTGACTACGACAACGCCACGATGAACATCGTGTCGAACGCCTCCTGCACGACCAACTGCCTCGCCCCCCTCGCCAAGGTTCTTGAGGAGAACTTCGGCATCGAGCGCGGCATCATGACCACCATCCACTCCTACACGGGTGACCAGCGCGTCCTCGACGCCCCCCACTCGGATCTGCGTCGCGCCCGCGCCGCGGCCCTGAACATGATCCCCACCAAGACCGGTGCTGCCCAGGCCGTCGCCCTGGTTCTGCCCGCGCTTGAGGGCAAGTTCGATGGCCTCGCCGTCCGCGTCCCCACCCCGACCGGCTCCCTGACCGACCTCACCTTCATCGCGAAGAACGAGGTGTCCGTCGAGGCCGTCAAGGCTGCCGTCAAGGCCGCCGCCGAGGGTGAGCTCAAGGGTGTTCTGAAGTACACCGAGGATCCGATCGTCTCCTCCGACATCGTGGGCGACCCGCACACCTCGATCTTCGACGCCACCGAGACCAAGGTCATCGGCAACCTCGTCAAGGTCCTGTCCTGGTACGACAACGAGTGGGGCTACTCGAACGCTCTCGTTCGCCTCACCGCCCTCATCGGCTCCAAGCTCGCCTGAGCACACAGCTGATACACCAGCCATGAGCTGATCAGCGAGATGCCCGTGCACGCTCGTGCACGGGCATCTCGTACATCGCCACCGCCTTCAGACCGAAAGGACTCCTCGTGAGGACCATCTCCACCCTGGGCGACCTGCGCGGCAAGCGCGTCCTCGTCCGCTCCGACTTCAACGTTCCGCTCAAGGACGGCGTCATCACCGACGACGGCCGTATCCGCGCGGCGCTGCCGACCCTCAAGACCCTCACCGACGCCGGTGCCAAGGTTGTCATCATGGCCCACCTGGGCCGCCCCAAGGGTCAGGTCGATCCCGCCTTCTCGCTGGCCCCCGTCGCCACGCGCCTCGCCGAGCTGTCCGGCGTGAAGGTCACGCTGGCCTCCGACGTCGTTGGCCCGTCCGCCACCGAGACCGTCGCCGCCCTGGGTGAGGGCGAGATCGCCCTGCTCGAGAACGTCCGCTACGACGCTCGCGAGACCTCCAAGGTCGACGAAGAGCGCGAAGAGCTGGCCCGCGAGTACGCCAAGCTCGGCGACGCGTTCGTCTCCGACGGCTTTGGCGTCGTCCACCGCAAGCAGGCCTCCGTCTACGACATTGCCAAGCTGCTGCCCTCGGCCGCAGGCCTGCTCGTCCTCAAGGAGATCGAGTCCCTGTCCAAGGTCACCGGCGACCCCGAGCGCCCCTACGGCGTTGTCCTCGGTGGCTCCAAGGTTTCCGACAAGCTGGGCGTCATCGCCAACCTGCTGAAGAAGGCTGACATGCTCTTCATCGGCGGTGGCATGGTCTTCACCTTCCTCGCCGCTCAGGGCTACTCGGTGGGCAAGTCTCTCCTTGAGGAAGACCAGATCGATACCGTCAAGGGCTACATCGCCGAGGCCGCCGAGCGCGGCGTCGACCTCGTCCTGCCCATCGACGTCATCGTCGCCCCCGAGTTCGCAGCCGACGCGCCCGCAACCGTCGTCAAGGTCGACGCTATTCCCGATGACCAGATGGGTCTGGATATCGGCCCCGAGTCCGCGAAGCTCTTCGCTGACAAGCTCGCGACCGCCAAGACCGTCGCCTGGAACGGCCCCATGGGTGTCTTCGAATTCGACGCGTTCGCCGGCGGCACCCGTGCCGTCGCCGAGGCCCTGTCCAAGGGCTCCATGTTCTCCGTCATCGGCGGCGGCGACTCCGCAGCAGCCGTGCGCCTGCTCGGCTTCGACGAGAACACCTTCTCCCACATTTCCACTGGCGGCGGCGCCTCCCTCGAGCTCCTCGAGGGCAAGGTTCTGCCCGGTATCGCAGTTCTGGAGGACTGACTCATGGCACGTACGCCCCTGATGGCCGGCAACTGGAAGATGAACCTCGATCACCTCGAGGCCAACCACCTCGTCCAGGGCCTGGCGATGGCCTTGTCCGACGCGGGCCACGACTACTCCAAGTGCGAGGTCCTCGTCATCCCGCCGTTCACCGACATCCGTACCGTCCAGACCATCGTTGACGCCGACGAGCTCGGCATCAAGTACGGTGCTCAGGACGTGTCGATCCACGACAACGGCGCCTACACCGGCGAAATCTCCACCGACATGCTCACCAAGCTCGGCGTCTCCTACGTGGTGATGGGCCACTCCGAGCGTCGCGAGTACCACGGCGAGTCCGACGAGCTCGTCGGCGCCAAGGCCCGCAAGGTCTTCGACGCCGGCATGACCCCGATCCTGTGCTGCGGCGAGGCCCTCGAGGTCCGCAAGGCCGGCACCTACGTCGAGTTCGTCCTCGGCCAGATCCGCGCCGCCCTCGCCGGCTGGAAGCCCGAAGAGGTCGCCAAGATCGTCATCGCCTACGAGCCCATCTGGGCCATCGGCACCGGCGAAACCGCCTCCGCCGAGGACGCCCAGGAAGTGTGCGGCGCCATCCGCGCCGCCCTGGCCGAGGACTTCGGCGCCGAGACCGCCGAGTCCACCCGCATCCTCTACGGTGGCTCCGCCAAGCCCGACAACATCAAGGAGCTCATGGCTCAGCCCGACGTCGACGGCGGTCTCGTCGGCGGCGCGTCCCTCAAGGCTGACTCCTTCGCCGCCATGGCGACGTTCTACGCCTGAGAAGCCGTGACGCGCTCACTCCGCCTGACCACTTAGGCCGGGTCGGAGCGGACGCGAGGTGGGGCCAACCGGTGTGCCGGTTGGCCCCACCGGCATTCTCAGTTAGACTAAAGGTATATGTGCCCCGATCCGGGGCGAACTGCGATAGAAACTGGATTGACCGTGACCATTCTGAACAACGTCCTGATCGTGCTGATCTTCCTGACCAGCATCCTGCTGACCCTGACCGTCCTCATGCACAAGGGACAGGGTGGCGGTCTGTCGGACATGTTCGGTGGCGGCATCTCCTCGTCGGCCGGCTCCTCCGGTGTCGCCGAGCGTAACCTGAACCGCATCACGCTGGGCACGCTGCTCATCTGGCTGGTGTGCATCATCGGCTACGCGCTTCTCGCGAAGTTCGGCGCCTGACGATAGTTCGTCTCTGAGATGGCTCTCCGCTTGTGAGCGGGGAGCCATTTTATATCCGGCAACCCGTGTGGGGCCGTCTTCGTGACGAAGATGGCCCCACAGAGTGATGGTGCTGTATTACGCAACCTCAATTCGCGAGGCAGCCGCCTCATCGAGGTAAACGCGCGTCGTGGGGGAGAGGATGCCCGCGACCGGGAGGTTGAGGGGAGACGCGCCCGCAAAGGCTCGCCCGAGAGCATCCGCCTTCGCTGCACCCGCCGTCGTCAGCCACACCTCTGCGCACGCACGCATGATGGGCATCGACACCGTGATGCGCTCGGGCGGGGGCTTCGGAGAATTGCGGATCGCCAGAATGGGGGAGGCCTCGTCCATATCGACGCGTCCCGGGAAGAGTGAGCAGATGTGCCCGTCGGGACCCATGCCGATGAGCGCGATGTCAAAGGAACCCTCGCCCATGATCTCACGCCACGTGTCGGCGAACGCCACGGTCGCCTCATCGAGAGAACCCGCGCCGGGAGCGTACACATCCGAGGTCGGCATACGGACGAACTCAACGCCGGAGGCCGCGTGGAGGAAGCCCTCCCACGCCTGTTCATCGTTGCGATCCTCGTCGCCCGCCGGCACGTAGCGTTCGTCGACCAGCCACACGCGTACGTGTGACCAGTCGATTTCGTCGACAGACGGAAGGAGAGAGGGAAGCAACGACGTGGTGATGGCACCCCCCGAGATGGCCAGGTTGACGCGCGAGTCAGCTCCGGCCTCGTCGATGAGTGTGTTCAGACGAGCGAGGAACGCACGGCCGACGGCCTCGTTCAGTTCCTCGACGGTTGGGTAGACCTCGAACGTGTGGACTGCCACCATCGTCACTCGCCCTCAGAGCATGCAGCCAGTCGCGGAAGTTCCTTCGTGAGGAGCTCACCGTAGTAGACGTCCGGATCCATGCGACGCAGATCCTCCATGAGGGAGTCCTGCACGGAGCGGCGTGCGAGGTTCACGGAGCGATCCTCGAGGCCCGGACGCGACAGACGCGCGACCGACGAGGAGGCGCTACGCGAGAGCGAGACGGTCGTGTCGTCGTCGAAGAAGAACGTGATGTCCGTGATCGTGAGGGCCTCGGGATCCACGACTCGCTCGACGGGCACGCCCAGCTGGTGATGCAGCCATGCGGCCACGAGGAACGGCGAGGGATGTGTCGCATTACCCGCGACGCGGATCGACGTCGGTAGACGGTCAAAGTCCTCGGCGACAGCCGCGAGCAGCGCGCGCCACAGCGTGACGCCGGCCCACGCGAGATCCGTGTCGCCGGGGGTGTACACGGCCGAGAGGGCCGACAGGGTATCCATGGGGCATTCGGTTGCGCGCGAATCGGTGATGCGCTTGACCGCGAGGCGACCAAGCGGGTGCGCGCCCGGATTCTGCGGGGGAACGACCGGCCAGTACGTGACGACCGGAGTATCCGACTGGAGAAGCGGCATGACGAGCGAGTCGATGTTCGACGCGGCCTCACCGCGAGGCTCCAGGATGATGATGTCGGACAGGCCCGCTGCGTCGCCGACGCGGATCTGTGCGTTCAGACGCGCCGTGCCCTCGGTGGACTCGGGCTCGACGATGACGATCACGCGGCAGGGATGCTCGCGCGAGACCGCGTCGGAGACCTCGATCGCGTTGTCGACGTCGATGAGGTCGGGCACGCAGATGAGCAGCGTGAGGACACGGCTCAGAGCGGCGGAACCGCGCTCGTCGCGCAGCTCCACGATGCGGGATGCGACCTCGGCCGACGTGGTGTTCTTCAGGGTGATGATCACGGGAGCCTCCAGAAACGGCCGTCGCGGGCCAGCATGTCGTGCGCGGATTGGGGACCCCACGTGCCGGGCGCGTAGGGCTCGGGTTGACCCTGGGTCTCCCAGAAGGACAGGATCGGGTCGAGGATCTTCCACGAGGCCTCGACCTCGCGCTGATGCGGGAACAGGGGAGCGGAGCCGACGAGCGCGTCCAGGATGAGGCGCTCGTAGGCTTCGGGTGAGTCCTCGGTGAACGCGTGGCCGTAGGCGAAGTCCATGGTCACGTCACGCACCTGCATGGAAGTGCCTGGAACCTTCGCGCCAAGTTTGAGGGTCAGGCCCTCGTCCGGCTGGACGCGAATAACGAGTGCGTTCTGGCCCGACTCACTGAGGTCGGAGTTGCCGAAGGGCACGTGGGCCGAACGCTTGAAGATGACAGCGATCTCGGTGACGCGCTTGCCGAGGCGCTTGCCTGCGCGCAGGTAGAAGGGCACGCCCGCCCAGCGGCGCGTGTCCACGAAGAGCTTGATAGCGGCGAAGGTCTCGGTGGTCGAGTCGGCCGGAATGCCGTCCTCCTCAAGGTAACCGCGCACCTGATCGCCGCCCTGCCAGCCGCCGGCGTACTGCCCGCGCGCCGTATCGATGGCCAGATCCTCGGGCAGGCGCACTGCGGAAAGCACCTTCTCCTTCTCCGCCTGGATTTCCTCGGGTGTGAAGTGGACGGGCTCCTCCATGGCGGTCAACGCCATGAGCTGAAGCAGGTGATTCTGGATGATGTCGCGGGCCGCGCCGATGCCGTCGTAGTAGCCCGCGCGTGTGCCGATGCCGATGTCCTCGGCCATCGTGATCTGTACGGAATCGACGTAGTTCGCCTTCCACAGCGGCTCGAACATCGCGTTCGCGAAGCGCATCGCCATGATGTTCTGGACGGTTTCCTTGCCCAGGTAGTGGTCGATGCGGAAGACGTCCTGTTCGTCGAAGATCTGCGAGATGACGTCGGAGAGCTTTTGCGCGGACTCAAGGTCGTGTCCGAAAGGCTTCTCGATGATGACGCGACGCCATTCGCGGCCCTGACGCTTGTTGAGGCCCGTGTCGGACAGGTGCTTGGCCACGACCGGGAAGTATGAGGGAGGAATCGACAGGTAGAACGCGTGGTTGCCGCCGGTGCCGCGCGAGTGGTCGAGCTCGGCGACGGTGTCGGCCAGCTGGCGGTAGGCATCGGGGTCGTCGAAGGTGCCCGAGACGAAGCGCAGTCCCGAGCGCAGCTGGTTCCAGGTTCCCTCGTTGAAGCCGGTGCGGGTGTGCGCCTCGATGGAGGCGCGCACGTATTCCTCGAAGTCCTGCGGGCTCCAGTCGCGGCGCGCAAAGCCGGTGAGCGAGAACGCCGGGTGGAGCAAACCACGGTTGGCGAGGTCGTAGATCGCGGGAAGGAGCTTCTTGCGCGCGAGGTCGCCCGTGATGCCGAAGATGACGAGGCCACACGGTGGGGAGATGCGCGGAAGCCTGCGATCCTGGGGATCGCGCAGGGTGGGGATCTCGTTGGTCACGAGTGGTCGCTCCGTTCGCTAGGGGGGAAGGACGAGGCCGTGGTCCGAACGCTTTGCCCCCAGGGGGAAATGGAACGGGACCGAGGACCCACACATGTGTAACAGAATAGGGCTGCTGGCACGCCCTCGCGCGCCAGCAGCCCTATCTTCAGTTCAGCTGACTATAAAGTCACGAACGAGCGGCATCGATGGATTCCTTCGCGGCTGCGGCCACGTGCTCGGCGTCGATGCCGTACTCCTTGAAGAGGAGTTCGCCCGGCGCGGAGGCGCCGAAGTGCTCGATGGAGACCGCGCGGCCGGCGTCGCCGATCCAGCGGTACCACGGCAGGGCGATGCCGGCCTCGACGGAGACGCGAGCGCGCACCGACGGGGGCAGGACGGAGTCGCGGTACTCGCGGTCCTGGGCCTCGAACCAGTCGAGGCAGGGCACGGACACGACACGGGCGGCGATGCCGTCGGCGGCCAGGGCCTCGCGTGCCTCGAGGGCGACGGAAACTTCGGAGCCGGAGGCCAGCAGGATCACATCGGGCGTACCTTCGGTGTCGGCCAGGACGTAGGCGCCGCGCGCCAGGTCCTCGGTGGTGGCCAGGCCGGTGCCTTCGCCACGTGCCGGGTTGGGCAGGTTCTGGCGCGACAGGATGATGGCGGCCGGGTGGGACTGCTCGAGGATGGCCTTCCAGGACGCGGCCGTCTCGGCGGCGTCAGCGGGGCGCACAACAGCGAAGTTCGGAATTGCGCGGTAGGAGGCCAGGTGCTCGATCGGCTGGTGGGTCGGGCCGTCCTCGCCCACGCCGATGGAGTCGTGGGTCCACACGTAGGTGACGGGCAGATCCATGAGGGCGGCAAGGCGCACGGCGCCGCGCATGAAGTCGGAGAACACGAAGAACGTGCCGCCGTAAGCGCGGGTGAAGCCGTCGGCGGCGATGCCGTTAAGGGCGGCACCCATCGCGAACTCACGCACGCCGAAGTGGAGGTTGCGGCCGAACTCGTCGCCGCTGAAGGACGAGGAGGAACGGTGCGCGGGCAGGAACGAGGGCTCACCCTTCAGGAAAGTATTGTTCGAGCCGGCGAGGTCGGCGGAGCCACCCCACAGCTCGGGCAGGACGGGGGCGATCGCGTTGAGGACCTGGCCGGAGGCGGCGCGGGTCGCGATAGCCTTGCCCTCTTCGAAGGTGGGCAGCGCGGCTTCCCAGCCCTCGGGGAGGCGGCCTGCCAGGAGACGCTCGAGCAGGGCAGCCTGCTCGGGGTGAGCGGCCTTCCACGCCTCGAAGCGTGCGTCCCAGTCCTTGCGGTACTCGGCGGCACGGGCGGCGGCGCGGGCGCGGACCTCGTCCACGATCGCGGCGTCAGCGTCGAACATCTTCTCGGGGTCGGCGCCCAGGGCTTCCTTCAGTCCCTTGAGGGCCTCGGAGCCGAGCTTGGAGCCGTGGATGCCACCGGTGTTCTGCTTGCCGGGGGTCGGCCAGCCGATGATGGTGCGCAGCGCGATGAGCGAGGGCTTCTTCGTCTCGGCCTGAGCGGCGTCGAGGGCCTCGTTCAGGGCAGCGGTGTTCTCCTCGTAGGAGCCGTCCTCGCCGAGCCAGTCGACTCGCTGGACGTGCCAGCCGTAGGCCTCGTAGCGGGCCAGGACGTCTTCGTTGAAGGCGATCGAGGTGTCGTCTTCGATGGAGATGTGGTTGTCGTCCCAGATGACGGTGATGTTGCCCAGCTCCTGGGTGCCCGCGAGGGACGAAGCCTCGGCGGAGACGCCTTCCTCGAAGCAGCCGTCGCCGGCGATGACGTAGACGTTGTGGTCGAAGACGGACTCGCCGAGCAGGGTCTCGGGATCGAGCAGGCCGTGGACGCGGCGGGCGTTCATGGCGAAGCCGACGGCGGAGGCGATGCCGGTGCCCAGCGGGCCGGTGGTGATCTCAACGCCCTTGGTGTGGCCGTACTCGGGGTGGCCCGGGGTCAGGGAGCCGGCGGTGCGCAGCGTCTTGATGTCGTCGAGTTCGAGACCGAAGCCGGACAGGTAGAGCTGGACGTACTGGGTCAGCGACGAGTGGCCGGCCGAGAGGATGAAGCGGTCGCGACCGATCCAGCGCGGGTCGGACGGGTCGACGTTCATGACCTTGTTGTAGAGGAGGTAGGCGGCGGGGGCGAGCGAGATGGCGGTGCCGGGGTGGCCCGATCCGGCCTGCTCGACGGCGTCGGCGGCGAGGAGCTTGGCGGTCTTGACCGCTTCGTCATCGATGTGATCCCAGTGTAGTGACACGTTGGTCTCCAGTTGTTGGGCCCCTGCATTGGGGCGGAAATGGTTTACCGCGTCACAGTCTAGCGAAAATGTGCGCATGCCGATAGCGCTCACGCACATATGTTGCACAGTCGCTTACCCTGTCACCATGACATCCCTCGAAGCTCTCGTTCGCGACTGGGTGGACTATCTGCGCGTCGAGAAGGGGGCGTCTGCGCATACAGTTTCAAACTATCGACGTGACGTCGCCCGCTACGCGTTTGACATGAAGAGTCGAGGCAAAGTTAACGTCGAAGACATCAGTCCCAGGGACATCGAGGACTACACGATGCGTCTGGCATCTGGGCGGGTCACAGGAACTCCGGCGGCAGCATCGTCGGTGGCGCGCGCGTCGGCGGCGATCCGGGGACTCCATAAGTACGCGCTGACCGAGGGGGCGGTCGGAACCGATGCAGCTGCGCAGCTACATGCCCCACGTCAGGGGCGACACCTCCCGAAGGCCCTGTCCGTCGACGAGGTTGGACGACTGCTGGATGCCGCCCACGCCGACGATTCTCCGATTGGCCTGCGCGATGCCGCCCTCCTCGAGCTCCTGTATGCGACGGGTGCCCGCGTCTCAGAGGCTGTGTCCCTCAGCGCTGATGACCTCGACCTGGATGGAGACGTTCCTGTCGTGCGCTTGTTCGGAAAAGGGCGCAAAGAGCGGATTGTTCCCGTGGGGTCGTTCGCCGTGGATGCCCTCTACGCGTATCGGGTGCGCGCCCGCCCAGCGCTCGCCGCACGAGGCCGGGGATCCACCGCGTTTTTCCTGAACTCCCGGGGAGGCGCGCTGTCCCGGCAGAGCGCGTGGACCGCGATCCGGCGCGCGGCTGAGGCCGCGCAGCTGGGGGAGCGGGTGTCTCCGCATACGCTGCGGCACTCTTTTGCGACGCATCTGCTTGAGGGTGGCGCATCCGTGCGCGAGGTGCAGGAGCTTCTTGGGCACGCGTCGGTGGCGACGACTCAGATCTACACGCAGGTGACGGCCGCCGTGCTGCGCGAAGTCTTTACGCTCTCGCACCCTCGGGCGCGTGGCACCGACGCATCCGCGCGGTGATGAATTAGGATGGGGGCGTGACCACGAACTCGCACCCTACGCTGACGCCCGACCTGCACGAAGAGCCGGTCGATTTTCCCGTGCCCGCGCCGCTGTCGGGGCATGGTCCCGCCCGTGTGATCGCGATGTGCAACCAGAAGGGTGGTGTCGGTAAGACGACGACCACCATCAACCTGGGCGCCGCGCTGGCTGAGTATGGTCGCCGTGTGCTGATCGTGGACTTCGACCCCCAGGGTGCTGCTTCTGTTGGCCTGGGCATCAATGCTCTCGACATGGAACAGACGATCTATACGCTGCTCATGAACCCGAAGGCGGACGTCAAGGCGACGATCTGCCACACGTCGACGGAGAACCTCGACATCATCCCCGCGAACATTGACCTGTCCGCGGCGGAGGTCCAGCTCGTCAACGAGGTCGCCCGCGAGAGCGCCCTGGCCCGCGTCCTGCGTCACGTCGAATCCGACTACGACGTGGTGCTGATCGACTGCCAGCCTTCCCTCGGCCTGCTAGCTGTCAATGCTCTGACGGCAGCTCACGGCGTCATCGTTCCGGTCGAGGCAGAGTTCTTCGCGCTGCGTGGCGTGGCCCTGCTGGTTGAGACGATCGAGACGGTGCGCGATCGCATCAACCCGCGCCTGAAGATTGACGGTATCGTCGCCACGATGGTCGACTCGCGCACGCTGCACTCGCGTGAGGTCCTCCAGCGCCTGCAGGAGGCTTTCGGCGATCTCGTGTTCGATACCCGTATCGGACGCACGATCAAGTTCCCGGATGCTTCTGTAGCCACCGAGCCGATCATCTCCTACGCTCCCAACCATGCGGGCGCTCACGCGTACCGTCGACTTGCGCGGGAAGTCATCGCCCGTGGCGACGCGGCCTGACAGTCTCGAGGTTCAGGGAGAGTTCGACCTCTTCGCGGTCTCGCTCCCGGTTTTTGAAGGTCCTTTCGATCTTCTCCTGTCGCTGATCGCGCGTAAGAAACTCGACATCACCGAGGTCGCGCTCGCGCAGGTGACCGACGAGTTCATCGCGTTTATGAAGGCGTCCCCGGATCTGTCGCGCACGACCGAATTCCTGGTTGTCGCGGCGACACTACTCGACATGAAGGCCGCGCATTTGCTGCCCAGTGTCGATGAGGAGGATAACGCGTCCGAGGCTGATCTGGAGGCCCGAGATCTTTTGTTTTCGCGACTCCTGCAGTATCGGGCTTTCAAGGAAGCAGCGAAACACATCAACGCGCGGATGGGGGAGTACGGCTCGTATGTCGCCAGGGACGTGCCTCTCGAGCCGCATTTTGCGAGCCTCTTGCCCGAGCTCCGGTGGCTGACAACCCCCGAAGACCTCGCTCGTTTGGCTGCCGATGCCCTGTCATCGACGAATCAGACGGTTCAGGTCGCCCATCTGCACGATCCCGTTGTGCCCGTTCGCGAACAGGCTTTGCTCGTCTCATCGATGCTCGCCGAAGCAGGACGCATAACCTTCCATCAGCTCGTCGAGGATGCGCCCACGCGCGCCGTCGTCGTCTCTCGCTTCCTTGCGCTCTTGGAGCTCTACAGGCGCGGAGCCGTCGAGTTTGAGCAAGACGGGGCGCTTGGCACGCTGACGATTCAGTGGACTGACAGCGAGGGAAGTATCGACATCGACGTGGACGACTATACGGGTGCCGGTGACGCACACTCAGCCACGGCCTCGTCCCCGCACGTGGCCGCGATTGAGACGGAAGGAGAAGATGCTGATGAGTGAGAACACGCTGCGCGGTGCGATCGAGGCGATTCTGATGGTCGCCTCGGAGCCGGTTGCCGCGTCCGATCTCGCCGAGGTTCTCGGCGTGAGCACTGCGGACATCGAACAGCACATGCGCGCTCTCGCCGCCGAGTACCTCGGCGAAGGGCGGGAACGCCCGCGTGGTTTCGAGCTGCGTGAAGTGGCGGGCGGCTGGCGCATCTATTCCGCACGGGCATACGCCGACGTGGTCGGGCGCTTTGTCGTCGGCTCCTCGCACGCGCGCCTGTCTCAGGCTGCTCTTGAAACGCTGGCGGTCATTGCCTACCGTCAGCCCATATCGAGGGCGCGAATCTGCCGTATTCGTGGGGTGAACGTGGACGGCGTCGTGCGCACGCTGCTCGCCCGAGGCCTCGTGGAAGAGACGGGACTGACACCGTCTGGCGCGCGCCTGTACGGGACGACCGGTGAATTTCTTGAGAAAATGGGATTAACGAGCCTGTCGGAGCTGGTACCGTTGGCACCCTACCTGCCAGACGCCGACGCGCTGGAGGAATTGGAGGAAGAACTATGAGGGCTAACCCCTACACAGAGGGTGGAGTGCGCCTGCAGAAGGTGCTCGCCCAGGCTGGCGTCGCATCCAGGCGCGCGTCCGAACAGATGATCGCCGACGGCCGCGTGAGCGTCGATGGAACCGTGGTACGTAACCAGGGCGTGCGCGTGGATCCAGCCAAGCAGGTCATTCACGTGGATGGCGAGCGTCTGATCCTGGATGAGACGAAGCACATCGTCCTGGCCGTGAACAAGCCGATTGGGACGGTGTCCACGATGAGCGACCCGGAGGGCCGCCCGACGATCGCCGACCTGATCGCCGACTACCCCGAGCGTCTCTACCATGTCGGGCGCCTCGATATCGACACGTCCGGCCTGCTGCTGCTGACGAATGACGGTGAGCTGGCGAACCGTCTGACCCACCCCAAGTACGAGATCCGCAAGACCTACGTGGCACGCCTACACGGCGAGGTCAAGCCCGGCGTCAAGCGCACCCTCATGAACGGCATCGAGCTGGAGGATGGCCCGATCAAGGTTGACTCCTTCCGCATCGTTGACACCTACGGCGATATCACGACCGTCGAAATCGTCGTGCACGAAGGCCGCAACCGCCTTGTGCGCCGCATGATGGAGGCTGTCGGCTACCCGGTGCGCGAGCTCGTCCGTACGGGCTTCGGTCCGATCTCTCTCGACCATCTCAAGCAGGGGACGACCCGCCGCGTGAAGGGCAACGCGTTGAGCGCACTGTACGGGGCCGTCGGACTGTGAACACCTCGGACGGCGTCGGCGCGCGCGTTGTGCAAACAGCGGGCCCGGTCCTCATCATCGGATCGGGTCTGCTGGGTGCGTCCCTGGGCCTTGCGCTGCGGGCCGGGGGAGTGCGCGTTTATCTCGAAGATGCCTCGCCAACCTCTTTGCACCTGGCCTCCGACGTGGGCGCTGGGCAGGCATTCGGCGACGTTCTCGCCGAGGCCGGGGTGCGCCCTCGCGAGTGTGGCTCGGATACGCCTTCCTATCAGGCGCCGTCCATCGTTGTCGTCGCGACGCCTCCGGACGTCGCGGACCGTGTGATCGTCGAATCGCTGCTGCGTTTCCCCGACGCGATCGTCACCGATGTTGCCTCCGTGAAGGACGCGGTTGTAGCCGATGTGCTACGCGGCTTGGAGCGTGAGGGACGTCTCGAGGAAGCCTCGCGTTACGTCGGTTCGCATCCCATGGCAGGTCGTGAGCGCAGCGGTGCGGGTGCCGCAGATGCCGATCTGTTCTACGGACGTCCGTGGGTGATCGTTGCGCATGAGTCGACGTGGCCGCGCGCGGTGCTTGTGGCTCGCGCGCTGGCAACGGACGTCGGAGCCGTGCCCCTTGAGATGAATGCGGGCACGCATGACCACGCTGTCGCTCTCGTGTCGCACGTACCTCAGCTGGTGTCGTCGATGCTCGCTGCGCGCCTTGTTGACGCACCGGCTCAGGCGCTCGGGCTTGCGGGACAGGGGCTTCGAGATACTGCCCGCATTGCGGCCTCCGATCCGCGCCTGTGGACAGCGATTTTGGCCGGCAACGCCGGTCCGGTCGCAGACATCCTGCGGGAGCTACGCACCGACCTCGATGACTTGCTGACGCATCTCGACGCGGCTGCCGAACTTGGCTCCCTGCGCGGCGGTTCCGTGGGCGCGATCAATCGGGTCATGACCGCGGGTAATCAGGGTGTCGCGCGCATTCCCGGCAAGCACGGTGGTGCTCCTTCTCGGTATCGCGAGATCGAAGTGCTCATCCCCGACGAGCCGGGTGCGCTCGGTAGGCTGTTCAGCGAGCTCGGCGAGGCGGGTATCAACATCGAAGACTTGGTTCTGGAACACTCTGCGGGCGCACAGGCAGGCGTCGCCCGCGTCATGATTGACCCGGCGGTCGTTGACCGCGCTGTCGCCGACCTGCAACAGCGGGGTTGGCGACTCATCACCCACTAAACGACCTCGGTGAGGAGAACGTTTTGATGAACGATACGCAGCGTCGAGACGCGATTTCCCGCGTCGGCATCACGATTGCCATCGATGGGCCGGCCGGTTCGGGCAAGTCCACGGTCTCGAAGGCTCTGGCGACCCGCCTGGGCATTGGGTACTTGGACACGGGGGCCATGTACCGTGCGCTCACGTGGTATTGCCTGGATGAAGGCATCGATCTGGAGGATACGGCTGCTGTAGCAGCTGCTGCGGATCGTATGCCGCTGCGCCTCGTCTCGGATCCTTCGGATCCGCACGTGTGGATCGGTGATTCAGAGATCACCCTTGAGATTCGCGAGCCGCGTATCGCCCTCGCGATTAAGCACATCTCGACGAACCTTGACGTGCGCGCGTGGATGGCGACGGAGCAGCGTCGCCGAATGATGGAGGCCCGTGAACAAGGCTCCGGCATGATCGCCGAGGGGCGCGATATCACGACCGTTGTCTGCCCCGATGCGGATGTTCGTGTTCTGTTGCTCGCCGATCAAGAGGCCCGTCTGCGTCGTCGGACCCTCGAACTCTACGGGGATGCCACCGAGGAGCACATGGAGATCGTGCGGGCCCAGGTTGAGGGCCGTGACAAGGCCGATTCTCAGGTCTCTGAGTTCATGGTGGCCGCCCCAGGTGTCGAGACCGTTGATTCCACGGGCCTCGACATCGAAGGCGTCTGCGACGCGGTCCTCGCCTTTGTCGATCGTGATCTCGAGGTGCGCGACGCTTTGCGCTGAGGCAGCGTATCAATTCACGTGAGTGCCCCGTACCTATCGGTACGGGGCACTCACGGTGGAGGGCTCAGAATCCTGTTCCGTAGGGTCCCTGGACGCCCTGCTGATGACCGTAGGTACCTGTGCCGTATGCCGGGGAGCCCGGCTGTGCCGCGTCTGCTGCGGTGCCGTATCCGGTTCCCGCGGTGCCGTATCCGGTTCCCGCGGTGCCGTATCCGGTTCCCGCGGTGCCGTATCCGGTTCCCGCGGTGCCGTATCCGGTTCCCGCGGTGCCGTATCCGGTTCCCGCGGTGCCGTATCCGGTTCCAGGGGTTCCGTAGTTGCTTCCTGTCACGCCGTACTGCGGCCCATTGGGGCCGTTGAAGGCTGTCGGTGGGGTCGAGTTGCGCTGAGTGGCCTTGAAGATCGCGAAGCGGACCAGAATGCCGCCACCAACAATGAGGAGGGCCAGAATCCAGGAGATGATCGTGAGGGTGGGATTGTTGGAGTGCGAGTGGATTCGGATGCGCTTCGTCGGTGCCGTCACGGGCTGGCTCTGTGCTCGCGTTCCTGGAGCGACGGCGGCAGGGGCATATGCAGGAGCGCTTGAGGACACGCTCACCATCGGGCTCGCCGCTGCAGGGGACCCCTGCGTGACGAATGTGGGTGCAATCAGGCCTGCGGCTGCCAGAGCAAGGGTCACCGTGACGGAGAGGAGGTGTCGACTGGTCATCAAAAGGAGCTCTCGTGGATGCAAGGGATGCGGACGAAGGACAGTGTAGTCACCTTATGCGCGTCTGTTCATCTGTTCCGGCTTCTGACACGTGGCTCGGGATTGAGCTGCATACCAGTTCGATCTGACGACAGTGTGGCGCGGCGCACTACGGTCGGCTTGCCTGACTTCGTCTAGGTGCGCTATAGTTCTACAGGTCGCCACGGCGACGAACTGAATACGGGCTGTGGCGCAGCTTGGTAGCGCACTTGACTGGGGGTCAAGGGGTCGTGGGTTCAAATCCCGCCAGCCCGACGAAAAGAACCGCGAGGACTTGCTCCTCGTGGTTTTTTGTATGCGTCGAACCCACGCTGAAGTGCCGATGATCAGTGGGGACCTCCGTCCCTGGTCCGTGGTATCGCCTCGCTTTGTAACCGAAATGTGATGCAGTATTTTGCGGTTTTATTTCTACTGGTAAACGCGGGTTTTCGGCTAATCTTTCACTTAATTTCGCAGGTAGAAGCGCCGGGATTTGCCCGTTGCAACGGACACATTTCCTTCAAGGACTGCAGTAAACTGTTTCACAGGTCGAAGTCGTCAACGGGGATGATTTCGACCTGCTTACTTATGCCGCCAGAGTGGTGGTCATGCGCGGTCGCGGCGCATTCGCTCGTCGTCCAATGCACACACCGATATCCGCTTGAGCCGCGCGAGCTGGCCCGATGCACTGCCCCGGCCTCGTCCAATGAAGAACGAAGCCGGGGCAGTGCTCGCTGGAACGTTACTTGCGCTGTTAGCTAGTCGGATCCGCGTCGATCGCTCCCTGAATGTCGTTGAACAGCAGGTTCGAGATCTCGACCTGCACCATCTCCACCTTCGGCACGTCATGCAGCAGCAACGGGTCATCTGCGGAGGTCTGAAGGGCGAGGGTTCCGCAACCGAAAAAACGATCATCGAAGTTCTTCTCGATCTGAATGTCGGAGATGCGGCTGAGTGGCAGGTCGTGGCCGGTGCGCGTGAAGATGCCCGTGCGAGTGATCACTCGCTTCGTCGTGACCGTGTAGGTGGTCGACGACCACTTGATCCACGGAATGACGAGGAGGGGGATAGACAGGACGAGTACGGCGATCCAGATGGTCGCGAGCGCCCAATAACGTGCGTTCTCGGGAACAAAGAACGAACCGACTGCAGCTGCGATCACGAGGATCGACTCAATGTTGATCGCGGGCAGCAGGGTCTTGATGTGCGTGTGCATGTGGCGGACGACAACCTCGTCCTGACTGAGAAGCTTTTTCGACAATGACATGGCACCATCATGCCAGATCTTGGGCGTACGTGAGCGCGCCCGCCACGGGGGGTGTGCTCCTCATCGAGGCCTGCGGTGCGTTCCCACGATATCGGTATTGACGATGCCGATCGCCGCCATCAGCGCGAGCATCGTCGTGGGACCCACGAAGCAAAAACCAAGGCTCTTGAGGTCGGCTGCGAGAGCTACAGATTCTGGCAGCTGCGTGGGTACCTCGTCCTTCGAACGCGGAAGCGGATTGAGCGTCGGCCGATACGACCAGACCAGTTCGCCCAGATGTGACGGGCCGTCTGCTGTGGGAGAATCGTTCCTCATCGCAACCGTCGCGCGAGCGTTGCTGATCGCCGCCTCGATCTTGCGGCGATTATGAATAATCCCGGGTGTGCTCACGAGGCAATCGACATTCTGCTCAGTGAAGGCGGCGACGCGATCGGGAATGAATCCTTCGAAGGCCGCACGGAACGCCTCGCGTTTTGCCAGGACCGTGCGCCATGAGAGACCAGCCTGGAAACCCTCCAAGACGAGACGTTCGAAGACGCCGGCCTCGTCGTGGACGGGCAGCCCCCATTCGGTGTCGTAGTAACTGCGTAACAGCTCGTCATGGGAGGCCCACGTAGGCCGGACGAGTCCGTCATCGCACAGGGTGAGACCCGAGGCTAGGGGAGCAACTGTGGATTGGATGAGTGTTGTGTCCATGTGTCGATCCTGCGCGCCCAGCGTTCAACGGTCAAGGGGCATCCGCGACGCCTGTGGATAACGGCGCCGGGCGAAACGACCCTGTGGATACACGCCGGGGGAGTGCAGGTACGGGTGTGGCCCGCCTCCTGGGGAAGCGGGCCACGAGTCGGAGCGACCTCACCTGCGTCGTTTCTCGCGCACACGCACCGAAATCTGAATCGGCGTTCCGGCGAAGCCGAAAGTCTCGCGCAGTCGGCGTTCGATGAAGCGGCGGTAACCGGGGTCGAGGAAGCCCGTCGTGAAGAGCACGAAGCGCGGGGGCTTGCTCGAGGCCTGGGTGCCAAAGAGAATGCGGGGCTGCTTACCGCCACGCAGTGGGTGGGGGTGTGCGGCAACGAGCTGACCGAGGAAGGCGTTGAGCTGTCCGGTCGGGATACGGGTCTCCCAGCCTTCGAGCGCAGTGTCGAGGGCGCGCACGATGCGGTTTGTGTGCCAGCCGGTCTTCGCGGCCAGGTTGATGCGCGGCGCCCACTGGATCTGAACCAGCTCGCGCTCGAGCTCGTTCTTGATCTCCTTCTGGCGGTCTTCGTCGACGAGATCCCACTTGTTGGTGACGACGACGAGCGCCCGGCCCGCGTCGATGACCTGCTGGACGACTCGCACGTCCTGCTCGGTCAGCGGCGTCGAACCGTCGATGAGGACGAGGGCAACCTCGGCCTTCTCGATCGCGGCCTGAGTACGGATGGAGGCGTAGTAGTCGGCGCCTGTCGTCCGGTGCATTTTGCGGCGGATACCCGCGGTGTCGACGAACCACCACGAGCGGCCATCGAGCTCGATGAGCTCATCGACGGGGTCACGCGTGGTGCCGGCGAGTTCGTTGACGACGACGCGCTCGCCGCCGGCCAGCGCGTTCAGCAGGGACGACTTGCCAACGTTGGGGCGACCGACGAGGGCGACGCGACGCGGGCCGCCGGACGGCAGTGGCGAGGCAACGGCTGACTCGGTCGGCAGGACCTCCAAGACGACGTCGAGGAGATCACCGGTGCCACGTCCATGCAGGGCGGAAATGGGGTGAGGCTCGCCCAGGCCAAGGCTCCACAGGTAGGCAGCGTCGGCCTCCTGCAGGGGAGAGTCCACCTTGTTAGCGGCCAGGATGATCGGCTTTTTCTTGGCACGCAGCATCTCCACGATGCGCTCGTCCGAGGCTGTGACGCCGACGGTCGCGTCCAGGACGAGAACGACAGCATCAGCCAGGTCGACGGCGATCTCAGCCTGCTCGGCGACGGAACGATCCAAACCCTTGACGTCGATCTCCCAGCCGCCAGTGTCGACGAGCGTGAAGTCGCGACCCGCCCATTCGGCGGGGTATGAGACGCGATCGCGGGTGACGCCCGGTGTGTCCTGCACGACCGCCTCGCGGCGACCAAGGATGCGGTTGACCAGCGTGGACTTGCCGACGTTGGGGCGGCCGACGACTGCAAGAACGGGCAGTCCGGCTGCGACGTCGTCAGAGTCCGCGAGCGCAGACTCGCCGGCCAGGAGCGCCAGGTCCTCCTCGTCCAAGTCGAATTGGTCGAGGTTGGCGCGCATGAGACGGGCGCGAGCCTCGGTCTCTTCGTCGCTCAGTTCGATCGCGTCCGGCGCTGCTCCGGCTGCGTCGGCGATGTAGTTCTCGGCCGCTTCCGCGTCGAATTCGGCGGTCGCGTCGGGCTGGTTGTCGAAGTCATTCACCCGCCCAGTCTACGGCGCGGCGCGCCGCTAAGGCCCGATGGGAGCCCCTGCGGCGCGCCAGTTCACAGCTTCGCAGCGTTTATTCGTGCGAGCGCACGTCGCCCGCGAGGACCTCGGCGGCGACGGGCACGTCGTTGTATCGGTGGTGGATGCCTTGGATTTCCTGGTACCACTCGGCGCCCTTACCCGTGATGATGACGGTGTCGCCGGGCTCAGCTGCGAGGATCGCACGTCGTACGGCGTCGCGGCGGCAGGTTGTCACCTCGGTGACGTCTTCCATGCCCGGACGCACGGATGCGATGCCGCGCAGCAGGTAATTGCGGATTTCCTGCGGGACCTCGGTGCGTGGGTTCTCATCCGTCACCCACAGGACGTCGGCCTCACGCGCGGCGATCTGCGCGAGGTGTTCACGCTTGGTGGCATCGCGATCGCCGTCCGTTCCAAAGACGATGACAACACGGCCGGAGGTCAGCTCGCGGGTTGAGCGTAGTGTCCATTCGAGGGCTTCGGGCGTATGCGCGTAGTCGACGATGACGAGCGGCTGACCGCCGGGCGTTGGGTTGACCTTCTCCATGCGTCCCGGGATCTGGGGAGCATCCTCGATCGCCGAGATCACATCTGCAAGGTCGATGCCGAGGCTTACCGCGCTGACGATCGCGACGGCGGTGTTCTGAATATTGACCTCGCCAAGGATCGGCATAGCGACGCGGTGCCCGGTGCCCGATGGGTCGACGAGGGTGAATACGGTGCGTCCGATCGTCTGATCGGGCGTGACATCTCGGACCTGCCAGTCGGCGGCCTCCTCGGTCAGCGCGGACACCGTCGTGACCGGCACGGTCGCCTGCTGCGCGAGGCGGCGACCCCATTCGTCATCCACGCAGACGACGCCGTGGCGGGAATGCTCGGGGGTGAACAGGAGTGCCTTCGCCTGGAAGTAGTTCTCCATGTCACCGTAATAGTCGAGGTGGTCATGCTGCAGGTTCGTAAACGCGGCAACGTCGAAGACGATGCCGTCGACGCGGTGCAGGGAGAGTGCGTGTGCGGACAGTTCGATGACACCCGCGCCGCACTCGTACTGTTCGGTGGCCGCCAGGAAGCGTGCGACGACGGGAGCCTCGGCGGTCGTACGCACGGCCTCGAACGAAATGGGGCCAACGTGCGTTTCCACGGTTCCGCACAGCGATGCGTTGGGGAATCGTGAGGCGATGGCAGCGCGCATCAGGTAGGAGGTTGTCGTCTTCCCATTCGTGCCAGTCACTGCCATCGTCGTGAGGCGAGTGGCGGGAGATGCGTAGATATTCGCGCACAGCTGCGGAACGATGGCGCGCGGGTCGGCCACCTGAATGACGGGCACGCCCAGGCCTCGTTCGAATGCCTGAGCACGGCCGTCCTCGTCTGTGAGAACGACGCTCGCCCCGGCCTCGATCGCCGCGTGCGCGAAACGAATACCGTGCTGCTTAAGGCCCGGAATTGCGACGAACAGCCAGTCGGACTCGCAATCGTCGGACGACACGGTGATACCGCGCAGGCTGAGGGGGGACTCGGCGATCTGCGCGAGCTGGCCGTCGGCGGCGTAGAACCCCTGGATGTCCAGGCCCGCCAGGGCAGCCTTCAACGAGACCGGCGCGATCGTGGGACGAATATCAGTCACTGAAGTCATGGGTCTACTCTAGTTCGTCGCGACGGCGGCGTGCGCCACACATACCGGCGGTGACACAGTAGGATAAGGGCATGCAGATTTTGACACGCAACGAAGCAACCCATCGCGCTGCCCATCTTCATGTCTCGGCCATCGACGTCGTTGTCGATGTTCGAAACGCACAGGACACCACGAATCCAACTTATCCGGTGACGTCGACGCTGACGTTGACGTCGGATGAGGAACGCACCTTCATCGACATCGCTGGCGAGGTGAGTGACGTTCTCCTTAACGGCGAATCCCACCCGTTCGACGACGATGACGACCGCGTGTGGGTCGATGGCCTGCCGGTGGGGGAGACGATCACCCTCGAGGTCCGCGCCCTAGCCAGCTACTCGCGCAGTGGCGAGGGCCTGCACCGCTACACCGATCCCGAGGATGGCGAAGTCTACCTCTACACCCAGTTCGAGCCCAATGACGCTCACCGTGCGTGGCCGTGCGTGGACCAGCCGGATGTGAAGCCCGAGTGGACGTTCCACGTCATTGCTCCCGCAGGCTGGGTCGTCTCCTCCAACGGAGCCGAGACTGCCGTTGAGGTCGTGGATGACTCGGGTGCGCTGCGCCATGACTTCACGGCGACCCGCCCGCTCTCGAGCTACATCACGGCGATTGTCGCCGGCCCGTGGGCGGTCATCGAAGGTGGCACGTGGAGCGGCGGAGCTTCGGATGGTGGCCACGCTGAGCTCGAGCTGCGCCTGCTGTGCCGCCGTACGCTCGCGCGCTACCTCGACTCCGACGACGTGTTTGAAGTGACTCGTGCAGGACTCGACTTCTTCCACGAGCGCTACGGAGTGACCTTCCCGTGGGGATCCTACGACCAGGTGTACGTGCCCGAATACAACCTCGGCGCCATGGAAAACCCGGGATGCATCACCTTCAACGAGAACTACATTTCGCGTTCGACGCCCACCTTCTCCGAGCGCCAGCGCCGCGCGAACACGACGCTGCACGAAATGTGCCATATGTGGTTCGGCGACCTCGCCACACCCTCGTGGTGGGATGACCTGTGGCTCAAGGAGTCCTTCGCTGAGAACCAGGGCGCCAGCGCGATTGCGACGGCGACGCGCTACGTGGGCGAATGGGCGAACTTCGCGATGAACCGCAAGATCTGGGCCTACACGCAGGACCAGATGCCGACCACGCACCCGATCGCCGCCGACATCCCGGACGTCGCCGCCGCAAAGACAAATTTCGACGGCATCACCTACGCGAAGGGCGCCTCCGTTCTTAAGCAGCTGGTTGCCTGGGTGGGGGAGGACGCCTTCTACGAGGGCGCACGCCGCTACTTTGCCGAGCATCAGTTCGGCGCTACCAACCTGCAGGACCTGCTTGTTGCGCTTGAAGGCGCCTCACAACAGGAGCTTTCTTCCTGGAAGAGCGCGTGGCTGGAGACCTCCGGTCCGTCGACGCTGTCTGCTTCGTGGGTCACCGATAGCGTCGGTGCGATCACGGACTTCACGCTTCATCAGGGTGGCGAGGCCTGCAACGGTGTTTTGCGTCCCCACCGCGTGACCGTTTCGACGTGGCGCGTCGCTGCCGGGGCGCTTGAGCGTACGCATGTGTTCGACGTCCGTATCGACGGCGACAGCGCCCCCATTGATCCCGAGGGCGTTGTGGCGGTGCCCGGCGGCGCCGCGTCCGCTGACCTTGTCGTCGTGAACGACGATGACCTCACCTACGCGATCTCGCGCCTCGACGAGCGCTCGACCGACGTCGCGCTGGCTTACGTGGGCACCATTGATGCGGCTATCACGCGCGCCGTTATCTGGGCGTCTCTCTGGAACGCAGTGCGTGACGGTCTGCTGGATCCACGTCGCTTCGTGGTCGCGGTCCTCAACGCCGTTCCCTCCGAAACTGAGCCCGCAATCCGTGATCGTCTCCTCCTGTTCGTCGCCGAGGCCATCTCCTCCTTCCTGCCGGGGCAGGCTCGCTCGGACGTCCATGACCAGGTCCTTGCGACGACGATTCGTCTGTCTCGTGAGACCGAGGATTCCGACGCGTGGCGTTCATACACGCGCGCATTTATCGCCGAGTTTTCCGCCCGTGGCGGCGACGAGTATGAGGCGACGGTTCGAGACTTCGCCAGCAGCGACAACCCCGATATCGCCTGGCGTGCGCGCCGCGCCCTGGCTGCACGCGGCCTCGTCGATGAGGAGTCCATCGAGGCCTGGCGCAGTGCCGACGGGTCAGGCGAAGCCGCTCGCATGAGCGTCGAGGCCCTCGCGTCACTGCCGTTGGAAGAAGCACGCGCGCGGGCCTGGGAGTCGGTGTTCTCCGATTCCCTGTCGAACGACTACCTGACCGCAACCCTGGCCGGCCTGCAGGCCTCGTCGTGGGAGGGCGAGACCGGAATTGAGAGCGCCGTCGAGCGCATGATCTCCTACTGGGAGAGTCACACGATCGGCATGGCGCTGCGCTACGCCAACGGCGTCCTTGCTCTCGGTGTCGACGTTGACCGCGATGGCAGCGTCGAGCGCTCCGTCGGACTGCTGCGCCGCTGGATTGACGAGCATGCGGATGCCCCTGCGCAGCTGCGCCGCATCGTCGTCGAGCACCTCGACTCTTTCGAACGCGACGAGCGCGTGCAGCGCCGCTGGAGTTCGGGCCAGTGACGCAGCCGGGACATCGAGGCGCGAAGCCGGGGGAGGAGCACGACGACGCTCCTGCCCAGGCCTTGTCCGTGGACCCCGCGGCCTCGATGTCCCTGCTCACGGCGCTCCTCGCCAATCCGCTGGATGCCGGTTACGAGCACTACCAAGCAGACCACGGCTCGCGGCCCGCGGGTCTTGTCAGCCGCATCGCCGTGTTCGCAGTAGCTGTTGCGCTCGGGTTTGGATCGGTCATCGCTATTGATTCGCTGCGGCGCCCGGCCAATGACGTGAAAGCCGACCTGAAAGAGCAGGCTGCCACGCGGTCGAGCAATGTCGAAGCCTTGAGCGATGAGGTACAGTCGCTCGGCCGCGCCATCGATGACCTGTCACAGTCTGGCTCACCAATCGCCGTGGATGGTGCGCGAGACTTGGTGACGGCGACACGACCTGTCAGCGGCCCCGGCATCACCGTCACGCTCACGGACCGAAGCGGCCCGGGAAAGGGTAGCGGAGCTGTCCGAGACCAGGACGTCGCGATGGTCGTCAACGCTCTCTGGGCTGCCGGTGCGGAGGCTATTTCAGTCAACGGCCAGCGCATCGGACCAGATACTTTCGTGCGCACGGCAGGGTCGGCCATTCTGGTCAACGTGACCCCCGTGTCCTCTCCCTACGAGGTCACGGCGATCGGGGACTCGAACGCGCTGTCCGTCGCGCTTGTCCGGGGCGCGACAGGCGACTACCTGTCCGCCGCCCAATCAGTCAGCGGTATGACTGTGAGCTCGAAGGTCTCCCAGTCGCTGAGCATGGAAGCGCTGGCACCGAGCTCATCGCAGTTGGCACAACCGCTGGATACACAACCCGAAGGAGACACTCAATGATCGCCGTCATCGGATTGATCATCGGCATTGTGCTCGGCGTCTTGCTCGACCCGACAGTGCCAGCGTGGCTGGCCCCGTTCCTTCCCGTCGCGGTCGTTGCCGGCCTGGACGCACTTTTCGGCGCGGGACGCGCATGGCTGGAGGGGCGCTTCGCAGACCGCGTGTTCGTGACCTCATTCTTCTGGAACGTCGTCGTTGCATGCCTGCTGGTTTTCCTGGGGACTCAGCTGGGAGTTGGATCCGCCATGACCACGGCCATCGTCGTTGTGCTGGGTATTCGAATTTTCTCGAACACCGCATCGATCCGCCGTCTGCTCCTGAAGGCCTGACATGAGCGAACAGAACCCGGAGACGGTTCCCTCCGCGCCCGAGAGTGAGCCCGCGCCCCGATGGCACGGCGTTCACCGTGAGGCACCCAGCGGCCCGCGCCTGTGGGCACGGGCGCGACAAGCGTTCTTCGCGCTGCCCCGTGGGCTGCACGTCGTGATGCTCGCGATCTTTATGATTTTGGGGTTCGCTCTTGCCACGCAGGTGAGGGCGCAGCGATCCGACCCCCTCGAAGGACTGTCCGAACAAGATCTCGTCACGGTGCTCGATGAGTTGAGCACGCAGGAGCAAAACCTGCGCACGCGTCGTGGCGAACTGTCCAGCGAACTCGACGACCTGCGCAGTGCCGCCGATGAGGCACAGGCCCGAGAGCAGGCGGCACGTAAGGCCGAAACACAGGCACAGATCGCTGCGGGGACAGTGCCGGTCCACGGTCCCGGCGTGACAGTCTCGGTCGTCGACGCCGGCGCAAACCTGGCGTCGACGCAGTTCGTTATGACGCTGGGCGAATTGCGCAATGCGGGTGCTGAGGCCATCGAACTCAACGGTATTCGCCTCTCGACCCGGTCGTCCTTCACCGGGCAGGCCGGCTCGATTGCGGTCGATGGAGTTCCCATTTCGTCGCCCTACACGTGGAAGGTGATCGGGGAGCCTCAGACGATCGCCACGGCGTTGGATATTCAGGCTGGCTCGGCGGCGCAGATGCGCGCCAAGGGCGCCAATGTGGGGATCACGCCGTCGACGGACATCACGATCGAGTCGATTGCGACTCCGCGTCCGCCCCAGTTCGCCACCTACCAGTGAACTCCCACCGTATAATCGGTGGGGGAGTCACCGTGCCCGCGCTTGTCGGATGGTGAACGTTTACACTTAATACAGTCCCTGAAATGATCGTTTGGAGCGCACAATGTCCGACAACCAGCCGCTTGACCCGACCGCAACCTCCATCTTTGGCCTCGCGCCTGTTACGGAGGACGTCGAGGAGGCGCCCGTTGCCCTGTCCGCCCGCGATCGTGAGGCCGTTGAGGCGCTGCCCGCCGGCTCTGCTCTCCTTATCGTCCAGCGGGGCCCTAACACGGGCGCTCGTTTCCTGCTTGATCCCGAGGTGACGAACGCTGGTCGGTCGCCCAAGGCCGACATTTTCCTGGACGACGTGACGGTCTCGCGGAAGCACTGCCAGTTCATCGCTTCTAACGGTGGCCACATCGTGCGTGATTCCGGTTCGCTTAACGGCACGTACGTGAACCGTGAGCGCGTCGATTCGATCGAATTGCACGCTGGTGACGAGGTGCAGATCGGTAAGTATCGTCTGACCTATCAGCCGTCGACCAAGCAGGCCTGACGTGTGCGCAGCTCTCGCACGTCGTCACGTGGTTGCTTCCGCGCAGGAAGTGACCTCGTGGCCGCATGATGCGGACCATTCGCCGGAGCTGTCGATCGGCCGTGTTGTTGATGCACTGAAGGACGAGTTCCCTGCGATCTCGTTGTCGAAGGTTCGCTACCTGGAGAGCGAAGGCCTTGTCTCACCCGCTCGCACCGGATCCGGGTACCGCAAGTATTCGGCCGCCGACGTCGAGCGGCTGCGCTATGTCCTGACGGAGCAGCGCGATTCTTTCACTCCGCTGAGTGTGATTCGCGGGCAGCTTGATGCGCTCGATGCCGGTCATGAGCTCGTGCGCCGTCGTGTCGCACAGGTTGTGTCCTCAGAGGGGCAGACGGTGTCGCTGGGGGGCCGCCGGGCCATTCCGGCCGCGGATCTGTCGGACCTGACCGGCGTCGATATGGACACTCTCGAACGCTATGCGAGGCTTGGGCTGATCACTCCGGATCTTGCCGGTTATTTCCCTTCTCGCTGCGTGCAAGCCGTTTCTACCATCGCGCGTCTCGAATCTGCAGGGGTGGATGTTCGTGTGCTGCGTGCCGTTCGTCAGGGCGCGGAACGTAGTGCGGATATCATCGACCAGACGGTTTCCTCTCAGAGGGGACGAGGCCGTGGCGCGGACCGCGAGCGTGCGCGCGCCCGAGCTATTGAACTGGGCGACCTGTTCGCCGAATTGCACCGGGACATGCTGGCGGTGGCGGTGTCGTCGCTGGCGGAGGACGGGGACTAAGTCTCATGTTCAACATGAAGGTTAGACTCGCCGGGTCGGTCATTGACCGAGCATCGCTCGTGCTCTACCGTAGTCCTGTTCTCATCACGTATTACCTACAAGGAGCCCCCGAGTGAGCGCACAAGCGAACGCCGCAAGCCGGCAAGGCATGCTGTTCGGTGATCCCCTTGAGGGGCTCGACACGGACGAGATGGGCTACCGTGGTCCCGTTGCATGCAGCGCAGCCGGTATCACGTACCGTCAGCTCGATTACTGGGCTCGCACTGGTCTGCTGCAGCCGTCGATCCGCGCCGCGCGTGGCTCCGGCTCGCAGCGTCTCTACTCCTTCCGTGACATTCTCGTCCTGAAGGTCGTCAAGAAGCTCCTGGACGCCGGCGTTTCTCTCCAGCAGGTTCGCGTTGCCGTCTCGTCGCTGCAGAACAGGGGAGTGGATGACCTCGCTTCCATCACGCTGATGAGCGACGGAGCCTCGGTCTACGAGTGCACCTCTACCGATGAGGTCATCGATCTTCTGCAGGGCGGACAGGGCGTCTTTGGTATTGCCGTTGGCCGCGTCTGGCGCGAGGTCGAGGGTTCGCTCGCGGAGCTGCCCCTTGAGCGTTCCGAGCCCGCGTTCGTCGACGAGCTCGCTGAGCGTCGTCGTTCGAAGCTTTCAGCTTCCTGACACGCGTCTTCAATGTAAGTGTGGGGCCCAGGCGCGATGCCTGGGCCCCACACTTATCAAGCGGCGAGCGCCACCTGCGCGACTAACGCCGGCCGAGAGGACGTGTCACGGTGTAGGCGGCCTCCAGATCCGTGATTTCCACGGTGACCATGCCGTTCTCGTCGACGATGTAGGACTCTTCGATGAGAGGTCCATCCTCGGTGCGGATGACGGGAACGACTGAGAGATCGATGTCGGAGCGGCGCAGGGAGTGATCGAAGGGGACGATCACTTCGCCGTAGGGCTGCAGGTCGCCGCGGGGCACCCCGGCCTCGTCGAACGACGAATACTCGACGAAGCGGAAGTATCCGATGTTGTGCGCGGCGCGGTAGCGGCGCTTAATCGTCAGGGTCTCGCCGGGAACAAGCTCAGTGTTCGGCTCCAGGAGCGTGTCGAACGAGATGAATGAGCCGGCCTCGCGCTCACGGAAGACGCCGACGCCACGCGAGAGTTGTTCGCGCACCGTGTACGCAGCCTCGGGGTCGGCGCCGATGGCCAGGCCGATCGCGGTTGAAGCTGCCGTGTGCGGCGAGCGGTGCACGCGGCGGCCAAAGCGCGAACGAAGCACTCGGGCAACCAGAGGCAGCTGCGAACCGCCGCCAACGACGTAGAGGCCGGCGATGTCACCGCCCAGCTGGCCAACTCCGGATGCGTCCGGCACCAACAGGGGCTCCATGGCCTCGATCGTTGCCTCGACCAGGGGAGTGGCGGCCTCGTAGAAGTCGGTGACGGGAATCGTCACAGGCTGACCATCGACGGGCACTGTGATGAACTTCGTCGAAGGGGAGAGGGTCTCCTTCGCATCGCGTGAGTCTTCGATGAGACGCTCCCACGCCTCGTCCCCGAGCTTGCCTGAGTCGGTCCCAGCGGCAGCGGCGAGGCGGGTAGCGAGCGCGACGTCAAAGTCATCGCCGCCGACCATGTTGAGGCCGCGCGAGCCCTTGACCTCGTGGAGCGTGCCCGTAGCGGACACGATGGAGGCGTCGAATGTGCCGCCGCCCAGGTCGTAGACGAGGATTGCGGTGCGCTTGGAATTGAGTGTGCCCGCATGGCGGTGCGTGTACTCGAAGCCTGCGGCAGAAGGCTCGTTGACCATCGCGAGGACATCCCATCCCGCGCGGCGGAAGGCCTCGAGGGTCAGGAAGCGCTGCGCGGACCATGCGTGCGCCGGGATGCCGACAAGGGCCTCGAGCGGCTCTGAATCCGGCAGCGTAGCGATGGAAGAATTTGTGCGCAGCTGGCGCACGACGTAGCTGAGGAAACCTGTCAGCGCGTCGAGGATCGAGATGCTGTGATTACCCAGACGCAGCGTGGACGTGTCAGTCACCGACGGATCGGACAGCAGGCGCTTAAAGGAGCGCAGATGAGGAGCGCCTTCGCGGGCAGCGTCTTCGGCGTCGAAACCGTAAACCAGGCGGTCGCCGTCAAGAGCGATGATAGATGGAACGAAATCGACCGTATCGTCATGATTGTTGACGAAAGAGACGATCGGGTAGTTCCCCCGGTCGACGATAGCGATCGCAGTGGTCGTGGTGCCAAAATCAACTCCGAGTCTCATGGCACCCACACTAGCGTTTAAATAGGGGAGGTCCTAGGACGTCTCGCCGGGCGTTCGCACATTCCCCGGTAAGGCCCTGTTTGCAATGGTGACAAAGAGCCAAGCGAGCAGGAAGTATGCGCAACCGGCAATGGCATCAACCACATAATGATTGGCCGTTGCGACGATTGTCACGATGGTTAAAACGGGGTGGACGGCGAGAATGAGCCGGGCCCACCATGAGCGCCAGACGTACGTACCAAGCATGACTGCAACCCATACAGACCAACCCGTGTGCATCGATGGCATAGCGCCGTAGGGGTTCGCAAGCGTGCCAAACAGCTGAGAATATACGGACGTGTGCTCAGCGACCGCATCGACGAACCCAAACTCGGGAACGAGACGCGGGGGAGCCAGGGGATAGGTCCAGTAGGTGACGAGCGCTCCGATAGTCATGATGACGAGAGTCCACCGCGCGCTGCGATAGTGGGTCGGTGCCTTCAGCCATAGGACGATCATGGCGAAACCCGTCATCGCGAAGAATGAGACCGCATACTGCGTGGATGCAAGTGAGGCGAGCAGCGGGTGGGTCGTGAGCCAGGCGTTTGTGGGGCCTTCAATAAACAATCCGAAGCGCAACTCGAAGGCGGCGACGTCGTGCGCATGCGCGACAGCGACGGATTCCGGAGCCTTCGCAAGGAATGACAGAATTGAATACGACAGGCACGCCAGCGCGAGGACGATGGTCTCTCGGATGGCGGGAGGGCGCTGCGAGCGCGCGTCATGGTCTGTCGTCATGGGTGTAACTGTACCGCGTGGTCGGAGAGCGGTCGACAAAGAATATCGGACATAATGTACATTATCGGATCGTGGGGTGGGGTTGGGATGAGGCCGTGGGAGCGTTCCGCTTGACGTGTCAGATAGAATGGACCCGTTTCGTTCTTTTGTTCAGGAGGCTGTTATGGCTGACCGCGCGCTGCGTGGTATGCAGATCGGTGCGAAGTCCCTCGAGTCTGAGGACGGTGTCGTTTTCGCCGACCGTTTCATCGTTCGTTACGCGTGCCCTAATGGCCACGAGTTCGAGGTGACTCTGTCCAGTGAGGCCACCGCGCCTGCGACGTGGGAATGCAAGTGTGGCCAGACGGCCGAGCTCATCGGCGAAACCGTCGAGGACGAGGAAAACAAGCCCGTCAAGCCGCAACGTACCCACTGGGACATGCTGCTCGAGCGTCGCTCGATCGACGAACTCGAGGTTGTTCTGACCGAGCAGCTCACAGCGTACCGCGAGGGGCGGCTGCGTCCCGAGGGCTCCTACCGCAAGGGCTAACGCTTCGGCAAGATCCGTCGTGCGGCCTGGGCCAGTCGGCTCAGGCCGCCTTTCGTTACCATCACGAGCTCCTCGACGAAAATAGACGAGTCGAGCTTCGATTCACCGGCCATGCGCTCGTCAAAGGTGATCGGAACCTCGGCGATAGCTGCGCCCAGGGAACGTTCGAGCTCGGTCATCTCGACCTGGAACCCGAATCCTGTTGTCGCTACCCGACCGAGAACCTCGTGTTCGCTCAGGAAAAACGCTCGGTGTAGGCGCAGGCCTGCCGTCGCATCGCGCACGGGTGTCCCCAGGCAAAAACGGACATAATAATTGCCCGCCTTGGACAGGGCGACACGCTTCGCCGACCATCCGTTGATGGCTCCGCCCGGCACCCAACGCGAACCGATGACCAGGTCCGGACGGTCCGGACCAGCCATGCGGCTGAGTAGCTTCGGCAGATCAACGGGTCGATGCGACCCATCCGCATCCATCTGAAGAATGAAGGGGTATCCATGGTCGATGCCCCAGCTCATGCCATCGACGTACGCGGTGGCAAGCCCCGACTTCGCGGGGCGATGAAGGACATGGAGACGATCCTCGCCCTCGCGTCGGTTGTCGACCCACTCCCCCGTTCCGTCTGGCGACGAATCGTCGACGATCAGCACGTGCGCACCCGGCACGTTCGCCCAGATATCGCCCAGAATCGTCGGCAGGGTCGCCATCTCGTTGTACGTTGGAATGACGATCAGGGTGTGGTCGCCGGACGGCGACGGAGAGGAAGGAACGGATTCAGTCATGACTCACATCTTGCCGAATCTAGTGGCCGGACGCACGTCTGGCGCGCGCTGATGCCCTGATTCCTTGTCCGATAACTGTCGCGGTGGCGAGAATCGCAATGACCAGCGTCGCCGCCATCACGGCGCTGGGAATCCTCTCCCCCGCCAAAGCAGTCAACGTCTGCGAGGTCCGGAGCGGGATATCGGCAGCGAGTGTTGCCGACTCCTCGGTACCCGTGCTCGCGAGAATCGAGCCGTCGGGACGAATCACGTACGAGTGGCCGGTCGTGGAAGCCTGAACGGCGCTGCGCGAGTACTCCATCGCGCGCATACGCAAGAGCTGGCCCTGCTGCGCGGACTCACCCGAGGAGCGGAAATGATAGTTGTTCGAGGGAACGACGATAACCTGACCGCCACGAGCCACGCCGTCACCGATCACGAGGGGGTACGCAGCCTCGAAGCAGATGCCGACGGCCAGGGGAACACTGCGCCCGTCGCGTGCCTGCACCGTCATCAGGGGAGGTTCCTCCCCCGCTTCCATGTCCTTGCTGGCCTGACCTACCTCGGTCGCGAACGAAGCAATGACGTCCCGGAAAGGAATGAACTCGCCAAAGGGAACGGGAACGTGCTTGGAATACCGGGAAGCCTCGTCCATTCCCGTGCCCGGCTCCCACACCGCCAGCCAGTTCTTCACGCGGTCGCGCTCGTTCAGATTTGTGTAGCCAATCAGGATCGGCGCATCCAGCGCCGTGGCGGCTCGATCGACGGCCTGGCCAATCGCAGGGAATGCAAGCGGATCGCGGTCAACGGATCCCTCGCCCCAGAGCGCGATGTCGATCGGGTGATCGGCGACCTGCGGCGAACTCGCAAGCTCGAGGGACGCCCGCATGTTGTTATCGGTCACCTCGCCCTCACGGCTGTATGCCTCGGCTCCGGGCAGCGTGATATCGCCTTGGATGACGCCGACGCGCAACATGCCGTTGTCCGCCTGATTGGGTAAAGAAATTGCGAGGGGCGCGACGTATACGGCGGCGACGATGAGGGCCAATGCCGGGCGCGAAAACCAGTGCTCGCGTAGAACGGCGGCGTCGCGAGCCGCGAAGGCGCGGCGCACAAGAACGGCAAGAAATACGACGACTGCGGTGATGAGCATCGCGCCTCCGTAGGGTGCGAGATGGCCGAGGGGCGAATCCACCTGAGGCAAAGCAACAGAGCCCCACGGAAAGCCCGACCACGGCCAGCGTGAGCGAGCAGCGTCGACGCCTGTCCAGGTCAGCGCAAACAACAACGCCTGGACGAGCGGACCGCGCGCCCACCGCCACAGCTGAGTCCAGCGCGTAAAGACCACCCAACCCATGAAGAAGAACGTCTGCACGAGCGCCAGAACGAACCACGGGGGTGTCGTGCCAACGGCCAGCGGAATCCAGTCGATGAGAGGAAGCCAGAAGCTCATGCCGAACACGAAGGTCACCGTCAGCGCGCGCGGAGCCCTGGCCTCGTCAATGCGCGACAGAAACAGGGCGAGGGCAGGCACCGATAGCCACCACCAGCCTACGGGTGGAAACGACGCATACAGCGCCAGACCGGCGATCGCAGCGATGATCGAATCGCCGCACACGTGTGCGAACGATGCGCGCCGCAAGATGTCCTGATGCCCCACTAGCCCTCCACGTGTCTCAAATCGTCGACCACGCAACGATACCGCGACCGATGCGGTCCTTCGCGGCCTCGGCTTTACGTGCAAGCTCGCCGCTAGACGACGCCGACGCAATCTGACCGAGGCAGTCCATGACCTGACGCATCCAGCGGACGAAGTCCCCGGCCTGGATCGGCGTGGCATCAATCGCCGTGGCCAGCGTCGAGCCGTGTGCCCACGCAAGTGTGGCAGCCATCAGACCGGCGTCAAGGCTCGGGGTCAGGTCACAGCCACAAGCCTTTTCGACGCGGTGCACGCGCTCCAAGGTTGCCAGGCTCTCGTGCCAGGCTTCCTGCAGTCGAATGCCCACGCCCGCAGGGGCCAACTGCTGCGCATCGTCGTCGGAGCGAGAATCGTAGACGAGCGCAGAAACCATCGACGCGAGTTCCGCCTCGTCGAGCTCATTCCACGTGCCCTCGTTCATCGACATGGCCACCACCAGGTCGCGCTCACCGAAGATTCGGCGCAAGCGCTGACCTGCGTCTGTGACCTCATCCCCGGCCAGAAATCCGAGACGTTCGAGGACCGCGCAGACGCGGTCAAACTGGGCGGCCACGGAACCCGTCTGGGAGTCGATCGATGAGCGGAGACGATCAATCTCGCGCGCCAGGCGCGCCCACTGGGCGCCCGCCCGAGCGTGCTCCTCGCGGTGCGGGCAGCGGTGAACCGGATGCTGACGCATCGCGACACGCAGTGCCGAAACCGGATCAGAAGCCTGCGTAGGCTCCGCAGGGACCTCGTAGATACCCTTGGCTGCGCCGGAGCGCAGCTCCCCAGCGATGCGCGTGCGCTCCTTCGTGCGCCGTAGCGCAGATCCGCCGGGAATCGGCATGTGGCCGACGACTGCAATTGCACCGCGCACGTCTTCGGGGGCCAGTGCCCTCCACGTGGCGTCCTCCCCGATCACCGAGACCTCAACCCTGCCCGAGGCGCTGGTGGCCTTCGCCCCAACGACACACAGGCGCGTCTTGCGGCCACGAGTCAGCACTAGGACGTCGCCCGGGCGCACGCCGGACAGAAGACGACGCAATTCATCTCGTGCCTCGCGCTTGCGTGCCCGCGCACCGGACTTCTCCGCCTGACCCAACTGGTCGCGCAGCGTCAGGTACTCGCGGACATCACCGTGCGAACACGACAGGTCCTCGGCCGTCGCATCGCGCTGAGCCTCCAGCTCGGTCAGTCGCGAAGCGAGCGCGACGACAGCGGAATCGGCCTGATACTGAGCGAAAGAAGACTCCAGGACCTTGCGAGTCTGGGCGCGCGTCGATCGCGCGAGCAGGTTGACGACCATGTTGTACGTCGGAGTGAACGCGGAGATCAACGGGTACGTGCGCTTCGAAGCAAGGGCTGCGACCTCTTCGGGTGCCACTCCCCCACGATGTGAGACGACAGCGTGCCCTTCGGTGTCGATACCGCGACGCCCCGCGCGACCCGACAGCTGCGTGTACTCCCCGGCGGACAGAGAGACGTGCGCCGAGCCGTTCCACTTCGTCAGCGATTCGATGACGACCGTGCGGGCGGGCATATTGATGCCGAGCGCGAGCGTCTCGGTCGCGTACACCATCTTGACAAGGCCGCGCGAGAACAGGTGCTCGACGCTCTCCTTCATGAGGGGCAGCATGCCAGCGTGGTGGGCGGCGATGCCGCGCATGAGGCCGCGTTTCCACGCCTCGGCGCCGAGGACGATGGCGTCCTCGGGAGGTAGAAGCGCGATGACCTCATCCACGTAGCTCTCGATCTCTGCGGCTTCCGATCGCGTCGTCAGCGTGATGCGCGTGGAGAGGATCTGACGCACCGCGTCCTCGCATCCTGCCCGCGAGAAGATGAACGTGATGGCGGGCAGCAGCCGCGCGCGATCGAGTGAAATGAGAGTGGAGGGACGCGACTCACGACGAACCCGGACCTCGCGGTTCCACGAGCGTGAGCCGCGCCCGCCGCGCATCTCGGAGTCGCGTGTCGCTGCCACAAGCTCGGGATTGAGCTTTCCCTTTCCGGTGGGCGCGTACAGGTCAAAAATGTCCTCGCCGACGATCATGTGCTGATAGAGCGGGACGGGACGCTTTTCGGACACGATGATCTCGCAGGAGGAGCGCACTTCCCGGATCCAGGCCCCGAACTCCTCGGCGTTCGACACCGTCGCCGACAGGGCGATGATCGCGACGTGTGCGGGCAGGTGAATGATCACTTCCTCCCACACCGGGCCGCGCATCTTATCCGCCAGGTAGTGGACCTCGTCAAGGATGACGACGCCCAAGTCGCTCAGGGATGCACCCGCGTAGATCATGTTACGCAGGACCTCTGTCGTCATGACGACGACCGGGGCACCGGAGTTGACCGACGTGTCTCCGGTCGCCAGGCCGACGTTGTCCGCGCCGTACAGGTCGCACAGCTCCAGGTACTTCTGGTTGGACAGTGCCTTGATCGGCGTCGTGTAGAACGCGCGCATTCCCTGCTCGAGGGCGACGTAGGCACCGAACTGGCCGACGATCGTCTTTCCTGCACCCGTGGGGGCGGCAACGAGGACGGAGCTGCCAGCCTCGACGGCATCGAGTGCCTGGATCTGGAACGGGTCCGGGGTAAAGCTCAGCGAGGAGACCCAGCGCGCGCGTAGCGACGAGGCGGCCCGCGCCTCGGCCTTGTACGCTGCGTAGCGCTGGGCTGCACTGCCCACGCCGAGGCCGACTTCCTCCTCGCGCTGGGTGACGTGATCAGTATCCCGGGTGCGGTGTCGACGTCGTTTGGGGCTCACGATGCATCCTCTCGGGTCCAGATCGACAAAACTGAGCGCGCACGGCGTGCGGCCTCGTCGCGCATATCCGGCGTTGCTGCGCGTAGGTGTGGGGCAATGTCGATGAGGAGGCTCATGCCCCACTGTTCGTTCCAGACGGGCAGGGTGATGCGTGCTCCCCCGCCCTCCAGCTCGGCGACGATATGACCGTCGTATTCGTCGGCGATCCACCGGGCATCGCGATCGACGTCGAGCGTCCAGGTGGGTGCGTCATGACGAATGCGGCGCGGCTCCTCGACGCGTGGCCCCTCGCCACGCACGTCGCTGATCGATACGACCGCGAAGCTGCGAGCCTCCCCCGCGCGAGTGCACCAGCCGCGCAGCAGCCAGCCGCTCGCGCTCGCCTCGAGCGACCACGGGTCGACGATGCGGCGCGTGCGAACGCCAGAAGCGGACACGTAGGTGAAAGACACACGTTCTTCGCGCAGAAGGGCGTCGCGCAGGGTCTCGAGGCTCTCGCTCGACGAGGCCAGAGAAGGAATCGCCTCCACACGCTGTTCGGCGTCGGCCTCTTTCAGGCCCCCGAGCGCGCAGACGACGAGGGCGGCATGCGGAACATGAGCGGCAAGATCCATGCCAAGTAGCGGGGTGATCGCAGACAGTCCGATGAGAAGAGCCTGCGCCTCTAGCGTGGACAGGCGCAGCGGCGCCGAAGCGCCCAGCGTCGAGCGTAGTGACACGCGCTGTTCTTGCTCGTAGAGCTCCCAATCGAGCTCGAAGGACGCGCCGGGCAGTGAATCTCCAACGGACGCTAGATACTCGATATCACGACGCACCTGTCGGCGAGTGCGATGGAAATGCGCTGCGATCTCATCGACGTTCGCGCCCGGGTGCTCACTCATCCACGCCACCATCGAAGCGAGGCGGACAACGGCCAACTGTACGTTCTCAGGCATCGTGCTCACCCCACTTGGCGGCCGCGCGCAGGCGCGTCAACATCGCGTCGCGCAGGGACTCGGGTGATACGACGACCACGTCAGATGCCAGGGGAAGAAGACGACCCATCCACGTTCCCAATTCTGCGCCTTCGAGCGCGACGCGCTCCCAGCCATGCCGAGGCGAACCGTGCTCCTCAGATGCTGCCCCGGCCTCGTAACCATGAAGAAGCGTGCGTGCAGTGCAGTCCCCACGCACGTCGACGACGGGAGAGACGAACGATGACACACGCGGAAACACTGCTCCCTCGGGCGGGAGCGATGCATCTCCCGGTTCCCCGATGAACGAAATCTGGGAGCGAATGCGCGATACACGGAATGTACGCTCGCTGCCGCGATCGAGGTCCCATCCCCACAGGTACAAGGCGCGGCCCTGGACCGACAGGGCCCACGGCTCGACGGAGCGCTCTGTGAGCTCGCGAGATCCCGGGTATTCGAAGCACACCACGCGCCGCTCGCGAATTGCCTGCGCCAACACGGTGGCTGCCCCGAGGCCGGTGAGACCCAGGCGAATTGTCGGAGCAGAAACGTCGTCGGAGGAAGCTGCAGCCGCCTTCGCATCGATCGCGTCGGCGAAGAATTCGCTGCTATCCCACGCGCGTGCAGCCAGCGACATGAGCGCGCGGTCGGTACTCGTCACCTCGATGCCGGGCGCAAAAGAATCCCAGGCGATGCTGTAACGCTCCCCAGAGTGAATCGTCATGTGGGCACCAGCGTCGCGCAGCGCGTCTTTGTCTCGCTGGAACTGCGTTTCGAAGGCATCGTCCGCGAGCCCCTGATATCCGGGAAGAGCACGCAATTGCGCCTTCGTGCGCCCGGGACGCGCGCCCAGGAGCTCGACGAAAAGCTCGAGGACGCGCACGTTAGCGTTGACAGCGGTACTCACCCGCCTACCCTACGCGAAACGCGCGCGTCCCGAGCATACGGCGCACCGTTTAGGACTGAGGCGACGCGCTATCGTTGGCGCTCACATAGTCGTTGGTCGCGAGTGTCGTCGCATCCACCGACCCCTCAAGCTCCCCGAGAGAATCGAGGAAGGTGACCATCTGCGCCCAGGTAGCCAGGTCTTGCGCCCCCGTTGCAGTCCCGGTGTCGCCCAGCCAGAGAGGAACCGTTGCGGCAAGAACAGCGTTCGCCGCGGACAACGTCGCCTCGTCGGTCAACGAGGTATCCCACTGCTTCGTCGCGTCGAGGGCGATCTGGGGGGCCGCAGCGATATCGTTCATGGCCTTGGTCGTGGCCGCGACAACTGCGCGCGCCTGTTCCGGGTGCTCCTGCGCCCACTTGTGAGTGGTGATGAAGGACGCGCTCACCAGCGGTGTCGATGTGGGGTTCAGCGTGATCTCGCGGATCTGAAGGCCGGCCAGTCGCATCTGCACGGCGTCGTTGTTGGTAAAGCCGACGACTGCGTCGACCTGACCCGACGCGAGTGCGGCCTGCTGCGTGTATCCGATCGGAGAGATCGTCACGTCCGACTCGCTAAGACCAGCTTCCTGCATGGCGGCGCGCGTCGCATAGTAGTTCGCACCGTGCTCACCCGGAATGCCCACCGTCTTGCCCTTGAGGTCAGCAAGAGAGTGGATGTCGGAATCCTCTGGAACGATCACTGCGCCTGGGTAGGAGGCGTAATACTGGCCAATCGACACGATATCGAGGCCCTGCGAGGCAGCGACCGCCGCTTCGTCTCCCGACGCGATGACGACATCCTCCTCACCTGCCAGAAGCGCCGTAAAAAAGCCCTCGTGCGACCCGTGGTGCCGAATTGTTGGGACGATACCGTTATCCGCGTACGTTCCCTGCGCGTCCGCAACGTAAACGGGCGAGAACTGAATGTTGGGGATGTACGTCAGGCCGATCGTGACCTCCGAATCGCCGTCCGTTCCCGACTGAGCGGCCTTGTCTCCCGGCGTGCACGCCGCCAGGACCAACGAAGTACATGCGCCGACGACTGCGGCACGAACGATTGTGGAAAGCTTCAAGAGATTCTCCTTCACTGCGTGATCTCATAACGCTTCGACCGCTCGATCCTGTACACGATCGTGTAGAGAAGAGTCGCCATCGTGCACAAAATGATAATGATGACGAACATTCCGGCGGTGTCCACGTTGTTTCTCATCTGAGTGAGTACCTGCCCGAGCCCGGAGCCACCCATCACCATCTCCCCCACGACTGCGCCCGTCACCGACAGGGCGAACCCGTTACGCAGGCCGCCCAAAATCGCGGGAGCGGCCAGCGGGAGCTCCATGTAGAGTGCCATCGTCCATCCCGTCGCCCCGTCCAATGCAGCAGCTTCGAGAAGCTCGCGGTCAATATGGCGCAAGCCGACGACCGTCGAGACAAGAATCGGAAAGAACACCATCAGGGCGCACAGGACGACGATGGACATGAATCCGTAGCCGACCCACAGCACAAGAATTGGTGCAATAGCGATTGCTGGTAATGCTTGGGTTGCCCCGAGAAAGGGCTCTACCGCAGCAGCCAAAATACGCGACCGGTAGATCACATACGCGGACGGCAACGCGACGACCGAGCCGAGCAGACACCCAGCGACGGCCTCGGCACCCGTCACCTGGACCTTGTGCCAGGTTGACGGAAGCGCCAGGATCACCGATCCCTTGGAGATGACGGACATGGGGTTAGGTAGGCGCCAGGCCTCGATGCCGGTCAGCGTGGTCGATAGCCACCACCCCGCCAACAGCACGGCGAGGAAAATGATCGGTGCCGCGACGGTAAGAGCACCGCGAGGCTTGTTCCGAGTTGCCACGACTTACTTTCCGACACCGGGGGTACGCGCAGCACAGCAGACGCACGGATGCGCCTCATGCACTCCTCCCATCCGGACTTTAACCGTCGGTGCCGGAATTTCACCGGCTCAACCGCCCTCGTTCTGTGAGGGCGGGTCGCGGACTATCACCGCCGGTTCGGACTTTCACCGACCCCGGAGTACTCGTGTGCCATTGTGCCACCGACGGGCGCACCATGCGAGGCGTATCCGCTATGAAAGAAAACGGGCGGCCGGAACGGGATCTCGTTCCGGCCGCCCGAAAGCCTGTGCGATCAGTGCGAGTGTGCGTTGGCGAGTTCGCGCAGCGCCTCCACCTCACGATGAGCGTCGTCAGCGCGGAAGACCGCGGAACCAGCGACGAAGTTGTCGGCGCCGGCCTCGGCCGCGCGCTCGATGGTCGCACGCGAGATGCCGCCATCGACCTGGATCGACACCTGCAGACCTGCGGCGTTGATCGCGGTGCGCGTGCGCTCGATCTTCGGGATCATCTGCTCGATGAAGGACTGGCCGCCGAAGCCGGGCTCGACCGTCATGATGAGGATCATGTCGAACTCGTTGAGGATGTCGACGAACGGTGCGATGTCAGTCGCCGGCTTCAGAGCCAGGCCGGCGCGTGCGCCGATGCGGTGCAGCTCGCGCGCCAGGCGCAGCGGCGCTGCAGCGGCCTCTGCGTGGAAGGTGACGGACTCACAACCGACCTCCGCATACTGCGGAGCCCAACGATCCGGGTCTTCGATCATGAGGTGTGCGTCGACCGGCAGAATGCCGGACTTGACGACAGCCTCCGCGACGGGCAGACCCCATGAGAGGTTGGGGACGAAATGGTTGTCCATGACGTCGACGTGAGCGATATCCGCTCCTGCGATCTTGGTGAGCTCACCGCGCAGGTTAGCGATGTCGCAGTTGAGAATCGACGGGCTAATTGTGGCGTTCATAACGCATATGCTAGCGCTTGCGCAGGCAGGCTACAAACATAAGATCCGTGCCGAAACGGTGATCCCAGAGCTGGAGCGTCCGACCGCTAAACCCTTTGATGACGCCCGCAGATGCCGGCACGTCCAGCGCTTGGGGTGCGCATTCGTTTGCGAGCGCCACGGTGTCAAGCAGTTCGACCTCGCCAGCCTTGAGCAGACGCTCGACCTGTTCACGTGTCTCGGCCGCGTGCGGCGAACACGTGATGTATGTGAGAACGCCTCCGGGGCGTGTCAGCGCGACTGCTCGATCGAGTAGTTCGCGCTGGAGAACAGTCAGCTCCTCCACGTCCGCGGGCGTGCGGTTCCAACGGGACTCGGGGCGGCGGCGCATCGACCCCATGCCCGAGCAGGGGGCATCGACGACGACACGGTCAAACGAGCCGAGGCGCCATGCGCTCTGGCCACCACCGAAGGTACGACCGTCGCCGCTCACGACCTCAATGGAGTCGAACTGGCGTGTCGTGCGCTCCACGAGGCGGGCGCGGTGCGGGTGCACCTCGTTAGCGGTCACGCGTGCTCCCACGCCAGCGGCGAGGCCGGCCAGAAGAGCAGCCTTGCCACCGGGACCCGCACACAGGTCGAGCCAGCGCTCGTCGTTGTCGCCCTCAAGCGGTGCGGACGCGGCGATGAGGGCAGCGAGCTGCGAACCCTCATCCTGTGCGCCGGCGCGGCCGTCGCGAATCGAGGGCAGGCGCGCGGGATCGCCGGATTCGAGGAGCACGGCATACGGGGAGACAGCACCCAGGGCGACGCGCGTGTCGAGAATATCCTCGGCCTCATCGGCGAGTTCGTCGACGCTCATCAACGACGGGCGGGCCACCAGAGTGACCGTGGGAACCTCGTTATCAGCCACGAGAACGTCGAGAAGTTCATCCTCGGGGTAGCCGTGGGCCTTCAGAGCGTCGCGGAACGCAGTGACCATCCACGCCGGGTGCGAGTAGCGCACGCCGAGGGCTTGATCCTCGTCGGCGATGGCATCCATAGCTGCCTCACGCTCGGACGGATCCTCGCGAGTGATCGAGCGCAACACGGCATTAACGAAACGCACGGGGCCATCCGTCAGGTGCTCTCGTGCGACGTCCACAGTCGCCGACACAGCAGCATGATCAGGCACTCGCATGTCGAGGAGCTGGTGGGCACCCATGCGCAGAACGACGAGCGCGCGCGGATCGAGATCAGCCAGGGGACGGTCGATATGACGGGAGATCACCCAGTCGAGTCGGCCGATCGCACGCAGCGTGCCGTGGACGAGTTCGGAGGTGAAGGCGGCGTCCCGATCGGAGAAGTGACCGTCGCGCCGTGCCTGACGCAGGGCTTTCGGCAAAATGATGTTCGTGAACGCGCCCTGGGTCTCGACCTCGTGGAGAACGTCGTAGGCAATACGACGGGGCTCATCGGCCTTGCGCAGCTTGCGGTAGCCGTCCGCGTAACGCCTCTCGCTCATCGCTCTCCCTCCAGCTCTCCACCAAGGCGCAGGTCTTCGGAAGGCCGCGCTCCCCTCGCCCAGGCAGCCGCGTCCATCCAGGACTTACCGGCCGGCGCCACTTTTCCGAGCACGAGAGCTCCACTCGTACACCCGACGGTGACCTGCTTCTTCGTCACGTCGAGCTGCCCGGGAGCGAGATCGTCACGGTCCACGGGCGTAGCCTTGTCGAGCTTCATGCGTGCCCCGCCCGGCAACACCGTGTAGGCGCCGGGATTGGGCGTGACAGAACGAATGACGCGATCCTCGTACCCGGCATCGTGCGTGAACGACACGTAGCCGTCGACGTGCTCGAGGCGGCGAGCGTGCGTGACACCCTCGGAGGGCTGCGGAGTAGCGGTTGCGCTACCAGCGGCGAGCGCGTCGACGACGCCGAGCACCTGGTCTGCCCCGGCCTTGGCCATGGACGAGAGCAGCTCGCCAGCGCTCTCATGCCCGATCGGAACCTCGACGCGGGAATAGACGCTGCCCGTATCCAGGCCCTCCTCGAGGTTGAACACGCAGGACGCGGTCGTCGCATCCCCTTCGCGAATCGCCCACTGAACAGGAGCAGCTCCGCGCCACCTTGGTAGATCCGAGAAATGCAGGTTTACCCACCCGTGTACGGGCATTGCCAGCACGTTCGGGGGCACGAGGCCGCCGTAAGCAACAACGACACCGAGGTCCGCCTGCACGTCCTCGATGCGCTGAGCGATGTCGGGGGTCTTTAGTGTCGTTGTCTCCAACAGTTCCACGCCGAATTCGGTGGCAACCTCTGCCACCGGTGACGGGTACATCGTCTTTCCGCGGCCGCGCCGAGCCGGTGGGCGCGTGATGACGAGGGCGACCTCGTGGGACGACGACAGCAGGGCCCGCAGCGTGGGAACTGCGGCCTCGGGGGTACCAGCAAAAATAATGCGCACGGCCGCCAGTTTACGGTACTACGCAGGCCCTGACTCAGAAGAGCTCGGGTGGGTTCACGCTCATTTTGACGAGTGGAAGCTTACGGGCACTGCGTGAGCGTCGAATCTCGGTAAGAACCGCGAGCATCGACGTCGCCCCGGCCAACGGGCTTCGCACCAGCGTGCGCACTTGGTTTTCCTCCCCCTCGCGCGTCGCCGGGCGCACGACGGTGCCGACCAGATCAGCTCCTCCATCGCGAATGACCTGTTCGGCAACCTGACGGACCTGAGCCGCTGGCCCATCGAGGGCAACCATCGTCGTAGCAGGGAAAAAGCCGAGAGCCTCACGCTCGTCGAGAAGCCGATCGGCGTAGTCGGTGGGAGCCCAGCGCACGAGTGCCTGCCCCAACGCATCGGGAATCATCCCGACAACGAGGCCGGGGTGGCCTGGGCGGACAAGAGACAGCGCGTTGAGCCACCGCCGGGCAGCCTCCTCCGGGGCCCACAGTTCGGCTCGCCCAGCCAGAGCGTGCGCGTCGAGGATGATGGCGGCGGCGTAGCCACCGTCCACGTCTGGCTCAGCTCCCGGCGTAGCAACGACGACCGTAGGGCGTGAGGGCAGTTGGCGGTTGATTCTGTGGGCAGCGGAAGACTCGAGGACCGACGTGTCCGGGAGGTTGCGTGCGATCTCTTCGGCGGTGCGCGTCGATCCCACGCGAGCTGCGCGTAGCTCTGTGCCGGAGCAATGTGGGCACCGCCATGACTGCGAGGTGCGGGCGCACCACGAACAGGTGACGTCTCCCCCGCTATTGACTGCGAGGGGACCCGAGCAATGGCGGCAGCGCGCACGCTCGCCGCAACGGCGGCACACGACCGTGGGCCAATAGCCGGACACTGCAACCTGGATGAGAACGGGGCCTTCGCGCAGGCCCTTGCGAATCATGCGCAACGCTGCCGGGGGAATGCGCATGTGGCCGCTGGCGCCCTCACGTTCTGCTTCCGTCGCGCCGTGCAGATGCACGCGTGGAGTCGCGTCGCGCAGCGCGCCGGGCACCGGATCGAGACTGGCCGCCCAGCCAGAACGGACGAGAGCCTGTGCCTTCACCGAGCGCGCGAAGGAAGCAACAAGGAGTCCCGCGCCCTCCACCGCGCACCGCTGCACGGCGATATCAAGAACGTCGCAGCGAGGGAACCTGCGCTCTCGCAGTCGATCGTCGCCGTCGTCGCAGATGACGATGAGGCCCAGCTTCGCACACGGAACCCACGCTGCCGAGCGTGTGCCGACCACAATCGGAAGACGCCCGAGTGTCGCGGCTGCGTGGATACGGTAACGCTCCTCGGGCGCCACCTCACCGCCTGTGACAGCAACGGGCACCCCGAGGTCCTCCTCAAGTGCACGTGCGTACCGTGCGGCGTCCTCTCCGGTGGCAGCAACGATGATGGCGCTGCGCCCCGACGAAACAGTGGCAGCGACGGCATCCGACAGACACGCGCGCATCTGGGGACGCAGCGCGGTCACGACTGCACGCGGAGACTCTCCGGATGCAAGGCGGTGAAGTAACGCGTCGCCAGCACGATACGATGCCCAGCCTTCAGAAACAGTCGGAGCGTCAACGGATGGCCACATCGAGTCGTGTGCCTGTACGACAGTCTTTTCGCCGCGCGCATGTCGCGGTGGGATAGCGAGCGACAGGACCTGCGAGGTCGTTGCGAGAAAACGCGTCGCTATGCGACGTGCAGCCTCGTACAGTGCAGGCGTCAGCACCGGGAGTGCAGACGATACCGATTCGATCTGCGCGGCGTCGTCAAGCACATCGCGACGTGTACGCTCAACGATCCAGCCATCCACGCGCGTCCCGGAAAACCGTACGCGTACTGCGCGGCCGACCTCGGCCTCATCAATGAACCTGTCCGGAACGACGTAGTCGAGCGGCCGATCCATGTGCGCCAGATCGACGTCAACGAGCACGCGAGCGATCTCCGCGGCGCAAGACCGCGGCGGATCGAAACCGTCAAGCATGCCCTGTTGGGAAGTCATGATCCTAGTGAATCACGGCCAGCACACATCTGCGTCCCGCTCTCAGCCGAGAAGCTTCAGCCCGTACTTCGCGACCACCATGGCGAGCACGCCAAAGACGATCAGACCCCACAGGGCCCAGTCGAGCCCCTGGGCGACGATACGACGCAGTCCCTCGGGCGCTGGAATGACGCCATCGCGAATATTGATGCGAGTGATTCCTCCGAAGACGAGCGTTGTCGTCAGGGTGATCAGCAGACACCACGGGCACAGTACCTGGATGATGAAATATGACTGCCCGAACAGCCAGAATGCAAAGAACAGCGCGATCGTGTACAGCAGGTTCGTGCCCAGCATGTACCAGCGCGGGAACTTCACGCCAGCAAAAATGGCGACGGAAATAGCGAGAACCACAGCCTCGAAAAAGATGCCGAGGAACGCATTGGGAAAGCCGAGGATCCGTGCCTGCCACGTCTGCGCAACCGCCGAACATGACAAGACGGATGAAATATCGCAGCCGAAGCGTGCCGACGAGTTAGCGGCGAGCTGCCACGCCTCGATCGAGAGGACGAACGACGTGACGAGGCCGATGAAGCCGGAAACAATCATCTCCAGGCTCGTGCGCCGGCGCCACGCGCGGCGAGCATCCTCGGTTTCGTACGAGGGCAGGTAGTCCTCGGCTTCCATTGCCTCGCTCATGCGAGCGCAGCCTTCAGCTGTTCGACGCGGTTGGTTGCCTCCCACGGGAACTGGTCGCGACCGAAGTGGCCGTACGCAGCGGTCTCGCGGTAGATCGGACGCAGCAGATCGAGGTCTTCGATCATGCCGAGGGGACGCAGGTCGAAGACCTCGCGGATGGCGTCCGCGATGCGATCCTCGGGCACCGAAGTAGTCCCGAAGGTATCGACATACAGGCCGATCGGGCGAGCACGTCCAATCGCGTAGGCAAGCTGAATTTCGCAACGCTGAGCGATGCCGGCGGCAACGACGTTCTTAGCCACCCAACGGGCGGCGTAGGTAGCGGAACGATCGACCTTTGACGGGTCCTTGCCGGAGAAGGCGCCGCCGCCGTGACGGGCCATACCACCGTAGGTGTCGACGATGATCTTGCGGCCGGTGAGGCCGGCGTCCGCGGCGGGACCGCCCAAAACGAAGCGACCCGATGGGTTGATGAGAGTTGTCATGGAGCCGGTAGCCAGCGCGAGACCGGACTCTTCGATGACGGGGTTAATGACATAGTCGCGTACCGCGTCGGTGATTGCGGACTGCGACAGCGCCTCGTCGTGCTGGGTGGACACGACGACCGTGTCGATACCCACCGGGCGACCGTCCGCGTACGCGAGAGTCACCTGAGTCTTGCCGTCGGGACGCAGCCCTTCAACGATGCCCTGCTTGCGAACGTCAGTCAGGCGCTTCGCGAGGCGGTGCGCCAGCCAAATGGGGGCGGGCATGAGGTCCGGGGTGTCCGAAGAAGCGTAGCCGAACATGATGCCCTGGTCGCCCGCGCCGAGACGGTCGCGCGGGTCACCGCCCTGGGTGCCGCGCACCTCAAGGGCTTCATCAACGCCGCCGGCAATGTCGGGGCTCTGACCGTCGAGCGACACGGACACGCCGCAGGAGGCACCGTCGAAGCCAACACGTGACGAGTCGTAGCCGATAGACAGGATCTCGCGACGCACGATCTCCGGGATCTCAACGTACGCCTCGGTCGTCACCTCACCGGCGATGTGGATGAGACCGGTGGCCGCCATCGTCTCGACGGCCACGCGCGAGCGGGGATCGGCGGCGAGCAGCGCGTCGAGGATCGCATCGGAAACACGGTCACAGACCTTGTCGGGGTGACCTTCGGTAACGGACTCAGAAGAAAAAAGCTGTTGACTCACCGCTTTAGATTATCAAGGAATGAAGCCATATGGCCGACAAGACCAGCGGCCACCTCATCCTTTGAGCCGACGTAACGGCCCGCGGTGTTCCCGCGTGCGTCAAGGAGTCGAATGTCATTGGGAACGTCACCAAATCCGACGCTCTCCCCCACCCGATTCAGGCAAATAAAATCCGCGCCTTTTCGGGCAGCCTTGTCAGCGCCATAGGCGAGAATCTCCTCATCGGTGCCGGTCTCTGCGGCGAATCCGACGACGAGAGGCGGGCGCTGATCGCTGTGCCCGATCTCGGCGAGGATATCGGGGTTACGAACCAGGCGAATCGTCGGAGCTTCCTCGTTGGACAGGTCCTTTTTGATCTTCGACTCTGAGGCAGCCTCGGGCCGGAAGTCCGCGACGGCTGCCGTCATCACGAGAGCGTCGGCATCGGCCACCTGAGCGATCGTTGCCTCGCGCATCTGCAGGGCGCTCCCCACTCGCGTAACCTGCACGGCCGTTGGCAACGTTGCGAGCAAAGCCGACTCGATGTTGGCGGCGATCACGCGTACGGATGCGCCGGCTCGCGCCGCTGCCGACGCGATCGCGAGTCCCTGACGGCCGGAGGACTTATTGCCAAGAAAACGTACCGGATCGACGGGCTCGCGTGTACCGCCGGCGGTGACAACAACCGTGCGACCAGCAAGAGCGTTCGATGCCTGATCGCGAGCAGCAAGGACCCCGAGAGCCACCCGGGCGATCTCCTCAGGCTCGGGAAGGCGGCCGACACCCCTGTCGCCGGAACCAAGCGCGCCAGAAGCAGGTTCGATGACGTGGAAGCCGCGATCACGAAGCGCCTGAACGTTCGCCTGCGTAGCGGGCGCCAGCCACATGTTGGAATGCATCGCCGGGGCAACGACAACGGGAGCATCCGATGCGAGAACAGTCAAGGACACCATGTCGTCGGCGAAGCCAGCGGCGAGGCGCGCCAAAGAATTCGCGGTCGCCGGCACGACGATGATGAGATCCGCGACGCGAGCGAGCTCCACATGCTCGGCGCGTCCCTCCCCCGCGATATCCACGGCAACCGGGCGGGACGTGATGCCCTCCCAGGTGGAACGGCCAACGAAATCCAAAGACGCGCGCGTCGCAGCGACATACACGTCGTGGCCCGCGCGTTGACACTCGCGGACCACGATGGGTGCTTTAAAGGCTGCGACGCCGCCGGTCACTCCGACGACGATCGTTGCCATGTCAGGCCTCGGGGTTAGCTTCGAGAGACAGGAGGCCTTCGTTGATCTCACGCAGGGAAACCGCAAGCGGCTTCTCATCGGGCTGCACGTCGACGACCGGACCCACGAACTGGATCATGTTCTGCTGAAGCTGCAGATTGTAGGAGTTAATCTGACGCGCACGCTTCGCGGCGAAGATAACCAGCGCGTACTTGGAATCGACGTGCTCCAGCAGATCGTCAATGGGCGGGGACGTGATGCCCACGGGCTGGGCAACAATTCCGGACATGCGTGTATTCCTCTCAGTGGCGGATTCAGATAGATACTACTCCAGGCCAATGAGCCGAGCCAGCTCATCCACGGCGCGCTCCACGTCGTCGTTGATCACAACATGGTCAAACTCCGAGGCAGCCTCGAGCTCAACGCGGGCGGTAGCCAGACGGCGAGCCTGTTCCTCAGGGCCTTCCGTGCCCCGGCCAATGAGGCGACGCTCGAGCTCCTCCCACGAAGGTGGAGCTAAGAAAATGAACTGTGCGTCGGGCCTGTTGGTGCGGACCTGGCGTGCGCCGGCCAGGTCGATCTCAAGAAGCACGGGCTTGCCAGCAGCGAGGGCTTCATCGACGGGTCCGCGAGGCGTCCCGTACTTGTTTTTTCCATGAACAAGCGCCCACTCCAACATGTCTCCGCGTTCGATCATTGCATCGAACTCTTGGGCGGAAACAAAGTAGTAGTGGACGCCGTTCAGTTCACCGGGCCGAGGATCGCGAGTTGTTGCCGAGACTGACACGTTGAGCGTCGGGTAGCGCTTCGTGAGCGCAGCGACAACAGTTCCCTTACCAACGGCTGTAGGGCCAGCGAGGACAGTCAGTTGAGCCTTAGTCATGACTCAAGTGTGCCACGCTTGACCGCGTCATCCGAAACGCTCGACGAGGGCCTTCCGCTGGACGGGGCCGAGGCCACGCACGCGCCTGCTCTGGGCGATCTTGTACTCGTCCATCAGTACGGCAGCCGTGTTCGTGCCCACGCGCGGCAGCGACTCCAGTAGCGAAACGACCTTCATCTTCGCGACTGCTTCGTCTGAATCAGCGAGTTCCAAAACCTCCGACAGGTTCATCGAGCGCGCCTTGAGCGCGTTCTTCACTTCGGCGCGACGCCTCCGTGCCTGCGTTGCCTTCTCGAGAGCCTGCGCCCTCTGTTCTGGCGTGAGATCAGGTAGTGCCATTCTGATCATCTCCTCGGTTGGGATCTTCGGTAAATAAACTATGTCACCTTCCAGACCACTAGTGCCAGACCAAAACGCTGCTTCCTTAGTAACAGAGCAGATTATTGCAGTGAATCGACCGTTGCACGGTAGGCATCTCGAAGGCCGGCAATACTCGGGCCAGAGCGCAAGATTGCGCGGGAAGACGAGGCGAGGACAGCATCTTCGGCCCCGGCGAAAACCTCTCTGACCTGCGCCGGGCCAGCACCCTGTGCGCCCAGTCCTGGAGCCAAAAAAGCGCCATTCAGCGAGGCGAGATCGATGCCCAAACGCTTCACCGCATCGCCGACCGTGGCCCCGACAACGATGCCCGCAGGGCCGAGGTGGTGTTGGTCACACTGGCCGTTAAAGTCCGCCAGTTGGGACACGACGCGGCCCGCAACGCTTGTTCCGTCCTCGCCGCGGGCGTGCTGTACAGAGGATCCCTCAGGGTTGGACGTGAGCGCCAAGACGAACACTCCCCTGCGGGTCTGTCGCGCCAACTCGAGGGCGGGGGTCAGCGATCCGACGCCGAGATAGGGCGAGAGCGTGACCGCGTCGCCGGCGAGCGGAGAAGAATCCGACAGGAACGCCTGTGCATAGCCGTCCATCGTCGAGCCGATGTCACCGCGCTTCGCATCCACAATGCACAGCGTGCCGACCTCGCGACAGGCGGCGATGACCTCCTCAAGAACGGCGACGCCGCGAGAGCCGTGACGCTCGAAGAAAGCAGCTTGAGGCTTGAAGGCAGCGACGCGACCGCCGAGCGCCTCGATGACGCGAAGAGAGAACTCTCGCACACCGCTCGCGTCGTCGTCAAGTCCCCATTCCCGCAGCAGGCCCGCGTGAGGATCGATGCCCACGCACACGGGTCCATACGCGCGCATGGCGGCGTAGAGACGGTCGCCGAAGCCGGCGGCGGCACCAGGTTTGATTGCGGCAGTAGTCATCGTGTCTCCTCCGATCGAATGGAATCCCACAACTGCAGGGAACGCACGGAGTAGGCTCCGCGCATACGCACTTCGATGGCCTGGACCATCGCGTTGAATGCCTGCAGCGTGGTCACCGCGGGGCGGTCCTGCGAGGCAGCGGCGGCGCGAATCTGGTAGCCGTCATTACGCGGGGCGCTGCGCTGAGGCGTGTTAACGACCATGTCGATCGAGCCGTCGTTGATGAGGTCGACGACCGTCGGCTCGCCGCCGTCGCCGCGGCCCTCGGACGACTTACGAACGGCCTGGGCCTCGATGCCATTGCGGCGCAGAACCGATGCTGTTCCGGAGGTTGCGAGGATGTTAAAGCCCATCTCGTGCATACGGGCGGCCGGCAGAACGATTGCTCGCTTGTCGGTATCCGCAATGGAAATGAAGACGGTGCCCGACGTCGGCATATCGGTCGACGCGCCGAGTTGGGACTTGGCGAACGCAGTCGGGAAGTCTCGGTCGATGCCCATGACTTCGCCCGTCGAGCGCATCTCGGGACCGAGGACAGTGTCGACGATTTCGCCGCCTGCCGTGCGGAAGCGCTTGAAGGGCAGGACGGCTGCCTTCACCGCGATCGAGCCGCCGTCGTGGATCTCGCGGGCGTCGTGGGTGGGCAGCAGGCCCTCCTCGCGCAGCGAGGCGATCGTCGCACCCACCTGAATGAGAGCGGCGGCCTTCGCGAGCTGCACGCCCGTCGCCTTCGACGCGAAGGGAACGGTACGCGAGGCACGCGGGTTTGCCTCGATGACGTAAAGCGTATCGGAAAGCAGAGCGAACTGGATGTTGATCAGGCCGCGCACGCCGACGCCTCGCGCGATCGCCTCGGTAGATGCCGTGATGCGCTCGAGTTCACGCGCGGACAGCGTCATCGGAGGCAGCACGCAGGAGGAGTCACCCGAGTGGATGCCAGCCTCCTCGATGTGCTCCATGATCGCGCCCATGAAGAGCTCTTCACCGTCGTACAGGGCGTCGACATCGATCTCGATGGCCGCGTCCAGGAAGCGGTCGATGAGGAGCGGGCCGCGCGAGAACAGCAGCTCAGAGTCATGGCTCGCGAGGTATTCGCGGAGCGCTGGCTCGTCGTTAATGATCGCCATGCCGCGTCCGCCCAGCACGAAGGAGGGGCGAACGAGGACCGGGTAGCCGACCTGCTCAGCCACGGCGATAACCTGCTCGGGCGTGTTCGCGGTGTCGTGCGCGGGAGCCGGGCACTGCGCCGCCTCAAGAACCTTGCCGAACTCCTCGCGGTCCTCGGCCAGGTCGATGGCGCGCGGGCTCGTGCCGAGGATCGGCACCCCGGCGCGCTCGAGGTCGGCTGCCAAGGACAGCGGAGTCTGGCCGCCGAGCTGGACGATCATGCCCTTGACGGGGCCGGCCGCACACTCGGCGCGGTAAATCTCCAAGACGTCCTCGAGCGTGAGGGGCTCGAAGTAGAGGCGGTCGGAGATGTCGTAGTCGGTTGACACCGTTTCGGGGTTGCAGTTGACCATGATGGTCTCGTAGCGCTCGCGCAGCGACATGGCCGCGTGCACGCACGAATAGTCGAACTCGATTCCCTGACCGATGCGGTTGGGACCAGCACCCAGGATGATGACGGCTTCGCGCCCGCGCGGACGGACCTCATTCTCCTGGTCGTAGGTCGAGTAGTGGTAGGGCGTGCGGGCCGCGAACTCGGCGGCGCAGGTGTCGACCGTCTTGAACACGGGGTGGATGCCAAACGCGCCGCGCACCTCGCGCACCGTATCCTCGGACAGGCCGCGCATCGCTGCGATCTGACGGTCGGAGAAGCCGTGACGCTTCGCCTCGGCGAGGACGTCGCCCGTGAGAGCCTCAGCCTCGCGAATGCGGGTCGCGACCTCGTCGAGGAGGAACATCTGGTCGAGGAACCACGGGTCGATCTTCGTCGACTCGAAGAGTTCCTCGAGGGTCGCACCGCCACGAATAGCCTGCTGGACCTGGACGAGACGGCCCTCGGTTCCGACTGCAGCGGCCTCGACGAGCGCGCGGGTCTCCTCGGGCGTGGGCACGTCCCCGTCCCAGTGGAACTGCACGCCGCCCTTATCGATCGAGCGCAGAGCCTTCTGCAAGGCCTCCGTGTAGGAACGACCGATCGCCATGGCCTCGCCCACGGCCTTCATCGAGGTGGTGAGGGTCGGGTCGGCGGCCGGGAACTTCTCGAAGGTGAAGCGCGGGACCTTGACGACCACGTAGTCGAGTGTCGGCTCGAACGAGGCCGGGGTCGAGCCCGTGATGTCGTTCGGAATCTCGTCGAGCGTGTAGCCGGTGGCAAGCCGCGCGGCGATCTTCGCAATCGGGAAGCCCGTCGCCTTCGAGGCCAGCGCGGACGAACGCGACACGCGCGGGTTCATCTCGATGACGATGATGCGGCCAGTCTCGGGGTGAATCGCGAACTGGATGTTACAGCCGCCCGTGTCCACACCCACAGCGCGGATGACGGCAATGCCGATGTCGCGAAGACGCTGCATCTCGCGGTCGGTGAGGGTCAGCGCCGGAGCGACCGTGATCGAGTCACCCGTGTGCACGCCGACCGGGTCAACGTTCTCGATCGAACACACGACGACAACGTTGTCCGCCTTGTCGCGCATGAGCTCAAGCTCGTATTCCTTCCAGCCGAGGATCGACTCCTCGAGGAGAACCTCGGTCGTGATCGAGGCGGCCAGGCCCTGGCCGGCGATGCGCTCGAGGTCTTCGGGGGTGTAAGCAAAACCGGAGCCGAGCCCGCCCATCGTGAAGGAGGGGCGAACGACGAGGGGGTAGCCGAGCTCGGCGGCGGCCGCGTGGCACTCCTCCATCGTGTGGGCGATGAAGGAACGCGCGACCTCCGCGCCGGAGCGCTCGACGATCTCCTTGAACTCCTCGCGGTCCTCACCGGCGCGAATCGCGTCGATCGATGCGCCGATCAGCTCGACGTTAAAACGCTCAAGAACGCCCATTTCAGACAGCGCGACGGCCGTGTTCAGGGCCGTCTGACCGCCCAGCGTGGGCAGTAGCGCGTCGGGACGCTCCTTCTCGATGATCGAGGCCACGACCTCCGGGGTGATCGGCTCGACGTAGGTGGCGTCGGCGATGCCCGGATCGGTCATGATGGTGGCCGGGTTGGAGTTAACGAGGATGACGCGCAGGCCCTCCTCCTTCAGCACGCGGCATGCCTGCGTGCCCGAGTAGTCGAACTCGCACGCCTGGCCGATGACGATCGGGCCCGATCCAATGACGAGGACTGACGACAGATCGTTCCTGCGGGGCATCAGTGGGTCTCCTTAGCGGCAGTCATCAGGGAAATAAAGCGATCGAAGAGCAGCTCGCCGTCGTGCGGGCCCGCAGCTGCCTCGGGGTGGTACTGAACGGAGAAGGCAGGAATGTCCAGGGCACGCAGGCCCTCGACGACGCCGTCGTTGAGGCCGACGTGGGAGACCTCGACGCGCCCGTAGCGGCCCGACTCGAAGGGAGCGACCGAGGGCTCCCCTACCGGAGCGTCCACCGCGAAGCCGTGGTTGTGAGCGGTGATCTCCACGCGGCCCGTGGCCACCTCCTTCACCGGCTGGTTGATACCGCGGTGACCGTAGTCCAGCTTGTAGGTGCCGTAGCCAAGCGCACGGCCGAAGAGCTGGTGACCGAAGCAAATACCAAAGTACGGGATGCCCGCGTCGAGGACGGCGCGCAGCACTCCGATCTCGCGGTCGGCAGTCGACGGGTCGCCGGGTCCGTTGGAGAAGAAGACGCCGTCCGGCTTGAGTGCCTCGATATCCGCGAAGGACGCGGTGGAGGGCACCACGTAGACGCGCGCTCCACGCGCGGCGAGGTGGTAGGGCGTGCGCGACTTGATACCCAGGTCGACGGCGACGACGCGCGCGATGGGTTCCTTGCCCTCGAAGTCGCCGAGGGGCTCCACCACGTAGGTCTCGTCCGTCGACACCTCGGCGGCGAGCGCTGCTCCGCTCATCGCGGGCGACTCGGCAACGATGCGCACGAGGGAGGCCACGGCCTCGTCCCCCAGGTACTGCGCGCCCACAGGCAGCGCGTCACCCGAGAAGATGCCAGCGCGCATCGCTCCCCGCTCGCGGATGTGGCGGGTGATCGCACGCGTGTCGACGTCCGCGATGCCGACGATGCCCTGAGAGATCAGTTCGTCCTCCAGCTCGCGGCGCGAGCGCCAGTTGGAGGCGCGGCGGGCGGCGTCGCGCACGACGAAGCCCGCGACCCAGATGCGCGAGGATTCGGGATCCTCATCGTTGACGCCGGTGTTGCCAATGTGCGGGGCCGTCATGACGACGATCTGGCGGTGGTACGACGGGTCGGTGAGCGTCTCCTGGTAGCCGGTCATGCCGGTCGAGAACACGATCTCGCCGAGCGTGCGGCCCTTCGCGCCCCATGCGCGGCCCTTGAAAACGGTGCCGTCCTCCAGGACGAGCAGAGCGATATCGGACGTGGTCATCGGTCCTCCTTGGCAATCGGGGTGGCGCCGACGACCGTCGGGACGCCGTTGTAGATCGTGTAACGCACCTGTCCGGGCAGTTCCATGCCGCGGAAGGGACAGTTCGTGGAGCGTGTCCACTGCTTGGCGGGATCGACCGTGACGCGGACGGTGGCGTCGACGAGGGTGACGTGTGCGGGGGCGCCAACGACCAGGCCCTGGCCCTGTGATTTCACGCAACCAATCTGGGCGGGAACAGTCGACATCACGCGGGCGACGTCTGCCCAGTCCATGCGGCCCGTGTTCACCATCGTCTCGATGATGATCGGCAGCGCTGTCTCCAGGCCGGTCATGCCGAACGCGCCGGCCTGCCACTCGCAGTCCTTCATCTCGAGCGGATGCGGAGCGTGGTCCGTGCCGATGCAATCGATCGTGCCGTCGGCCAGGCCTTCGCGCACGGCCTCGACGTCCTCGGCCCGGCGCAGCGGCGGGTTCACCTTGTAGAGCGGGTCGTAAGTGGCGGCCAGCTGCTCGGTGAGGAGCAGGTGGTGAGGCGTAGCCTCGGCCGTGATATCCACGCCCTGTGCCTTACCCCAGCGCACGAGGTCAACCGAACCCGCTGTCGACAGGTGACACACGTGCAGGCGCGAGCCGACATGCTTGGCGAGCAGGATGTCGCGGGCGATGATCGCCTCTTCGGCGACGGCGGGCCAGCCGGCTAGGCCGAGCTCACCGGACAGCGTCGACTCGTTCATCTGAGCGCCCTCGGTGAGGGCCGGATCCTGGCTGTGCTGGGCGATGACGCCTCCGAAGCCCTTGACATACTCGAGGGCGCGGCGCATGAGAACGGGATCGGACACGCACTTGCCGTCGTCAGAGAAGACGCGGACCTTCGAGCGTGAACGGGCCATCGAACCGAGCGAAGCGAGCTGCTTGCCTTCCAGGCCCTTGGTGACGGCACCGACGGGACGCACCTCGACCCAGTCGGCCTCCTCGCCCAGGCGCAGCACCTGGTCGACGATGGCGGCCGTGTCTTGCGTGGGCGTCGTGTTGGCCATCGCGTGGACGGCCGTGTAGCCGCCGACCGCGGCCGCTCGCGTACCGGTGAAAACGGTCTCGGCGTCCTCGCCGCCGGGCTGACGCAGGTGGGTGTGGATGTCGACGAGGCCGGGCAGGGCGATGAGGCCTTCGGCGTCGATGATGCGCGGGTCGCGCACGGCGTTACGGGCGTCGGCACCGATCGCGACGATGGTGCCAGCGGACAGCGCAATGTCGGTGGGTTCCCCGCCGAGTAGCGAGGCTCCGGTGATCAGGATGTCACGGGTCTGTTCAGTCATTGCTGTGTCCTTCCGATGCGAGAAGCAGGTAGAGGGCGGCCATGCGGATGCACACACCGTTCGACACCTGTTCAACGATGACAGATCGGTCTGAGTCGGCTGCCTCAGCGCAGATTTCGAGGCCTCGGTTCATCGGGCCGGGATGCATAACGACGGCGTTGGGAGACAGCGTTGCGAAGCGTGCTGGGGTGAGGCCGTACTCCGCGTGGTAGGCGCCGGGCGACGGGAAGAAACCACCGCCCGCGCTCGACATGCGCTCGCGCTGCACGCGCAGCATCATGACCGCGTCGGGGTGGGTCGCGAGGGCCTCGTCGAAGTTGTAGGAGGTGGCGCAGCTCCAGGTCTCCACACCGATCGGCAGGAGCGTTGGGGGGGCCACGAGGGTGACGCGGGCGCCCAGGAGCGTCAGGAGATCGACGTTGGAGCGCGCCACGCGCGAGTGAAGGACGTCCCCGACAATGACGACGTGTGCGCCGTCGAGGCCGGAGCCGGGGGCGGTCGTCCCATTCTCGCCAAGCGACGGGGCGTAGTGGCGGCGCAGGGTCATCGCGTCAAGGAGAGCCTGCGTCGGATGCTGGTGGGTGCCGTCACCCGCGTTGAGGACCGGTAGATTCATCCAGCCGGCGTGCGCGAGACGGTGTGCAGCGCCCGACGAGGAGTGGCGCACGATAACCGCATCCGCGCTCATGGCCTCCAGCGTGAGCGCGGTGTCCTTGAGGGACTCGCCCTTGGAAACCGAGGAGCCGCGGGACTGGAAGTTGATGACGTCGGCGCTCAAGCGCTTGGCGGCGGTCTCAAAGGAGATGCGGGTGCGTGTCGAATCCTCGAAAAAGAGGTTGACGACGGTTTTTCCCTGAAGCGTCGGAAGCTTCTTGACGCCGTGGCGCTGAGTGGCGGCCATCTGCTCCGCCGTGTCGAGGATCAGAATCGCCTCCTCGCGCGTCAAATCACGGATAGAAATGAGATGGCTCAGGCTCATCGTTTACAGGCCTTTCCCGAGAAGGACGCCATCGCGCCCGTCTGTTTCGTCGAGCAGGATGGTGACGATTTCGTCGCGGGAGGTCGGCAGGTTCTTGCCGACGTAGTCCGGGCGAATCGGAAGCTCGCGGTGGCCACGGTCGACAAGGACTGCGAGCTGAACGGCCGCAGGGCGACCGATACGAGTAAGAGCATCGAGCGCAGCCTTGATGGTGCGGCCGGTGTACAGCACATCGTCGACAAGGACGACGGTCTTACCGTTGATGCCAGTGCGAGGCACCAGAGTCTCTTTCGGAGCTCTCAGGGGCTGAGAGGCCAGGTCGTCGCGGTACATCGTGGTGTCGATGATTGCGAGTTCCGCGTAGGTGCCGGAGACTTCCCGAATCCGATTGACGAGGCGGCGTGCCAACGTTGCGCCACGAGTGGGGATACCGGCGATCACCAGATTATCGCTGCCGCCGTTTCGTTCGACGATCTCATAGGCGATGCGTGTCAGGGAGCGTGCGACGTCGCCAACTCCCAATACTTCTTTGCCGCGCGATGCGCGATCTGCGTGCACTTCGGCCACGCTTACTCCTTCCCCGCCTCACGGGACGGTCATTAAAGGATCTGTCGTACATCAATCCTACGCTCCTCGTCACGAGCCGGTGTGACGCCTCCACGTGTGAAACACCACGTGAGTGGCGTTAGACTGCAGGAATGAGCCAGCAGTCGAAGCAGTCCAGGCCCGGGCAAAGGACCGGTGTGACGCCGTTGGCGCACGACCGTCCGATGTCTGGACAGCGCGTGACGCTTGACGATATCGCTCTCGCTGCCGGAACATCGATCGCGACCGTGTCACGCGCTCTTGGGGGATCTCCGCGCGTCGCAGCCCCAACACGCGAACGAATCGAAAAAGTGGCCGAACAGCTCGGCTACCGGGCAAACATCGCGGCGTCTCTCCTCGCTTCGGCGCGGCCGCAGATCCTGGGCCTCGTCTGTTCCCTCAGCCAGGAACTACATGTTCGCTACCGTGCTGAGGCCCTCCGATACGCTGAGGATCGGGGGTTTCGGGTCATTGTGGAGTCGATTGATACCTCGCGCGATGTCGACCGAGCCTGGGAGTCTGTTCTGCAGCTGCGCGCTCAGGCCGTCATTGCTGTCGACTCGACCTGCATCTCGACGCGCTTTCCGAATACTCCGGCCGTCCTCATTGGTCAGCGCGCGCCTCGTCGAGACATTGATCTTGTGACGAGCTCCAACGAACGCGGTATGGGGCAAGCGATTGCTCTTCTCGCCCAACGTGGCAGCCGACGCATTGCCTTCCTTGAAGGGCCTCCCGGGCCCTCCGCACGAGCGCGCGAAGCGGCTTTTACGCAGGCGTGCATCACTCACGAGGTCGATGCGCTCACTGTGCCGGGCGGTGACAACGTCGACGCTGGCTTCCTCGCTGTCCGAGCGGGTCTCCCTGCCGGAGTTGATGCGCTCGTTTGCTACAACGACCAGTGCGCGCACGGCGCCATTCTTGCTCTCCTCGGGGACGGCCTCGTTCCGGGGCGCGATATGTTGGTTGTGGGCTGCGATAACTCAGCGATCGCTTCGTCGCGCGCCCTCTCTCTGACGTCGATTGACCGTGCGCCGTCGCGTGTCGCGAGCCTCGCTGTCGATCAGGCGATCGCACGAGCGCTCAGCGACGGTGGCAGCCCGGCTCGTCAGCGTGTTGACACGGAACTCGTCGTTCGGGCGAGCACGGGATAGCCGCGCGGAACGAACTGCCCGTGAGCCCGTCCGCGCGACCGTCCGCGCTTACTGCACTGAGGACATCAGGCACTCAACAAGCGTGGCATGCACGTTGGGTGTGCCAAGGAGAATCGATCCCTTGTAGCGCACGTCGAGCGGAGTTCCGTCCAAGCGCGTCGCGAGCGCACCGCACTCGGTGGCGATGAGCGTCGCTGCGGCGATGTCCCACGGTGAGACCCACATGTGGACGAATGCTCCAGCCCGGCCGACAGCAACTTCCACGCACTCGAGCGCTGCGGAGCCGTAGCGCCGATGGCCACGGCTGTCCTGAAGCGCGCGGGCAAGCCGAGGCAGCGCGAGGATCTCTTTGATGTCGGTGATGATGATGGCGTCACGATACGTTGACACATCCGTTGCCTGCGTGAGAGGAACCCCATCGACCCACGCTCCTTGGCCTCGGATCGCGTGATAAATGCGTCCGGCGACAACGTCGGCGACCACGCCAAGGACCGGAGTTCCGTCCTCGCACAAGGCTAAGGACACCGCATAATCGCGGTGGGTTTCCACGTAGTTCATCGTGCCGTCGATCGGATCAAGGACCCAGACGAGTCCGGCGAAAGAGTCAACGGCGTGCCCCTCCTCCCCCAGCAGTGGTAAGCCTGTCACTGCGTGAAGATGGGAGGCAATATCCGCTTCGATCGCTTTATCGACGGCCGTGACGAGGTCGTTACGATTTGCTTTCGTGTGAACGTCAAGCTCGACGGGTGGGTGAAGGGCAATGTTCATCCCCCTGCGAACAGCCTCAATAGCCGCGTTGAGCAAATGCTCCATATCAACCGTCATGCTCACGATTCCTCCTTCGCTTCGCTGAATTCACGGTCAGCGCGCAGGTTACGCTCCTCAAAGAATGCGACCACGATCAGGCAGGCGAGGCCAACCGCTGCGGATGCAAACAGCACGGTGAATGTCGATGACCAGCCGTGGAGGTGCAGTCCGAGGACCGTCACGCCGTCCTTCGTCGGGTCTGCAATGCGGCCGAGAAGAACCTTGGCCATCGAATCGCCAAAGACGTAGCCGAATGCTCGAGGAACTGCGTTGACGACCACGGTCGCGGTCTTCGGCGCAAAACCGATGACGCAGATGCCAATCAAGGTGACGGGGCCGAAGATAAGGAAGCCGATCATGAAGAGAGCTCCGTAGACGACAGGAGCTGTCGTCGCATGCGCGTAGACGAAGAGCGGGATGACCACAGCGCCCATGCCGATAGCGGCGCTCAGGGCCCGCCGACCGCCCATCTTGTCTGAGAAGTATCCCCACAGAAGAGAGCCGGCGAGGCCGCCGAGTTCCAGCGCGATGGTCGTGTTCACCGCAAGGTAATCGGAGAAACCAAGCTCCTGACGTGTGTAGAGCACGTTCCAGTTGTCGATGCCAATGCGCACACAGTACGCGGCCACATTAGCGATGCACAGGAACCAGACGGCAGGATTCTTGACAACGTAATCGAGCAGGATCCGGCCCTTGGAGACGGAGCTTGTAACCGCATCAGCCTTCGACTCGGGTTCACCGAAGATCGCCTCGGGCGTGTTCCAACCGTGCTCCTTGGGATCGTCCTTACCGAAGAACCAGCCCCATATGCCGATTGGGATGCAGATGACGGCGGGGACGATAAACATGCCGATGACAGATCCGTTGAACAGCGTGTTCGCGCCCCAGAGAGCGAGAACGCCCGCCACCATCGCGCCAACGTTGTGCGAGGCATTCCACCAGCCGATGAAGCGACCGCGCAGGGCACGGGGCGTCCATCGGTTCATCGTCGAGTTGCAGCAGGGGCCGCCGGGAGCCTGGAAGAGGCCATTGAGTGACCACAGGAGGATCATCCAGCCGTATGGGCTGTGGAACCATGCGAGCACGAGGCCGATGAGGATCGACGTGACACCCGAGGCGAGCAGCAGTGCGGAGATGACCTTCTTGGTGTTCTTGCCATCAATGAAGAACCCGAGAATGAGTCCGCCGAAGCCGTAGGTTAGCGAGAAGGCGAAGCCGATCGTGCCGAGTTGAGTCGTCGTTAGCCCGACCTGTTCAACGAGGAAAGGCTGCGCGGACTTGAAGTTCGTACGTAGCAGGTAGAAGCCGCCATACACGATGACGAGCACGGCGTACGTCTTGAGGAACTCCATGAGCCACTTTGTACGTTGCTGCTCGAGCGTCAGGGACGTGGGTGGAGACGTACGAATATCGAAAATGTGGGATAGATGCGTCATTGCTGTCTCTCCAGTGTTGTTGGTGTACGCGGGTGATGATGGCGACGGTGCCATCGGCGTCACGCCACCAGAATACAAACGCTTACATTCAGTGTCAAGAGTCGCGTGCGCATGAAAGGCGTCGGTTATGAACTGGTGTCAAACGACTCAATGTATGAGCATTTGGTTGGTATTGAGGGTGATGCGTGTCGAATACTCCTCGGCCCGCTTGTCAGTGACGTAAGCCTGTCACCGTGTGACGGCGAATTATACCCCGTAGGGGTATCTTGGTATACCCCTACCGGGTATCTTGGCTTCGTGAGCGATACGTAGTCCTGTTGGCGCTGCGATGAAAGGGGCAAAGCCGGTAAAATTCAATGAGCGCCGACGGCGCCTCAGATGCTTCTCTATAGAAAGGCCACACCATGACGATCGAACAGCTTCCCCACCCCGAGGTCCACGGTGGCGGCTGTGGCTGCGGCGAGCACGACGTCGCCGAACCGACCATTGATGCGACCGCTATCCCCCACCGTCTCCGTCACGCAGCTGTTCTCGGCGCAGCCCAGTCGATGAACGCCGGTGAATCCTTCATCATTCGCGCTCCCCACCTGCCTCGTCCGCTGCTTGCTCAGATCGCACAGCTGCCCGGCGAGTGGACCTTCGAGGTCCTCACCGACGGGCCCGAGCACTGGGACGTGAAGGCGACGCGCACCGCGCTGTGAGCCGCCGTCCCCCGCTCCGGCGCGCGGCTGGGTCCATTCGGCGCGCCCGTGCCGGAGCGGGTTCGGGGCGGTGCCCGTCGGCTGTCGGGGGACACGGCTCCCCCTTCACGCCAGAGCGTCTCCGGGCGTCACGAGTCGATGTCGGGGATGTAGCCGGGGCGCACGGCGAAGGATTGGAGAACTTGTTCCCCTCCCAGCAGACTGCCGCGCATCTTCTTCTCGAGCCCTTCCAGCGGTTTCGGCGTCGAGCACCGCCCGTCGGAAAGACGGCACGCGCTGAACTGAGGGGGCGCCTCCCCGTCCTCACTCGGTTCGATCGCGTAGGCGTAGCCGTCGCGCACGTAGAATCGCGCACTCCTCAGCTCGGGCTTCGCCAAGGGCAGCGTCGCCAATTGCGTGACCCGTGCCGACTGGGCGTCGAGCTTGAACACATGGCCGTAGGGCGTCGCGAACGTGTAGAACTGCTCATCGTACTGGCCGAAGAAAGCAGTTTCTTGATAACCCACAGCGAAAGGAGCCCCCTCTTCGTCCGTCACCATCCGGATGCGGCGCTCCCCCGTTCCCAGGTCCCATTCGTTGAGGAAAATGGTCGTCCTCCCCTCGTCGCCATCCGAATCGCGTGTGACGAACTCAGGTGAGTCCAAATACATGAGGTGGTAGAAGACATCGTCCGCACACCACAGATCCGTGCGGAACACTTCGATCCGTGTTTCCCTGGGAGCCACCGCGAGCACCGGGGGCAGGTCCCCATCGTGGGGGTAGACCTGAGCGAGTATGTCGTAGCCGTCGGGCGCTCCCGACTCCGCAGAGTCCGATTGCGCGCCGTCCGACTCCGCTGCGCTCGGCGGGCGGGAGGCGGCGAACTCGGATGCGCTTTCCTGAAGGATGGGAGTGATCCTCGTGGACGTGGACGAGAGCACCCTCCCCCCGCACTCCCCGTTTGTCAGATAGAACTCTTGGTTCTCAGACCGATCCCTGATTCCCCCACTGTCGATGTTGTACGCCCGTTGCACGGGGCCCTCGACGTAGAAACTGAGGACGCTGCCGTCAGTGCTCGAGACGAAGCGCCCCACCTCGTGCCCGCCGTCCACGGTGCGGGGGAACGCCGAGGCGCCGTCGTCAGTGATCAGGTACTCGTACGCCGAGTCGCCGACACTGAGCACCGGCCCGTTCCAAGTCATTTCCGAGCTGAGGAGCCCCTGGGTCCACGCGGCGCTCATGCTGCCGTCCTGCTGGAAGGCGACCAGGTACCCGTTCGCGGTATCCGGGGGCAGCCCGTTCCTGATCCCCTGACTGCTCAGCCTGACGACCAGGAACGCGCCCGAGGTCGTGAACCCCTCCAGGTACCCCACGTCCTCCGTTGTCGAGTGCGCGCATGAAACACAGCAGACGACCAATGCGGCCGCGCTCGCAGATGCGCACAGCGCATTACTGATACGGCGAATGCCGTGTTCCATGCCGCACCGCCTCGATCAGAGTCGCCTGTAGATGTACGAGAGCGAACTATCGCGGATGTCCGACGGGAAAACAGCATTGCCCCCATCGCCATCAACATCAAGGCCTGCACCATAGTAGTAGGCGTACCACACCAACTGCGAGCAATTCAGACTTTTAATATTGTACTCCTTGTTGGACCAGAAACGCCAGTTGTAGGGGTAGTGGAGCAGATGGTTGTAGGCGTAAGCCGCCGCAGCGTCTTGGGTCGCCTGAGAGGTGTGGAAGTAAAAAAGGACGGTTCCCGAGGGAACTGTTACATTCCACACCCAGTCCCAGTTCGACCCTCCAGGTTTTCCAGCCGCCTCAACAATCCAATCACGTCCGGAGAATATCCCAACATGACCGTAATGTGGAACCCCAGGACTCCAGTAGACATCACCGACGTAGTCTGATTTCGGAAGCAAATACGTCGCACCCGCTGTTCCGTCGATAGAGGCCAGGTCCGCGCCCCCTCCTCCGATCTGCATATCTTGCATTTCGGACTCGTATTTCTCCTTCGCAGCGCGCTGTTCAGCCAGGACGCTTCGCGCGTACTCTTGAACAGACATCCCCTTCTCCGAGGATTCGGCATCGAGTGCGCTCGCGAGCTCAGAGGCGGACACTCCTGGATTCAGCGCCAAGAGTTCATCGAATTCAGAGTCGTGCTCTGTAGCAGCATTGGCTAGCGTCGGCATGAAGAATGTCGAACACACCAGACACTGAACCAGTAGCGCACGGACGACTTTGAATGTGCGTGTGTGTGACATGGGAGTTCCCCTTGGTCCTCCAGTAACCCTAATCTGACAACTAGAGCTACCTCAAGGCTACCAGGCCCAACGATCGAATTGTCTGACAGAATATATGAAACGGAACACGTTCATCTTAGTAATTCAAATCATTTGACCTCAAATTATTTCAAATCATCCCACTACTCATATGAGTCATATTTCAATTCTGACCATGAGTACAGTAAAATATGCACCCTTTCCTTGAGAATGGTGTGGAGACTCAGGGAATCGCGCACTCCCTGGGACCGCGACCAGCGCTCAGATGTCAAGCGGGCGCAGCAGTTCGGGCGCGGGCAGGCGCCCGTCGACCACGTAGGCGCGGAACACGGGGGCGGCCTGCTCCCCGGTGAAGACCTCCTCGGGGTGGACGCGGACGGCGGCGGGCCCGCCCTCGCCGGGGTCCCACTCGATGCCCATCCAGCTCTCAGGATCTGCGACCGGCTCGCGGGCGACGACGTAATGCTTGTACGAGCCGTCCTGGCCGGTGACGCGGATCTCGACCGTCATCACCCCGGTGGAGCCCGCGCACTGGATGTACGTCGAACGCGCGGGGTCGTCGGCTGCCACGTCCTCGGGGCGCTCGGCGCCGGGGGGGCAGCTCCCACACGACCATCGCGTACATGTGCGAGCCGTCGAAGCACCTGGGCGCGGTGAGCACCTCGGTGATCCCGTCGGCGACCGCCTCGGGAGCGCTCTCAGCGGAGAACTCCTCGACGGGCCCCGCCTCCGCGAGCAAATCCGTTCTTGCGAACCGTCTCATACTTCCTGCCTCGGCATGGTCCAGCACCTCTCCCCACCGATAGTAGCCGCCGCGCGGAGCCGGCGCCCGGCCCTCGCGGGGCGCGTCGGCTCCCTGCCGCCGCCGTGCGCCCGCCATCTCACGGCTGGAGGCGCCCGGGCGCACCGGGCCGGGGGCGCTCGGCGTACCAGGCGTCGTAGTCCCGGTTGAACTGGTCCCAGAGGGCGTCGTCGAGCGCGAGCTCACGAAGGGCGCCGTTCTCACCACGGGAGTTCTCGTCGAACCAGGCTTTGCGCATTTGCTGCGGCAGATCAACCAGGCGCAACTCGGTCTACTGGCCAGCAGCACACGGCACCGCTGTTCTAAATTGGTGTCATTCATTGCTCGGCCTCAGTGGTTCTGGGTTGATGCCCTCATATATCTCCGGTCCACCAGATTCCAGGCAGGATGATCGACCACGGCTCCCACGTGTCCGCCACGACGCGGATCCAGCCGTTCGTGAAATCGAGGTGCAACCAGCCCGGGCCGCCGTCCACCGCCAGCAGACGGTTCATCTCGAATGCTTTCAAGCGGACGGCGAGGTCCTGGGGGTCCATCTCGTCCCACATCGCCTCGCCCGCGCTCTGCCCCACGAAAGCGCCCCAAATCTGAAGCCCCATGGCTCCGGCGTGGATGACTGGAACGGTGTCCGACACCAGTTCGGAGCTCGTCACCGTCGCTGGCAGCAGAGAACCAATGCGCTCACGGATGTTCCTCACCATTAGCGTTCGGATGCCTTTCCGCGCGATCGAAGACCAGCGCGAGCCGAGTTGACGAATACCTGGCACCGCGTGTCGAGAACAATGCGGAACTCCGGTGGCCAGGCCTTCCGCTGCGAGTATATCTTCGCGCGCGCTCGCCGACCAGTGCGGCGGCTACGCCTTATGATCAACGATCAACAAGGGCGGGCATGCAGTCACAGCACTGGTCGCCGAGTGGTCAGTACTCCTCGAGCAGTTCGTCCAGCTCGTCGTCGACCAACTCCGCGGACTCGACGGGCTCGGCGCCCTCGGGCAGGGCGCGGGTCGGAGCAGGCAGATCCTCGAGGCGGTCCGCCACCGGTGCGCCCGGATCGGCGCTGTGGGGACCGCTGCCCTCGGCGGCGTCCAAGCCGGTGACGGCGCCATCGGGGCCGACAATACCGCCGTCCACGTGGGCAGCGCCGCTGCCGCTCGGGCCGCCGCTGGCCCAATCGGGATCAGTGCCGATGTCGGCGCCACCGGTCCGGTCGGCACTCCCCTGCCTGCCGACTCCGGCAGTATCGGCACCACCGTCCCCGCCGACGGGGGCTTCCCCGCCGCCAGAACGGTCCGCAGCGCCATCACTGGGCCGATCAGCGCCTGCCGTACCAGCGTCTCCGGTGTCCCCGGCACCAGCGCCGTCGTCGCCAGCCGCGCCATCGGCCTGCCCAGCCCCCGCCTTGTCGAAGTCCCCGTCGTCCCCGCCGCGCCGCGCCCACGAGGAGGCGATGTCCTTGCGGATCGCGTCGAGCACCGCGTTGACGAAACGGGGCGAGGCGTCGGTGGAGATCGAACGGACGATGGAGATCGCCTCGTCGATCGCCACGATCGGCGACACGTCGTCCGAATTGGCCAGCATCTCCCACACCGCCACGCGCATGACCGCCAAGTCCACGGCGGCCACCCTGTCCAGCCCGGGGACGCGCGCGTGGGCCTCGATCAGGTCGTCGATGCGGCGCAGGCTGTCGGCCACGCCCGCGATGATCTGGATCGAGTACTCCGGCAGGGGCGTCTGCGCGGCGGTGATGACGCGCCGCTCGCGCAGCAGGTCGCGCAGGACCTCGGGGTCGCGGCCCATCCCCCGCTGGTCCGCCTCGAAAACCACGTCGGCGGCGCGTTTGCGGGCCTTCGTGCGCGAGGTGAAACGGTGCTGGCGCGACATCAGTCGGTCACGCGACCCGAGTACGAGCCGTCGCGGGTGTCGACCTTGACGCGGGTGCCCTCCTCCATGAAGAGGGGGACCTGGATCTCATAGCCGGTCTCCAGCGTCGCGGGCTTGGTGCCGGCGGAAGACCGATCGCCCTGCAGACCGGGCTCCGTGTGCGTGATCGTCAGAACGACGGTGGCGGGCAGCTCGACGAACAGGACGGTGCCGTCGTGCTGGGAGACGATAACGTTCTGGTTCTCCACCATGAAGTTGCGCGCGTCGCCCACGGTTTCGGCGGGAACGTTGATCTGTTCGTAGGTGGACTGATCCATGAAGACGTAGTCGGTGCCATCCTGGTACAGGTACGTCATGTCGCGACGGTCGACGGTCGCGGTCTCGATCTTCAGGCCCGCGTTGAAGGTCTTGTCGACGGTCTTGCCGGACAGGACGTTCTTGATCTTGGTGCGCACGAAGGCCGGGCCCTTGCCGGGCTTCACGTGCTGGAATTCGACAACCTGCCAGAGCTGGCCGTCGATCACCATAACCAGGCCGTTCTTCAGATCATTGGTCGTTGCCACAGGGGTACCTCACTTGAGAAGGAATCAGTAATCAGGGGTCAGTTTACACGCGCGTGCGACCAAATCCGCGACTTCTTGCGGGGTGCGGTCACTCGTATCCACTGTTGTGTCGGCCACGGAGGCGTATGCCTCGCGCGCTTGTTTCATGAGCTGGGTCAGCACGGCGCGGGGCGCACCCAGGCCGACCGAGCGCGGAGCGCCGAGGCCTTCTCGGCGTGATACCGCGGAAAGATCGGCGCTGAGCTCGATGACGAACGCGCCGTTTGCACGCGTCCGCTCGATCGACGAGGCAGTAGCTGGGTCGAGCGGCTGAGAGGCACCGAGCGTGACAATGCCCTCGTCGAGACCAAGGAGCCGCTCGGCTTCTACGCGTGCTGTGGTGGCCAGGCGCGGATCGCGTCCGACCACGAGGGTGCGCATAGGTGCGCCGAGGCGTTCCTCGACGGCGGCGTCGACCTCGTAGAGCGGCAGTTCGTGACGGCGGGAGAGCTCACGTCCAACGGTGGTTTTGCCGGAGCCAGTCACTCCGATCAACACGATGAGGCTCATGCGCGAATGCCGATCTGAGACGCGGGGGCCCGCAGCTCCTGCGGATCGACGGAGACCGTCCCGGGATTTGCGATGCCGTCCAGGAGGACGAAACGCAGGATGCCGCGTCGTACCTTCTTATCGGAGAGCATGATGTGGGTGAGCTCGTCGAGAGTGCTTCCCTCGTAGCGAGTCGGCAGCCCGACGCGTGAGAAAAGCTGGTCGTGGCGAGAAACATCGTCAGCGCTGAGCAGCCCCCGGGCTTGGGCCAGGCGTGCCGCGAAGCAGCAACCGATAGCAACGGCATTGCCGTGGCGCCAGGTGTAGTCGTTCGCGCGCTCGATGGCGTGCGCGAGGGTGTGTCCGTAGTTGAGGATTTCGCGCAGGCCGCCCTCCGTCAGGTCGGCAGAAACAACGCGGGCCTTGACTGCGATCGCGCGGGTGGTGATCTCAGCAAGCTGCGGGCTGTACGATCGCAGAAGCTCGTTTGGTTCCGTCTCCTCGACGATGCGCAAAATCTCCGGGTCGGCGATGAAGCCGCACTTAATGACCTCGGCGGCACCGGCCGCCAGATCGGGTGTAGGAAGGCTCTCGAGGAGATCCATATCGGCAACCACGGAGGTTGCCGGATAGAACGAACCGACGAGGTTCTTCCCGACGGACGTGTTGATTCCTGTCTTACCGCCAACGGCCGCGTCAACCATAGCGAGGAGCGTCGTCGGAACGTTGATGAGGGTGATACCGCGCAGCCACGTTGCGGCGACGAAACCAGCCATGTCGGTGGTCGCTCCCCCGCCCATGGCGACGATCGCGTCTTTACGTCCGAGCTGGAGACGACCGCACTCGTCCCACAGGGACGCAACAACCTCAATTGACTTGCCGGCCTCGGCATTGGGGTGGTCGGCAGTTGAGGCCTCGATCCCCTGTTCACGCAGGTACTGCGCTAGGGCCTCCGCTCGGCTAGCGAGAGGATGCGCGTGAATAATGAGCGCCTTCGTCGCGGCCTCGTCGAGGGCATCGTAGATCGGCTTGAAGCCGAGTCCGTGTCCAACTGTAATAGTCGAGGGGTGTTCTCCGGTGACGCGGATAATCGTGCTCATGCGTGCTCCAACTGCTGGGCGATGGCGGTGACGACGTCGTCGACGGGACCAGACCCTGACTCGACGACGATGGTGGCGACGGATCGGTAGTGAGGCTCGCGCTCGGTGCGCAGGCGCGCGAGCGTGCCGGACGGGTCGTCGGCCAGCAGCGGCCGATGCGTCTTCGAGGCGGTGCGACGAACGAGCTCCTCGTGGGGAGCATCGATGTAGACGACCGTGTGCCCGGATAGGAGCTCCCGAACGGCGGGAGTCGCTGCCGCTCCCCCGCCCAGGGACACGACGGCATCGTGCGTGAGCGCATCGGCGACCGCTTCGGTCTCCATCACACGAAAAGCCGCTTCTCCGTCGGTGGCGAAGATGTCAGCGATCGGACGGCCTTCGCGCTCAACGACGAGGGCGTCTGTATCGATGTGGTCAACGCACAACCGCTCGGCGAGCAGGCGCCCAACCTTGGACTTGCCCGCACCTGGCAGACCCACGAGGACGACGGGGCACTGAGCACTCATGCGCGCTCGCCCACCACCGCGAGGTACGCCTCGAGGTTCCTGCGCATCTCGCCAACCGATCGGCCGCCAGCGTGATCCGACAGAGCATCCGCGAGCACGAGAGCCACCTCCGCCTCGGCGATGACTGCGCCGGGCACCACCTGGCAGGTGTCGGAGCGCTGGTGCAAGCCCACCGCTTCCTCACCCGTCGCAAGGTCGACGCTGCGCAAGGCGTGCGGAACGGTCGAGATCGGCTTGAAAGCAGCGCGTGCGACGATCGGCGCGCCATTGGACGTACCTCCTTCGATGCCTCCGGCATGGTTGGAGGCGCGCGCCAGGTGACCATCCTCGCCCCGCACGATTTCGTCGTGGGCCGCGGAACCGAGCAGCGCGGCCTGCGTGAAACCGTCTCCGATCTCAACGCCCTTGACGGATTGGATCGACATGAGTGCGGCGGCCAAGCGCGCATCGAGGCGCTCGCGCGCGGTCACGTGTGTCCCCAAGCCGACTGGAACGTCGTATGCGATCACTTCGGCGACGCCGCCGATCGTGTCGCCCGCCTGCTTGGCAGCATCGACGGCTGCCTCGAAGCGGGCGTTATCCTCCGGATCGAGTGTGCGCATCGAAGCCTCGCACAGCGCCGCCTCGTCCGCGGGAGTAGGCGTCAACGAGGCCGTGGCGTGCTGGGCCCCAACGGAGACGACGTGGGACACGAGACGAACGCCGGCGACCTGCTCGAGGAGGGCTTCGGCGAGCACACCGAGCGCAACGCGGGCGGCAGTCTCGCGGGCGCTCGCGCGCTCAAGGACGGGGCGAGCCTCGGACAGGTCGTAGGACAGCATTCCGGGCAGGTCCGCGTGACCGGGCCGGGGCCTTGTCAGCGGACGGTTACGAGCGATCTCGCGTTCGTCTCCCGTTCCCGCGTCGATGAGAAGCTCCGACGGATCGACCGGATCGGCACTCATCACCGTCTCCCACTTGGGCCATTCAGAGTTGCCAATGCGAATAGCCACCGGGGCGCCGGTTGTCACGCCGTGCCGCACGCCGGCCAGGATCGATACCTCGTCGGCCTCGAACTTCTGCCGAGCGCCACGGCCGTAACCGAGGCGACGACGCGCGAGGCCACGGCGCAGGTCCTCCGTCGTCACATGCAACCCGGAGGGCAGTCCCTCGATCGTTGCGAGCAGTGCGGGTCCGTGCGATTCACCGGCGGTCATCCATCTCAGCATGCCTCCCAGTGTCCCACAAGCGACAAGCCTTGTGCGAAACGGCTCTCACGAGCTGAACGGTCACGACTGAGGTGCTTGGTCCCCATTCGTCGCAGTACCAGGCTCTGTACCGAGGATATCGATGACGACGCACAGAGTGTCGTCACCGGCAGCCAGGTCCGGAGGGATTGTGATGGCCAGTCGTGACCCCACTTTCTGGTCAACGAGGGCCGTTGCGAGCCCCTTCATCGCCGTTCCCAAGTTGATGACCTCGGGGACGCCGGTCTCCCACGTGGACACGCGCACGGTACCGTCGGTCCAGCCGAGAACCGTGAACTGCGCGACGACCCGGTCGCCTTCGTGGACCTGCACCCCATCACCCTTGATAAGGGTCTGGGTCGTGACGCCGCCGGGCAGCGTATCACTGTGGCTGATGATCGGCCCCTCCGGGCTCATCTCAACGCTCATCGGACCGACGCTCGCGTCGACCGAGGTACCGGTTGCGATCGAAGGCAGGATATCGACGACGTCGACTTCGATGGTATTCGGCGATCCGTCACCCATCGTGATGGAACGGAATGCGAGAAGACGCGTGCCCTCGCGCCTGCCGGTGACCAGACGTGACAGGTCGTCATTGATCTGGCCGGAGCCGACGATGCCGAGGCTCATCTGGGGGCGGCCGGACTCGGAGAGCATGCGTCCGCTAGTTCCATCGAAAGCGGTGACAGAGACGAGGACGGGTGAGCCTTCAGTGATCTCACGACCGCTGCCTTCCTCGAGCACGCGTGCTTTGAAACCGTCGATCTCCAGCGGGGCCTTGATCTCGATCGTCGGTGTCGCGCCGACGCGCCCGGACACGGTCACGCGGTCGAACAGAGCCAGGGTTGTCGACTGGGTAGCGGATTCGGGCGCGCTCGCTTCGTCTGCGGCGGGGCGGGGGTGGAACGCCCACCAGGCGAGTCCACCTCCCGCAGCGATGAGAACCACCGTGAGAACAACGCGCAGGAAGAGAGATGCGCGGGAGATGCCCCGGGAGCGCTGTGCACGCGCAGCCGCGCGCTGCGAGGATCCGCGTGCACGGCTGACGGCGCGGGCATCAGGTGACGACGACTCGGGGCTCATGCGGGAATCGTAGGAGACTGAGAGTCGATCTGCGCGATGAGCGCGTCAACACGCGGGTCGGTTGTGGCTAACGGATCCTGCAAGGACAACGGAATCGTCGACGATTCATCGAGACGCACGTGCACCCAGTCGACGCTCAGGTCGGCGCGGGCATCTTCGGCGGCTGCGATGATACGTCCGCGCAGGTGAGCGCGGGTCGTCGCAGGCGCGATCGTCTGCGCGCGATGGACACCCTCGACGGTCGTGAGGCGTCGCATGAGTCCCGCGCGTTCCATTCGCTCCCACAGGCCATCAGCGGTGATGTCGGAGTAAGACAGCTCAAGCCGAGCCACGCGCGGATCAGTGAGGCTCGCCCCACTGCGTGCGCAGTACGACGTGAGAAGCTTGTGCTTGATCGCGATGTCCAGCTCGGTGTCGATGTTGCTCCAGTCACCGCTGGCGATGGCATCGATGCCCCTGCCCCACAGGTCGACGACGTAGGCGCGCATAGGATCCAGCTCCGCGACTGGGATACGGGCAAGCACACGTTCATGGATCTCTCGTTGCAGCGCGACGGCGCTCGTCGTGCGTCCGTTGGCCAGCTCAAGGGGGGCCGAGCCGGACAGGTCGGAGTTGACCTCGCGGATTGCACGCATCGGATCAGCGAGCGCCAGGTCTTGGATCTGCAGACCGTCCTCGATCGCATGGATGAGGAGCTCCGTCATACCGACCTTCAAGGCAGTCGTCGGCTCGGCGACGTTCGTGTCGCCGACGATGACGTGCATGCGTCGATATGCGCCAGAATCAGCCAAGGCCTCATCGCGCGTGTTAATGATCGGACGCGAGCGCGTGGTCGCCGACGACACGGCGTCCCACATCTGATCGGCACGCTGGGAGAACTGCAGACGCGGCGTCGCCGCAGCGGTGTTGATCCACCCGTTACCGACGAGAATCTGGCGCGTCACGAAGAATGCGACGAGAGCATCCGCGACCTGACGGAAATCGCGGCGCCGATGGAGAAGATAGTTTTCGTGGCAGCCGTAGGAGTTGCCCTGCGAGTCAAGGTTGTTTCGGAACAGGTGCAAGCGCAGGTCTGAGCCGAGCTCGGAGAGGGCCGCGTCTGCCTGAACTGCCAAATCCGCAAGCATGGAGGCGCCGGCGCGATCCTGCTCGAGCAAATCCTCAAGACGATCGCACTCAGCAGTCGCGTACTCGGGATGAGCGCCCACGTCGAGGTAGAGACGCCCGCCGTTACGCAGAAACAGGTTCGAGGAGCGCCCCTGATGCAGGAGTGGCTCGAACAGCTGGCGAGCGGCGTGCTCGGCATCCATGGGGGCGCCCCCGCTCGGGGACGCGGCCGTGAGCCCGTACTCCGTTTCGATGCCGAAAACTCGACGCCTCACGTCACTGGCCGCCCTTCTGGACGAAGCCCTGGACGAACGCCTCAGCGTTGGTTTCAAGAACGGAGTCAATCTCGTCGAGGAGGGAGTCGATCGACGAGGTGCGCGCCTGAACCTGGCCTGCCGCCTCGAGAGCGTCATCTTCAGGGGTCGGGCCGCCTGCGAAAATCTGATTCGACATTATTGGTTCTGCTTTCTGTCGTTCTTTATCGAGTGGATGTATCGCGCGCGTCGGCGATCGGGAATCGGACGAGGTCCCCCTCGCCCGGGTCGAGGACGAGTGAGGACCATGAGGCCTTCACGAGGTCGGGTCGATTGGCCACCGCCCATCCGCGCACGTGAGCGCGAGTGTTCGTGGGCGCCACGTCCGCGGCGCGCTCGACCTCCTCATCGGACACAAGGCGCGTGACCATGCCAGCCTTCGCGAGTCGATAGACGAGGCCGTGGCTGGGACGCAGGTCCGCCCACTGCAGGTCGATGGCAGCCAGTCGCGGATCATTCCATTCGACCCCGGCGCGTTCCTTCTGTCTCTTCACGAGCTGGTACTTGCCCACCCATTCGACCTCGGTGGCCACCGAGAAGAGATCGGCGCGCATGCGATCAAGCACCGACTGCCACAGCGTGAGGATCTCCTGGTCGGCCTGCGTGGGTGTCGTGCCCGTTTCTTCAAAAGTGTCGAGAACCAGATCCAAGTAGACCTGCTGGAGCTCTGCCGCCGTGTAGGCGCCGCCCGCGGTCGTCACCTTGTAGTCGAGGTCGGGATGGTGCGACACGTTCCAGGTCTCCTGCACGGGATCGTCCATGACGATCGAATCCCAGCGCAGGTCCGTGCCCTGCTCGATTGCCCACAGGACGAGCGAGGTGGTGCCGAAACGCAGGAAGGCCGAGACGTCGAACATGTTGCCGTCGCCGCCGATGACGTGGAGTCGGCGGAACTGAGCCGGATTCGCATGCGGCTCGTCTCGTGTGTTGATGATTGGGCGGTTGAAAGTGGTCTCCAGTCCGACTTCGTTCTCCACAAAGTCGGCGCGCTGGGACATCTGGAAGCCCGGGACCTCGCTCTTTTGTCCGCGTCCCACGCGGCCGGCACCGCAGATGACCGGGCGGGTCACCATGAAGGGCGTGAGTCCTCGCACGATCGCATCGAGGTCGGTGATGCGGGGCATCTGGTAGTTCTCGTGGGTACCGTAGGCAGCACCCTTGCCGTCGGTGTTGTTCTTAACGAGGACGATAGGTTCTTCGCCGAGTTCTTCCAGGCGTGCCATGACGCGCTGGGCGATCACCTCGCCGGCGCGGTCCCACAGGAGCGCATCGCGCGCACCGATCGTTTCGGGCGCGGAGTACTCGGGGTGCGCGTGATCGACGTACAGGCGTGCGCCATTCGTGAGGACGGCGGTCGTCGCCGCAGGGAGGGCGAGTTCTTCGGGGGTCGGCCGCGCGACGCGCTCCGAACCACCGGACGGTGCGAGGTGGTACGGATCGTCAGTGAGCAAAGACGGGTCTGCCGCAGCACGGGACATGCGCATGCCGCGCAGGTCGTTGAGCGGGTCCTCCCCCGTGTAGTCCCAGCGGACGACGCCCGCGCCCTGGGCCGGAGTTCCCTCGCGGCTGATCTCGCCGTACGTGGTCACGACCGTCGTCGACAGAGCAATCGGGTTTGCCCACGCGTCGCCGGGACGGTAAACGCCGTACTCGGTCTCGGTTCCAATAATGCGTTCGCTGCTCATTTCACCGTTCCAATCGGCTTCACGCTGACGATTTCAGGGGCCAGCCCGCTGGTACGAGCCCAGTCTTCCGGCGAGGAGGTGGCAGCGAGTTCGAGCGACTCGTTCATCTCCTCGTGCACCCCGCGCAGCAGATGATCCATGCTCAGGCCGGAAGATGCGCCCGTCAGCGCGTCCTTAATCGCGTACTTCTTTGCGCGTTCGACGATGCCGGCAATGAGAGCGCCAGACACGAGGTCGGACAGGTAGATGCGCTTGTGGTCGCCATTCACCAGGGTTGCGAGGAAGAGAGCCGTCGTCTCATTGCGCGCGTAGAGCGCGTCGACGCCGCGTTCGCTCATGCCCGCCACAGCCTCGTTGATGCCGCCGAAACGCTCAATTTCCAAAGCATGGATCGGCACCTGAGGCGTCAGATACTTCGAGAAGATATCGAGGGCACCCGCGCGGTCCGGACGATCCACGCGGATGCGCACGTCGAGGCGCCCCGGGCGCAACACCGCCGGGTCGATCATGTCGGCGCGGTTGGAAGCGCCGATGATCACGACGTTGTCGAGGGATTCGACGCCGTCCATCTCGGCGAGGAGCTGCGGGACAATCATCGTTTCGACGTCTGAGGACACGCCCGTGCCACGCGTGCGGAACAGGGCCTCCATCTCATCGAAGAAGATGACGACTGGGGTGTCGCCGGCTGCGAGGGTCCGTGCGCGAGCGAAAATGGCGCGAATCTGGCGCTCGGTTTCGCCGACGAACTTGTTCAGCAGTTCGGGGCCCTTGATCGACAGGAAGAAGGTCGACGCACCCCCACGCTTCGACAGCGAGTTGGCAACGGCCTTCGCGATCAGAGTCTTGCCCGACCCGGGAGGCCCATACAAGAGAATGCCCTTGGGCGGGCGCAGGCCAAACTGGCGGTACAGCTCAGGATGGTTAAACGGCATCTCGATCGAGTCACGCACCTGCGCAATCTGATCGTCGAGACCACCGATGTCCTCGTATGTGACGTCGGGAACCTCGGGGGTGAGCAGCTGCTCGACATCCTCACGCACGATGCGCTCGAAGGCGATGCCCGAGCGGGCGTCCACGACGAGAGAATCGCCGGGACGCAGGTTTCCGTGGCGTAGAGGGCCGGCCAGCTCAAGGAGATTCTCCGCTCCACCTTCCGTCGCCACAAGCACGCGGTCGCGGCCAACGAGCTCGAGAACGGAGACGACCTGCCCGCTGCGCGGGAAGTCATCCGCGGCCACGGCGATCATCGTGTCGTCGAGGCGCACCCACTGCCCGTACGAGAGGTCAGTGACATCAAGCTTCGGAGTGACGGCAACGCGCATGCGCTTGCCGCCCATCACGACCTCGATCTGGCGTGAAGCAGGAAACGCTCGCACGAACGTTGCGAGAGTCTGGGGAGGACGCGACACGTCGGCCAGCTCCCCCTGTAGGCGAATCAGCTCCGTGCGGGCGGTCGTCAGCGCGGTGGTGAGGCGGCCGTTCTTTTCTTCCAGCGAAATCAGACGTCGTTCAAGTGCCTGGCGTTCTTCGACCTCACTCATCAGTCGCTGCCTCACGTCCCTCCGACGCCCACGTGTCGGCCTGCGCGACGACGTCACGGCGGACCTTGCGCACCTTCTTCTCAGAGTTCACGCGCTGACCGACCTTCTCCAGCGACCAGTCCGGCTCGTCGTCCCACGCGCCGCCCTGACCTTCGGCAGCCTTCGCCGGACGAGTCGAACGCTCCTGCGGCGTGACGCCAGGCGCGAGGAGGCGGGTGACCACGAGGAAACCGGTGTGGGCCACCATGCGGTGCTCGGGGCGCACGGCCAGGCCGTCGAGGTGCCACTCGCGGCGTATGTCCTCCCAGGCGATCGGATCGGTGAAACGCTCGGAGGCGCGCAGATCCTCGACGAGACGTGACATCTGTGTGACGGTCGCGACGTAGCACACGAGCACGCCGCCCGGAATCAGCGCATGGGTGATGGCCTCGATGTTCTCCCAGGGAGCAAGCATGTCGAGTACGATCCGGTCGACGCTGCCCTCTTCGGCCGACCACAGCACCTCGTCGACGTCACCGACGCGCAGGTCCCATGCGGGGTGGCGGCGGCCGAACCACAGGTCAACGTTGGCGGCCGCGATGTCAGCGAAGTCCTGGCGCCGCTCCACAGAGATAAGGCACCCCTGCGGGCCGACCGCATCGAGGAGAGCCATCGACAGCGCGCCGGAGCCGGCGCCGGCCTCGACGACAGTCGCGCCGGGGAAAATATCCCCCATGTGGGTAATGACCCCTGCGTCCTTGGGATAGACGACGGCGGCGCCGCGGGGCATCGACATCACATAATCGACCTGCAGGGGCCGCAGGATCTGGAACTGGCGGCCTTCCTCGGTGACAATCACCTGGCCGTCGGGACGGCCAATGACGTCGTTATGGTTGAATCCGCCGCGGTTGGATTGGAAACGACCACCGCTCACGAGAATCACCTGGTGGAAGCGTCCCTTGGGGTCGCGAACCTGAACGCGGTCGCCCTCAGAAAGGACGCCTCGGCGGGTGGGCTGGCCAAAATCATTGGCCGACATTGAAGTATTACGCTGAATAGTCATTACGTAAAGGATAGCGCTTGCCACCAGCTGCGCCCATAGCAGGACACAGATGAGGGCGGGAGGGGTTAGCGTGGTATTCATGACAGACCTGATCACCCCTTCGACGGCCGAGCGCACGTGGGAGCCCGCACTCTCGGCTTCGCGAGCGAAGGAATACGAGCGCTGCCCCCTGCAGTACCGTCTTCACGTCCTGGACGGATACCGTGAACCAGAAACGCGCGCGAAGGCTCTGGGAACAATCGTGCACGCAGTGCTTGAGAAGCTTTTCGCTCTGCCAGCGCAGCAGCGTACACCTGAGGCCGCGCGCGGCCAGGTGTGGCCGCAATACGAGGCCCTGGCATCAAAGAACCCGGAGGTTCCCGCGTTGTTTAGCGACGATGCGGACCGTGACGCGTGGCTCGACGAGGCGCGCGCGGTCGTCAACGGGTACTTTGCGATCGAGCAGCCCCAGTGGATTGCACCGGCAGCGCTTGAGCAGCGTGTGACGACAATGACCTCGGGCGGCGTACGACTCCTCGGTTTCATCGACCGTGTGGACCGTGCCCCCGACGGACGGCTTCGGGTCGTCGACTACAAGACCGGGAAGGCGCCCGGTCCGCGCTACGTCGACGAGGCCCTGTACCAGCTGCGTTTCTACGCGCTGCTCCTCGCGCGCACGCAGGTGCTTCCTTCTCGCATGCAGCTTGTCTATCTGAAGGCCGGCCAGGTCATCACCTTTGATCCCAAAGCGGGCGACATCGCGAGTTTTGAGCGTCACATTGACCAGCTCTGGGACTCGATTGCACGCGACATTGAGAACGACTCTTTTGTGCCTCGCAAGAATCCCCTGTGCAACTGGTGCGGGGTGCGGTCACTCTGCCCGGTGTTCGGCGGAACCACTCCCCCGCTGCCCGAGCAACATGCACGGTGGCTGTCGCGGACTCGGCTAGGCTAGATGCATGGACTTGAAGCAATGCGGCCGCACCGGGCTCTACCTGTCGGCCATTGGTATCGGCACGCTCACCTGGGGGCGCGACACTGACGGCCCCGAAGCGCTCGACATGCTGCGCCGTTTCGTCGACGCGGGCGGCAATCTGGTGGAATGTTCTGCGTCCCATGGTGACGGCATGGCGGTAGACATCCTGTCCGAAGCCATCTCAGCTGTTGGTCGGCACCGCGTGGCAGTCGCGTGGCGCGGAGGCGTGCGCCGGGCCTCCGAAGGCGCGTGGGTGAGCGCTGCGGGGCGCGGCGATCTGCTGCGCAGTCTCGATGATGCCCTCGCACGGTTGGACACCGACTACGTGGACGTGTGGATGGTGGAGCCTCGCGCGGAGGTCCCACTGGACGAGACTCTTGAAGCTGCGACCGCAGCGTATCGCTCTGGCCGTGCGCGCTACGTGGGGCTGTCGCGGGCGACGCAGTGGCAGCTTGCCGAGGCGGTGACACGCGGCATGCTCGGAGCGAGCGCTCCGATCTCAGTGGTCGAGTTCCCCTTCTCCCTCGCAGATACCTCGCGGGCGGCGAGGGTCGCTGAACTGAGTGAACACGGGGTCGGCGTCATCGCCGCGTCCGCATTGGCAGGCGGTGCTCTGACGGGCAAGTACCGCCACTCGACGCCCGCGGACTCGCGCGCTGCTTCGCCACATCTTCGCCATCTGGTGGAGGGCCACTTGACGGGCTCGGCGCGCGGCGTCATTGAGGCTGCCACGCGCGCGGGCGCGGGACTGGAACGCTCGACGGGCGACGTGGCGCTTGCATGGGTGCGCGATTATCCGGGTGTCACCAGTGCCCTCGTCGGTCCGCGCACGCTGCGCCAGCTGGAGACGCTGCTCGATTACACGGAGCCGTTGCCTGCCCCCATTCGGCAGGTTCTCTCCGAGGTGGCTCAGTAGTAAGGCGCGCTTCACGTGATTGACGTCGCGTGATCACGTAAAGATGGGTGGGGCCCGAACCGCTTGGTTCGGGCCCCACCCATCTTGAACAAGCTGATGATCGAGTCAGTCATCGACCTCGATAAAGTCGTCTTCATCGGAGTCGTCGAAATCATCGTCGTCATCCTCGGAGTCATCGAGAATGTCGAAGGGCAATTCCACGCCCAGCTGAGTGAAAAGAATGTCGTCGTAGGTGAAGAACGCGTCACGCAGCGCAAGCTCAGCTGCTTCGAGCGCGGCGTCGTCGGCCTCGTCTCCATCGCGGGCGATGTCGAAGTGGTTTTCGAAAGCGTTGAGCAGGCGCGTCAGCGCGCGGCGGGCATCTCCAGTCATGACGATCATTCTACCGTGAGACGGCGCACTTTATCAGGGGAGGTTGAGCTGCGAACGAATAACGGACACCATCAGATCGGTTCCCTTGATCTCGGCGGTCTGCTCCGCGCCCAGAATACGGGTCTGCCCGTCCGCATCAAGGAGCTGCGACGCACCCATGTTCGGGCCGAGGGGCAGAATCACCCACTCCTTCGTCGGCTGGTAGATGGCGTCGGGCTTCTCCCCTTCGATCTGGGCGGTGATGTTCGCGATGACGACGCGGGCCTGCTGGCGCGCGGCGTCGGCACGCTTCGATTCACGCACATCGGTGAGATCACCGACGGCGTAGACGTTCGGGTGATCTGCGACCTGCATGGTGCTATCGACACGGATGGTGCCGTTCGGGTTCATGACGGACTCGTAGTCGCTGCCGATCAGGAAGCCGGTGTTGGCGCGGGCACCGTAGCACTGGAACCACAGATCGGCCTCGATGACCTCACCGTTCTTGGTTTCAACCATGAAGTGACTGAGGTCGCCAACGTTCTGCGGGGGCAGGTAAGCGAGCTCAGAGCCGGTGACGACGCGCACGCCGAGGGTGCTCAGCTGCTCGCTGATCTCGTTGCGCAGCGCATCGGTGTAGCCGGGCGTGCCCAGGATCTGATCGGAGGCCTCAACGATCGTGATGTCCAGGCCGGGGAAGGCATTGGCGAGTTCGCCGGTCAGCTCGATGCCGACGGTGCCGCCGCCGACGATCATCACCGAGCGGGCCCGTCCGAGGTTCTCGTGCAGCTGCTCAAGGCGTGCCTTCGCCACGGACGAGCGGTAAGAGGAGTACTTCGCGGGGAAAGGATAGGTCGATCCGGTCGCGAAGACGACGTAGTCGGCCTCGATCGGGTCGTGGCCAAAGACATGAACGGTCGTGCCGTCAACACGCGATACTGTGCCACGGAGGACCTCGCCGCGGTGCAGCAGGTTCGTGTAGGGCATGAAGATCGCGTGTTCCCACACGGTGTCGACCGCGGCACGCAGCGCGGCTGCGTGATGGACGAACTGGTCCTTCTGTTCGATGAGGACAACGTCCGCGATGGGGTCCAGCCCCTTTGCGACCGTGACGCCTCCGTAACCTCCGCCAATGACTGCGACGCGTGCCATGTCTTTCCTCCTTATGAGTGGACCGCGTCTATTGTGTCACCTGGCGGGCACGAATGCGCGTGCTAGGGACCTTAGTCCGCGTCGTTGGCGCTCTCCCCGGTCTCCAGGCCGAGGCCGCGCGCAACATTCGGCGGGAAGAAGTTGGGGCCTTTGAGGACCTTTCCATCCTCGCGCAGCTTGACGGAGCCGTCCGGCATAAGCTTGGAGAGGTTCGAAGCCTGGACCTCGGCGAGCACAGAATCGAGATCCATTCCGGACTCGATCGCCATACCGTAGATGACGTAGATGAGGTCGGCGAGGGCGTCCGCAGCCTCAATAACATCGCGCTCGCCATCGTCTGCCGCGACCGCCTCGGCGGTAGCCGTCTCAATGATCGCGCGCGCGCGCTTGCCGTACACCGCTCCCATGAGTTCAGCGAATTCTTCGGCGATGAGGCTCATGCGCATGCCGAGGCGCTCATAGGACAACGTCGGATCGTCGAAGGAACGAATCGGCATCGAGTAGGTGCGGTGGAACTCCTGGACGAGTTCCATCGGGCTGGGAGCGCTCTGAGTGTTCGAGGTGGGGGTGTTCTTCTCGCTCATGCGTGATCCTTTCGAGACTGTTCCCAGGCCGTAGCCAGGATGTTCGTAAATGCGGTGATCGTTTGATGTCCGTCGACGAGGTACTGCGCGTCAAAGACGTACGTGGGGACGGTGGTGACACCCATGTGCATCGCCATCTGGAAGTCCGAATACACGCGGGATGCCCATTCCTCGTCGCCCACGGCGAGAGCAGCAAGCTCCGGCGGCATTCCAATGTCCTGGGCGCACCCGATGAGAACCTCGGGGTGGGAGATGTCCAGCCCCATTTCGAAGTGGGCGCGCATGATGGCCTCGGCAACCTTCAGTTGCAGCGAGGAGGGACCTGCCACCGTATCGGCATCAATATCAGCATCGTGGGCGGCCGCGATGATGCGGTGTGCGCGCGATGTCGGAGCGATGATGAGTTTATCGAAGTCGAAGCGAATCCCCTCGCGCGCGCCGAGCGCCTGCATCCGCTCGTCAGATTCGCGTACTTCTTCGAGCGTCGCGGCACCGGATTCCACGAGAGCCACAACGCGGGGCTTGTCCACGGGGGCGTCGAGTTCCGGGTCAAGAAGGAAAGCGTGCAGGTAGACCTCAACCTCGTCACGATGCTCGAATTCCTCGAGAGCTGCGCGCAGGTGTCGCAGCCCGAGATAGCTCCACGGGTCGCAGGTGTCGAGCCACATGTCGATACGCACGGTGCCTCCTCACGATTGATATGGAAAACCCCGGAGCCTTTCGGCCCCGGGGCATTTCGTGCGCGGAGGGGGACTTGAACCCCCACCCTCGTAAAATGAGGACTAGCACCTCAAGCTAGCGCGTCTGCCTATTCCGCCACCCGCGCAGGTGAGCGATGCGAACCGTTGCGATCCGCAAGCGAGTAGAAGCTTAACACGATGTGGGCGAGATGCGCCAATCGAAACTAGGAGTCTTTTTCGCCGCCGCGCAGGCGCGAGTCAAGAGTGGCAAAAACCTTGGCAATTGAGTCGATATCGGCGTCCGTCATGCCATCCAGGAGGTACTCGCTGACCGTCTGCTGATGCAGCTCTGTGGCAGCAAGCACAGTTTCGATCCCCTGGGTCGTCAGGCACGCGTCGTAGCCGCGGCGATCGACCGCGGAGGGAACGCGTTCCACCCATCCGTCGCGCGACAGATTCGAAACGAGGTAGGTGACGCGCGACGGCGAATAAACGACACGGTCGGCCAGCTCGCCCATGCGCAGACGATGGCCAGGCGCCTCCCAGAGGGCCAGAAGAATGTTGTAGTCGGGCATGGAAACCCCGTAGGTGCGCTTGAGGCGCGTCTCGAGAATGCCCTGCAGGCGCCCGGACGCCTCGAAGAAGACTCGCCATGCGGCAGCGCGCGCACTATTGGCCTGAACGATCGGCGTCAGTTGTGCTCGTGATTCCATGTCTCCCTCCTCGTGGTCGTGTCGGATGCTTCTCTCGGGATAATAGGGCATAGTGACTAAGAAAGCACCAACAACGCGGGGGAGCCACGTGTCTTTATCCATTTCTGTTGTCCTTTTTGACGTCGACGGAACGATTGTTGATTCCGCTCCGGCCGTCATGAGTGCATTTCGTGGCGCACTGTCAGACTACGATTTTCCGATCCCCGACGATCAGCGGCTCCGCACCTATGTCGGCCCGCCGCTGTGGTACGCCTTCGGCGACCTGGGGTACGAGGGTGAGCTCCTAGCCAACCTCGTGAGTGGCTACCGTTCGCGATATCAAGCTCACTTTCTTGATCCCGAGCCCTTCCCCGGGGTCATTGAGCTGCTTCACGAACTTCATGATGCTGGCGTTCCGTTGGCGACCGCGACGTCGAAGCAGGCCCCGATGGCTCTCGCTCAGATGGAGCATCTCGGCCTGTCCAGCGTTTTTGATGTGATTGCCGGGGCTACCCCCGACCCGGCCTCGAGCAAAGCAACAGTCATTCACGAGGCTCTGACACGTTTGGAGGATCGCGGCGCCGATATCTCCCGCCCCGTTATCGTCGGCGACTCGATCTGGGACGTGCGCGGCGCTAAGGAGGCTGGCATTCCGGTGATCGGCGTTGGGTGGGGCTACGCAACGGACGATGGCCTGGCCGATGCGGATGCCGTGTGCGACACGGTCGATGACCTGCGCACATACCTCCTGGATGGCGTGGCGCAGCACGCGCGAAGCGCTGGTTAGCGAAAGTCTCGGGACTTTACCTCGACGGGAAGTGCGATAGACGCGATCCTGAAGGCTTGCACGCTGATCGCACCATCTCCCCACTCGAGTGTCCCACGCACGAGTAGAGCACTGGACTCGAGGCACACGCGCCGGAACTTTTTCCATGCTCCCACAGAGACAGAGACGTTGACGAGGCCGGTTTCGTCTTCGAGGGAGAGGAACGTGATCCCCCCGCCCGTGTGCGGGCGCTGTCGATGGGTGACGACTCCGGCGATGTCGACGATGCGTCCGGTCAGGTGCTGGCCCAGCTCGCCAGCCCGGAGGACGCTAGCGGGCAGCGATCCGCGGACGTAGCTGAAAGGGTGGCGCCCCGGGGTCAGCCCCGTCGAAGCGACATCCGAGCGCATGCGCTCCGCCTCCGATAACGAAGGCAGCTCGGGAACGCGCGCCCCCACCTCCGTGCCCGGAAGGAATGGCTGCCATTGACCGGCCCGAGCCTGTGGCTGCGCGAGTGCCCCCGCAGCCCATGCACCCTCGCGCCGCCCGACCCCCAGACACTCGAGAGCGCCGGCCATCGCGAGCTTTTCCATGGCAGAGGCGCTCACGTGGGCTCGCCGCGCGAGGTCCGCCTGACTCGTAAATGCTCCCTGACGCCTGGCTTCGACGATGCGCTCGGCGACCGCGCCCAGGCCTCGTACCTGAGAGAGCCCGATACGCACCGCAAGCTCGCGATCGACATCGAGGGCAACGGTGCCGCGCGAGGGCAAAGCCTCCGGGCGCCCCGGGTTGTAGGACTCCCCCGCCTCATCGTCGCCCACGCGCTGCACGCTCGCGTCGACGAGTGAATCGTTGACTGACGGACCCACCACGCGCACCCCGTGCCTGCGGGCGTCCTGCACGAGGGTCGCGGGCGAATAGAAGCCCATCGGCTGGGAGGCCAGGATCGCGGCATAAAAGTGCTCGGGGGCGTGCACCTTCAGCCAGGACGACGCGTACACGATGTGTGCGAAGGAAAACGAATGAGACTCCGGGAACCCGAAGTCCGCAAAGCCCTTGAGCTGTTCGAAGATACGCTCGCGCGTGGGCGCGTCGATACCCCGTTCCTCCATGCCCGCCATAAGGTCCCCCTTGAGAGCTTCCATGCGCTCCGGGCTGCGCTTGGCCCCCATCGCGCGGCGCAGCTGATCGGCGCGCGCCCCCGACAAGCCCGCCGCGTCCCTCGCGATGCGCATGAGCTGCTCCTGAAAGAGGGGGACGCCGAGCGTCTGGCGCAGGGCGGGCTCAAGGAGTTGGTGCAGATAGGTGACCTTCTCGCGTCCCGAACGGCGCCGTAAATAGGGGTTGACTGAGCGCCCCTGGATCGGCCCCGGTCGGATCAGAGCGACCTCCACGACAATGTCGTAGAAGCAGCGTGGTTTGAGCCTAGGAAGCGTGTTCATCTGCGCGCGCGACTCTACCTGGAAGACGCCCACCGTGTCGGCCGCGCACAGCAAGTCGTAGACCCTCGGGTCCTCCTCCGGCAGGGTGTGCAGGCCCAGGGGTTGGCCCTCGCGCCCTTCCACTACTCGAGGTGCCCAGCCACGCAGCTGATTCGAGGCCTCCCCCGCACGCGCGCCACCCGCCCGGAGCTCGTCGAAGGCGACGCGCAACGCGGTCAACATGCCGAGCGATAGCAGGTCGAACTTCACGAGGCCGGCATCCGCACAGTCCTCCTTATCCCATTGGAGAACCGTACGTCCCGGCATCGCGGCCCACCCAACCGGGCAGATGCGCGACACCGGCTGATCGGTGAGCACCATGCCGCCTGAGTGGATCCCCATGTGCCGGGGAAGACGCGCGAGCGCCTGGGCCGCATCACCAACGAGGGGTGGCACTTCTCCCCTGCCCTGGGACCAGGCTGTGGCCGTACCGGCCGGGTATCCGAGGGCGCGTGCGACATCGCGGATCGCTGAGCGCGGGCGGTACGTGATGACGTTCGCGACCTGGGCCGCGCGATCCCTCCCAAACGTGTCGTAGACGTACTGGATGACCTCTTCTCGACGACACGCCTCGATATCGACATCGATATCCGGTGGCCCCGAGCGCGCATCGGATAAAAATCGCTCGAACAGCAGGTTGTGGCGCACCGCGTCGACCGCTGTGATTCCCAGGCAATAGCACACCGCTGAGTTGGCGGCGCTGCCCCGCCCCTGGCACAGGATCCCGTTGCGGGCGCAAAAGTCGACGATGTCTTTGACGATGAGGAAGTAGCCCGCAAAGCCGAGGCGCTCGATGACCCCGAGTTCGTGCTCGATCGTTTCCCATGCCCGGGGGTGGTGTGCGCGTGATCCGTAGCGCACGCTCGCGCCCTCGTAGGTGCAGTGCGCGAGCCAGCTGTCCGGGGTGTGCCCGTCGGGGACCTGGGTGCGCGGCAAGCGCGGGGCGACGAGGCGCAGGTCGAAAGCGCACGCGGCTGCGACCTCGCATGCGTTGTCGAGTGCCTGCGGGTGTGCTCCATGCAGTCGTGCCATCTCCGCGGGTGAACGCAGGAAAGAGCGGTGCGCGCCCAGGTGAGCCTCCGCCTCGTTCAAGGAAGATCCCAAGCGGGTCGCCGTCAAGATGTCGCCGAGCGCCTGCTTCGAGGGTGAGGACATGCGCGCTCCGCTCGTCGCCACCAGGCGAGTTCCGCTCGCGCGCGCAAGCTCCGCGAGCACGTCTCCGACCTCGTCTTCATCCCCACGCGCAGCCTGCCACTCGACGAGGACCTGGTCGCACCCAAAAGCGTCTACAAGTCCGTCCAGGACTCGGCGTGCGGGCGCCGTGCCCCCGGCTCGTAGCGCGCGCATGAGCGGGCCCCGCCTACCGCCAGTGAGGACGACGAGCTCCCCTCCGGCCTCACTCAGATTGACGAGGTCGTGGCGTGGATTGCGCTGCCCGGGTTCGGACAGTGCTCGAGCGCTCATCGCTCCCACGAGATGCGCGTAGCCGGTGGGGCTGGCCGCCACAATGGGGAGGCGCATCCCCGGGTCTTCAGCTCCGGGAGCAAGTCCCCATCCCGGCGCAGATGAACCCGGAACAATGCCCCTCAGAGCATCCGGCGCGAGCGTGAGCTCAGCGCCGTACACGATCGGCAGGCCGGCCGTGCGGGCAGCCATGGTCGTCTGAACCGTCGAGTACATGCCGTCGACGTCGAGAATCGCGAGGGCATCGAGCCCGAGGCGCGCAGCTTCCTCCACCATACGCGCGGGCTCGTCGGTCCCGTCAAGAAACGTGAAGGCGCTGTGCGCATGCAGTTCTGCGTAGCGTCGTTCCGTGGTCATACAGCCATTATATTGAACATATGTTCGATACTGTTGTTGGGGGGAGCTGCGTTGGCGCGTACAGATGGGGTGAAAGGCGCCCCTCCCACGAGGAGCACAAGCCCTATGCTGGAAGCATGGAATCCATGCTCGCAGCGTCGCTTCGCTCCCCCGGCGCCCTGGTACTCGACGAACGCCCCATCCCAACACTCGGCCCACGCGACGTTCTCCTCTCCGTCGAAGCAACAACCCTGTGCGGCACGGACCTGCGCATCGCAACAGGACAAAAGACGAACGGCGTCACCCCGGGCGTAGTCCTCGGGCACGAAATCGCCGCACGCGTGTGGCGTGTTGGAAGCGACCTCACCGCAGGGGTCGACGTTCCCGCTCCGGGCACGCAGGTCGGACTCGCTCCCGAGATTGCCTGCGGACACTGCGCCCCCTGTACGAGTGGGCGCTCTAACGTGTGCGCGAACATGCGCCTATTCGGAACGGGGGTGGATGGAGCCCTCGCAGACTTCATCCTCGTCCCCGAAGAAGCGCTCGCGTGCATTACCCCCGTCGCTCGCGAGATCGCCCCGCCTCACCTCGCACTCGCCGAGCCGCTCTCGTGCTGCCTGCGCGCAACAACACGCCTACCCATCGAATCCAACTCCCGTGTGCTCGTGCTGGGAACTGGCCCGATCGGCCTCATCCACTGCGCACTCGCGGTTTCTGCCGGCGCGCGCGTCATGGCCTGCGGCCGACAGGCGCGCCTCGAACCCGCGCGAGCAATGGGAGCCGAGTTGACGACCGGCACCCAAGGCGAGGATCTTGTACGTGAGGTCATGACGTGGACTGACGGTGTAGGAGCAGACGTCGTCATTATCGCAGTCGGAGCCCCAGCCCTCGTCTCCATTGCCGCTCAGTGCGCGCGCATCGGCGGCCACATTTCTTTCTTCGCAGGCTTCCCCGCGGGAGCGATGACTCAGATCGACCCGAACCTCGTGCACTACCGGGAGCTGACCATCAGCGGCAGCGCGAACGCGACCCTTGACGACTACACGGCGGCCGTCGAAGCGCTCTCAAGCGGACGCATTAACCTGTCGCCACTCATCACACACGAGTATGAGCTGTCCGACGTTAGCGACGCCCTCAACGCCGTGCGCACACGCGCCGGCCTGAAGGTCGCCGTGCGCCCGAAAAGCTTCGCCGCCCTTTAGTCGAGGAGCCCGCGCAGGTCCGCCTCGCTCAGGCGAGCGCCCATTCCAGTCCCGTTCATCACCGAAGAAATGAGCTGGCGCTTGCGATCCTGAAGCTCCACAACCTTCGCTTCGATCGTATCAGTCGCAACCATTCGATAGACGTTGACTTTCTTCATCTGACCGATGCGGTGCGCGCGATCAATCGCCTGCTCCTCCGCGGCAGGATTCCACCAGGGATCCATGACGTAGACGTAGTCCGCCTCGGTGAGGGTCAACCCGGAACCGCCAGCCTTCAGCGAGATGAGGAAGACTTGAGCATCGCCCGAGCGGAACTTCTCGATGACCTCAGCCCGACCACGCGTCGACCCATCGAGCTGCACGGCGGATATTCCACGGCGCTCAAGCATGTGCCGGATACGCTCCAGGAACGAGGTGAACTGGCTAAACACCAAGGCCTGATGTCCGAGTGGCACGATCTCATCCAGGCGATCCGCCAGGTACTCGATTTTTGCCGACCCCACGTGCGCATACGACTCCTCGACGAGAGCCGGATCGAGCGCTAGCTGACGCAGCCTCGTAATCGCCGCAAGCACACTCATGCGGTTCGCATCCACGTCTCGCAGCAGGTCGAGAATCCGGGCGCGCTCGCGGGCCAGATACTGATCGTAGATACGGCGGTGCTCCTTGCCCAAATCGACGCGCACAATGTCGACGATCTTATCGGGCAGATCCGGAGCGACCTCCTCCTTCGTGCGCCGCAGAACAAAGGGCGCAACATAGGCCGTCAGACGCCCGAGCATCGCCGGATCCGCGCCATTTTCGATCGGCCTGCGCACCTGCTGCTGGAATGCCTCCCACGAGGGCAGGAGGCCGGGGCACGTCAAGGAAAGCAACGACCACAGGTCTCCCAGCGAGTTTTCGATGGGGGTACCCGACACCGCCAACTTCCAGGGCGACTCAAGATCGCGAAGCGCTCGGTAGGTTGCGGTGCGAGGGTTCTTCACCGCTTGCGCTTCATCGATGACAACTCCGCCGAGGCGCACCTGGTTCCACTGCTCCGCCTCCAGGCGGGCGAGCGTGTAGGAGGTGACGACGATATCCATATCGGCAACCTCCTCCTGGATCGTCGTCCCACGGCGCGTGGCCGTTTCCTTCACCGCGCGCACACGCAGGTGCGGTGTGAAGGTGCGCGCCTGGTCTATCCACACGCCAACGACGGAGGTCGGCGCCACGACGAGAACGGGCGAGGGATCGCCGGCGGGTGCATGCGCTCGCAGCGCTGCCACAGCCGACAGGATCTGAACGGTTTTACCCAGGCCCATGTCATCCGCCAAAATTCCACCGATTCCACCGGACAAGCGAGCCGTTAGCCAAGCGTGGCCGTGCCGTTGGTACGGCCGCAGAACCGAGCTGAGCGATGGTACCGGCGGCACACCTTCATCCGCGGAGCCGTCGCGCAGCGGAGCGACCCGCATCCTCCACGCGTCACTGAGGCTCACGTGGTCGGATGCACTCGCGAATAGATCGACGACGCCGACCTGCATCGGCGTGAGCCTGAAACCCTCGCCGTCCCATCCCGCCAGGGTGCGTGCCTCTTCCAGCAACGTCGCCAAGGAGCGAATACGTTCGCCGTCAAGGCGTACCCACGTTCCCTCGACCTCGACGTAATCCTGCCCGCCTGCGATCGCTTCGAGCGCTTCGCGCACGCTGATCGTGACGCGGCCGAGGCGCAGGCGCACGTTGAGGTCAAACCAGTCACGCGTGGCTGGATCAACGCTCACATCGACATCGAATCCGTCTTCTCGCACGTCGATGGCACGCACGTCCTCCGCAACGTCCCACACGAGGCCATCGATGCCCTCAGCATCAACAACCGCTTCCAAGAAGGCAGGAACACGCCACGGAGACAGCCTCCCCGTCGTCGGAGGCGCGGTCCACAGGGCGGAGTCGAACCCACGTCCCCACAACTCGACGCGACCCAGGATCTCGGCCACGGCCTCGTCCTCCACGCAGTGGGCCACAGGAGTGCGCGAGCGTGACTCACCCTGACGATACTCTGCCCACCAACGCACAACGACAGATTCCCCGTCGCGTCGCACTGTCCCCACGAGCGACACGTCCGGGCGAGCCTCAGGGTCAAAACTGCCATCGGAGGAAGCCATCGAAAAACGCCTGAGGAGGGCGGGCAGCCACGTGCCACGAAACTGCGCGACATCTGCGGCAGGAATATGCAAGCCTCGATCGAGAGGAAAGCCGTCAAGCGTTCCCACACCCTCAATCCGCGCGATTCCGCGCCCTCCATCCAGCAGCAGCACACTCGCGTCGCGGTCGATACGCGGCCTCGTGATCACCTCGTCTCCGTTGCGCGCGACGACTCTGACGTCAAGGCCGTCGTCACCGGAGCGCACATCAATGTCCGCGTCCCAGGTCGCGTGCGAGAGCACCACCCTCTCATCGGCGTCAGGCGAGGCGTAGAGCTCAACCCCGGCCCGCACCAGACGCGCCAGCCACGCGTAGGCATGCTCACCCAGCGAACTGAGCGTCACCTCCGTGCGCGAGTGCCACGAACGCGATTCACGCGACAGGCGGTACCCCTCGCGCATGAGAGAGACATGCGTGGGATCCAGCCCATCCGTCACTGACGCCCACTGCGTCGCCGTCAAATCGAGCCACGAAGCCCTCTTCGTCGTCCACCCGGATGAGGAGCTTCGGCGCAGCGGGATGAGAGACGGCTCGACCCCGGGATCATGCGCATCAACGACGAGGGCCAACGGCTCGCCCAGGCGGTCGCGGTCAGAACCCAGCATTTGCTCGAGGACACGGCTCCATTCAGGCACCGAGCGCTGCTTGTCGCGGGCATCCTCGCGCCCAACAATGAGCGTCGCTACCGTATGGGGACAGTCACTGCGCAGCGGGCACGCACACGCGAGGGAGGGACGCACAGCGCCCTGTGCGACGCGCACGCGATAGGTCAGCCCGGCTTCCTTCACGCGTGCTTCAGCCTGCTCGCCATCCTCGCTCCAGGAGAATTCACGCACCGCGCCACTGCGCGCTAAACGCAGGCCATTCGCCCACGCCGCCGGGCCAACGAGGGCCATCATGTCATCATCCGACAGCGAGGCCAGCGTGTGCGACAGCGATACCATCCTTTCAGTCTACGGCACCCACCCATCCCCAGCACCGGCTCACTGGGACAGTCCCTCGATTGCCCACTCCCCCTCCTTCCAGACAAGGAGAACGTCCCGTCCGTCCTCAAGCAGAGCCCTCATGTAGGCGCGCGGTCTCTCCTGCGCCCACCACCGACCTCCCACCGGCCAAGGCCCTTCCACTCGCGCGATAGCCGCACGGCGCCCCCTCCCCAACACTGATTGCGAGACATCACGCTCGCTCACGAGGTAGGCGGGTGCAGCACTCAAGGCCCCTCGGTGGTCCACACGCACATCGTCGAAGGCCCCAGATACGCCAACAATCCTCACACGCACGGGCTCGTCAAAAAGCGTCGCCGGAGGATGAGCGATGCGTCCCTCCCACGCCCCCTCATGCGGGCGAAGGAGAGGCTTGCTCCCCCATCTGGTCATCACAACACGGCTGCGCGGATCGTATCCGCCCTGCACCCGCGGAATCAGGAGAGAATCCGGCCCCGCCATCCCCTGAATACGCACCACGCTGCGCGAGACATCGCGCTCGCGATCTGACCGCCCCCACAGTGCTGACGCACTGCGCCCCACCCGCGGATCACATGCGGTCACGCGTATACAGGTCACTGCGCCACTGGGCCCTTCGATACCCGAAGTCCACCCCGCGAGCGTCCACCGGACGCGCAGAGCAACCTCGTCCGATACGCACACGTCACATCCACTCCACGTGCGAGTGCGCTGACCGCCCCCGGCATCCTCCACATCGATGCGCAGGGTCTGCGAGACGAGCCCGCCCCGCCCCAGCCTCTGAGACAGATCTCGTGCGATGCGTTGAATGGGTACGATCATCGTATTGATGGAATCTCCACCCACATCAATGACGCACTCCATCGTGATGTCTGGTTGAATGCGCCCGGCCGGGGTGAGGGCACTGTCGCCTCCGGAAGCGAGATTCCAGAGTTGTTCACCGACGTCGCCGAAGCGCTCGCACACACGACCTCGCCCCAGTGCCAGAAAATCCGCGCACGTGTGAACGCCCAGGCCTGTCAATAGCTCGATGGCGTCAGCTGCTCTATCAGTCATCGCGACAGGAACGGCCCATAGGGCACGATGTAACGGGATACGCCCCAGGAATAATTGGTTTTCTCCGGCAGGAACAATGCGTCCCTCGCGCGCCGCCTCCAGGGATGCGACCGGCCCATCGGCGATGCCAACAAAACATTCAACGCCGACGGCCTCCTCGATCGCCGACACCAGAGCCAAGGCCGCGGCCTCCTCACTCCCATGCCAACGAGCGGGACCACGCGCCCGACACCTAGCTACCCCGGGGCGCACGCACTCCACCCCGGCCGCCACTGAATCGAAAGCATCGACAACGGCGCTAAACGCTCGCGCCTCGCGATCAGGGTCGCGAGGCAAGCAGATGAGATCGGGGCACACATACATCGCCTCTCGTACGCTCATGCCGCTCCTCACTCCGGCGCTCCGAGCAGCGCCGCTGGCAACCTCGATGCGTTCGCTATGTACGACAGCCCCAGTGCCACCCGGCGGCAGATCGACCACGAGGCAGTGAACGGGCCAATCGGGCACCCACACCACCATGTCACGCACCTAGACCACCAGCCGCATTCGTCGGCGCGGCGCTTCACGAGAAAGCCCCGGCCAGGGGCGCAGTGTCACGATGGTGCGTCCCATCGATCGGGCCCTCGCTGCCAAGGTCCGCTGCTGTGCGCCGGACAGTTCAGGAATATCGAGGCAGACAACATCGCAGGCTTCTATCAGAAGGGAACACAGGTCCCCCACCTGGTGATCTTTCCCCGCGTTTAATACCAGTACACGGTCGAGGTCCATCCCCTGCTGCGAGGCCCATTCCCAGCCGATATTCCTCACTCCGCACACGCCTATCCACCCCTCGGAGGGACATGTATCGATCAGCAATCGGATGAGTTCAGCCCTGCCCGTCGGCCCCAGAAGGACAGGAGAAATCCCCGCCTGCGCATGCTCGATATCGTCACGCGCTCGCAGGCCAACAGCCTGTTCGGCACGGTTCAACACGTCGCGCGCCGCCAGTAGTCGCGCATGCGCATCAGTCATAACTCCCCCTCCCAGCAATAGAACATGTGTTCGATACTGGAAGTGTAGAACCCCGCTCACACATCTGTGTCCCGAACGCCGATCGCGCGCGAATAGGTCACAATGGAAACACCGAGAAAAGGAGCATGCATGAACATCGACCAGCGCCCCCTTGCCCCCAGCCCCTACGAGGGCATGGAAGCCCCCACGTTTACGCTGTCATCGAGCGTTCTCACCGACGGCGCGCCCATGCCCGAGTCGGCGACCGCCGAGGCCGGATCCCTTTCCCCGGATCTCACGTGGCACGGTTTCCCCGAGGACACGGCGAGCTTCATGCTGACCTGCTTTGCCCCGGATGCCCCGACCCCCTCGGGCTGGTGGCACTGGGCAATTCTTGACATCCCGTCGTCCATGACCCACCTGGAGGCGGGTGCCGGAGCATCCGACCTCATGCTGGACGGTCCGGCTTTCCATCTGCGCGGCGATGCGGGCGAGGCCTCCTACTTCGGAGCCGCTCCCCCCACCGGCGATCGCCCCCACCGCTACGTATTCACGGTGCACGCCCTCGATACGGATTCGCTGGGGCTCGACGACGACGCGACCCCAGCTATGGCCTCGTTCGCGGCGCTCGAGCACACGATTGCACGCGCCTCCCTGACCGTGACCCACCAGGCCTAAGGATTATGCTGCACATTATTTTTTGGGAGCCGGAAATCCCCGGCAATACGGGTGCCGCTATTCGCCTGTCCGCGTGCACCGGATCGATGCTGCACTTGGTCAAGCCGCTGGGCTTCGACATGGACGACGCGAAGCTCCGCCGCGCAGGCCTGGACTACCACGACCTCGCGCACGTTATGGTGCACGATTCCCTCGATGAGGCACTCGCCGAGGTTCCAGGGCGCGTCTGGGCGCTCACGGGCCACGCAACCACCATGTACTCCGACGTCTCCTATGCCGATGGAGATGGCCTCCTCTTTGGGCGCGAGTCGGTCGGCCTGTCCGAGGATGCGATGCATCATCCGCGCGTGGAGGATCGCGTGCGCATCCAGATGGTTGACGGGGTGCGTTCGCTCAACTTGGCCAACTCCGCATCGATCGTGCTGTACGAGGCCTGGCGACAGCTGGGTTTCCCAAACGGCGTCTAACCCCACGATGAAAAGATGACGAACGAGGCCCGGATCGGACCGCTCCGCCGGGCCTCGTTTACTGCGTTCATCGCTGGATCAAGCAGTGGGTCAGTGCGCCCTCCACGGGGAGGACGGACGTTCGACCTGCTCTGCGAGCGAGACGATCCTGCGCGGATTCGAGCGCCACATCCAGATCAATCCGATGATCGACACGATAAAGGGTAGGAAGTAGAAGTCAGCGCCGAGGCCAGTCCAGGCTGAGCGCGCGGAATTCAGCTCATCCAAGCCGAGCGATGCGACCCACAAAATAATCGGAATGGCGATCGACAGAGAGATCGTGACCCAACCAACCATGCGCATGCGTCGCCCGTTGTGGGTGAGCGCCGTGGCCGCGACGAGGTAGTCGATACCCGCGAGCAGCGCAACGATGCGCGGCCCCCAGGGTTGCCCCTGCGCATGAAACAGATCGAGGATAGCCGTGACGAGAATCCAGGCCCCGAGGAGCCAAAACAGAGCAATGATGATGCGGCCAAGCCCAAGCGACGGTGGGCGCTGATCGCGCGCACCGACGGCCTCGTTCGTCGTCTCATGTCCGTGCACACGTCTGATCCTACCGACAGCATTGTCGCGACGCATCGCATTGGGGAAGAGCACCATGAGCAACTATGCCGTGTGGCCTGATGCACCGCGATGGAACACCGAGCTTCAAGACAGCGTTGCACAAACGTGGGACAATGGGCCTATAAGGACCGTGAGGCCCGCCATGAAAACAACCATCTGAGCTTCAGCTCATCAGCGAGGAGTTTTAAACCTTGAGCGAATCGACCTACGACATCGTCATTCTGGGTGCGGGTTCCGGCGGCTACGCGACCGCCCTGCGCGCTGCGCAGTTGGGCATGAAGGTCGCCCTCATTGACGGCGACAAGGTGGGCGGCACCTGTCTGCACCGCGGCTGCATCCCCACCAAGGCGTACCTGCACGCTGCAGAAACGGCCGAGGCCGTGCGTGAGTCGTCCAAGTTCGGCGTCTCCTCCACCTTCAACGGCATTGACATGGCTCAGGTGGGTAAGTACCGCGACTCTGTTATTTCCGGTCTGTACAAGGGCCTGCAGGGCCTGCTCAAGTCTCGCAACGTCGAGGTGATCTCCGGCTGGGGCCGCCTCGCCGACGCGAACACTATCGAGGTGAACGGCCAGCGCATTACCGGCCGTAACATCGTTCTGGCGACCGGCTCCTACTCGCGTTCGATCCCCAGCCTCGAGATCGGCGGCCGCGTGATCTCCTCCGACCAGGCCCTTCAGATGGATTGGGTTCCCTCCTCCGCCGTGATTCTTGGCGGCGGCGTCATCGGTCTGGAGTTCGCATCCGTGTGGCGCAGCTTCGGCGCCGAGATCACGATCATTGAAGCGCTGCCCCACCTCGCCAACAACGAGGATGAGGCCATCTCCAAGCAGCTCGAGCGCGCCTACCGCAAGCGCGGCATCAAGTTCCACACGAACACTCGCTTCGCCTCGGCCACGCAGAACGAGCAGGGCGTGCACGTCACGACCGAAGACGGCAAGGCTTTCGACGCCGACGTCCTTCTGGTCGCTGTCGGCCGTGGCCCCGTCACCGAGGGCCTGGGCTACGAGCAGGCCGGCATCACGCTGGATCGCGGCTTCGTCATCACCAACGACCGCCTGCACACCGGCGTCGGAAACATCTACGCGGTCGGCGATATCGTTCCCGGCCTTCAGCTGGCACACCGCGGCTTCATGCAGGGCATCTTCGTGGCCGAAGAGATCGCTGGCCTGAACCCGACCATGCAGGCTGATATCAACATCCCGCGTGTGACGTTCTGCGAGCCGGAGATTGCCTCCGTCGGCATGACCGAGAAGCAGGCACGTGAAAAGTTTGGGGACCAGGTACGCACCGTCGAGTACAACCTCGCCGGCAACGGAAAGTCGTCTATCCTGGCCACATCGGGCATCATCAAGCTGGTCTCGGTTGAGGGCGGTCCGATCGTGGGCTTCCACGGCATCGGCGCGCGCATCGGCGAGCAGATTGGTGAGGGCGAGCTCATGGTGAATTGGGAGGCATACCCCTCGGATGTCGCTTCCCTGATCCACGCGCACCCCAGCCAGAACGAGTCGCTTGGTGAAGCGGCTATGGCGCTGGCAGGCAAGCCGCTCCACGTCCACAACTGACCGAACATTTTTAATAGGAGAACACACATGGCAACTTCAGTGACCATGCCCGCTCTGGGCGAGTCCGTCACCGAGGGCACCGTCACCACGTGGCTCAAGCAGGTCGGCGACACCGTCGAACTCGATGAGCCCATCGTTGAGGTGTCCACGGACAAGGTCGACTCCGAGGTCCCCTCCCCCGTGGCCGGCGTCCTGCTGGAAATCCTGGTCCCCGAGGATGAGACTGTCGAGGTTGGCACCGAGATCGCTCGCATTGGCGATGCGTCTGAGGCTTCGGCAGCCCCTGCTGCTGCACCCGCGGCTGCTCCTGTCGAGGCTCCGGCGGCGCCTGCTGCAGCTCCTGTCGAGACCGCTGCCGCCCCTGCCTCCGCTCCCGCGCAGGGTACCGAGGTGCGCATGCCCGCTCTGGGCGAGTCCGTCACCGAGGGCACCGTCACCACGTGGCTGAAGTCCGTGGGCGACGCCGTTGACGCCGACGAGCCGCTGCTCGAGGTCTCCACGGACAAGGTCGACTCCGAGGTCCCCTCCCCGGTCGCCGGTTTCCTTGCAGAGATCCGCGTTCCCGAGGATGAGACCGTTGAGGTCGGCACCGTCGTCGCGATCATTTCTTCGTCGGCTCCCTCTGCTGCTCCCGTCGCCGAGGCAACTGCTCCGGCCGCTCCGGTGACGCCTGCTGCTCCCGCTGCACCGGCTGCACCCGCTACTCCTGCCGCTTCGGCAGCTCCGGTTGATCCCTTCCCGAACGCCTCGACGCTGGCACAGACGGCTTCCGCTGCTCCGGTCGTTGAAACCCCTGTCGCTGTGACCGGCTCCGCCTACGTCACCCCGATCGTTCGTAAGCTCGCCCGCGAGCTCGGCGTCGATCTGGCGTCCGTGTCGGGCACGGGTGTCGGCGGCCGCGTTCGCCGCGAGGACATTGAGGCTGCCGCCGCTGCCGCTCGCGCTGCAGTCGCAGCCCCCGCCGCCCCTGCTGCTTCCGCTGCTCCGGCCGCTGCACAGGCCAACGCTGTTCGCGAGCCTTCGCCGCTGCGTGGCACGACCGAGAAGATGTCGCGACTGCGTCAGACGATCGCTCGCCGCATGGTCGAATCTCTTCAGACTGCGGCTCAGCTGACCACGGTTATCGAGGTCGACGTCACGAAGATTGCCGCTCTGCGCGCGCGTTCGAAGGACGCGTTCCTTGCCAAGCACGGCACCAAGCTGACGTTCCTGCCCTTCTTCGTGAAGGCCGCGACCGAGGCCCTCGCCTACCACCCGAAGATCAACGCGACCATCAACGACAAGGAGGTCACGTACTTCGACTACGAGCACGTGGGTATCGCCGTTGACACGCCGCGCGGTCTGCTGGTCCCGGTGATAAAGAACGCCGGAGACAAGGACATCGCGGGCATCGCCGCCTCGATCAACGATCTGGCTGCCCGTACTCGCGACTCGAAGATTGGTCCCGACGAGCTGTCCGGCTCGACGTTCACGGTGACCAACACCGGTTCGGGTGGCGCGCTCTTTGATACGCCGGTCCTCAACATGCCGGAGACCGCGATCATGGGCGTTGGCACGATCGTGAAGCGTCCCGTCGTGATGAAGGGTGCCGACGGCGCCGACGTCATCGCGATTCGCTCGATGGTGTACCTGTCACTGTCCTACGACCATCGCCTGGTCGACGGTGCCGACGCTTCGCGCTTCCTCATGGATGTGAAGAAGCGACTGGAGGAAGGCGCGTTCGAGGCCGACCTCGGACTCTGATCCTCACCGAACGCTGATGGGGTGGGCCTCGCATGAGGCCCACCCCATCGCTATTGCCTGAACACATGCGAAGTTGTCGCGCATTATTGCGCGTCTGCACCACTTTGCTGATCAGCGGGCTCCGCCTTCACAACCTTTCCCGACACTGGATCGACGCGCACCCGAAGGTCGGTTACTTGGGGCTCCGAGCGCTTCTCACACGTTCCAGCTCGACATGTTTCCGACGTGAGAACCGTCAACGTTGCACTGACATCGATGGCTCCCGGCTCACACGCTAAAACGGACACATCATCGATCCGTGAGGACAACTGCGAGACGCGCACTCCGTCGCTTTGCATCATTGCGATGCGTTCCTTGTCTTGATCAAGCAGCTCGCCACCAAGAACGCTCTCAAGAGGCGTCGGGTCACCGGCGACCACTGCTTCGTCGCGCGTGCGGATCGCACGATTAATCGTTTCTGACAGGGCGGAAACGTCGCATGGACTACCGGATGACTGCTCAAGGGACTGTGAGGGATCGCTGTAAACCGATGTCTCCGATTGGTCGTCGCTCGGACCGCTACTCAAGAAGCCGTAGGCCATAATGGACACACCTGCGATGATCGCCATCAGCCCCATAGCGAGGACGCCGAGCGCTCGGCGCCGGCCGCGCTGCGCTTCCTGTCTCCTGCCACGCACATTCTGTGGTGTCGAGGCAGCCGGGCGCTCGGACTGCCTATCTCTGAGGGTATCTTCGCGCAGTGCCGCAGCGCGCAAGTCTGCGATGACGCGCTCGGGATCCACGGGCTCACGCGAAATAGGGTGCTCGACGGGATCGTCAACAACGGGCGTCGCGTCTGCAAGACAATCGTTAGGCTCATCGAACCCGAGCTCAGCCAGGGCCTCGTCCATGTGCAGAATCTGCGCGAGCTGACGCAGGCACGCACGATCGGCCTGCGGCCCGCTGCGTCCTTGACTCCACCCCGGCGTTCCGTCGTCCTCTCCCAACTCGTCGATGAGATCGATGATGACCGCGCGCCCAGATGGTGTCACGATGATGTTGGAGGGCGTTAAATCCCCATGGACGATTCCAGCGCTGTGCAGGGCACTGACCCCGGCAGCAATTCCTTCGATGATCTGGCGTCTTGTCGCGATGGGGCGCAAGTCGGGCGAGCCAATTTCCGCGTCGAGGGGACGTCCTGCCACATAGTCGTAAACGATTGCCCAGCGGCCGTCATCTGATCGCGCAACGTCGCGCAAGGCAACAACGTGTCGCGACGTGATCGACGCCCACGCCTTCCACCGCTCGAGGCAGCGCTCTCCATCTCCGGCGGCGCGCAGCGACAACAGCGCCTCACCCGCATTCGTGCGCGTACGCCACACGGGGCCTGTCGCCCCGATATGGAAGATTTGGCCAATGTCGTAACCGCCAATGTTCATACCGACATTGTCCAAAGCCAACCAATGTGATGCAACTCATTTCACAAAGTGCCTGATCGGACGGGTGGACTTTCGATCATCAATTGCACGTACAATAATGAGGCTATGAGTGAATCGAATCCCCCCGGCAAGAGGCGCTTCTATCAGAACGTCCTCGACGCGTACCGACTGACCAAACGCACCTACCCGGCACTTCCGTGGATGCTTCTCGGAACAGTCGCAGCGGTGATCGCCGTCTTCATGCTGGTAGCCTGGCTGACCAACATGTCGCTTATTGGCTGGCTTGTCGTCGGCATCGTGGGCTCGTTCACCGCAGCCCTTGCGCTGCTGAGCATTCTGACGCGCCGCGCTCTGTACTCGCAGGTTGAGGATACGGCGGGTGCCGTGAAGGTTGCACTGTCCCAGATTCAGCGAGGCTGGGTGATTCCCGAGCAGCCCGTCGCATACACCCGTGAGCAGGACCTCGTGTGGCGCATTGTTGGCCGCGCCGGCGTCGTTCTCATCTCCGAGGGCCCCGCGTCACGCGTCCGCCCCCTCCTCCAGGCCGAGACGAAGCGCGTCACCAGGGTCATGCGCAACGTTCCCGTTCATCAGATCCAGGTGGGTCACGATGACGGGCAGATCGCCCTGAAGGATCTGCAGCGTGAGCTGCGCAAGCTGAAGAACGTGCTGACCCCCGAGGAAGTTCCCCAGGTCTCGGCACGTATCAACGCTCTCCGATCGGGCGAGCCTCCCATTCCGAAGGGCATCGATCCTTTTCGCGCCAAGCCGTCACGCCGCGCACTTCGCGGCAACTGAACCTCTCAAGTGGGCAAGCACCGTGTGCTTGCCCACTTGTGTATCCACGATCCGAGACTCATTCGACATGCATAGTATGCACATGCTTGCATGTTCAGTACACGATATCACTCGAATCACGGATACTGAGGAACATAATCATGCACACCAAGAAGATTCTCGCCATGCTCACTCTGGCCAGTACCGCGACCGCAATGGCCGCATGCGCAGACCCCACGACGAGCACGAGTACCGCAGACACGACGACGGGGGCAGCCACATCAACCACCTCACACTACGACATCTCATCAATCCCAACCGTCGACGAGATTGCAGCGCTCGTTCCCGACAGCATTAAGAAGCGGGGCACCCTGCGTAACGGAGCCTCTACCGGATATGCGCCTGCCGAATACATGGATGCTGATGGACAGACTCCCATTGGCTATGACATTGACATTAACAAGGCGCTCGCCAAGGTCATGGGTCTGAACGCCGGAGAAACGAAGCACTCCGAATTCCCCACGATCATCCCCGCTCTCGGCACAAAGTTCGACGTGGGCATCTCATCGTTCACCATTACCTCCGAGCGTGAGCAGCAAGTCAACATGGTGTCTTACCTGAACGTCGGATCCGCATGGGGCGTCGCTGCTGGCAATCCGAAGAATTTTGACCCGTCTAACCCGTGCGGCGCGACTATTGCGGTTCAGACCGGCACGGCTCAGGAAGAATACGCGGCCGCGCTCTCTGACGAGTGTGTTGCAGCCGGCAAGGAAAAGATCACCGTCATGCCTCACGAGCTCCAGACGGACATCGCCACCAAGCTGACTGGCGGCCAGTATGACGCGACCCTCGCGGACTCAACAGTCATTGGCTACACGAGCTCGCAGTCTGCCGGCAAGATCGAGCAGCTTGGCGACACGTTTGAGTCAGCCCCTCAGGGCGTGGCGGTCGCAAAGGATGATGCGCAGCTTGCTGAGGCGGTCCAGAAGGCTATGCAGTACCTGATGGACAACGGCTACCTCAACGACATTCTGGCGTCCTACGGCGCCGAGAATGCAGCACTGACGACAGCTACACTCAACCCGACCGTCGACTGATTCGGGACATGTTACGCATAATATGCATTTAGATGCATATGGGTGCATAATGGTAGCAATCACGAGCCACGGCCCACTCCCATCGGAAGGCAGATCATGACCATCTCGAAGGCACACGCCCTTATCGTCCTCGCAGCCGCAGCTGCTCTCCCACTCGCCGCCTGTGCGGATCCGACGTCGACCAGCTCGTCGACCAGCGGATCTGAGAGCACCTCGGCCGCGGCAACCACGGCCTCGTACGACGTGTCGAAGATCCCGACCGTCGACGAAATCGCTGCCCTGGTTCCCGACGAAGTCAAGGAGCGAGGTACGCTGCGAAACGGCGCCTCCGCCGACTATGCGCCCGCGGAGTTCCTCGGTGACGATTCACAGACCCCTCAGGGATATGATGTCGACATCAACAAGGCGCTCGCCAAGGTAATGGGTCTGAACGAGGGAACCACGAACCACGCTGAGTTCCCGACCATTATTCCGGCGCTGGGCACCAAGTTCGACGTGGGTATCTCCTCCTTCACGATCACCTCCGAACGCGAGGAGCAGGCAAACCTCATTTCCTACGTTGAGGTGGGCTCCGCCTACGGCGTCGCTGCTGGCAACCCGAAGAATTTCGATCCGACCGACCCGTGTGGCAAGACGATCGGCGTTCAGACCGGCACTGCGCAGGAGGACTACGCCACCGAGCTGTCGGAGCAGTGCGTGGCCGACGGCAAGGACAAGATCACGATCATGCCGCATGACCTGCAGACCGACATCGCGACGAAGGTCATCGGCGGCCAGTACGACGCCACCCTTGCTGACTCGACTGTCATCGGCTACACCGCAAATCTCTCGAGCGGCAAGATCGAGCAGGTCGGCGACGTCGTCGACTCTGCGCCGCAGGGCGTAGCTGTCAATAAGAACGACGAGCAGCTGACCCAGGCCATCCAGAAGGCCATGCAGTACCTGATGGACAACGGCTACCTCAAGGACATCCTGACCACCTATGGCGCTCAGGACGCAGCGCTGACCACCGCCGAGCTGAACCCGGCGACGAACGACTGAGGATCTCATGGCAACCATCAAAGACGGCGTTGAGCTGATCGACGCGAAACCAGTCCCCCGCCCAGGGAGGTGGGCGAGTGCAATCGTCGCGGCAATCCTTGCGGCAATGGCAGCGCACGCGCTGGTGACGAACGCAAACTTCCAGTGGCAGGTGGTGTCCCAGTGGCTGTTCTCGCGTTCGATCTTGCAGGGTGTGCTCTTCACGATCATCCTGACGATCCTCGCGATGGTGGTGGGCACCGCTCTCGCCATCACGATGGCGATCATGCGTCAGTCCGTAAACCCGGTCCTGCGCTGGGTGGCGATGGCCTACATCTGGTTCTTCCGTGGAACCCCTATCTACACGCAGTTGATTTTCTGGTCGCTGCTGCCCACGCTCTACCCGAAGCTCTCCTTCGGTGTGCCCTTCCTCGGCTCACTGTGGGGATGGGAGCTGACGTTTGATACGGCAACCTACTTCACCCCATTCTGGATGGCTTTCATCGGCTTGGGCCTGAACGAAGGCGCGTACCTCGCGGAAATCATGCGCGCGGGCCTGCTGAGCGTCCCGAAGGGCCAGTGGGAGGCCGCCACCGCGCTGGGAATGCCGCGCGGAACGATCTTCCGCCGTATCATCCTGCCCCAGGCAATGCGTGTGATTGTGCCGCCGATCGGCAACGAGACAATTTCGATGCTGAAGACGACCTCCCTGGTCTCGGCGATCCCCTTCACCCTCGAACTCACGTTCATTGCGCGTCAGCGTGGCCAGGCGACGTTCGCTCCCGTGCCGCTCCTGATCGCGGCTGCGATTTGGTACCTCGTCATCACGAGTCTCCTAATGTGGATTCAGTCCTTCATCGAGAAGTACTACGGCAAGGGCTTCGAGCGCCGCGACAACGCCGGCGCCCACTCCCCCGCCACGTCATCTTCTTCCGATGAGGATCACAAGGCCAAGGGCACCAAGCTCAAGTTTTTGGATGTGACACCATGACGACCACGACGCCCATGGTCTCCGTTCGCGGAGTCCACAAGTTCTTCGGTGACCTGCACGTCCTGCGGGGCATCGACCTGGATATCGGTTCCGGCGAGGTCTGCGTCATCCTTGGCCCCTCAGGTTCGGGCAAGTCGACGCTCCTGCGATGCCTGAACATGCTCGAGGACATTAGCGCCGGCCGCGTGTACGTCGACGGTGAGCTGCTCGGCTACCGTGAGGACGAGGACGGCGTGCTGCACGAGCGCCACGATAAGGAGATCGCTGCTCAGCGTTCTCGTATCGGCATGGTGTTCCAGCGATTCAATCTCTTCCCGCACAAGACCGCGCTGGAGAACGTCATGGAGGCCCCCGTTCAAGTTCTCAAGCGTTCGAAGATCGAAGCGCGCGCCCAGGCTCTCGAGCTGCTTGACCGCGTCGGTCTGGCTGATCGCGCGGACCATTATCCGGCGGAGCTTTCGGGTGGTCAGCAGCAGCGAGTTGCCATCGCCCGTGCGCTCGCCATGGATCCGGATATCATGCTCTTTGATGAGCCGACCTCAGCGCTCGATCCCGAGCTCGTCGGTGAGGTGCTCCAGGTCATGCAGGACTTGGCCGCATCGGGCATGACGATGGCGGTTGTCACTCACGAGATCGGGTTCGCCCACGAAGTCGCCGACCAGGTTGTTTTTATGGATGGTGGCGTGATCGTCGAGGCCGGAGCTCCCTCCGAGGTCATCGATAACCCGAAGTCTGAGCGAACCAAGGAGTTCTTCTCCAAGGTTCTGTGAGCTTCTGATGACGAGGCCGGGGCTGGCGTGTTCCAGTCCCGGCCTTTGTCGTACCTGTCGCGAAACGACCGAGGTATCGTCGTCAGGTGAGGGTAACGAGATCCAGGTAGCTATCGTCCCACAGGTCCTCATCGGCGTCAGGCAACAGCAGGACACGCTCGGGGTTAAGTGCCGTGACAGCGCCGGGATCGTGCGTGACGAGGATGACGGCGCCCTCGTAGTCACGGAGGGCCGCGAGGATCTCTTCTCGCGAAGCGGGGTCGAGGTTGTTGGTCGGTTCGTCGAGCAGCAGGACGTTTGCGCCCGAGACGATGAGTGTTGCTAAAGCGAGGCGGGTCTTCTCACCGCCAGACAGCACAGACACGGGCTTTTCGACGTCATCACCTTGGAAGAGGAACTGGCCGAGAATGTTGCGCACGTGGGTGTCGTCGAGGGTAGGAGCGGCCTCGGCCATGTTTTCACGGATCGTGCGGGTCTCATCAAGGGTCTCGTGCTCCTGGGCGTAGTAGCCGAGCTTAAGACCGTGTCCGGGCACGACGCGGCCGGAGTCTGGCTCCTCGATACCGGACAGGAGCCGCAGGAGCGTCGTCTTGCCGGCGCCGTTGAGGCCGAGAACGACGACTTTCGAGCCACGGTCGATCGCGAGGTCCACGCCGGTGAACACTTCGAGCGAACCGTAGGACTTCGACAGCCCTTCAGCAGTGAGGGGAACGCGGCCCGACGGTGCCGGGTCGGGGAAGCGGAGGCGCGCAACCTTGTCCTGGACGATCTCTGAACCCGCTTGAGCGAAGAGCTCTTCAGCTCGGCGCAGCATCTGCTGAGCGGCGACGGCCTTTGTGGCCTTCGCGCGCATCTTCTCGCCCTGAGCCTTGAGGTGTTCGGCCTTCTTCAACGCGTTGGCGCGTTCTTTACGGCGACGGCGTTCGTCTTCCTCACGCTGCTTGAGATAGGCCGACCAACCGAGGTGATAGATGTCGATCTGTGCGCGGTTCGCATCGAGATAGAAGACCTGGTTGACGGTGTCACCCAGCAGCTTGACATCGTGCGAAATGATCATGACGCCGCCAGGGAACGTCTTGATCCAGTCCCGCAGCCAGACGATCGAATCGTGGTCGAGGTGGTTCGTGGGTTCGTCCAGAAGCAGGACGTCCGCGTCGGAGAAGAGCACACGGGCAAGCTCGACCCTGCGTCGCTGACCACCGGAGAGGGTATCGAGGGTCTGATCGAGCACCCGGTCTTCAAGTCCCAGCGAGTGCGCGATCTGCGCCGCCTCGGCGTTAGCTGCCCAACCGCCTGAGTTCGTGAACTGCTGATCGAGCTTCACGTAACGTTCCATGGCGCGCTGCTGACGAGCGCCCTCAGTCGTTGACATCTCGTGTTCGGCCTTGCGGATACGGGCGATAATCGAGTCGATGCCGCGTACGGAGATGATGCGGTCGCGGGCCTTCATCGACGGATCACCCACGTGCGTGTCCTGCGCCAGGTAACCGACCGTCCCATTCGATGAGATGGTGCCGGTGTACTCGGCCGCGCCTCCACGGTCGTCTTCGCCCGCGAGCAACCTCATCGTCGTCGTCTTACCCGCACCGTTACGGCCAACGAGGCCGATACACATGCCTTTGTCGATACGGAAGCTCGCGTGGTTGACGAGCTCGCGGGGGCCGATGCGCAACGAGAAATCCTGGACGTTAATCACCCTCCAAGAGTAGAGGGAGGGGTGCGTGTGGGCGAATCAACCCACCTGCGAGGCGGCGCTGTTGCGCATGATCACGCTAGGAGCGGGCACAATGGGTGTCGGAATTAACCGATATCTACTCTGCTTTGCGAGGTTTCATCCCATGTCCGATAGCCCGGTCCCGTCTGGATCGGCGCGCCCCACGCGCGCCCTTGACATCGTCTCCGTCGCCTTCGTGGCACTGCTGCTCATCTCGAATATCGCCGCAACCAAGGCGTTTATGCTCGGCACGTCCACGCACTACCTCATTTTCGACGGAGGCGCGATCCTCTTCCCACTCACGTACATCATCGGCGATGTGCTCTCGGAAGTCTACGGATTTGCTCGGGCTAAGCGCGTCATCATCATGGGATTTGTGGCTTCCCTTCTGGCATCCCTCACTTTCTTCGTCGTGCAGTATCTGCCTCCCGCTCCGGATTACGAAAACCAGGATGCTTTTGCGGCGGTCCTCGGCGTCGTGTGGCGTGCGGTCTTGGCTTCCCTCGTTGGTTACCTGGCGGGTCAGCTGCTGAACTCCTACGTCCTCGTATGGATCCGCCAACGCTGGGGTTCCAAGCACCTGTGGGCCCGCCTCATCGGCTCGACGATCGTCGGCGAGGCAGCAGACACTATCTTGTTCTGCACGATCCTCTTCTACGGCGAGATGTCGCTGGGCAATTTCATCAACTACACCGTCACCGGCTACTTGTACAAGGTGCTCCTTGAGGTCATCCTGCTCCCCCTGACCTACCCGGTCATCGCGGCCATTCGGCGCACGGAGGGACTCAAGAAGGACGAGGTCTTCGACCGATGAACGACAACTGGCTGTCCGCTCCCGCTCCCGAGCAGCTCACGCCTTTCGAGCCCCCGGCCTCGGAGGGAGCACACCATCCCGATAGAGGCTTCACCATCGGGCACCGAATGGAGTCACACGGAGGCCTCGGACGCACCGGCATCATCCACACCGCGCACGGAACGATCGCGACCCCCGCGTTCATTCCCGTCGGCACGAAGGCCAACGTCAAGGCCCTCACGCCCGAGATGGTGCGCTCGCTGGGTGCTCAGGCCGTCCTTGCGAACGCTTACCACCTGTACCTGCAGCCGGGGTCCGACATCGTCGACGAGGCCGGCGGTTTCGGTCCGTTCATGAATTGGTCTGGCCCCACCTACACCGATTCGGGCGGCTTCCAGGTCCTGTCTCTTGGAGCCGGCTTTAAGAAGGTTCTGTCGCAGGAGTTCTCCGGTCAGGCCGATCCGACCGACCCAAAGGTCCAGATGCAGGCGATTAAGGCGTCCAACGCGGTCGTCGACGACGATGGCGTGATCTTCTCCAGCCACATCGACGGTACGAAGCATCGCTTCAACCCCGAGGTGTCGATGGGTATCCAGCACCAGCTTGGCTCGGACATCATGTTTGCCTTCGATGAGCTCACGAGCCTGCTCCACCCGCGTTCCTACCAGGAGGAATCTCTCGAGCGCACCCACGCGTGGGCAGCCCGATGCCTCGCCGAGCATAAACGCCTCACGGAGGAACGCTCTCACAAGCCGTATCAGCAGCTGTGGGGTGTCATCCAGGGCGCACAATGGGAGGATCTGCGTCGCCAGGCCGCACGCACGATGGCAGATATGGAGGTTGACGGCCAGCGCTTCGACGGGTTCGGCGTTGGTGGCGCCCTCGAGAAGGAAAATCTCGGAACGATCGTCTCGTGGGTGTGTGAGGAACTGGGCGAGGATCGTCCCCGCCACCTCCTGGGTATCTCCGAGCCCGAGGACCTGTTCGCAGGCGTCGCAGCCGGTGCCGACACCTTCGACTGCGTCAATCCGTCGCGCGTCGCGCGTAACGCCGCGATCTACACGCCGGACGGGCGTTTCAACATCACGAATGCACGCTTCAAGAGGGATTTCACGCCGCTCGTTGAGGGCTGCGGGTGCTACACCTGCACGCACTACACCCGCGCATACATTCATCATCTGTTCAAGGCGAAAGAAATTTTGTCGGCGACGCTCGCAACCATTCACAACGAGTGGTTTACACTGCGTCTCGTCGATGGAATTCGCGCATCGATCATCGACGGGTGCTTTGACCAGTTCCGTTCCGACATGCTTGGCCGCTACGAGGCCGGGCGCCGCCGCTGAAAGTGTGGAGCAACCATGAGTTTCAATGACAACATCCGTTTGGATCCCTCGCGCGTCGGTACGTCCGGCGCGGGGCGCAAGATCGCAGGTGCAAGCGGTGGCTCGCTGCTCGGTGTTCTCTTGATTCTCGGGTTCTCCTACTTCACCGGCATCGATCTGACGAGCCTCCTCTCGACGTCTTCCGACACGTCGTCAACCTCGTCGTCGGCGGTTGACACGTCCACCTGCCAGACGGGTCAGGACGCCAACACTCGCGTCGAGTGCCGCATGGTCGCCACCGCGCAGTCCCTCGACGCGGTGTGGAAGACCCAGCTGTCCGCCCAGGACACGGGCGTCGCGTACCAGCTGCCCGACTTCCAGATCTTCACGAACTCCATCTCCACCGCATGCGGTAACGCGACGAGCGCCGTGGGCCCCTTCTACTGCCCTGGAGACTCGACGGTGTACCTCGACCTCGGGTTCTTCGACGACATGGTCTCCAAGTACGGTGCGTCCGATTCCGTGCTCGCCCAGGAATACGTCGTGGCCCACGAGTGGGGCCACCACATCCAGAACATTCAGGGTGTCTTCCGCGCACACGACACGCGCGAGTCCGGTGAACAGGGTGCGGGCGTGCGCAGCGAACTCCAGGCTGACTGCTACGCGGGCGTGTGGATGCACTGGGCGGCCAACACCCCGGATCCCTCGACCGGCACTCCGTTCCTGAAGACCCCGACGGCCGATCAGGTCCTGGGCGCACTCCAGACCGCTCAGGCAATCGGGGATGACCGTCTGCAGGAAAAGTACCAGGGGTCCTCCAACCCAGAGACGTGGACGCATGGCAGTGCCCAGCAGCGCGCAACGTGGCTGCAGCGCGGACTTGATTCCGGCGATATCTCGACGTGTGACACCTGGAGCATTCCTCGGGTGTGAGCAGGGCTGCGGATCGGTACAATTGAGTGCGCCGATTCGCAGGAGGAAGTCATGACACGTAGCATCGTCGAGCAGGCTCACGACATGTACGACGCGGTCCCCTACGAGGTGCCCGTGCCTGATGAATCGCTGTACAACCTTTTAGACGATGCGGCGCGCTTGTATCCCGACCGCATTGCGCTCGACTACTTCGGGGCAACAACCACGTACGCGCAGGTGCGCGATCAGGTCCTGAAGGCCGCGCGGGTTCTGCACGAGGCCGGGGTCGGGCCGGGCGATACGGTGGCCATCGCCCTGCCGAACTGCCCGCAGGCGTTTGTTGCTTTCTACGCGTGTATGCGTATTGGGGCGATTGCTGCGCAGCATAATCCACTCGCTCCGGCTTCGGAGATTGCGGGCCAGCTTGGCCGCCACGGCGGCAAGGTGGCGATCGTGTGGGAAAAGTGCGTGGACGCCTATCCACTCAGCGTTCTCGACACAGTGTTCACGGTGGATATTTCGCACGGCATGCCGGCCTCGCAGCGTCTGCTCTTGAGGCTTCCGGTTGCTCGGGCCCGCGAGACCCGCAATCAGCTGCGCGGCTCCGTCCCTTCGGGCACGCGGTCGTGGGACCGCGCCACGGCCTCGTCGGCGGCCATTGACCCGTCGTTCCCGCTGCCTTCCCCAGACGATCGCGCCGTTATCCTGCACACGTCCGGAACGAACGGCATCCCCAAGTCTGCTCCCCTCACGCACCGCAACATCGGGGTCAACGTTAACCAGTGTATGTTCTGGGTGTGGAAGCTACACGAGGGAGCCGAAACCTTCTTCTCGCTCCTCCCGTACTTCCACGCCTTCGGGCTGACATTCTTCCTGTGCGCATCCGTGCGCAAGGCGGCCACCCAGGTTCTGCTCCCGAAGTTCGACGCGCAGATGGCTCTCGACGCGCATAAACGACGCCCGATAACATTCTTTGTCGGTGTTCCTCCCATGTTTGAGAGGATCCTCCGACTCGCCACACGGACGAAGACAGACCTGTCCTCCATTCGTTACTCGGTCGCCGGGGCCATGCCGCTGTCGACGGCACTCGCGGGTGAGTGGGAGGAAGCTACCGGTGGCATGATCGTCGAGGGTTATGGCTTGTCTGAAACCGCTCCGGTGTTAACAGGTGCGCCTCTGTCGGACAAGCGCCGCCACGGGGTTCTTGGGGTTCCCTTCCCTTCCACACAGCTACGCCTCGTTTCGCTCGACGACGATACTCTCGACGTCGAGGATGGCCAGCCTGGGGAGATTATCGTTCGTGGACCTCAGGTCTTTGAAGGATATCTGGACGCACCCGAAGAGACCGCACGCGTCTTTACGTCTGAGGGCTGGTTCAAGACGGGCGATATCGGCGTGAACAGCGACGGCTTCATTTCGATGGCGGACCGCAAAAAGGAACTCATTCTGTCCGGCGGCTTTAACGTCTACCCATCTCAAGTGGAAGCTGCGATTCGCAGTCATCCATCGGTCAACGATGTTGCCGTCGTGGGTGTTCCCGTTTCGGATGCGACAGAGGAGGTCGCCGCGGCCATCATCATGCAGGAAGGCAGCGCTCCGCTGACTCTCGAGGAGGTCCGCGCCTGGGCGGAGAAGACGATTGCGCACTACGCGCTCCCCCGCCAACTCGTCGTTATCGCCGAGCTTCCGCGCAATCAGATGGGGAAGATCCTGCGTCGTAAGGTTGCCCAGCTCGTGCGCGAGGCATTGGGCCGCTAGTTCTCTTGCTACCGGGAGGCTCCCCCTCAACAGCGCATAAAACAATCCCCCGGGATGCAACGCCCCCGGGGGATGATTGTGTGTTGATCAGACGTTAAAACCAATGGCACGCAGCTGCTCGCGGCCATCGGGGGTGATGCGATCGGGGCCCCACGGCGGCATCCAGACCCAGTTGATCTGGACCTCGTCGGTGACGGCAGACAGAATCGTCTGCGCCTGGCGCTCGATAACATCGGTGAGCGGGCAGGCGGCCGACGTCAGGGTCATATCGAGGCGCACCTGGTTCTCGGAGCCGATGACGACACCGTAGACCAGGCCGAGATCAACAATGTTGATGCCGAGTTCGGGGTCGATAACGTCCTTGAGGGCTTCGAGCACGTTCTCGGCGGCAAGGGTGCCCTGCTCAATGACGTCGGTGCCGTCAATCTGGCGGGTGGGCACCTCGGCGTCCGGCGCTTCCTGCGCGGGCGCTCCGAAGCGCTGCTCGACGGGCTCAGACTGAGCCATCGGGTTACTCATGGGTGTTCCTTTACTGCTCAGCGGGCTCGCCCGCGGTGGAAATATCAATGCCGGACTTGGCCATCGCGTCGCGCAGCGCGTACCATCCCAGGAGGGCGCACTTCACGCGATTCGCGAACTGCGACGTAGATTCGAGGGCGGCCGCGTCGCCCAGGTCGTCGAGGATCTCATCATCGACTCCGAGGTTACGCGAATGCATCATGACCTCCATGTCCCGGTACAGGCGGCCGATTTCCTCGGCGGACTTGCCTTGGGTCAGGTCCGTCATCATGGACAGAGACGCGCGCGAGATCGAGCAGCCGTCCCCGTCCCACTGCAGGGAAGCAAGACGTTCCCCGTCCAGCGTGACGCCCAGCGTCACCTCGTCGCCGCACGTAGGGTTCACCTGGTGCGACGAAGCATCCATACCGCTCGGGTCCCCCGCACCGTGCTTCTCCCGAGCGTGATCGAGGATCACCTGCTGGTACAACTGCTCAAGACTTCCCATGGCAACCTTTCCAAATGATTCCGGTACTGTTGGCGATTCTATCGGCCGAAGAAACTGCGGACCTTCGACAGGCCATCAATGAGACGGTCGATCTCCTGCACAGTGGTTGTCGGTGCGACCGACGCACGCGCGGAAGAACGCACCTGGAAGAACGTATGGAGCGGGATCGCGCAGTGGTGTCCGACGCGCACGGCCACGTCCACGGAGTCCATGAACTGGCCGACGTCGTGCGGATGCACACCGTCGACGGCGAAAGCGACGACGCCGATGCGATCGACGTCCGAGTCAGGGCCGAGCACCTGAATACCGTCGATCGACGAAATTCCGTCGAGCATCATGCGGGTAAGCGCGTGCTCGTGGGCCTCCACGCGGTCCATGCCGAGCATCGACAGGTAGCGCAGTGCCTCCGACCAGGCGGCGATCTGCGCGACAGGCTGCGATCCGGCTTCGAAACGCTCGGGAGGAGCCATGAAGGTCGATTCCTCCATGGTCACCCATTCGATCATCGAGCCGCCGGTGAGAACGGGTGGCATCGCAGCTAGAAGCGCACGACGTCCCCACAGCGCGCCCGCACCCGTGGGGCCGAGCATCTTGTGGGAGGAAAATACCGCAAAGTCCACGTCGAGCACGGACAGGTCGAGCGGCATGTGCGCGCTGGACTGGCACGTGTCGAGGAGAATAAGCGCGCCGACGGCGCGCGCAGCTGCAGTCACGGCAGCAACAGGCGAAACGGCGCCCGTGACGTTAGACACGTGGGTAAATGCAACCAAACGGGTATTCGGCGTAATAACCGACAGCGTGTCCAGGTCAATGCGACCGTCGGGCGTCAGATCGAGCCATGCGAGCTCGGCGCCCGTACGCTCACACAGCTGCTGCCACGGAACGATGTTCGCGTGGTGCTCAGCGCGCGTACAGACAATGCGATCGCCCCGTCCCACGCGCAGAGCAGCAGACTGCGCGCCTCCCATGCCCTGCGACGCGTTTCCCATGGACAGAGCGACGAGGTTGATCGCCTCGGTGGCGTTCTTCGTCCACACGATCTCGTCGGGTGCAACGCCCACGAACGAGGCCAGGGTACCCCGCGCGCTCTCAAAAGCGTCAGTCGCCTCGTCGCCGAGAAGGTGCGTACCTCGGTGGACCGCTCCGTTGCTACGGCGGTAGAAGTCGGCCTCGGCGTCGATCACGCACACGGGCTTCTGCGAGGTCGCAGATGCGTCGAGGTACGCAATGGGCGCGCCGCCGCGCCCGACGCGACTCAGAATCGGAAAGTCCGATCGAATCGCGTTGAGCTCGGCGGCGGTGAAGTCCGTAGACACGGCGATCAGAGACCCAGGTACTTGTCGTAGCCGTTCTCTTCGAGCTCGTCGGCCAGCTCGGGGCCGCCCTGAGCGGCAACGCGGCCGTCGACGAAAACGTGAACGTGGCTGGGCTTGATGTAGCGCAGGATACGGGTGTAGTGCGTGATCAGCATAACGCCGCAGCCGGTCTCACCGTGGACGCGGTTGACGCCCTCGGACACGATGCGCAGAGCGTCGACGTCGAGGCCGGAGTCGGTCTCGTCGAGGACGGCGAAGGAGGGCTTGAGCAGCTCCATCTGCAGGATCTCCAGGCGCTTCTTCTCACCGCCAGAGAAGCCGACGTTGACGTCACGCTCGGCGAAGTCGGAGTCCATGCGCAGGTTCTCCATGGAGCTCTTCATGTCCTTGACCCACGAGCGCAGGGCCGGAGCCTGGCCGTCGATCGCGGTCTTGGCGGTGCGCAGGAAGTTGGAGACGGACACGCCAGCGACCTCGACGGGGTACTGCATGGCCAGGAACAGGCCTGCCTTGGCGCGCTCGTCGACGCTCATCTCGGTGATGAGCTGGTCGTCGAGCCATGCCTCACCCGAGGTGATCTCGTAATCGGGGTGACCGGCCAGAGCGTAGGCCATGGTGGACTTGCCGGAGCCGTTGGGGCCCATGATGGCGTGGATTTCACCGGAGTTGATGGTGAGGTTGACGCCCTTGAGGATTTCCTTGGGGCCCTCGGCGGTCTCGACGGAGACGTGCAGATCCTTAATACGCAGAGTCGACATATGTATTCCTTACAGCTCAGTTGTTACGGGACTTGGCCAGCTCGGCCTCGACGGTTGCCATGAGGTGCTCGACCACCTCGGGGACGCCAATCTGGTTGATCAGTTCGGCGAAGAAGCCGCGCACGACCAGGCGGCGTGCCTCGTGCTCAGGAACACCACGGCTCATCAGGTAGAACAGCTGCTCGTCGTCGAAACGACCGGTCGCAGACGCGTGTCCGGCGCCTTCAATCTCGCCGTTCTCGATCTCGAGGTTGGGGACGGAGTCGGCCTTAGCGCCCTCGGTGAGCACCAGGTTGCGGTTCAGTTCGTAGGTGTCCGTTCCGTCGGCGGCCTCGCGAATGAGGCAGTCGCCGATCCACACCGAGTGCGCATCCTTGCCCTGGAGGGCGCCCTTGTAGGTGACGCGCGAGAAGCACTTCGGCTGGGAGTGGTCAACGAACACGCGGTGCTCAAGGTGCTGGCCACCGTCCACGAAGTAGATACCGAGCATGTTGATCTCGGCGCCGGGGCCACGGAAGTCGGTGTCGGCGCACACGCGCACAAGGTCGCCGCCGAAGCTAACAACGATGTGCGTGAGCTTGGAGTCACGGCCGAGCGCCAGACGCTGGTTCGAGGCGTGCAGAACGGTATCGTCCCATTCCTGCAGCGACACGACGGTCAGGTTCGCGCTGTCGCCAGTCTCAACCTCAACAGTCTGGTTGAGGGCAGCCTGCGCGGATCCGGTGTGCGACAGGATGACGGTAGCCTTCGAGAAGTTCTCGGCGCGAATCACGATGTGCTGCGCGCGGGTGCCCTCGATATCCGCCACGTTGATGCGAACAGGAGCGTCGAGCTCAGCCTCTGCCGGGATCTCGACGACGGTTGCCTGCTCAAAGCCGTTCCACGCGACGACGGCGGTGCGATCGCCGGGAGCAAGAACGGTTCCGAGGCGCTTGTCGTCGCGGGTCACGGTTTCGACGACGACGGGAGCGGGAGCGTCAACCGTCACGGGCGCATCGCCCGCGTCGTAGTTGGCGGGTTCGAAGAGGCGCTCGATGCGACGCATCGGGGTGAATCGCCAGTCCTCCTCGCGTCCGTGCGGAACGACAATGTCGTCCAGGTTGAACGAGGTCGGACGGTCCGCGCGCGACGGGTGAGCCTTCTCGGCGTCAGCCCCGTGCGAGTGGGCCTTGTTCATGGTGTCAACAATAGTGTTGGGGGTCGTCATCAGCCGACGGATCCTTCCATCTGCAGTTCAATGAGGCGGTTGAGCTCGAGGGCATACTCCATCGGAAGCTCCTTGGCGATCGGCTCGACGAAGCCGCGCACGATCATTGCCATGGCCTCGTTCTCGTCGAGACCGCGGCTCATCAGGTAGAAGAGCTGGTCGGCGCTCACCTTCGTGACGGTTGCCTCGTGGCCCATTTCGACGTCGTCGGTGCGCACGTCAACGTAGGGGTAGGTGTCGGTCCGCGAGATCTTATCGACGAGCAGGGCGTCGCAGAGCACGTTCGACTTGGAGTGACGCGCACGGGCGTTGACCTGGACGAGGCCACGGTAGGAGGTGCGGCCACCGCCTCGGGACACGGACTTCGACACGATCGACGAGGAGGTGTGGGGGGCCATGTGCACCATCTTGGCGCCGGTGTCCTGCTGCTGGCCGGGGCCTGCGAAACCGATGGACAGCGTCTCGCCACGGGCGTGCTCACCCATCAGGAAGCAGGCCGGGTACTTCATGGTGATCGCGGCACCCATGTTGCCGTCGACCCATTCCATGGTGCCGCCTTCTTCAACCATTGCACGCTGGGTAACCAGGTTGAGGACGTTCGTCGACCAGTTCTGAATCGTCGTGTAGCGTACGCGAGCGTCCTTCTTCACGAAGATCTCGATGACGCCGGAGTGGAGAGAGTTCTCGTCGTAGATGGGGGCGGTGCAGCCCTCAACATAGTGGACGTAAGAGCCTTCGTCGGCGATGATCAGCGTGCGCTCAAACTGGCCCATTGCCGACGTGTTGATGCGGAAGTACGCCTGCAGCGGGATCGTCACGTGAACGCCCTTGGGGACGTAGACGAAGGATCCACCGGACCAGGCTGCCGTATTCAGTGCAGAGAACTTGTTGTCACCCGCGGGAACGCACTTACCGAAGTACTCCTCGAAGATCTCCGGGTACTCGCGCAGGCCGGTGTCGGTGTCAGTGAAGATGACGCCCTGTCGCTCCAGGTCTTCCTGGATCTGCTGGTAGACGACCTCGGACTCGTACTGAGCGGCGACGCCGGAGACCAGGCGCGACTTCTCAGCCTCGGGAATGCCGAGGCGGTCATATGTGTCGCGAATTTCCTCAGGCAGGTCTTCCCAGTCGTTGACCTGGCGATCCGTCGGACGTACGTAGTACTTGAACGAATCGAAATCCACGTGGGACAGATCGGGACCCCACGCCGGCATCGGCTTACGTTCGAACAGTTCCAGCGCCTTCAGGCGGCGCTCCCGCATCCACTGCGGCTCGTCCTTCACCTCAGAGATGAAGCGAACGATTTCTTCGTTAATTCCGGTGGGGACGTCCTTCGAGTAGTCGTCGGAGTCGTGCCAACCGTATTCGTAACCGCCAATCGACTCGATGATCTCATCATCGGTCATTCGACGGTCATCAGCGCCCGAGGCGGGTGCCTGCGTCATTGTTGTGTCAACCTCTCGTTCTTAACCAAGTGCTACTTGCGTCGCACGTTCCGCGCTCCGGGGCGGATGACGGGCATACCCACGGGAATGTGGGTTGTGCACACGTGTCCCCCGCCAGCAAGCGTGGAAAGTCGTTGCACGTGGACGTCAAGCAGCTTGCCAAAGGCAAGCGTCTCGGCGTCGCACAGCTGCGGGAAATCTCCCGCGACATTTTGAATCGGGCAGTGGCCCTGGCACAGCTGCACCGCGAGCGTTCCACCGCCGATGTCGCGCACAGTGGCCGCGTAGCCGTCCTGAGTAAGCGCATCGGCGAGCGCCTGGGCGCGCACCCGCGGGTCTGAACCCGCGTCGCGCACGATCGGCGCGTAGCGCCGCTCGATCTCGCGCGACCGCGCTGCAGCAAAAGACTCAACGGCTTCATGCCCACCGAGCTGGCCAAGGTATCCGAGGGCCTTGGAGGCGAGGTCGGAATATCCATCGGCAAGGTGAACGTGTGCCCGTTCGGTCGCGACGTAGTGACGTGCGGGCCTACCACGGCCACGCTTCGACGGAGCACTGGGCTCGTGCTCGGCGATCTCCTTAGAGTCCAAGAGGAGAGTGATGTGGCGCCGCACGGCGGCCGTCGTCAGCCCCAGGACCTTCGCGATCGACGAGGCCGTAACCGGCCCCTTTTCGACGATGAGATCGAGCACCTGCTGTCGAGTAGTGGCGTCTGATTCTTCTGCCACGTGTCCTCCGCTCCGACGCTCCATTACTGCGCCTCTGTGTGCTTTTCTCTGGGAACGAGTGTACGCCAATTTAGATAAATAGGCGTTGCGAAAAGCCGCTTGGAGTGTTGGACCGCCCACACATTTAGGGACCTAGGACCTACCGGAGAAAAATCACCGGAGCCACGGAGCGTCGGTTGCCCGCATTCCGGCCCACCCGCGCGCGCGAGCGGCGTGCGCGGCGAGGACACCGATGATGGCCGACGGGTTGTGCAGCCGCCCATCCAACACCATGGTGAGCGCATCATCGAGGCTCACCCACGCGTATTCCATCGTCGCTTCCTCGTCCTCACGCTCGAAGGCCTCGTCGGCGTCGTGGAGCTCGCGGGCGAGGAAAATACGCAGCGGCTCAGTCGAGACGCCAGGCGAGGTGAAGTAGTCGACGAGGACGTCCCAGCGATCGGCAACCAGATCAGCCTCTTCAGCAAGCTCGCGCTCTGCTGCGATGCGCGGATCCTCACCGGGAACATCGAGCAGACCCGCGGGAATCTCCCACAGCTCGGCCTTGACGGGGTGACGGTACTGACGCTCCAGGAGAAGCTCCTCTCCCCCACTCTCACCGCGCAGCACGATGACAGCGACGGCACCCGGGTGCCGCGTGTATTCACGAACAACGGGTTCCTGGCCCTCGACGACAATGACGTGGTCTTTGATCATGTCGACGATGCGGCCGTTCCACACAGTCTCGCTCTTGGTCACGGTACGGGGGCTGTGCTGGTCTTCGATGGTCACAGCGTCTTGGGGAGACAGGAAACGCATGATCACGCTTTCATTTGGGTTCGGCAGTACGCCATTGAGTATAGGCCCGCGCCTTGCACGAGCAGGAGTGCGACGAGGCCCCGGCGGTCACAATGAACTGCCTCCCGTTTCTTGGACATCGAAATTGAAGTCCAGGGAATGGGAGGCT